>Ga0073932_1000008_pt1 | contig 575333 bp, 520 predicted proteins | sample DewCreD2012metaG_FD_76967 | JGI IMG/M metagenome (GOLD analysis project Ga0073932, IMG submission 76967) | Hot spring sediment bacterial and archeal communities from British Columbia, Canada, to study Microbial Dark Matter (Phase II) - Dewar... ... | reverse complement strand
ATAAAACTGGCAACCATATTTCCAAGGAGCAAAAGACTGTTATCAATCTCAAGCCCCACCGCATCTTGCCACACTGGAATTACACCATCATCCCGCACACGTAGATCCACGAAACAGAAAAATCATTTTTCTGTCGTGCCTAAAGTACCTGTTCCCCAACAAGAATGCAGAAGGGCGTTGCACCGCTCTTTATGCCGAAAGTGTTGCCCCAGACGGAATTTCCAGTAATCCGACATCTACTGATATATTAAATACACCACCCTATAATCGTCAGGAGTGTGATCCACAATGAAAAACAAACGGTTTCTTTTCGCGATTATCTTCCTAACAGCCTTGTTGTTAACGGCTGGATACATCATTTCTCAAAACAGCAAATTCGACGCGCCAACAAACGCAAGCACCATTACGGTAACAGAAATAAAACGGGTAGATTTTGATACCTTCCTTGATTCAAACATTGTTTGGATACCTGGAGAAGAAAATAGCGTAGCGGCATTGTATTCTCACATGGAAAGAAACAACACTACAGAATTCACCTATCATCAAGAAACTTCAGTTAATGCCTACAATTTAGAGACTGGTGAAATTTCGGAAGCATACAATTTATGGAATTATGGAATCAATATGGGGAATGGAAGGGGGTTCTTCTGGTCTCAGGACGGAAGCCGCTTAGTAACGGATATTGGCGGTGTCGTTGATTTAGAAGAGAAAACTGGAAGTTGGATAAATCTACCTAAAGAATACGGAAATATTAATGTCATTGGTATATCATCAGATGGAAAAATAATACTAGTTAATGGAACGGGTGAAAAGTCAGGTTTTTTTATTGTGAATGCTGACAATGGACAATATCATTTATTCAACATGCCACCCAGCATCTTTTCATCTCCATTTGGAGTTTTATCTTGGAGCAGTGATGGAAAGTGGATGGCGGCGCAAAGTTATGATCCTGATCACATCCCAAAAGATGTTATCGAAGCCCTTAACGCGCCTCAAGCACTATATCTGTTACGCGCTGATGGACAAGAAGCCCATCTCATTGCCCGTAACATTGATGGAGACATAAATTCAGTCGCCTTTTCACCCGACGGGAGTAAACTCGTTTGGGTAGAAACCCACAAGAACAACGACCAGTTTGTCTATATAGCCAACATAGACGGCAGCGGCGCTCATGAAATTTTTTCCAATGCAAATTTACCGCCAGAATATAATATCACCTCCAATATACTGTGGTCACCTGACGGGAATCGGCTTGTTTATGTTGGTTATCATGGTGACGAATTTATATACCCTTTTTGGATTCTAACTTTGGGAAGCGGAGAAACTGTTACGCCATCGCAATAGCCATCCAAAACTTTAGCGGGCTAACACAGCGTGCAGCCGACTGGTGGGATTCTGCCGCATTTTCAAGCATTTTTCTGGCTTCGGGCTTTTTCTACATCTCAAGCCGAATCTCGTCCGCCCTGCCGCTAACGCAAACCGTTAGGCTCTTTCGGAGAAAGCAATGTCAGAATACAAGTCATTTTACGACGACAGAAGACACGAAACCTATGCTCATGATTATCAATCAATGAGTGCGGATGCTCATTCTCACTACTATAAGTTGAGTGCTTTCATAGAACGTTTCCAACTAAGAGATAAGAAATGCTTAGAAATAGGCTCATCGGGCGGCTTTTTTCAAGATCTGGTTGAAGATTATTGGGGAACAGATATTGCAGAAAGTCTAGCAAAATACTACCACAAACCGTACAGGGTAGCCAAAGGCTCACACTACCCTTTTGAAGATGAGATGTTTGATGCTATTTGGACTATAACGGTTTATGAGCATATCCCGGAACTTCAAGAAGCGTTATTGGAAATTAAGCGTCTGTTGAAACCTGGTGGCGCTGTTCTTTTTGCACCTGCTTGGCAATGTCGCTCGTGGGCCGCAGACGGTTATGCGGTCAGACCCTATAGCGATTTCGATTGGAAAGGTAAACTTGTGAAAGCCAGTATCCCGATACGCAACAGTGTGCTCTGGCGCTCGTTATTCATATTCCCAAAGCGATTAGTACGCCATCTGGCATTTCTATTCGGTTATCGGTTCCACTACATACGATACAAAAGGCTCAAGGCAAATTACAAGGTATATTGGACAAGCGATTCTGACGCCTGTAACTCCATAGACCCACACGATGCAATACTGTGGTTTCTCAGTCACGGTTTTGAATGCATTTCTCACCCTACACACTTATCCGCATTTTTTGTGCGTACAGGTGCGCTGATATTTAGGAAAAGATGAAAATCAGCATTAGTGTGCCTAACAAGCGCATCCAGCCGACTTACAGGCATTTTTTACGCTTCGGGCTGCTCCCCAGCCGAAGCCCAGCCTACCCACCAGCGGCTAAAACCTAACCAGTGGGCGGCACCGACCGCCACAGGAGGATGTGAATGATGAAACACAAGTTGGTTATGTTTTTACTGGTCAACCTGATTTTGTCTGCCTGCGCGCTTGCTTCCCCACCCACACCAACAGCCGCGTTCGCTACCACGTCATTGCCTACTGCCATCCCCACACCGCCGACCGAACCGCCCACAGAAACCCTCCCGACCGCGATCCCGCGCCCCGATGACGGCATCCTGCTCGGCGCAATCCGCTGGGACGGCTGGTTCGGCGGTTCACACTATGTCAAAAATCTCTTCCCCGAAGAATGGCATTACCGTCTGCCGTTTTACGCCAGCGTGCTTCCCGATGGACAGGTGGACATGGCCTCCGATTCGCAGGCGGTGATGGATCAGGAAATCGCCTACGCCGCCGCCAACGGCATTGACTACTGGATTTTCCTCATGTATATCGTGCGCGACGAGCAGGGAAATCCGCTGGTGGAGGAGACAGGATGGAAAGCGGATGATATGAATCTCAGCCGCCAGTATTATCTTTCCAGCCCCTACAAGCCGATGGTCAATTTCGCGCTGATGCTGCAAGTGCAGGGCTATGTTGATGCGGACGGTAACGGACAAAACTTCGGCGAACACAACTGGAACTTTCAGGCGGAGGAAGCCGTGACGCAGATGCAGGAGCCGTCGTATCAAACCGTGCTGGATGGGCGCCCGCTCGTTTATTTCTTCCTGTGGGGGCAGGATGTGGGAAAGATTTGGGGCAGTTGGGATGCCATGCGGCAAAAGCTGGACGGTTTTCGCCAATACGCGCAGGAGCAGGGCTTGAAGAACCCTTACATCGTTGCGATGGTGTTTTCGGCGGAGGAAGGCGCGCGCGCCGTCACGGAACTCGGCGTGGACGCGGTCACTTCCTATTCAGGAGGGTTCATTCCGGGCAGTTACGATAACACCGCCGACTACACCTACTACGATTACAACGCGCAGGCGCAGGCTGACCGCGCCCTGTGGGAAAGTTTCCGCGCGGCAGGCTTGAAAGCCGTCCCCGTCGCCAGCATGGGCTGGGACCCGCGTCCGCACCGGGACGACATCTTTGGCTACGGCGGCTACACCTCCGGGCCTGTGGTGGAGCGCGCCGCGCCCGAACAACTTGCCGCTCATGTTCTGGAAGCCGTCGAATGGATGTGGACTTACCCCGAAACCGCCGAACCGCAGACGGTCATCGTCTATGCCTGGAACGAACTCTCGGAGGGCGGCTGGCTCGTCCCCACATTGGAAGAGGGCGACGCGCGGCTGCGCGCCATCAGCGAAGCCCTGCTGAACCGCTGAACCCGAAAGCCGTTCAACACTGTTTGTGCCTGACCGTTGGGCACTTGTCAACATCAAAAACAGGAGTTTGATATGATCAACATTGAGATATATCAGGCAAAACCTGAAGATGGGGAAAGACTTAAACAAATCGCAATAGCATCCAAAAGTTATTGGGGCTATTCGGAGCATCTGATGGGGCAATGGGCTCAAACACCAATTATCACATCAGAGTTGATTAATAAGGATATCGTCTATATGGCTTGTGCCAACTCGCTGATTATTGGATGGTATCGGTTGCTGATTCGTTTGCCCGTGGCGATCTTGGAAGATTTGTGGGTACTGCCAGACTACATTGGCAAAGGTGTTGGAAGAAAACTATTCGAACATGCAATACAACAGGCCGATCTATCTGGCGCTGAACGTCTTGAGTTGGATGCCGACCCTAATGCAGAGCCTTTTTATACAAGAATGGGCTGTAAAGCCGCAGGGGAAAGCATATCAGAATGGGGACGGGCTATTCCTCATATGACTTATAACCTACAACGATAAGTTTGAAAATTCGTTTCAATAGGTGGAAATTTGTGGGAAACCTTATTGGGAGAATGAATTATACGTTTCCGATAAACGTCCCTTTTGGCTACAAGTCATCTCAAAAATATCACCCTGAGCGTAGCGAAGGGTCTCTACAGACAAAAACAAGATACTCTTCGGTCGCAACCACCGCTCCCTCAGAGTGACATGTTTTTTTGAGACAAGTTCTAGTGTTTCAATGGACCTTTTGCAAAAGTGCGCCAGAGGGCGCACAGTACGCCTTTGCGTAAGAGACGTTTTCTCCTGGCGCTTGCCCGTCATTGCGAAGCATCCCCGAAGCAAAGCGGAGCGGGAGGGCAAGTGTAACGTCGGCTGACGTATGCAAGAGGTCGAATAAAACCACAGGGAGAGCGCCCGGCAGCCGAGCGCAAATCGCTATTCGCCCCCGAACGACATTCTCTTAAAGCGCACTCTTTCCGGAATGCACCTGCTCGTTTCCCGTGTCGTTCATGTGCTCCATCACATCCAGGAGCGCCTCATATTCCTCACAGCACTCAGCGCACAAATCCAGATGTTCGCGGATCAGGGGCATCACATGCGCGGCATCCTTGCAGTCAATTTCGCATTCGACGTATTCGTCCAGTTTGGAGTAAATTTCCGCGCAGGAAAGCTCGTCTACGCGCGCCTCTTCGAGCACGCGCAGAAACCCCAAAACCGCCTCGTTGGAAAGCTCCTCATGAGGTTTGAACCGATTACGCACGCGTTGGATGAGGTCACGAATGTTCATACGCTGAACGGACGATTAATCATCTCTTAATCTTACTTTTGCTCGAAGAGAGCCAGTACCTCGCCGGGGGATATGTCCTCCCCGGCGAGTCTGTTCCTCAAGCGCAGGCGCGCGTCATGCAGGAGTTTGTACAGTGCGTTGCGGTTGGTCTTCAGTTTCCGCGCGGCGTCCTCCATGGGCATGTCCTGAATTCCCAGCAGAATCAATGCCTGACGCTGGCGGTCGGTCAATTCCTCCTCGATCACCCGGCGGACACGCGCCAGCATATCGGCTCTCTCTGCCGCAATATCCGGTCCCGCCTGTGCGTCAGCCATTAAACCCTGCGGAGGCGGAACATCCTCGTTTTCGGTCATCTCCTCGAGCGACGCGTCGCGCCAGCGTTTGCGCCGTAGTTCGGTCAAGGCAATGCGGATGGCGATTTTATGCACCCAGGTGGTAAATTGACTCCGCCCTTCGAAGGTATCCAGTTGATCCAGCACGCGCAGCAAAGTTTCCTGCGTGACCTCCTCGACAAGCGCCTCGAACTGCGGCTCGGAGGGAGAGAGCCAGCGGGAAAGTGCATAGGGAAGCCCCTTCTGGACAACGATGCGCAAATCGGCGAGCGCCGCATTCCGGTTTTCGCCACCCGCGCGCAAATCCGAGACCCAGGCTTCGTTGGTTCGTGTTGCCATTGAAGGGGATTATAAAACAGGAATATTCCGAAGGCGCAGACTTCTTATGACTTTCTTATAGTCATACAACAAGCCGTCCTTGGGATTGGACGGCTTGTTGTATTTCGACTTCTTCCGTTTCTGCATACTCAGGGCGAAGTCATGCCAGAGGCGTTTTCCTCCGGAACGAATCTTCCGGCAAAAATTAACGGTCCTTTATCCGGCACGTCGGCAGTGCGCCCCAGCGGCATGATGGGACGATTGATCTGAGAAACACCGCCCGGCGCGTAGAGCATTTGGTAAAGCAAAGATTCCTCCCAAACGCCGCCACCGAGAATATCCTTACCCTTCGGCTCGCCGTTAGCCCGCCCCGAACCTGCCAGGATTCCCGCATAACTGCTCAGGTCCATGTTTTGAAGGGCAACCGCAAGATTGGATTGATGGCATGACGAACAGGACAAGGAACCCGGATACCATAAATTCGATTCAACGAACAACGGCAGGACATCCTTCGCAAACACCGCTTCACAAGCCTGACCGTTGACATCGGTGAACGGAAATTTATCCGTTTCAGGGACGCCTGCGGTCACCCACGCGCCGATCAAATCCACTGCAGCCACCTGACATTTGTTGAACGCTCCCGCTTCGCCGCCTCCCACCTGAACCGGCATGGTTGCCGGAATGAGTGTGGGAATCGGTGTGCGTTCCGCCAGCGGTGCGCCGCGGTTACAGGTAAAGGTAAACCCACAGGCAGATACATAAACGATGCTGAACCAGAAACCCAGCACCAGAAAGAAACCAATGATGGTTCCATAGATCATTTTTCGGACATCATTCATGGAAGGAACCTCCCTTACTGCGCTGCTTTGAGCGTGCGGATGAAGTTGACAATGTCCCACCGCTCGCGGACAGTCAGGTTTTCGTTCAAGGCGGGCATACGGTCGGTCACGCCGTTGGTAATGGTCAGGAAGAGTGAGCCGTCGCTTTTATCCTGCACGACGGGCAAAGTCAGGTTGGCAGGCCTGAAATTGACCAGGAATGGGGCAATCGGTCCATTCCCTTCGCCGGCAGGACCGTGGCACATCTGGCAATGGATGGAAAACAATTGAGCGCCGCGCGCTACAGAGGTTTCATCGGCCGGGATGGGATTTTCCGGAGCGCCCAATGCCGGAATGGCGATCGCTCCTTCAATGGGAATCGAACGTTCAGGGATGGGCAGCGGGTTTTCCATCGGGCGGAAGGAAGGTTGAATCTCCATGAAGGAGGGCCACTCCACTTTGATCACATCGTAAGTGAACAACAGGAGAACGCCGCCCAAAAAACCGATGACCAGGAACATCAAAAACAATTGTCGCAAGAGTCTCATAGGTGCTGCGCCTCCGCTTCTTCCACAGATTCGGCGCCAAGTTGTTTCAAAACATCCCTGACCTTCTGCTCGTCAGGCGGCAGACATTCGATCAGAATAGCAATCTTTCCGTCGCTGATTTCAGGAACATAATGCATGGGGCGGTAATTCGGGAATAAACTATCGAAAAACACGCCGACGAAGGTGGAAATCAACATCCCCAGCATGGTCATTTCAAACAAGACGATGACCGCCGGCGGAACCGGGGTGAAGGGCTGTCCGCCCACCGAGATGGTGTACATGTTGGGTGTAATGAATGCCAGAAAGAGCCCCACCAGAAAGCCAGCCGCTGCTCCGCCCAGCGCCAGACGGGGGACGTTGGTCCACTGACTGGGACGCCCCAGCATCGCTTCGGTGACCGGGATGCCGGAGATGACGTTCATGCAGTCGTCGTGTACGCCGAGAAGGCGCAACTGTTCGATGGCGTCGGCGGCAGGATCAATGTCCGAAAAGACCGCCAGAATGGATTTTTCTTCAGCCATATGATGACTCCTATTCCAATTCGCTGACGGTCACCACCGTCTCGCGTCCGTACTTCTTGAGAGAATGCGCCATCTGACCTTCCTGCACCTCCCAAACCGGGATGAGCGGAATCAGTTTCGACGCCGTCATGTAGAGCAGGATGAAGAAGGCGAGCGTGCCAATTCCCAGCCAGACTTCGATACCCGGCTGATACAGCCGCCAGGTGAACGGCATGCGGTTGATCGTCAGCGAGATGGGAACGATGATATAGCGCTCGAACCACATGCCCACATTGATCAACATCCCTACAATAAAGATCAGCCAGGGTGTGGAGCGCCACTTTTTGTTCCATAGGGTCGCCCAGGGGATGGCAACATTGAAGATGAGCATGGCAAACCACATCCAGCCCATGGGACCGGCTTCGTGCCAGTGGAGCAGTTCCTTCGTCCACTTGTCGCCGCCGTACCACTGCACGATGTAATCGTTGAAGAAGAAATATGCCCACGCCATGGAGATGATGAGCATGAGTTTGCCGATGGCTTCGAAATGCTCCGGGCGGATGAAGTACTTCATGTTTTTCATCGTGCCGCGCACCACCGCCAGCACCATCACCACCGCTCCCATGCCGGAGTGAAGCGCGCCAATGACGAAGTAGGGACCGAAGATGGTGGAACTCCAGCCCGGACGGGTTGCCATGGCAAAGTCCCAGGAGACGATGGTGTGAACCGAGAACATGACCGGGATGATGGCAAAGGCGAAGATGTTCAGCGCGTTGCGCAGGTGGGTCCATTCGCCTTCGGTACCGCGGAAGCCGAGCGCCAGGGTGCGGTAGAAGACTTTCTGCCAGGTACCGTCGGGGGTGCGGTCACGCGCCATCGCCAGGTCGGGGATGAGGGGCAGGAACAGGTACATGGTGGAGGAAAGCAGGTAGGTGGTGATCGCCAGCAGGTCCCAAGAAAGAGGCGAGTGGAAGTTGGGCCACAACTGCCGCTGGTTGGGAATGGGCATCAGCCAGTACGAGAGCCAGACGCGTCCCATGTGCATGAAGATGCTGAAGCCAGCCTGAACCAGCCCGAAAGTGGTCATCAATTCAGCCGCACGCGTGAACGGGCGGCGAAACTCTGCTTTGAACACGCGCAAAATGGCGGAGATGAAGGTCCCGGCGTGGCTGATGCCGATCCAGAACACGGTGTTGACGAGAAAGATACCCCAGTAAGACGGGCGGTTGACGCCTGCCACGCCCAAGCCTTCGAGGATCATCACGCCCCATTTGTAGAACAGGGCGTAGGCAACGATCGCCGCCAGCAAGCCGAAGACCAGCCAGAACTTCCACGAGGTGGTGTGCATGGCTTCCATGACCATCTCATTCATCTTGCCGCGCGGCATGGGGTCGAGCATCAGGCGCTGTTCGCGCAGATGCTCTTCATGTGAGGTGTGATGTTTGCGATCAGCCATGGTTTAGCCTTCCTTGAGATAGGTCACGCGCGGAAGCGTGCCCAGTTCTTCCAGATGATGCTCGGCGCGGGGCGAACGCGCCAGTTGTGAGACCAGGCTTTCGGGATGGTCAATGCGCCCGAAGGTGATGGCATTAGCAGGGCAGGCTTGAGCGCAGGCAGTTGTGAATTCACCATCTTCCACTTCGCGGCCTTCCGATTTTGCCTTGTCCTGCGCCTTGTGAATGCGCTGGATGCAGAAGGTGCATTTTTCCATCACACCCCGGCGGCGGACGGTGACATCGGGGTTGAACTGGTTGGCAAGGATAGTGATTTCGGGGCGAACACGGCTGTCCTGATAGTCGCGCCAGTTGAACGAGCGCACCTGATACGGACAGTTGTTCGCACAGTAACGAGTGCCTACGCAGCGGTTGTACACCTGCAGGTTGAGTTGTTCTGCCTGGCTGTGTACGGTAGCAAACGCCGGGCAAACCGGTTCGCAGGGCGCCTTTCCGCATTGCTGGCAGAGCATGGGCTGGTAACCAGATATTTTGACTTCAGGATACTCTCCCTCCCAAAAACGCTCTGTGCGAATCCAGTGCATCGAACGCCCGTAGCCTGCGTCTTCTTCTTCGACGTAGGGGATGTTATTTTCCATTGCACAGGCGGCAACGCAAGCCTGACAGCCCGTGCAAAGGTCCATGTCAATGACCATGCCCCATTTGCCCTCCGCCGCTTCGGCGATGGCGCCCACTGCGTGCAGTTTATTCAAATCCACAGTCATAACTCACTCCTCTACTCTTTCTCAAGTCCCTCGCCATATACGCCAATGCGGCTTTCCAGGCGGGACAATATTTTCTTCTTGCCGGTCTTCTTCACTTCGACTTTCATGCCGGCAAACGCAAGGTCGCCCGCTTCGTTAAAGTGGACTCCCAGGACATCGGCAGGATTCACGCCCCGCCCCGCCGCAAACCGACCATAGGCAGTGTGACCCTGCCCGAAGGGCATGGCGATCACATCTGGACGAATGGCTGGGTACAAGTAAACGGGCGCTTCCACGCCCCCGGCTTCGCTCACGATCTGAACGACATCGTCGTTTTCGATGCCGAGTTCGTGTGCGGTTTCGGGATTCATCTCTACCCAGGTGTTCCACATGACGGTGGTGGTGGGGTCTGCCAGTTCCTGAAGCCAGGGCTTGTTTGCGCCTGCCTCTCCCAGCGTGGGTGAGACGAAAGGCAGGAAGAAGAATTCGCCTTCGCCGGTGAATTCAGCGGCGGCAGGGGTGAAGCGTTTTGCGATGGCGCTTGCCGCGGAGGGAGTCGCCAGCGACGGATCGTTTGTCCACCAGCCGCCATATTGCTGGAAGTAAGCGGTGAAGGAGTTGATTTCCGGCGCAGCGAAGAAGCCTTCTTCGCCAACCAAACCCGCGAGTTTGCTTTGGATGAAGGCGACTTCATCGGCAAAGGGCAGGGCGGCGGCAAATTTCCCGCCAGCCAGTGCAGCGGCAGCAAGGAAGACATCTGCCGTGGCGCGTGTGTTGAAGTAAGGGGTAACAACCGGCTGTGCTCCCGAAAGGACAGGCTTTGCTGAAACAACCGCGCGCTGGTATCCCCACGATTCCAGTCCGTGATGGTCGGGGAGGATGTAGTCGGCGGCGAGGGCGGTTTCATCGGGGAAGGTGGCAAAAGAGATGACCTGCGGGACGGAGGCAAGCGCCTCGGCAAAGCCGAACTGTTTCGGCATTTCGAAAACGGGGTTGACGCCGTGTATAAACAGGACTTTGACGCCGCCACTCTTCATCTTTGCGATGAAATCTGCCATCTCTTTGGCGCTGGCAGGGCGGTGATACGCGTCTTGAGCGGGGGCAAGCGGGCTGACGAAGACGCCGCCCGGCAGACCGAAGTTGCCCAGCAGAGCGTTCAGCGCCAGCACGGATTCGGCGGCGGCAAGACCGTTGCCCTGCCCCAGCGCCGCGCCGCCCGGAATGACGAGCGGGTGATGCGCATTGACCAGCGTTTGGGCCAGGCGTTCGAGGGTTTCCAGTTTCAGTCCTGCATCGGAGGCAACGGTCAGAGGGTCAATGGAGGCGAAGGCTGCGGGGACAGCGCCGCCTCTGGCTTCAGCGATGAGTCTGCCGAGGGCAAGGGCAACCAGGCTCTCAGTCCCGGGGCGAAGCGGAATCCATTCATCGGCTTTGGAGGCGGTTTGCGACATGCGCGGTTCGAATTGGACGAAGTAGCCGCGTCGTTCGGGGTTGCCGCGGCGCATTTTGGCAAATCCGCGCGTGAAGGCGACGGGGGAAAGCCAGGTTTCGAGGAAGTTTGCGCCGAAAGAGACGACAACGTCCGCGTTTTCGAGGTCGAAGAACGGCATGGAGACTTTGCCGAAGAGGTTTTCTGCGGCTTTGCTCAGGGTGGCGCGGGCTTCGAACATGCCGAGTGCGCCAAAACGGACGGGGGCAGGTGCGCCGATAGCGTTTGCCAGGTCAGAAACCAGATCGAAGAGGTGGTCGGGCGCCATGCCCATCAGGAAGGCGATTTCGGAGGGGTCGGTGTTTTGGAGGGCGTCGGAAACGATTTGGATGGCGGCGTTCCAGTCGAGGGTCTCTTGTGAGAGTTGTGCGCCGCGCGCCTGTTTGACGGGGTTTTCGACGCGGTCGGGGTTGTAAAGCCCCTGCAGGGTTGCCTGTCCGCGGGCGCAGGTCTTGCCGAGGTTGACAGGGTGGTTGGCGTTGCCTTCCACTTTGATGGCGCGTCCCTGCATGGTGCGGACGACCAGCCCGCACGCCGCGGCGCATTCGCGGCAGGTGGTGGCGTAGTAGGTGCTCATGCCGTTGTAGGTGTACTCCGGCATTTTCAGGTAGGGTTCACGATCCACAAAACGGGAGGTGGGACCGCACCCGGTCAGCACGGCGGTGGTCGCCGCGCCGGCGGTGGCGAGTTTGAGAAAATCGCGCCGGGAAATTTGTTTGCTCATGATTTCTTCCTTTTCACCCGGGTTTAGTAGTGACAGGTTCCGCAGTCGGTGAGTTTGGTGAGTTTTGCCTCATCGTCGCCTGCCCGCTGACGATGGCAATTCAGACACCAGCCCATGTTCATCACCTGGGGGTTTTCGGCGATGGTCACTTTGGTCATGTCGCCGTGACAGTTTTCGCAGTTGAGTCCCGCGGCAATGTGCGGACGGTGGTTGAAGTGCACGAATTCCGGCACTTTGGCAACCGGCACCCAGACGAAGTTCGTGCCGTTTGTCATTGCGTCGAGCAGAGGTTTGAGTTTGGGGCTGGTTTGCGTCTTGGCAATTTGCTGGTGACACCCCCAGCACTTGCTGATGGTTGGCAAGCCCGCCGACGGTCCCTTCGAGGCGCCGGGATGGCAGTAAAGACACTGGATACCCAACCCCACATGGAGATTATGCGGGAATTGGATCGGCTGCGGCTTGGGGTTCTGCTGTGTTTGATAAACCCCGAAGGCGGCAAGGCTGAAGACAAACATTCCCACAATGACCACGGCAATCCGCCCCATGGGGCCTATCACCCATTCGAAAAATCGTTTGACCATGCAGTCTCCTGTGATTGATTGATTTCACAAAACGAGTTTTTTATCTCTTGCATAAGTCATCGGACGTTAGAGAACGCCGTTTACGCAACGCGTATGGGGCGCTCTCCCCTGGCAACGCCCGCCGCGTCGTCCCCGAAGCGAAGCGGGGGGCACAGTGGTTGCACTTTTGCAAGAGGCTTATAGAAGAAATTCCATCTAAAAAGTAAAGATTTTTGTCAATAAAAACTGCACGTTCGAAAAAACATCGCGATTTTGCGAAGTGCAGAACCTACACAAGAAAAAGCCCCGACCGGTCCCCGGCAGGAACGGTACGGGCAAAATGTGCAAATTTAAGAAGTGGGTCTCAACTCAATCTCCTCGTGTCACTGAACCCCGCCAGCAACGGGGCGATTATACTGCAAAAAAACCATCCCACGCAACCAATGCACGCCGCATGTTATACTTCGGTTGCCCTATGAAACGACGTTTTCGCCCTGCCGTTATCCTGCTCATCAGCCTGCTGATTGCGATTTTCAGCGCGGCAGTCGCTTGCACGGCAAAACATCCCGGTTCTGCCCTTTCAACGACCGCCGCCTATTTCCTGCAAGTCACGCCTACGCCGCCGGTAGAGGAAGACCGCTCCGTAGTCGGCTCCACCGACGGCATCGTGGCGATGGGCGGGGTGATTGCGCTCATTGTCCTGATTCCGATTTTCCTGCGCTGGAAAGCCTGGGCGCCAACCGATTAACCCTGCCAATTGCGGGCTTTGGCAATGCGTTCGCCCAGCGGGGGATGCGAATAGAACAGGAACACCACCCATTGTTCGGGATCCACCTCCCCAAGATTTTGATTCGCCAGCCGCGTAAAAGCGGATGCAAACGCTTCCCCTTTACCCGTAGCCTGCAACGCGTAGTCGTCAGCCTTTCTCTCCCTCCAGCGGGAGATGGCGTTTTCCAGCGGCATGGTGATCAGCCCATACGCCCCGAGGATGATCATCAGCGCGGGAAACGCCGCCACGTCCGCCACACCGCTGAAGCCAAAGTAGCCGATTGCCCACTTCAGTCCCAGTGAGGCGAGATACAGACCGACCGTAGTAAGCAAAGCGCCTGTGACGATCAACAACGGGATGTCGCGGTGGACGTGATGCCCCAATTCATGCGCCAGCACGGTCTCGATCTCGTCCGCAGAAAATTCGTTGATGAGCGTATCGCCTAGAACAATGCGGCGGGTGTTGCCGATGCCGGTCAACGCCGCGTTGGCAGATTTCGTGCGGCGGGACATGTCGAACTTGAACACCCCACGCACCTTCGTGTTGGCGCGTTGGGCAAGCGCCATCAGGCGGTTTGCCAGTTCCTTGTGTTCGTCGCCCAGCGGGACGAATTTGTTGAACAACGGCATGATGAGAATCGGCGCGAGGTTGGAGAGCAGGACGGTGAAGACCAACATCCCGCCTGCCGCCCACAGCCACCACAGGTCGCCGGTGACGCGTAAAGCAAGATAAAGCAATTCGAGCAGGAGCAAGCCGAGGGGAGCCCCGACCGCCAATCCCTTGAGCTGGTCCACAATCCAGTCTTTGAGGGTCTGGTTGGATTGCCCGAAACGGTGCGGCAGGATAAATCCGCCGTAAAAACCGAGGGGAAGGTTGAGGAGGAAGTAAATCCCGCCGAAGATCACCACGAAGGCAGGGATGAGGAGCCAGGGGTTGGTGAGCGACCAGTCATCGGTGAGCCAACGGCGGAGCGCAGCCGCCCAGCCCAAAAACAGCCAGGCGAGAGCGTAGAGGGCGCTGAAGGCGTTGTCCACCAGCCACAAGCGGCGGCGGATGCGGGCGTATTGTTTGGCTTGCTGTTGTCGTTCGGAGTCGAGAGTGGTCATAGGATTTACGATTTACGATTGGAGATTGGGGGAGAGGGCGGAAGGACGAATTACTTCACCTGTTCACCTGCCAGCAGCGCAAGAACTTCCTCCGCTTTCATCACTCTGCCATAGGCTTTGAACGCGGCGAGAAATGACTTGTGCACCAGATCGGCAGGAATGACCGTTTCGCCGTAGGTCAGGTCGCGGGTGGCGCAGGCATCTTCGGCAACCACAACTTGAAATCCGAGGTCGGCGGCGGCGCGGACGGTAGCGTCCACGCACATATGGGTCATCATGCCGCAGATGACGACGCGTTCCACCGCCCAAGCCTTGAGCATCTCCAGCAGGTTCGTCCCGCGGAAGGCATTGGGGTAATGCTTGTACACAATCGGTTCGCCCTCGAAATGCGCGACGAAATCGTGAATATCGGAGCCGCTGTCGCCTTTGACGAAGAATGCCGCATCGGGTTTCAGGGAAATATGCTGAATGTGGATGTGATGACCGCCGTGTTCGCGGAAACACTGAAGGAGCATGTAGGCCTTCTGCGCGGCTTCCTCCGGGTTTACAAGCGGAAATTTCCCGCCGGGGAAATAGTCTTTCTGGATGTCAATCAGAAGCAGGGCGGTTCTCATCACGTACTCCTTCCACAGATTACAGGAGACCCTCCTGCAGCAAGCCGGATTCCGCCACAGAGAGCGCAGAGGTTTTCTTCATCACCCTTCCTGGCGTACGCTGCGCCCCGGCAGTCATCAAGGCTTTTTGCAGGAAAGTCATTGACCATACCGGAATACCCACAGTATAACAAACCTTATCCGCAATCCTCGAAAGAAAAAAGCGTTCCCGTTTCCGGCAGGATGACCGACAGGTTTGCAGTGGTCGTATGGCGAATGTTATATAAAAAACCTGAGTTCGGGATAGATCGTTGAAAACATCCCGAAGGTTTTACAAAGAGCGATTTTGGCGGTAAAGCCGACCTTTCCCCTCAAAAACGGTTGAACAAAAAAAACAGAGCCGCCTCTGGGGCGGCTCTGTCCGGTTTACAAAATTGAAGCCGGAGGCTGGGTCTTACGAAAGGGGTACGACGTTGGCGGCTTGCAACCCTTTGGGACCATCCTCGACGGAAAACTCCACTTTCTGGTCCGCTACCAATTTGCGGTACCCATCCGTCTGAATGGCGCTGAAGTGAACGAACACATCCTCGCCATCCTCCCGGCCAATGAAACCATAGCCCTTGGTGGCATTGAACCACTTCACGGTTCCGACAATACGTTCTGACATCTTTCAATCTCCTGCTTAGAAAAATTTCCGTTCACGGCGCCCATGCGCCCGAATCGGGTAAGCGCACGCAAGATTATCACGCCTGATTTTCGATGTCAAGTGCCGGTTAAAGATTTGCAAACGACCGCGTAGCGGGATACGAAATGCACACACGGAGACGACAACGTTGTGCGCGGAACGCCTCTCCGGACGACCTCCCGCATTTCCTCCGGACCCTCGAACGGTTCCAGCAAAAGGACACTTCTCCCTACCTCGAACGCGGCGTGCGCATCCGAGCCGACAGTGCCTGGCAGACGATGCTTTTCGGCAAACGCCTGCGCCTCGCGGTTGAAGCGGGCGTGCAGACATCGCGAGTTGAACACTTCGATTGCGTCCACCTGTGGAAGGATTTCGAGCAGGTCTTCCTCCCGCCACGCGCCGTTCCGCAACCTGTCGAACGGATGCGATACGCTGATGAACGCGCCCTGGTCTTTTAATCGGCGCAGCGTCTCCTGCGGGGAGAGGTTGGGGGGCACCCGCTCACGAACGAACGCGGCAAGAAGTTCCCCCCGGGTGGTCATAATCTCTTCACCCACGATCACCCGTTCCGGGTCCAGTTTTTGCGCCGCCAGCGCTCCCGCAATCGTGTTGTGATCGGTGACTACCACCCGGTCAATGCCCTTGCGGCGGCAGGCTTCCACAAGTCTTCGCGGCGAGGTCAGAGAGTCCCGGGAAAAAACGGTATGGCAGTGAAATTCCACAGAGAGGATCACGGCGGGTCAATACTCGACTTTCTTCAACACCGCCAGCGCGATGCCGCAAATACAAAAATCCTCTTTCATGAGAATTTTCTCCTGCCATTGCGGATCGTCGCTCTCGGGCATCAGGATACGCTCGTCTCCGCGAATGTAATACCGCTTGAGAGTTGCCAGCGCATCCTCCCGAATGATTTCAACGGCGACGATATTCCCGTCTTCAGCGGTCAGCTGGCGGCGCATGAGAACATAATCATTCGGCAGGATGGGCACCGGTTTTGCTTGATTCATGCTGTTGCCGTTCACTTTCAGGACATAATACTCCTGCATCGCCGCCGTTAAGTTCACCCGGCGGCTTTCGGTAAGACTGTAAATGCGGTGGGGAATCCCTTCGACAAGGACCCGATCGAGCTCCATTTGACCGATGGGTTTTTCCAAAATGCCGCTTGTATCGAATTTCCCGGCGGAGATGTGGTCGTACACCGAGATGGATTGCAGCCAAATGTAGGAGTCGATGGGATTGCCCGGCGCGTGCCCTCGCGGCATCGGGTTATCGTTTGGCGGCGAAGTCTCTTCGGCATCCGTTTCATTTGCCCATTCGCCTGCCCCCTCGGGCAGAGGAGGGATTTTATATTCCTGCGTGGCTTGATGAAGCGCATTGAACATTTCTGTGCATCGGGCTTCGTACCAGCGGTAGGGATCGGCTTCATGCTTGTTGTGGTCGCGCAGCGACTCGAACATCTTTCTGCTGGATTGCCACACGGATATGGCGTCCACTTCTTTGTGGGGGAGCAGCCAATGCATACAACCCTCCATCCACTGAGCCACCGCGCGGTGGTGCTTGAAATGCGCGTATTTTCTGGAGGCGTCCATAAAATACTTGAGGGCTTCGCGAAAATTGTCCATATACGCGGCGGCCAGCCCGCATCCCAGCAGAATTTCCGCCGCTTCCCTTTCTTCCACGGTTTCGCTCAAGCGTTGCAGGTGGTTGATAAAATCCCAAGCTTGTTTCGTTTCGCTGTTTTTTCTTGCGGCGTTCAATTTGTTCAGAACCTGCTTGGCGGGGTCGCTTAACGCGCTGCCGCTGAAGTGATTCAACCATTGATCGCTGGTAAATCTCAACCAGGCTTTGGCAATTCGCTCGGCTCTTTCCATGCTAACCTTCCTGCGTATGATTTGAATGATCGAACCTGTCGTTGGCAGACGACTGATCCTGCGCCGGGGTCCCCTTTGCATCAATCAGGGATTCGAGCACCTGGGCGGTACGCATCAGGATGACGTTACGGATGCTCTGGTTCCTGTTTCCCGGCGAGAGGTCGATATCGCTAAAGGCGCGAATGATGCTGTTCAGCATGCCCGCCTGCGCCTCCGCCCTGCCCAATTCCTGAGAGGCGATGAGATGCGCCTCCCCCTCGGCGCGCAGCACGTCGGCACTGCCGCTCCATTTGGCGCTCCAGGTTTCGAGATGCTGTCTGAGCGCCTGCCGGTCTTCCTCGAAGTGTCCGATATCGCACCACAGCAGTTTCGCGCCAATGCCCTTTAATCGGTTTTCCATCTCCGGGGTGAACAGCTGATCGTGGATCTGCTTGCGCGGGTCACCCTTCTGAAAATCGGGTGTCACGATCTGGTCGAATTGATGCGAGGCGATGTATTCCGTGATTTTGCCTCTTACCATATTCTTTACCGCCTCCGCCCACGTCTCGCTCCACGAGGGCGGGTTATCCTTTTGACGCGTATCTTTTCTTCCCACAGGGAGACCAAATACGCTGGCGCGTACAGCCTCGGAGGAATACGGATACGGCTTGGGGTGATGGCGTTTGCCGCCGGTTGGAGTCTCCGGTTGCGGGTCCGAACAGATGCGAAAACGCAGGGTAATGTCACGGATGGTGATCTTGATGCCGTCCTTGGTATAAGCATCCGCATGATCGACCTTGACGCGGTGATCCTGAAGATTGACGATCTCGACAATCTTGCTGAAACGAGGCAGAAAGCTCGTGGTGGCTGAGTATACCTTCGAAGAATTGGGGTGTATGTGAACGAGCGCCGCGTCGCTGGGCGGGACGATAATGAAGCCCGGTCCGCCAATCAGCATCAGGCGGTTGACTTTGCCGGTTTCGATCTGCGGCTTTCCGCCGGCGATGCTCAATGAGGGATAGGCAAACCCAAACTGGGAGGAAATCAGATACAGGAAGGCAAGAGAAAAATCTTCAAGAGCGTATATATCTTGAACGTATTTCGCTCCGGCAAACAGCGCGGCAAGAAAAGCGGCAAGCGGAACGAACAGGTAACGCATCACCCAGGGACCCGGCGGAACCTGCGGGAGTATCAAAAGGAATTCGATCAAGATCGTGATGAGGATCAAAACCGCAACCAGCATTATCCCGAGATCGAATTCTCCCGTTTCCTTTTGCATTCGAGCGATATAAACCCAACCGATCAGCAGCGCCGCCATGAGCAAAAGCGGAAATACAATGTTATGCCACACTCTGAGAAACGGAACGGATTCGAACCAGGTTGCCGGAAGGATGGAGGCAAGAAGGAGCAGGATAAACACGAGAATCCCACGCAGTTTTGCCCAGCCGCGTTCGCCGTACAACACATTCCACCCAATGGATGGCTTGGGGTGGGTATGAGCGGGATGGGGATGGGCGAAATTCTTTTTCATGTCGTATCCTTAAGCAGTCCGGTCGGTCGGTTATTCTTCCGGTTCGGTTTCTTCGCCCTCCACAAAATCGCCGGAAACGGACTCGCCGCCTGGATGCTCCTCGGGCAACAACCATTGACGCAGGTTCCATAACATGCGGATCGTATCCCGCGGCAACAGCCGTTGGGTGGCAGGCTGGGTGGCGGCCGCCTCCAGAGCCTGATATAACCGCATGACGAGCGCCTCACTGGTGTACTGGTTGGATTGCAGAATCTGAGAGATGGAGATAATCATATCCTGTTGAGCTTTGGCGCGTTCCCGGCTGCGAATGCGCTTGGCTTGAAGTTCGTATTCGGCGCGTATCTTATCCGCTTCCTGTTGCCAGCGCGCCCGCCAGGCATCGAAGACTTTCTCTCTCACAGTTTCACTGGGTTCCAGATCAGAAAAACCGGCGTTGATCACCTTGATACCGCGGTCGCGTAAGTCCGCCGGGGAAGCGAAAATTTGAGCAGGGCTGAATAACAATCCGCTATGTTTGAAAATCTGCCCATCCTTGAAGGGATGCCCATCTGCCCGCCGGACGATTTGATAACCCAAAACGCCCTGATTTTTCACTTCCTGCGCAAACTTCGCCTTGTACTTTTTCATGGGGTACTCGTCCGGCTCGTTTGGCTTGTAAAAGTCGTCGTAAGGCGTATGAACCAACAGATTTCGGCAGATTTCCACAGCCACATCCAGAGGAAGGTCCGTCCAATCCCCCAATCTGCCTTCCTTCGCATCCCTAGCCCTTGAATACAGGGCGCTGATGACACGCTGCTCATTGAAGACAAAGGGCAGCGTGTCAGACGTTTCTTTCTTCGATTCACCCGTATTCCCGCTTGTCCACGCAAAACCGCCCTGCCTGAAAAATCTTTCGATTTCACGACAGTCCTCTTCACGCAATTCCTCCAACAGAACGCGAACGCGCCAGTCTGCCGTTTGGGTCGCGTCCGGGTCTTCGCGGACCGGTGCAACCGGCTCCAACTTGATGATCTTCCAGCCTTCGTTGAATTTGGCGACACGAAGAATTTCGGGCGGTTCTCCCAAAGTGAAGGTGATGGTAACGTTCGTGGAAACCTCGATACCGTCGCCCGTGTTACACTGCAACCTGTCGCTTCTGCGAAACTGCTTGCGCAAATCCGCACTGCCGACGATTTTTTCTCCACCCTTGATGAGAACCAGCCCCGGTCCCGCGGCGCGTACCATGGAGTCGTTGTTTTCTTTTTTCTCAAGCTCGAGGCGGGGCCGAAGCGTTTCCTTCAACGCCGACAGGAGGCGCGAAAACCAAAGTTTCAACCGATGCCATAGATTGTCTTCCGTCTCTTCCTGGTCGTCTTCGTCTCCCTGTTGTTGTTCCAGAACGATGGCGCTATATAAATCCAGCAAGGCGACACCTTGACCCGATTCCTCCAATTCGCCTTTTTCCGCCTTCGGTTCCCCTTCCTTGTAGAAGACAGCGGCGCCATGCCAGGAGGTCAATGGAAAGTTGTAAGCCCGAAGGCGCTTGAAAACCTCGCCCCTGTCGTTTGGAGTGAGCGCGGGCAGGACAAAGCGTGAAACCCAAGCCAACAGAACATAATACCCGGTGAAAAAAAGCGCTCCATTCAAAATCATTACAATTATGGCAGAGAAGGTTTCTTGATCAATAAGAAGAGGCACAGAGCGCAAAGATAGGGCATCAAAGAAGGGCGTGACGAGATTCCCTATAAGCCCGAATTCGTCCCGGAAACCAATGAGAAAGCCCGCCAAAAGAAGGAATCCGAGCATTCCCCTCCAAAACCGCGCCGAAGGTTGAATGCCGCCTTCTTCGGAAATCATGGTTCGCGCCGTCTTGCCTTATCCGAATTCAAATTCAACACTCCCCACACGGTTTCAGTTTCGAGCCGGGTTCGCCTGTTTCCGAGGTCTCTGCGCATTTCCAAAACCAGGCTGTAGAGTTCTTCCCTGGCGGCGTTGTCGCCGTCACCGTAGACGGTCGCCGCCTCGCGCCACAACCGAAACGACCTGACCACCTCATCGGAACCGGCGATCAAAATCTGCGAGGCGAGAGGAACCAGTTGATCGTCGAAAGGATCGTCCGACTCGTCCCGGCGCCCGCCCAGATAACGGTGCAGAAACTTGGCAAATTCGGTATAGGCTTCCCATTTTCTGTCATTAAAACGGCTGGAAAATTCGATCTCCAAATCATCTCGTCCCTTCCTCCGGCTGAAGTGATAGGCAAGGTAGGACCCAATGGCCGCCGGGATCAGCGACGGTAATAATGACACCACCATATCGGTTATTTCAGCCATATAACCACTCCCTTGACATGACTCAACAATCGTCCAACCGTTATAAGACAAGTATATGCGGACGGGAAAAACACTGTCAAGAATTCATTGTCACAAGAATCCGTGACAAAATAGCCTTATTGACCACCTTGCAAGTTCCAACAACCCGAAATCAATTGCTTCATACCCTCTCAAAATTGTTATAATTCCACCCGCATGGAAGATACCCCCCTTACCAAGAGACCCTGGTTCTATATCGGCGCGTGGCTGGTCATCCTGCTGGTTGTATATGGCTGGCAGATCGCCCGCATGGGCGGAGTTTCCGCCAGCCTGCCGGAGATTCTGTTCGACCTGCTGTGTGTGTTTCCGGGGCTTCTGATCTTATGGATGGCGTTCTTTGCCCAATTCGTTCTGCCGGTGCAAACATTCGAGGATCGCAAAAAAATCTTCAGCCGCTTGTTGACCGATCTGTTCGGCGGACACGGACCCGCCCTGTTCATCGAAAACGGCGAAATCAAAGAGCATTCCGGCGAACGTTTGAAGAAAGGTCCCGGCGTGGTGTGGTTGGATTCCGCCAGCGCGGCGGTCACACGCACAGCGGTCAAGATCAAACAGACGCTTGGTCCGGGCGTCCACTTCATCGAGAGCGGAGAATACATTGCCGGCACAGTGGATCTTCACATCCAGACCCAGACTCTAGGTCCAAAAGAGAACGAGGATCCGTTTGCCGGCGAAGCCGACGGTGGGCTCGATCCTCAAATGATGGAGCGTCGGAAAACGGTCAGCGCTCTCACTCGCGACGGCATCGAAGTCGTTCCCAACATCTCGATTTCCTTCCGGGTGGATACGGGATTCCCCCGCGAAGGAGAGCCGGGCTCGAGATTCGGTTTTCGAACCGGAAGCACGCGCCGAGCCAGAGAAAACGAGGAAAAAGACAAGGAAGCCATCCGCAAAGCGATTCTCGGAGAGGGGATCAATCCGCATAAGGTTTCCGAAATGACCCGGCGCAGAGTGGCGTGGAACGAACTTCCCGCCTCGCTTGCCGTGGACCTGTGGCGGGAATACGCGTCCAAATTTACTCTCGACGAGTTGTTCAAATCCGATCAATTGATCCCGTCTGCACCTCCCGCCCCGCCTCAGCCTGCCGAGGAGGAAATTGATCCGCTCAGCCAGCCTGTACGGGGGAGCGCGCACCAGACAACCCTTCAGGATCGTTTTGCGCAACAACTGCGAAAAGTCAACGTCCTGCTTTCGAAGGTCGTCCAACGACTCGAAGGGACGGGAACCGCGGCACAGCCGCCCCAGCCCACCTCGCAGAGGGGTGTCAGGGCGGAACCGTCCGCAAAAAGCGAACCGGCCATAGGAACGGCGTTGCAGGTGATCAACGAAATGGTCAACGCGCGTTTGAAATCTCCCGAAGTCCCCGTCCTTGACGATCATGGTGTCCGCGGCAAGGGTCACATTGCCAGCCCGGAATACCAGTTGCTTCAAAACCGCGGTATCCGGGTGCTTTCGGTGAACATCGGCAATCTGCGCTTCGATAAAGAGATCGAACGGACCATCATCGAGAAGTGGTCCGCCTCCTGGCTGAAGAATGCCGAAGCGGAAAAGAAACAGATCGAGCGCAGGCAGAATATTGTACGAGCCTCCGGTCAGGAGAAAGCCATACGCCAATATGCCGATCTGCTGTGCAACGACCTGCTCCGCAAGAAACCGAAGGGCGTCAAGGAAACGCTCAAGACCCTGCTCATGCGCACTCGCACGATCATCCTCAACAACGATCAACTGCGCAAGGATATGAGCGAGGAACAGCAGATGCTCGAGGACATTTTGCGGTGGGTAGAGGCGGGCGAATGAACGCGACGGCAAACGAAACAGCCCTGCAAAGGGAACAGCGCCTTTTTCTGGAACTTTCCGCGCGTGCGCGCGATGCCCTGATCAACAAATTGTTCGACCTCCGCCCGGAAAAAGCCGCCAGACGGTCCGCTTATTTCTTCGCGCTGTTCCTTTTGAGCGGTTTTGTTGTCAGCCTCTTTTATTATCCGCCGTCTGACTGGGCGGCTCATATCAGCAGGATTTTCCTGGCTGTATTGACGGGAGCCGGGACGCCCGAGATTCAAGCCGCGTTCAGCGCCTTCGCGGATTTTCTGTGGAACATCGTGCAGGACGCCAGAATATTGCAATACCTGCCGGTATTCCTTGCTCCATTTTTCATTGCGCTTCAATCCGCCGCCATGTACCTGGCAGACGTGTTCGAACTGGAGGATGTGGGCGTGGCGCGCAGGTTCATCAGCGGCGTGGCATTATCGGGAAGCAACGAAACCATTCGCGTCCGGCACGGTGAGATTGCGGAAGAGAGCCGGGAATCGCCCGTCTATTTGATCGGGGGTCCGGGCAGAGTGGTGGTGGAATTGGACTCGGTCGCCTTGTTCGAACGGGCGGACGGTACGCCGCATGTGATCGGTCCGACGGGAGGCGAGCCGGGCGGCAGCGCAATGCTGGACGGTTTCGAGAGGTTCCGCCACGCACTCGATATACGCGATCATCACGTCGAATTACGCGACCAGGACGAACGCTCGAAGGCGGTGAGAAGCCGGAGCCGCGATGGGATTCCCGTGAGGGCAACGGATGTGCGGCTGGTGTTCAGTATTTTTCGCGGCGATGCGCCTCGACCTTCCCCGGAAAATCCCTACCCGTTCAGCCGGGAGGCTGTGGAGCAGATCGTCTATAAAGCCGCCTCTCGCGTGACGCCCGAACTGCCCAATCCGTCCACTTTTGAGTTCTCCTGGATCAATAACATGATCGGATTGATTCGCGGCAGGTTGAGCGGTTTTATGAGCCGGCATAACCTGACCGAATACATGGCAAGCATAGGTTTGCCGGAGATCGAGAAGATTCAGCAAAGGGAGGAGATCATTGCCAGGCAGATGCAGCAGTTGACCCAGTCCGGGGACGAGGCGGCGGAGCGCAAGGAGATCCAATTGCCGGAGTTTCAGGCGCGTCACAAGGTCAAAAACCTGTTCGCGCAATTCGCCGATGAGTTCACCGAAAAAGCACGCAACAGCGGGGTGGAATTGCAATGGATCGGCGTCGGGACATGGGAATCGCCGGTGGAGATCGTGCCCGAACTGCATCTCAAAGCCTGGCTTCTTACACAGGAGAATTTAAAAAACGACAGCCCGGAGGAAATGAACAGGACGATGCAAAAGGAGGTGGTCGAAAAAACGAAGGAATTGATCGAAAAAGTGCCTCTTGAAGCCTACGAGAACCTCCTTGCCGAATCCGTGCAATCCAAAAAATCGGGCAAGCAGATCCAGAAACGGAGGGAAAAATCCAGGCTGGAATTGCTGACCGACGGTGACAAGGTCATCCCGCCCGAAGAGATGAAACAATTCGTTGAAATGATGGGAATCCTGCATATCATGCGGGGCGAGGCGGAGGTCGAGATCGAGCCAAAGGACGCGAGCCACACCCATGAAATGCAGTCGCTGCTGCTGGCATATCGCAGGCAATTCCAGGAGACGGTCGCCTTCATCAACAATAAAAACGAACCGGCGCCGCAAAATCTTTTGGATGCGATCAAGCACATTGACAATCAAATCGGTCACTGGGCGGGAGGCTCCTGAATGACGCTTGCCTTCCATCGGTCAATCGAAATCGAAAAAGCGGCGGCGGATGCGCCCGTTGTGGCGTTGGAGTCCACGGTGCTGACGCACGGGCTTCCCCGCCCACAAAACCTGCAATTGGCGCGCGATATGGAACGCGTGGTCAGAGAGCACGGCGCGGCGCCAGCCACCATCGCATTTCTGGACGGCGTTCTCCGAATCGGCTTGAACGAAACGGACTTGACGAGGCTGGCAAACGAGCAAGATGCGCTCAAGGTGGGCCCGCGGGATTTTGCAACCGCCATCAGCGGGAAATTATGCGGCGGGACAACCGTCGCCGGGACGATGCTGGCATGCAAACACGCAGGCATCAAAGTCTTTGCCACAGGGGGAATCGGCGGCGTGCATCGCGAATCGAATTTCGACATCTCGGCGGATCTGCAGGCGCTTGCCACCATTCCCATGATTGTGGTGTGTGCAGGGGCAAAGGCGATCCTGGATTTGCCTGCAACACTCGAATACCTCGAAACCATGAACGTACCCGTGGTGGGATATGGCACAGACGAATTTCCCGCTTTTTTCTCCCGCGAAAGCGGGCTGGAAGTCAGCGTGAGACGCGACAGCCCGGAAGCGATCGTCGAATTTGCCGCAACGCATTGGAGGGCGGGTTTACAGAGCGCCGTTTTGGTGGCGAACCCGGTTCCGGCAGAAGAGGCAATTCCAAGGTCCGTGGTGGAACCGTTCATCGAGCGGGCAAATCGTGAAGCGGGCGAGCGGAGTATTCACGGCAAGGCGGTGACTCCTTTCCTCCTCCAGCGCATCAATGAATTGACGGGGGGAAAATCCATGCAGGCGAACCTTGCCCTTTTACTGAATAATGCCCGTCTCGCGGCGCAAATCGCAAGGGCGTTGCAATCCGCCGCACGGAAAAGGCTTGCGTAAATAACCGAACCCACACAAACATGTCATTGGCGCTGTCGAAGGCGTCAAAAGCCAGTTCTATGTGCTGCGCAAGAGGCGCACGCTACGCGAGATTTTCGTGATTTACTGATAATCAAAATGCAAGCAAGCGGTCTTGATAGCCCCGAAATTTCAATTCCGCGTCGAAGGTCAAAAAGATATCCCGAATCACGCCCACTATGATCAATATCTTTTCCGCGTCCAAAAGCGCCAGTTGAATGGCGGAATCGCCAAAACCGGACATGAAAAGGTTGAACAAAGATGGCGTAATCGCCAGGAATCCCAGTGCGCAGGCGGGCACAATGGTGATCCGGCTCACGATTCGGGTTAAGTATCGTTGCGTGGCTTCGCCGGGTATCACACCAGGTATCCGGCCTCCGGTACGATATAGAGAAACCCCATAATCTTGTTGTTCGAAGGTGACGAGTGAATAGAAATAGGTAAATATCACAACGCTGAAAAAAGCAACAAAGGGATACAAATGGCCATTGTTTCCAAAGCCGCTGATGAACCATTGCGCCACAGCGTTCAATCGGGCATTTTCCGTGCAGGTAAGCATGGGTGCGTAAAAGGTGGCAAGGAGAATGAGCAATTGACTGCCAACCAGACCCTCCGTGCTGATGGTGAGCATGATGGGAAGATAGGTTCTGACGCCCGCGGTTCGCCTAGGACGATAAATCGCCGCCCTGGTGGGGTATTCAACCGGCACATTGCGCCTGCCTTGCTGGATATAAATTACGACGATAATGCATAATACAAAAAGCACCGCATAAAGCACCAGCCTTCCGACAATCATCGGTTCCATCAGCAAGGAGAAGACTTGCCCTGGAAGATTCAAGACAATGCCCAAGCCCTCGACTGTGGCAGCGGTTTTAATTTGAATCCTCAATAATCGGGCAAGTTCGGCGGATATTTGCCCAATAATGCCGCTGGCTATCAGGATTGCGTTTCCGTACCCGCGAATTCCATATTCGCTGATCAGCCCGGCAATCCAGATTGCCAGATAGGAACCCGCCACAAGCACGACCACCGTTGTAATCCTGAATAAAATACCGGAATCCGAGTGAGCGGAACTGGTTTCGAGAACAATCAGCCTGCCCTGACAATTTGGAGAAATAAGGAACAGAAAGAACAGGGACTCGAGAACAGCCACCGGCGCCGTGAGAAAATAATTCCACCTTTCAAGCCAGTGTCTTGCATCGCGTGGGTCTTCCCGAAAGCGCCGGTAAAGGCTTGGGATTAACCGAACAATAAGTTGAAGCAGAAGATGGGTTAAATTGAAGGGTAAAAGCCCGAGTGTCATCACAGACACGCTCAACACCGAACTCCCCGACAATATGCTCAGGAATTCCAACATGGTGTAAAGCCCGCTGCCCAGGGGAATATTGCTTCGCACCTCGTCAGGTGTGGTGACAAGCCCGGGCAATGGCACATTGAGCAACAATCTGTAAAAGAGCACCAAGCCGATGGTTACCAGTAATTGCCGTCTGATGTCCTGCGAACGCCATAAAAGGCTCCATGCGCCACGATGAAATTTCTCCCCGGTGGATTGGCTCATAGTTCCTCCTTGGCAGATTGAATGCCATTGTTGAGGTTTGCGCTCGAGACGCAACCCCTATTGCAGCGTTAAAACCTTCTGAAAGGCGCGCAGCAAGTCGCCGCGCTGTTCGAACCCGCGTTCGCCGAGGTCCGACAGGCAAACGTAAATCCGCCTGCGGCAGCGATGCAACAGCCCGGAGACCAATCGGGCCAGCGCCTCCCTGCCATACCGAACGTCGTCCGCGTCCGTCCATTGACGACCCGCTTCCCAGCCGCGCGATAACACATAGGGATGCGTCAACGGTTGGGATAACCGCTCGTACCATCCGCTGGAACCGGCGTCCAGCCAGAATTGGAATGCCGCCGGGCGGTTCATCAGCAGGAAGGTGTGGGCGGGCGCGACCAAAACGGCATTTTTCTCCTCCGATTGCCAGCCTTCGAGATACGATGCGGCAATCACACCGTCCTGCAGCATTTGAATATATTCCTTGCCAAGAGCCGGCAGGTTTCCGAAGCCCGTCAGGTCTAACGAAATCCTGAACTTCTTGACCGATTCGACCAGACTCGCCGCCACGCGCACCGAGTCATGATTGCGGTGATACCCAAACCCCGGCTGAGACAATACTTCGCCAAACAGTTTACGAAAGAAATGATCGAGAGGCAAGGGGTCGCTTTCACGGTAAATCAGTATCCAATCCCGCAGAAGAGCGTAACGATTCCCAACGGAAAAAGTGACGCGCTCCTGCATATCGGGTTTGATCTGGTCGAATGTCGAAAGCCCCAGGTCGCGTGGACGGTAGATGATTTCGGTCAGCAGTTGTGCGCGGACAAGATCGAGTCCGTCAATGGATTGCATCAACGCGTAGGCTACATCGAATTTAGGCGGGTGAATATGCCAATGCGGATGCGCCAGCGCGGCGAGGGTGATCATCGCTTGAGAGGCAGGCTCCTCGCGCAGGGAGCGCGAAGGTCGGTGCGAACGCCAGGCAATGTTACGCACTTCGAGCCTGTTCGCAATGGAAAAACGCAGGGCATCGGAAAGATAGGGAGCCAAGACCACGATTTCAGAAGCCGGCACACCGGAGACGGAGATCAAGTGTTCGATTTCATCCGCGACCGCATCCAACAATTCGGGATAAAAACGGGACGAAATGACAGTCAGCGCATCGCCGCCCACACTTCGATCGTCGAGGTTCGACTCAAGATTCGGGAGCATTGCCCGGGCAAGCGATTTGTCCAGCCCTGCCACCTCATCCGACATCACAAAACTGCCCTGCAGTCGAATATGTTCATCGCACACCTCGCGCAGCGCCCAGCCGGTATGAACGTCGGCGCCAAGGAAGTAACGGAAGCCGCCGCCTTCGTCGTAAAGCAGCAGCGCCGAATCGAAATCCGGCAGCCATTCGCGGAGAATGTCGTGCGCGCGCGGACCGTCCTCCTCCACATTGTCATAGATCAAGTGGCGGTAGGCACGCGTAAGGTAGTTACGGACGATATCCTGCTTCCACAAAACGTTCGCAAAGATTTCAAGTTGTAACGAGAAGTCCAGCAGGTTATGGTCGAGGCAGTACCGTCGAAAACGATTGGCGCATTCCTGCGCGTCGGCATAGATGCGCCGCTGGGCGGGATCGCCAAAGTAGGATGCATCGAGACGCGAGCCGATCTCGGTGTGCGGAAAACCGATTACGGCGGCTTTGTTGAGGTTGTCTATGATTTGGGAGTACAGGCGGTTGCGGTCAATGGTAACGGATTCGAAAAAACCTTCGTCCAGCAACGGGCGGACAAGATGCGCCATGTAATATTGGGCGGTTTCCAAGGTCAGGAAAATCGGCGGCTGATCTGGACGCGCAAAGCCCGCCGCTTCCGCCGCGAGGCTCCAGAACAGGTCACACATGCGCCTGGCCAAACCTCCGATCGTAGCGGGAGTCGCTTCGCCGCCGGCGCTTCGTTCGGGACTGTAGAGCAGGTCGAGGTACGGTTCTTGCAAGGAACGCTGCGGCGTCAGCATCAAAATCGTTTCCCCCGGCACGCCCTGGGCAAGCAGAGATCGCATCCGCTCGACGCCCGCCACGGTTTTGCCGCTTCCGGCGGGACCGGAGACGAAGAGTTTCCGGTCGAGGGGAGATTCGACAATTCGACGCTGGGGCAGGTTGAGGCTTGGCATGAAGCGAGGGTACAGGATTCGGGAGGGATTGTCAATGCGCGGCAAACAGAAAATGTCCATATTCATCTCCGTATCTCGAGGCATTCCGTTTTTTTGTATAATGGCATCATCTTCAAGTTTGCGGAGGCAGACGTATGTTCTTCAAAAGCACAAACCAGCCGTGGGTGGCGGGAGCAATTCTTGCCGTGCTCATTCTGGGCATGGCTCCATTGTTCCTGAGTTCTCCACGGGGCGGTGCTTCTTTTGGCGCAGGCATTGATCCGGAAAAAGTTGTGAAAACCTTTCCGCCCCGCCCCGCCGCCGACGAATTGGCTGGCAAGGAAGCGGTGAAGATTGGGGTTTACATTCTTTCGGTCGGCAACCTGGATACCACCACCAGCCGATACACGGTGGATTTTTTCCTCAATTTCGTTTGCGAGACCGAGAACTGCGACCCGCGTGACTTCGACCTGATCAACGCCGGGGCGGGACCGGAGATCGAAGACCAGACCGATGAAAGCGATTTCGGTCGGGCATATTACTACCGCGTGCGCGCCACCATGCGCACCAATCTGGATTTACGCGACTTCCCGTTCGACAAGCACGTGCTGGAAATCGAAATCGAGGACAAGAACAAGACGGATAACGAATTCGTCTACATTGCCGACCCCGCGCTCAGCGGTATCGACTCGTCGGTCTACGTATCCGGCTGGAACCTCGAACCCAGCATAACCGGGGAGGTCAATACGCATGTTTACGATGTGTACAACGAAAGTTATTCACGCGCCCGTTTTTTCATTCGCATCAACCACCCGTGGTTTTCCTCGTTCATGAAGGGGTTGTTTGCGGCGATCGTCATTGTGGGGGTTGGCATGCTTTCCTTTCTGATGAGCCCCACCGACGCCAAGGACCGCATCGCGCTTACCTCCGGCACGCTTGCCAGCGCGATCTTCTATCACATGACCCTGACTTCCTCGATACCGCCCGTCGGGTATCTGACTTACGCAGACCGCTTCATGATCCTGCAATACCTGTTCATCACGGCTTCGCTGGCTGTGGCGATCGGTCTCTTTCTCATGCAATCGGGCAGGCGGGAGGAAAAAGATCTCCAACAGCTCCACCGCGCCACGCGCATTTCCATTCCACTGCTTTGGGTGATCTCCATGATCGTTCTGCATGTCACAACGATCGGCATTTGAAACCGCGCCATTCGAGCCTCGATAGGATAAACGAACCAGCCAAGCAGGCATGCCTGCCTGTTGTTTTTGAGGGCACAGTGCTGTATAGTTGCCCAAATTTCAAAAGGAGATACTATCATGACAACCTCAAGCCACCCCCTGCCCAAGCCCGCCGCCCAGGGATCCTCCATGGTCAAATTTTCGGACAAACTGACCGACTCACTGAACGACATCACCAAGATGATCGAGGAGCATAAAGTCATGATCGACTCGATCCAGGATATCGCCCTCGAGCTGACCAATTCCATCGGCACGCTCCACACGCTCACGGTCAAATATGCGGGCGTTGCAAACAACATCCTCGACGGGTTGCTCCCCATCGTCAAGGGCTTGCCCATCATTCCCAAGAACATCGTTGACCTGCTGGTCAAACTCGAAAGCATCACCCAGAAGATCATTGACAGCAACGCGCAAACCGCCAAAACCATCGCCGATGTGCAGACCGGGTTGAAAACCGGCGATGTCAACAAGATCAAGGGACACGCCGGGCAACTTCAAAACGTGACAAACGCCTTGAAAGCCATTCTGCCGGGAATCTAGGAACTGCCGCATCCTTCCTGTCCACAGCCGTTCGCGCCGGATGCACTTTCCAGCGCGTCTGACAACGAGAACATCAATGGCAAATCTCTCCTCATCCGCTCGAAAGATACAGGACCTGCTTCATTCGCTTGGGTACGACTACACCGTCATCGAGCATATCGAGTCCACGCGCACCGCGCAGGAAGCGGCAGACCGCGCCGGTTGTGAACTCGGTCAGATCGTCAAGTCGCTGATTTTCAAGGGAAAGGTATCGGGCAAGCCCATCATCGTATTGACCAGCGGAGCCAACCGCGTGGACGAGAAGCGCATCGCCGAATATGCAGGCGAAGCCATCGGCAAGGCAGATGCCGATTTCGTGCGGGCAGTGACCGGGTTCGCCATCGGAGGCGTTCCGCCCATCGGTCATCTTCAGAAAATCGAGACGTTCATGGATGAGGATTTCCTGCAATACGAAACCGTCTGGGCGGCGGCTGGGACTCCCAATGCCATCTTCGAATTGAAGACCGCCGACCTGCAGAAGATGACGGAAGCAAAGGTGGTGAGGGTCAAGTGACTTGGACCCTGAAGGTTCATGAAACCTTCAGGGTCTTATGTGATTTTTATTTGCAATCAGACCCCCTTTGTCGTAAAATCCTTTCAGACCAACCAAAGGAGGCTGAATGGCTGTATCAACCAAACCCGAATCCCGCCCGATGACCGAGGAGGCGGACTTTCTGCAAATCAAATCCGTTGACCACGTTCACTTTTACGTGGGCAACGCCAAACACACCATGTACTACTGGTGGAAGGCGTTTGGCTTCAAGCCCATCGCCTACTCGGGATTGGAAACCGGCAACCGCGACTTCGCTTCGTACGTTCTGGAATCGGGGCAGGCGCGGTTTGTTGTTTCCGCGCCGTATGCTCCCTCCAGCCCGCTGGCGGCGCATCACATGGTCCATGGCGATGGTGTCAAGTTTATCGCGCTCGGCGTAGACGACGTGGAAAAAGCCTGGAAGGAAACCACTGCCCGCGGCGGCAAATCTGCCTGGGCGCCGCGCGAGGAAAAGGACGAATTTGGCATCTACCGCACATCCGCCATCTACACCTACGGCGAAACTCTGCACGTCTTCGTGGACCGCGACGACTACAAGGGCGTCTTTGCCCCCACCTACAAACCCATCCAGTACGAAGCCGAATCCACCGGGCTGGCGGCAATTGACCACATGGTTGGCAACGTTCAACTCGGCAAAATGAATCACTGGGTCAATTTCTATCATCAGGTGATGGGCTTCCGCCAACTGCTCCACTTCGACGACAAAGACATCTCCACCGAATATTCCGCGCTCATGTCCAAGGTCATGCAGAACGGCAACGGGCGTGTCAAATTTCCCATCAACGAACCCGCCGAGGGCAAACGCAAAAGCCAAATCGAAGAATACCTCGATTACTACCTGACGCCCGGCGTTCAGCACATCGCCCTCATCACAGGCGACATCATCAAAACCGTCGGCGAACTTCGCAAACGCGGCGTAGAATTTCTGCGCGTGCCAGATACCTACTACGAACTGCTCCCCGACCGCGTTGGCAAGATCAAGGAAGACATGAAAGCCATCCACGAACTCGGTATCCTCGTGGACCGCGACGACGAAGGCTATCTCCTGCAAATCTTCACGCGCCCTATTCAGGATCGCCCGACCATGTTCATCGAAGTCATCCAGCGGCACGGCGCAAAAGGATTCGGCAAAGGCAACTTCAAAGCCCTGTTCGAATCCATCGAGTTGGAACAGGAACGACGAGGAAACCTATGAGCTGTCACTGCGAGCCCATGGCGAAGCAGTCTCCTGGTTTCGAGAAGATTGCTTCGTCGCTGGCGCTTCGTCGTTGCACTTCGCTCAGCGCTACGCTCCTCGCACTGACATGAGATAACACCATGAAATTTGCCACCATCTCCACGCTTCGCGCCACATCTCAGCCTGCTCTCGTGGACGGAGAGCGAGTCTACACCCTGCCCTTTGCCGATATGTACGCCGTCATGGAAGCGGGCGCCGCTGAAGCCGCAAAAAGGGCGTCGAAGGACTGGCTTGCTCTCGACGAGGTGAAATTTCTCGCACCGCTCAAACCCTGCACCCTGCGAGACGGATACGCCTTCGAACAGCACGTCCAAACCGCCAATCGCAACCGCGGACGGGAAGTGCCGCAGGAATGGTACGAATTCCCGGTTTTCTACTTCACCAACCCCAACGCCGTGTTCGGTCACGAGGATACCATTCCCTACCCGCCTTACACCAATGCCATGGACTACGAACTCGAGATTGCAGCGGTCATCGGCAGGGGCGGCATGAACATCAAAGCCGAGGACGCAGAAGAACACATCTTCGGCTACACCATCTTCAACGACTGGTCTGCGCGGGACGTGCAGAGAAAGGAAATGGCGGTGGGTCTGGGTCCTGCCAAGGGGAAGGACTTTGCCTCGTCGCTGGGACCGCTCATCGTCACGCGTGAAGCGATTGCCGATAAAGCGGCGGGACGCCCGGGCGTGTACGATCTCGAAATGATCGCGCGCGTCAACGGCAGGGAATTCTCCCGAGGCAATTGGAAAGACATGCACTGGTCGTTCGGCGAGATCATTGCCCGCGTCTCCGATTCGGTCATGTTGTACCCCGGTGACGTGATCGGCTCCGGCACAGTCGGCACGGGCTGTCTGCTCGAACTGACAAAGTTTCAGGGTCCGTGGCTGACGCATGGCGACGTGGTCGAACTCGAAGTCGAGCGAATTGGCGTTTTGAGAAATACTGTCGGTTAGCATGTTTGAAAGTTAACAAGTTTGAACGTTGAAACCACCGACCAAACCTGCAATGTTCCAACCTTCAAACTCTTAAACATTGGAAACGGAGGCATCATGCCTTTCTATCACAAACTTGGACAACTCCCCCACAAGCGGCATACGCAATTCCGAAAACCAAACGGCGAACTCTACCGCGAGGAACTGATGGGGCTGGAGGGATTCTCCTCCCTGCAATCCATCCTGTATCACCATTTCATCCCGCCGCGCGTCAAACACACGGAAGACCTGGGCTCGCGCCTGCCCGAAACGGTGGACTTCGGACCGATCCGTCACCGCGCCTTCAGGACTTCCGACATTCCACTCGGCGGCGATCCTGTTTCGGCGCGCATTCCTCTCCTTGCCAATAAGGATGTCATCCTCGGCGTGGCGCGCGCTTCCAAAAGCATGGATTATTTCTATCGCAACGCGCAAGCCTACGAGACCTGGTGGGTGCATGAAGGCAGCGGCGTGTTGAAATCGCAGTTTGGCAATCTCAAATTCCGCAAAGGCGATTACATCGTCATCCCCTTCGGCACGACCTGGCAAATGCACATTGACGGCAGCGAAGCGCGCTTCTTCACCATCGAGAACCCCTCGCAGATCGAGCCGCCCAAACGCTACCGCAACCACTTCGGTCAACTGCTCGAACACGCGCCCTACTGCGAACGCGACATTCGCGTGCCGGAGGAACTGGAAACGCACACCGAACGCGGCGAGTTCGAGGTGCGGATCAAGGTGCGCGACCGATTATCGAAGCATGTCCTCGATTACCATCCCTTTGACGTCGTCGGCTGGGACGGGTATCTCTATCCATGGATATTCAATATCGAAGACTTCGAACCGATCACAGGACGCATCCACCAGCCGCCGCCGGTTCACCAGACGTTCGAGGCGCACAATTTCGTGGTCTGCTCGTTCGTGCCGCGTCTGTTCGATTACCATCCCGAAGCCATCCCCGCGCCGTACAACCACTCGAACATCAACTCGGACGAGGTGATCTACTACGCGGAAGGCAACTTCATGTCGCGCAAAGGGATTGACCGCTGCGACATTTCCCTGCATCCCTACGGTCTTCCGCATGGTCCGCAGCCGGGCATGACGGAAGCCTCGATTGGCAAAAAGGAGACGCAGGAACTTGCCGTGATGGTGGACACATTCTACCCCCTGCACCTGACCAAAGACGCCCTGGAATATGAAAAGCCCGAATACCAGTCCACATGGCTGGAGGGAAGCGGAGAATGAGAAACAAGACTTCGGAAGTCTGGCAGACTTCCGAAGTCTGTTTATAATGCAAGCATCAAATCAATCGCACGCGGCATGGAGCAAAGATGAATCTTTCGACATCCCAAATCACGGATACAAAATTCAGGAAAATTGCAAAAAAGATTGTTTCCGAAATGAAGCGGCTCGAGGTTCCCGGCGTCGCCATCGGCATCTGGAACAAAGGCAGGGAACACACAGCAGGATTTGGCATCACCAGCGTGGAACATCCTCTACCGGTCACCCCCGATACGCTTTTCCAGACCGGCTCCATCAGCAAGACGTTTACCGGCACCCTGCTCATGATGCTCGCCGAACGCGGCAAAGTGGACCTTGACGCCCCCGTCCGCAAATACCTCAAAGACTTCAAACTGCAGGATGAAGAGGTGGCAAAAAAGGTCACTGTGCGGCACCTGCTCACGCACATGGGCGGATGGGTGGGCGACTACTTCAACGACTTCGGCAACGGCGATGACGCCCTCGATAAAATGGTCAAAGACATCGCCAAACTGACACAAGTCCAGCCGTTGGGAAAAATCTGGTCGTATAACAACACGGGCTTCAACATCGCGGCGCGAATCATCGAAATCGTAACCAGGAAACCCTACGAGCAAGCCGCGCAGGAGATGCTGTTCGACCCGCTGAGTCTGGATATGACCTTCTTCTACCCCAGCGATATTCTCCTCACCCACCGCTTCGTCGTCGGTCACACGAAGGTGAAGGGAAAGGTTCAGGTGGCGCGTCCATGGGCAATTGGCAGAGCAGGCAACGGCGTGGGAGGAGTCGTCAGCACGGTCAAAGATTTGCTCAAGTATGGGCGCTTCCACATGAGCAGCGGGAAGAAAAACGTCATCAGCGGCAAAAGCCTGCGGGCAATGCGCGTTCCTCAGGCAGATGCCGGTCCGCGCGGGATGATGGGAATCACCTGGTTCATCCGGGATGCAGGCAGGTTCAAGGTGTATGCGCACGGCGGCGCAACGAACGGACAACAGGCTTATTTCTTCTTCATCCCAGATAAAGATTTTGCCTGCGCCATCCTGACCAACAGCGATGACGGCGGCATCATCACCGCAGAAATGTTCGGGCTTGTTCTGGAAACCTACTTCAACGTCGAACTTCCGTCACCCGAACCCAGGGAAGTACCTTTGGTGGAACTGAAAGAGCTCGTCGGACGTTATAAGATAGGCACGGAGTGTTTCGACATCAAAGTCAAAGGCAAATACCTCATGTATCACCACATTCCGCTTGGCGGCTTCCCCACACCCGATACGCCGCCCGGCCCAGCCATGCCGCCGATGCGCTTCCAATTCTACGAAAAGGACAAACTCATCGGACTGGACGAACCGCTCAAAGGCGCGCTTGCCGACATAATCCGCGATGAACAAGGGCGCGTGGAATACTTCCGCGTGGGCGGACGTGCGCACAAAAAGATAAAGTAGCCCACCCAATGAAAAGAACGCTTCTTTCCGCCCTGACGCTGATTCTCTCCTTAATTGCCTGCAACTTCCCCGGAAGCGGAGAACAAATCTCTCCTCCCGGCGACGTGCAAACCGCCGCCGCATTGACCGTAGAGGCGCTCCTTCTCACCCCAGCCTCCCCGGCGGCTCCCACCGAACAGGCTGTTCTCCCTATCCTCTCTGCCACAGCCTCCCCCACCGCCGGACCAACCGCCACCATCACCCCTACCTATTCCGTACCCATGCTCCGCCTGCTCGAAAACACCAACTGCCGCAGCGGTCCTGGCACTGATTATCAAATTGTGTACATCTACCTTGTATGGAAAGAACTGGAAATCATCGGCGCATACCCGCAAGAAAACTTCTGGCTGGTCAAATCACCCGAAAGCCCTACAGGCGAATGCTGGTTATGGGGAGGCTCTGTGGAAATCAAGGGCAGTTACTGGAGCGTCCCCAGCGTCACCCCGCCGCCCACAGCGACCAAAGCGCCGCCCGCCGCCCCATCCATTCAAGAGTGGACCTTCAATTGCAACATCGGGCAAATGACAGTTTCCATCCGCTGGACAGACCGCGCCGCTGATGAAAGCGGCTACCGCATCATCCGCAACGACCAGACGGCTGCCGAACTCCCCGCCGATTCCAAATCCTATGCCGAGACCATCCCCTACACATCGGGCGACAAATTCGTCTACTTCGTCGAAGTCTATAACGCCAGCGGCTCTGTGCGGAGCACACCGATACAGTTTACCTGTCCGTAAAAAATACCGTCCCAAAGGCTTGAACGGTTTCATCTGGTTTCTCAAGCAAACCTTCAGGACACTTCCCCTTGTTTTTGAGAAGATATCCAAAACGGGACTTGCGAAACGTGCCGCAAGTCCTGTTATATTTACGCTTCCAGCGCTTCCTTCACCTTCTTTGTCTGCTTGCCGCGCTCCTCGGTGTTCAAAATCCGCTTGCGAATGCGGTAATTTTGCGGCGTGACCTCCAGCAACTCGTCGTCAGCGAGGTACTCGATTGCCTCGTCGAGAGACATTTGACGGGGCGGCGTGAGGCGGATTTCCATATCGCCGCGCGAGGCGCGCACGTTGGTCAAATGTTTCTTCTTGCACACATTCACCGCAATATCCCCGGAGCGTGCATTCTCCCCCACTACCATGCCTTCATACACCTCCACACCGGGACCATAGAACAGCACACCGCGTTCCTCCGCCGACTTCAGAGCGTAGGCGGTTGTGGCGCCAGCCTCCCACGCCACCAGCGAGCCGGTCTGGCGCGTGTTCATTGGTCCAGCCATTTCGTCGTAACCATAGAAGATGGTGTGCATAACCCCCGCCCCGCGTGTGGAGGTAAGGAACTGATAACGGAAACCCAGCAGACCGCGCGTCGGGACGATGAAAACCATGCGCGTCGTGCCTTGACCTGAGTCTTGCATGTCCATCATTTTGCCGCGCCTGCTGCCGAGCATTTCCACCACCACGCCAACGGTTTCGTTGCTGGTTTCGATGTGGACTTCTTCGTAGGGTTCGAGCAGGGCGCCGTCATCCGCCTTGTGGAAGATGACCTCCGGGCGCGAGACCTGAAACTCATATCCTTCGCGCCGCATCGTTTCGATGAGGATGCCCAGATGCAACTCGCCGCGCCCCGAAACCAAGAAGTTCTCCGCCGTGTCGGTTTCCTCCACCCGCAAAGCCACGTTGGTGCGCAGTTCTTCGAACAAGCGCTCGCGCAGTTTGCGGGAGGTGCTGTATTTACCCTCCCTGCCTGCAAACGGCGAGGTGTTCACCCCAAACGTCATGCGGACGGTGGGTTCCTCTACCTTGATGGTGGGCAAGGCGATGGGGCTGTTCGGGTCGGCAAGGGTTTCGCCGATGGCGATTTCCTCCAGCCCGGCGAGCGAGATGATGTCGCCGGCGCTGGCTTCTTCGATTTCGATCTTGTTCAACCCCTGAAAGGTGTAGAGATACTTGGCAGATTCGGGCAGATTGCGCCCGTCGGTGGTAAGGCGCGCCAGCCGCTGACCGGCTTTAATGCGCCCGGCAAAGATACGTCCCACTGCGGTCACACCGCGATAATCGTCGTAGCCGAGCGTGGTGACGAGCATCTGCAGGGGCGCGTCGGGGTCCACTTTGGGGGCGGGGATATATTTGAGGATGGCATCGAAGAGAGGGACAAGGTCTGGTCCGAGGTCTGGGGTGAGACCCGCCCGCCCGGCGGTTGCCTGGGCGTAGAGGACAGGGAAGTCTGCCTGTTCTTCGGTTGCGCCGAGTTCGATGAACAGATCGAAGGTCTCGTTGAGGACGCGGGAGGGTTCGGCGTCCTTGCGGTCAATCTTGTTGATGACCACGATGGCTTTGTGCCCCATCGAGAGCGCTTTCTTGAGCACGAAGCGCGTCTGCGGCATGGGGCCTTCCGCCGCGTCCACGAGCAGGAGTACGCCGTCCACCATGTTCATGACGCGCTCCACTTCGCCGCCGAAATCGGCGTGACCGGGCGTATCCACGATATTGATCTTGATGGGCTTGCCGCCGGCAGGATCGGGGACGGTGATGGCGGTGTTCTTGGCAAGGATGGTGATGCCGCGTTCGCGTTCGAGGTCGTTGGAATCCATCACGCGCTCAGCCACCTGCTGGTTCTCGCGAAAGGTGTGCGACTGGCGCAGGAGTCCATCCACGAGGGTGGTCTTACCGTGATCTACGTGGGCGATGATGGCAATGTTGCGGAGGTCGGTTCGTTGGGTGATCATAGTCTCATAGTCTTCCAGTCAAATGGTCTGATAGTCGGATAACTTGATTTGCGGATAGTCGAAAAGTTCAATGGCTGGATGGTGTATTCGTCTATCAGCCTGTAAGACTTTAGACGATCAGACGAACACACAAAAAATCCCCGACCAAGGTGGCCGAGGACTGCCCTGAGCGTAGTCGAAGGGTCGGCTTGCGGACGGTATTGTATCAGAGGGATGAGGTTTGAGGAAGGGCGTTATTTTTGGCGGAGTATGGCTTTTTCCCAATGATTTAATTGCAATTTGAGACAAGAACTTTCCTGTTTTTGGATACAATAGAAGCATGAAAGAACTCGTCTTCCTTAAACTCGGCGGGTCGCTCATCACGGATAAGACCCAGCCTTTTACTCCGCGTCCAGACGTGATGGACAGTCTCGCCCTCGAGATCAGGATGGCGCTTCAAGCCCAGCCGGAACTGCGTCTCGTCATCGGGCATGGCTCCGGCTCCTTCGGTCATGTCCCTGCCAGCGAATACCGCACGCGCGACGGACTTCCGCCGCGCGCAACCCCTCTTGCCCACCGCGAACGCGACAAAACCGAGGAGAATTACTGGAAAGGCTTTGCCGAGGTCTGGTATCAGGCATCCACTTTGAGCCGTCTCGTGGTGAACGCCCTGCACAAAGCAGGAATGAACGCGATCATCCTTTCGCCTGTTTCCGGCGTGATTGGTAGCGACGGTCGGGTTTTGGCATGGGAAACAACCCCTTTGCGGATGTCGCTTTCGGCGGGCATTACGCCGGTCATCCACGGCGATGTAGTTTTCGACGAAGTACGCGGCGGAACGATTCTTTCGACCGAGGACTTGTTCAGTCACCTTGCGCGCGCCCTTCACCCCGAACGCATCCTGCTCGCGGGACTGGAAGCCGGGGTATGGGCAGATTTTCCCACCCGGACGAAAAAGATCGAAATCATCACACCGGACGCCTTCGAAGAGATCCGCCCAGGGCTGGGCAACGCCGCAGGAGCGGACGTGACCGGGGGCATGGAATCCAAAGTAAAGCAGATGCTGGCTTTGGTACGGGAAACTTCGGTGCGGTCAGTGCAAGTCTTTTCAGGGGACGAGCCTGGCAACCTGACGCGGGTATTGAGCGGGGAAACGATTGGAACGTTAATCACCGCGTAAACTTCAGGACGGGGCAGACCGCAGGGGTACAACAGGCTTCGGCGGGGCTGAGGTCCCGACGTCCCGAACGCCCGCAAAATCCCGAAGATGACAAAAAGGTGACGGAAATCCATTGCTTTTTTGTGAAAATTTTCGATAATAGGAAAGCCAACGTAATGTCCGCCAGACTTCATACAATTTCAATCCACAAAGGAGAAGATATGGCAACCAGGAAAGCCACCAAAACAACCGTTAAGGGGAAAAAGAAAGCGGTAACGCCCGCCCCCAGGAGAAAGACAGCGGCAAAGAAAAACCGATTCCCCTACGCCCCTACGAAACTCAAATTGCTCAAACCTGTACCGTCGGATATCGAGATCGCGCAGGCAGGCAAACTGAAACCCATTTTGCAAATCGCGGAAGAGTTGGGAATCAAAGAAAGCGAACTCGAACTGTTCGGACCCTATAAAGCCAAAATCAAACTGGAAATTCTCAACCGCATCGGCAAGCGTCCGGACGGCAAATACATTGACGTGACCGCCATCACCCCCACGCCGCTGGGCGAAGGCAAGACGACCACGACGGTTGGGCTTTCGCAGGCGCTCGGCGCACATCTCGGCAAAAAGGTGATGACCGTCATCCGCCAGCCCTCGCAAGGACCGACCTTCGGCATCAAGGGCGGCGCAGCAGGCGGCGGCTACAGCCAGATCATCCCGATGGAGGACTTCAACCTGCACCTGACCGGCGACATCCACGCCATCACCGCCGCCCATAACCTGTGCGCCGCCGCGCTGGATGCGCGCATCATGCACGAAGCCAACACCCCCGACGACGACAAACTCTTCGACGCGCTCTGCCCGCCGAACAAAAAAGGCGAGCGCAAGTTCTCGCCATCCATGCTGCGTCGTTTGAAGAAACTCGGAATCAACAAGACCAACCCCAACGACCTGACCCCCGAGGAACGCCGCCGCTTCGCCCGCCTGAACATGGACTACAGCGGGGTGCAGTGGCGCCGCGTCATTGACATCAACGACCGCATGCTGCGCGAGATCACGGTCGGACAGGGCAAGGAGGAGGCGGGCTTCGAGCACAAATCGGGCTACGACATTACTGTTGCCTCCGAAATCATGGCAATCCTCGCCCTCACGACCAGCATCGAGGATATGCGAGACCGCCTTGGGCGCATGGTCGTGGCGCTCGACCGTGAAGGCAATGCCGTCACCGCCGAAGACCTGGGCGTGGCAGGCGCGATGACCGTCCTCATGAAGGACGCCATCAAACCGAACCTGATGCAAACCCTCGAAGGGACTCCCGCCATCGTCCACGCGGGACCATTCGCCAACATCGCCCACGGCAACAGTTCCATCATCGCCGACAAGATCGCCCTCAAACTTGCCGACTACGTTATCACCGAATCGGGCTTCGGCGCCGACATCGGCATGGAAAAATTCATGGACATCAAATGCCGCTACTCGGGTCTCATCCCGCACGTGGTGGTGTTGGTGGCGACCGTCCGCGCGCTCAAGATGCACGGCGGCGGACCGAAAGTGGTGGCTGGCAAACCGCTTGCGCCCGAATACACCGACGAGAATCTCGACCTGCTGCGCAAGGGTCTGCCCAACATGATTCAGCACATCGAGAACGCGCTCAAGTTCGGCGTCAACGTGGTGGTGGCGGTCAACTCGTTTGCCACCGACACCCCCGCCGAAGTGGAACTCGTCCGCCAGGCGGCGCTCGAAGCGGGCGCCATGGACGCGGTGGTCTCCCGTCATTGGATGGAAGGCGGCAAAGGCGCCATCGCGCTGGCAGAAGCGGTCATCAAGGCTTGCGAAAAACCCAGCAACTTCCGCTTCCTCTACGACCTCAACCTGCCCATCAAAGAAAAAATCGAAATCATCGCCCGCGAAATCTACCGCGCCGACGGCGTGGACTACACCCCCGAAGCCGAAGCCAAGATCGAGCAATTTACCAAACTCGGCTTTGGCGACCTGCCGTTGTGCATGGCAAAGACCCACCTCTCCTTCACCGACAAGGCAGAGGTCAAAGGCGCGCCGCGCGGCTTCCGCGTCACCATCAGCGACATCCGCGCCAGCGTGGGCGCGGGCTTCCTCTACCCGCTGCTCGGCACCATGCGCACCATGCCCGGCCTGCCCACCCGTCCCGTCTTCTACGACGTGGATCTCGATCTCAAAACAGGCAAAGTCGTCGGCTTGTTCTAAACGCAACCTGCCAACGTCCCGAAGGGTTGAACCCTTCGGGACGATTCCATAAGACCTTTGGGGCTTTCTTTTCTGTATGCAGAACGCGCAACGCGCCTTATAATCACTTGCATGGATACACAAACGCTGACCATCTCAAACGCCCTGGATGCGCTGGGGCGCGGGACGTTCACGCCTCAGGACTTAGCCGAAGCCTGCTTCGCCCAAATCAACCGCCTCAACCCGACTCTCAACGCCTATATCACCGTCATCCCCCCGCAGGAGGCGCTCGAAGCGCAACAGCCTCCGCTCACCACCGCTCCGCTCTACCGCGCCTTGCGCGGCATCCCCATCGCCGTCAAAGACCTGTTCGACGTGGAGGGAGTCCGCACCACAGCCGGCTCGAAATTCTTCGCCGATCACATCGCCGAACGCGACGCCTTCGTTGTGGAAAAACTTCGCCAGGCGGGCGCGCTCATCAACGGCAAGACCAACACCCACGAGATTGCCCTCGGCATTACAGGAAACAACCCGCATTACGGCACGGCGCGCAACCCCTGGAACATAGAGCGTATTTCTGGCGGCTCCTCCAGCGGCTCTGCCATTGCTGTGGCAACCGGCATGGCGCTGAGCGCGCTCGGCACCGATACGGGCGGCTCGATTCGCATTCCGGCGTCGTTGTGCGGAATCGTCGGTTTCAAGCCCACCTACGGACGCGTCAGCCTGCGCGGCGTTTTCCCCCTCTCCTGGAATCTCGACCATGTTGGTCCGCTGACCAAATGCGTACGCGATGCGGCGATCCTCTTACAGGTCATTTCCGCCTACGACCCGATTGACCCCGCCTCCATCAAAATGCTGGCAGGCGATTATCTCGGTCACCTGATGGACGATGTGGAAGGACGGCGGGTTGCTCTCGGCTCGGGCGACTTCATCGAAACCGCCGACCCGCAAGCGCTGGACGCCGTCCATGAAGCGGCAAAGGTATTCGAGAAGCTGGGCTGTAAAGTGGAAAAGATCAACGTGGATTGGATGCGCGAGGCGGCACTCGCCAACAAGACCATGACCCAGGCAGACGGCGCCGCAGTGCATCGTGACCGTCTGAAGGAACACCCGGAATGGTTCGGAGAGGACATCCGCCGCCGGTTGGAGGAGGGAGCAAAAACGTCTTCGACAGAGTACGTTCTGGCGAGGCAAACCCAGGCGGAGGTCAGGAAAAGATGCGAATTGTTCTTCGAGTCGTATGATTTTCTGCTCACCCCCACCACCCCCGTCGCTGCGCCCGCCATCGAAGGGCATGACGCCGTCGAGCAGGCGGGGCGACTCACACGATTCACCGCGCCCTTCAATCTGGCGGGTTTGCCTGCGCTGTCTGTACCGTGCGGCTTCACAAGCGAAGGCTTGCCTATCGGCTTGCAAATTGTCGCTCGCGCCTGGGGCGATGCCAAGGCGCTGAACGCCGGCTATGCCTACGAACAAGCGACGGAGTGGCATAAGAATTTCCCGAAGACCTGACCGTAGATTGACCAGCCTGACACCGAAGAAACTCCTGCGACAAACCGACGGGTTGTTCGCAACGCAAGCCGCCTGTTCAACCCCTGCCCGCTTCCCGGCGCAAAAACATCTCAGGGGCACACGCCAGGATCGCTCCCCAGGATGAATCCCAAGACTTCCGAAATCTCCAAGTCTTCGGAAGTCTAGTACCCAGGAGCAAACATGACCATCACGTACCCTCCCGAACCCTTCCGCATCAAAGTGACCGAACCCATCCGCCTCATTTCACGCGAGGCAAGAGAAACCGCACTGAAGGAGGCAGGCTACAACCTCTTCGCCCTCAAAGCCGAAGACATTTTCATTGACCTGCTCACCGACTCAGGCACGGGCGCGATGAGTCAGGCGCAATGGGCGGCGCTCATGAGCGGCGACGAGTCCTATGCGGGCGCGCGCTCGTATCACCGCCTCAAAGCTGCGGTAGAAGACATCTTCGGTTTCAAATATTTCGTCCCCACGCACCAGGGACGCGCGGCCGAGAACATCCTCAGCGCGGTGCTGGTCAAGCCCGGCATGTACGTCCCGAGCAACATGCACTTCGATACCACTGACGCCAACATCCGCGCCCGCGGGGGTCACCCGACGAACCTTGTAATTGACGAAGCCTTCGACCCGGCAACCCCACACCCGTTCAAGGGCAATATGGACATCGCCAAACTCAAAGCCTTCATTGCCCAATACGGACGCGAGAAAATCCCGTTCGGGATGATCACGGTCACGAACAACGCGGGGGGCGGACAACCCGTTTCGATGGCAAACCTCAAACAAGTGGCAGATGTCTACCACGAGAAAGGAATTCCATTCTTCATTGACGCGGCGCGCTACGCCGAAAACTGCTACTTCATCCAGCAGCGGGAACCCGGCTATGAGTATGTCTCCGTCAAAGACATCGCCCGCGAAATATTCTCGCTCGCCGATGGCATGTGCATGTCCGCCAAGAAGGACGCCATCGTCAACATTGGCGGATTGCTGTGCATGAACGACGAGACCCTTTTCGGCAATGTGAAAAACGAACTCATTCTGCGTGAGGGCTTCCCCACCTACGGCGGACTGGCGGGTCGTGATCTCGACGCAATGGCGGTCGGTCTCTACGAGGGGCTGGATGAAGCCTATCTCGCCTACCGCCTCCACCAGACCGCCTACCTCGCTTCCCGCCTGAACGAGGCGGGGATTCCCACCATTCAGCCCGCAGGCGGACACGCCGTCTACGTGGACGCGCGCGCCGTCCTGCCGCACATCCCGCAGGGCGAGTTCCCCGGTCAGGCGCTGACCGTCGAACTGTACCGCGAGGGCGCCATCCGCGGCTGTGAGATCGGCTCGGTCATGTTCGCGCATCCCGATCCCGAAACGGGCGAGATGCTCTATCCCAGGCTGGAACTGCTCCGCCTTGCCATCCCGCGCCGCACCTACACCCAAAGCCACATGGATTACACAGCCGAGTCGCTGACAAACATCAAAAGCCGCGCCGAAAGCATTCGCGGCTACAAATTCACTTACGCCCCTGAATTATTGAGACATTTCACCGCGCGTTTCGAGCCGCTCTAGGTCTTTCACCGCGAAGAGATGAGGTCCGCGAAGAATTTTTAAAAATGTCTTTGCGGTTAAACTTGGACGATGACCCGCCGGCTTTGATCGCTGGATCACCATAGTGAGGAACCGTGATAGACGATATCTACTCTCTTTTCCCTGAAACCTACGAATCATCCCGCGAACGATTTCGAGGCTATCAGCCAACCATCCAATCCATGTGGACTGGGGCGGGATTGTTTCAACACAAACTCGCCGGCGACGAAGACCTGACCATTGACTGGATTTATTCCGACGCGACAAAAACCAACCAAAAGGTTTTCATCTTAACCACCGGCGAACACGGCGTGGAGGGCTATGTCGGCTCGGCGATGATGCAACTCTTCATCGAAAAGTATCTACCCAAACTCGATCCGCGCACAACAGGCATTTTGCTCGTCCATGCCATCAACCCGTGGGGAATGAAATACCATCGCCGCGGTAACCGCGACAACATTGACCTCAACCGCACTTTCCTCTGGGATGTCGGTCACGACCCGTTCTTCAACCCCGAATACGACAAAATTGCTAAATTCCTCGATCCCGGCACGGCAATCAAAAGCAGGCTTTTGGACGATATTGGCTACACGCTAAACTTACTCGGACACATTGCCCGCATGGGCATGAGAAATTTCCGTTACGCCCTCCTGCTCGGACAATACCGCCACCCCCATGGTTTGTATTATGGCGGGACAAAGCGTCCCGAAGAGACTCAGACACTCATGAATCTCTACAAACAGATGATGAGTTCCTACGACCAAATCCTGCACCTGGATATGCACACCGGCTACGGGCCGCGTTACCAAATGAGCCTGGTCAACTCCGCCCTGGACAAAAACCCCTCGGAGTATTACGAAAAGCGCTTCCACTATCCGCTCGTGGTTGCCGCCACCGCCGACGAATTCTACGCCATCCGCGGCGACATGGTGGATTATGAGTACGCCCTTTGGCAAAATGAATTCCCCGACAAGCGGTTCTTCGCCACCGCATTCGAGTTTGGCACCCTGGGCAACACGATGTACGGCTTGTTTCACAGTCCGCGGGTAATGGTACACGAGAATCGCGCTCATTGGCACGGCGCAAGGAACGAACAACTGCTGGCAAGAGCAAAGCAGGGATTTGAAGAATTGTTCAATCCGTCTGCCTTGGAGTGGAAGCGAAAAGCGGTCAGGGATGCCGAGCGGGCGTTTGATGGCATTTTGTCTGCGGAGGGATACATCCAGCCCCAATTTGCGATTTTGTAATTGACACACGCACTTTTCCGCTGTAAACTCTCCTTACTCCGATGGGGAGTAGCCCCCGAACAGGTTTCGGGTCTGGCAGTCGTCAAGACGGAAAGAGATTTCCCGGCTGCCTGGATGAAAGCGCAAGACCATCGCCTTCGAGGCGGTGGTTTTTTCTTTTCCCCCGCCTCACACGAGAAAAGAGAATAGCCATGTCTACAAAATCCGTCTTGCGGAGGTATTGGAAACCCGCCCTCGCCACAGGCGCGGGAGGCACTTCCATTCTGATTTGGCTCGAGGAGATTCTCGCCATCTGGCTGGATATTGTTGCAGTTCTGGCGGTGCTTCTCCTGGCGGGTCCCATTCTGCTGTTCAACCATTTCGTGCTCAAATCAGCCACACCTCGAAAAGAAGACATAACTGACATACAGCACAAAGTCCGACGCTAGAAAGCGTCTCTTACGCAGGCATAAGGGACGTTCTCTAACGTCCACATGCTTATCCCGAATTCAAGTAACGAAACAGGAGTTCAACATTAATCATGAAGCAAAGTAATTACTGGCACACCAAAAACAAAGAAGAGGCGTTTGCCGAACTCAATAGTACAAAATCAGGTCTCAGCCAGAAAGAGGCGGAGGCAAGGCTGGCAAACTATGGACCGAACGAGATTCAAGCCGCGCATCGCATCTCGCCGTGGGAAATCCTGCTCGAGCAGTTCAAGAATGTGCTTATCCTCATCCTGCTGGGCGCAACCGCCATTTCGTTCTTTCTCGGTCACGGCGTCGAATCCATCGTCATCGCGGTGATCGTGCTGTTTGCTGTGGTTCTGGGATTCGTACAGGAATATCGCGCCGAACGCGCCATTGACGCTTTGCGCCAGATGGCGGCGCCGATGGCAACTGTGCTGCGCGATGGCGAAGAAATGAAAATCCCGGCGCGTGAGGTGGTACCTGGAGACGTTGTCATTATCCATACCGGAGACCGCATTCCCGCCGATGGACGCTTGATCGAATCAATTAATTTGCAAATCGAAGAAGCGGCATTGACCGGTGAATCGGTGCCGGTTGAAAAACACACCGACCCGCTTCCGACTCAAGACCTGCCTGTGGGCGACCGCAAGAACATGGTCTACGCTGGGACCGCCGCCACCTACGGGCGCGGACGCGCCTTGATCGTTGCAACCGGCATGCAAACCGAGTTCGGCAAAATCGCCCAACTTCTGCAAACCATCGAAACAAGCAAGACGCCGTTACAGCAAAATCTCGACAGGGTCGGAGCCGTTTTGGCACGCGCGGCATTTGTGGTCGTTGCCATCATTGTTGCACTCGGTCTTCTGCGCGGACAGCCCTTCATCGAAATGCTCATCTTTGGCATTGCGCTGGCAGTGGCAGTAGTGCCAGAGGCGCTGCCGGCAGTAGTAACCATCTCGCTTGCCATCGGCGTACAGAAAATGGTCAAGCGCAATGCGCTCATCCGCCGCCTGCCTGCAGTGGAGACGCTTGGTAGCACATCGGTGATTTGCTCCGACAAAACCGGCACCCTCACCAAAGATGAAATGACGGTACGCAAAATTTACGTGGCAGGTCAGGTCTTCGATGTGAGCGGGTCCGGATACGCGCCCGAAGGTCATTTCTCCATCAACGGCGGCTCTCCCAGCGAAATCAGCAGCGAATTGAAACAACTGCTCACCGCCGCCGTACTGGCATCGGACGCAAAACTCATCCGCAAAGGAAATAACGGCTCGCCCGGCGATTGGGACATCAAAGGCGATCCGACGGAGGGAGCGCTCGTCGTCGCGGCAGCCAAGGCAGGGGTCCAGAAAGAAGCGTTGGACGAAACCTGCCCGCGCGTGCAGGAAATCCCCTTCACGTCCGAATCCAAGCGCATGACCACCCTTCATCAAACCAAAAACGGCATTGTGGCATACACCAAGGGCGCACCTGAAATCATTCTGGAAAACTGTGAATTCATCCTGACAGCAGATGGCGTAAAAAAGCTGGATGACAACGCCCGAAAACAAGCGCTGGATACGGCGCAGAACTTTGCCAGTCAGGCTTTGCGTGTGCTTGCCGTCGCTCCAAAACCAGACGCGAAACTTGAAACTGCACAAACCGACATGATCTTCCTCGGGCTGACCGGCATGATTGACCCGCCGCGCCCTGAAGCAAAGCAAGCCATTGCCACCTGCGAAGAGGCTGGCATCCGCGTGGTGATGATCACGGGCGACCACCCTCTCACCGCGCAGGCGGTGGCGCGCGAACTCGGTTTACTCAAGACCGGGCGCGTGGTCACCGGCGCAGAACTGGATGCCATCTCCGACGAGGATTTCAAACGCGAAGTGGAAACCATTGACGTGTATGCGCGAGTCTCACCGGCTCATAAGTTGCGCGTGGTGACGGCGTTACAGGCAAACAACCACATTGTCGCCATGACCGGCGACGGCGTGAACGACGCGCCCGCCCTCAAGAAAGCGGACATCGGCATTGCCATGGGCATCACCGGCACGGACGTGACCAAGGAAGCCGCCGCCATGACCCTGACCGATGACAACTTCGCCTCCATCGTCGCGGCAGTGGAAGAAGGGCGCGGCGTGTTTGGCAACATCAAGAAATATCTGATGTACCTGCTTTCGTCGAACATTGGCGAAATCGGTCTGATGGCTGGCTCCGCGCTGCTCGGCTTGCCTTTGCCGCTGACCGCCGTGCAAATTCTCTACGTCAACCTTGCCACCGACGGTCTGCCTGCCCTGGCGCTTTCGGTGGACCCGCCCGAAAGGGATTTGATGAAGCGCAAGCCGCGCAACCCGCGCACAGGTATCTTCACCCGTCCAGTCGTTGCGCTGATGGTTGCAGGCGGACTATGGTCCGCGCTGGTCAATTTGGGGCTGTTTATTTGGGCGATGAATTCGGGGCGCAGCATTGAAGAGGCGATGACAATGACGTTCGTTTCGCTGGTGCTGATTCAGTTCTTCAAGGCTTATAACTTCCGCTCAGATCGTCATTCCGTGTTCACCCGCCCCTTCGAGAACAAATGGCTGAACAGGGCAATCTTGTGGGAAGCCATCCTGCTCCTGCTCATCGTGTACGTTCCCGCCCTGCACGAGCCGTTCAGCACCTTCAGCCTGCCGCTGATTGACTGGGTGATCATCTTTGCCCTCTCACTGACCATCTCTCCAGTACTCGAGTTCGTCAAATGGATGGAACGCAAGGGCTGGCTGGGCAAAATGGAGGCGTGAGTCAGAGCGTCATGGCGCACCCATCCGCGCGCGGATCGCTCCCGCCACACAACACGCCCGTCTGTGGGTCGCGCAGGATGACCTGACCGCGCCCGAACAAGGCGCGTTCGTAACCGCTCACCTCATACACTGGATGTCCCATCGTTCGCAGGGCATCCAGTGTTTCTTTTGGCATGCCCTCTTCGATGGCAACTCGTCCGCCTGCCTGCTCCGCGTCAATGCAAAAGCGCGGCAGGTCGAGGGCAGATTGAGGGTCGAGTGCCGCGTCGTGGAGCGCGGAGAGGACTTGCACGTGTCCCTGTGGCTGCATGAATCCGCCCATGACGCCGTAGGAGGCGTAGAGGGATTCTCCTTCACCCCTGTCCCCTCTCCCAGGGGAAGAGGGGGGTCGATTCACCATTGCAGGAATGATGGTGTGATAGGGTCGCTTGCGAGGCGCGAGGCAGTTGGGATGGCTCGGGTCGAGACTGAAGTTATGTCCGCGGTTTTGCAGGGTGAAGCCCCAGCCCTTCGGCACGATGCCCGTGCCAAAGCCCATGTAGTTGCTGTTGATGAACGAACAGGCATTACCCCATTGATCCACCACGCTGAGATAGACCGTGCCAGAGGAGGCGGCAGGCGCGCCGCGCTGCGGGTCAGGCATGGCGCGTTTCGGGTCAATCAATTTGCGGCGCTCGCTTGCATACTCCTTCGAGAGCAGTTCCGCTATCGGGATGTTCGCAAAGGCGGGGTCTGCCACATACCATTTGGCATCGGCAAACGCCAGGCGCAGGGCTTCGATCATCAGGTGCATCTTTTCGGGCGATAAAACATCGAGCGATGCCAGGTCGAAGCCTTCGAGGATGTTCAACGCGATGAGCGCCGTGATACCCTGTCCATTCGGCGGACATTCGTACACGCGTAAGCCGCGATACTCCACCGAAATCGGATTTTCCCACGTGGACGTATGTGCCGCGAGGTCTTCTTCCGACATACACCCGCCCGCCTCTTTGATTACGCCAACAATTGCCTCTACAATCGGACCTTGATAAAACCCGACAGCGCCGCGCTCCGCGACGAGTTTGAACGTGCGCGCCAGCCCAGGGTTGCGGAAGAGTTCGCCCGCCCTCGGCGCGCGCCCTTCGATGGTCAACTCATGACCGTTCAATGCGGACTTCAACTGCCTCTCCGCGCCGCGCGCCCAAAAGTGAGCCGTGATGGGCGCGACGGGAAAACCATCTTCGGCGAGGCGAATGGCGGGCGCGAGGATGTCAGCCATCGAAAGCGAACCATGCTTTGCAATCAGGTCACACCAACCTGCGCACGCGCCAGGGACGGTCACGGTATGCGCGTGGAACGGAGGCAAGGCTTCAGCGAGGAGTCCTTCGTTCTTTAGCCGATCCAGCGTCAGGGCGGCGGGAGCGCGCCCCGAGCCGTTGAGGGCGGTCACCTGTCCCGTATCTGCAGAATAGTAGAGGGCGAACATGTCGCCGCCGATCCCAGTCGAAGTCGGCTCGGTCACGTTGAGCGCAGCAGCGGCAGCGACGGCGGCGTCGGCGGCATTGCCTCCCCTGGCAAGGATTTCGAGACCTGCGGCAGTGGCGAGCGGCTGAGACGTGGCGACGATGCCCTTACGGGAGTAAACGGGCGAACGGCGGGAGGTGAAGGAAAGCTTGACCATGAGGGACTCCTTTCGGGGGACAGTGGAAAGCGGACAGTGGATGGTAGACCGTAGTCCATCGTCCACGGTCTGTCAGAAGTATACCCCCTCCAATGAGGTGGGGGATGAAACCTGCGGATATGTGTCCATCGTAGGATCCGATAATTGTGTTCGCTACAGGGAGAAACTAAAGAAAATTCAAAATACATCAAAAATTCCAATGTTTATCTATCTGAAAATTAATTTTTCATAATTTACTATTGACATTTTGAATGTGATGTTTATAATAGTCAAAATTTCATGAGTGAAATTGAAGTTTTATACCAAGAACCCAATAAATTTGAGGCAACATGCAAAATCAACCCAAACCCCTTCCCGATAACTGGGCGCGCCGATTCTTTACGATCTGGACCGGTCAGGCATTCTCGCTGTTTGGTTCTGCTCTGGTTCAGTTCGCGCTCGTTTGGTGGCTGGCACAGGAGTCCGGCTCCGCGACCGTCCTCACGCTGGCGATGCTTGCTGGACTCCTCCCGCAAATCCTGCTGGGACCGTTCGCCGGCGCTCTCGTGGACCGCGGCAACCGCCGCCTGATCATGATCGCTGCCGACGCGATGATCGCGCTCGCCACGCTCGTCCTGCTTTACTTATTCATCACGGATCAAGTGCAGGTCTGGCACGTGTACACCATCATGGCGATCCGTTCGCTCGGCGGCGCGTTCCACTTCCCCGCCATGTCTGCCTCCACCCCGCTGATGGTGCCGAAGGAACAGTTGACGCGCATCAACGGTCTCAACCAGACACTGCAGGGACTCAATACCATCTTCGCGCCTCCGGTCGGAGCGCTGCTCATCAGCGCATTTTCAACCGAGAGCGTGTTGATGATAGACATCGCCACAGCCGCGCTTGCCATTCTGCCTCTTCTGTTCATCCCGATCCCGCAGCCGGTACGCAAGGCAGAACAAGCCGGAACCGAAAAGAAAAGCCTACTGCAGGATGTCCGTGAAGCGCTTGCCTACATCCGTGCCTGGCCCGGGCTGATGGCGATCCTTGGGATGGCCTTGATCATCAACGGGCTGCTCAATCCCGCATCCGCATTGATGCCGCTCCTCGTCACCAAGTATTTCGGCAAGGGCGTGCTGGAACTGGGCTTCATTGACACAGCCTTCGGCGTCGGCATGATCGCCGGCGGCGTCATCTTGAGCGCGTGGGGCGGCTTCAAGCGCAAGGTGGCGACTGCCATGCTGGGCATCACCGGCATCGGCGTCGGGATCTTGCTGGTCGCCGTCGCGCCGCCGCAACTCTTCCTGCTCGCGCTGACGGGCATGGCGATTGCTGGCATCGCGAATCCCATTGCCAACGGATCGCTGTTCGCCATCGTGCAAACGGTCATCACGCCGGAGATGCAGGGACGCGTGATGAGCCTGATCATGACGTTTGCCACCGCCATCACGCCCCTCAGCCTGCTCATGGCTGGACCGATCTCCGACTCCATCGGCATCCGCGCCTGGTTCTGGATCGGAGGCATTGTCACCGTCCTCATGGGCGTCGGCGGATTCTTCTCCCGCGCGGTGATGACCGTGGAGGACAATCATCGGAACGAACCGGCAGAGTCGCAACTCTCCGCCGTCACAACGGATTAGAATTTTTCTCCTCCCTGCATGTGAAAAGCCCGGTCATAAGTGAGTCGGGCTTTTCCGTATGTAAGCGCTCTCGACTGTCAACCTCCTGCGCGGTCACCGGGGAAAATCCGCGTCATTTCTGGACTCAGGCTTGATGCCGCCCGGAAAACGTGACTTTCGTCCCCATTTTGTTCCACATTCCTCCTCATTCAAAATCCTGCCGGTAAACCGCCCCCGTATCTGGTACTCTAGATTAACGTCATAAAAGATGAGCAAACCAGTGTCCGATGAACAAAACCTTCTTCAACGCGCCTCCCGTCTGGAAACCCAAGCCCTGGCGGAAATTTACGACACCCACAGCCCGGGAATTTACCGCTATGCCATGCGCCTGCTCGGTGATATGACTCTGGCTGAGGAGTGTGTTGCAGAGACGTTCGTCCGTTTTTTGAAGTCGCTGCAGGAGCAGCGCGGTCCGCGGGACAACCTTCAGGCGTTTCTCTACCGCATCGCCCACAACTTGATTGTGGATACCTACCGCAGACGCGACCAGGAGAAGGCGTCAGAGTTGAGTGATGCTCTTCGGAGCGAGGCAGATGTCCCTGAGGAAGAGGCGGCGCGACACATCCGCCAGGAAGAGATCCGTAAAGCAATCCGCCGTCTCACACCCGATCAACAGCTGGTTATTTCGCTCAAATATCTGGAAGAGTGGAGTAACGAAGAGATTGCAAGGACGTTGAGAAAGCCCATTGGCGCGGTCAAGGCGCTTCAGCACCGCGCTTTGAGAAGTATGTACAGGCTGTTGAAAGAAAAGAGTTGACATGAAAGAGCCACAGGAACTGGAGAAGTTCGTCCGACAGCGGCTGGAGGAGATTCGGGCCGTGCCGCCGCGTGACCCGCACATGGCTTCACGCGGGCGCGCCCAGTTTTTGAGCCGGGCAGTATCTGCCGCGCCGCTTCTACGTCAGAAAGGGTGGATTTTCGATTTCAGAAAGGAGCGATATGCCATGAACGTGTTACTCTCCATCCTTGTCATTGCCGGACTGTTGTTCGGCGGAAGCGCGACGGTTGTCGGCGCGGCGCAGGACGACCTGCCAAACGAACCGCTTTACGCGCTCAAAACGTGGAGCGAAGATTTCAGCCTGCAGTTGCAAAACAGCCCAGAGGCGAAGGTTGACCGCCTGATGGAACTGACACAGATCCGTATCCACGAAATGACGCAGTTGACCGAAGAGGGTCAGCCGATTCCCGACCAGCTGAGAGTGCGGCTCGAAAAGCACATCCAGCAGGCGCTGCAACTGTGCGCCCAAATGGATGACCCCGCCATGGAGCGCGCGTTATTGCAAGTCCGTGAGCAGCTCGTCTTGCAGGTTGAGGAAATGACGCAACTGCAATCCCGCGCGCGGGAGCAGGCGTTTCCTACCGCACAGCAACAGATCCAGATCATGAATCAGACTCAAACGATGCTTCAACAACGCCTGGAAGTAGCGGACGAAGGTTTGCAGAACCGCGAGTTGTTCCGCGAGCAGGCGCAGAATGGCTTCCAATTTGGGCAGGAGGAAGACTTTGTCCCGCCGGAAGAGGACGGAAACGGTGAGCAAAACGGTCAACCCGACGCGTTCCCCAGTGAACCAAGCCCTGCACCGGGCGAATCGGGGAATCCCAGCCCAAGCCCGGACCCTGCGCCAAACCCATCACCCAACCCAACCCAGGGTGGTCATGGAGGCAACGGTAACGGCTCAGGCGGAGGCGGTAAACCGTAAGCAGAAAGGACGCTCCCAGCCTGCCAGCGGGGAGCGTTTTTACTTAATCACCGTCCCGAAGGTTTGGATTGTAAAACACCTTGATTTACAAGAACCTTCGGGATGTTTTGCGTAAGTTAAGTTAATCATCCCCAGCCCCTTCGCCGCCTTCGTGTTCCTGCCCCGTAGGATGGCATCTCATACAATCCTGGAAATTTGAAATACCTTCCTCGAGGTGTTCCGAGCGGATTTTTGTCTCGTTGTGTTCATGGCAACCGTAACAGGTGTACGTGGTGAAACCAGACGGGTGACAGGTAGCGCAGGTTGCGCCGCCGCCGTGATTCAATGGGAAGGCATGTGGACCATTAAACTGTGCCGGCGCCCATGCTGCCGTGTTGTGACAGGCGGCGCAGTCTGTGTCAAATAAGCCCGCATGAAAGGCAGGCTCGGCGTGGCAGGCAACACATGCGGTGGACAATCCCTTGAACTGCCCGCCCGTATGACAGCGCTCACAAGCCACGTTCACATGCGCGCCGGTCAGCGGGAAATTACTGCGACTGTGATCGAAGGTGGCGTTCTCCCAATCCGACGGGTTGTGACAGGCGGCGCAGTCCGTACCCAATTGACCGTTGTGTTCGTCATCCTGGCGATGACAGGAGTAGCAGTCTGTGGGCGTGCCTTTGAATACATTGTTACGGTGGCAGGATTCACACGCCACACTGGCATGTTTTCCCTCAAGTTTGAACGCGGCAAGGTTGTGGTCGAATTTAGCGGGCGTCCAGCCGTCCACCGAATGGCAAAGGGCGCAATCCCTTCCCAAACGACCCTCATGCGGCTCGTCGTTGAAATGACAGGTAAAACAATCCTGAGGCGCCTCGGCAAAATCTACCAGCGTGCGGGCATCCACGTGACATTTCACACACGTCACGCCCTCATGCTTCCCCCTCAACTTGAATGCAAAATTGTTGTGATTCAGACCCGTCACGAGACTGTCCACCCCATCGTGACAATCCAGGCACGCCGAACCAAATGACAATACATGCCCCGTCATGAAACCCAGATCCATTTGACGATGACAGGTATCGCAGGTTTGCAGATCGAATGTGGAAATATCAACGGTATGACAATCGGAACAAACGAACGCTTCCCGCGCGACCTTGAACTGGTGCCCTTTCAAGGAAAATCCCACCGCCTCATGCGGAAATGCCATACCGTTCATCTCCGTCAGGCTGGCATCTGCGCCGCGGTGTTCGGGGTGACAAAAGCGGCAGCGCAGATCCGGCTGATCGGTCAGCAGTGAACCGTGCAGTGTGGCAACATCCTTCATCTGAACCGCAATGTTCCCGTGACAAACCACACACCGATCTTCCATGCGGGCAGATTCCCAGGGAGCCGTGTGGCAGGCTTTGCAGTTGCCGCCGGTCTCGGCATGAGAAGTAACGCCGCCCAGCATCTCTCCGTTTTGTGCGTTCAACGGTCCGGGGCTATACAACACACCGCCCTGAGCATAGACGTAGCCCGCAATGACCAGGGTGGTGATGAACGCCGCGAGAACTCCCAACCCCGAGAAACAACCCAAACGACTCGATGCGCGCATTTGCCCTCCCGCTATGATGTGATCGTGAAATTCGAGCTCCTACTTGCCCCAGCCTTGAGGCGTATGGCAAGCCGCACAATCGGTACCTTTCTCACCATTGTGCTTATCGTTGTGGCAGGCAACACATTGATCGGGTGTGCCTTGATACACTCCATTCTGGTGACATTTTTTGCAATCCAATTTGGCGTGTTTGCCCTCAAGCGGAAAACCGGTCTTATCGTGATTAAAGTTCGCATTGCCCCAGCCATTGGGCGTGTGGCAGGAGTCGCAGTTCGTGCCGAATTGACCGTTATGCTTGTCGTCCGAAGCATGGCAGGCATAACAATTGGAGGGTGTTCCGGCATAACCATTCGAATGACATGTCTTGCATTGTACCCCGGCATGCTTGCCGGAGAGAGGAAAACCGGTATTGTTATGGTTGAAATTCACGTCCGACCAGCGGGTCGGTTTGTGGCACGAACCGCAATCTGTTCCGAACTGTCCGTTGTGCTTGTCATTGCCGGCATGACAGGCGTAACAGTTCGAGGGCGTACCTTTGAAGACGCCGTTGGAATGACATTTTTGACACGTCACGCCCGAATGTGAACCAATAAGCGGGAAACCGGTTTTGCTGTGATCGAACGTGGCGTTTTTCCAACTGCTTGTATTGTGGCACGCCGAACAAACGGTTCCAAATTGACCGTTGTGGGCGTCATCGGACGAGTGGCACGCCACACATTCCCTGGGCGTTCCTTTGTAAACGCCGTTCACATGACAGGCAGTACAGCGCACCCCGCTATGAGCCCCGGCAAGCGGAAAACCGGTACGGCTGTGATCGAAATTCACGTCCTTCCAGGAGACCGGACTATGGCAGGCGCCGCAATCCGTTCCGAACTGACCGTTATGCTTGTCATCCGAAGCGTGACAGGCAAAACAATTGGAAGGTGTTCCCTTGAATCTGCCGTTGGCATGACAGGAGGAACAGGCGGCTCCCTGATGCGCGCCAATCAACTTGAAACCTGTCTGACTGTGGTCGAAATGAACATCCTTCCAGTCGAATGGATTATGGCACTTGGCACAATCCATCCCCATCTGTCCCTGATGAACATCCACATGGCAGGAAGCGCAAGCCGTCGGCGTATCGTTGAAAGCAAGGCTCTTGTGGCACGCCGAACAGGCGACATTCGTATGTTTGCCGACTAATTTGAAAGCAGTCCGGGAGTGATCGAAAGTGACATCCTGCCAGGTTGTCGCTTTATGACACGAGGCGCAGTTCGTCCCTAAAACACCCTGATGCGGATCATCCTGCTGATGACAGGAGAAGCAATCGGAGGGCGTTCCCTTGAAGATTTTGTCGGTGTGGCAGGCGTTACAGGCAACATTGAGGTGGGCTTCGGTCAGTTTGAACGCTGAACGGTTATGATCGAATTGGGAGGGGCTCCAGCCCTGGGTCGTATGGCAGGAAGCGCAGTCCGTTCCCAACATGCCCTGATGCGGCTCATCCTCCAAATGGCAAGAGGCGCAATCCTGCGGCAGCATACGAAAATCCACCAGGCTGCGACCGTCGTGGTGACATTTCACGCATCCAACGCCCGCATGTTGACCGGTCAATTTGAATTGAAAGGCATCATGGTTGAAATCGGTCAACATGCTGTCGTAACCGTTGTGACAATTCAGACACGAATCTCCATAGGCAAGGACATGGGCAGTCATAAACGCCCGATCTTGTTCGGCATGGCAGGATTCACAGGTCTTCATATCGAACGTGGTGACATCGTTGCCGTGACAATCCTCGCACTTGAACGGTACATTCTCCGCTTTGAACTGGTGCGCCGTCAGAAAATATCCTGATATATCGTGAGGATACTTCCACCCTTCGATCTCGGTCAGGGAGGCGGTCTCCCCGCGGTGTTCGGGGTGGCAGGCGCGGCATTCCGCCGTCGGGTCAATCGCATACATGCGCCCATGCGGCGTCATCAAATCCTGCATTTGAGCAGGGAGAGCCTGATGGCAAACCACACAACGATCCTGCATGGTTTGATCTTCCCACGGGGCAACGTGACAAGCGCTGCAAGCGCCGGCAATCTCGGCATGAGAATGAACGTTTCCCAGCAGATCGCCAACCACAGCATTGAGCGCCCCCGGACTAAACATCTGTCCGCCGCTGGCCGCGGCAAATCTCACGATGACAAAAGCCGTGATCAGCGCGGCAAAGATACCTGTAAATGAAAAACAACCCAGGCGGGCGCGTCGCATCTCCTCGCTCCTTTCGTTCCGGTCACTTTAAGAACGTCGCGTAATACAAAGCCGCTCCAATATGGACAAAAGCAGAGACAAATAACGCCATGCCAATCGGAATATGGATGGTGTGCCAGAGCGCCAGCAAACGCCGCGCCTGCTTGAGCGCCTCCTGTGAGAGCGTTCCTTCGATCTCCAGCCCGTCCATTGTCCGCGGAATACGTGTGAAAATATAACGCCCAATGAAGCCGCTAACCACAATAATCACTGTCAGCAGTGTCGTTGCCCCCGCAAGACCATGAAATTTCCACGACGAGTGGAGCAAAACCATATAGGGACCCACCAGCCCGGTGAAAATATGGAACTGGAGCCACGCCGACATCCTCCCCCACCGCACGCTCCGGCTGCGTTTGCGCAGGCTGTATAACACCTCTGTCATCAGCATAAGAACAAAACCAACGATCCCCATGCCGTGACCAAACACATCGCTTGCAGGAGGAATTTGGCGTGTAAAGACAACCACAAAACCGTACATCCCTGTAATCAGTAGCATCGTCAAAAAAGCCAGCCAAAGTTCTTTGTTTCCTCTGAGCATGAGACCTCCAGATTATGCCTGCCGGGGGCTTTTCGTCAGCCAAAAATCCGCAATCACATCGCTCACCCTCGCCTGTGGGGCAAGCAGACGCTCCCGTATCGGCGAAATATCCACCCCTTCCGAAATGATCTTCTCGAGCGGAAAAGAAAGTTTCTGGTCGCCCATGACCACCGCGCCCATCAGAGTTCGTTCACCCACCAGCAACCGCAGGCGGTTCACATCGAATCCCGTCTGGGCAACGATGGCTTCCGGCACCTGACGCCAGGTCTCACTGTCGCCTCTGGCAATACCGACCAAGTCGTCGTCACGCCCCCCACCTACCATACCGATAATGGTTGTCGTCAAACCTGCCAGGCGAGTCACATTAAACGGTATGATTTTTCGATAAGCCGTACGCTTCCCTGCCATGTTCAGCCCTGCCGCATACCCCTGCTGGCGGGCGGGTCCCCACAGGCTGTCCAGCACCGACCGTCCGCTGGCAGGATCATATACCTGCGCCACATCCCCAGCCGCATAAATCGCGGGATCGTTTGTCTGCAGATACTCATTCACCAGGATGCCCCGCTCAAACTCCAGCCCAGCCTGCTTCGCCAACTCCAGCCGCGGACGAATCCCAATCGCATACGCCACTAGATCGCACGTCAGCGTCTTTCCATCCACCAGGCGGACTCCGCTCACGCGCCCCTTCCTTCCGAGAACTTCCGCAACCTCCGAATGGAAGTGTAGTTTTACGCCATCTTCCTCCAAACGACGTTCCACAATCCGCGATTCCTGCTCATCCAGCACAGTGCCCCAATAGCGGTCGCCGCGCAGTAAATAATGCACCTTGACCCCGCGGGCGATGAACCCTTCCACCATTTCGAGCGCCGTAATCCCGCCGCCCACCACAACCGCCGTCCTGCCGCGCCGTGCATGTTTCAAAAACGCCTTGGCATCTTCAAGATGATCCAGTTTGAGAACGCCGTCCAATTCTGCACCGGGCACTTTCAGGGGCGCCGCCTGCGCCCCCACCGCCAACAACAGACGGTCATAGGACAGCGAAATTCCTCCTTCCAGGTCGAGACCGCGCGTTTCGCGCAAAATTCTATTTACTCTGCCTTTGAGGTAACGGAATTTCATCTTGCGATAAGCGCTTGCCGTGCGCGGAAAGAGAGCCTTATCGTGCAGTTCACCGGTCAGATAATAGGCAAGACCAGGGCGCGAATAAAAACCATGCGGGTCATCCCCAATCATAATGACCTCCCCCTCCCGATCCAGAGAGCGAATCGCCTCGATGGCGGCAATTCCCGCCACGCCGGAGCCAACGATCACATACCTCATTGTCCCCCTCCCGTGAATAAATCGGTTTTCTCGAACCTCAACACTCCGCGCGGACAACGCGTCACGCACTCGCCACAGGTCAGGCACTGGCTGTGAACCACCGGAGCGCCCCTCCAGGCGTGGGCGCGCACATCAATCCCGACGGGACAGTTGTATGAACAAATTCCGCATTGTACACAACGCGCGGCATCGGGCACCACATGTCCCGCAGCAAGAACCGTATGACGGTCAGCATCGCGCCGAAAAAATCCCAGGTAGGTCATCACTTTGTAGTCGTCTTTCTTATCGAAAAGTTTCGGCTTGTAACCAAAACTTATTATGGGACAAAAAATTTAACGTTTCCAATGCCAAAGGTAATTTCGAACTTACAAAAATGAAACCTTATCATCCCACAAATGTCCTCCACCTTTTGTACCATAACGATATAGCCGTTTTACAGCGGCGAAGCAGTCGGTCGTATGTTTTTAGAAATCCATTGACACAGTCGGCGTTCTCTTGCACCGGCAGGGACGTTACACTTGCCCTCCCACTCCGCTTCGCTTCGGGGATGCTTCGCAATGGCGGGCATGCGCCAGGGGAGAACGTCTCCTGCGCGTCGAATGATTTTCGACCGACTACTTATTACGACTTTCGCCCGAAATCAGCGGGATTCTCGCCCCACAAGTCCGTATTCCATTTGAGGACCGCGTCGTCGCGCAGTTCATTTTCCGCAAGCCAGTTTTCAGCGCTTCGAATCAGGACGAAGATTGCCGAATTGCGCGCGGTACGTTTGAGCCGCGTTCCGCATTCGCCGGTATAGACCCATGCGATTGCGTTCTCGGAGTCGGAATAGACGGGCATGCTTTTATCGTGTTTTACCAGCCAGGTCAGCGCATGAACAATTGCCAGAAACTCCCCAATATTGTTGGTTCCGTCGGGAAACGGTCCGACGCGAAAAAACTCCCTCCCCGTTTCCAGAAACACGCCGCGATACTCCATCCTGCCCGGCGATCCGCTACACGCGGCATCTACACAAATGGAGGGCAGCAGGGGTTTTACGCTGGCTTCCCGCCACTTTCCCAGGGACGACGGTTTTCCCTTATAGGCTTCGTAACCGGAGGCGAGCGCCGTCTCCGCCTCTTCGAGCGTTTCAAAAGCCTTGAACTCCGCACCGGCAAAGCCTTTCACCTGCTTCTCGCACTCCGCCCATGAAGTGAAGATGCCCGTGCGACGCCCCTTCCATACCGCATAGTATTTTCGACCCGGCATATTCGATCATTACACCCGCGCCGGACAGCCTGCCTGAAGCGGCTGACCTCCCGGATTATTTCTCCTGATCCTTCCAGCCCGTTTCCTCAACCGCCATGAAGATATCGGTGGCGGAAATCAGACCGACTAGCGTGCCGTTTTCATCCGCCACAGGGAGGTGATGAATGCGCCTTTCCATCATCACGCGGGAACACTCTTTGAGAGTCCAATCGGGATTTGCCGTAATGATGGGTCCTGACATGATCTCCCGCACGGTCGTTTCGGCAGGGTTGCGATCCTCCGCCACGATTTTGTCGCGAATGTCGGTGGTGGTAACAATGCCATAAGCGGGGTTTTTATCGCTGATGTCCACCACCACACTGTGAATCTTGCGGCGGCGCATCAGCGTCAACGCGTACGAAACGCTCGAATCCGGGTCAACGACAACCACAGGGCTGGACATCCAGTCTCGAACAGTGCTGGGCATAAGCTCTCCTCCGATTAGAATACAATCGCACGGGATTCATCCCGCGGTGCAACTATTTTACAACCAATTCCACAGAATCCATTGCAAAAAGGGACCCGTCTTCCGCATTAATATCCTGCACTTCGAGGCGAACCACAGCGCCGGAAAGAATATTCCCCAGCAAAATGGTCTGCTCAAAAACGCCCGGATCGCCCGGTTCGGCGGCTGTGACCTTGATCGAACCGATGGCAAGTTCTACGCCGCCGATATCGTAAATGCGATAGACGAGATTGTTTTCGAAGGGAGCCATTGCCACACTCCCTTTGACCGGCACCGAACGAAACACCTCCGCGCCGTTAACGGGAGATTCAAGGACAAGGGTTCGGGGTCTGCCATCCGGCGTGAATGTCACATAATCGGACATGTCCAATTGATTGTTGACCAACCGATAATGACGCGCCGTGCGCAGCGTCGGACAACACATCGGTTCGTCCCTGCCATGCACGGTCACATCCAGAAAGAGCTCGCCGGATTCCATCGCCAGGCTGTTGATTTGAGGCCGGTCGTCCACCAGCGACGATGCCCGGAACACAAGTTTGTCATCCGCTTCGGAAAAAACCGTCAGAAATACGAACACCCCTGTGCCGCCGTAATTCTCGGCAACCAGCGCCGCATATTCGGACACGCCATCGCCATCCAGGTCGCCGCGCGTCGTAAAGTCGGTGACCGTGACGGAGAGGAAATCTTCGGCTCCGGGAGTACCTTGTTCGAATCTGCCGTCGGTCAATTGCACGATGCGCGGGACATCGGTCAAGCCGAGTTGATAATCCGCCTGCCGGATGCGGTTCACATAATCGGGCGCGGGCGCGGGCGTTTCAGGCGGGGAGGCTGTTTGGGAGGCAGAATCAGGCTCCGGCGTGGCGGAAGCGAAACTGCGGCATGCTGTCAAAATCAGACAGGCGGACAATAGCAAAATCAGGGAACGATGGGAAACCATGTTGCGCCTCCATCCTCCGTGCGATATAACGAACGGTGATTATTCGGGTCCAGCGTCAACACCCATCCCATCGCCGGATTGACAAAATCCATTCCCGCAAACACCTCGCCAAACTTGACGTCGGGCGGGGTGACGCTCCATGTACGCGCCGCATCGCGCGTGACGAAAAACTGATTCCCGTTATAAACGACCGCTTCCTCCGCCGAAAGAAAATCCGCCGAGCCGCCTTCCGGGATGAATGTTGGGGTGAGCGCCCATGAGCGTCCGCCGTCTTCGGTGACATAGATCGCCAGCCGGTAGGTATCGCCGACGAAACGAACGGTGATGAAACCGTCAGCGGCAGAGACGAAGCGCATTTGCCCTGCGTCAATTCCCAGTTCGTAATTTGCCGCGTCGGGCGGCAGTGGCACCTCAACTTGTTCCCAGGTTACACCGCCGTCGTCTGTACGAAAAAGATATACCGTGCCGGAGGAATAGATGACACCGTATATGAATGCGGTCTGCATGTTCAATGGCGCGATACCCGCCTTGAGCCCGCCCAGCGGCAGGGAATTGCCCGCCTCGACGATGTTCGGGTCGTTGGTATATGTCCGCGTCCAGGTTGAACCGCCGTCGGAGGTTTGGTAAACCGCCACCGCATTCGATCCCGCTCCCACGCCAAGATCGGCGAGCGCCCAGCCATTATCCGCATCGAGAAAGTGGATGTCGCTGGCGGTGAAGGGCGTATGGATGTTTGCCCAGGTTATGCCGCCGTCGGTGGTGCGATACAGAAAACCGCTGGTGTAGTAATTCTCACGATCGGGAATCTGCACCCAGGCGGTGTTCGAATCGAGCGTGAATACTTCAGCGCTATAGCCGGTTTCCGTCAGCCCAGGCGGAGTGATGTTGTACCAGGTAATGCCGCCGTCATTGGTGCGGACGATCTGCGTTTCGGTTACTCCCCAGCCGTCCAACGGATTCAGAAAGCGGACGGACGTCAGAGATGGAGATTCGACAAGCGGCGCGTCGATTTGCGAGGGCGACGGCGTATCGCCGGGATAGGGAGCCGGTGTTGCGTCTCCGACGGGCGTTTGATCCGGCGACGATTGCGGCGTTGCGGTTGCGGGGGTGCATGCCGCCAGCAGGAACGAAACAATGAAACCCATCTTGAGCAGTTTGGAAACGGCACAATTCGCAATATCGTTCATTTCATAACCTCCGAATCAAAACACAAACCCGGCTCTCGAACTTCCGCTTGCCGCCGGAAAATCCTCAACCGATAAATTCGACAATCGTGGCCTCGCCCTGCCCAACGCCGACGCACAGCGTTGCCAATCCGTATTTCACATTGCCGCGCAGGCGCATTTCGTGGACGAGGGTTGTCATCAGCCGCGCGCCCGAACACCCCAGCGGATGCCCGATGGCAATCGCTCCGCCATTGACATTGACGATCTCCGGGTCAAGTTCCAAATCTTCCATCACCGCGAGCGACTGCACGGCAAACGCTTCGTTCAACTCCACAAGACCGATATCCTTGATTTGCAAGCCTGCCCGCTCGAGCGTCTTCTTCGTTGCCGGGACGGGACCCAGCCCCATCACCCGCGGCGGGACTCCGGCGGAGGCTGACGCAACCACCCGAGCCAGCGGTTTCAGCCCGAGCGATTTCGCCCGCTCTGCGCTCATCAGCAACAGAGCGGCGGCTCCATCATTCAACCCGGACGAATTTCCCGCCGTCACGGTTCCGCCTTCTTTGGCAAAGGCAGGTTTGAGTTTGGCAAGCGACTCCATCGAGGTGTCGCGGCGCGGGCGTTCGTCGGTCTCCGCGACTTTGGAGTCGCCTTTCTTTTGCGGAATGAGGACAGGCAAAATCTCTTCCTTGAAGCGTCCCGAGTCGATGGCGGCGATGGCGCGTTGATGACTTCGCAAGGCAAAAGCGTCCTGTTTTTCACGGGTGAGGTGCGGGCGTTCGCGGGCAATGTTTTCGGCAGTTTCTCCCATGGACTCGGTCCCATACAGTTCCTTCATTTTGGGATTCGGATAACGCCAGCCCAATGCTGTGTCCCAGGCGGTGAGATTACCGAAAGAGTACCCCGCTTCCGCTTTGGGAAGCGAGTATGGGGCGCGGCTCATGGATTCGACCCCGCCGGCGATGTAGACATCTCCGTCACCCATCTTGATCGCCCGTGCGGCTTGATTGATGGCATTCAAGCCCGAGGCGCACAGGCGGTTCACGGTTACCCCGCCAACCTCGGTGGGCAATCCAGCCAGCAACGCCGCCATCCGCGCGATGTTGCGGTTGTCTTCCCCTGCCTGGTTGGCACACCCGAAGAACACTTCCTCGACGAGCGCAGGGTCGAGGTTCGAGCGTTGGATAATTTCCCTGATGACGAGCGCCGCCATATCGTCCGGGCGGACCGAAGCGAGAATCCCGCCCAAAGCGCCGACCGGCGTGCGGATTGCGTCCACAATGACAACATCGGTCATTTCAGCCTCCAAAGGTGCAGATAAAATGATTCTACCATCTTCAAAACGGATGATTTTCGTACATCCGTCTGTATGACGCATGGCACTACTCCTGCGGAACAGATGAAGCCATAATCAGGGTGGCGGCAATCCCGCTAATTATTGTCAAACTTCTCGTATCTGTGCGTAGGACGGCATTCTCTAATGCGTCCGTCGGCGTTAGAGAACGCCTCCTACGCAAACAAAAAAGGAGCGCCAATGCCCGCCAAAGGTTGGATCGAAGTCAGCGATATCTACTGCAAAGGATGCGAACTCTGTATCAGCGCCTGCCCGCAAGGAGTGATGGAACTGGACATGTCGAGGCTGACCCCCAAGGGATACCACCCCGCGCACACGTTCAAGGACGGATGCACGGGGTGCGCCATCTGTGCGCTGGTTTGCCCGGATGCGGCAATCACGGTGTATCGCGAAATTACAAAGGTCGCCGCGCCTGCCGCGGCATAAACTTTACCCTCACCCCTTGTCCCTCTTCCCAATGGGACGTGTGCCCGACAGGGTAGAGGGGGTGGGTGAGGGAGGAGAAACAAATGCCCAAAGAATTATGGAAAGGCAATGAAGCCATCGCGGAGGCGGCGGTGCGCGCAGGCTTGCAGGCGTACTTCGGCTATCCCATCACCCCGCAAACCGAAATATTGGAATATCTGTCGCGGCGCATGCCCGAACTGGGACGCGCCTTCGTGCAAGCCGAATCGGAACTCGGCGCGATCAATATGGTCTATGGCGCGGCATGTACGGGCGCGCGCGTCATGTCCACCTCGTCCAGCCCGGGCGTCAGCCTGATGATGGAGGGGCTTTCGTACATTGCGGGAACCGAGGTCCCGGCGGTATTGGTCAACGTGATGCGCGGCGGGCCCGGTCTCGGTAACATTGCTCCGGCGCAATCGGACTACAACCAGGCTGTCCACGGCGGCGGTCATGGCGACTATCCCCGCATCGTGTTGGCACCCTCTTCGGTGCAGGAAGCCATTGACCTGATGGGGCTTTCGTTCGATCTGGCGGAGAAATATCGCATGATCTGCATGGTCATCCTGGACGGCTCCATCGGTCAGATGATGGAACCGGCGGAGATGCCCGAAATGAAGCCGATTGTAGACCGAAATTTCGACTGGGCGACGAACGGCGCGATCAACCGCGAGCGGCGCATCCTGTCCTCGATTTACATTGACCCGCCTGCCGAGGAGGTGGCTAACCTGCGCCTGGGGAAACGCTGGCGGGAAGTTCAGGCAAACGAAGTGCGTTATAAGGAATACTATCTGGACGACGCGGAATTTGTCATTGTCGGTTTTGGCACCGCGGGGCGTGTGGCGTTGTCGGCTGTCCGCGCGGCGCGGACGGAGGGGATCAAGGTCGGCTTGTTGCGCCCCATCACGGTCAGCCCGTATCCGTATCAGGTGATTGACCAATTGGCGGGACGCGTGAGCGGGTTTTTAGTCACCGAAATGAATATGGGGCAGATGTTCGACGACGTCCGCCTCGCCGTGCGCGGACGCGTCCCCGTCGAATTTTATGGACGAACGGGCGGCGTGGTGCCGTTCCCCGACGAGATCCTGGCGGAGATCCGCCGTATTGCCGCCGGGCAATGGACGACCGACCGCGACCCGCGCGATGCCTGGCAGGCGCGCATGGTATCCGTTCTTGAGAGGTAAAAAATGAACGCTCCAACCAATCTGGTTTACGAAAGGCCCGAAGGTTTTACCGACACACCCACTCACTACTGCCCCGGCTGCACACACGGCGTGGCGCACCGCCTGATCGCCGAAGTTTTGGAAGAGATGGAGTTGATCCCCAAGACCATCGGCGTGGCGCCTGTGGGATGCTCGGTCTTTGCCTATAATTATTTCGATACCGATTTCGTCGAAGCGCCGCACGGACGCGCGCCCGCCATGGCAACGGGGATCAAGCGCGTCCTGCCGGACCGTATTGTCTTCACCTACCAGGGCGACGGCGACCTGGCGTCCATCGGCATGGGCGAGATCGTCCACGCGGCGGCGCGCGGCGAGAACATCACCGTGATTTTCATCAACAACGCCAACTATGGCATGACCGGCGGACAAATGGCTCCCACCACCCTGCCCGGTATGAAGACCACCTCATCCCCCAACGGGCGCGACGTGGAAACGCAGGGGTATCCCATCCGCATGGCAGAGATGTTGTCCACGCTGGAGGGAGTCGGTTACTGTGTGCGACGCTCCCTGCACGACCCGAAGAACATCCGTCTCGCCAAGAAAGCCATCCGCATGGCGTTCGAGACACAGGCGCGCGGGCTGGGCTTCTCGATGGTCGAACTGCTTTCCACGTGTCCCACCAACTGGGGCATGACGCCGGTTGCTTCGTTGAAGTTCGTGGAAGAGCACATGGTTCCCGCGTATCCGCTGGGCGATTACAAGGTGAGCGATGCGATCAAGCAGGTGAAAATTTAATGTCATTGCGAGAAGCCGTGGCGCTGAGCGGAGATCTGAACGAAGCGCAGGCGACGAAGCAATCCCCTCGCCAAGTTGGAGATTGCTTCGGGCTACCGCCCTCGCAATGACGGAGGACTACTATGCAAAAAGAAATCATCATCGCAGGGTTTGGCGGACAGGGCGTGCTGTTTGCCGGACAGGTTCTTGCGTACGCAGCCATGGACACGGGCAAGATCGTGACGTGGATTCCCTCCTACGGTCCCGAAATGCGCGGCGGGACAGCGAATTGTACGGTCGTCATTGCCGACGAGGAGATCGGCTCGCCGCTGGTGAAACATCCGCCGCTGGCAATTGCCCTGAATCTGCCGTCCCTCGACAAGTATGAAGGACTCCTCGCCCCTGGCGGGACCCTGATCGTCAATCAATCCATGGTGGATCGCGGCGCCAAACGGACCGATATTCACGTCATTTTTGTGCCTTGCAACGAGATCGCCGAAGAGATCGGCGACAAGAAACTGCTCAACATGGTCGCGGTCGGCGCGCTGTTGACGGCATTACCCGAATTGACCTTGAAGGATGTCGAAAAGGCGCTGGAGGCTCACCTGCCCGAAAGGCACAAACACCTGTTGCCCAAAAACTATGAAGCCCTCAAAAGAGGCTACGAAACCGCGCAGAAAATCCCGGCGTAGAAAAGTGAACAGTAATCAGCGACCAGTTACCCGTCTCGCGAGAGGCGGTTTTTTTTATTTCCAAAGTGTATAATTTCAGCATGAAATCTGAAACTGTCCACGGCGTGAGCCTCCCCAAGATCGGATTTGGCACCTGGAGCATCGGCGGCGAAAATTCGCCCGACCCCACAATAGACGAAGCCTCGCTGACCGCATTGCGCACCGCCCTGGAGGTGGGCTATACCCATTTCGATACGGCAGAACGGTATGCGGCAGGACATTGCGAGGAACTGGTTGGCAGGGCAATTCGAGAGTCGGGAAAGAAGCGCGAGGACGTGTTCATCACCACCAAGGTCTCACCAGAGCATCTTTCCTATGACGATGTCCTCAAGGCGTGCGAGGGGTCTCTGCGCCGCCTCAAAATGGACTACATTGACCTGTACCTCATCCATTGGCCCCCGCGTTCCATCTCGAGCCTCGACGAAGCCTTCCCCGCCCTCAACAAACTTGTGCGTGACGGCAAGGTCAAACATTTGGGCGTGAGCAATTTCAACCTCAAATGGCTGAAGCGCGCGCAGGAACTCTCCGAAACACCGATCCTCACGAACCAGATCCCCTACCGCCTGCCTGATAAATCCTATGTGGCGAATGGGGTGATCGAATACTGCCAGCAAAATGACATTCTCGTCACAGCGTACTCGCCCGTCAAATTCAGGAGCATGCGCGTCAACAGGACACTCAACCAAATCGCGGAGGCGCATGCCGCTACGCCATTCCAGATTGCGCTGGCATGGCTGGTGATGCAGCCGAGGGTCATCACGATCCCCATGTCATTCAACCCGCAACACATCAAGGAAAATTTCCAAGCCGCAAGAATCAAACTCACCGACAGGGAAATGTCCCAACTTGCGGACGAGTGGTAAATCCCTTCAACAACCCATGAAACTGCATATCCTGCCGGAGATCGAGATCATCGAAGAAACCGAGACCGAACTCGAGCCGCTTTACCGCGTCATCATCCACAACGACGATGTGACGCCTATGGATTACGTGGTTTACATCCTCAAAACCGTCTTCTACCTCGCCAACGACCGGGCGGCGGAGATCATGTTCACCGCGCACATCTACGGCTCCGCCTACGTGCAAACCCTCGCCAAATCCGAGGCGGAGAAGCGCATCAACAAGGCGCACTCCGAAGCGAACAATGCCGGCTACCCATTGAAATTCACCATGGAGCCAGAGTAAGATCACCGACCAGGGTAGCAGACCGCGGTCAATGGTCTATCGTCAGTTTACCCTTCATTCGTATTCTCCATGCCTCCCCCCCTCGACACCCTCACCCGCATCAATCTCGACGATCTGGTTGCCTCCTTCGGCTGGCAGGACAAGCCTTTTCTTGCCGCGCTGATTCGGCGCGTGTTCATCCACCCTGCGCGCAAATTTGCGCGTCAGATGGTTGAATTCGACGAACTTGTCGCAAAGGGCAGCCTCGCCGAAGCCTCGCGTACAATCATGCAAAGACAATATGTTCAGGATGTCCGCGTACATGGACGCGAACACATCCCGCAGGCGGGCGCCGCGCTCTTTCTCTCCAACCATCCCGGCATGGCAGATACCATCAGTCTGTTCGCCGCCATCAACCGCCCCGACTTGAAGATCATCGCCCTGCACCGCCCGTTCCTGGAAGCCCTTGCCAACACAACCCAACAACTATTTTTCATAGACGACGACCCCGCCAAGCGGATGAATGCCGTCAGGCAGGTATCCACTCACTTGCGTAACGGCAGCTCCGTCCTGACCTTCCCCGCTGGTGAGATCGAACCCGACCCGCGGGTTTACCCCGGTGCTTTGGACTCCCTCGCCCATTGGACAGACTCGGCTGGCGTTTTTCTCCGCTTCGCGCGGGACACAAAGATTGTGCCTGTGTTAGTGAGCGGAGTCATCTGGGATAAAGCCGCGCACCACTGGCTGACGCGTTTCAAGCGGACGCGCATCGAACGCGAAAAACTCGCTGCCGCCCTTCAATTGCTGGCGATCGTCACGCGCGATGCCCGCCCGAACACAGTCCATGTGCAATTTACCAAACCGATCACCCTGGAAGAGGTCGGTTCGTCAGATTCGGACGTCATCCATGCCAAAGTCATCGAGCGGATGCGGGCGTTGCTCGGCGAAAAACTCGAGAACGAGGGGACTTCTGCCCTGTGGTAATCGCAATCCACAATCAAAGCGCGCCATCCCGCAAAATCAAAGATACAATTGAGCCATGAAAGCGTACACGCTGTTTTTCACCGCATCACGGCAGGTCGAAATTCGAGAATCAGACCTGCCCGCTTTGCAAGACGACGAAGTGCTGGTGGAAACGCGGTGTTCCGCCATCAGCGCGGGGACCGAGAGGCTCGTCTATCGCGGGGAGTTTCCGCACCTCGCCGATGCGCACGATACCCTCAGCAGTGAGTTGCGGTTTCCGCTGGCATACGGGTACGCATGTGTAGGGCAAGTCAAGGCGATTGGGAAATTGGTAAGTGGAACTTGGAAAGACCGTCTCGTTTTCTCTTTCCAGCCGCATACCTCCCACTTCATCGCGAAACCCGAATCGCTAATTACCATTCCCCCATTACTTTCTCCCGAAACTGCCTGCTTCCTCCCCAACATGGAAACCGCCGTGAATCTGGTCCAGGACGGTGCGCCGATTTTGGGCGAGCGCGTGTTGGTTTTAGGACAGGGCGTGATTGGGTTGCTGGTTGCGTCCCTGTTGCGGGAGTTTCCGCTGGAGAAGTTGGTGACATCGGATTGCTATGCGTTGCGGCGAAAGGCTTCACTCGAAATTGGGGTGAACGACTCGTTCGACCCTGGATTGTTGGAGGGAAATTCCAACACCCGTGATAATATATTTGATATTGCCTACACGCAAAATTTCGACCTGACCTTCGAACTCAGCGGTTCCCCCTCTGCGCTGAACGATGCCATCGCACTGACCGCCTTCAGCGGACGCATCCTGATCGGCTCATGGTATGGGAAGAAGAAAGCACCGATTGACCTGGGCGGCGCATTCCATCGGTCACGGATTCGGTTGATCTCGTCGCAGGTCAGCACCATCGCGCCAGCGTTGAGCGGGCGCTGGGACAAGGCGCGCAGGTTCGAGGTCGCGTGGGCGGCGTTGAAACGAATCCAGCCGCAGAAGTGGATCACGCACCGCTTCCCCATCGAGGAGGCGGAGAAAGCATATCGCCTGCTCGATGAAAATCCGCAAGAGACGATACAGGTTGTTTTTGAATACGAGATGTAATGTCGTTGCGAGCGAACGATAGTGAGCGAAGCAATCTCATCGCAAGATGGAGATTGCTTCGTCGCAAAAGGCGCTCCTCGCAATGACATGGAGCGAATATGAAATTTCATTACACCAACCTTGAAACCTGCCACACAGCGACAGGACTCGTCGTGGTCATTGACGTGATCCGCGCCTTCACGAACGCGGCGTTTGTCTTTTCGCGCGGCGCACGGGAGATTTATCCCGTCAGCGGCGTGGAAGAGGCGCTGGGAGTCAAGGCACAGATTCCCAACTCGCTTGTGTGCGGGGAGGTCGGCGGTATTCCACCCAAAGGATTCGACTTCGGCAACTCCCCCACTCAAACCAACGCGATGGATTTGAGCGGCAGGATTGTCGTGCAACGCACAGGCGCAGGGACGCAGGGAATTGTCCGAAGCGTGAATGCTGCTACGCTCCTCGCGGCGAGTTTTGTCGTTGCCCGTGCAACGGTGGATTACATTCGGAATTTAACGTCTGAAACCATGACCTTTGTAATTACGGGTCAACACGGAGGTGACGGGGGCGACGAAGACCTCGCCTGCGCCGAGTATCTCGAGGCTTCGCTCCGTGGCGAATCGCCCGATCCTGCACCGTTCATCGAGCGCGTGATGCGGTCACGCGACGCGCTCATGCACCTTGACCCCAACCTGCCTGCCTTCCCGAGAACCGATCTGGATCATTGCTCGTCCATTGACGGATTCGATTTTGCCATGTTGGTGACGAGGGAAAACGGACGCCATGTCATGCGAACTGTGAAACCAAGTTGAAACGCTCGCCACTGGAGAACACCCTTTGAATTTGTCCACCGAACTGATCCTCATCAGCGTTGCCAGCCTGCTGTTGTTGAGCGTGTTTGCCAGCAAGGTCTCGGATCATTTCGGCATCCCTGCCTTGCTGTTATTCCTGGCTTTGGGCATGCTGGCAGGGTCGGACGGTCCCGGGGGAATCTATTTCGACGATGCGGCGCTCTCGCAATTCATCGGCATCGTCGCTCTGAACCTGATCCTGTTTGCAGGCGGATTGGAAACCGAGTGGAAGGACATCCGCCCCGTCTTGAAAGAGGGCGTCATTCTCTCCTCGCTGGGCGTCCTACTGACTGCGCTGGTAGTCGGCTTGATCGCGCAAGTCCTGCTTGATTTCACCCTTCTGCAGGGACTCCTGCTCGGCGCGATTGTTTCCTCGACGGACGCGGCGGCGGTCTTTTCGATTTTGCGCTCGAAAAGTTTGGGATTGAAGGGAAAACTGCGCCCCCTGCTCGAACTCGAATCGGGAAGCAATGACCCGATGGCGGTCTTTCTGACCGTCGGCCTGATTCAACTCCTGACCCAGCCTTCTTTTCAGTTCAGCAACCTGCTCGTCTCATTTGTCCTCCAAATCGTTGTGGGAGTCGCCACGGGTCTCATCTTCGGCAAGGCAATTGTCTTCCTTGCCAACCGCCTGCATCTTGGTTTTGAAGGATTGTATCCCGTCCTGACCTTGTCCATGATGTTCCTGACCTACAGCCTGACCAACGCGGCATACGGCAACGGTTTCCTCGCCGTCTATCTGGCGGGCATCGTGGCGGGACACCAGGATTTCGTCCACCGCCGCAGTTTGATCCGCTTTCACAACGGCATGGCATGGCTGATGCAAATCGCCATGTTTCTGACGCTCGGCTTGCTGGTTTTCCCTTCACGGCTGGTCTCCATCATCGGCACGGGATTGCTCGTCGCTGCGGCGTTGATTTTTCTCGCGCGGCCCATCAGCGTCTTTCTCAGCCTGGCATTTTCCAAATTCGACCTGCGGGAGAAAGCCTTCGTCTCATGGGTGGGATTGCGCGGCGCAGTGCCAATCATCCTTGCGACGTTCCCGCTTCTTTCCGGACTACCCGAGGCTGATTCGATTTTCAATATCGTTTTCTTCGTCGTTTTGACCTCCACCCTTCTGCAGGGAGCGTCCCTGCCTTACGTTGCCAAATGGCTCAAAGTGGATGCGCCCATCGAGAACAAGCCGATTTACCCCATCGAATTTATGCCTGTCAGCGGGTTCAAGAATGAACTCAAGGAACTGCCCATTCGGGTCAACTCTCCGTTCGCCGGCAAGACCATCGTCGAACTCGGCCTGCCCCCTGAATTTCTCGTTGTGCTGATCGCCCGCAACAAGGAATTCATCATGCCGAGCGGCGGGATCGAACTGCTCGCGGGCGACACCCTCATCGTCCTTGCAGACAAAGAGACCTTCGCAAAAGTGGAAGCAAACGCAAACCCAGTAACTCCCCTGGATGTTCTATCCATCCAGCGTTAGAGAACGCTGTCTACCCAATCTATGGAGTCGGTTATGTACACACTTGGAGTCAGAAGAGATTTCATCGCCAGACACTTCCTCATCGGCGGGGACTGGGGACCCGAGAATTTCCCCAATTCGCATCACTACATTCTTGAATTGCAACTCGAAGGCAGCGAACTCGACCAGCACGGCTATCTCGTGGACATCGTGGACGTGGAGAAACATCTGGACGAGATCGTCAACTACTACAAGGAGCAATTGCTGAACGACAAGCCTGAGTTTGCAGGCTTGAATCCGTCCATCGAGCATTTCGCACGGATACTCGCCGCTTCATTGAGCGAACGCATCAAAGCGGCAAACATCTCCACGCTGAAGGTGGTGCTGTGGGAGAACGAGTCGGCGTGGGCGGCATTTCGAGTTGACAGGTTGGCAAGTTAACAGGTTGGCAGGTTGGAACGTTTCAACCTGCTAACTTTCAAACCTTCGAACTGGTGTTTATGAAAATTGGACTGGTGATCTACGGCTCTCTTGCAACTCTCAGCGGCGGGTATTTATACGACCGCAAACTGGTGGAGTATTTGCGCGCACAAGGCGACACGGTGGACATCATCTCCCTGCCGTGGAGGAATTACGCTTCGCACCTGACCGATAACCTTCGCTTTCGCCTCCCGCGTGACCTCGACCTGATCATCGAAGACGAACTGAATCATCCCTCCCTGCTGGCTGCCAACCGCAAGCCGCATCCGTACCCCGCCATCAGCCTCGTCCACCATTTGCGCTGTTCGGAATTGCGACCGAAATGGCAGAATGACCTGTACCGCATTGTCGAAAAGAAATACCTGCAAAGCGTGGACGGGTTCATATTCAACTCGAAAACGACGCAAGGCGTGGTACAGGGTTTAATCGGAAACGACAAACCGAGCGTTGTCGCTCACCCGCCGACAGACAGGTTTAGCGAGCGGGGCATTTCGGAGAAAGAGATTCGAGTACGCGCCCCAAGCGCCGAGTTGCGGATCTTGTTTTTGGGGAATGTGATTTATCGGAAAGGACTGCACACCCTGCTCAATGCGGTCAAAAGTCTAAAGCGCCGCCCTGAGTGTATCGAAGGGTCGAAAGTCAGAGTGGAGGTGGTTGGCGGGTTGACGGCTGAACCGAAGTATGCCGAGGAAATGCGAAGATTTGTCACCGTCAACGGTCTATCGTCCAGCGTCACTTTCCACGGCGCCCTCGATAATGAACCATTGATCGAAATGTACAGGCGGTCGCATGTCATGGTCGTGCCGTCGAGTTATGAGGGGTTTGGAATTGTGTATCTCGAAGGGATGGGTTTCGGTCTGCCTGCGATTGGGACGACGGCGGGTGCGGCAGGCGAGATCATCACGGCTGGCGAGAATGGGTATCTCATCGAGCCAGGGGATGATGCGAGGCTGGCAGGGCTTCTCGACGAACTGGCAAATGACCGCGAGCTGCTGGGAAAATTATCCCTGAATGCGGTGAGGAGATACAAGTCCCAGCCGAGGTGGGAGGAGATGGCGGGGGAAATTCGAGCGTTTTTGTATCGGATGACCGAGACCTGGAAGGAGTACTGCGAGAAATGAAAGCAAGGGAATATTCCTTCCCCCGCTACCTGCTCTCCAAACAAAGCGTGGATGACCGCGCCCTGAACAAGGATGTGTTATCTGCGCTGAAAGCGAATTTGCCGCCACAGCCGCTTCGCATTATCGAAGTCGGCGCGGGGGTCGGGACGATGCTCAGGCGGCTGGTGCGGTGGGATGTCATTCAACGGGCTGAATATGTGATGGTGGATGAGATGGCGGAAAACATCGCGTACGCGTCAGAGTGGGTGAAGGCTTGGGCGGAGGAGGCAGGTTTGAGCGTGGAAAGAGGCGGGGAGAATCATGCGCGGGTGTTCGATACGAGGCGCGAGGTCCGCATCCGCTTCGAGCGGGCAGACGTTTTCGATTTCATCCGGAAAAATCAAACGCCCGCCGATCTGTTGGTTGCACATGCGTTTTTGGATTTACTGCCAATGCCTGAGTCATTGCCGAAGTTGTTGTCTCTCACAAAAGGGCTGGCGTGGCTGACGGTCAACTTCGACGGCGTGACGACGTTCGAGCCGACAATCGACGCGGCGCTGGACGCGCAGATCGAGCGGCTGTATCATGAAACGATGGACAGGCGGGCAACGGGCGGCGACAGCCGAAGCGGGCGTCATTTGTTTGGGTATTTGCGCGGCGCAGGCACAGAGCTTCTGGCGGCGGGCGCGTCAGATTGGGTGGTGTATGCACGGAATGGAAGGTATGCGGAGGAGGAGGCGTATTTTTTGCATTTCATTTTGCATTTTTTCGAAGAGTCGTTGATGGGACATGGAGAGTTGGATGAAGCGGTACTTGCAGACTGGCTGAATGCACGCCGCGCACAAATCGAACGCGGCGAGTTGGTGTATATCGCGCATCAAATGGATTTTTTGGTGAAACCAATCGGGGGGGGAGTCCGTATAATGGATACGGAGCGAAAATGATTTATACATATCAGATCGAAGGATTAACCCTGCAAACGGGTGACATCATCTGCACGATGAACGGCAAGCCCGACATTCTGCCCGGCGAGTTCTGGCGGCTCGTCGGTCGGCTTGTGCCGGGGGATGTGGATCATGTGGCGATGTACGTCGGTCCTGCAGGGAGATGTGTGGAAGCGGGCGCGCGCGGCGTGATCAAATTTACGGTCTTCGACGGGCAGTGGGATACGGAGCGCATGGCGCGGCGGCGCGGACTTTTGTTCGATACGTTCTACGGAATTGTCTCCCCCCTAGATGGGATCGAACTTTCGGAAAGCGAAGAGCATCGGATGCGGCAGACGGTGGCGGCATATGCGCTGGCACAGGTAGGCAAGCCGTATAACCTGAACTTCCTGAACGCAGAAACGGAAGAGGCGTTCTACTGCAGTCAACTGGCGTATAAGGCGTATCAACAGGTTGGGATCAATCTCAATACGGGACTGGCAATGGAGCAATTGCCGGGGACGAATGCAATTATTTACCCGCAGGAGATTTGGGCGGGGTTTAGTCATCGGAAGGCAGATGGCAGTTGCCAGTGATCAGAGTGAGCAATGACAAATTCGCCGCGAGGATTGCAAGAAGCGGGGTATAATTCTTCTCATCAATCATCAATATCAGCAGTCCACCGCTGTGTTCGTTTGAGGGAAACTCATTCTTTACCAGGCACGACTTCTGAAGAACAGGAAAAGTTTTGAATTTCGAACAATTTAATTTGGATTCCCGCCTCATGCAGGGAATCAAACTCGCGGGTTATGAAACCGCGACTCCCATTCAGGAGGCGGCAATCCCCGCCGCCCTGCGCGGACGCGATATCATCGGCACCGCGCAGACAGGCACCGGTAAAACCGCCGCCTTCGTTCTTCCTATTCTCAACAGGTTACTTGACGGTCCCAAAGGGATGCCGCGGGCGCTTATCGTCACGCCGACGCGTGAACTCGCCGAGCAAATCCATCAGGTGACGAAAACGCTGGCAGCGGGGACGGGGCTGAGGAGCGCAACCATCTACGGGGGAGTCGGAGCCGACCGCCAGATCAAGGCATTGCGCCAGGGTGTGGAAATTCTGGTCGCCACGCCGGGTCGCCTGCTGGATCTTATTCAGCAGAGGCAGGCAAAAATGGAACGCATCGAAATCCTCGTGCTCGATGAAGCCGACCGCATGTTCGACATGGGCTTTCTGCCGGATGTGAAACGCATCATCAAGGTGGTGCCCGCCGAACGGCAGACGATGCTGTTCTCGGCGACGTTCCCGCCTGAGGTGGAACAACTCGCCTCGCAATCGCTCAAGGAGCCGCAGCGCATTTCGATGGGCATCAGCAAACCTGCGATAACAGTGACACACGCGTTGTATCCGGTGCCGCCGCATTTGAAGTCCGCGCTGCTCATCAAACTGCTCAAGCAAATCGATTCAGATTCGGTGCTGGTTTTCACGCGCACCAAGCATCGCGCCGACAAGGTGGCGCGGCAAATCGCGCACGCAGGGTTCCGCGTCACGAGTCTGCACGGCAACCGCACCCAGGGACAACGCCAGAATGCGCTCAGCGGTTTCAAGAGCGGGCATTTTCCCATCATGGTCGCCACCGATATTGCAGCGCGCGGTCTCGACATTGAAAGCATCACGCACGTCATCAACTACGACATGCCCGACACCGCCGACGCCTACATCCACCGCATCGGGCGCACGGGACGCGCCCAGCGCACCGGCGACGCGTTCACGCTCGTCACCGATGAAGACCGGGATATGATTCGGACTCTCGAACGCATCATGAAGCAGTCGCTGGAAAAAATCACCCTCCCCGATTTCGACTACTCGCCTCCCCCCCCGCCGAGATCTGCCTCTGACCACCACGGGCGCGGCGCGCCCCGCCCTGCGCGTCCTGCTCCCACGCCGAAGAGTTTTTCAAAGAACCGGCTGGCGCCGAGACGCAAAAAATGAATCAAAAAGGAGCCTGACGCTTTCGCATCAGGCTCCTTCACCAAACTTCGGAAGTCTTGCAGAGTTCCGAAGTCTCTTGGTTGCTAGATCATTCTGACGTTGCTTGCCTGCGGTCCTTTGGGTCCCTGTTCGACATTGAACTCGACCTTTTGACCTTCGGTCAGATTGCGGTAACCATCACCCTGAATGGCGGAGAAGTGGACGAAGACGTCCTTGCCGCCTTCGCGTTCGATGAAACCGAAGCCCTTGTCACCGTTGAACCACTTGACCGTACCCATTATTCTTTCAGACATGTTTTGCCTCCTATGGCAATTGATAGATTTTAGGCGTCCTGTTCGTTCCATCGGAGGTCAAAACAAAACGACTCACGAAGTCAAACCGTGAGCCGCTGTGTTCTTCGAACCAACGTAACTTACCGTTATCCTACTGGGCTTCATCGTAACAGCATAACGGGAATGTGTCAATGAAAAAACCATACGGAAAATCGTATAAAATCAGCGCCCGATACACATTTCAGAGAAATCGTACAACGGGTTGCGGCAAATCCCGACGGCATCCGGTTTGCTCGACTAATCAAGTTTCTTCAATTCCCCGTATAATACAATTTATGAACTTTCTCATCACGGGAGCCGCGGGATTCCTCGGCTCATCGCTTGCCAACCATCTTGCCCGCGAGGGACATCAGGTGCGCGGGCTGGACGATCTTTCCACAGGCGACCCTCAGGCGCTGGCGCCCGATGTCCACTTCACGCGCGGCGATGTGAGCGACCGCCCCAAATTGTGGACACTTCTTCAGGAAGTGGATGTCGTTTATCACCTTGCCGCGCGGGTGTCGGTACCGGAGTCGGTTTTGTATCCGCGCGACTACAACCACGTCAACGTGGGCGGGACGGTGGCGCTCATGGAAGCCATACGGGATGTCGGTGTACGCCGCATCGTTCTCGCCTCGAGCGGGGCGGTGTACGGCAACCAAGCCGAACAGCCGCTGAAAGAGACTCTCACGCCCAATCCGCGCTCACCGTATGCGGTCTCGAAACTGGCGGCGGAATATTACGTCCGCACGATTGGCGGGTTGTGGAGCATCGAGACGGTCAGCCTGCGCATCTTCAACGCCTACGGACCGGGGCAACACCTGCCCCCTTCTCATCCGCCTGTCATTCCACATTATCTCAAGCAGGCGCTGCGCGGCGGGACACTGGTGGCGCACGGAGACGGCTTGCAAACCCGCGATTACGTCTATGTGGACGACGTGATCAGCGCGCTGGTTGCCGCGGCGACCGCGCCCAATATCAACGGACTGGTCATCAATATCGGTTCGGGCAGGGAGACCAGCATCCGAGAGTTGATCAAGGCTGTGCTGGAGGTGACGGGAAGCAAAGCCGAGGTCATCTATAATGCCCAGACCTCCGGCGGCGTTTTGCGCATGTGCGCCGATATATCGCTGGCAAAGGAAAAGTTGGGGTATCGCCCGTCCATCAACCTGGAAGATGGGTTGAGGTTGACGATGAAACGAGACAATCGCTTCAAATAGCGCTTAGGAGTTGACAGGGTTCTTTGAGCGTTCCAGCCTGCCAAACTCCCAACTTTCCAACCGGATATGAACATTCTTCCTCGAGCCTTTTACAACCGTCCCACGCTCACCGTCGCCCGTGAATTGCTCGGCGCACGGCTGGTTCGGGTGTTGGACGGCGTCAAACTGGTCGGTCTGATTACAGAAACCGAGGCGTATATCGGCGAGGAAGATCTGGGATGCCACGCCAAAGCCGGGCGGACACCGCGCACTCAGGTGATGTATGGCGAGCCGGGGCATGCGTATGTCTATTTTTCGTACGGGAATCATTGGATGCTCAACGCGGTGACAGAACGTGAAGAATTTCCGGCGGCGGTGTTGATTCGCGCCATCCAGCCCATTGAGGGGGTGGAAATTATGCTGGAAAGGCGCGGCGGGCGCGATACGTTCGGGCCGGGGAAACTGTGTAAGGCGATGGGAATAGGCAAAGGGGAGAACGGGCTTGATTTGACGGAATCAGGCTCCGGCTTGTGGATCGAAGCGGGGGTTTCCGTCCCTAATTCGCTCGTGACGAAATCCCCGCGTGTGGGTTTAAATAGTGTGCTTGAGCCGTGGAAGTCCAAACCGTGGCGGTTCAAGGTGAAGGATTGGACCATTCCATCCGCCTAGGCGACGCTCTCTAGCGTCGTAGGGCGCATTACATTTGGAGGAACAATGGGATTACTCGAAGGGAAAAACGCGCTGGTGTTCGGTCTGGCAAATGAACGGTCGATTGCGTGGGGGATTACGCAGGCGTTTCATCGGGAAGGGGCGAACATCGGCATCAGTTACGCAGGCGAGGCGCTCGAACGGCGCGTCCAGCCGCTCGCAGAGAGGGTCAATTGCAAGTGGCTTGAACAATGCGACGTAACCAGCGACGAGCAAATTGCGGCTGTGGCAAAGAAAGCCGCCGACCATTTCGGGAAGATTGACGTACTGGTGCACTCGATTGCGTATGCCGGGCGCGAGGAATTAAGCCGCCCGTATTACCAGACTTCGCGCGAGGGCTTCAAGAACGCAATGGATATTTCGGTGTATTCGTTTGTTGCTTTGACAAATGCCTTTTTGCCCATTTTGAATCCCGGCGCTTCGATCATGTGCCTGACCTATGGTTCGGGGGCAAGCAAAGTCGCTCCGCACTATAACGTGATGGGGGTGGCAAAGGCGGCGCTGGAATCTTCGACACGCTATCTTGCCTATGACCTGGGTCCGCAGAAGATTCGCGTCAACGCCATTTCGGCGGGACCTATCCGCACACTGGCGGCGGCAGGTGTAGGTGGCTTCCGCGACATGTACAAGCACTTTGCCGACATGTCGCCCATGCGCGAAAACGTGACCATCGAAGATGTGGGCGACCTGGCGGTGTTCCTTGCCTCCGATCTCTCCCGGCGTATCACGGGCGAGGTGATTTACGTCGATTCCGGCTTCAACATCATGGGGGTGCAAATTAGCGCAAAAGAAGGGGAAGGCGGAGAGCAGTAGCCAGTGAGCAGTAGGCAGTAATCAGTGAACAGCGGGGCGGGTGGTTGTCCGCCCTGTTTGTTTTAACGGTAAAATCAATCCCATGTTCAAGCGTAACACAACACCCATTGCAAAAGAACCTCCTCAGCCTGTGCAGGCGGTGGAGCGCATCACCTCAGTGCTGGGATCGGGGGTCATCTGGCACGGTTCGATCAGCGGCTCGGGCGGCGTGCGCATCGAAGGGGCGTTCGAAGGCGAAATTGCCCTGCGCGGTTTGCTCGTCGTCGGCGAGACGGGGCGCGTCACCTGCCAGAACGTGCGCGCCAACACGGTCATTGTGGCGGGCGCGGTGCGCGGCAACATTACCACCCAAAAACTGGAAATCCGCGGAACGGGGCGCGTGTGGGGTGACGTGGTCACCACCGCGTTTGTGACCGAGGAAGGCGCTTTCCTGCGCGGTCAAATTCGGATGGAAGAAACGGTCGAACTGGACCTCGGACCTGTCACCGAAACGACGCACTCGGAGGCGGCTGTCGCCGAGTCCATTGCGGCAACGCCCATCGTCATCCCTGAGGCGGAAAAAACGCAGCGCTTGCCCAGGAAGAAAAAGGCGGAATCGTAACCTCTCCCTGCCCTCGCCAATGCGGATACAAGAGCGCGTCTGCCGCACACCATGATGGGGAGAAGCATTCCCATGAAATACCGCGATCTTCACATCCAAACCCTGCGCGAAGCCCCCAATAACGCCCGGACAGAGGGATGGGCTTTTCTCGTCCGCGCGGGGTATTTGACGCGCGAAAACCTCCCGACCTCATTGGGGCAAATTGCGCTCGAACATCTCCGCGCGCATGCCGAACAGGCGTTGACCCATCTCACCGTGATTGGCAACGAAAGGGAAATGTTCTTCCCCCTCGCATCGGGAAACATCGAAGTCATCCATTGCCCACATTGTCAATACACGGAGCGGCTCGAACTTGCCCGCTTTGTCAAAAAACCTGCCCCGCAGGAGGAAGCACCGCTGCCTTTGGAACAGGTGGAAACGCCCGAATGCAACACGATTGAAGCGCTGGCAAACTTCCTCGGCATCCCCAAAGAGAAAACCGCCAAGGCGCTGATGTACACCCGCGTCAGCGACGGGCGGTTCATCTTCGTTGCCCTGCGCGGGGATATGCAGTTGAGCGAAGCGAAGTTGAAGGCGCAGGTCGGTGAGGTGCGCCTGGCAACGATGGAGGAAATCGTCGGCGCGGGGGCGACTGCGGGGTACGCGTCAGCGGTCGGGTTGAGTCCGGATGCGCTAGTCGTCGTGGACGATTTGATTCCGGAGTCGAGAAATCTTGTGGCGGGGGCAAATGAAGCGGGATGGCATCTCAAGAATACAAATTATGGACGTGACTATTCGGCGCAGGTCGTGGCAGATCTGGCACAGGCAAAGGCGGGCGATGCCTGCGCGCGGTGCGGCAACCCGCTGGAGGCGGTGGCGGCTATCGAGTTGAAGAACAATCCACTCAACCTTTTGCTCGCGCTGGCGGAGGCGCACCACGACAACAAGGGATTGACCCTGCCTCATCCTGCCGCGCCGTTCGATGTGTACCTCCTGCACGTCCCCGGCAAGGACGTGGACACGCACGCCAAAGCCGAAGAGGTATATCGCTCACTGCTGGATGCAGGGGTTTCGGTTCTGTTCGATGACCGCGAGGAGCGCGCCGGGGTTAAATTCAATGACGCCGATTTGATCGGGTGTCCGCTGCGAGTGACGGTGGGCGAAAAAGGGCTCAAAGAGGGAATGGTAGAATTGAAACGACGCAATTCAAAGGAGAACCGCTCCACGCCGCTGGAGGGAATCGCCGAAGAAATTCTGTCCCTCTTGAAATAGCCTCGCGGATTCGATACACAGTTCAATGAACAACCCCAAAGTCGGAAACTTCCCTCCAGCCAAACAAGCAGGTCTTGCTCTGCATGCGGCGCTGATTCTGGCGTTTGCCGCCCTGTCTGCCTGGGGCTTCTGGAATCTTTCCACGGCGCCGGTGGGACCTTCCTATGTGACGTACCTGCTGGTGGGATTGGCGGCTTTTGCCCCGCTTCCAATTCTGGGCTATCGAGCCTACGCCCTCCAGCGCGCCAACTATTCGATTGACCGCGACAGCCTTGCCATCGTATGGGGTTTGCGCGTGGAGGATATACCCCTGACCGACATCGAGTGGATGCGTCCCGTCTCCGACCTGACACATCCGCTGGCGCTCCCGCTGTTTCACCTGCCGGGGGCGGTGCTGGGCACGCGCCGCCACCCCGACCTGGGACTTGTGGAGTTCATCGCCTCCGATCCCAAAAGACTCATCCTGGTTGCCACCTCGAGGCGGGTCGTTGCCATTTCGCCGGAAAATCCCGCCGCGCTGGTACAGACGTTTGCACGCGCCATCGAACTGGGAAGCCTGACGCCGGCCGAATACAAATCGGTCTATCCGTCTTTTCTCGTCACGCAGGCATGGGAAAGTCCCGCAGCGCGTTTTTTATGGATGAGCGGTCTCTTCCTCAACCTGGGGCTGATTGCGTGGGTGGGGCTTTTGATTCCGTCCCTCTCCCAGATTCCCTTTGGGTTCGATGCGCTGGGAAGACCCAACGAATTTGCGCCGTCCGCCCGCTTGATTTTGCTTCCGTTGATCAGCGGGTTTTTATACCTTGCCGGCGTCCTTGCCGGATTGTATTTTTATCGGCAGGAATCCCGGCGTCCGCTGGCGTTTGTGCTCTGGTTTTCCAGCGCCGTGTGCACTGTATTATTCCTGCTGGCGGTTTTATTTTTGGTCACAACGCCCGTATAGCGCCGCCTCCAGTCGCTCTGGCACCGATACAACTATGCAACTCAGTCTCGGCTTTCTCCTTGCAGTCCTCATTGCCTGGCTTGCCCGTCTCGCACGCAGTCTCAACACCGGCGGGGCGATGGCGGCAGCCGTCGTCGGCACGGTGGTCTTTGGTTTGGGCGGGTTGCAATGGGCAATCCTACTGATGATTTTTTTCGTCACGTCATCGGCATTGAGTCGTCTGTTCAAAAAACGCAAACAGGGGCTGGATGAAAAATTTTCAAAAGGACATGAACGCGACGCGGGGCAGGTATTTGGCAACGGCGGGCTGGCAACGGCTTTCGTGTTGGTACATGCCATTTTGCCAGAATCAGGCATCGGCTGGGTGGGATTCGCCGCAGCGCTGGCGGCAGTCAATGCGGATACATGGGCAACCGAACTGGGCGTCCTGAACCCGACTCCGCCGCGCATGATCACGAACCTGAAAAAGCGCGTCGAAAAAGGGACCTCGGGCGGGGTCTCCCTTTTTGGAACTTTTGCCTCGCTGACGGGCGCCGCCGTCATCGCCCTGCCTGCATCACTGATGACCGATGACTGGTCTCTTCTTTTGCCGATCACCCTGGCCGGACTCGCCGGCTCGCTCTTCGACTCGTTCCTCGGCGCTACCGTGCAAACCATGTACTACTGCCCCGCCGACCAAAAAGAGACCGAAAAACACCCGCTCCACACCTGCGGCACACAGACGGTTCACATCCGCGGCTGGAAGTGGCTCGATAACGATTGGGTCAATTTTGGGTGCGGGGCGGCTGGGGTGGTCATCGCATTGATACTGGCATGACACACAGGGACAGCTTGCTTCGCTGTCCCTGTCTTTATGACCCAATCGCCCATTCCTACCCCCCACTTACCGGTTTCCCCGGCTTGCGATTCAACAACTTCCACATGCCCCACACAATCAACGCGGGCGGCAGGACAATGGGCAGGATGACCACGAACAGCCAGATGAGGAAGTTGGCGATTCCCTGATAGGCAACCGTGACCGTGTTCTTTGCATCGTTGAAGGTGTCGCCAGGTTTCCACGGGATGGGTGTGGCGGTCGGTTTGGGCGTAGAGGTGGGAGTCGGCGTCAGGATGGGGAATTCAGGTTCGAGGTTGATTGTGATCGTCGAGTAGGCGGAACGGTCCGAGAGGTAGTTCATGCGTCCCTTGATCTGCTCGATCTGCGATTCGATATTCGCCAGTTCCTGGTTGACGCGCAACGCCTCGTCCACGGTCTTGGTGTCCCTCAGGAATTCCTTGAGGCGCTCGCGCGTCGCTTCGAGATTGGTCAACTGCGACTGCAGGTCCACGTATTGCTCGGTCACATCGTCGCCCGAAGCGGTCTCATCCAGCACACGGACGGCAAGCCCGCGCAGGCGCGTGAGCACGCGTTCGAACTCGTCCACCGGCACGCCCAGCGTGATGGACGCGTACTTCAGGTTATTGCCGTAGTAATCCTGATACCAGACGCGCGAACTGACGATGTACCCGCCTACATCGCCGGCGATCTGTGTGGTGCGGTCAATGGCAACGTCGGTATCCGTCACCAGCAAACGAACATCGGCGTTTTTGACGATCATGCGGTTGGAGCGTTCGAGCACGGTCAGTTCTCCCGACGGATTGATAATCTCGAACGCGGGCGCCATGGTGGGAGCAGGCAACAGATCCGCGCCGGAGGGTTGGGGAGCGGGAGCCCCTTCAAGGTTCTTCGACGCAGGTTGTTCCGGTTCGATGAAATTTTCAACAGGCGCTTCGGTGGGCGCGGCGGCGCCCCCACACGCGGCAAGCACGAGCATTCCGGCAACAAGCAACGTGAATAGAATGGATCGAGTTTTCATTTTCTCCTCCGAAGGAATGGATACGACTCAAAGGGTCGTTTGAATGTCAGCGTTAACTTGTTGACGAAGGAGAAAAGAAATAGTTCCCGTCTCGTTCCGGACCTTCAACCTGCCTGCCGTTAAGCAGGTTTTACTCCCGCCTCGGCGACTCAAATATCACCACCGCCTCTTCTGCCCACCCTTCTTTCATTGACCTCACGACAAGCGCTGCCAAATCAGAAGGATAGATATTTTCCCGTTGACTCAAATCCTCAATCGGCATCCACACCGGGATGTAGATTCCCTCCTGCGGGTCGTTCGGATCGGCATCAGTGAATTCTTCGCCCGTGCCCGAACCGAACTCCCCGCAGAGCCGTTCCGCCAGAAAATAGATCTGCGTGCTCTGGTCGAAATGAATAACCGCCACTTTTCGCTTGATGGCAACCTCGACCCCCAACTCTTCCCTCGCCTCACGGATGGCGACTTGTTCGGGCGTCTCGCCGTTGTCCACACCGCCGCCGGGAAAAACGTAATAATCCAGCCCGGCGCGGTGACGTTCGATCAGCGCGACCTTGTCATCTTCGATCAGGACGACGCCGGCACGCGTCCTCACAGGCTATGCCTCATCCGTTTCGCGCGCGACTCGGTTGATTTCGTCCAACAGTGCGCCCCTGGCTTTTTCCAGCCGTTCGAATCGTTTCGTAAACTGGCTCATGGCATAGTCTACAAAATCATCCTCCACCAATCCAAACGGGACGACTTCGTACGCGGCGAAGGCATCCGCGATGACTCCGATCGCAAACGGGAGCAGGGTGTTCATCTGCGAATCGAGCGTATCCCACTCGTTTGGATGCTCCGCCACAAGACGCGAGAGCAGGTAGACGCCATAGGCAATGTGCCGCGATTCGTCCTGCTTGAGGAGCGAAATGCCTTTGCGCAGGCCGGGCATCAGGTCATTGCGTTCGAGCATGGTAAAGAAGGCGTGGTAGCCCGTCTCAGCCAGGACTCCCTCCACGACCATGTTGTACGTCACCGAGGCGCGGATCTGGGCTGAGGGTGAGGGATCAGCCTCCAGCGCGGAAAGAGCCGCAGGCAGAGCATCGTAGAAGATGTGGCGGTAGTTGTCGGTGTGGTAGTGAGTCAAATCCGACCTCCCCCCCAACCCCTCTCCTAAAGGAGAAGGGAGCAGAGCCACCTCATCCAAAAACCTTCTGAAAAAATCAGTATGTTTGGCTTCTTCAAATAGAAACGTGGTAAGGAACATTTCCTCCTCGACGCGTCCTTCTTTGGCAACGACACGAATCAGCGGAAGCAAATCGAGCGTGACCGCCTCCTCGCCCGCCACGAACATTGCCAGCAGGCGCAGGATCAGGTCTTTTTCATCGTTCGTGAGCCTTGACCAATCGGCTCGGTCCTGGGTCAGGTCAATGTCTGCAGGATTCCAAATACCGAGGCGTTTGGCTTTTTCGTACAAGCGCATCGGAGGCAGGTTGCGGTTCAGTCCGCGCGTGGCGGTGGCAAAGGATGTATGAGGCATGATTGGCTCCTATGAGTTTCCAGTATAAACGCTTCGGGAAACGGTTGGAAGGGAGCAAGCGGCGGGTATAATTTTTCAATGCCCATCACCCTCGAGTCCATCCGCGAGTATTACGACCAGAACACGCGGTTATTTCTCGCCTTCAACCGTTCCCGCCAAGCGGACAACATCCATCGCTCGGTGTGGATGGAGGGCGCACAAACGCTTGCAGAGGCGCTCAATGTGTCGAACGACTTGATTCGTGCGGAGATCGAATCCGTTGCGAAAACGAATGCGCGGATTGCCGATCTGGGCTGTGGAGTCGGCGCGAGTTTGCTGTACATCATCCCGCGATTGCAGGAACCGAAACCAGCGCTTGGTTTAACACTCAGCTCCGTTCAGGAGCGGCTGGCGGGGCACTTTGCAAAACAGGCAAACCGGGAAGGGCAAATCCTTTTTGCCGAAGGCGATTTCACACGCGTTCCACTGGCAAGCGGGTCGCTCGATGTCGTCTATTCTGTGGAAGCGGTTGTCCACGCGCCGGAACCGGAAAGATATTTTCGAGAGGCGGGTCGTCTATTGCGGCGCGGCGGAAAATTGATCCTTGTGGATGATTACCTGACCGAACGCTCACTTTCACAAAGCGAATCGAAATGGCTGCGAGCCTACATCAACGGCTGGCGTGTCCCCGGTATAACGACCGTCCAGCAGACGCAAACGCTCGCAGGGAAACATCATTTGCAAATGATCAAGAACGACGACCTCACGCCCTACCTGCGCCTCCGCCATCTTCCTCATGCGCTCGCGCAAATTTTGCTCGTCATTGGAAATCTTCTTCCCCTCAAACATGCCATCCTGCCGTCCATGCTGGGGAGCATGGCGCTGCAACAGTGTTTGCATATGCAAGTGATCGAATATCGGTTTTTGGTGTTCGAGAAGCAGACCGCCGACGCTCGACCATAGACAATGACTCACCGTCCATGATCATTCCGCCATGAACGTCATCACCCTCCTCGCCAGCGGCACGCGCGGCGACGTGACCCCGTACATCGCCCTCGGGTTGGGCTTGCGCGATGCAGGCTGCAACGTCCGCATTGCCGCGCCGGCGGGGTTCAAGGCACTGATCGAACCAAGCGGGTTGATGTTCCTACCGTATGAGGGCAACCCGTCCGACCTGATGATCCACCAATCCGACCCGCTCACTATCGGGCAAAATCCATTTCATTCAATCCGCTCCACACGAAACTTCCTCGCACAAGCCCGCGCCCTGTATCCGCGCATGTTGCATACCGCCATCGAAGCCTGCCGCGGCACGGATGTTCTCGTCTATGGCTTGCCCACACTGTGGGGCGAGCACATCGCCGAAGGCTTGCGCATTCCCGGCGTTCGCGCAGTGCTGCAACCCATCACGCCCACACGCGCCTTCTCCTCCACCCTGCTGCCGTTTCGATTCAATCTGGGGGGAATTGGGAATTGGCTCTCCCATTGGATGGTGATTCAAGCGACATGGCGGACGTGGCGTACGGAGATCAACCGAGCGCGTCGGACTCACTTCAACCTGCCGCGCGCCCACTGGCTTGACCCTGCGCTGAGACCTTTCCCTGACCAACCCCTCACCCTGAACGGATTCAGCGAACGGATCGTCCCGCGCCCGGCGGATTGGAATGAGAAGCAGGTTATCACGGGATATTGGCGAATGCCTCCGCAGCGATGGACTCCGCCGAAAGAGCTTGAAACATTCATCGAACAACCGCGGCAAAATACCATCGCCATGGGGCTGGGAAGCCCGGGAACCAAAGATTTTGTCCACATTCTGAAGATTCTGGATGAAGCCTTGAGGAAATCAGATGCACGTGCCGTGTTGACGATTCCATCCCAATGGCATACACAAATCGCATCCAAGAACATCTTCCCCATCGAATACGCGCCGCATGAATGGTTGTACCAACGAGTGAGAGTGGCAGTCCATCACGGCGGCGCGGGGACCACGTCTGCAAGCCTGCATGCGGGAATCCCCACGGTCACATTGCCGCTGGGAATTGACCAGTTCTTCTGGGGCGAGAGGGTGTACAAGATCGGGGCTGGTCCCAAACCAATTCCACAACGCGCCTTGAACGCGGAGAAACTGGCGGATGCCATTCACGCCGCGCTTGGGGACGAGTCCATGCGGGCGCGGGCAAAAGCGCTCGGTGCGGCATTGAGTCTGGAGGACGGAGTGCAGGCGGCGGTGGGTCAGATGCGGAAATTTGACGCCGGACAATAGACAGGGGGTCATGGTCTGCGGTCAATGGTTTATCGTTTCTTTAGTTCCCAAGATGCAACATACAAGGCGCCCACAGCCAGAATGCTCCCCAAAAAATACGGGGCAGAGATGGAGACAAGTTCAAAGGTCACCCCGGCGAGAGTCGGACCGATGATGTTGGTGAGGCTGAGGAGGGTCTGCGTGCCGCCCATGAGACGTCCCTGTTCGTGATCGGGAACGCGCAAAGACACAAGCGCGGTGAGCGACGGAATGCTCATGCCCGTGCCGAGCGCAACCAGTGTGACCGCGGGAAAGAGCATCCACGACTGGCAGGCGAGCGCCATGCCCGCCAAGCCACTTGCCATGCAGACGAGACCCGAGAGGGAGAGGCGGCGTTCGCCGAAACGAGGCTGCAGTTTGCCGAATAAATAGCCTTGAATGAGTACGGCGCAAATGCCGACGTACAGATAAAAATAACTGTTCTGTGCGGGGCTCCAGTCAAAGCGTGAATTGGAATAGAGCGGAAAGTTGGTCTGCAAACCCGCGAAGGCGAGATTGAGAAGGAACAACGCGACAAGAAATTTCTGAATGTTCGCCCGGCGAAAGAGACTTGTGAATTGCCCCGTCCAACTGAAGAGTTGCGAAACCGGTTTCGTCTCGCGCCGCCCGGGTGGAAGCGATTCGGGAAGAATGAAAAGACCGAAGAGTGTGTTTCCAAATGCAAGGGTGGAGGCAGTCATCGCAGGCACGCTGAGACCGTATCCGCTCAACAGGCCGCCGAGGGCGGGTCCCGCCATCAACCCCAGACCGAACGCCGCGCCCATCAGGCCGATGCCGCGCGCCCGGTTCTCGGAGGTGGTCGAGTCGGCGATGTAGGCATGGGCGAGGGTGAGGTTCGAGCCGGTCAGTCCGTCAATGAATACGGCGAGGAAAATGACCAGCAGGGAATTTGCCAGACCCAGCAGGAGATAGGCGCAGGCGGTCCCGAATAGGCAAATCAGCAAGATCGGTTTGCGCCCGTAGCGGTCAGAGAGTGCGCCAAGTACGGGACCCGACACCAGTTGAACCGCCGAATACACGGACATTAATCCGCCTGCCATCGCCGCGCCCCCATCCTGCGCCTGCACGTAAAACGGCAGCAGTGGCAGCATAATGCCGTAGCCCAGCAGGTCCACGAAGACGGAGAGGAAGAGGATGAGGAGGGATGGGGACAAATGAGGATTGTTTGATTGAGAATTACTGCCTGGGGCGATTTTATCACGCAGACCTATTGACTCTTTCCGCGAAAAGTTGTAATCTGTCATCAGACGACATATTATATTGGTTTACCTGAAAGAACTCAGCGGATTGCTATTCACTGTTTGATGCGGATGTTGGCATGAAATCGAGAGAAGGGAAGCCATCATGGTCACGAACGAAAAGGCGGAATCGACACTAACAAGCAATGTCAGATCGAGCCACTGGGAGGCATTCCTGAGCGCATTGCCGTTTGCGGCATTCGGGGTGGTATGCATGATAGGCAAGAGCAGAGTGCCGTGGATTGGCACATATGGTTACCTGACATTTTATCTTTTTGTCCTTCTTGGACTCTTGACAGGACTGGTTAAAGCATTCCCCCGTTGGGCATACAGTTACCTGGGTTGGTCATTGGTCTACGCCTGGTGGTGGACCTCCATCTACACGAACGGATTGAAGATCTTCGGATACACCATGGGCAATGAAGCCTGGGGCTGGCGCGCTTGGGTTCCGCTCCTTATCACAGTTGGAATTGCCCTCCTTTTGACCCGCTCCATTCGTCCCCTCCGAGAATTGGTTCTCGGTATCTGGCAGGATTGGACGCTTCTATCGCTGGCAATGTATTCCTTTGTGGGGTTTATGATGCTGGTATATGATGAGGTTCGTGCCCCTTACACGATCGCTTTCATGACTGCGTCCACACTTGTCATCTGCACCACCGTATGGATCTTCATGAGAAGCCCTAATCGCGTACATCGTTTGATTATCCTGCCGGGGGGCTTTTTTGTGGGTCTCCTGATTGACCGCCTCTGCAATGCCACCTGGGATTTCAACGCGTATTATGGATTGCCACCCCAACCACCCATACCCTGGTACAGCTCCCTTTGGGAGATAATCTTTTTCACTGTCCTATGGAGCCCAATCATGTGGTTGCCTGCTCTGCTCGGTTTATTTAAGAGCACCTTCAGTAAAGGTCAGAGCGCTTCATCATAAGCAGGCGATCCGTCCCGTCAACGACAAGGATACCGCCCCATCCGGATGGGGCGGTATCCGATATATTCACGGAGTTGGAGGAAGCAATCCATTCAGGGAATCTTGAGGGTCTCTCGCGTTCGCAGGGATTCCACAGCCGCGAACGCGGCTTGGGTCACACCAATGAGTTGCTCATAGGGAATCGGGGGTCCCCCTCCCTCACGAATGGATTTGACAAAGGCTTTCCATTCGTTGAGATGTCCCTTATCCTGCGCGCCCTTTTCCTCTTTCTTCTTTCCCTCCTTCACGGTTTGCAGGGATACAAAATCATCCAATACCGCGACCATGCCATCACAAAACACCTCGATGCGTTCCTTCGGGAAGGATTTGTCGCCGTTGGCAAGATAGTCCACCACAGCGATGGAGCCGTCGGAGAAGGTGAAGGTCATGGAGACGTTATCTTCGCGGTATTTGCCGCCGTCCGGCAGGGAGTGTGCGGTCACGGAAATGGGAGGCATGCCGACAAGGAAGGTGATGAAGTCAATGAAGTGGCAGGCTTCGCCGATGATGCGTCCGCCGCCGATTTCGGGGTCCTGGGTCCAGTGAGCGAGGGGGATGTACCCGGCGTTGACGCGGTAGTGAACATACATGGACGATTGACGATTGACGATTGACGATTTGAGTTGCTGAGCGAGAGGGGCAAAGCGACGGTTGAAACCCGTGAGCAGTAAACCGTTATCCGTTTTGGCTAACTGCTTGTTAATCGCTGATAACTGATTACTATTGATCGCCAGCGGCTTTTCGACAAAGACGTGTTTGCCCGCTTTGAGCGCTTTTACGACCAGGTCGGCGTGAGAGTCGTGGCGGGTGAGGATGGCAACGGTGTTGATATTCGGGTCGTTGAGGATTTCTTCATCGGAAGAAGCGGCGTATCGAAAGCCGAATTTTTTACCGGCATGTTGGGCGTGCAGTCCGCCGGCGGAAGCGATGCCGATGAGTTGAACGCCATCCACTTTTTTGATGGCGGGGAGGAGGACAGCGTTGGCAAAGAGACCGGATCCCAGGACACCTAACTTCACCGCGTTTGAACGTTCGAACGTTGGAACGTTGAACGTGACAATCTTTGAACGTTCCAACCCTTCACCGCTTTGCGGATAGGTCAACACCACCCCAAGGAATTTTTCCTTCGTCTTGCCGGTGATGACTTGATACGCCTGCACCGCCTGCCCGATAGGAAAACGATGCGTGATGAGCGGCTTGACTTGTACCTTCCCGTCTGCCATCAACTCCAGCACGGATTCGAAGTTGCGCCCTTCCGTCCAGCGCACGTAGCCAATGGGATAATCCACCCCGTGTTCTTCGTAGGAAGGGTCGTAGCGACCCGGTCCGTAGGAGCGTGAATTGATGAAGGAAATCTCCTTCTCGTAGTACACCTTGCGAGGGAGGGTCAACCCGACTGCGCCGGTAGCGACAACACGTGCCCGGTCGCGGGCGATGACGCCAGCGAGTTCAACCGGGTCGTTGGAGGGGGTGTCGGCGCAGATGAGCAGTACGTCGAAGCCGCGGTTGGAGGTGAAAGCCTGGGAGGAGTCCACGGCGTTGTTGCGGGAGACAGCCCGCAGTCCGAGGGAGGAGGCGAGTTTGAGGCGGGCGGGGTCAATATCTATGCCGAGGACGCGGCATCCGGCGGCGGCGGCCATCTGGGCGGTCAAAAGTCCCAACAACCCCATCCCGATCACGGCGACAGTTTCGCCGAGTTGCGGCTCGGCAAGGCGGAACCCGTGCATGGCAATGGCGCCAAGGGTGGTGAAGGCGGCGGATTCGAAGTCCACGCCTTGGGGAATGGGTGTGAGCAGGCTGTGCGGCACGACATTGTACTCGGCATGGACGGCGTAATTGGCGCCCGCGCACGCCACGCGCTGACCCACCTTGAAGCCCGGCATGTTCTTGCCAAGCGCAACAATGACACCGGCGGAGGAATAACCAAGCGGCATGGGCTGATCGAGACGATTAAAGGCGGCTTGCAGGGTGGGCATGACCCCTTCACGTTTGGCTTTGTCGAGGACCTGTTTGACGAGGTCGGGGCGGGAGCGCGCTTTGTCAACCAGACTCTTTTCGGCAAATTCGACGAGCATACGCTCGGTTCCTGCGGAGACCAGACTTGCCTCCACGCGCACCAGCGCCTGACCGGCGCGGGGAGCGGGAACAGGGACCTCTTCCACGGTGGTTTTTCCGGTTTTGATATTTTGAAGAAGTTGTTTCATGGTGAAGCGAGAATTCGATGAGGGATTTGGAAGCAGTATACCCGAATTCACCCGCCATTTTTGACCGCACCTGTTCCTATTGTCACAAATGACATTTGTCCTTATTTTCGGAAAAATCTTGCCTCGCAATGAAATTGTAACTATAATGACTTCAACAATCGGTTTGCCTCATGGCAATACCTTATTGATGGTTCAACCGGTTCACGAGAATCGGCGCGCAGGAGAGGAGGTTGCCACAATAAATGACTTTCGATCCGAAATCTGTTTTGCTTGCTCAAAAACCTTCATCAATAAGGAGAAAATCTTATGGCTCTCGGTGGTTACGCTGATAAAGTCGCCTGGGTGGACCTCACCACAGGCAAAACAGAATTCAAGCCAATTCCGGAAGAGTATAAACTCAAGTAAATTGGCGCGCGCGGGGTTGGTGTGCGATTTGTCTTCGACAACGGCCCGCAGGTGGACCCGCTCTCACCGGACAATATTCTCTGCTTCATGAACGGACCGCTGACCGGCTCGGAAGCCAACATGAGTGGGCGCATGGCAATTGTGACCAAATCGCCTCTGACCGGAACCATCACTGACTCCCACCATGGAGGCTGGTCCGCCGCCCGGCTGCGCTGGGCTGGTTACGACGGATTGGTTTTCCGTGGCAAGGCGCCCCAACCCACCTACGTTTACATCCATGACGATCAGTTCGAACTGCTCGACGCTTCCGAAGTATGGGGAAAGGGAGTCCACGACACCGTAAAGTATTTCAAAGAAAAATATGGCGAAAAAGACCTGACCGCGATCGCCATCGGTCCTGCAGGCGAGAACCTGGTCAAGTTTGCCTGCTGGATCAATGAAGACGATCGTGCCAGCGGACGCGGCGGCACCGGCTGCGTGGGCGGCTCGAAGAACCTGAAAGCCATCGTCATCAAGGCGGAGAAGAAACTCGTCAAAGCCGCCGACCGCGAGAAATGGAAAGAGGCTCACGCCAAAGCCCTGGCGGAGATCATGGACGAGCGCGTGGTCACCTCCCCGCGCAAGGGCGGACTCTCGGTCTACGGCACCAACGTCCTGATGAACATGACCAACGTCATCGGCGGTCTGCCCGCCAAGAACAGCCAGTTTGCGGCGTTCGAGGGCGCGGAGAAGATCAGCGGCGAATACGTCAACGACAACCTGCTCGTGGATAACCCCACCTGCCACGCCTGCCCGGTCGCGTGCAAGAAAGAAGTGGAGGTCAAGGACGGTCCCTATGCAGGTCTGCGCATGGAATCGCTCGAATACGAACCGGCTTGGTCGGTCGGTGCAAACTGCGGCAATGACGATGCGCGCGTCGTCGCCAAGATGATCGACACCTGCAACGACATGGGCATGGACGCCATCGAGATCGGTCACCCGCTCTCCATCTGGATGGAAGCCAGCGAACGAGGGTACACCAACGGCACCGGCAAGATCGATTGGGGCGATGGCGCCAAAATGGTAGAGACCGCCATGCTCATTGCCAAACGTGAAGGCATCGGCGCGATCATGGCAGATGGCGCAAACCCCACCGCCGCGTACTTCGGCCATCCCGAGCTCGCCATGACCGTCAAAGGTCAGGGCGTACCTGCCTATGATCCGCGCGGCATCAAGGGCATGGGCGTCGGTTACGCCACCAGCAACCGCGGCGCCTGCCACCTGCGCGGCTACACCCCTGCGGCTGAGGTCGTCGGTAACGTGCTGGGTCCATCCACCATCACCGACCCGCTCGAATGGAAGGGCAAGGGCGAGCTCACCATTATCTTCCAGAACGTTCACACCGTCACCGACTGCCTGGATGTGTGCAAATTCGCCACCTTCGCCGAGTCGCTGGATTCGTTCGCGGCGCAGTACGAAGCAATCACCGGCGTGCCTTCCAGCGCGGAGCACCTGCTCAAAGTCGGCGAACGCGTCTACAACCTCGAGCGCTACTACAACAACCTGAACGGCTTCCGTGAGGGCAGTGACTACCTGCCTGAGCGTTTCCTCAAGGAACCTTCGCAACACGGCGGAAGCAAGGGACACGTCTGCGAACTGGACCAAATGCTCGAAGAGTATTACGCCAAGCGCGGCTGGGTCAACGGTGTTGTGCCCGAATCCAAACTGAAAGAGTTGGAGATCATCTAGCCCGCCTCTTTCTCAACCGAAACCTGATTTGGTTCCAAAAAGCAGGATCTCCCCGATAACAAACACAGGGCGACGCGCGTCGCCCTGTGCATTTAATCATGTCTTTGCGAGGGCGATAGCCCGAAGCAATCTCCACTCAGTATCGGGGATTGCTTCGCTTCGCTCGCAATGACAATCACCCGCCCCCTACCGCAGGGAAGACATTGATCGTATCCTCCTGCATGATCTTCGTTTGAAAGCCTTCCTCCATAAACTGCACATCGCGCCCGTTGATGAAAAAGTGGACATGACCGTACATCTTCCCGTCCTGATCCAACAGTTCCTTTCTCATGACCGGGAACCGCTCGACAATCTTATCCAGTAATTCCTGTGCTGTGATGCCATGATCCACATCGAATTCCACGGTCTTGCCCCCGGCAATATCGCGCAGGGTCGCAAAGAAGTTAACCTTCATTCGTCGCTCCTTTTCCAAAGTTTGGCTCGCGTAACACTTCCACGTTCATCCGTCCGCTGGAGATGGGAGAGAAAAAACTGACAACCGAGTCGGGATCGAGAGGCGAATCAATTCCCGCCTGAGCCAGACGCGGATTCCGTCCATCCACGTAGATCGGCACATCCGTACGCAGGTCACGGTTTTCATCCAGCAGATGAAACGCCGCTTCAGGGTGCCTCTCCACCAGGAAGTTCACCAACTTGCGAAACGTATCCACACGCGGATCATTGACTTCCAGTGAGGTTTGCCCCATGACGGTCCGCATATTGGCATAGAATCGCAATTGCATAAGCGGAGTATATCAAAATTTCCCCGTAGGAGCCCGAAGTCGCCCGGCTTCGGTGTGCAAAGACCGGAAACAGCCAAGTCGGAAGATTGTGCGCTCCTCGATTACGGGCACTGGATGATCCCTTGCGCCCACAGACAACCGCCGCAAACCGGAAAATGGGTATTGCCCAGACAGTCTTCCTCGTTGGTCTCGGAGAGGTCACAGCCGCCGCAGAACGTGCACGGAGCAAAGACGAAGTTATGCAAACGTTCGCGATAGGCGAGATATTCAGGATCGAGCCAGATGTCCTCCAACGACCTTTCCCGCACATTGCCAATGACGTGTTTTTTCGAGAGGCGCGGTTTGCCGTGCAAATAACTCATGTGGGTGTGCATGAGGGGCCAGCAGGGACTGACATCCCCCGTCCACGCAATGGACAGGGTGCCGCTTTCCACGAAGTTGCAGACGTCATTGGCGCCGCCCCAGTTATTGCCCGCAAAACTGATGTTACAGCCGCTGTTGAAGGTCTCCATCAATGCCGCCTGTGTGTCCTCATTGAAATCCATTTTGGGCAGGCTGAGTCTTGGCAGCATGGGGGACGGCAGATAGGCAATATTCCGCATGGTTCGCAGGTAGAGCCGGTCATTTTGCATATCCTCGGTGGGCGGCTGGACGTTGCTCACGGAATAATATTTGGCGCCAAAGGTATGACCCAGTTTAATGATCTTCGGCAGGTCGTTGATATTGCGCTTCATGGCGACAAAGGCAACGCCTATTTCCGGTTTGGGGAAGTGACCGCCTTTGCGCATTTTGAACAGGCGTTTCAGGTTGTCAATGATCGTCGGGAGTTCCGCTCCCATGCGCACATCGGCAAAACTATCGGGGGTGGCGCCGTCCAGTGAAACCCACAACACATCGAGCCCGGCGTCGACCAATTCGCGCGATTTTTTCTCGGTGAGGATGGTGCCATTGGTGATGAGTTCGACTTTGACGCCCAGTTCACGCTTAATGCGGCGGATCCATTCGATGGTTTTTTGATGGAACAACGGCTCGCCAATGCCACCGAAATAGACGCTGGGAACGGGATCCAGTTCTTTCAGCCCCGCGAAGATGCGCTCAAAAGTCTCTTCGGTCATGCGCCCGATGGGCTGTTCCCAGGCGTTGCGAAAGCAGGTGATGCAGTCCAGGTTGCAGGCAACCGTCGGTTCGATGTAGATTTTCGTGAGGTGAGTCACCGGGCGGTGCATGCGGACAAAGTTCTGCCCTTCGTCGAGACGAACCCTGGAACCGGGCACCAGTCCATATTGGCGGGCAACTTCAGGAGGAATGATGAGGCGTCCGTTTTCGTCCACTTCAGCCCAGGCGGTTGTCGGTTTTGTGGATATTGGAATCATACGCGCTCCTTACACTATCTGATTGCTCTGTTGCGGAACCCTCTTTCGCCCTCCTCCCCAACCCCTCTCCCGCTGGGAAAGGGGCAAGGGATGAGGGAAAAGGCAATGATTCATACCTTTGGGCATCTTTGTAACAAAGCACTACCTGGTAATTAATACCCATCATATCCATTTTTGGGCGAAATTCACGTGACAAAAGTCGCAGTTCAAAGAGACAAATGACCTTCGCGGCGGGTGATATAATTTTGAAAATTGTGCATAAGGAGCAGTCCGTGACTGATTTACGCGTCCAAAAATTTGCAAAAATCCTGGTCGGGCATTCCGCCCGCATTGCGCCGGGCGACCGCGTCCTGATCGAGGCGACAACCGCCGCCGAACCGCTGGTAAGGGAGTTGTTTATTCAAATTCTGGAAAACGGCGGTCACCCACATCCTCTGATTTCATTTCCCGGGCAGGAGGAGAGTTTTCTGCTGCATGCCCGCGACTCACAATTGGAGTTTGTGCCAACATTCATGAAACTGGCCTACAACCAGTTCGAAAGCCGTATCCGCATTCATTCTTCGACCAATACGCGCGGGTTGAGCCATATAGATCCCGTCAAACTGCAAAAGCGCAACAAGGCAACCGGCATGATCACAGAGACACAAATGCGGCGCGGCGCCGAGGGGACCTTCAAATGGGTCACGACTCTCTACCCCACCAACGCCTACGCCCAGGATGCAGGGATGAGCCTGCAAGAGTATGAGGACTTCGTCTTCAACGCTGTGCATGTCAACGAGGAAGACCCCATTGCTTATTGGAAAAGCACTGCGGCTGAGCAGCAAAAGGCAATTGACTTTCTCGCAAACAAGGATATTGTCACGCTGCGCGGTCCGAATGTGGACCTCTCGCTTTCGATCAAGGGACGCAGGTTCATGAATTCAACCGGCGTGCACAACATGCCCGACGGTGAAATCTTTACGGGACCGGTGGAAGACTCGGTCAACGGATGGGTGCGGTTCACTTACCCCGCCATCTATGGCGGCGTGGCGGTGGAAGGCGCGGAATTGATCTTCAACCGCGGACGGGTAGAACAGGCAAAAGCCGATAAGAACGAGGACTATCTCATCAAAATGCTCGAGTCCGACAGCGGCTCACGGTATCTGGGCGAGTTCGCCATCGGCACCAACTTCGACATCAACCGCTTCACCGGCAACATCCTGTTCGATGAAAAAATCGGCGGCACCTTCCACATGGCACTCGGCGCGGGTTACCCGGAAACCGGTTCGCACAACAAATCTTCCATTCACTGGGATATGATTTGCGACCTGCGCACCGACTCGGAAATTCACGTGGACGGCGAGTTGTTCTACAAGAACGGTACGTTTGTATTCGGGAAATAGGTTTGCAAGTTTTGAGGGTTAAACGTTTGAAGGTTGAGAGCCATTCTCAACCTTCTTTTTCATCTTTGTCGTTCAACTTCTGACCTAATAGAATCCCACCGACGCATCCACCCTGCGCGCATATTCGTCAATCCCGCCGCGCACGTTGAAGACGTTCTTCCATCCCTGCTGGGCAAGCCAGGCAGTGACCTGCATACTGCGATTGCCGTGATGACACAGGACATACATGACCGCATCCTGCGCGCGGGCGGATTCGGGCAGCGCGTCGATTCCCTCCCTCGCCAGGCGGCTCAACGGCGCGACCTCGAGGCGGCTGTCTGTCAATTTGGCGTAATTCAACTCCGACAATTCGCGCACATCGAGCAGGATGAAGGGTTCGTCTGAATTCAATTTTTCGGACAGTTGTGCAACGGTTATTTCGGCAAACATGATAACATCTCACTCACGCAAAACACGGAAGACATCATTCCAGCGCCTTTGAGTACAGCCTTTCCACGTATTCCTTCAGCATGCGGCGGGTGGAAAATTGCGGGGTGACGGTCTTGATGGACTCTTTCATCCGCTCCACCCATTCCAGGGGAACATTGTTGATGTCGCGATGGTAGTAGAGCGGAATAATTTCATTTTCGAGTTTGTTGTACAGATCGTGCGCGTCAATCTGATCCTGCACATCCTGCGATTCCATCTGTTTGTCTTCGCCAATGGACCAGCCATTTTTGCCGTTGAAGGCTTCGCGCCACCAGCCGTCCAGCACGGAGAAATTCAACACCCCATTCAACCCTGCCTTCATACCTGAAGTGCCGCTGGCTTCCATGGGGCGGCGCGGCGTGTTCAGCCACACATCCACGCCCTGAACGAGATACCGCGCTAGGTTCATATCGTAATCTTCGACGAAGACCAGCCGTCCGCCCGTTTCGGCGCGTTTGACCGTGCGGTAGATTTTCTGAATCAATTGTTTGCCCGGTTCGTCGGCGGGATGCGCCTTGCCGGCGAAAACAATCTGCACCGGCATGTTCGGGCGGTTGATAAGATGCAGCAGGCGTTCCACGTCCGAAAGGATCAGGCTGGCGCGCTTGTAGGTGGCAAAGCGGCGGGCAAAGCCGATGGTTAGCGTGTAGGGATTCAGTAAAACCCCTGCCGAAACGACCTGCACCGGGTGGAAGCCGCCCACGATCCAGCGATCGCGGACGCGTTCGCGCAGATAGAAATTCAATTTACGCTTGAGATGTTGATGCACCTCCCACAAAGCCTGGTTGGGAAGGGTATCCAGTTGATCCCACAGTTCGGGTTCGTCCAGTCGTTCCATCCAGCCTTCGCCGAAATGCAGGTCGAGCAACATGCGTAAACGACGCGCCATCCAGTTTGCCGTGTGAACGCCGTTGGTGACATGGGTGATGGGCACATCGTCCACCCGGCGGTCTTTCCAAAGAAAGCGCCACATCTCACGCGAGACGCGCCCATGCAACTCGGAGACTGCATTGTGTCCCTCCGAGCCTCGCAAAGCAAGGATGCCCATGCTGAACGTCTGCCCGTGCGGTTGTTCGTGGCGGGCAAGGTCATAAAATTGTTCCTGCGTGAGCCCCAATTGATGCGAAATTGCAGAGAGGTATTTATCGATGAGCCAGAGCGGAAACTCGTCGTTACCTGCCGGCACTGGGGTGTGCGTGGTGAAGATATTTTGCCCACGCGTTTTTTGCAGGGCAGATTGGAACGCCTCGCCCTTTTCGACCCCTTCGCGGACGCGTTCGAGCGTCAGAAAGGCGGCGTGACCCTCGTTCATGTGCCAGACCGCCGGCTGGATTCCCAAAGCCCGCAGCATGCGTACCCCGCCGATGCCCAGCAGCACCTCCTGCATCACGCGGCGATCCAGGTCCGACCAGTACAGCCGGGCGGTCAGCAGGCGGTCGAAATCGGAGTTGCCGTCCACGTTCGAGTCCAGCAGGTAGAGAGGGATGCGCCCGACGCGCGCCTCCCAGACCTGCAGGGAGACACTGCGGTCGGGAAACTCCACGCACACCAAAACAGGTTTGCCATCCCTCACCACCAGGTTGACCGGCAGATCATCGAAGATCAGCGGGTTGTTCAACGCTTCCTGCCAGCCGTCTTCGCTGATGCGCTGGGAAAAGTATCCCTGCGCATACATGAAGCCCATACCCACCAACGGCAGGCCCAGGTCGCTTGCCTCTTTCAAATGATCGCCTGCCAGCACGCCAAGCCCTCCCGAGTAGATCGGGAGGGTTTCGTGGAGACCAAATTCCATGGAAAAATAGGCAATGGGATGTGCGGCAAGTTTTGGCTGAGTCCGATGCGCCCAGGTGTCTTGTTGAGTCATGTAGGCGTCGAATTCCGCAAAGACGCGCTTGTACGAATCCATGAAATCCCGATCTTTGAGAACTTCGTTCAAGCGGGCGCGTTTGATTTCACGCAGCATGCGGATGGGGTTGTGGTTGAGGCGCTCCCACATGGCGCGATCCAACTTCGAATACAGGCGCGCAGCTTCGGGCTGCCACGTCCACCACAGGTTGTAAGCAAGTTCGCCGAGGCGGGCAAGTTTTTTGGGAAGGTCAAATGAAGGAAGTTGAGTGCGAAAAGTGTCCATAGGCGCATAATGATACCCCAATTTTTTATTTGGATTAGAATTGATTCATGACAACTGTACAACTGTTTGCGACCTGCCTGGTCGATTCTTTCTACCCGCAAACGGGGGAGGCGGTTGTGAGCATTCTTCGCCGCCTCGGCGTGGACGTGGAATTTGCCCGCGACCAAACCTGCTGTGGACAGCCAAACTTCAACGCCGGCTTGCGCGCCTCGGCGCACCCGATGGCGGAACATACGATCCGTGTTTTGGAAAGACTTCCGAAGTCTTTAAAGACTTCCGAAGTCTGCGACATTGTCATTCCCTCGGGCTCCTGTGCGCATATGATCAAACACGGCTACATCGAGTTGTTTGCAGATGATCCTGCCTGGCTGCCGCGCGCACAGGCGCTGGCTTCGCGGGTTTATGAATTGACCGAATTTCTGGTGGATAAACTTGGCGTGACCGATCTTGGCGCGCGCTGGGACGGAACCGTCACCTACCATCCTTCCTGCCATACCCTGCGCGGCATGGGCATTGACCGTCAGCCGCGCGCGTTGCTGGCAAATGTGCGCGGCGCGACGGTGGTGGATTTGCCTCATGCCGAAGAATGCTGCGGCTTCGGTGGCATTTTCTCGGTGGAACATCCTGAACTCTCGGCAGAATGGCTGAACCGCAAAATCAGCAACCTGGAAGCGACTCAATCTCCTACACTGGTGGTGGCAGATTCGGGCTGTCGTTTGCATATCGCAGGCGGCTTGCACAGGCAGAAGAAGCCGCAGAAGGTTGTTCATATTGCCGAAGTGCTTGCAAACCAGTGAGGAAGTGATCAGTGAACAGTCATCAGTTTCGGGCGCGCATCCGCAAATCATTGTCGAATGAGGCGCTTCAGGCAGCGCTGGACGCCAACGCCGAGCGCCGCGTGACCGGGCGTATCACCGCCTTTGCCTCCCTGCCCGATTGGCGCGAACGCCGCCAGCAGGCGCGCGCCGTCCGCGCGGAGGTCATCGAGCGCCTCGAAGAGTATCTCGAACGATTTATCAAGAACGCTGCTCAAAACGGGATGATTGTCCATCGCGCCGCGAATGCAGACGAAGCCATAAAAATCTTTCTTGAAATCACAGGCGTACAGCGAAGGTTCGGAGCGCCCCTGCTGATTGCCAAATCTAAATCCATGGTCTCGGAGGAAATCAACCTCAACCATGTTCTCGAAGCGCAGGGCATGCGCGTCGTCGAGACCGACCTGGGCGAATACATTGTCCAACTGCGCGGCGAACGCCCCAGCCACATCATCACGCCGGCCGTGCATCTGCGCCGGCACGAGGTCGGTCAACTCTTCCATGAAAAATTGGGCGTTCCCTACACCGACGACATTCCTACTATGACCCATACCGCCCGCAAAGTTTTGCGGGAAGTCTTCCTTACCGCCGATGTGGGCGTCAGCGGAGTCAACTTTGGCATCGCAGAAACGGGCGGCATCTGCATTGTCACCAACGAAGGAAACGGGCGCATGGTCACCACCCTGCCGCCGGTTCACATTGCGCTGATGGGTATGGAGCGCCTCGTCCGCACACTCGATGAACTTGCCCTCATGCTTTCTCTCCTGCCGCGCTCTGCCACCGGGCAAAAACTCAGCGCCTACACCCAAATCATTCAGCAACCGCTTCCCGGTCAACAACGCCATATCCTCCTGCTCGATAATGGACGCTCCCGTTTGCGCAACTCTCTGCTCCGCGAATCGCTCTACTGCATCCGCTGCGGGGCGTGTCTCAACGCCTGCCCGGTCTTCCGCGAAATCGGCGGGCATGCCTACGAGAGCGTGTACCCCGGTCCCATCGGCTCGGTCATTTCGGCGGGGCTTTTCGGAAGCGAATTCGCTCCGCTGGCACAAGCCTCGTCCCTGTGCGGCGCATGCAAAGAGGCTTGCCCTGTGGATATTGACCTGCCCAAACTGCTTACGCGGGTGAGGGCGGGGAAAATCCCAGCAAACAATGATCGGTTGTCGGCAAGCAGGGGAGGCGCCGGACTTACGCCGCTTTCAAAATTCTTCCTGGAGATTTACAGCCGCCTCGCGACTCACCCGAGACTGTTTGCCCTCTCCCAAAAATTTGCCTGGCTGGGAACTTTTCTCCTCTCCCCTTTCCGTGCGCAGGTCCGCTTGCCGGCATTCACCGGCTGGGGTTACAGCAAAGACCTGCCCAGGTTTGCCCGCAGGACGTTCAGAGATTACTGGGAAGGCAGCCGCTTGAACGCTGGCAAGGTAAGAGTCGCCGATTTGCAAGTTGGAAACGAGAAACACCAGCCGCTATTCGTAAATAAATCAACCAGGCGAACGTTTGACGATGGGGTCGAGCAGTTCATCGAAGAATGGACCCGAGTCGGCGGGCGGGTGATTCGCACAAGCAAAGATAAAGTGACGGATAAGGTCGTCGAATTTTTGCAAACAAAAGGCATTCGCCACATTCACCTTGAGCCAAATGTGCTGGATGAGGATGTTTTGCAAAAGGCGGGAATTGCCATCAGCCGCGAACGTGACTCCGAAATCCGCGTCGGGGTGACTCGGGCTCTTTGTGGGCTGGCAGATACCGGGTCCGTTTTGGAGGCGGATGGGGAAGGCGGCAAATTGCTGGCATCGCTCCTGCCGGAACTCCATCTGACAATTTTGAACGTCTCGGAGATTTATCCTTCGCTCCAAGATGCGCTCCCGCTGACGCGCAGCACAAAATCCGCCGTTTTCATCACCGGTCCCTCGCGCACGGGCGACATCGAGATGTCGCATACCATCGGTGTGCATGGACCGGGCGAGGTGATTGTCTTTTTGGCGGTATGATAAAATCCGCAACCATGGCACGAGAAAGAACGTTCTTCTTTTATCTGCTGGCAATTTCGCTGTTGGGCGGGGTGTTCGCCTTCATCGTCACATTTCGATATGGGGCGGGGCTGGCAACCGACGGGGCGAGGTATTTATCTACCGCTGAAAATCTGATGAAAGGGCAGGGATTCACCGAATACCTCGGCGTGCCATTGACGCAGTTCCCTCCGTTGTATTCGATCATCATAGCAGGAGCCGCATTCGTCGCCCGCGCAGACGTTTTCGTCGCCGCCCAATATCTCAACATTCTGACCTTTGGGGCGACAATCTGGCTGGCGGGGATATTCTTTCGAAAATCCTTCCCCGAAAACGTTTTGTACGCGTACGCCGGCGGCGCGGTGTTTGTTTCTTCGGTTTCATTGCTTCGCATGGCTTCCAACGTGCTTTCGGACCTGATGTTCCTCGCGTTGACAATCATCTTCCTGTTGTTTGCCGCCGATTACATGGAAGCCCCCTCGCAGAGAAATTTGCTTCTGCTGGGTTCGGTCTGCACGGCTTTGCCTCTGTTGCGTTATGCCGGGCTCACTCACATCATCGTCGCCGCGCTGGTTGTTTTTATCGTCCATAGAAAAGAGCCTCTGGAAGGAATCCTGCGAGTCGGGCTGTTGGGTCTACTGACCAGCCTGCCAACCCTGCTTTGGGTGTATTTCCATAATTATTTGCAAACGGGGATTTTATTCGGCACGCGCCTGCCGCCCAATCCGCAAGGCAATCTGCAAACGACCGTCGAGAAGGCGGTTCACTGGTTTGTACCGTACAGCGTCACGGATCGAATTCCCGAATGGGCGCTACTTGGGCTGGCTTTGATCGTTCTGGTGACAGGCAATCGGCTGACGGATTGGAGGAACTGGGGCAGGCAACTGACAGGCTCCAGGTTCCTGCCCAATCTTCTTTTTCTTTTCCTGTATGCCCTGGTGCTGATCTTCAACGTCAGTTATCTGGAAGTGCGCTGGCCCTTCATGGACCGAATCCACATTATCTTGTTGCCGTCGCTGACGGCGGTCGGATTCCTGACGATGCGGGAACTGCTTCCGTTTTATGCGCGTCGTTTTTCGAACGGGTCTTTACGCGCGGTGGGCATTCTCCTATTCGTCCTGTGGCTGGCGTATCCGCTGAATGGCATTCAGGAGACTCTGCGAAGCGCCTACGACAACGGCGAGACAAGCGAATACAACATTTACAACACCCGTGCCCAGAACGAATCGGGCGTCAGGGAGTTTGTCGAGTCGCTTGGAATTACAGCGGAGGATAAGGTTTATAGCAATTACGAGCCGCTTGCCTGGCTGTATGCGCGGCACACCATCCTGAAACTCCCACAGGGACCGGTCAGCCCGGAGCCGCCCGATCCTGCCGAGGTGCTGAAGAATTACCCCGACTGGCCCGGGGAAGACGGCGGCGGTTATGTGATCTGGATGAAGGAATTGGGCTTCAAGGAATATGTCCTTTCCCCGGAACAACTCGCCAGCAGGGCGGATTTCGAACTGCTTTATTCCAGTACACAAGGCAACGTCTACCGAATGACGCCGAAGTGATCTTCAATTGACGTATCCGAGTCACGGTGATACAATCCCGCACGCTTAAGTGTGGGCGGCTTCCAGTCGCCGCACACCACATCCCGCTGACGCGAGTCAGCGAAATCAAACCAGACGCCCCCATCGTCTAGCGGCCCAGGACGGAGCCCTCTCAAGGCTCAAACAGGGGTTCGAGTCCCCTTGGGGGCACACCACGAGAGAATCGCCGTAATGAGCGGTTCTTTTTTTAATGGGCATTCCTTCAGCGGGGATGGACTTCGAGTTACCTGGGGAAACCTTTATCCCGCGCCGCTCGAACCGCCGCCCGACGCGCCCCCGCCTCCCCCGCCGCCCGCGTCTGCTCCCACCGAATCCGAAGCGGACATCACCGCCACCATCGCGCCGAAATCGCCATCGCTTCCCGCCATGGCATGGAACCAGACCGGCAGGGGCACATTGCCCAATTTCTGGAAGTACTTCGCCCAGCCCGCGCCCAAACCGAAAACTGCGGCATACCCCAGGTATTTCTCGAAATAATCGGGACGGATGGCAGGCTCCCTGCCCTTGCTGACCTGGCTGAGATACTCGGCAAAACCCTTCCAGCGGACGGATTGTTCCTCGCCCGATGGCGTGAGGACGGAATAGGTCCCCGCGTAGATCAGCACAGGAATTGACAGGAAAAACAAGCCCGCGCCAATACCTGTCAGTACGGCAAACAGAATGAGCCAGTCCGGATTCGATGAAACGATTACTCCGCCACTTGTTAAACCGACACAACCAACGATGATGGAGAGAAACATCGTCAGGATCCCCGCCGCTGTCAGCCAGCCTTTCTTCTGCTTGCGTTCCAGGTCCAGCCAGCCGCGTTGGACAAGTTCCCCCTCCAGCAAGGCATCGAATTGTTTGTGCTTTGTCGCCAGCCGCGTGCCGATCTCGCTCATATTGATCTCGGTTTCGCCCGATTTGAACAACGCATCCAGCAGAACCCGTTCAAACGGCTTCAGGGCAGCGACATCACCCGTGCGGACCAGCACATGCCTTTTCGTTCCCCAGAAGCCTTTTTCTTCATGTATTTCCAAAACACCGCGTTGCGCCAGGTCAAAGATGACGCCCATGAAATTGTTGTATTGACCGGTCAGTTTGCCAACGATCGCTGATGGCAAATCCGAGGGCGGATTGGCGTTGGAAATCACCGGGCTGACGTTCAACTCGCGGGCGTTTGCGCGGGTGTAAGTAAGGAATCCGAGTCCGCCGAGGATCAGGGTGAGAATGCCGGCGCCAAAGCCGAATGGAAGCGAGCGTTCAGTCGCGGCTTTCGACTGTTCCTGCCGCGTCTGCCACAGGGGCGCAGACTGCGTCAGGCTGTTCGGGGAAAATCTGGCGGTGAGAATCATATCCTCGTCGGGACCGAGTCCGCTTGCGGTGAGGATGATGCGCCCGTCCCTCGAAACGGTTTCAAAGTCACGGTTGAGAGTCGGCACTTCGAGCAAAGTCGCCTGCGGCGGGTACGTCAAAATGATCGTGGAATTGGAGATCGAATAATCGTGGCTTTCGGGGACGGCGCGCCAAATGAGCGTGTCGGCATCGCCTTTGCGGACGACGCCCTCCACCCGATAGCGGACGGTGAAGACACGCATCGCGTCAGACGTCGGCGGGAAATGCCACGTCACCTTGAGCCGATTTCCCGCCTCGACCTCCACCTGCCCCGCCCCCGTGCCGAGCGGCATCGGGATGCCGTCCATGCTGGCATCGAGGAAGGTCACGCCGTCGGTTTCGGCGGCGGAGACTTCGCGGAAGGCAAAGGTGAACGGGTCGCCGCTGAAACGAAATTCGACGGTTTCGGTGACGATCGCCGAGCCGTCCGCCTGAAGGTCAATTTGCACGTCGAAGCGTTCGGCGTAGTACGATTTCTCCGCCGAGGCGGGAGTTACCAGGAAAAACGTCAGCAACAGGACGAGCGCAAGGGTGACGGAAATTTTTCGGGTCATCGGTTCCTCCATCCATTTCCATCTACGTTATGGGGAGGTAGAAGTTGATTTCAGGCGGAAGATATTTACCAGACTTTAACAATCCTGCTTGTTCTGCATACGATCTACGGACGACCCTTCAGCAGGATCAATGCGCTTGCCCGGACGATCGCGGCGGTTTTCACTGTGGTTCGCCGGAAAGATCTGCTCTTTAAAGCAAGTCATACGCGGCAAGGATTCCCTCGAATGCCCGCCGGCAATCGGACAAGGCTTTTCGACGCCATTTTTCCTCGGACGGGAAGAAGAGTTCCTCGTATTCCCGGCATACCGCCTGCCGGAGCGCACCCGATTTTGCGCCGAATTGGAACAGGCGGTTTTCCAGGATCGTGACGCGCATACTGCGGATCTGCGCGGCGAGCGAAGCGCCGAAGGTGCCAAATTCAAAGCAGGTGGCGAACAATTTTTTGGACGGATATTCTTCGTCGCGCAGGCGGTAGATATGTTCGGTGATATCTCCCGTGACGGTATAAAACTCGGACGGCGTCGCGGCGACGATCAGCGGATAATCGAACCGCCGCATCAACTCGGAACCTGAGGCGGGTTCCCGCGTCGAATTGACCATGCTCATCTGATAGCGCGGACCGTAACCAGTGTGCATATCGAGGTGAATGACCTGCCGGTACTCCTCCAGCGCCTGTCGGAAGAGACCGCGCACGACCCGCGTACTTTCCTGTGTGTCCGTTCCGCCGAACTGTACGCCGCGTGGATGGCGGTATTGCCCGCTCAACATGCCGAGGCGGATGCGCAGGATACCCAGACGGGCAATCTGCCAGAGCAGGCGCAGGATAAAGGCGGCATCGCTCAACCACAGGTTCGATAGCGGACGCTGGGGGTTGAGCAGGGAGAACAAGGCATCGTAATCGGGGTTGACCGCCGGGTCGAAAGTTTCATCCCAGAGGAAATTGCGGTTGAGGTCCGCGTTGTTTTCGTTGTAGCGGCGGCGATGTTTCATCCCCCAGGGGTTGATGGCATGAATGAGCAACAGCCCTGTGCGTGCCGGATCGAGGCGCGGGACAAACTCGTCCATGAAGAGTTTGAGCATGGCTGAGCCGACATAGCCTTCGATGCCGTGCAAAGCGGTGGAGATGACGACGAGGTTTTCTTTGAGGCGCGGTTCCGCCCACAGCCAGTCAAGGCTGAGGTTGGGGAAGTTTTTTAACGGATGTTTTTCGAGACGCGAGAAAAGCCATTTGGCGCGAAGCGGTTCCGTGTCACGCAGGAAGCGTGTGCGGGAGGATCCGTAGGAGTCGGGATAGTAATCCATGATTTGCCGCGTTCCAAAAAGGAAAAAGCTAGAACGGTCCGAAGTTGATGGCAACTGCGATGCCGAGGAAGGCGATGGTGGCGAGGATGACCCACAGCCAGAGTTTCGCCGTCCAGCGGATCCATTTGGGGTAACTGACAACGGTCAACCCGAGGCTGATGAGCAGGACGGGGTTGGTGGGATAGGCGAGGTTGGAGAAGCCATCGCCGAAGATGTAGGCAAGCACGGCGGTCTGGCGGGTGACGCCGATCAGGTCGGCAAGGGGCAGGATGATGGGCATCATCAGGAAGGCTTTGGCGGAACCCGAAGCGATGAAGAATTCGATACCGAGGGCGAGCGCGTAGACCACCAGCGCGGCGGGAAATGCGCCGAGTTGGGTGAACGGCTTCGCTGCGGCGTGCAGGATGGTGTCGGTGACGCCGCCGCTGTCAATGATGTAGCGGATGCTGGCCGCCATGAGGATGAGCGGGACGGAGGGAGCCAGTCCGCCCCAGCCTTCGATCAGTCCCTGCCAGACCTTTTTGCCGCCCGCGCCCGAGAGGAAGCCTGCGCCCAGCCCGCCGATCAGGAAAAGGATGCCGACGATGGGCAGGGCGTAATCCGAAATGGCAGGGACGAAGGGACCTGACAGCATGACCGCCAGAATGAAGAGCAGGAAGACGCCGAAGAAGTTCATGGCGCGGTTTTGCTTCGGGTCTTCTTCGATGAAGGAGGCGTCCACTGCTTTGAACTTTTCGCGTTCGGCGTCATCTTCGTTATGGACGAGGGAGGTTTGCGGGTTCTTGTCAATCTTGCGGGCGTAGGAGGAAAGGAAGAGCATGAGTATCAGGTAGATGACCATAAAGGCGAGGAGGCGCAACCACGCGCCCGAAGGGAACGGAAGTCCTGCCAGTTGCTGTGCCACGCCGAGCGTGTATGGGTTCGAGATGGCGGTGGAGAAGCCCATGTTCGTGGCAAGGATGGACATGCCCAAGCCGACGAGCGCGTCCCAGCCGAGGGAGTAGGAGAGGGCGATCATGACCGGCACGAGCAGGACGACCTCCTCGAAGGTGCCGAGCGTGGCGCCAAGGAACATGAACGCGAGGGAGACGATCCACAGCAGGGTGTATTTCCGGTCACGGAAGCGGCGCACGATGCGGCCAATGAAGGCGCGCAGGGTGCCCGTTTTGTCCATGACGGCGAAGGCGCCGCCCGCGAAGAACAGAACAACGATAATAACGATGACGGTCAGTCCGCTGGAACTACCCAGCACTTCGATGGGTGCAAGGAACCAGCGCCAGGCGGGGTAGTTCGGTTTTTCGACAAACTGGAAGGAGTTGGGGTCGATCGTTTCCCGCCCGTTCACTTCGAGGCGGGTGTATTGTCCCGCGGGAACGACGAGGGTCAATATCCCTGCAATCATCATCAACACAAACAAAATCACCAGCGATTGGATGAAGGCTCGCTGGCTGATCTGGGCTCCGGCTTTTTGTTCCATGAGAAGGCTCCTGTGAGGGAAGTTGAATGAAATTTACCACAGATCGGTCAAAACCAACATCAGCAGTTCACGAAAGCCCTGCAACGCGCCGGATCGGAATGGGGAACGATGAGTGCGTTAAAAGCATATGCCTCCTGTGCGCTCCGATACAGGAGCCTGGGAGGCATGAATGGAACAGGCAAGTAAAAATCCAAAATTTGGAGTGCGCTGGAGAGGACTTGAACCTCCACGCCTTGCGGCACATGGCCCTCAACCATGCCTGTCTGCCAATTCCAGCACCAGCGCTAAAGCAGGGCGTATTATAATCGCCTTCATGGCATTGTCAAGCAAGGATATTCTTATGGGTTTGCGGGTACAAGCGTGGTTTTTGAATGCAAAATCAAGACGATAAATTCTTAATCGAAGAGAATGTCCACCCTTCCCATATACGGGATATTCTTTTTTGGCTGTCGCTGTTGATCCTGGCAGGAATGGGAATTATTCTCATCCTGGAGCTTGGCGACGGTCTGATAGAGGACGCAGTCATTGTGGGCGTTGGCATGATTCCCGTCCTCATCGCGGCGGCGCTGACACAAAGAGGGCGCGTCGAAGCGGCCGGATTTCTGATTGCAAGTTCGCTGACGGTCAGCATCACCGCGCTTGCCACCAACGGCGAGGGGATTTACGACATCGGCGTGATGGCATATCCGGCAATTCTGATCATTGCCAGCCTGGTTTTGAGAAAGAACGCAGTCCTTTACCTGACAGCATTGATTGTGGCATGCACTGCATGGTTGGTTTTGGGGGCAATCTATGGACTGTACCAGCCCCTCTACCCTCAACAAACCCACTTCAGACAACTGGTCGTCGCGTTTTTAATCCTGGTGACCACCATGAGCGCGGTGTATGCCCTGACCAACACCGTGCGGAACAGCCTGATCGCCGCCGGAAACGAACTGATCGAGCGCAGGAAGGCGCAACAAGCCCTGCTCAAAGCGGAGGAACTCTATCGCAACATGGTGGAATGCACCTCCGTGATCACGTACCGCGATACCGTCGAAATGGAAAGCGAAACCATATATATCAGCCCGCAGATCAAGGATTTGCTTGGATACTCACAGGAGGAATGGAGAGAGGACCCGAAATTATGGCTGAAGATTACGCATCCCGACGACCTCGAAACCGTTCAAAAGATGATTGCCAAATGTATCGAGACCGGGGAAAGGACGGTTTGTGAATATCGCCTCCTTTCCAAAACCGGCAATTGGGTATGGTTCCGCGATGAATCCATGCTGATCAAAGACCGGGACAACCAGCCGCAATACATTCAGGGTGTGCTGATCGAAATCACAGACCGGAAGCAGGCGGAGCAAAAGGTTTTACAGCGTGAAATGATTCTGGGGGCGGTGGCGCAAACCGCCGAGCTGCTTCTCAAATCCTCCGACTGGCGCAATGAGGCTAACCGTATTCTGGAGTTTCTGGGAAAGGCAACCGGCGCCAGCCACGTTTACATTTTCGAGAATCACACCGGACCCGAGGGGGTCATGCTTTCATCCCAAACGTATGAGTGGACGGCACCCGGGGCTATGCCCGAATTGGAGAATCCAATCTATCAGAATACGCGTCTCATCCCGGTAGTACCGGGGCTGGAAGACTGGTATGCAAACCTGAGCCGGGGAAAACCGTTCTATGGCAGCAAACAACAATATCCGGAATACTGGCGGAGGGTTTTCGACGAAAGCGGCTTGAAAACCCTGCTGGACGTGCCCATCTTCGTCAACGGATATTGGTGGGGGATCATCGGATTCGACGATTTCAACCACGAGATGCCATGGTCGCAGGCAGAGATCAACGCGCTGGCCGCGGCGGCGGGCAACCTTGCTACAGCCATCGAACGACAGCAGGCAGACGACGCCTTGCGCGCCTCGGAACAAAAATTCCAACAGACCTTTCATCATACGTATGTCTCCATGGCAATCAGCCGCACCACCGACAATACGCTCATAGACGTGAACGACGCCTTCTGCAAGGTGACGGGGTATTCACGGCAGGAAGCAATCGGCAAGCGGGCGGGACGCGATTTGAACATCTGGGCTCACCAGAAGGATCGCGATTTCATCCTGCAAACGCTCGAAAAAAAGGGATACATTGACGAGTATCGGGCGGAATTCCGCCGCAAGAACGGGGAAATCGGCGTCGGATTGTTGTCCGCGGTCAGCATACCGATTGCCGGGGAGATCTGTCAGCTTTTCACCTTCTATGACATTTCGCAGATGGATCAATTGTTGAATGAACTGCAGGCAAAGAACGAAGAACTCCAAAGTTTCACCTACACAGTCTCGCACGATTTGAAGGCTCCGCTGGTCACGATCTCGGGATTTCTGGGCTATCTGGCGCAGGACGCAAGAAAAGGGGATGTGGAAAAAGTCAACCGGGATATTTCGAGGATTACGGAAGCGGTCGCGAAAATGCAAAGACTGCTCAACGAACTGCTCGAACTCTCGCGGATCGGACGGTTTGCGAATCCGCCGGAAGTTGTGCCGTTCGAAGAGATCGTGAACGATGCCCTTGCGGCGGTCCAAGGCCGGTTGCAGGCGCGGCAGGTTCAGGTCAGGGTGGAGGCGGGTCTTCCGCCGGTCTATGGGGATCGGGGGCGGCTTGTCCAGGCTGTCCAAAATCTGGTGGATAATGCCGCCAAGTTCATGGGGCATCAACCGCATCCCCTGATCGAGATTGGAGCAGCATATAGGGATGGTATGCCCGTATTCTATGTACGCGACAACGGCATCGGTGTGGCGGTCGAACACCACGAAAAGATTTTCGGGCTGTTCAATAAACTGGATATGGAAGCCGAAGGGACCGGCATTGGACTGGCGCTCGTGAAACGAATCGTCGAGGTTCACGGCGGCAGGGTTTGGGTCGAGTCGAACGCAAGCGGCGTCGGCGCAACATTCTGTTTCACGCTGGCCAATCAACCGGCGAAAGGCGGAAGCTGAATGAACGATCGCCCTGCCTACAAGGAACCTCTTTCCACTGCGTTGAGAAGAAATCCCCATGGCGATAAGGAGGAAATTACCCGTACAGTGCACTGGGTGGGATATTCCGCCATGGGCATTTGTCTGGCATTGCTCATGTCGAATTTACTGTTGGGCAATTACAGAAGCGCCGTCGTCCTTTCCGTTGGCGTCGTTCCGATGGTCATTGCATTGTTTCTTTTGAAGCGGAACGCCGTTTCGGTCCCCAGCACCGTCCTGGCTGTGACCATCATCCTGCTCATTACCTGCCTGGCGACCTTTGGGCAGGGCATTTACGACATTGGCATATTGGGGTTTCCTGTTGTCCTCATCATGGCAGGCTTGATTCTGCGCGGCAGGGTCATCATGTATCTTGCCTTGTTGATCATCACCTGCATGGGCTGGCTTGCTTTCGGAGATTTGTGGAATATCTATGAACCTGCGAATCTCCCGAATACCCACGCGGAGGATTTCTTCATCGCGAGCATCGTCATTCTGGTCGCGGGAAACGCCGTCTACAGGCTGGCGCGGAATGTGTATCATAATCTTGCGCGCGCCGAACAGGAAAACAGGATGCGCGAGAAGGCGGAGAAGCAACGCGAGCAAATCATTGAACAACTGAAACGAAAGAATCAGGAACTGGATCGTTTTGCGATTCGCGTCTCGCACGATCTCAAAACGCCTCTGATCACTCTGGCGGGTTTTTTGGGATACCTGGAGAAGGATATCAAGGAAGGCAATTACGAAAAAGCAGACAGGGATTTTTCCCAAATCAACGCCGCCGCAAAGGCGATGGGGAAGTTCGTGGATGAACTGCTCGATCTTTCACGCGTGGGACGCATCGTCAACCCGCCTGCAGATGTCCCGTTCGAGGCAATCATACGAGATACGCTCGATGCAACGGACGGTTTGCTCAAGGCGCGGCAGGCTCAGGTGGAGGTCGATCCGATCTTTCCTTTTGTCCACGTGGACCGCGCGCGGGTCGCCCAGGCGCTGCAAAATTTGGTTACGAATGCCGTCAAATTCATGGGCGATCAAGCGCATCCGAAGATCCGCATCGGTTTTCAAGAGACGGAGGGCAGTCACATCTTTTTCGTGCGCGACAACGGCATCGGCATTCCCGCCGAACACCACGAACGGATCTTCGAATTGTTCAACAAACTCGATCCCAACACCGAAGGTACGGGGATCGGGCTGGGGCTGGTGAAAAGGATTGTGGAAGCCCATCACGGAAAAATCTGGGTAGAATCAACGCCGGGAAAAGGCTCGACTTTTTTCTTCACGCTGAAACAATGAACAAACAGGAGAAGATATGACACGAATCGTTTTGGACGCCATGGGAAGCGACAACTACCCGGCGCCGGATGTGGAAGGCGCGGTGATGGCGGCGCGCGAATACGGCGTGGAACTTATTTTGACGGGCGACGCATCGAAGATTCAGCCGATACTTGATTCACATAATGCGGCAAGTCTTCCCGTGCGCGTTGTCCACGCCCCCGACATGCTGACCATGCACGACAAGGGCGACGAACTGGTGATGAAAGCCCGCCACAAGGACGCCCAAAACTCCATGGCGGTCGGGCTGGATATGGTCAAGCGCGGCGAAGCGGATGCTTTCGTCACGGCGGGCAACACGGGCGCGGCCATGGTCACCGCATTGTTCCGGCTGGGGCGTATGCGCGGCGTGGACCGTCCCGCGCTGGCGCCGCCCTTCCCCACCGCAACCGGTTACTGCATCATCCTCGACATCGGCGCAAACCCCGATTGCAAACCCGAAAACCTCCTGCAATTCGGCATCCTGGGAAGCGTCTATGCCGAACGCGTGCGCGGGGTGAAGAATCCAAGGGTCGGGTTGATTTCGAACGGCGAAGAAGCGGGCAAGGGAAGCGAACTGGTCAAAGGCGCCTATCCATTGCTGGCAAAATCAGGGTTGAATTTCATCGGCAACGTGGAGGGCAAGGAAATCTTCGGCGGACATGCAGACGTGGCAGTGACCGACGGTTTCACCGGCAACGTCCTGCTCAAATCCACCGAGGCGGTCGCCAAGTTGATCATCGAAAAAATCCGCGAGGCGATCAAAGGCGGAGGTCCGCCGGCCATGCTCGGCGGATTGCTGGTAAAACCTGCGCTGGGAAAAATCAAAAAACTACTCGACCCATCAGAGGAGGGCGCGGCGCCCCTGCTCGGCGTGAATGGACTGGTCTTCATCGGTCACGGACGCTCGGATGCGCTGGCAATCAAGAACGCCATCCGCGTGGCGAAGGAGGCGGCGGAGTCGAAGGTGCTGGATGCGATGAAGTCTGCCATCGAGGAAAGTTTGAAGAAGTAAACACACCATGAAAATCATCAAAAACGAAAAACTCATCAAACGCAACGGAAAGATCGGTCAATGGACGAGTCTCGGCGCGCTGGCTGTCCTGGGCTTGGGCATGTACATCTCGTTCACACGGACAGACTTGTTCGTCTACTCCATCGCCGCGTTGCTCGTCGGCTTTACGCTGACGCAAATCGGCATGTACATGGGCAACCGCTACGGTCGCAGTCCGCGCCCCGACGAAAAACTCGACGCCGGGCTCAAAGGCTTGCAGAATGAATTCACCCTCTATCACTATATTGCGCCCGCTTCGCACCTCCTGGTTGGTCCTGCGGGGATTTGGGTACTGCTCCCCTACCATCAGCGCGGACGGGTGACCTATCAAAAAAACCGTTGGCGCATGAACGGCGGCGGCTTCCTGCAAACCTACATGCGCATCTTCGGGCAGGAAAGCCTGGGGCGACCCGACATTGAGGCGGAAAGCGAAGTCGGCGCGGTGCGGAAACACCTTGCAAAGCACATGGATGAAGCGCAAATTCCGCCGATCCATGCCATGCTGGTATTCACCGGCGACGATGTGGAGATTGACTCGACGAACGCCCCCATCCCTGCGATGAAACTGAAGGAGATCAAGGAATTCTTCAGGAAGAAGGCAAAGGAAAAGCCGATCGGTCAGATGCAACTTGCCGTTGTGAAAGAAACGTTGCCTCAATAACCTTCGCCCCCACCCCTCTCCAAAACGGAGAGGGGTTTTATGATACACTTGTTCTACTATGCAATCCATCGTAGCCATTGACATCGAAACGACGGGGCTCAACGATGAGCGCGACGCCATCATCGAGATTGGGGCGGTGAAATTCAAGGGTCACCGCGTGGAAGACGAGTGGACCTCCGTCATCAATCCCGGCAGGCACATCCCCGAATTCATCACGGGGCTGACGGGCATCAGCGATGTGGAGGTGCGCAACGCGCCGCGCCTGCGTGATGTCGCCCGTGAGATCGAAGCCTTTATTGGGAACGCGCCCGTAGTGGGGCACAACGTCCGCTTCGACCTGGGATTCCTGAAGAAGCAGGCGGGGATCCTGCAATACAACGAAGTCATTGACACGTACGAACTGGCCGCGGTGCTGATGCCCTCCGCCAGCCGATACAATCTCGGTGCGCTCGGCAAGCAACTCGGCATCCTGCTCCCCGCCACCCACCGCGCCCTGGACGATGCCCGCGTCACGATGGCGGCATTGAACAAATTGCTCGAAATCACGCGCGAACTGCCGCTCGACCTGCTGGCAGAGATCGTCCGCCACGGCGAAGCGCTCGAATGGGACGCGAACTGGGCATTCCAAGAAATCCTGCGCGGACGCGCCAAGGAAGGCATCAAAGCAAAGAAGATCCAAAAGCAGGAGATGTTCTTCGACGACTCCCAATATCCGCCGCTGGGCAATCCGGAAAAACCGATCCCGCTCCATCCCGATGAGGTGGCATCCATCCTCGAGTACGGTGGACCGTTCTCGCAATTTTTCGAATCGTTCGAGCAAAGACCCGAACAAGTTGCCATGCTGCGCGCCGTCGCGAATGCGCTCTCTTATGGAAGTCACTTGATGGTCGAAGCAGGCACGGGAGTCGGCAAGTCGTTTGCGTATCTTGTGCCGGCCGCGTTGTTCGCGTTGCAAAACAATACGCGCGTCATCGTCTCGACCAACACCATCAACTTGCAGGATCAACTCGTCCAGCGCGACCTGCCCAATTTGGGTCAGGCGCTCGATCTCGATTTCCGTTTCTCCGTGCTGAAGGGACGCTCGAATTATCTCTGCCCGCGCCGCGTCGAAATCATGCGGCACTTCGGTCCGCGCAACGCGGATGAAATGCGCGTGCTGGCGAAGATCATGGTCTGGCAATTGAACAACTCGAGCGGAGATCGAAACGAAATCAACCTCACGGGACCGACCGAGCGAGAGGCGTGGAATCGACTGTCGGCGGAGGATGATGCGTGCACCACCGAAACGTGCATCAAACGCACGGGCGGCGCGTGTCCGTTCCACCGCGCCAAAACGGCTTCGCAATTCGCGCACGTGCTGGTTGTCAACCACGCGCTCCTCTTGTCCGATGTCGCCACGGGCAGCAAAGTCCTGCCGGAGTATTCGCACCTCATCATTGACGAAGGTCATCATCTCGAAGCCGCGACTACCAATGCGCTGTCGTTCCGTTTTAACCAATTCGATTTGGACCGCATGATGAAGGAGGTCGGCGGGACAAATGCCGGGGTACTGGGGCGCCTGCTCGGTGAGACGAACGAAACGCTTCGCCCCGCCGACTTTGGCTTGCTTCAACAAAAAGTCAATCGCGCCACCGACAAAGCCTTCCGCATCGAACAGATGAACCGCGAGTTCTTCAACGTACTGGGCGAGTTCGCGCGGATTCAACGCGAAGGACAACCCCAATCGAACTATGCCTGGCAGTTACGCATTCTGCCCGCCACCCGCACACTGCCCTACTGGGACGAAGTGGAAATGGCATGGGACGCCACCGGCGAGACCCTGCGCAGCCTGCTGACCGACCTGAGCGAAATCCACAAAGCCGCCGGCGAACTCCGTGCCGAGGGTCACGATGAACTCGAAGACCTGATGGGCGACATCAGCAACCTCATCCGCCGCCTGACGGAAGCCGAAGCCAACATCACCGGCATGATCAGCAAACCGAATACCGGCATGGTGTACTGGATCGAAGTCCAGCCCAATCAGGATCGTCTCTCGCTGAACGCCGCCCCGCTCAGCGTTGCGCCGCTGGTCGAAAAATACCTCTGGCACGAAAAGCGCTCGGTTATCCTCACCTCCGCCACACTGACCGCACACGGCGAATTTCAATACCTGCGCAACACCCTCGGCGCCGACGAAGCCGAAGAAATGCAGCTCGGCTCCCCCTTCGATTACGAAAGCGCCGCGCTGTTGTACATCGCCAACGACATCCCCGAGCCGAATCAGAACGGTCACGAACAAATTCTGAACAAGACCATTCTCAACACCGCCAAAGCCACCGGCGGACGAATGCTCGTGCTGTTCACCTCCTATGCCGCTTTGAAGAGGACCTCCCAAGCCATCACCGCTCCGCTGGCACGTGAGGAAATTTACGTCTACGAACAGGGTGACGGCGCCTCGCCAAACGCTCTGCTCGAATCCTTCAAAACCACCGACCGCGCCGTTTTGCTGGGCACGAAATCCTTTTGGGAGGGCGTGGATGTACCCGGCGATGCCCTCTCGGTTGTCGTCATCACCAAACTACCCTTCGACGTTCCCACCGACCCGCTCATTGCGGCGCGCTCCGAAATGTACGAAGATCCGTTCAACCAGTACTACCTTCCCGAAGCCATCCTCAAATTCCGCCAGGGATTTGGGCGCCTCATTCGCACCCAATCTGACCGCGGCGTGGTTGCCATCCTCGACCGCCGCGTCCTGACCAAGCAATACGGGCGGCTCTTCCTGGAATCCCTGCCCCCCTGCACCGCGCGCCAGGGACCCGCGTCCAATCTTCCGCGCGAGGCGGGGAAGTGGCTGGGAATGTAGACATGCCAACCATCTACTTTCTCCTCTTCGAACTCATCATCTACATCCAACTTGCCTTCTGCCTCACCCACGCGTGGAAACACGGCACGGCGAACCTGCTCCGTTTGCTTGCAGGCATCCTCTTCGGCGTGTCGCTCGAACTCGCCACAATCCGCCAGCTGAACGCCTACGAGTACGGACGCTTCCTCATCATGATCCTCGACGTCCCGCTGTGCATCGGCATCGCGTGGAGCTGCATCCTGTACAGCGGGATGGAATTCTCGGACGGGAGCAGCCTTCCCTATTTCGCCCGCCCCGTGCTGGACGGTTTGCTCGCGCTGAACATCGACCTCGCGCTCGACGCGGTCGCCATCCGCTTCGGGTTTTGGGATTGGGGTCAGGGATTGGAATTCCAATACTTCGGCGTTCCCTACGCCAACTTCTGGGCGTGGTTCTGGGTGATCTTCTTCTTTTCGCTCGGATACCGTCTCTTCGCGCGGCAAAAAGATTGGGTTGGTATTTGGATTTCGCCCCTCCTCGGGCTGTTCATCGGACTTGCGGGCGTCCTGGGAACAAACGCCCTGATCACGTTTGTCATCCCCTGGGCGCTTCACGACTGGACCGTATTCCTGACTCTGACCCTTGCGCTTTTTCTCGTCCTTGTCTTGCGCCCGCGCCTCCACCTCGCCCCCGTTCCATCGCTGGCTTTCTGGGTTCCCTTCCTTACGCATGCATACATCCTGCTCGCCGGATTGATCTCGGGGACGATTCGCAACCCGCCCTTTTTGTTATGGATGGGAATGGGGATGTTCATGGCGGCGCTCCTGCTGCATCGCCCGATGCGACAGCACACCCACCATCAATCCTCATAAAAGGATTGCGCGCCTCGGCTGGCTTAACGAACATTCCCGAACGTCAAGAGACCTGTGCAAGAGTTAAATACAAAACGAACTTCGAGAAAGCCATGCAGAAGGCATTGTGGGGGGGCTTGACAGAATAGAACATATGTTCTAAAATCAGGGCGAACTATACTTCTGCAAAACAACGGAGGTCGAAATGACTGCTTACCGAAGAAATGGCGCAGGAGCCTTGCTTGCCGCTTTTCGGGTGCGCCGTGTCCGGCGCGGCGCGGCTTGGGGCGGCATCATCCTGGGCGCATTAATCGCTTTCGAGATTTTCAATTTTGGAACCACCCAATTTGCCCTGCTCGACGTTCTGGGCGAATTGAAATTTGCGGGCATCCGCTGGGCAACCATCCTTGCCATAGCCTTCTGCGGCATTGACTTTGCCGGGATCGCCCGCATTTTCACCCCCGAACAGGGACGCGATGAACCCGCCGAAGTGTGGTACCTGTTCGGCGCGTGGCTCTTGGCGGCGGTTTTCAACGCCACACTCACATGGTGGGGTGTCTCGGTGGCGATTCTCAACCATACCAGCGCCAACGGAGACGCAGTGATCGGTGCGCAGACCATGACCAGGGTGGTGCCGGTCTTTGTGGCAGCGATGATCCTGCTCATTCGCGTCATGTTGATCCAGACCTTTTCCATTGCGGGCGACCGCCTGTTTACGACGGACGAACGGCACACTGTTGGCAATCCCATTCGTTCGACCCAGCAACAAAGCTATCGTCCTGCCTCATCGCCGGTTTTGCGCCCCGCTTCGACCATCAACAGACCTGTTGCCGGAAACGCCTACCGGCCCGTCCCCAAACCCGCCCACCAGCAAACTTCCTTCATGCCGCCGGAGCCCACCTATCACAACCTTTCCTTCAATGGTCAAATGGAAGGTGAACGCTCCTACGACGCATAGACCGCGAACTCCTGCAATTCGTCTTCATCGAACAACCGACACCGAACTCTGTTCGAGCTCGGGTTTCCCAAACTCACCCAAGGAACCTGCTCATGCCCCGCGCTCGCGTGACCAAACCAGAAATACGGCAAACAGCCGCAGCCTCGCATGGAAGCGGCTGTTTGTCTCTCTATTCGCTTCCGCTTTTTTCGATTCTGTTGATTGCCTGTTTGATCACTGCCCTGGCGCTGAATGCCCCTCCGCCAACCCACGCAGCGGCGGATCTAAAACCCGGAGACTCATATCGTATCTCTTCCATTTTCACTCCTGAAGTTCAATACTGGTCTGATGACATCCTGAAATGGGCAAACGCCTCTTCCCTGGATGCGAACCTGGTTGCGGTCGTCATGCAAATCGAATCCTGCGGAAATCCGTTGGCGCGCTCTGGCGCCGGTGCGATGGGGCTCTTCCAGGTCATGCCGTTTCACTTCCGCCGCGGCGAAAACCCCTACGACACAAATACGAACGCCCTGCGCGGCTTGGACTACCTCTCTCGTTCACTGGAGACTTCACGCGGCAACATCCGACTGGCGCTGGCGGGGTACAACGGCGGAATCGGCATCATTGCGCGCGGCGAGTGGACATGGTCCGCCCAAACGCTGCGATACGTCTACTATGGCGCGCCCATTTACGAGGACGCGCGCAGCGGGGCGGCATCCAGCCCCAAACTGGAGGAATGGCATCGAAAGTATGGGGCGGGGCTCTGCCAACAGGCGAGTCAGCAATTAGGCATTGATCAACGGTAGCCAGATGGCGAAGGTGGTGCCTTGTCCGTCTTTGGAATCCACTTCGATATGACCGTTGTGATGCTCGACGATCCACTTGGTAATCGAAAGCCCAAGCCCAAAGCCGGTGGTTTTTCCGCGCGTACGTGACTTTTCCGCACGGTAAAACCGCTCGAAGATGTGCGGAAGATCCTCGGCAGGGATGCCCGGACCCGTATCCCGGCAGATGATGCGCGCCTGTTCGCCAACTCTCGAGAGACTCAGAAACACATCACCGTCCTGCGGCGTATATTGAATGGCGTTCGCAACCAAGTTGATCAGCACCTGCTTTAAGCGGTCACGGTCCCCGTTCACTTGCAATTGATCGATCTCATTCAGATGCACCCGCACTTTGCCGCTGGAAATGACGTGCATCTCCTGAAACACTTCCGTAAGCAGCAGGTCCAGTTCGACGGGCTGAAAATTCAAGGGCAGATTCCCGGATTCAGCCTGGGCAAGCATAAGAAGTCCCCCCACCAGACGCGTCAGGCGGCCCACCTCCTGATCAATGCTGGAAAGCGATTCGTTATCGAACCGCTTCATGCGGCGCATCAAATCCACATTGCCCTTGATGACGGTCAACGGCGTCCTTAATTCATGGCTGACATCCGCCAGAAAACGTTGTTGTGAAGTGAAAAGCGCTTCGAGCCTCTCGAGCGTTTTATTGAAGGTCTGGATCAGGCTGCCGATCTCGCCGGTTTCAAACCCTTGAAGCGGGATGCGGCGCGAGAGGTCGTCTGCACGGTTGATCTGTTCAGCCGTTTCGACGATGGACTTGAGAGGTTCGAGGGTTTGTCCTAAGGTAAAGTACAAGGCAAACCCCACAATGAACACACCGTACAACCAGATCACCAGCATGACATACAACAGATAAGAACGCGCCGAGCGGATTGAGTCCAGCGGCATGCCAACCTGCATTACCGCAACCTGATCGTCCCCATACTTTAAAGGCACAGAAAGAACGCGCAGCAGACTTTCATTGTGGGAAACCTCGCGAAAACGCGGCTGGGTCAGGCGCGTACTTGCGGGATCCAACGCCCCTTCGTATCGTCCCAGCGGACCAAAGCCATCCTGCAATTCATTGTTCAGCCCCCAAACCTGCACGCTGATATTCGACTCCATATTTTCGGGGATTCTCTCGAATTGGATCTGCTTCAAACTGGTGATGCCGGAAAGTGCAATGAAGTCATCCGCGGCAATGGCAAGCCGGTCATCCACCTGACTAAGCAGAACCGTGTTCACCAATAAAAACACCACCGCGCCAAAAAGCAGTAATATTCCGCCCAACAGCATCGAAAATAAAACGGTTAAACGCTGGACGAGGGACATTCGATGTTCGAATTAGGAGCCAATATTTCGCATGCGTGTAAAGAGGTGTGCGCCTGCGGGTTACGAGAACAGCAGGAGGGTTTTTCCTGATGGCTTTCGTGCGCAGTCACGGATTCTCACGCAGGACGTACCCCACGCCGCGAACGGTATGAATCAGGCGCGGTTCGCCCTCGCCCTCCAGTTTCTGACGCAAATAGCGGATGTACACTTCGAGCACATTGCTTTCGCCGCCAAAATCATAACCCCACACGCGATCGAAGATCACTTCACGCGTCAACACCTGTTTGGGATGCCGCAGGAACAACTCGAGCAATTCATATTCCTTTGCGGTCAGCGAAATCGTCCTTTCGCCGCGCGACGCCTGCCTTGAACCCGTATCCAACGAAAGGTCTGCAAACTTTAGAACGGGAATTCGTTCAGGCTGTGTGCGCCGCAACAAGGCGCGTACGCGAGCCAGCAACTCATCGAGATTGAACGGCTTGATCATGTAATCATCCGCGCCCGCGTCCAGCCCCTGAATACGATCCTGCACGGTGTCTTTGGCGGTTAACATCAAAATGGGAATCGAACCTCCCGTACGCAGGCGATGACACACCTCCAAACCGTCCATGCCGGGCAACATCCAGTCCAGAATTACAAGATCGGGCGTATGATCACGCGCAAGAATCAATCCCATGCGCCCGTCCGTCGCGGTATCCACGGTATACCCTTCGTACGATAAACCGCGTTGAAGCAGTTTGAGAATCTGCTGGTCGTCTTCGATGATCAGGATACGCTCGTTCATGGTCATTGCTCCTGTACAAAATATACCACAACTTATTTTTCGGATAAACACCCCATAGAAAAACGGAAGGACTGTGAAAACGAATGCGCGGACAAGTAAAACTCGTCCGCTTTGATTATGACCAGGACTTACGCAAAATCCCCACAATTTAACCGCTGACCAGCAACCACAGTCTGCCGCCGGCGGTTAAAAGCGGAATAATGAATGATTTTGCGCAAGCCCAAATTATGCTGTTCTTCTAGGGCAGATACTTCGCGAATTCCTGCTCGAATTCCTCTTCAGAGGTAAAGCCAACCCATTTTTTCAGAACATTCCCTTCCCCATCCAGCAAGTAGACCTCCGGCTGGTAGAAAAAGCCAAGTAGTTGTTGGAAAGGACGCGTCTCCGGGTCGTCGGCATCCAGATAGGTGAATATGATCCTGCCAAAATACTTCGCTTCGAGCCCATGAACCATGGGCGCCATGGCGCGGCAGGTGCTTCAAGTAAACCGGAAAAACTCGACGAACTGCAACTGCCCCGAAGCCAGATTGACCGTAGCGGGGTTGGTGGCGTGCAGATCGAGTCCGCGGGAAGTGGCGACGGGGAGAGGTGTGGGCGCGGCGGATTCGGTGGAGGCTGGCTGAGCGGCAGACAGCGGAGTCTGGCTCGGCTCCGCCGCGACGGGGGAGGCGGGCGCCTGCACCGAAGGCGGGTCCACGCCAGGAGCAGGAGAAGCCACCGGGGCGCACGAAGCCAATAGAAGGGCAATCAGGATGGAGATCGGAAAGAGGCGGGTTTTCATCGTTTGTCCTTTGGCGATCGAACAATAAGACATCCCGTCTCCCAATATCCTTACCTGTCAATGAAACGGATGTTCGTCATGGCAATTCCCGACGCTTATCTTTGACGGTTGTGAAATCCTAGACTATACTTTGTCCGCCGTTGGTCAAATCATCAAATAGCCGGATGGAGGCTATGAGACGATCAAACTATCAGACAAATCAGGAGGAAGTATGGCTTTCAAACTTACATATGCCACGATGTTCAACCCACCCGAAGAACTGCACAAAGGATTCGACAAGGCGGTTGCCAAACTCAAGAACAACCTCGGCAGGGAATACGGGATGTTTATTAACGGCAGGGATGTTTTCGCAGACGAGAAATTCGAAGACCGCTCACCCGTCAACACCGACTGGGTGCTGGCAGTCATGCAAAAAGGCAACGCCTCCCACGCCCAAATGGCAATGGAAGCCGCCCGCAAGGCGTTTCCCGCCTGGAGCCGCACACCCTGGAAGACCCGCGTAAAACTGGTGCGCAAGGCGGCGGCGCTCATCGAGAAGCGCATCTTCGAACTTGGCGCGGCGATGGCGCTGGAGGTGGGCAAGAACCGCATGGAGTCGCTCGGCGACGTGCAGGAAACCGCCGACTTGATGTACTGGTCGGCGCAGATGATGGAAGAAAACGACGGTTTCATCAAACCAATGGGCAAAGACCCTCTGGTGGGCTATGACGCGACCAATATTTCGGTGCTCAAGCCTTATGGCGTGTGGCTGGTGGTTTCGCCGTTCAACTTCCCCTTTGCCTTGAGCGGAGGTCCCGTCGGAGCCGCCCTCGTGGCGGGCAATACGGTCGTGTTGAAGCCGGCAACCGACACCGCCTGGATCGTCCGCCTCTATGCCGAATGTCTGCGCGATGCGGGCTTCCCGCCTGGCGTGTTCAACTTTGTGACCGGTCCCGGCTCCACGCTTGGGCAGGCGCTGGTGGACAGCCCCGAACTGGACGGCGCCACTTTCACCGGTTCCTTCGACGTGGGCATGAAAATGTACCGCGACCTTGCCAACCGCAACTACGTCCGCCCGGTGGTGCTGGAACTTGGCGGTAAGAACCCTGCCATCGTCTCGCGCAACGCCAATTTGGAAGACGCCTCGACCGGCATCGTGCGCTCGGCGTTTGGCTTGCAGGGACAGAAATGCTCCGCCGCCTCGCGCGTGCTGGTGGAGGAGCCGGTCTATGATGAACTGCTGGCGCTTCTCAAAGCAAAGACCGAAAAACTGGTCATCGGCGACCCAACCGAGCGCGCCACCTATCTCGGTCCTGTCATCAACCAGAACTCCTACAACGACTTCAAGAACTTCACCGAAGAAATCAGCCAGGCGGGCGGCAACTTCCTGACCGGCGGACACGTCAAAACCGGCGGCATCTTCAACAAAGGCTACTACTGCGAGCCCACCTTCGTCACCGACCTGCCCTATGACCACCGCCTGTGGCAATACGAAATGTTCCTGCCCATCACCACCATCGGCAAGGTCAGCAGCCTCGACGAAGCCATGAAGATCGCCAACAGCGTCAACTACGGTCTCACCGCCGGCTTCTACGGCTCGCTCAAAGAGACAAAATGGTTCTTCGATAATATCGAAGCCGGCGTCACCTACGCCAACCGTCCACAGGGCGCCACCACCGGCGCATGGCCCGGCTTCCAACCCTTCGGCGGCTGGAAAGGCTCCGGCGCCAGCGGCAAAAACGGCGGCGGCTACTACTACGTCCAACTCTACATGCACGAGCAGATTCAGACGCTCATCAAACCCGCCCCCGTCAAGAAAGCGGCTCCCAAGAAGGCAGTCAAAAAGGGCGCCAGGAAAACCGCAAAACGCAAATAAACCCCAGTGAGCCCTTCCTGAAAAGGGAGGGCTTTTTGTTTGCCCGTCACACCCATGCCCTGGAACCCCGACCTTTATCACAAATTTCAAGCCGAGCGTGCCGCACCCTTCTATGACCTGCTGGCGCTGGTGGACGTGCGCCCGAATCTCAAAGTCATTGACCTGGGATGCGGCACCGGCGAACTGACCCGCCAACTGGCAGACCGCCTCCCCAACAGCCGCGTGACCGGGCTGGATAATTCCCCCCAAATGCTGGACAAAGCCGCCTCCTTCTCGACCTCGAACCTGGTCTTCCAACTCGGAGACCAATCCACGCTGACAGGCACCTGGGACCTCATCTTCAGCAATGCTGCCCTGCAATGGAGCGAAAATCACGCCGAACTCATCCCCTACCTCTTCCGTCATCTCTCCCCCGGCGGGCAGATTGCCGTGCAAGTGCCATCGAACCACAACCACCTCTCGCACCAAATCTACCGCGAGACGGCGGCAGAAGAGCCGTTTCATTCCATCCTGGGCGGCTTCCAGCGGCATTCCCCCGTGCTGACCATTGACGAGTACGCCCGCCTCCTCTTCGACTGCGGCGCAGAAAAGATCACCGTCTTCGAAAAGATCTACCCGCACGTCCTGGAAGACTCAGATGCAGTGGTAGAATGGATTTCAGGCACGGCGCTTGTTCCCTATTTCGAACGGCTTGGCGGTTTCAAAGAAAAATTTCTCCAGGTTATCCGCACCAAAATGCGCGCTGCCATGCCCGAAAGCCCCGTCTTCTATCCGTTCCGCAGAATACTGTTTTCCGCCAAAAAACCACATTAGACAACACCATGGGCGCACCGCAGGATTACGACCGCAAGGAAATTCTCTACCGCATCGGCACCTTCTTCCTGCTTATGGGAATCGGGCTGTTGGTTTTTTTTCTGTTGTCCGAATCGGCTGGTCAACCCACCTTCAGCTACTTTTGCTGGAGCATGATCACACTGATCCTCGGTTTTTTCTTCCGCGCCCAGTATAAGAAAGCCGTTCCGTCCAGCGGGCGTTTCAGCATTTTGAAAAAACTCAAACCAAAATCCAAAAAAGAAGAGGCGAAAAAATGAGCAAACGTATGTCGCTCTCTGACGCTATTGCAAAATACGTGAACGACGGCGACACCCTCTACGCGGCGGGATTCACTCACCTCATCCCCTTTGCCGCCGGGCACGAAATCATCCGCCAGGGAAAGAAGAATCTCACTCTCGCCCGCGCCACCCCCGACCTGATCTACGACCAGATGGTCGCGGCAGGGTGCGCGCGCAAAGTCATCTTCTCGTACATGGGCAACCCCGGGGTGGGAAGCCTGCGCATCGTACGCGCCGCCATCGAAAAAGGCGAACTCGAATGGGAGGAATACTCCCACTTCGGCATGATCACGCGCCTGCAGGCAGGGGCAGCGGGTCTGCCCTTCCTGCCCATGAACCAAACCGGCGCCACCGACCTCGAGCGCGTCAACCCGAACATCAAACGCATCGCCGACCCCTACGGCGGCAAGGATGTCATCGTCGTGCCGGCGCTCAACCCGGATGTGGCAATCGTCCACGTCCAGCGGGCAGACGCAAACGGCAACGCCCACCTGTGGGGCATCATCGGCGAGCAGAAGGAAGCCGCCTTTGCCGCCAAAAAGGTCATCGTCACGGCAGAGGAAATTGTGGACGAATCCGTTATCAGGTCCGACCCGAACCGCACGATGATCCCCGGCATCGTCGTCAGCGCGGTGTGTCACGTTCCGTTTGCCTGTCATCCCAGTTACGCACAGGGATACTACGACCGCGACAACGAGTTTTATCTCGCATGGGACAAAATCAGCGAATCGGTGGAAGGCGTTAAAGCCTGGCTGAATGAATGGGTGTATGGTGTCAAAGACCGCGCTGAGTATTGGCAAAAACTCGGCGTCGAAACGCACGAACGATTGAAAGTCCCGCAGCGCTTGAGTGAACCCATCAATTACGGGAACTATTAGACGGGCGGCTTATGAGACATTTCGATTACGGCGGCACAGGGCTGCCGCTTCACTTCCTGCACGCCAACGGCTACCCGCCCGCATGCTACAAACCTTTGCTCGAACTTTTGAAAACCGAATACTGCGTCTTTGGGATGCTCCTGCGCCCGTTGTGGGATGGCGCAAATCCGCAGGACCTTCGCACGTGGCATCCTTTATCAGAGGACCTGCTGCGCTTCCTCGCGGACGGCGAGCCTTTCGACGGCACCCAGGGCAAGCCCAATCCCGTTATTGGGGTGGGTCACTCCATCGGCGCCGTTGTCACCCTGCGCGCCGCCCTGCGCGCCCCCTCCAGATTCCGCGCGCTGGTGCTGATTGATCCGGTGCTGTTCGTCCCTTTTCACCTTGCCATGTGGAGCGTCATCCGCGCTTTTAGGCTGGGAGACCGGGTCCACCCGCTCATTCAGCGAGCGAAAAAGCGCCGCCGAACCTTCGACGACCTCGAAACAGTCTTCCGCGCCTATCGCAGCCGCCCTGTCTTCCGCTACCTGAGCGACGAAAGCCTGCGGGCATACATCGCCGGTATCCTAAAACCCTCCGCCAACGGCGGTTACGAACTTGCCTATTCGCCTGAATGGGAAGCGCAGATTTACCGCACCGGCCTCCACGATTTCGACCTCTGGCGAAACCTGCCCAAACTCGAAGTGCCAACCCTTTTCATCCGCGGCGCAGAAACCGATACCTTCCTCGAGGAGGCAGCCAGGTTGGTAAAGAAGAAACAGCCCAAAGTCAGGGTTGAAGCGCTGGAAAAATCCACGCATCTGCTTCCGCTCGAACGTCCGAAGGAAGTGTTCGACATCCTGCAGTCATTTTTACGCGAAGAAGGCGTTCTCTAAAAGAGTGTTTTACGACATTCACCACAGATAAACACAGATAAACACCGATAAACACCGATAAACACCGATTTCTTGGCTAAAACCTGGCAAAAATGCTCTCAATCCCATTTATCTGTGTTCATCTGTGGTTAAAAACGAATTTCAAAACACGCTCTAATATCGAAGGAGAATCATGAGCGAAATCAACTATTCCTCCGCCGAACTGATGATCATCAACGCCGCCCGCCTGCTGCGCGATGGCGACGTAGTGTTTGTCGGCGTCGGTCAGCCAAACCTGGCGTGCAATCTCGCCAAGCGAACCCATGCGCCGAACCTGGTGATGATTTACGAAGCCGGCGTGATCGGCGCCGAACCCGCCCGCCTGCCGCTTTCCATCGGCGACCCAACGCTCGTGAGCGGCGCGCTCTCGGTGGTAAGTATGTACGATATCTTTGCCAACTACCTGCAGCGCGGCAACGTGGACGTGGGCTTCATGGGCGGCGCACAAATTGACAAATTCGGCAACATCAACGCCACCGTCATCGGCAGTTACGACCATCCCAAAGTGCGCCTGCCCGGCTCCGGCGGCTCGCAGGAAATTGCCGCCTGGGCAAACCGCTGTTACATTATGACGCCCCATCAAAAACGCCGCTTCCCCGAAAAAGTGGAATTTATGACCTCGGCTGGCTTCATCGGCGGGCGCGGCGACCGTGAAAAGGCAGGACTGCGCGGCGGCGGCATGCTGGCAGTCGTCACCGACATCGGCATCCTCGAACCCGACGAAAACGGCGAAATGACCCTCACAGCCCTGCACCCCGGCAAAACAGTGGAAGAGGCAAAAGCCAACACCGGCTGGGATTTGAAAGTTGCCTCGCCACTGAGAACAACTGAACCTCCCACCGAAAACGAACTGCGCATCCTGCGCGAAGAACTCGACCCCAAAGGCATCTACCTCAAAAGCGGAGGCTGAATGAAGCGTTCTGTGCTGGCGGCTGCTTCCCTCGCCTGGGCGGGCATCCTCCTGGCGGCTTTCTACGTCGTCCAAAAGCCGCCGCTCTCTGCCTTTGCAGGGCTGGCAGATACCCTGTGGACATTGCTCATCTCTGCCCTGCTCCTCTTCGACGCCTGCGCACTCGGCAGATACGTCCTTGGCTGGGCAGGCTGGAGGTCCCGTGAAGACCCGCCGCTCCGCCTCCTCCTCAGCCTAGGCATCGGGCTGGGCCTCCTGGGCATCCTGGGGCTGCTCTTCTCCCTTGTCCAGGTCTCCACACCTCCCCTGCTCCGGCTTGCACTCTTCCTGTTGACGCTCGTCTTCCTCGCCGCCGGCGCATACCGCCCCTTCCGCACCGATGCGCGCGCGCTCCTCGATGAACTCCGCCTGCACGCCAGCGGCTTCAAACCGCTCGAAAGACTCGCCCTGCTCCTGCTCCTCTTCTTCTCCTTTGCCCTCACCCTCGCCCCCCAATTCGAAGCCTTCGACGCCCTCTTCTACCACCTGGCACAGCCTGCCCGCACCCTTCAGGACGGCGGCTTGAGACTGGTCAACATCCCTCACTTCTGGTTTCCCAACCTCACCGAAAACCTCTACCTCTGGGGGCTGGCATTCAAAGCCGAACGCACCGCCCAATTGATGCACTTCACCTGGGGCGTTCTCTCTGTTCTCTTGCTCTTCTTATGGGCATCCCGCACATGGGGCAGCCGCCTCGGGCGCAAAACCCTGCTCCTGCTCGCGACCCTCCCCTCGCTGCCCATCGTCGCATCCTGGGCATATGCCGACATGGCGCTGTGCTTCTACACCGCCGCCGCCCTCTACCTGCTCTCCTGTTTCAAAGCAACCCCTTCCGCCGCCGCCCTGAACGCCCTCGGAATTGCCTGCGGGCTGGCGATGGGCGTCAAATACACATCCTTCGTCCTGCCGCTCGCCTGCGGCATACTCCTGCTCCTCCAGCGCCCTCCCTCCAGAGCCTTCCGCGCCGCCGCACAATTCAGCGCCGCTGCCCTTCTCACCGCCCTCCCCTGGTACCTGCGCAACGCCGCCTTTATGGGCAACCCCTTCTACCCCTTCGCCTTTGGCGGCAACGACTGGGACGACTTCCTCGCCAACTGGTACGCCGCCCCCGGCACCGGCATCGGCTGGAATTTCCTCCAGATCCTCCGCCTGCCTCTCGATGCCACCCTCGGCTACCGCGACGCAAACTACTTCGACGGGCGTATCGGACCCCTCTTCCTTATCCTGCTCCCCGCCGCCCTGTGGAGTCTGCTGACCGCTCCGCGTCGGGACCCCGCTGGAGCCTGGTCGCTGATTTCTATCGGTCTTTTCTCCGCCCTATCCTTCGCCGCCTGGACCTTCGGCGTAATCAACTCCGCCGCCCTCTGGCAAACGCGCCTGCTTTTCCCGGCGCTCCTGCCTTTCGCTATCCCGTCTGCGCTGGGGTGGGGAGCCATCGCAAAACTCGACACCTCGAACCTGCGCCTCAGTTTTCTGTTCAACGCCATTGTCGGCTTTGTCCTGGCACTGACTGTCTTCGAAACAGGCATCTTCACCCTTCAACGCAACCCGCTGGCGGTTGCATTTGGCGCTCAAACCCGCGAACAATACATTGCGCGGGTCAATCCGCCCTACGCCGCCCTCACCCAATTGATGGAAACCCTGCCGGCAGACGCCAGCCTCTACAGCCTGTTCGAACCGCGCTCCTACGACCTCCCCCGCCGCCTCCAGCCAGACCCCATCCTCGCCAACTTTACCCACGACCTCCACCTCTACCAAACCCCCGAACAAATCATCAGGCAGTGGAAAACGAAAGGCTATACCCATCTTCTGGTTTACGAAAAGGGGCTGCAATTCATGCTCGAAAACAACGCCGACTATCAATCCACCTCCCTGCGCAACGCCCTTTCAGAAACTCTCAACCTGCTCCAACTCACCAGCCAAACACCAGACGGGGTGTATTCGATTTATAAGATTCCCTGAAAAAAGACTTCCGAAGTCTTCGAGACTTCGGAAGTCTGCTTGTTAAGTTCCCTCTTCCCACGAGCTCAAATACTTCAACTGCTCGTCGGTGAGCGTATCAATCTTCACGCCCATCGCTTCGAGTTTGAGGCGGGCGATTTCCTTATCAATATCTTCCGGCACGGAGTAGACCTTCTTCTCCAGTTTGTCGGCGTTCTTCGCCATGTATTCGGCGGAGAGAGCCTGGTTGGCGAACGACATGTCCATGACGGAGGCAGGATGCCCTTCGGCAGAGGCGAGGTTGATCAGGCGTCCCTCGCCGAGGATGTTGATCTTGCGTCCGTCTTTCGTCGTGTACTGATCCACAAACGGGCGGACGAGATTGGGCTTACCCACGCTCATCTTCTCCAGCGCGGGGATGTTGATTTCCACGTTGAAGTGACCGGAGTTGGCGACGATTGCGCCGTCCTTCATCGCCTCGAAGTGCCGACCGTCAATCACGTTGATGTCGCCGGTCACCGTGCAGAAGATGTCGCCGATCTTCGCCGCCTCGACCATCGGCATGACCTGATACCCGTCCATGACCGCTTCGAGCGCCTTGAGCGGGTCCACCTCGGTGACGATGACCTGCGCGCCCATGCCCCGCGCGCGGGATGCGAGACCGCGCCCGCACCAGCCATAGCCTGCCACCACGAAAATCTTGCCAGCCAGCAGGACGTTGGTCGCGCGGATGATACCGTCAATGGTGGATTGACCCGTGCCATAGCGGTTGTCGAAGAGATGTTTGGTCAGCGCATCATTGACCGCGATGACCGGGAACTTGAGGACCTTGTCCTTCTCCATCGCTTTGAGGCGGATGACGCCGGTGGTGGTCTCTTCGGTGCCGCCGATGACGTTCTGAAGCATCTCCTTGCGTTCGGCATCCGAAAGTCCGCGCGCCCAGGCGGCAAGCGAAGGTTCGAGCTTCTCAAAACGACCCATCTCAATAAAGAACAGCGAGGAAACCAGGTCGGCGCCGTCGTCCATGGTCATGTGCGGTTTGTGTTCCAGCGCGGCGCGAATGTGTTTGTAGTAGGTGACGTTGTCTTCGCCCTTGATGGCAAAGGTGGGAATCTCGTATTGATTCACCAGCGCCGCCGCCACGTCATCCTGCGTGGAAAGGGGGTTGGAGGCGGTCAGCACTATGTCTGCGCCGCCCTCCTGCAGAGTGCGCATCAGGTTGGCGGTTTCGGTGGTTACATGCAGGCACGCCGAAATGCGCAGCCCCTTGAGCGGTTTTTCTTTTTTGAAACGCTCACGAATTGCGCGCAGGACGGGCATCTCGCGTTCCGCCCAGTCAATGCGGCGGCGTCCGCCTTCTGCCTGGTTGATGTCTTTGATATCGTAATTGCTCATGTAGATTACTCCTTGATTGTATAGCGGACGTTCTCGCACGTCCGCAGTAGACACTTTGCGTGCAGGCTACACACTTATTGAATAAGCGCGTCCAATTTACCCTCATCGTCGAAATGCCTGCGGAAGCGTTCGACGAATTCCTTTTTTGTATAGGCGTGGCTTTGCGGACCGCGCTGTTCGAGGCAATAGACCGCCGCCAGCGAACCGATTTCGCCGCACAACTTCCAGCCGAAACCGCGCGAGTAACCGGCAAGGAACCCGCCGCGGAAGGCGTCGCCCACGCCGGTGGGGTCCACGATCTCATCTTCGGGGACGGTGGGAATGTGCACGGCGTCGCCCCCGACGTACAAGTCTGCGCCATCCTTCCCGCGCGTGATGATCAATACCTTGACATGCTCGAGCATCTGGTCGAGGCTCCAGCCGGTCTTTTTGGAAATCAAGCCGAACTCGTAATCGTTACAAAACAGAAACTGCGCCCCTTCCATATCCCTCGCCAGTTCATGCCCCTCGAGACGAAGCACCTGCTGGCTGGGATCGTAGAGATACGGGATGCCCAACTCACGGCATTCAGCGGGAAATTTCCTCATCGCCTCCGGCGCGGACGGGGAGACGATGACCAGATCCGGTTTCTTATCCAACTCCTTGAGTGACTGCATGGCGGAATGCGCCATTGCTCCAGGGTAGAACGAGGCAATTTGCGCCGACGCCCGGTCGGTTGTCGCGAAGAACGAAGCGGTGAATTCGCCGGGGATGACCTTCATCAGCGTTGTGTCCACACCCTTCGATTCGAGCCAGTCGCGGTACTCCCCAAAATCTTCGCCTACGGTTGCCATCACGCGCGGACGTTCCCCCAGCAGCGCCATGGTATAGGCAATGTTCGGGGCAATGCCGCCGCGCTGTTTGGTCATACCCTCCACCAGGAAAGAAAGGCTGATCGATTCCAGCCGTTCGGGAAGGATTTGTTCCTTGAAGTGACCGGGAAAGGTCATCAGATAATCGTAGGCTACGGAGCCGGTAAGAAGAATGTCCATGTCACCTCTGCACAACGCAGGTGTTCACATCAAAAAGCGTGACGCCGAGCGTCACGCTGATGGTTCGTGCGGGCGAAAGTTTATCATGTGATGAGCGCATTGTCTAGAAACTCGGCTCGCCAATTTTCAACAAGAACCTATCCGAAAAATATTCTTGCGCCATCCCACGCCCGGACATGAATGTCCGGGCTGTCCCATCCAAAGCCGTCTGAAGACGGCTACCTCCCCCGGCTATTCAGTCCGCTCGAGCGGACTTCGTACGAACCATCCCGGAGATGGATCTCCGGGTGGAGCCGGCAGGGCGCGAATTTTCGGATAGGTTCCAAGAACACCTTCAATAACGGCTTTGCAAAGACTGATAACTTTGAAACGCAAGGATGCCGAATAACAACGCGACATACAGACTCCGCATCACGAACAATCCCAGCAAGGCAATGACCCCGCCGGCAATGACCGAAATCCACAACGCTTTGCGCGCGCCGTCCCACGGATCATACTGAATCAGCACGTTTCGCGTCACTTGCCCGCCGTCGAGCGGAAAGACCGGTAAAAGGTTGAATATGCCCCAAAACACGTTGACAAAGAGCAGCATGGTGACAAAAACGCTCAAGAGATTGCCGCCAAACGGCAGGAACGCCGTCAACGGCAGGGGCAGGATGCCAAACAACCGGCTCGTGAAAAGCGCCCCGCCTGCCAATGTAACCCCAAACATGACGAGCGCGGCAAACGCGAACCCGGCAAACGGACCCGCCAGCGAAATGACAATCTCCTGCTTTGGGCTGGGCGAAACCCTCGCCCAGCCTGCCCCCCATGGCGCCGCTTCAGGGATGGTCAGACCGCCCATGGCGTGTAACACAATCTGCGAGCGGATACCGTAGAAGCGAAACGCCAGCGCATGTCCCAATTCGTGAACGAGAACCGACACGAACACCACAAAAATCCAAAGGGGAATCGTCCACAAGTCACCGGAAGAACCCAGCAGAAGGGCAATCAGCCAGAACAGCGGGTGAACACGAACGGGAATCCCGCCGAGGGAAAAGCAAAGATCGTAACGGGTGGGAGGCAGGGCTTGAAACATGGGTCTCTACTTTCCCAGCACGGCTTTGCGCAGGCTGGTTTCAAACGGCGGATAGGCTACGCCGTTCTCCGTCACAATGGCGGTGACGAGACGGGCGGGGGTCACGTCGAAGGCAATGTTGCGGGCTTTGGCGTTTTTCGGCGTCACGCGCTCGCCCATGAACTCCAAACCAAGCACTTCCTGCGGGTCGCGCTCCTCAATGGGAATCAGATCGCCGTGCGCCAGCGAAAGGTCAATGGTGGAGGTCGGCACGACGGGATAGAACGGCACGCCATTGTCGCAGGCAGCGAGCGCCAGCATGTAGGTGCCGATTTTGTTCGCCACGTCGCCATTGGCGGCAGTGCGGTCGGAGCCAACGAAACACTTCTGCGCTTTGCCTGCTTTCAGAAAGTACCCCGCCATGTTATCGGTAATGATTTCATAGGGAATACCATACTGCTCCAGTTCCCACGCCGTAAGCCGCGCGCCCTGCAAACGCGGACGGGTCTCATCTACCAGCACATGCACCCGCTTGCCCTGCTCGTGTGCCATGCGGATGACGCCCAGCGCTGTACCCCAATCTACCGTTGCCAGCGCGCCGGTGTTGCAGTGATGGATGACCGTATCGCCGTCGTTGATCAACTGTGCGCCATGCTCCGCCATGCGTTTGTTGATTTCGACATCTTCATCGGCGATGCGCTGCGCCTCTTCGAGAACAAGGCGGCGGATTTCCTCTGCGCTTCGCTCCCCGCCGACGCCTGCCGCCACCCCCATGACCCTGTCCACCGCCCACGCCAGGTTGACGGCGGTGGGGCGGGCAGATTTCAGAGTGGCAGAGGCGGTTTGCAGGTGGGCGAGCAGGTCCGAGGTCGAAGAAGAAGCGGATTCGAATCCCGCGAGCGCAAGACCGAACGCGGCGGCGGCTCCAATGGCAGGCGCGCCGCGCACCACCATGTCTTTGATCGCCTGCGCCACAGACTTGTGATCGCGAAACGAAACAATCTCGAAGCGACCAGGCAGGATGCGCTGGTCTATCATCTTGAGCTGGTTATCTTCCCAGAATACGGTTCTCATGGCGTGAATTTTACACCACCGCCGAAAGTTATGATGAAAATCCCGTGACCGCCGTTGAAAAATGTGACATAATTGCAGGGGCGCCGTTCGCACCGGCACGCCAAAACTGTTGTAAGGAGGAGACAATGCTCTCACCGCTTGGGAAGTTTGTTCCTGTCCTTGTAACAGGCATGTTGGTTCTTAGCCTGTTCGCATGCGCGCCAGCCGCAACGGCTGAAGAGGGAATCGTCATCGTGATCCCTGAAGACCCCCCTTCGTTCAATCCAGCCATCGCCGATACGGGTTACGATTATCTCGTCATGGAATTGGTCATGCTCGGTCTGGCGGATGTCGACCCGAACGGAAACGTCTTTCCCGAACTGGCGGCGGAATTGCCGACGGTGGAGAACGGCGATGTCGTCGTCAATGAAGACGACCGGACCATGACCGTGACGTGGAAGATGCGCCAGGACGTGCAATGGGCAGACGGGACTCCCGTCACCGCGGGCGACGTGATCTTCACCTACGAGTCCATTACGGACCCGGAAACCGGCGCGTGGATCCCGGGCATTGACTACGTGGACAGCGTGGAGAAAGTGGACGATTACACCTTCAAAGTGTATTACAACGACATTTACCCCGGCTACCTGACCCAGTTCGGCGGGGAACAGATTGCCATTTGGCCCGCTCATTATTGCGACGCCTCGCAGGGTTTCATGGCGTGGGACTGTGCCCGACAGCCTCTAAGCAATGGACCGTACGTCTTGAAGGAATGGATCAACGGCGATCATTTGACCTTCGTGAAAAACGACAACTATTACGAAAAGGGCAAACCCGCCATCCCTGCGATCACGGTTCGCATCGTGCCAGACCAAGCCGTTCGCAAGCAAATGCTGATCAACGGCGACGCCGACCTCGACATGTGGTCCACCGAACCGGTCATCGCCGATTTGCAGGATGAGCCGAACGTAAAGGTCAGCATCAGCCCATACAACCGCTGGGTATTCCGTCTGTATTTCAATCTTTCCGCCAAGGGCACCAACGACCCGGAGGCAACGCCGCACCCCATCCTTTCGGACGTCAACGTGCGCCGCGCCATCCGCATGGCGATTGACGTGGACACCATCTCGAAGGAATTCTTCCTTGGCTATGCCCAACCCGCCTGGACGGAATTCTTCCGCCCGCCGTATCATTGCGGCAACATTCCGCGCCCCGCCTTTGATATTGAAGGCGCAAAAGCGTTGCTCGAATCATCCGGTTGGACCGACTCGGACGGCGACGGCATCCGTGAGTGCAATGGTTGCACCACCGGCGCGCCTGACGGCTACAAGATGGAAATGGAATTCATCACCTACGCCGAATTTGGCGAAGCGCTGACCTTGACACAGCAGTTCATTGCCGAGGAACTCAAACAAATCGGCATCGAAACCGATCTCAGCGTTGTGGAAGGCAGCGTGCTATGGGCGGCATCTGCCGACGGCGGCATCGAACAAAGCGGCAACTTCGACATGGACATCTACGACGACGGTTATGCCGGCACCGATCCAACGGACTTCCTGTGGTCGTATTACCATTCCGAAGCCGCCACCCCCGATTACGGCTACAACTACGGCGATTGGATCAACGAAGATTTCGACGCCCTGCTCGATGAGGCATACACCCTCGACGAAGACTATCGCAAGGAACTCTTCTGCCAGATGGCGGAGATCCTCGAAGAGGAACTGCCCGAAGCATTGCTCTTTACAGCCATCAATGCAGACGCGCATTCCGCACGCGTGCAGGGCGTTCAGTCCACGACCAATGACATCGTGACGTGGAACGTCGCCGACTGGACGCTTGCAAAATAAATAGAACGTCCCAAAGAGTATCCCGAAGAAATCTCATCAGGAAAGTCAAACCTTCGGGACGACAAATACCCCATGACCACCTATATCGCCCGCCGCCTGCTCCAGACCGTCAGTCTACTCTTCCTGCTCAGCATCCTGCTCTTCACGCTGGTCAACCTCGCGCCGGGCGGACCGCTTGCCGGTCAGGGACGGAGCCGTCACATCAGCCCGGAAAAAGTGGAATTGCTCAAGCGCCAGTTCGGGCTGGACAAACCGCTTCCCACGCAATATCTCATCTGGCTGGTAGGCAACGACTGGATGAAGGTGGATACGGACGGGGATGGCATCGAAGACGGCTACGGAACGCGTTTGGGCATCCTGCGCGGCGACTTCGGGTTCTCCTTCCGCACACGCCAACCCGTTCTGGTGGAGATCGGGCAACGACTCCCCAACACCATCTACCTGATGTCCATCACCATGCTGGCGGCTTTGCTGATTGCCATTCCGATTGGCATCGTCTCTGCCTTGCGCCAGTATTCATCTTTCGATATCACGGTCACCACCTTCTCGTTTGCCGGGCAAGCCATACCGGAATTCTGGCTGGGGTTGCTTCTCATCCTGATCTTTTACGCCTGGCTCAAAAATCCGTTTAACGGTGAACCGCTCCTGCCTGCGGGCGGCATCCAATCCATCAACATTTCGGGGTTCAACCTCGGCGACCGTATCGCACACTTGATTCTGCCGGTCGCCACCGGCGCTTTCGGCTGGATCGCCTGGTACTCGCGTTTTCTACGTTCCAGCATGTTGGATGTGATTCACAAGGATTACCTTCGCACCGCCCGCGCCAAGGGGCTCCCCAACCGCATGGTCTTGTACAAGCACGCCCTGCGTAATGCCTTGATCCCCATCGTCACCATGCTGGCATTGGATCTGCCCACCATCTTCGGCGGAGCGGTCTTCGTCGAGATCATCTTCTCGTGGCCCGGCATGGGACGCCTGTACTACACCGCCGCCCAACAACGCGACTACCCTGTGTTGATGGCTGTCCTCATCATTGGCGCGGCGTTCATCATCCTCTCCAACCTGCTTGCGGACCTGCTCTACGGCATCCTCGATCCGCGCGTCCGTTACGAGTAGTCAATGACCGATCGCATCAAAGCGCCATTGAACGGTTTGAACCTTTCCAACATCACTGTAACCGATGTCAGCATGGCTTCCATCATCTGGAAGCGCTTCCGGAAACATCCCGGGGCAATCGCGGGCATCCTCGTCTTTACCCTGCTGGTCGTTGCCGTCGTCCTCGCCCCGCTCTCGCCCTACGAACCGGAAGCGTCCTCCATGAGCGAACGCCTGCAGCCGCCCTCGCTGCGGCACCCCATGGGCACCGACGCCCTCGGGCGCGACCTGTTGACACGCGTACTGTACGGCGGGCGCATTTCTCTGACCGTGGGCTTGCTGGTGGTCGTCGTCTCCATTTCCATTGGCGTGCCCATCGGCGCCTTGGCAGGATATTACGGCGGCTGGCTCGACAGCGTCCTGATGCGCCTCACGGATACTTTTCTCTCTCTCCCCGCATTGTTGGTCCTCATCCTGCTCAGCGCCATCCTGCGGGAGGTGGATGCCCCGCTTTTCGAAAACAACAGCGTGATGACCATTGCCCTCGTCATCGGCATTCTGGCATGGATGACCTTCGCCCGCCTCGTGCGCGCGCTCTTTCTCACGCTTCGCGAAATGGACTTTGTATCCGCCTCACGCGCCCTGGGCGGATCCGATCTCCGCATCATCCTCCGGCACATCCTGCCCAACGCCATCGGTCCCGTCATCGTTGAAGCCACGCTGGAACTGGGTTATGCCATCATCGAAGAATCAGGACTCAGCTTCCTCGGGTTCGGCATCCAGCCGCCCGCCCCCTCGTGGGGCAACCTGCTCAGCAACGCACAGGAAAACTTCACCCGCTATCCATGGCTGGCGGTCTTTCCCGGGCTGATGATCTTCCTCGCAATCATCTCAGTCAACTACATCGGCGATGGCTTTCGTGACGCCCTCGACCCGCACAAAGTTTTCAAACAAGCAGGAGAACAATAAACCAGCCGAGTTCTTTCGAGAATCTCTCCTCGTCGCTGCGACACAAGTGAATTCGCCGCGCAAAGCGGCAAAAAGGAGCACCACAAATGAACGGTCAACCTCCCGCGCTGGAGCCAATCCATTCCGCCTATCGGCTTCGGTATCTCACCGACGAGCAGTTGAACCGGCTCCAGGAGGCCACGCTCGACATCCTCGAAAATGTCGGCGTCAAGTTCCCTTCGGAGGAAGCCCTGCGCGTGTTCTCGGAACACGGCGCGCAGGTCAATCACGAGAACCAGATCGTCAAAATCGAGCGCGACATGGTTTTCAAGGCGATGAAAACCGTGCCGCGCTATTTTGTCATGGGCGCGCGCATCCCGGAATACGACCTGCAACTGCAAGACGGCACGACCTACTTCACCACCGACGGATGCGGGGTGCAGGTCTGCGAACTCGAAACGGGTACGATCCGTCCCTCCGCCAAAGCGGATGTGGGCATGATGGCGCGCGTCGCCGATTACCTGCCGTCCATCGGCTTCTATTGGCCCATGGTCAGCGCACAGGAGTGCGGCGCAACCGCCCCCTTGCACGAGATCGAAGCAAGCTGGAATAACACGGTCAAACATGTACAATCCGAAACCATCATGGGCAAACGGGAGTGCGAATATGCCGTCGAGATGGCAACCGTCATCGCGGGGAGTCGGGAAGAACTTCGCAAACGACCGCCGCTTTCGCTGGTGGTCTGCACCATTGCGCCGTTGATGCAGGATCACGCGGGCATTGAAGGCGCAATGATCATGGCAAAGGCGGGCATTCCCGTTGGTTTCCTTGCCATGCCCTGTCTTGGCACAACCGCCCCCGCCACGCACGCGGGCGCACTCGCCATGGGCGATGCGGAGATTATCAGCGCGGTGGTTTTGATGCAATTGTGCGCGCCCGGCGCGCCGGTTTTCCATTCGCTGATGCAGGCATGGGCGGATCCGCGTACCGGCGGTTACGTCAGCTATCCGCGCGATGCGCGCGGCCGCTACGGCGTTATCGAGATGGCTCATCATTGGGGGCTTCCCTCACTCGGCGCCTGTTACGGCACCGACTCGCTCGAAGCGGGGACCTGGCAATCCGCCGCTGAACCCGCGCTCGATCCGCTGCTTGCGGGTCTTGTCAGCCCGGAGATTGTCACCGGCATGGGGCTTGCCCGCACCTACACCCGCCTGTATCCCGAACAGATCCTCCTCGATAACGACCTCTATCAACGCGCCCGCGCCTATCTCACCCGCATGGACGTGGACGACGAAACGCTTGCCATGGACACCATCCGGGCTGTCGGTCCCGGCGGGCATTTCCTCGCACAGCGGCACACACGCAAACATATTCGAACATCCCTCGTGCGCGGTCTGACCCATGAACTCGACGCCAACAATAAATATCGCAACCCGCATGAGGCGGCGCGCGAACAGGTGCGCTGGATACTCGACAACCATCATCCGCAACCGTTGGACGCTGCACAACAGGCCGAACTCGCCCGCATCCTTTCCGCGGCAGATCGGGAAATCGGCAGAGGCGCCATGAACTAAACGCACCTGCCTGCGCGAACGGGTTGGGATTACAGCACAGCCGACACAAAACGACCGCGCAAAGGAAGTTCGTATGGAAACCGCATTAAGAGTTCTATCCGACGCTGAATTGATACAGGTCCACGAACGGAGCATGTCGGTGCTGGCAACAACGGGCGTGCGCGTGGATTCCGCGAAGGCGCGCAAGATCTTGAAAAGCGCCGGCGCGGATGTGGACAACAAAACGAAAATCGTGCGCTTTCCGCGTTCGATCATCGAGGAGGCGCTTAGAATTGCTCCGACAAAATTCTCGCTCGGCGGCAGGAGACCCGGGTGGGAGTTCAAAGTCAACGACGGGAAATGCACCCTGCTGGCAGACGGCGCCGCCACCTATGTCATTGACGGCTTGACCGGCGACCGGCGCGTGGCGGGTTTTACCGACTGGCTCGACGCCACGCGCATGATCGACTCGCTGGACGAGATCGGCGTATACTGGTCCATGGTGGAACCGACCTTTGCGGCTGATTCAATCGGTAATTTCGTGATGTACTGGCGCAATATGGTTCGCAATTTTTCCAAGCACATTCAGGATGTCACCCATACACCGGAAGAGACGCGCTGGATGTTGGAAGTGCTGGGCACAGTGTACGGAGGCAGGGACGAAGTGTGCCGCACGCACCCGATGTCGTTTCTGCTGACGCCCGCTTCGCCTCTGGTCTTGGAGGGTCCGCATACCGACGCCTTCCTCGAAACCGTCGGCTGGGGCATCCCCGCCGCCATCATGCCCATGCCGATGATGGGCGGCACCGCCCCGGCGACCCTGATCTCGACATTGCTGGTGGCAAATTGCGAAACGCTCGCCATGCTGTGCCTCGTGCAAGCCGCCGCACCGGGAACGCCGATCATTTACGCGCCTTGCCCCTCGATCATGGATCCGCACACCGGGCGATTCACCGGCAGCGAAGTGGAACACGGTTTACTCGGCGCAGCCGTGACGGAGATGGCTCGCTTCTACAAACTGCCCGTGGAGGCATCGGCGGGCAGCAGCGGACATTACATCCCGGGAGTGCGCACCTCTTACGAACGCGCCATGAACTGGGCAGTATCCATCCTTGCCTGGCCCGATCTACTGGTGGGACCCGGTCAACTGGGCGGCTCGATGTTCCTCAGTTATGAACAACTGTTGATTGACGTGGAAATCTTCCGCCGTTCGGACAGACTCTCGGACGGCATCAATACCGGCACAGAGGAGTGGCTGGAGGTGGACCTTGCGGCGGTGGGACCCGGCGGCAATTTTCTCAGCCGCAAATCCACCCGTAAGGCGCTGCGAAGCGGAGAAGTGTACATCAGCGATTTCTACGACATCCGCACCTACGAAGCCTGGCAGGCATCGGGAAAGCCCTCGCTCCTCCAGGAATTGAACGAATGGGCAAGGGAAATTCTCTCCACATACCAGCCGCTTCCACTCGACCCGGAGGTCGAGAAAGAACTGGAAAAGATCGAACAGAGAGCAAGAAAGGAAACATAACGACCCTGTCACTCTGAGGGGGCGCGCGTCGCGGCCGAAAAGTCTCGCGCTCGATAGGCAGAGACCTTTCGCTGCGCCCAGGGCGATGTAAGCAAAGGATACCTCCCCCATGCGATTCCAAAGTCAACTATTATCCGAGGACGAAAAAGAACAGGTGCATCAGGAGACACTGCGTATCCTGTTCGAAGCGGGGGTCCTGTTTCACAGCGCAAAGGCGCTCAACTTGCTGGAAGCGAACGGCGCGCGCGTGGACTGGGAGGGAAAGATCGCCTACATCCCGCGCGAGATCGTAACCCAGGCGCTGAGCACCGCGCCGAGATCCTTTGTCTTGGGAGCGCGCAACCCCGCCCATGCATATCCCCTGCCTTCGCCCGTCTCACGCTATGCGTTGGACGGCACGGGTGCCTTCGCGCAGGATTTTTACACAGGCAAAAACCGCTACGGCACGGATGAGGACAACGCGCGCGCCTTGCGGGTCTTCCACGCCATGGATATGGGCGTGATGGCTTGGGCGCCGGTCTCGGCGGAGGATAAGCCCGCAGGCACACGCCCCCTCCATGAATTCTTCAGCATCTTCAAAAACACATCCAAGCACGGTCAGCACGAAGTGCATTACCTCGAACAGACGCCGTATCTCGCGGAAGGCTTAATCACCGTAATGGGAAGCGAGGATGAGGTTCGTCGGCGGTACGCCTATTCGTTGATCTATTGCCCGATTGCGCCGCTCATGCACGACGGTCCGATGATGGACGCGTACATCGAACTCGGCGCGCTCGACATGCCGGTCATGACCCTGCCCATGCCTGTCACCGGCACCACAGGTCCCGTCTCGCTCTTCGGCAACATCTGTGTGGCAAACGCCGAAGCGCTCTCCACAATCATCATTTTTCAACTTGCGCATCCGGGGCGCCCCGTCATCTACAGCAGCGCCACAGGGACATTGGATTTACGGAACGGAGCCTACATGGGCGGAACTCCCGAAATGGGATTGATGTCTGCCGCGCTGGCTGAAATGGGACGCTTCTACGGTCTTCCCTCGACCTCGGCAGGCTGCACCTCCGACGCGCACGAACCCGGCCCCGATGCAGTTCTCGAAAAGGCAATCACATCCATCGCGCCGGTCTTGGGAGGGTCGGATATCATTGTGGGATTCGGTCAGGTGCAGAGCGACCAACTGCTGGTCCTGGAGCAGATCGTGGTGGACAACGAGATTGCTCATTTTTGCGAACGAATCTTTCAGGGTGTGGATGTCAGCCCCGAAAAAGTCCTGACCGAGGACATCCTCAAACTCGGACCGGGCGGAAACTTTCTGACACGAAAGTCCACAAGAAATCTGGCGCGTAGCGGCGAGTTGTATTTCTCCCCCCTATTGGACAGGCACACGCTCGAACAATGGACCCAACTGGGTAAACCGGGGTTATACTCGAACGCGCGCAAACAGGTCGAGAACATTCTCGCCGAGCCGATGCAGGACCCGCTGCCCGGCGACATTGCGGCAAAACTGGATGAAATTCTGGCAAAAGCCGATAAGGAACTCGCATAATTCACCTTGCGCGGAACCGCGCATGAACCCCGGTTCGGGGACGATAAGGTATGATGTGCATGAAGGGCGTAACATTAGTAAATCACGAAAACCTCGCGTAGTGTGCGTTCTTCGCGCAGCACGCAAAACTGTGAAATGCCTGCGGCGGCATCAATGACGCGTTTTCGTGAAATACTGAACATCCATGAATACTCATCAAGGAGGCAAGTATGTCGGAAGAATTACTGAAAGCGATGGCACAAAGCATCATTGACGGGGAAGCCGAAGTTGCCATGGACCTGGCAAAACAGGCGATTGAAGCGGGGATGAATCCCTTGGACGCCATTACAAAAGGCTATATGCCGGGGGTGAATGAGGTGGGCGACAGTTTCGCATGCGGAAATGTGTTTTTGCCCGAACTGGTTATGGCGGGCGAAGCAATGAAAGCCGCCATTGCCGTGCTGGAACCGGAACTGAAAAAGGCGGGCGCCTCGCGCGAGATACTGGGCAAGGTCGTGCTTGCCACCGTCGAAGGGGACATCCACGAGATTGGCAAGTCGCTGGTGGGAACGATGCTGACCGCGGCGGGTTTCGAGGTGTACGATCTGGGCGTCAATGTGTCAGCCGAGAAGATCATCGCCAAAGCCGAGGAAGTGGGCGCGGATATCGTCGGCTTGAGCGCGTTGCTCACCACGACCATGGTCAGGCAAAAGGAAGTCATCGAAGCCATGGATAAAAAGGGCTTGCGCAAGAAGACACGCGTGATGGTCGGCGGCGCGCCCGTGACCACCGACTGGGTGCAAAGGATCGAAGCGGATGGGTACAGCGAAGACGCCGTCAGCGCGGTCCATATGGCAAAGAACCTGATCAAGGGATCGTAGTCAAGAGGTTTGGATGCAAACTTTGCGAACGCCGCGAATTCCTCCACGGTTTTGCGGAGCTGGCATCCGTTTCGCGCCGTTTGCATCTGAAAGCGAAAATCCATGAACACAATCATCAGCAGCAGGACGAAAAAAACGACCATCAGCACGGACGGTCCGTTTGTGATCATCGGCGAAAAGATCAACCCCACAGGTCGCAAGAAACTTGCCGCGGCGTTGCAGGAAGGCAATCTCGATTACGTGCGCGATCTTGCGAAAAAACAGATCGAAGCGGGAGCGGATATCCTCGATGTCAATGTGGGGATGGCAGGCACGGACGATGTGGAATACCTGCCAAAGATTGTGAAAATGCTTGTGGACGAGTTCGACATCCCGCTGTGTCTCGATACGCCGAACCCCCGGGCGCTGGCGGCGGCGCTGCCCCTTGTGCAGGGACGGGCGCTGGTCAATTCGGTGAACGGGGAGGAAAAGTCGCTGGAGGCGGTTCTGCCCATCGTCAAGGAATTTGGAGCGGCGGTCATCGGTCTGACCATCGGGGAAGGCGGCATTTCCAACGACCCGCAAGCGCGCCTTGCCGCGGCGGGAAAGATCATCGAACGCGCCGGCAAACTCGGCATCCCCCCCGATGATATCGTCATTGATCCGCTCGTGATGACCGTCGGCGCAGACAGCAACGCCGGGCTGGTCACGCTGACCACCATCGAACGGGTGCGCAAGGAATTCGGCGTCAACATCAATCTCGGCGCCAGCAACGTTTCATTTGGTCTGCCCGAACGCGACGTGGTCAACCAGGCTTTTTTGGCGCTTGCCATCGGCGCAGGCGCGACCTGCGCCATCACGGACCCGATAAAGTACAGCCTCACGATCAAAGCAATTGACCTTCTGCGCGGGCGGGACGGTTATGGGATGCGCTATTTGAAATACTACCGGACACACACGCCAGAGAAGACAGCGTAGCAGATGGGAGACTTCGGAAATCCATTAAGAATCCATCCGAAAATTCGCGCCCTGCCGGCTCCGCCCGGAGATCAATCTCCGGGCGATACGTACGAAGTCCGCTCAAGCGGACTGAACAGCCGGGGGGAGCCGTCTTCAGACGGCTTTGGATGAGGGATGGCGCAAGAATATTTTTCGGATAGACTCTAAGGCATACCGCTCCGCCGAAGGGCATATCGTATTGCATTCGGTGCAGGTGTCGGGGCGTTTTCATGCGCCTCCCTACCCCCTTTGCCTGCCACCTTTCCGAAAAGTTTCTGCAGGTCCTGCCGAAGCCAGGCTGGAAACGAGGCAGACAGAAGGTAGACAAAACCCGGCAATAACAACCAGTTGATGGATTCATCAATGACGAAATTCCTGTTGACCGGGTTCTTTAACGGGATGAACGGCAGATCGAACTTCAACATAAAATGCCACGAGGAGAGCAAACTCGCAACGATCACAACCATGACAATCGCCTGTTGCTTCCTGTTTTTCAGGCAAAGCCATTCGGCAAGTTGAGGGATCGTAAACACCAGAAACGCGAGGCGGTAATCCCAATTGTTGCCGAGCAGGAACGTGCCTGCATAGATCGACGCGCCCATGCGGAATGCCGCCAGATTTCTTTCGTGGAGGGCGGTCAAAACATTGGGGTCTCGAACCGCCAGTACACCGGCACCCAGAATCAGACCGAGAGCCGCCCCCTCAAAAACGATCTCCCATCCCCGTACGGATAACAAGCCCGGCAATAATTCCTGCAGATACCCTCCCAACCGCGTAACAAGGACAAACGAACCGTACGATGCCCCATCGCCCCGCATGGTGGCATTCCACGCGGCGGACTGGCTGCGGAACGTCAACAATCCGTATATTGCCACGAACAGGACACAGGCTGCGGCAAGCCTCCAAAATCGTTTTTTGGTTTCCTTGAACAAAACGGAAATGCCGAACAACGGGTACATCTTTACGATCGCCCCGAAAACGATCAGACCGGCGGTCCAATTTGCGGAATGCCCCGAGGCAAGAACGATCAACGCGCAGATGAAGAACACGAACAAATCGGCATTCCCTCTTTCATACAACAGCATGGATGCAGGCGAAAACAAGACCAACAGCATCAACACCGCGCCGGCAGCCGTCAACTTTTGCGGAAACAGCGCGGCGGAAACGAAATACAAGACCAATAAGAGTGTGACCATCCAGATCGCGTCGTCCGCCGAAATATTCGTATAAAAGAACAACCTCCAAAACGCCGGGTAGTTGAAAATACGCCCGCCCACATCGTACGGATTCTCGACGGTCGGCTCGAACCCGTTGCGAAAGGACGCCGCGCTACCGGGGATCAACAGAAAATCGCGAAAGACGGGCGGGTGTACGGGTACCCGCCAGAGTTCCCAGGTTTCAAAGTATCCATACTGCCGGAATAACACCCCCAGCAACATCCACATCAAAAGAATCCCTGCCACGAGCAGGGATTTGCCTTTGTTCTCCAGAATGTACCTTCGCACCATCAACCCACTATCCTGATTTCACGCGTCATGTCGGATAATACCTCCGCGCCGGTTTCAGTGACGACGACATTGTCCTCGATGCGAACGCCGTTCCTGCCCGGCAGGTAAATACCCGGCTCAACGGTAAACGCCATGCCAGACTCGAGAATCTGCATGTTATCGCCGCGCAGGTAAGGCTCCTCGTGTCCTTCCATGCCGATGCCGTGGCCGGTGCGATGCGTGAAATACTTCCCGTATCCCGATTTCTCGATCACCTCACGGGCGGCAATATCCACGTTCGCGCACGGGACACCAGGCTTGGCGGCGGCGCGCCCGGCGGCGTTTGCCTCCTGCACAATCGCATGAATCGTTCGATATTCCTCTTCCACCTCAGCCACCGCAAAGGTACGCGTCAGGTCCGAGATGTAGCCGTCGCAGGCGGCGCCCCAATCCACGACGAGCAGGTCGCCCGGCTGTAATTTCCTGCCGCTTGGAGAGGCATGCGGGTTCGCCGAATTCGGTCCTCCGGAGACGATGGGGCTGAACGGCATCTCCGGTTCTGAGCCGTGTCGGAGCAATTGCGTCACCAGTTCGGCGGAGAGTTCCTTCTCCGTCATGCCGATTTTGATCAGCGGGATGGTCGCCTCGAGCGCGGCTTGCGCGATCTTCACCGCCTTGCGCATCGCTTCGACCTCGGTTCGATCCTTCCTCAAACGCAGAGTCGCCAACACATCGCCCGCATCGGGATATTCCGCTTCGGGCGCGGCGTTCCTGACGTAACGATACTCCAGCAGGCGGAGGTTGCGCGGCTCGACCCCGATGCGTTTCCCATCCAGACCGAGAGCCTGCACCGCGCTCCGAAAAGCCTTGTCCCACGCCGACGGGTTTTCGGGATAGGCAAACACCTGCAAGGCATACGGCAGAGCGGCAACCTTCTGTAATTCCAACTCGGGCAGAACGATTGCCGGGGTCTGATCGCTGGCAAAAAACAAAACGACCGGGCGTTCCATCAGGTGAAACCCCAAACCGGTCAGATGCTTCAGCGTGGGACTCGGATTCAGAATCACCGCGTCCAGGTTCGAGTTCCGGAGCGAGGCGTTGAGTTTTTCGAAACGGGATGTCATGAGGCGGCACTCCTGTGCTTTTTCTTTGTCAGAAACTGGATCACGATCCAATCCACCAGCCAGGGCATGGTGCGGTCGGCAAACAGGGCAATGCGGTAATACCAGGGGATGATGACGGCGCGGCGCGGGCGCCGGGCAAGGTCCACCACGCGCTGTGCCACGTATTCGGAGGTCATCGAGCGGAAGTATTTTCGCAGGACGGAATGTTTCATCGGATGGTTGCCCGTGTGCTGACCGAATTCCGTCCGCGCCGGTCCGGGGTAAATGCCGCTGACGCGGATACCGAAAGGCTGTACTTCGCGGCGAAGGGCATCGGTAAAACCGCGCACACCGAATTTGGCGGCGGAGTAAATGGAATAGGTGGAGGGAGCGATCCACCCGGCCACCGAAGACATGTTGATGATATGTCCGCTTCTTCGCTGGAGCATATACGGCAGGACAGCCCGCGTAGTCTGGATCAAGCCGGTCAGATTGACTTGAATCTGCGTTTCGATGTCGCGATCGGGATCGAGTCTTTCCAGCCAGCTGAGGCGCCCGAAACCGGCGTTGTTGAAAAGGATGTCAATCTGCCCGTACAGGTCAATGGCGCTCTTGACCATTACGTTGATTTCGTCGCGGTTGGTGACGTCCGCGGGGACGGCAATCGCTTCGCCGCCCCGGTCTTGAATTCTGGATGCCAGTTCCTGCAGGCGTTCGAGGCGGCGCGCCGCCAGCACAACCTTGCAGCCTTCTTCCGCAAAGAGACGCGAGGCATCCTGTCCGAATCCCGAAGATGCACCCGTGATGAGAACGACTTTGTTTCTCAGGTCAATCGTCATGATCGTTTCACCCAATAATGAGGTGGTGGTTCTTCACTGCCGATTTTACCGTGCGCCGCTTATTCTCCGTCTTCCTGCGTTTCTTCCTTGTTCTGTCGCCGGGGGTGCGGCGGTTCGATGACCACTTCGGAGGAAAGAGCGATCTTGAGCACATCGTCCATGTGTCGGACCGGCAGGATCTTCAGTTCGGTCCTTGCAGCTTTGGGGAGTTCAATCAGGTCCTTCATGTTTTTTTCGGGCAGGATCACCGTTTTCAGTCCGGCGCGGTGCGCCGCGAGCACTTTTTCGCGAACGCCGCCAATGGGAAGCACACGCCCGCGCAGGGTGATTTCGCCGGTCATGCCAACGTGCCGGAACACCGGCCTGCCCGTCAGCGCGGAGATGATGGCGGTCGCCACGGTGATGCCCGCCGAAGGTCCATCCTTTGGAATGGCGCCTTCGGGCATGTGAACATGGATGTCCATCCGTTCGAAGACTTCCAGATCAATGTTCAATTGTGCAGCGCGCGATTTGATATAGGTCAGCGCCGCCTGTCCGGATTCCTGCATGATATCGCCGATCTGCCCGGTCATTTGCAGACCGCCCTTGCCTTCCAAAATGGCAACTTCAACCGGCATGATCTCGCCGCCGTTCTCCGTCCACGCCAGCGAGGTAACCACGCCGACCTCATCCGAGCGTTCCGCCTCAGACTGGAAGAATTGTTGCGGACCGAGCAATTTCTCCACCGCTTCGGCGTCAATGGTGGCGGGGAACTTCTTGCCCTCCGCCTTCAGGCGCGCCACCTTGCGGCAAACCTTACCAATTTCACGTTCGAGATTACGCACCCCCGCCTCGTAGGTATACTCGCGGATGATCCGGCGGACCGCCTCCATTTCGAACTGGAGATTCACATCCTCCAACCCATTTTCCTCGATCTGGCGCGGGATCAGGTATCGGTGGGCGATTTCCAGCTTCTCCTCCTCAATGTAACCGGGAAATTCGATCACTTCCATGCGGTCGAGCAGGGCGGGCGGGATGCTGCCGAGGTAATTGGCGGTCGTCACAAACATGACCTTCGAAAGATCGAACGGCAGTTCGAGGTAGTGATCGCTAAAGGCATAGTTCTGTTCGGGGTCCAGCACTTCAAGCATGGCAGAAGCGGGATCGCCGCGAAAGTCCGAATAGAGTTTGTCAATTTCATCCAGCATGAACAGCGGATTGGAGGTGCCTGCCCGCTTCATGGTTTGAATGATGCGCCCGGGCAGGGCGCCAATATACGTGCGGCGATGTCCGCGAATTTCGGCTTCGTCGCGCACGCCGCCCAGCGACACGCGCACGAACTTCCTGCCGAGCGCTTCGGCAATGGAACGCCCGAGCGAGGTCTTGCCCGTTCCGGGCGGACCCACAAAGCACAAAATTGGCTGACGTTCCTTCTTCGGTTTCAAAGAACGGACGGCGATATATTCGAGAATGCGTTCCTTGGCTTTTTTCAATCCGTAATGATCGCGTTCGAGGATTTTTGCCGCGTTCTTTACGTCCAGATTATCCGGTGTCAAATTCGACCACGGTAATTCCACGATCCAGTCAATGTACGAACGGATGATGCCCACTTCGGGCGCCATGGGCGGCATCTGATTGAGGCGCTCCAGTTCCTTGAGCGCCACCGCCTTGGGTTCGGCGGGCAGGTTGGCGGCTTCCAACTTTTCCCTGAGTTCGGAGGCGTCCTTGGTGAAAACATCGCCTTCGCCCAATTCGTTCTGGATTTGGCGCATTTGTTCGCGCAGGTAAAACTCGCGCTGGCTCTTATCCACCTCGTCTTGCACGCGGGCGTGGATCTCGTCTTCCAATTCCAGCACATCCACTTCCTGCGCCAGAATCTTGTTCAGCGCCTGCAGGCGTCCGCGCACATCGAGCAGCATCAACAGGCTTTGCTTCGTCTCATAGTTCAGCGCCAGTGAGGTGGCGATCATGTCTGCCAGCCACCCCGGCTCCGAGATGTTCATGGCGAAGAGATGCGCTTCCTCGGGGATGGTGCGATCCAATTGCACACAGCGGTCGAACAGGTCGAGAACCGAACGCATGAGAGCCTGCGTCTGGCGATCTGCCGTTTGCGGTTCGGAGACCACGCGGGCGCGTACCACGAGGTAAGGCGTAGTGCGAACGAACTGCACCACCTCCACGCGGCGGCGCCCCTGTACCAGGGCGGAGCGTGAGCCGTCCGGCATGGCAAGCAGGCGCCCCACCGCCAGCTCCACCCCGACGGGCAGAAAATCCCCCGCGCCGGGCCTGTCCTGCTCGGGATCGGTTTGTGTCAGCCCGATGACGGTCAAACCTTTGCGTTGCGCCTCTTCCACCGCCAGTAGAGAAGCCTCGCGCCCCACAAATATCGGCGAGACCATATGAGGAAAGATGATCAGGTCTCGCAAAGGCAGCACCGCGGCTTCGATCATGCCGTCGGCATCAGGTTCACGATTCGGAACACGATACAACTCGTCTGTGCGCTGCGAAAGGGTTAAATCAAAATTATCGTCTTCGTACCATTCTTTTTGATGACTCATAGGACCTCCCCTCGCCTCATTCACGCTCTCCGTGCGGGAGAACCTGGGCGAGGGCAATTTTATTCCATGCCTGCAGGACTTCCGCCGTTACAAACATACTACCGGCAGACAGGACAATGCTACCATCTTTTGCGGATAACTCCAACGCCCGCGCCAGTGCGGCTTCGACAGGACCCACCGCTTCAGACTCGATGCCCGCCTGTTCCGCCAGCCCCAGAATATGCTCCACCGACAGCGCGCGGGGGTGATCGGCGCGTGTCACTATCAGTTTTCGTATCTTCGCCTTCATTTCCGCAAACATGCCGGGGATGTTCTTGTCCTCCGACGCGCCGAAGATGAGGTAAACCCTCTGACCGGGAAAGTATTCTTCCAACGTTTGGTGCAGTTTGGCAAACGAGTCTTGATTGTGTGCCGAGTCGAAAATGACAGGCGGGCGGCGCCTTGCAATCTCAAAACGGGCGCGCCATTGTACCTGAGAAAACCCCGCCTGGATGGCTTTGAGCGACATATCAATTCCGCTTGCCCGAAGGGCGGCAAAAGCGATTGCGGCGTTCTCAACCTGATGTTCGCCCAACAGAGGAATGGTAAGCATGCATTTCGAAGCGGATTCGTTGGGTTGGACATACATTGTCTGGCTGTCGAGCGACGCTCCAATCCTGCCAAACTTCATCTCCCTGCCCACCAGCAGGAATTCACATCCCCTCGATCTGGCTGCAGGCTCCAACACATCGAGCGCTTCAGCCTGCTGCGGAGACGAAACGACGGGTACGCCGTGTTTGATGATGCCCGCCTTCTCTCCCGCAATCTTGGCAAGCGTATCACCCAGCACCGCCATATGATCGTACGAAAGCGAGGTAATCACCGAAACCCTCGGCGTAACCACATTCGTTGCGTCCAGCCGCCCGCCCAAACCGACTTCGATCACTGCGGCGTTACATCCCTGCCTTGCAAATGCCAGGAACCCCAGTGCGGTGGTGATTTCGAACGTGGTAAGTTTGGGGATCTTCGCCACGCGGGGTTTCATCTCTTCCACCAATTCGACCAGTTGCGCGTGCGAAATGGGTTCTCCGCCGATTTGAATCCGTTCGCAGTAATCCAGCAAATGCGGCGAGGTATACAGCCCCACCTTGTAACCGCCTGCCCGCAACGCCGAAGCGCACAATGCGCTGACCGACCCCTTGCCCTTCGTCCCCGCCACATGGATGATGGGATAGGCATCTTGCGGGTTGCCAAGCGTATCCATCAAGGCAAACATGCGGTCAAGGTTAAACTCCGCTCTGGCAAGTTCGGAGGCATGTTTCAGGCTATAATCCACGAAAGAATATAGGTAATCAAGGGCTTTGTTGTAGGCGGTTTCGATGTCCATGCAAGGGATTGTAAGACGTAATCGGTAATTCGTAAATCGCATGCTTGCCACTCTGACCATCCATCTTCATCTCCCTGCCTGTTCCTCCCTCAAGGAAAAACGCGGGCGGATCAAGCCGCTGATCTCACGCCTGCGCCGCGAGTTCAACGTATCGGTGGCGGAAATGGATTTGAACGACCGCTGGCAGGAGGCGGTCATTGTTTGCGCCATGGTGGGAAATGGACGCGGCCGCCTGGAATCTGCAATGCAGAGCGTGGCAAAGTGGGTGGAAGGTCACTGGACGGATGGGGATGTGATTGGGCAAAAAATCGAAATCATTTAGGCAGGGCGGTGTTGTAATTCCCAGGAAAAGAAACGGAGGTAACAACAAGATGAAGATTATCGTCATGGGCAGCGGCGGTGTGGGAGGCTATTATGGCGCTCTGCTGGCGCGCCGCGGCAACGACGTGACGTTCATTGCGCGCGGCGCCCATTTGGAAGCCATCCGCACAAACGGCCTGCAGGTGAAAAGCATCTTTGGAGATTTCAGCCTCCATCCGGCAAAGGCTGTCTCTGCGCCAGCCGAAGCGGGGGAGGCGGATTTGGTTCTCTTCTGCACAAAGACCTACAGCACCGAGGAGGCGGCGCAGGCGCTCCTGCCTGCTGTCGGTCCGAAAACAGCGGTGTTGAGTCTGCAAAACGGCGTGGATGCCTGCGAGCGGATTGGAAAAATTGTCGGGGTGGAGCATGTGGTGGGAGGGGCAACCTGGCTTTCCTCTGCGGTGGAGGCGCCGGGGGTGATTAAGCACGTGTCGCAGTTTCGGCGGGTGGTCATCGGGGAATTGTATGGGCGGCGTTCGGAGCGCATCGAAGCGATTGATAAGGTGTTGAAAGATACAGGCATTACGGTCGAAATTGCCGATGACATTCGAAAAGTTTTGTGGACGAAGTTTGTCTTTATTTCTGCGGCAAGCAGCCTGGGTTCGTTGACGCGTCTGCCCATTGGCGCGTGGCGGGCAGTGCCGGAGACGCGACAAATGGTCACCAACCTGATGCGTGAGGTGGAGGCGCTGGCACGCGCGCAAGGGATTGCACTGGATGATGATGTCGTCCAAAAATCCCTGGATTTCATGGATAACGCCGCTCCGCACATCAAGGCTTCGATGCAGTTGGACGTGGAGAATGGACGCCGCACAGAATTGGACTCGATGGTGGGCGTGATTGGGCAAAAGGGACGCGAGTTAGGTGTGCCTACGCCGACAGCCGATTTTGTATACGCCGCGCTGCTGCCCATCGAGTTAAAAGCACGCGTTGCGCCTTCAGCTGGTTCGTAGTGTGCACAGCGAGTTTCAAGTTTTTTACGGATAGTTACAAAATTAATTTGACTTTTGGCGAGCAGGTTCGTAAAATAGAGTGCAAATTCCTTTCATGGTTTAGCGACGGATTTTTGAGAGGTTTGGTTATCTCCTGCTGTGGAGGTTGTTGAATGCCGATCTCGTCAAAAACTTTAGGGGTTGGGGTTGCTTGGCAAGCCGGGCAAATCGTCGTGTTTGCCGCCGGAGTATTGTTGTAACGTCATTGAGCCGCTGGCTCATTGGCGTTTTTATTTTTTCAGGAGCGCAAGATGGAGCATCCCCTGTTGGTGGAGATCATCGCCTATGCGCCAACCGCGTATTATCACTGCACGCATTGCGAGGTGGCGTGGCGCGAAATGGGCAAGTCGAACCGTGTGCATGAGGAGCAGCTGGAGAGCAGTCTGCCGGAAGATTTGCAGCGCGAGTATTTGGCGGTATCCGATTGGGTGAAGGAGATGTTTCGGGTTCATTGTGACCAGGTGATCGTCAAGGTGATTGACGCGGCATCGGTGGAGGGGTTTTACAAATCCTTGAAATATGGCGCCCGCCGCTATCCGGCGGTGATCATAAATGGCAAATTCCGTTTTATTGGGAGTCAGATGCTGGAACCTGCCGGCAGGGAAATTGCCCGCCAGCTATCAGGCGAGGCGGCATTTTGAACGCTTGCGCAGGATGCAGAGAGGAGGTGAATGGCAGGGAGGTTCGTTTTACTTCATGTCGAGGATGGCGCAAAAGAGGAGCCATCCGCTGGGCAGGTTTGTGTGTCAACTCGTACATGTTGTCATGCTAGACCCAAAAGGAGGATTTCGTTATGAATACACTCTGGATCGTTGTACTGGCGACGATCGTCATTTATGCGGCATACAATTTCTATGCCAAACGCATCGACCGGGACATCATCAAGGCGGACGCCAAAAAAGCCACTCCCGCCAAGATGTATATGGACGGTGTGGATTTCATGCCCACCAGCCGTAATGTACTGTATGGCTATCACTTCAAGTCCATCGCGGCGGCGGGACCGATCGTGGGTCCGATCACGGCAGCGAACATTTGGGGCTGGGCGCCCGCCCTGCTTTGGCTACTGATTGGCGTTTCGTTCATCGGCTGGGTGAGCGATTACAGCGCCATCATGGTGGCCGTCCGCAATGACGGCAACAGCCTGAGCGCCATCAGCCATAAGTTGATCGCGCCGCGCACTCGCACCATCCTGTTCACGTTCATCTTCTTCTACCTGCTGCTGGTGGCTGGCGCGTTCATGGGAATCATGAGCGCTCTGATGGCTGCCCGCCCGGATGTGCCATTTGGAATCTTGATGCTCGGCATCATGGGTTTCCTGGCAGGGCAAATGCTCTACAAGTGGAAGATGGATTTGATTGCCGTCACCGCAATTGTGGTCATTGTGACCATCGCGGCGATGGTCTTCGGTCCCTTTGGCGCCACTGTGAATCCCGAGACCAAGGCGATGCAATGGGTCGGTCCGATCAACGGCGCGGTGGTGGCGTTCAACAACACGGTCAACAAGATTACAGGTGGCAATTCGGTGATGACGGTTTACGACCCGACCAACGCCGACCCGCGCATCCCCGCTCCCGGGGCGGATGGCAAGCGTCCAACCACGGCGCTGTACGACGCTGAAACAGGCGCCATCAAGACGTTGCCATCCTATCTATTCTGGGCTCTGTTCATCCTTGCCTTCTCATACTTAGCCGCCACATTGCCCATCTGGCGCTTCGCGCAACCGGTTAATTACATCGGCTTTTGGATTACACTGCTGACCATTGGGTTGAGCGCCATTGGAGCAATTCTGGCTCCGTTCATCAAACCCGATATCGGCGTGTTCGCCCTCGAACCGCTCAAGACGTGGGGATTCGCCTACGACCCGACAAAAGCCTGGCAGCCGCTGTGGCCCATGCTGTTCGTGACCATCGCCTGCGGCTCGATCTCCGGCTGGCATGCCCTCATCGGCTCGATCGGCACGGCGCGCCAGTTGGAATATGAAACCGACGGCTTGCCGGTGGGCGGCGGCGCGATGTTTACGGAAAATACGCTCGCGCTTCTAGCTCTCGTTGCCGTTTCGATTGCAGGAACGGGCGGCGGAGCGGGACGCTTCGCGGCGGGTGTCGGCTCTCTGCTTTCGGTGATTTTCGGCGAAGGCTTCAGAACCTTCGGCACCGCGCTGGGCTTCGGCGCCTTCATGGTCATCGTGCTGACCGTGACGCAGTTGATCTTCCGCGTCATGCGCGTGACGCTCTCGGAGTGGGTTGGCGAGGCGGTGCCTGCCTTGAAGAACATGCACGTTTCGACCGTCACTTCGATGGCGCTGACCATGCTGCTGGTGCTGACCGGCACGTGGGTGTATCTGTGGCAGTTGTTCGGCGCGGCAAACCAATTGATGGCGGCGCTCAGCCTGCTGATCGTCACCGTCTGGTTGAGGGAACAGAAAAAGAATCCGTCCTTTGCCTTATGGCCAACCCTGTTCATGTACATCACCACCCTGGCGGCGACTCTGGTCACCGCGCGCAACTTGTATGTGACCATCGTGCCGAAAGGCGGCGCGGCGGCGACCGGCGCATGGGCGATGATCATCATTGCCCTGTTGCTGTTCGTGACCGCCATCGTCATTGGCTGGGATGGCTGGCAAGCCTACCAGCGCTACGCCAAAGGCGGCACAGCTCAAAAAGCCCCCGCGGCGGCAGATTAGAAGGTTTATTCGCAAATTCGTAGGTCACGCTTCGCGCGTGACCTACGAATTCCGTTCATTGACGGCGCGCGCCAGATCGAGTAAAGATTGAAAGTAGGTTTTTGCGTCAGTTTCACGCGGGTTGGGAAACGGCAGATGAATTTCCAGGTTCGGCGCGGTCTTGCGCAAATTGAGCCGGATATAGCGCGCTGAAAGAGCCTGCATGGGACTGGCAAGACGGTCAACGGTTTCGACCGCCAGATGGAGAAGCCCCTTGGGCGCCATCAGCCGCAGACCGCGATACTCGGTCGCCTCCCAGCCGCGTTGGGCAACCCGCTTCAGGGCCTCGCGCCCACTCCAGGTTTTTGGGTCCGCCAGTTCGAGGTCCAGAAGCGGAGGCGCGGCGAGGGCGGCGCGGAAGATCAGAATGTCGTCCCGTCTCTGAATCAGTGCGAGGATGGTCATCCAAAAGACATCACGCGGTTTGAGGACCAGCAGAGTGTCGAGCCGCTGAAAAGGACGCTTTGCCTTTGCAATCCCCAATTCGGCAACGGACGAGCCAAGCCAGCGGAAGGTGGTGCGCTGACCGATGAGCGGTAAGCCGCCCTCCATCCACTTGAGGAGTTTGTCTCCGCGGCGCAGGTTGTAGATCATGCCAAAGGCAAACCAGCCCACGATGACAATGACGGCAATAATAAGAATGGTTTGTAAATTCATGATGACCTCAAAGGCTTATCAGGTAGGCGTCAGTATAATATGAAACAAGCGGCAACTCAATCGGAAAAGAAATCGTTCTGGCAGGCGGCGCGGGAATTTTTGTATGGGTTGTTTGGCATGGAGTTCGCCGAGCACGCGCTGGAGATGCGCGCCAGCCTGGAGAGTTTGTTCATGCTGGGGACTGTGGGAGAGATGATCGGCGTGCCTGTCCTGCCGCCTTATTACAGTTTGCGATTATTGCCTTATCTTGTGCCTCATATTTCCACCTGGAAACGACGTGTCCTGCGCGAACGCGAGTTCAGCGACGAACACGATTATCATTTGGAAGGGCTTTAATTCATCGTCACGATTGACTTCGTTGAAAGAAAGGAAACCAGCCATGACAGAAGAAGAGAAGAAGAGTTTCTGGCAAAACATGAAGGAGATCATCTACGGCATGGCGTCGCACGATATGAGCCGTTACGCCCTGCGGACGCGCGCCAGCATGGAGCATCTCTTCATCCTGATTACGATGGGCGACATGATTGGCATTCCCATCCTGCCGCCGTATTACAGCCTGCGCCTGCTCCCCTACGTCGTGCCGCAGATCTCGACCTGGAAGCGGCGACTGCTCCGTGAAAAAGACGTTTCGGACGCGATGTTCTAAAATACACAGGTAGACAGGGTTGTTTACGTGTGTACTTGTGTACGTGTGTACGTCCATACATATGTACCTGTATTCCCCTGCACTTCCCCAAGGAGCCCCAATGACACTCAAACGAATCTTCGAAGAACACCCCGAACGCCGCTACATCATGTTCGGCGGCAAGGGCGGGCTGGGCAAGACCACCTTCTCCGCCGCGACCGCGTATTGGCTGGCAAAACAGGGAAAGAAAGTGCTCGTCTTTTCGGTGGACCCGCAGGCAAGCCTCTCGGATATTTTCCAGAAGGATATTTTCGGCAAGGGTCCCGTCAAGATCATGGAGAACCTGTGGGCGCAGGAAATTGACGCCGACCAGCACATCAAAGCGTATCAGGGGGAAATCCGCAAGAAGATTCTGGATATGTACGGCTTCGACTCCGTCCCCGATGAAATCGAGCAGTACATCCAGGCCGCCTCCGCCGAACCTGCCATGGAGGAAAGCGCCATCTTCGACGCGGTGGTGGACATCGTGGTGGAGGGCAACTACGATTACTACATCTACGACCTCGTCCCGCTCGGTCACGCGCTGTACTACCTGAGCATGGCAAAGGTTTACGATGAGTGGATCAACAAAATCACCAAACTGCGCGAGGAGATGCGCGAGTACGAGGAGATGGTCTCGCGGCTGAAGCGGGAGAAAGAGACGGAGGAGGACCAAATCCTGAACGAATTGCAATACATCCGCGGGCGCATCAACGCCTCGTCTCAAATCCTGACCGATAAGGAGAAGACCGCCTTCTTCTTTGTTGTCATCCCCGAAGAGATGATCCTGATTGACACGCGCAAAGCCGCCGAACTCTTCGCCAAATTCGACGTGCCGATTTCGGGCTACGTGGTCAACCGCGTCGTCCCGCGTGAATTGCTTACGCAGAACATCCCGCCTTACCTGAAGAACCGCATCGAGATGCAGGACAAGTACCTTGCTCAAATTGACGAGTTCTTCGGCAAGGACGTGGCAGCGCGCGTCCCCGAACTGGAACGCGACGTGACGGGGCTGGAGATGATCCGCAAACTCTCTGAAATCATGTATGGCGAATAGGAGGCTGACATGGCAAACCAGATAGAAACCTCCATGCGAAAGTACATCGGCGACCACCAGCGCCTGCGCTACATTTTCTTCGGCGGCAAGGGCGGTGTGGGCAAAACCGTGCTGGCAGGCGCGACCGCGCTCTCGCTTGCCGCACAGGGACGGCGCGTCATGCTCGCCTCCACCAATCCCGTTCACAGTTTGAGCGGTCTGCTGGGACAGAACGTCTTCGGCAAGCCAACCGAGGTGAATGGCGCGACCAATCTGTGGGCATACGAAATTGACACGAAGGACACCATCGAACGCTCGAAGCAGGAAATCCGCGAAAAGATTCAGTGGTTTCTGAAGTTCGCCGATATTTCCACCAAAGCCGAGGACTTCGTCGAATCGGCGACGATGAATCCCGCCTTCGAAGAGTCCGCCATGTTCGAAAACATGGTGGACCTGATGCTGAAGAACGACTACGACGTATACGTCTTCGATACCGCGCCGACCGCCAACGCGCGCCGCCTGCTCGGAATGTCCAAGGTCTATTCGCTGTGGGTCAACAAAATGCTCAAGAGCCGCGAGGAGGCGCGTTCTCTGCGTGAATTGCTTTCCTTCACCAAAAAGAAGGAAGCCGATCCGCTGATGGATTATCTGGTCTCGTTCCGCGACCGCATGGGACAGGCACAAAAACTCCTCACGGATGAGCAACTCACGGCGTTCTTCTTCGTGACCCTGGCGGAAGCGCTGCCCATTGCGGTCATCACCCGCTTCATCGGCTGGTTCCATGATTTCGGTATCCCTGTCGGCGGGGTTGTGGTCAACATGCTGATTGACCGCGCGCAGGTCAACGAGAGTTCGCCCGAATTCGTCCGCAACCGCGTCGACATGCAGGCGCGTTACATGGAGGATGTCTGGCAAAAGTTCGACGGCATGGTGCGCGCCACGCTTCCGCTCTACGAAACCGAGGTGCGCGGCGTGGAAATGCTCAAACGGATGGGCAATCAGCTGTTCGTTTAGCAGGATGACAAACGCCCTGTCGCGTTTTCTCGGCGCGCTTCGCGACACACTCCACGGCATGGCCGTTCACGAGCAGGCGCGCACCCTGATGCGTCAACGCGCCAACGTGGAGCATCTGTTCATCCTCGTCAACTTCGGCGACCTGCTTGGACTGCCCCTCCTGCCGCCCTATTACAGCCTGCGCGTTCTGCCGTTCATCCTGCCTCACCTCAACGGCTGGAAGCGGCGCATGTTGCGGGAACACAGCGCGTAGAACCATGCGGACGATATTTCGGCGCCTTTTGCGCGCACTGAGAGAAATCTTCTACGGCATGGCGGTCCACGACCAGGTGCGCGCCCTGACGCGGCACCGCGGCGGGTTGGAACATCTCTTCGTCTTGATCAGTTTCGGCGACCTGCTCGGGCTGCCCCTCCTGCCGCCGTATTACAGCATGCGGCTTTTACCTTTCGTTGTTCCGCTCATCGGCAACTGGAAACGCCGCCTGTTACGCGAGCGGGATGTAACGGATGCGATATTCTAAACGTAGGGGACGTTCTCTAACGTCGCCTTAGGAGTGAACCATGAAAGCAGTACGCGTACATCAATACGGGGGGCTCGAAGCGTTGAAATATGAAGAGGTCCCCCTGCCAGAACCGGGGGAGGGTGAAGCGCGGATAAAAATCGAGGCGGTCGGCGTCAACTTCATTGACATCTACCACCGCATCGGGCGCTATCAGGGCGCGCTTCCGCTCACCCTCGGACAGGAAGCGGCGGGCGTCGTAGATGCGGTTGGACCGAACGTCACGGATGTCCGACCCGGCAACCGCGTCGCTTATGCCAGCGTGCAAGGCTCCTACGCGGAATATGCGGTTGCTCCCGCGTGGCGTCTGGTGCCGATTCCCGAAAAAGTGGATGCCCAACACGCCGCCGCGATCATGATCCAGGGCATGACGGCTCATTACCTGACCTTCAGCACGTACCCGCTGAAAAAGGGCGATACCGCCCTCGTCCATGCCGCCGGCGGAGGGACGGGACAACTGCTCGTCCAAATTGCCAAAAAGCGCGGAGCGCGCGTCATCGGGACGGTTTCGACGGAGGAGAAGGCGGCGCTGGCGCGCGAAGCCGGCGCAGACGAAATCATCCTCTACACTCAAACCGACTTCGAGGCCGAAGTGAAGCGCCTGACCGGCGGCGCCGGCGTGGATGTGGTCTACGACTCGGTCGGCAAGGATACTTTCGACAAGAGTCTCAACTGTCTGCGGCGGCGCGGCGTGATGGTGCTGTACGGCGCGTCCTCGGGTGCGGTCCCGCCGCTCGACCCGCAGGTGCTGAACGCCAAAGGCTCGATTTATCTCACGCGCCCCTTCCTCGGACACTACACCGCCGACCGCGCCGAACTGCTTGGAAGAGTCAACGACCTGTTCAATTGGATCGCGGCTGGCGAATTGAAATTGCGAATTGACAAGACCTTCCCGCTCGCCGAAGCCGCCGAAGCGCATCGTTACCTCGAGGGCAGGCAGTCGAAAGGAAAGATATTGCTCCTGCCATAGCGGTCAGCATGGCGGCAATCGCAAAAACGTCTCGGAACCATTTACGGTTTCGAGACGTTTCATTAACTGCAAAAAGGTGAAAATCGAACCACAGAGACACGGAGACACGAGCATAAGTAATGAAGGGAAATTCTGTGACTCCGTGTCTTCGTGGTGAAACTTCAGGGTTTTTGCAGTGAAGTCATTAAAGCCCATCGGGATAAGCGAAACGAGCGTCCCGAAGGTTGGCTTTACCGCCACCATCGCGCGCTGTAAAACCTTCGGGACGTTTCCCCGTTTTTTTGAGATGACAATCATTATCAGTAGATTACGAAAACCTCGCATAGTGTGCGCTCTCTAGCGCAAAACTGGCGTTAGAGAACGCCAATTACGCGCTTTCGTGAAGTACTGACTATGGTACACTTCGCCCGTTACCCCATTTTTGGAGCATCCCATGTCCGAACCTGTTTGCCTGAATTGCGGAAAAACCGAACAGCAAGTTCCCCTCCTGAACCTGACCTTCAAGGGCGAAGCCAAACACATTTGCGCGCAGTGTTTCCCGATTCTGATTCACAAGATTCACCTGCTCGCGGATAAACTTCCCGGCGTGGAAATCCCATCTCCTTCCCCCCAGTGATGATGAACAAACTTACGCCTCTTGCCCGCAACTCACTGATCGTGGCGTTCTTCTTTTTTATCAACAAGATTTTCGCCTTTGCGCACACGATCATCATCTCGCGCATCTATGCCGATGAAATCCATTTGCTGGATACGTTCAATGCCGCAAACAACCTGCCCGACTTGTTGTTCGCGTTGATCTCCGGCGGAGCGCTGGCAATGGCGTTCATCCCCTTGCTGACCGAATACCTCACCACCAGGGACCGCGCCGCCGCATGGGATCTGTTTTCCCGCGTGGCGAATTTCGGTTTTGTGTTGACAGGCGCGATTGCTATCCTGATCGCCATTTTTGCCGACCAGATCGTAAGCGCGGAGATCGGGATCGCGCCGGGCTTCGGAGCGGAACAGCGTCAACTGCTCGCCGGGTTGATGCGATTGAATCTCATCGGCACAGTCATCTTCTCGATTAGCGGTCTGGTGATGGCGTCGCTTCAGGCGAACCAGCACTTCGTCCTGCCCGCGATCGCGCCCAGTATGTACAACATCGGGCAGATAGTCGGAGCGATCTTTCTCGTTCCGATCTTCGGCATTCACGGTCTGGTGTACGGCGTCATCATCGGCGCGGCGATGCATCTACTCATACAGGTCCCCGCGCTGATCAAATTCGGCTTCCGCTGGACACCCTCGCTCGACATCCGCAATACGGGCTTGCTGGACGCCTTGAAACTGATGACACCGCGTCTGTTCACCATGGCGGGCATTCAATTCATCTTCATTGCGCGGGATAACCTTGCCTCTCGGCTGGACCAGGTCGGCTCGGTGACTTCGCTGACATTTGGCTGGATGATCATGCAGGTGCCTGAAACGATTCTGGGAACGGCAATCGCGACCGCCATGCTTCCGACTCTCTCTGAATATGCCTCACGCCAGGAGTGGACGGAATTTCGTGCGACAATCGAGCGTGCTCTTCGGTTTTTGATCGCGCTCAGTCTTCCTGTTGCGGCGGTCATGGCGGCGGGAATCAATCCGCTCGTACGCGTCGTCTTCGGTTTTGACGAAGACACTTCCGCTCTCCTGACATGGACAACCCGAGCATACCTGCTCACACTGACAGGGTATGTGGTTCATGAGGTGGCGGTGCGCTCATTCTATGCCCGAAAGGAACCGATGGTTCCGTTATATGCGGTCCTTCTACGGCTGGCATTGTTCATCGGAATCGGAGTTGCCGGCATCACCCTCTTCAGAAACATCGGCGCGCCCGTCATTGCCTTCGCCGAGATTGCCCTGCTGATCGAAGCCATCGTCCTGTTCGCCCTTCTGAGCCGCCGCCTGCATGCACCCCTTGACGTGTGGCGGGCAGTCGGTAAGGGCGTTGGCGCAAGCCTGATCGGAGGCGCGGCAGCCTACGGCTTGGCAGTGATCGTGCCCGGGTCTGCGGTCTTGACCGCTTTACTCGGAATGGCGGTCGGAGGATTGATCGTCATTCCGGTCATCTGGTCCGAGATTAAACTGCTCTTAAAACTGTAAAAAAGAGGACTGATATAATACCGCCCATGATTCACAACAGCAACAACTCTGAAAGTACACAACCGAACAAAGCGATCAAAAAACCGAAACGCGCCCGCGTTTTCCTGCTCAACGCATTCAGTCTGATGATCCTGCTTGCCTTGGGAGTGTTGGGAGGCTACCAATCGGCGCTTTCGACTCGCCGCAATGCGGAAAAAGCCGCCTTGATGGAAAAACTGGGCGAGCAATTCCAGTATGCGCTGGTGGACAAGGAATTCGGTCGTTACGAAATCGCCAAACAACGCCTGGAATTCATCATCGAAAAAGACCCCTCCTTTCCCGGCGCACAGGAAGCGCTGACCGAAGTCCTGGTGCAGATCAACCTTCAGGGGAGCTACGTCCCGCCCACCGCGACGGTGGCGACGCCCTCCCCCACTGCCGCACCCGACTTCAAAGGCACAGAAGAAGCGTACACCCGCGCCCAACAACTCATCGCCGCGCAGGACTGGTCCGCCGCGCTCGGTGCGCTCGACGCGCTGCGAAAACTCGACCCCAACTACAAGACGCCGCAGGTGGACAGTATGTATTACTTCGCCCTGCGGAACAACGGATATCAACTCATCACACAGCAAGGCAACCTGGAGGGCGGCATTTATTACCTGACGCTCGCCGAACGCTTCGGCACGCTGGATTCCAACGCGCTTGGGGTTCGCGAAGGGGCGCGATATTACATTCTTGGCGCATCCTTCTGGGAACTGGACTGGGCAAAGACCCTGGAATATTTCAGTCAGGTGTATACCGGCTGGCCCGGCATGTGGGACGGCACACTGACCGCATCCGAACGATACCGCCTTGCCTCCATGCGGTACGGAGATCAATTGTTTGCCCGGGAAAGATACTGCGATGCCCTGGTCCAATACGACAACGCCGCCAGGATCGGTCCTTTGGATGAAACCGCAGGCAAAAATTATACGGACGCCCTGTTCGCCTGTTACCCGCCGACGGCAACACCCGATCCATTGTTATTCACACCAACGCCCGACATCCTGCTCACACCGACCGATACACCTGCAATTCCTCCTAGCGACACACCCGCTCCATGACCACTCCTCCCGCCTGGGCGCTGGCGCTTACCTATTGGCTGCATCTGCTCGCCACCGTCGCGTGGGTCGGCGCCGTCACAGCCACATCCATCCTCTTTCTGCCAGCCGCCAAACAGGCGCTCAAACCGACAGACCACCTCGCCCTCATCGAAGCCATGCAACGGCGTCTTGAACCCATCGCCTGGTTCTGCATGAGCCTGCTCCTGCTGACGGGCCTGTTCCAGATGAGCGTCAACCCGCATTACGACGGCTTCGTCTCGCTCAGCACACAATGGTCGCTGGCAATTCTCATCAAACATATCCTGGGCGTCTTCATGGTCGTCGCCAGCGCCATCCAAACCTGGGAGGTCGTCCCCTCCATCCGCCGCCTGCTTCTCAAAAAGGAAACCGCAGACCCCGCTGAAGTCCTGCGGCTTCAAAAACGAGAGACGAACCTCCTGCGCATCAATTTCGGACTTTCCATCTTGATTCTACTTGCCACGGCATTCGCCCGCGCCGCCTGACCGCGTAACGGACGCTTTCTCCTCCCGAAAACGCGCAGCGGACGCTAGAGAGCGTCCGCTGCATCAAACAGCCGTCTCGTTTCTACGGGACGGCTGTTTCTGTTTCTACAAACGAATCAACTCTGACGCCGGCACCCCCGTCAGGTCGTATGCCATCGCCCCCGTGATCCGTACGGGAACAATCTCACCCATCTTCGTCTTCCCCTCGACAAACACCAGCCCGTCAATCTCTGGCGCATCACGGTAGGAGCGCCCGATGGCTATGCCCTTATCGTGTCCTTCGATCAACACGTCCAGCGTCTTACCGACAAACGATTGATTGACCTGCAGGGAAATACCCTGCTGGAGTTCCATCAGGCGAGCATAACGTTCCGCCTTCACCTCCGCCGGCACCGGGTCTCCGAGCGGCTCGCTGGCAGTGCCCGGTTCGAACGAAAATTGAAACGCCCCCACGCGGTCGAAGCGAATGTCCTTCACAAAATCGTACAACGCCTGAAACTCCTCCTCCGTCTCGCCGGAATAACCGACGATAAACGTCGTGCGGATGGCCAGGTTGCGAATGCGCGAGCGCATTTTCTCGAGCGTTTGATACACCCAGTCAACGTTCGAGGGGCGGCGCATACGATAGAGCGTCTTGGGATGGGCGTGTTGAAGCGGCATGTCCAGGTAGGGCAGCACCTGCCGGCTCGAAGCCATCACGTCAATCAGGCGGTCGGTTACATAGCCGGGATAAGCGTACATGACGCGAATCCAATCCAGGTCTGGCACGGCAGCGGTCAGGCGTTCCAAAAGAATCGCCAGCCCATCCTTCATTCCCAAATCATGACCATAATCCGTTGTATCCTGCGCAATCAGGATGAGTTCGCGCACGCCCCTATCGCGCAACCGTCGCGCCTCGTCCAAAATGGACTCGATGGGGCGCGAAACGGCTGTCCCTTTGATCAACGGGATGGCGCAGAACGCGCACGGGCGTCGGCAGCCATCCGCCACCTTGAGGTAAGCGCTCGCCCCCGCCACCGACACGCGCATGGCATTCTGCTCGTCAGTGCCGACGGTTTTCGCCTCGTCGGGCAGGTGATAGAGCGGCACGGGATACGGACCCTTGCGGAGCTCGCGCACCACTTGCACGATGTCCATCCAGCGGCGCGTACCAAGAACGCCGTCCACGCCGGGCACTTTCTCCGCGACTTCGGCACCGTAACGCTGAGTCAGGCACCCCGCCGCAATCAGGATTTGATTCCGTTTCTTTCCATCCGCCAGTTCGCGCAGAACGCGCAAAGACTCCTCTTTGGCAGGCCCGATAAAGCCGCAGGTATTCACAATTAACACCTGGGCGCGCGAAGGCTCATCTACGGCGCGGTAGCCGTCACGGAGGAGCAGTTGCGCCATCGAATCGGAGTCTACGGTGTTTTTGGCACAGCCTAATGAAACGAGATGAAATGTATTCTTTGTCACTGATCAGATTCCTTTTGACATACCGAGCGCCCGCCCTCTCGCTGCCCTTCGGTACGATACTATCCCGTCATCCTTGACCGCTTGCACAAGTCCGCCGACGCTTGAGAACGTCTCGTACGAGGGGCGTAGGGTGCACTCTCGGGTGCACCTCTACAAGAGATTCATTGCAAAAAACATGACCGGAAATACTAGGGCACCGGCGTTCGGGTGGGGACGGGCGTTTGCGAGACGACGGGAGTATTCGTCGGGCGCAAAGTAGGAGAAGGGGTTGGCGTATTGACGGGCGTCGAGGATGGAAGCGCCGTGGGTGTGACAATCTCGTTTGCACGGTAGATGTTGTTCACGACCTGACCGAACGCTCCCATCAAGCCAAGATCGCGCCCATTATAAGCAATGCGAATGGCGGCGCCGCTTCCCGCCAGAACTTCGACTTGCTCTTCCGCCTCGTACAGGTAGGCGTTTCCGGGAACGACTCGGCCATCGAAAACCACTTTTCCATCCGCAATCACGCGCGCATATGTTCGCTCGACGGCAATGAGATTCACCTGCACCCTGATATTGACGTTGATGGTGGGAATAATAATCGTAGGTGTTGCCTCGTCTGCAAATGCCTCCACCGGCGGGAAGGTGGCGGTCGCCGTGAACGGGGACAAATCGGGCGACGCCAGCAATACATCGGATATGGACGGCGCAGTCGGCTGAACCTCCCTGAGACTTTGCAGAATCAATACCCGATTGATGCCCCAGAAGACAAAACCAACCAGCAAAACCGCCATTCCAATACCAAAGATCATGTCGCCTGCGATCAAACTGCGTAAGGCGGGCAGATTTGCCGCAATGGACTGCCCCGGCTTTGGGGTGGGTCGCTGAGGATTTCGTTCGCGATGACTTGCCTGTAAAGCATCGGCATAACGAAGCAGGATACTGTCTACATCCATATCGAGAAAGAAGGCGTAGTTCGACAGCATGCCGCGCGTCTGCACCGGGGAGGGAAGTTTGTGCATGGCGCCCTGTTCAAGCGCTTCGAGATAATGCGCCTTGACCTTCGTGTTGCGCTCCACTTCTTCGAGATGAAGACTCAAGTTCTCGCGGCGTTCACGGAGTTGTGCGCCAATCTCTTTGAAGATTTGAGCGGAGGTTTGAACGCTTTCGGGTTGCGGGTTTGCAGGCTGCGACGGTTCCAGCGTGGAAGGCTCTTTGCCGGTTTGCGGTTGAGGCGCTTCGACGTTCAAGGGAGAGCCATTGATTTCCACATGCGCTTCTCCGCGCTTGCTGCGAGCCGAAAGTACCGAACCGATTCTGTCCAGCCATGTCTGCCAGAGACCATCGGAGACATTGACTGGCAAAGCCTCCTCTGGTTTCTCTTCTTGGTCAAAAATAGGTTCGGTCTGCGTAGGCGGCACTTCTGCAACCTCGGACCGGGTTTCAACGACCGGCGCCGTTTCGATTTTGTTTCGTTTACGAGACGTTTTCTTCGGCGACGTTTCAACGGAGGTTTCTACTCTTGTCCGCGTGCGGCGTTTGGATCGCGCAGGAGGCGGCTCGAGGGTGGATTCGGATTCCTGGGCGGAATCCCCCAACGGCGGGGAAGGAGGCGGCTGTTGCAAAGACACATCCGCTGACAGAGTTGAAGGAACCTGTTGAGCGGATACATCCGCCGGCCCAAGAATTTCCTCTGTCGTGTGTTGTGAGGCGCGCGCCGCTTCCAACAGCCGGTCAAGGTCGAGACCAAGGTATACCGCGTAGTTGCGCAGATAGCCGCGCGCCTGCACCGGGGAAGGCATGACGGAGAGATCGTCCTCCTCCAGCGCCTTCAGGTAGGCGACGCGGATGCGGGTCGCCTCGAATGCCTGTTCGAGGGTGAGATGTCGTTCTTCGCGCGCGGCTTTGAGACGTTGACCGATGGTTGGCATTAGGACAAACAAAACATCACCAGCCCCCCATCGAACGGGAATGAACTGGTGATGTCATGAGCGGCAGGGATGAGTCAGGCTTCGGGAGCGGCTTCGGCGGGCGCTTCCGCTTCGGGCGCGGGTGTGGCGGTCTCTGCCTGTGTGGTTTCTTCGAACGCCTCGCCCTCGCGGTAAACAATCACTTTGACCTCGGGGACAAGGTCCATCGTCAGGCGGACGCGGGCGGCGAATTCGCCCAGGTTGCGAATCGGCTGCATGTCAACCTGTTGTTTTTTGATTTCGTAACGCGTCTTTTCGGCAATGGCGGTGGCGACATCCTGGGTGGTGATGGAGCCGTAAAGTTTGCCCGTCTCACCGGCTTTTGCGCTGAAGGTCACAGTAATACCGTTGATCTGTTCCGCCAGCCCTTTGAGTTCGGAGTTGAGTTCGGCGCGGCGAATTTCGGCTTGTTTGCGGACTTTTTCAGCCTGTTTGAGCGCCCCTGCGGTGGCGAGGACGGCGAAGCCCTGTGGGATGAGGAAATTGCGCCCGTAGCCGTCGGCGACTTTTTTGATATCGCCCGCGCGCCCCAGTTTGTAAACGTCTTTGAGAAGCATAACTTTCATGGTTCAAGCCCTTTCTGGCAATTTTTTTCGAGCGAAGGGTACTACGCTCGGCGGGGTATTTTACCATGATTCATTAAATTGAAAGTCGAACGACCACCATCGGCAACGTTTAACCTTCGACGTTTGACCTTTGACGCTTAACGTTTGACGCCAGACGTTTTTTCCAGCAGATCCATATAGGCGCCTTCGAGCAGATCGCTTCTTTCCACGCCGAGGCTTGCCATCAACCCTTCGGCGATTGCCTGCCCCTCAACCTCCCCCTGTCCCTCGTGCAGAACGACTTCCAATTCCATGAAATGACCCAAACCTTGCACGTCGTCCAAATGCACGCGCGTCTGCCCAACGAGGTAGAGGCGGCGCGTCTTCTTTACCACGCCGCGAACGCCATAGGCGAGATCGAGCACGCGTTGGAGGTTTTCGGGATCGGAGATTTGCGCCATGTGATAGTCGGAGCGTTTTGGTCCCTGCTGATCGGGGCGGGTGTAATAGATGAGTTGCCCGTGATGGGGTGAAATGATGCGCAGTTTGAGCCTTCCCGTTGGGACGTGGAAGAAGATGTCCTCTTGCGGGATGATTTCCACCGGTGTGCGGCTGAGCGATTCTGCGCGGGCTTGGATCTCTGCCAGGTTCCGTATGCGGGCTTTGATTTCGATGTTGACAGGCATGGATGGCGATTCCTTTGTTTGTATGGATTGATCGAAAGAGTCTTACATATGCCACGTAGTATAAACGAGAACGATAACATGGACTCGTCATGTCCGATTATGAAAATGCAATTCTCTTTCCAAGGTTGTTAGCTAACAAGCCTGAAAAGAAAAAGCCTTGCAGTTACTGATATAGTAGCGGCAACAAATTCTTCAAAAAAGGAGTTTCTATATCATGTTCAATCGTAGCTCATCCAAAATGTTCGTTGTCGTTCTGCTGGCGCTGGTCTTTGCCACTGCGGCTTTTGCCTTTGCGGCGACCAACACCGTCCCTGGCACCTATGCCGGTGAAGGCGCAGGCACCGTCAGCGGGTACACTGTGACCAATGTGGTGTACAACCTGAATGCCACCAACGCCTCCAACATTGACAGTGTCTCATTCACCTTGAACGCCGCCGCATCCACCGTGAAAGTTCGCCTGGTGACCACTGGCTCGTTCTACAACTGCACCAACACATCCGGCTTCAACTGGAACTGCAACACCACCTCCCCCCAGGCGACCGTTGCCGCGGCGGATGAACTGCGGGTGATCGCCTCCGAGTAAACCGTGCGGGATCATTCCCTTTCCCATCAAGAACCTGCAGATGCAACGGGGGCTGCAGGTTCTTTTTGCAGATAGAATTCCCACAAAAATGACCGTTGACAAACGATTTTCTCCGAGCCTGGCAACTGCCTTCTGGCTGGTTACAATGACAACCTTGTGGCTTGCCTTTGCTCCGGTTCGAGCAGGCGGCATGGCATCCTATGTCATTGTGATTGGCAACAGCATGGAGCCGGGCTTTCACCTGGGCGATCTGATTATTACACACGAAGAATCAGTCTACCGGATCGGAGACGCGGTGGTCTATCGCAACCGCGAATTGGAAAACTTCGTCTTTCACCGCATCATCGCCGAAGAAAAGGGACGCTTCACCCTGAAGGGCGACAACAATTCGTGGACCGATACCTATCAACCCGCATCGGAGGAAATCATCGGAAAGTTATGGTTGCATATTCCCAACGGCGGGAGGGTCATCCAGGCGATTCGTCAGCCTGCGGTCATGGCGGTGTTGGCGGGCGCGCTGGGCGGCTTGCTGGCGCTGGGATTTTTCTCTGCGAATACAAAAGGCAGGAAGCAAATGAACAAAGACTTGTTTTCCTCGATCAAACAAAGGATGCCCGGTGCATTTCGCACCACGCCGACAAATTCACCGTCTTCCCAACAGGGCGGCTTTCTTGAAACGATATTGTTCGCGCTGGGATTGATTGCTTTTTCATCTTTGATACTCGGAATCATCTCTTTTTCCCGACCGGCAACCCGCTCGGTGCGCGATGATATCGGATACGACCAGTTGGGATTTTTCGCCTACACCGCCTCCGCTCCAGACGGCATTTACGACGCGAACGCCGTCAAAAGCGGCGACCCTGTTTTCACCAAATCGGTCTGCGCGGTGGATATGGCATTTCAATACACGCTTGTCGCGGCGCAGGCAGAAAATATTACGGGCTCTTATCAGTTGACTGCCGTTCTTGTAGAGCCGACCAGCGGCTGGCAAAGGACCGTTCCCCTGCAGGATAAGACCTCCTTTAGCGGCAACGCCTTCGGCGCCACCGCAAAACTCGATTTCTGCCAAATGGAAAAGCTCGCCCAAGCCATGGAGCAAAGCACGGATTTTCACCTCGGTTCATACCTGCTGACCATTTCCCCCAATATCCGGGTTAGCGGTGAAATTGCCGGGCGTCCACTGGATGATACCTTCAATTCGTCGCTCGTATTTCGATATGACCGCGTGCATTTCTACCTGCTGAAAGACGAGGAACTGGGCGAAAACCTCCTGAACGTCAGCAGGCATGGCACGCTGGGTGGAGAGCGGTTGGAGGCAAATACTCTGCGCATCCTGGGTGGGGATGTTGCCATCCCCGCGCTGAGGATCATTTCAGTGCTGGGGTTGGTCATTTCGCTGGGCGGGCTGACATTCCTGGCATGGAAGTTACAAGGTCTCGCGCAAGCCGATCCGCTCCAATTCATTCGGGTTCGCTACGGCTCGCACATCATCGAAGTAGAGAAGGGCAATCTACCAGGCACAACCCCTGTTGTGGATGTCGCATCCATTGAGGATTTGGGCAGGCTGGCAGAACGTTTCCAGACGGTGATTTTGCACACAGAGAGCGGGGATTCGCATGCGTATTATGTACAGGGCGCGGGGAACCTCTATCGGTTTGCGATGAATCTGCAGAAAACCGGATCAACCGTCCCTGAGACAGAAGCGGAGGGCAAAGCATGATGAGAAAGTTCATCCCCCGTCTTTTTGTCGTCTTCTTGATTGCGCTCATCCTCACAGGCGCGCTTTCGGCATTTTCCGCCACGAATGTCGTTCCCAACGTCCGTCTCGGTCAACAAATTCAAGCGGTCACGGCAAACACGCTCAAACCCGTCGAATGCTCGGCGCTGAACTTGACAACCATTGTGGTTTGCAGCGGGGGTAATTGCGACGGTACGAGAGCGAGTGAATTGATTTTGGGCACTGCGGCAGGTGAAAGAATCAGGGGACGCGGCGGTCGGGACTGCATCGTCGGCGGAGGCGGCGACGACAACCTGGTGGGAAACAACTCACAGGATGTGTGCATTGGCGGACCGGGCAACGACACGTTCCTTACCTGCGAAACGCAGATTCAATAACGAATGCGCGTATCGTCCCCAAGGTCCGGAATTCGACTCGAACTTTCATCTACCTTTGGAGGTTTTATCTACGCTCAATCCACCTTCAAAAACCCAAACAGACGCCACACGCTCTGCATCATTTTGTGTCCAAAATCGGGATCAAGGAATTGATTCGGGCAAGACCCTGGAATGACCACAATGCCGTTGGCTTTGCACAACGCCACCGCCTCCGGCGAAACGCTGGTGATGCCCGCCGCCAGCCCGGGCTTGGTGCCCATCATGCAGTGCATCCAAACATGCTTGATTCCAAGCTCCACGCACTGTTGGACGATTTGATCCGTCACTCTGGGATTGGCGAGGATAAAAACCGCCTCGGGCTTCTCGGGGATGGATTTCAAATCGGGGTAGCACGGCGCGCCGTCAAAGGTCGAAATGCGTGGATTGACCGGAAACACGCGATACCCGTTCCTTTTGAAATTGTTGTACGCCAGGTTGCACCCCGTTTCGCGCTGATCGGAAACGCCCACCACGGCGATTTTCTTCTGTGCCAGAAAATCCTGCACCATTGAATCGAGTTTTGCCATTGTAGTTTCCTGTCGCGTTCGAAACCGCGACAATTTATTATACGGGGGCGCACGAAAAAGTTCACCTGCCTTTCGGCTGAAATGCCGATTACAAACATCCTCGCTTGAAATCAACGTCTTCACAGGCTATACTCGCCGTATGGACACTCTCAACGAACAAAAACTGGCGCATCTCATCCGTTCCACCCGCATTGCCGCGCTCGCCACACTGCACAACGGCGTTCCAAACCTTGCCATGGTTGCGGTGGCTGTGGAAGACGACTTCTCCGCGTTTTACATCCACGTCAGCCGCCTGGGCAGGCACACGCGGGATATGGAAACCGACTCACGCATCAGCCTGCTTCTCATGGAAACTGACGATAACCGCCCCGACCCGCAGACTTTGGCTCGCCTCTCCCTCAACGGGACGGCTGATCCCGTTCCCCGAACCGATCCACACTACGAGCGGATTCGGGGACTCTATCTTGCGCGCTTTCCGGAAGCAGGGCAGTTCTTCGGTCTGGGGGATTTCAATCTATGGCAGATTCGCCCCCGGGAGGGGAGATTCGTGGCAGGGTTTGCGCAAGCATATCACATCCTGCCGGAAACTCTGGCAAAAATATCTGCCCGCTAAAATTTCTCTGCCACATATTCGCCCCACACTCCTCTCAAGGTATTGCAAATCTCCCCGAGCGTGATGTCGTTTTCCACACACTCGATGAAGAGGGGCATCAGGGTTTCGGCACCTTTGGCGGCATCTGCCACCCTGCTCAACAGTTCGGCTACACGCTTCTTATTGCGTGAATTTCGCAACTCACGCAATCTTTCCTTCTGCATCCATTCAATCGCCGGGTCAACGCTCAGGCGCTCCAGCGTAATCTCTTCGTTCACCTGAAATTGATTAACACCCACCACCACCTGCTCCCCTCGTTCAATCGCCTGCTGCGCGGCGTAGGCAGCGTTTTGGATTTCGTTCTGCATGAAGCCGCGCTCGATGGCGGTCAATGCGCCGCCCATCTCGTCAATTTTGGCGATGTAGTCCCCGGCGCGCTGCTCGATTTCATCGGTGAGATACTCGATCAGGTACGATCCCGCCAGTGGATCCACCGAATCAGCCACGCCCGATTCGTAGGCGATGATTTGCTGCGTGCGCAACGCCACGCGCACCGATTTCTCGGTCGGCAGCCAAAGCGCCTCATCCATCGAATTGGTGTGTAAACTCTGCGTCCCGCCCAATACCGCCGATAAAGCCTGCAGTGTGACGCGCACCACGTTATTTTCGGGCTGTTGGGCGGTGAGGGTCGAACCTGCGGTCTGCGTGTGGAAACGCAATTGCCACGATGACGGCTTCTGCGCCTTGAAGCGTTCGCGCATGATCTTCGCCCACAACCTGCGCGCGGCGCGGAATTTCGCCACCTCTTCTAAAAAGTTGTTGTGCGCGTTGAAGAAGAACGAGAGTTGACCCGCAAAATCGTCCACGTTCAAGCCCGCCCGCAATGCGGCTTCCACGTAGGCGATGCCGTTTGCCAGCGTAAACGCAACTTCCTGCACGGACGTGGAACCCGCCTCGCGAATGTGGTAACCCGAAATGGAAATGGTATTCCAGTTGGGAACTTCCTTTGCGCAAAACGAGAAGATATCGGTGATGAGGCGCATGGAAGGCAAGGGCGGAAAGATGTAGGTGCCGCGCGCCACGTACTCCTTGAGGATGTCGTTCTGGATCGTGCCGCGCAATTGCTTCAAGTCCACGCCCTGGCGCTTCGCCACCGCGATATACATCGCCAGCAAAATGCCTGCGGGCGCGTTGATGGTCATCGAAGTCGAGACCTTGTCGAGGGGAATCTGGTCGAACAACTGCTCCATGTCGCGAAGGGACGAGATCGAGACGCCCACCTTACCCACCTCCCCCGCCGCAATCGGATCGTCTGCATCATAGCCGATTTGGGTCGGGAGGTCGAAAGCGACGCTCAAGCCCGTTTGACCCTGTGCCAGCAGGTAGCGGTAGCGCCGGTTGGATTCCTCCGCCGTGGAAAAACCCGCATACTGCCGCATCGTCCAAAATCGCGACCGATACATCGTCGGCTGGACTCCGCGTGTATAGGGATACTCGCCCGGAAAACCCGATTTTTCCAGATACCCCTGCTCACCAGGCACAACCGAATCGAAGGGCATCGCCACCCGCGGAATTTCGATCCCTGCCGAGGTCTCGAATCGTTCCTTCCGCTCCTTGAATTTTTCCAACGACTTCTTGAGCGTGGATTCTTTCCACTTTTTATATTGATCCTGAAGTGTCACAGTTCACCGCCAGATGTCACAAAGCGCCGGGCAGGGAAACAGATACGAACGCCGCACCCTTGCGCGCACTTTGCGGTTAAGAGATTTTCTTCGAGTATAAATCCAACCCCAAAATCCTTGTAGGATACATGACACCTTCGCGGGAAGAGAAAAATCCCCATCTGCGTGTTCGACGTCAACCGCCGGAAACAATCCATGCTAAACTTAAGCTCATGGAAATCTGCTACCTGCTTGCCTTTCCCGATTCGGCGGAGAGAAAGCCCCAGCCGGTGGAACAGTTCAAAGGGTTGAAAGACGCGCCCTACTTCCAGCCGATTGACATAGACCTGGTCACCGTCGGCATCGAAACCCTCGTCGTCGAGGGATATGCCGTCGCGGTCACGCGTCAACGCTACGACGACGTCGTCCAGATGATCGAATGTCACTATGAAATGGACGACCCGTTTGCCTTCTCCGCCCTGCACGACAGGACAAAGATCGCGCAAGTTCTTCAATCGCGATACATTCCCGAAACCTGCCGGCAAAACGGGCTGTTCGAGGAGTACACCATCCTGCTCGTCAATGAAGCCAAACCCACTCCCGACAAATGGATCGAAAAAAACGCCCTGCGCATCTCCCGTTTCATCCGCTCGCAGCGCGAAACGCTCGACAAAACGGAAATCGAGGAAATTCTTCACTCCCGCGCCCGTTACTCCGCCAGCGAACTGACGCTTGTGGATTGGGAGGGCGCCGTCATCATCGCCCCCAATGCCGACTATCAATCCGACATCGTCTTGTTCAAGATCGGCAATTATCAACTGCTCCGCTACCGCATGTTGGACCGCTCCATCGAGGAACTGCTCGATACGATCAACGAATCCTTCTTCCAAAATAAGCGCCGTCCGCGCGCCACGCGCGGCATGATCCGCCGCATCGCTGAGCACAAACTCGAAGTCATGCTCGATTTCGAGCGCGCCGAACAAAGCCTGCTCTTCATCGGGGATTGGTACACCACCAAACTGTACGAGATCATCCACAGAGAGTTCTATCTCAAAGACTGGAAGGAAAGCGTCAAGACCAAACTCGACAACCTCGAACACATCGTGCAAACCATCAAAGACAATCTCGCCGTCTCCTGGGAAAACCTGATGGACCGTGTTCAACTGGCGTTGTGGATTTTGCTCCTTCTGGGCTATCTCTACCTGTACCTGCTGGATGCCGGGTGGATTATCCTTCCGAAACGATAGGGAACATCTGCATGCCGCGCCGAAATCTTCTGCCTGCAACGTTTGCGCTTCTTTTCTGCACCTTAGCCTGCCGCGCCGCCACAAAGCTCATCCTCCCCGACACCCCCACCCCCCAACTCCCGCCGACCTACACCGCCCCACCCGCGCAGACCAACACCCCCGATGCGTTCACGCCCGCGCCCGCCATCGAAGACGAGAGCATCACTGATCCGCCTGAGAGAGGAAATTTTCAGCCGCACCTGCTTATCCTTTCCCCAATAATATGACCGAGATCAAACGCCCCATCCCCGAATCCTATTGGGTCAAGCCGGACCGCCTGCTCGCAGGCGAATATCCGGGTCAGTATTCCGCCGAATCCACGCGTCGGCGTATCGCCGCATTTCTCGAGGCAGGCTTCGACACCTTCATTGACCTGACCAAACCCAACGAAACCATACCGTATCATGGGATCTTGCTGGAGGAAGCGGAGATTTATTCCGTCCCTGTGGCATGGCACAACTTCCCCATCGGCGACTTGGGACTTCCTACGCTCGAAACGATGAAAACCATTCTGGATGCGATTGACGCCGCCCTCCAACAGCGAAGAAAGATCTACCTGCACTGCTGGGGCGGCATCGGTCGAACCGGCACAACAGTAGGATGTTACCTTGTCCGGCGCGGCAAGTCGGGGGAGGAGGCGCTGCGTCAACTGGCGGAATGGTGGCAAACCGTACCCAAGAGTCGAATACACCTGCGCTCGCCCGAAACGCCCGAACAAGCGCAATTCGTGCTGGATTGGGCGCGGTATGAAGGCAAACCCGGCATGCCGTGAAAATAACAAACATGTTAACTGAATTGTCACGGCGCGGCGAAGCGCAAAAAGAAGTATAATTTTTGCCGGAGTATTGATCAATTGGAAACCACACAACCCGAAGCGCAAATCCCAATCGAATTGCATTCGCAAAAACCCGATAGCTGGAAACGGTTCGCTCTGGACATCCTCGAAACGATTCTTCTGGCTGTCGTCCTTTATGTCGGCATCAATGCCGTATCCGCCCGCGTGCGAGTCGAGGGGACGAGCATGAACCCGACCCTCCAAAACAACGAATATGTCTTTGTCAACCGGCTTGCCTATCTCATCGGGGAACCTCAACGCGGCGATATTATCGTCTTCAGCCTGCCCCTCGACGAGAAGCAAGATCTGATCAAGCGCGTGATCGGACTTCCCGGCGAGACCATCAGCATACAAAACAACGAAGTCCTGGTCAATGGGGTCAAACTGGAGGAACCTTACATCGCCCAGCCACCGGTATATAGCGGCGAATGGACGATTGGTAGAGACGAACTCTTTGTGCTGGGCGACAACCGCAACGCTTCGAAAGACTCGCATCAATGGGGCGTTCTTCCCATCAAGAACGTCATCGGCAAAGCTGTGCTGATCTACTGGCCCCCATCCGAATGGAAATTTATCAACCACATCGAGGAAGCATTCTCTCCCTAACAGGATGCGCCGAATGAAAGATACCCAATCAAAACGAACTTCGCCCGTTGAGCTGCCTTGTAACGAATGCACGGCAGGGATCATGCACAGCCGCCCTGTCACCTACTTTACCTGGCTGGGCGAGGAACTCATCATGGTTCCCAACTTCCCTGCCTGGGTTTGCGATCTTTGCGGGAAGCGCGAATACGACGAACGGGCCGTCTCCATGCTCTCCATGCTGCTCAACCCGGAAGCGGGTAAACCCACACGCCGCATTCCACGTCCCCGCCGGGTCGAACCCCGCAAAGGAAACATTCCCCGCCCCCGCTCGACAGACAGATAACAGCCGTCCATGGACACTTCACAACGCACTTATCGCTTCCTCCCAGCCGATGTTTATACCGCCGGTTATCGCGTCGTGGGAAAGATCATGGTCTCAGCCAACGGCATCATGGGCATTCTCAACGATACCACCAAGTCGCACGTCGAACTCCACGACGCCCGCATCGCCCGCATCCACATGCCCACCAAACTGGTGGACCATTACGAGGTGGTGAGGCTGGTCAAAGCGCAGATCAATGTGGCGTGCGCGGCGCGGCGCGAGGATCTGGGTCCCACGGGCATCGTGCGCGGCGGCTACTCGAACATCACAGAACTCCCAGCCCGCATCGCCACCAATGTATTCGAGATCGAAGGCAAATTGCAGGTGGCGGGGCGGTTTGATTTCGTCACGATGATTGCCGATAAAACCCGTAACTTCATCCCCATGTTCGACGCGACCCTGACAGCCATCCTTCTGCCCAACCTGAAGATCGAAAGCCCCGGAATCCTCTTCAACCGCGAAAAAATAGACATGCTGGCATTCCTCAACCAGCGCGCCAAAGAGGAAAAATAACCGCCCAAACGCTTGACCTTTGCATGACGGGATGATAAAATCCGCCCGCTTGGGTGTGGAAAATCGTACGCCTCCGCACGCCGCCTCGCCGACATACGTTAGCGATTTCCAATGCCCCCATCGTCTAGTGGACTAGGACGCAGCCCTTTCAAGGCTACGACCGGGGTTCGAATCCCCGTGGGGGCACTCAAATAAAGAGTGAGACTCCGATCTTGGTAACATGGAGTCCAAGATGACACTTCTCACCCGTTCAAAGCAAACACTCACAATGCCCGATCTCATAGGTTACTGCACCACAGCCGAAGCCGCCCAGGAATTACAATTCCACATAAACCACATAAGGCGAATGATTCGACGCGGCGATCTCAAAACCAAGAGAGTCGGGCAAATGCTTTTTGTCTCCCTGGATTCGATAAAGCAATATCAGGAAAAGACAAAAGGCTTTGACAAACACTCCCCACTAAAACGCGAAAAGATAGCAAAAAGCAAGTAAAGCCAGTCCCGCCCTACTTGACTGGCTTTTTTGTTTGGTGTAAGATGTTCACCTAGTTATACAAGTTCAACTAACAGAACCTTTACAAACGAATAACTGACGCCGTGTAGCCCGTGAGAGTAGCGGGCAGAGTGGCAGATCAGACAGGGGCAGACGAATAAACAAAAGGACTCCCCTTGCAGGGAGTCCAGTAGCCCAGTGAGACACACTGAAACCACCGAAAGGATTCTAGCACATGCCCATAAACAAGAAAATACTTTTCCTCTTGCCATTGCTCGCCCTGGCTTGCTCGATCACGCCCGCCGCGAGTCTTGCGGCGATGGTCACGCCCTCGCCAAGCCCATCCCCTCCCCCATCCACCCCAAGCCCAACAGCAACGCCCCAGGATGTGACTTGCACCGTCACCGCTGAAAGTTTGCACTTGCGGGCAATGCCTGGAACTGACGCCCAGGTCATCGGTTATCTGTACGCTGGCGAGACGTTGACCGTCCTCCCTGATCCGTCTGTTGATTCGTGGATCCGGGTCCGGGCTGGCGATCTCACCGGCTGGATAAATTCTCACTACTGTACGAAAGGACAATGACACCATGAAAAAAGTTTTACAGACAGCAAGCAAGTACATCTTTGCCGCGTTTGGCATTGCCGTTCTTGCCCTCTTGATGAGTCTCACTTACTCCGCCCTGGCGAGGATCTTCCCTGACAGCCTGGTCAATCTGATGTGGGGACTCGTGATGTTCGATATAGCGGCGATGTGTTGGGCGCTCTCGTTTGTGTTTGGGAGCGAAAGCACCGGGCAGTATGCCACCTCCGCAATTGGCTTTGTGGTTGGCTTTGTGGGGACCCTTGGCATGGTAGCCGCAGAGGTAGCCTTGTCCAGCGGCATGATAGAGACCGGGGACATCGGTAAATGGATGGTGTACGGATTTATCATCGTCACCGCCCTGCACGCTGGCTTGCTCTACGCTCATCACGCAACCGCGCCGGACATTCACGAGAAGATCAACGTAGGCATTGCACGCGGCGAGATTGTCACCGAAGCGATCCAACAGGCAACGCGCCAATTGGATGAGCAAAAAGCGGAACTGGCATATACGATCCATCAAGACATCGTTTCCCAGGTCAAGCGTGACCTGGGGCTCATGCCCGCCGATCCGAAGATGCCCCTACTCCCCGCCGATCCGAAGCGCAAGTATCAGCAGACGACCTTCCCCATCCTGGAGGAACAGCCCAAACCGGGCGCCCCTTTTCAGGACGGAAGCGCCGCCCCTTAGCGGGCGGATTCGGGATCACGCTGGAGGCGGATACATTCAACCCGCAACGGGTGATAATCTTCTGCTTGTCATGCCGGGCGGAGGGCAGACGCTGGATACTTCCGCACGACTGCCCGCACGAATGGGAGTACTCAGCGGATCACCTCAGCCGCTGGATGGAACAAGTCAAGGCGAAACTCCGCCCGCGCCGCCCAGGGTGAAACTCTATACCTGGACGTGCCAGTATTGCGGGCAGACCTTCACCAGCCGCAGTTATAACGCCCGCTACTGCTCACCCACCCATAAAACCTACGCCGCACGCGAGAGACGGGCGAAACTGTACACGCCCTGACCGTGAACAAATACAGCCCGCACACGCTCGATCCTGGGCGTGTGCGGCGTCCAGGCCCTTCGAGGGCTCGATCCTGGGCGTGTGCGGGAGTGTATGTCGCGGCAGGCATTAGGGGGTGTCTTTTGGCTGAAATTGTGAACCGCGACCAGCGACCCACAGAATAATTACCACCGTGATAATATACAGACATTGGAAAAATTCGAGTTATGGAGGCTGAATGACTGATCAAATCACCCTTACCACTGGTCAAACATGCGGATTGACCGGGCTATCCATGCAGACGATCCAGCGCTATATCAGGCGCTATCCGATGGGGTTTTCAGAGCAAGCCCGCAAGCCCAGGAAGGGACGGTGCATGAACGGCGACGACGTGAAAAACCTACTGCTCATAAATCAGATGCTACACGCCAAACAGAAAGCCCACATCGAAGCGGCATTGATGGGTGAGTATGAATCGCCTGACCTGTCCCTCTTCGAGGTCGCAAACTTGTTACAAATGTTCAACACGATCACCGCCCTGGGTAAGACCCTCGAGGCGTTTTATCAGGAAGTGATGAGGGAAAAGCAATATCTACAAAAAGCCGCGCCGATCATCCGCAATCATTCCGAAGTCTTGCAGGCTCTCCGCTTTGACGTGTCAAAGTTGAAATTGAGCAGGATACTTCGAGAAGAGGACTTCGATCACCCGGTCCCGGCAGTTGATGCCCATTACAAACAAGCACGCAAGAATCCCATTGCCCGATGGTTTGGGGATGAGGAGGATGCAGGATGAATCTAATTCAAATACTTCTTGTAATTCTAGGCGTTTACCTGGTTGTGTCTATGATTCTCTTAGTGACCTTTCCCGCATCCAAAAAAGAGATTGACAAGACCATAGCCAAAGGCTTTCAAGCATACGCGCCTCGAAACAAGAGACCCTATTTTAGTATTCACTACTTTTCGTCAGGTTGGGATGAGGCGAAGAAATCACCGGCGCAGTTTATTCTTTTTGTCATTCTCTCGCCGTTGATTTTTCTCTCATGGTTGGCATGGCTTATCTTTGGGAAGGACAAGCCAAAGGACTTCAAGAGAGTATATCCCCCAGGCGGCAGACCAACGGGGACAACTACATACCCGCAGGATGATAAAGCCTTGCAAATGATCCTCGAGGAGGGCAAGAGTCCAAAGCAGGTCTTTGAGATTATGCGTCCTGATTATTACCCTGATGAAATTTGGAACGACCTAGACCCTATCGGGCAACGTCAAGCATATGACGCTTTTAGAAACCGTATAGCAAACAGAATGGAGAATAACTCCTAAAAGAGTTTTTCTCCATGAAAAATCAGGAAACTATGAGACCATCGGCAACGATGGTCTTTTATTTTGCGAGGAGCCTATGAGCGATAAATACAAAATCACGCTAGAACTTTCAGAGCCGGAGTTTTTAGCCCTTGCCCGCATAGGATACCGGGAGTTTAGATCACCGCGCAATCAAGCCCGCTTTTTATTGCGTGATGTGTTGACCTCCCTGGGCGCATTGCCCGGCGCGCCTACGGTTTACAACCCGGTCCCGGATCCTGCCGCTGAAGTCTCAGGGAGAGACTAGAAAAACAAAGACGCCCCGATCACGACTCGAGGCGTCCACACCCACAGAGAGACCCAACTGCCAAAGTTAGAACTCTCGAAAGGACTTTGGCATTATAGCACAGGTGAACTATGACAAGAGCAAAAAGCAAAAACCCATTACTCCAAACCCTGCTATCCATGATTGACCCTGACAACTCAATCACCGTGAATCGCCCAATAGTTTTATTTCTGAACTCACTTGAGGGCGCAATGCTTTTGAGTCAATTACTTTACTGGTATCCAAGAGCATCTCTAAAAGGCAAGTGGAAAGGCTGGATAGCAAAATCAGACAAGGAATTTCGGAACGAATTATGCCTGTCACGTTACAGCATACGTGCCGCCAGAAAATTACTTCGTGACCGCGGCATTATCAAAACCGATGTCGGGAAATTCAATGGCTACCCAACTGTCCATTACTTTATGAACCTAAACGAATTGGAAAAACAATGGCTTGACTTCATCCCTCGATTGTCTGAAATCGAACAATCCATTATTCGAAATCGAACAATCTATGGATTGTCTGAAACCGAACAATCATTAACAGAGACTACCAGAGATTACCCACATAACGGGAAGGGGAATTTCAAATCCTGGAAGGACACACCACAAGCCCATCACGCATACTTCCAAACGTGCATGGCTGAATTAGGACTACCAGAACCAACAACCCAAAAAGAAATCGAAGCCTGGATGGAAACATTCACCGAATGGATGAGCAAGGACTACACACCAAAGCAGATTCCAGCCGCGGCGCGTTTTGCACACAAACGGCAAACGGTTGTCTCCCGTCCCGCGTCGATCACCTACGCATTGAGTCACCTACGCCGCAAGCCTGCACAGGAAAAGCCGCCCGCCCAGGGCGAGTCAACCCTTGCGAAACTTGCACAGAACCAGAGGAGAAAATAACCCATGATAGACGGATTCTACAATCTGCAACTTGAGCAAGCCGCGCTTGCCTGCATCCTGATAAACCCGGAAACACTCGCAGAGATGGGACTCAAATTCACTGACTTTCACGACCACCGCCACCAGATGATTTTCACGGCAATTGAAAGACTCGATAAATCCCGCCTCGATATTGACCCGCTGACCGTGAGTCATGAACTCGAAAAACTGGGGAGGCTCAAAGAAATCGGCGGCGATCCTTATCTGACCACTTTGGTAAGTTCCACCGGGTCTACCTTGTCCGCTCGATCCTACGCCGATCAACTCAAGGATTTGACCATGCGGCGAAAACTGGCAAGAGCATGTAACGAGATTGTGAACCTTGCCAACGATCCGCAAAAGTCACCGGCGACGATCACGAGTGAGGCGCGTCAATTCCTGGACGATGCCCTAAACGCTTCAACGCACCAAAGCGGGCGATCAATGGCGGAGGCGCTCAAAGAGTTTGACCAGACCATAGAGTCACGCAAGGGGCAGGATTTTAGCCTTCTCGGAATTTCAACGGGCTATCAGGACATAGATCACAAACTGGACGGCTTACAGGATGGCTGGCTTTATCTTATTGCCGCCCGCCCTGGGAATGGCAAAACAGCCATGCTAGGAAATCTCGCCCTGAACATAGCCAAGCAAGACAAGAGGGTTTTGTTTTTCAGCGCAGAGATGCACGACTTACGAATCATCTCCCGCATGATGGCGGCGGAAACTCAAATCCATTCAGACATCCTGAAACATGCCGCGATGGAATCCGAGGAAGAATGGTCAAGTTACTACAAAGCCGTTGAAACCTTCGAGGGTTTGCCCATGTGGTTATTCAGTCCTGATGAATGCCGCACCGTTGAGCAGATAGAGTCCATCACTCGCCAACGTCACGCACTTGGAGAAGTTGACATAATCTTTGTGGACTACCTGCAATTACTCCAACTCGAATCGGCAACTAGGACAATGACACGAGAGCAGGAAGTCACCAAGATAGCCCAGGCATTGAAGCGGATCACGAACCTAAAAATTCCAGTGGTAGCCGCGGCGCAGTTGAGTCGCGCCGTTGAATTACGCGCCGAGAGCAAACCGCAGTTATCAGACTTGAGAGAAAGCGGATCACTTGAGCAGGAGGCGGACGCCGTTTGTTTTTTGTATCACCCCGACGAAGAACCAGAAGCAAGCCTCCAGTTTATTGTGTCTAAAAATCGTGATGGTGCTCTTGGTGATTGTCAGTTGTACTACGACAAGACTACGCAGAAAATCCACACCGGCGCAGTACGTGTTTTTGCCCCAAATTAGCCCAGGACGTGAAATCACAAGCAGATCGTCCAGAAAACGATTCTAGGGGCTGTGACAAAGCGTCACGCCCCATAATTCAGGCAGGTTGACCAATGGCACGAAAAGCACCGCAAATCCAAATTGAGCAAATCCCAGGCGATCACTTCCCGGACCTCGAAGCCGCGCAACGCGCCGCGCTCGATCCGCTGGCGGCGCACCTGGTCAACGTCATCCGCGATTTGCTTGCATCCGGTCAACTTGCCCAGGTCAACGGCAAGATCATTCCCAATCCCAACAGGTAACACATGGCAGATTATTATCCTCCTCCCCTCCCTGCTGGCGCTATCGTTTGGGCATACCTCCGCGATTCAGGAGGTCCCGCCCAGGAGAACAGCGTCACACAGCAAGAGACAGAAATCCGCGCTTACTGCAATCGTCACAAGTTGACCCTAACTTGTATCTTCAAGGACATTGCAAGAAGCGGAGGCAGTGTCATCTCGCGTGATGACTTTGAACGGATGATAGACCAGACCGAAACCCTCCGCCCTGATGGCTTGCTCATTTGGAACTATGCCCGCTTCTCTCGTGACGAAAACGACTCCATGTTCTACAAGGCTTTACTAAGCAAACGCGGCATTGTGATTCACTCCCTCACCGATCCGATCCCCAATGATGGTTTTGGGTTGGTGATTGAATCACTGATAGATTTTTCCAACGCAGAGAAGCGCCGCCAAAATTCGCGCGATGTGAAGCGAGGACTCACCGCGCTTGTAAAAATGGGGTACGCGCCTGGCGTGCCTCCCAAAGGTTATAAAACCGTCCGTGTTGAAATTGGAGCAAAACGCGATGGCACGCCTCGCAAGGTTTCAAAATGGATCCCGGACCCGGCGACGTGGCAAACGGTTATCACCGCCTGGGTGATGAGGGCGGAGGGAAAATCATACAAAGAGATTCAGCAAGCCACCGGGTTATATAAATCAATCAACTGCTGGACTACGTTTTTCAGGAATAAGAACTACCTCGGAAGTTTCACCTATGGCGGAGTCGAATATCCCGATCACCATCCGCCCGCGATCACCTGGGAAGTTTGGCAAGCAGTGCAAAAGATTCGTGATAGCAATCCACAGACGAAAAACAACCCGAGGCACCCGCGCCGCGTAGGTACTCCCTCCCTGCTTACAGGCTTTACTTACTGCCTGGATTGTGGCGCTATGATGACCCATACCCCAGGACACAAAGCCAAGCCCTGGCGATGCTACATTTGCGGCAGGAAGGACAGGCAAGGCGCGAAGGCTTGCCCCTCGCGCCGTGTTGGTGAAAAGCCCGCAGAGAACGCGATCTTGAACGCGGTAGAGAATCAAGTGCTATCCCCTGCTTACCTCGAACAAGTCATCGAACAAGCCCGCGCCGCGTTTGGTGACACCGCAAAGATTGAGGAGCAGATCACCCTTGCCAAACGAAAAGCGGACGACCTCGAATTAGCGATCCGTAGAGTCTTCGATGCCATTGAGAGAAGCGGATCACAAACAGCCTATGACCGTTTGACAGAACGCGAGAGAGAACGCGCCCATGTCAAAGCGGAGATAGATCACCTCGAGTCAATGCTTGCGGCGGCAAAGGTTGAAATCACTCCCGAGGCTATGAAAATCGTTTTGGATGAATGGAGGAAACAATTCACCCAGGCAAGGCAATCGAACGACGTAAGACTCATTAGGACATGGTTATATCTTTTCGTGTCCCGTATTGAAATCGGCTACAATCGCGCCAAGATTTACTACACTTACCCAATGATTGACTTCTCACTCCCGGGCGATTCCTCACGAAGCATTATCGCTTTTCGTGGGGGCACAAAATGAGACACCTTTAGGGTGTCTTTTTGTTTAGAACCCTTTCCCCACAACCTGCAACCAGCCATATTCCGCCTCCCGTTCCAAATGGACACTCAAACGAAAGACCACCTCACCTCATCGGCAGGCTCAACGGTCATTCCTTCAAATGATATGTATGATACGCATTCTGGCACGGATTTCCCCAGGCAATGTGCATCTCCCGCGCCGTCAAATCAATCACCAGCGCGCAAATCGTACTTTCACGGTCGAGCGGATCGATACCCTCGATGTTGTGATTGCAGATCGAGTTCGGCAGATTGACGTGATCCTTCTGGATCGCCTGCAATGTCTTGATCGTATGTTCCGAACTTTGGCGTAATAGCCGGTTTGCCCTGTAGTACCTCACCCGCGAGGAAATCAACTCCTCCGGATCCTGCTCGATTGCCTTCATCGTCTGCGAAAGATAATGATTGGTGTGCACCAGGTAGCCGTCGGTGCCATGCAGGATCTCGAACCTGCGCGCCGAAACTTCCACCGAATACAATTCTCCGCTTTCATGCACGAGCAGATGGTTATATCCCGCGGCGCGATGCGAAACGAGCGTGCGCCCGATGGCGCCGGAAAGCCGCCGCGCCGCCAACACCGCCCGCGAAACCACCAAACGCGGAATTCCGATTCGCGAATCGTTCGGGTAGACCGAGTCGATTAATTGGGCAATGCCATAGGCATTGAAACCCACGTTTGGCAGGAGCCCGCCATACGTCATGGCCAGAAACGGCGGTTCCTTTGCAGGCTTGGCGCTGACAACGTACACGTCGTCTTCATCCTCGGGAACCCAGTCTTCGTTATGCGCGGCAAGCACATGACCATCCGCCGTGCGCACTTCATTGACGGCAAGACTCGTGCAACGAGTCAGGTGCAGAGCGTCAACCGTGACCGCTTCCATCACGTTGAGCGTCACAATTTCATTGAACGGCACGTCCGCCCCCTCGGCGATACCGCGCCACTCCTCCACATATTGCGGATACCGCTCCTCCGCAAAAGGCAGATACTTGCGTGATTGGATCTGCGCCCCCTCCCAAGTCAATTCGAGCGTCCCGTATGCCTGTTGGATTAACTTGCGCGCGTTTTCCACGCTATGCCGGACTTGCTCCCTGCGCGCCTCGCCGATCTGTTGTCCCATCTCGCGGTGCGTACCAGAGATTTCGATTAACGGCGGCGGGGATTTGTGGATCTTGGTATCCGGAACGGAAACTTCCTTGAGCGCCATACATCCTCCTTGAGAATCAAAACCCGCTCCGGCTTCCTGCTTCGGAGCGGGCAAAATTATATCATGCGGGGATTTTCAGGCATCCGGACCGGTATCAGCCGGCGGATTATAAACGCTTCGCATCGGACCTTGAACCGTCTGCGCTCCAAAACGCGTCATCACCACCGCCCCGATTGCCAGCAAACCGATGAACACCGGCAGGACCCACGTAAAGCACCCAACCAGCCAGAAAATATTATCCAATGCCTGCACCGAGTCAACAACGAAAACCAAGATAAACGTGCCCAGCCCGGTGGTCAGAACGGGCGCCCATTCCCGGTGCAGAGCCTGTGATAAACGTTCTCCGACTTCTCGACCAACAGCAATGACGCCAAACAGCCACGCAAAGCCCAGCGGGATCAAGCCCAGCAGCGCGACAGGCAGGAGAATGAGCGTCACTGCGCTCACAACCAGAGCAACAATGGACAGCATTCCAACGCCGACGGTCATCACCGGTTGGGTGACCATAGCCTGAGAGACCCTGTCCAACCGCTGTTGGAAGAAAAGAACAGCCAGCATGCCAAGAAACGCCATCAGCAACGAGGTGCCAAAGATCCTTGCAAACTCAAGCAAAGGATTGAATCGCATGTTTGCCATATCGGGGAACGTTACCCCCGGCACATCCGGGCTTTCAGGCACAACCGGCGGGACCCTGCCGCTGGGAATATCAATTTGGGGAGCGACATTATTGAACACTTCTCCCTTGATTTTCGCCCCATCGGCGCGCTGGATTTGCCCGCCCACCAACACCACATTGCCGGAGACAGTGGCAGATTCCTCCAGTTTGATCTGACCGCCGACGATAACCACTTCGCCGTTAAAGAATCCCTCGCCGATAATGTTGCCCCCGATCACGACGAGATCGCCGTTCAGTTCGGCTCCTTTCTCCACGGTCACATTTCCGCCAAAGAGTACAAGGTCGCCCTCGAAGGGCTCGTCGCTCGTGACGGTGATATTACTGCCAAAGATGACGCGTCCGTTGCCAGGACCGGGTCCCTGTGCGTACACCGAGTTTGTGGGCAGGATCAACACTGCCAGCAACAATAGATAGGTCAGGGTTTTTAATTTCTTCATGCTTTACACTCCTTGCGGAACACGGGTGAACCGCCAGATGGATACCGACCACAACAGACTGATTCCCGCAAACGCCGACACGACGATCAACCACACAAAGGGAGGCATAAAACCGAACAGGACCTTCAACAAAACCTCCCCCGCCTGTGACATCGCCTGGACGGTGGTGACAATGAAAATACCCCACTCCACGAGTGACACGATCCAGGCGCTCGGTGACGCCGGAAAACGCGAGAGCAACGGGCTTAACAACCAGAACAGCACCGGCAAACCTGTTATCAAGAATAGAACGGCTCCCCAGCCCCGGCGCCGGCGATCGGCAAGTTTGCGCTCCGCCAGGTACACCCGGAAGCGCGCCGCGAACCCTTCGGCAGGCGCGATCATCCTTGCCGAACGCAGGACCATCTCCGTTTCGAGGAGTGCGGAACAGTACACACACGAACGGACGTGCAAGTCGAGTTCACGCTTCTGTTCCGGCGTCAGGGATGTTTCATTCAACAGCCACTCTTCAAAAGGCTGGTGTTTCATAGGCTCTCCTTTCGGGTTGCATGCCGGGCATGGGCTCTTTCTGCCACATGCCCGCCAGCGCGCGACGCGCCCGGTGCAAACGGCTTTTCACCGCGCTGACGGTAAGATTCAAGGATTGTGCAACCTCCACTTCGGAAAAGTCGTACCAGTAACGCAGGACGAGCGCGGCTCTGTCGGTCGAATCCAATTCTTTCAACAAAAGGTGAAGGCGGTCGCGTTGTTCCTTTTTGACGGATTCGGTTTCCGGGTCCGGTGCGGAGGCGTCTGGCAGTTCGAAGGTCGCGCCCTCGTCTGTCTCGACATCCATCGAAAATATCGTGAATTTCTTCCTGCGGAGCAGGTCAATGCAATAATGTGCGGCGATGGAAAGCAACCATGTGCCGAACGGGCGGGACACATCGTAACGAGGCAGGTTTTGATATGACCGCAGAAAGGTTTCCTGCGCGGCATCCTCCGCCGCTTCCGATTCGCCCAGCATGCGATAACACAGGTTAAAAACAGGCTTATGATAGATTTCAACGAGTTGCGCAAACGCCTCGTCGCTGCCTTGCTGTGCCTGGATGACCCAGACTTTTTCGTCGCTCACTCTCGCTCCTGTTCGACTTTCCTGCCAATATGTACGAGCCTGCCCCAAAAAGGTTGCACTTAATGGGGATGCGCCTCCCCGCCTCCTACCGGACCGAGAAACCGCTCCCACCGCCCAAGCGAACCGGCACCCAGGGCGAACAGGCTGGAAATTCCCGTCGCCAGAGGCACTGCGCCGATCAGCCCCAGCGAGCCGACCAGCGTTCGAACGATCTCCTCTGCCACGAATTCAAAATTGACCAGGGAACTCAGGTTTCCCCGCCCCAGGGTGAACAACAACAGCATTGGCAGGGACGCGCCGGCATACGCCAGAACCAGCGTGTTGACCGTTGCCGCAACATGATCCTGTCCGATGCGCATGGCGGATCGAAACAAATCGCCAAATCCAAACGACGGATTGGCGCGGCGCAGCTCGAACACAGCCGACGCCTGTGTGGTGACCAGATCGTCCAGCACGCCCAACGCGCCGATGATCATACCACCCAGCAAAAGCCCGCGCAAATTTATCCGCGTCTGGAGCATTTGGAGGAGGAACAGGGCGTTTTCGTCCCCTGAGCCGGTTAACCTGGCAAGGACAACAAAAACCGAGGCGAGCGCTCCGGTGACAAGCAGGACGAGCGTCATACTGAGAACCGCCGCATGTGTTTTGAGATTCCAACCATATGTCAAATACAACGTCACGCCAAGCAAGATCATCGAACCGAGAATACTCACTCGCAACGGGTCTTCTCCTGCAAGAATGCGGGGAATGATGTAATGGACAATCACCGCCAAACTGAACGCCATGCTGAGCAGTGAACGAAAACCTTTCCAGCGGCTGATCAACAGAATCGCGCCTGCAAAGACAGCGGTCAACCACAATAGCGGCGTGATGCGCACAAAATCAACGAAGTAAACCGTCAAAACCCCATCCGGACGAGAGCCGATCGTCACAAGGATGTCGTCTCCCGGTTCGAGATAGACGGCATTCGAAAGCACCTGCCGTCTGCCGTAATCCATCTCCATGACGAGACCCCGATACTCCCCTTCAAGCGCCTCGACGCGCGCAATCTGATACTTCTGGACGACGCCGCCCAGGTCAATTTCGCCTTCTTCGATGATTGCAATTACGCGCGCACGCAAGGTCTGGGAGCCCAGAACAGACATGGCGACATCTGGCAGGGTTACAGGTCGAAAAAGCAACAATGACAAGACGATTGCGGCAATCAATGGCAGTACGATCCGGGGAAAGTGTGTGAGTTTCATTTCTGCAGTATACCCCGTACTCGAACTAAAAGGCTTATGCTTCTGAGGGGATGAAAGATGATCGGCAAAATTTTGCCCCAGAGTTACCCGTTTGAATGCAATGTCGCGAATTTTTGCTGATTTCTGTGTGAATCCGCGTCGCTTAGAGAGTATCTGAAAACTCAATCGTTGGCGTGTAGGGGATGTTCTCTAAAAGTCATCTCAAAAATGTCACCCTGAGCGTAGCGAAGGGGCTCTACGCCAAAAACGAGAGACTCTTCGGTCGCAACCACCGCTCCCTCAGAGTGACAGGGTATTTTCGAGATAAGTTCTAACGTTTCTGCGGATGCGCAAGAGAGCGTATCCTGCGCATTGGAAAGTTTGTGTTGACGACTTTTCAGACACTTTCTTTGGGCGAGGGGCGATTTCACAGTAAAAAGGGTGAGTAAAATAAAAATGGGACACATGACATGTGTCCCATCGGGTTGTTAGCTTGATTTTCCGTTCCGACCGTTCTTTCTGGGTTTCCGCAGACGCTCCGCCATTTTTTTGGGTTGGGTTTTTATGGCAGTGATGGCGCTTTGGACGCCTTCCGCCACTTCAGCGGGCACTTCACCGTGTTCGAGGAAGGAAATCAATTTATTGGAACGGGGACCGGTGGCGGGTTCCCTTCTGGCACTCGAGACATAATCGCCGTAATATTTGGGGGAATAAAGGGAACGGTATTGATAATCGTAGTAACTGTGCGCGCTTTGTTCGGAAATTTTGTTGAAGACAATCCCAAGCACATGCGCCTTGGAACGGTCCAATTGTTCCTTGATCGTTTTTGCCTGCTCTTCGCTCGTCAGTCCCGGTTCCATCACCAGAATGACGCCATCCACACGGGAAGCCAGATTGTAGGCATCGGCGATGATGAGCGGCGGCGCGTCCACAACCACAATCTCGAACTTCTCCCTGAGGTCGCCCAGAATGGAGCCGATCCGCTTCGACCCCACCACCTCGGTAATGTTGGGAGGAATGTTTCCCGCAGTGACCACCTTGAGATTGTGATTCTCGCTCCACGTTCGTACAACGCTGTCAATATCCGCTTTGTTGCGAATGAGATCGGACAAGCCGGGATCTTTCATCATATCCAACGCCTTGTGGACGGCGGGTCTTCTCAAATCCGCATCCACCAGCACAACCTCCTGCTCGCCCTGTGAGATAGACAAAGCCAGGTTCGTAGCGATGGTCGTCTTGCCATTTCCCTGGCTGGGGCTCGTTACGAGGATGGTTCTGACCGGTTTGCTGATCTGGAAAAACTCTATGTTCGAACGCAATAATCGAAAATTTTCGGCAAGAATGGAATTTGGATGTTTGGCAACGTAGGTGGCGTTATCCTCTTTTTCCACAAGTTCCGAGATGTAACCGATCACCGGCAAGTTGAATACCCGTTCCACGTCCGAGGTGGTTTTGATGGTGCGATCCAGAAAATCGAGCAAATACGCCGCGCCGGCGCCGAGGCTGAATCCCACCAGGCCTGCCAACCCGATAATGACAACCTTGCTAGTTCCCTCGGCTCTTGTGGGCAGATTCGCGGGCTCGACCACTGAGAGAATATTGAGCGCGCCCTCCTGCGAGTTTGCCAGAAAACTCGCGTAACTTTCGCGCAGAGTATTCAATTTCTCGGTTTGATCCTTGATCTCCCGTTCGATATTTGCGATCTGACTGGCGCTGTTCAGCCCAACCAGACTGCTGTACAGTTCCTCCAACTTCTTTTCGGTTTCCTCGATTTGCGCCCGGATGTTGGTCAGTTGCTGGCGTATAAATTCCTGCTGGATGCCGGTCTCGGTATCGCCGATGGCGGGGCTTTGCTCCATGAGTTGTTTCGCCAATTCGTTTGCGATGAGCTGCGCCCGCAAGGGATTGGTGTCCGTCACTGCAATTTCGACCATCTGGGCATTTGGCACAGCCCTGGCTTGATATTGCGGGAGCCAGTCAATACCAAGCGCCTGCATGGTCGCCTGTTGGATCGGTTCACGCTCCGCCCTGTCCGCATAGATTTGGGCGAGTTGCTGCGCAATATAGATCTGACCCGAATCAGGATTGGGATTCAAAATTGTTGTACCGATAACGAGGGTCGTCCGGGAAACGTAAACATCGGGCTGAAACATGGTCGAAACGCCGCTGGCAACCAATGCCAGAACGGTCACCAGCACCACGAGCCGCCACCAGCGTACGAGAGGTTTAAGATATGCGCTGATTTCCATAGAAGGGATAACTCGAAGACTTTGAAAAACCAGGAGAACAGATCATGATGAATATACCATAACCTGCCCATCGGTTGACCTACTTGTTATTCAAGACGCAAATTAGACGGATTTGTTACCAGGCAGGCAACGGCAAAAAGAACATCCGGCATTCTACAAAAGCCGTGCCGGCAGGGCAATGCGATGGATTGCATCCTGATAATGAGCACTCATTTTCCTTGTGATGGCATTCCAACCATGCCGCTTCTGCACGTAAGCCGATCCGGCAGCGCCGATTTCGGAACATTTTTGATTGTCGTTCAACAGGCTTAATACAGCCTGAGAGAACGCCTCCACCCCATCCGCCGCCAGCAGTTCCCTGCCAGGCGTGACCTCCAACGCAGAGAGCGTGCGAGAGGTGGTCACTACTGGCGTCCCGCAAGCCATCGCCTCCAAAATCTTGTTCTGGATTCCCGCCCCATACACCAGAGGGACGACCGCCGCTGCCGCCTTCCACAAATACGGACGAATGTCCTCCACCGTTCCCGTCACTGTGATACGCGGATCGGCTCCCAGTGCGCGGACCTCGGGGGTGGGATCTTTGCCCACGATCACCAATCGGACCTCAGACCGTTCCCGCCAAACCCTCGGCATAATCTCCGCTGCAAGGTATTTCACCATCGAGACGTTTGCGTGGTAACTCATCTTCCCGCTGAAAACCAGCGTCTCCGCATCTCTCTGGACCTCGGGATTGGGATGGAAAAAATCCAAATCTACCCCGTTTGGCAAAACCGAAACAGGCGCCGTCCTTGCGCCGGCGGGAACCAGCCCCAGCAGCGCTTTGCGATCTGTTTCCGATGTCACCAGAACGTGATCGAATTCACCGATGAGCCGCCCCTCCATGCGGCGGGTGCGGTTCAACTCAAAGCGTGTGACAAACTTACCGAACCATCCCCCCGTCCCATGACGGGATGCCTGCTCGAACAGATAACTGATACAGTCCACACTATCCCACACCACCGGCACATGCGGCAATTTCGACTTGATATATTGACCGTAACGCGAGCCCCGCAAATGCTCCACATGCACGAGGTCGAATGCCCCCGGCGTGCTCAACTGTTTGATCAGGCCCCCTGCCAGCCGCGGATTCCAGCTGTACACCGTCTGAAGCGGTCTACGCGAGGGAACAACCATCAGGCTGTTCCACAAAGAACGCCACAGCGGCTGTTGCTGATACACCACACGCGCGACCCGGGAGCGCAGGGCTTCCGCGTCCTTCACATCCTGCCCTCCCGAGCCGAGCGTAAAAACAGTCACTTCATGCCCCAGCGCCGCCAACTGAAGAATCAGATTGTAGGGTCGCGTGCGTATCAGGTTGGGGACGTAAGGGACAACGTAGGCGATTTTCATTTGACGGGTTGCATCAAGCCATGAATTCGTTTACAGCGGCGACAATGGTCTCCAGGTCGGCGGGCGTCAACCCGGCATGCACCGGCAGCGAAAGCACTTCGGTTGCCGCCTTTTCGGTTTCGGGCAGGCTTTGGTTATAGCCCAATTCTTTGACGTAAAAATTCTGCTTGTGGATGGGAACAGGATAATACACTTCGGAGCCAATGCCCTTCTCCTGCAGGTGAGCCCGCAGGGCGTCACGCTTCCCGTCTGGGACGCGGATGGTGTATTGGTGAAAGACATGGGTGTACCCATCAGGCACGAACGGCGTCATCACGCCTTTGAGGTTTTCGCTCAGGAATTGGGCATTTGCCTGGCGTTTGGCGTTGAACTGTTCCAGTTTGTGCAACTGCGCCAGACCAATGGCAGCGTGGATGTCGGTCATGCGGAAGTTGAAGCCGATTTCGTCGTGATAGTAGCGGACACGCATGCCATGCTGGCGAATAATGCGGCACTTTTCGTCAATGGCGGAGTCGTTGGTTGTGATCATGCCGCCCTCGCCGGAAGTGATGTTTTTGGTGGGGTACAGAGAGAAGGTGCCGGTGCCAAACGAGCCGACTTTTTTCCCTTTGTAGGTGGCGCCGTGACTCTGACAGGCATCCTCAATGACCACCAGACCATGTTTTTCGGCAAGACTCAGGATCGGGTCCATGTCGCAGGCTAACCCGTAGAGGTGAACCGGGAGAATGGCTTTTGTCCGAGGCGTGATGGCGGCTTCGATCTGGTTTACGTCGAGGTTGAAGGTGCGGGGGTCAATATCCACAAAGACCGGTTTGGCGCCGGCGTATAAAACGCTGTTGGCAGAGGCAATGAAGGTGAAAGCAGAGGTGATGACTTCGTCGCCGCTGCCGATGCCGTGCGCCAGCATGGCGACGTGCAGGGCGGTTGTGCCGGAGGAGGTGGCAACGGCATGCCTGACGCCGCACATTTGGGCAAAGCCCTCCTCGAAGGCTTTGGTGCGCGGACCCTGGGCGATGATGCCGGAATCCAACACTTCCATGACGGCTTGTTTTTCTTCTGCCCCAATTTGGGGTTTTGCCATGTGAATCATTGCAGTTTCTCCCAATCTTGAATGGAAATGTCCATTGTGCGTCCGCACTTTGGGCATTTGACGGTGACCGCCTGTGCGTTTTGCGAAATTTTTTCGGTGATTTCGCCGCAGGCGCAAACGAACCCGTGCAGGCGCGCCGGGTTGCCATAGACCAAACCGTAGGCTGGGACATCTTTGGTGACGACGCTGCCGGAACCAACCATTGCCCATTCGCCGATGGTGATGCCGCAACGGATGGTGGAGTTGGCGCCGAGCGCTGCGCCGCGTTTGACGCGGGTTTCGCTCAACACCCAGTCATCGGCGGCTTTGAGCGAGCCATCGGGGTTGACGGCGCGCGGGCGCATGTCGTTGGTGAAGCAGACGTGAGGTCCGACAAAGACACCGTCTTCGATAGTCAGCCCGTGATAGACGGAGACGTAGTTTTGGATCTTGACGTTGTTGCCGATGACGACGCCGGCATCCACATAGACGCCTTTGCCGATGATGCAATTCTCGCCGATGACGGCATTCTCGCGTACCTGGGCATGATGCCAGATGCTGGAGCCCTCCCCAATCTTTGCCTTGTCCGACACTTCGGCGGTCGGATGTATTCTTACACCCATAGGTTGTTTCCTTTCATAAAAAAGCAGGAGCAATCTCCTGCGTGAGTTCGATTACTCTGCAAACATGGAGCGGAGGCGGAGGCGGTGCAAGACCAGCCGCGCCTGAAAGCCGAGGTGCGATTTGATGGTTTTGAGCAGCTTTGCCTTCGAGACGCCGAACATGCGGCGGTGAAGGGCGGCGGGGAATTCGTCCACGCGGTAGCCCTTGAGCATGGCTTTGACCATCAGTTCGGTGCCGCCCAGAAAGTCATCGGCGGCGAAGGGAATGCGGTCAATCACTTCGCGGCGGTAAGCGCGGTAGAGAGCGGTGTAGGTATGCACATTCCAACTGAGCAAAATGCGGTAGAGCAGGGACGAGCCGCGGCTGAGGAAGATGCGGTACCCCGGCACGCCCACCACTTCTCCTTTGGGGTGATAGGGAGAGGCAGTGACGATAGCGACATCCCCTTTGAGGTGTTCGAGCATGGTAGGGATGGTGGAAAAGTGGTAGGTGCCGTCGCTGTCGGTGGTGACGATGATGTCGCCGGTCACTGCTTTGAAGCCAGTGCGCATTGCCGCACCCAGCCCGCGGTTGACTTCGTGCTTCTCGAATTTGACCTCGATAGACGGGTGAGCGTACGCGCCGAAGGCTTGCTGGAGGGCGTTATACGTACCGTCGCGGCTGCCATCGTCCACGAAGATGACTTCGATGGAGTTTATCGTCGCGCCGTCCACCCGGCTGCCCAGCAGGTTTTCGACCACCGGGAAAAATTCGTTCTTCAGTTTCTCGATGTTATCCTCTTCATTAAAGCAGGGAACGACAACCGAAAGTTTCATACTTTGCTTTGAATCCTTCTCGACTCTAAAATTTGATCGCGCAGCAACAGGACGAAACGCAGGGCGTTGTAACCATCGGCGGCGGTGACTTGAGGCGTCCTGCCCTCGGCAACGCAGGTGACGAAGTCCTGCAGTTCCAGGAACAACGGCTCCATGGTCGGCACGACGATCCGCTCGATCAAACTCTCCTGGCGATACTTGTGACTGTTCTTGTGGTTTACATAATCGCCCAGCGTGCGGCGATGCACCTCGATGGTCTTGTGCAAAAGATCCGCTTCGATATACGCCTCGCGTGTAGTGACCGAGATGGCGCGGATTTTCTGCTCAGTCACGCGCGAGGCGGTGAGCGTGAGCAAAATTTCAGGCGCATATTTCAAAATCGCCATGCCATAATCAATGCTGTCGGTGAAGACGGCAAAGCCGTGTGCGTCCATCGAAAGCGGTTCGGTTTCGAACAAATCCACCACCAAGCCAATATCGTGAATCATCAGGTCGAGGACGACGTCCACATCCACGTTGCTGCCCTGGAAGGGGCTCAGGCGGTTGAAGTTCATCGCCAGCACCTCCATGCCTTCCAGCACTTTCCGTAATTCGATGAAGGCGGGGTTGAATTTTTCGATATGACCGACCTGAACAATCGCCCCGCTTTTGGAAGCCGCATCTTTAAGCGCCTCAGCCTGCTCCAACGTCTCCGTGAACGGTTTCTCCACCAGGACGTGAACACCCGCATCCAGACAGCGCCTCACAATTTCATAGTGATAGGGCGTGGGCGTGCAAACGCTGACGGCATCCACGTTTTCGAGCAGGGCATCCACTTCCCTGAAAAACGAGACCTCGTGCCGGCGCGCCATCTCCCTGCCTACCTCGGCATTGGCATCGCAAATCCCGACGAACTTTGCATGCCGCAAGTTTGAATAGACGCGGCAGTGACTTTGCCCCATCCTGCCGGTGCCGATAACGCCAATCCTCACCTGATCCATGACAATTCCTCCATTTCGTTTTTTTTATATCGTAACGGCTGATTATCCCTGCCGCAAGTGGATAACGTCACGTCTGTCGAAATACAATCCATGCGGCGGCTATTTCAGGTAGTATGTCAAAAACTGTGGAAAAGCAATGCGATATTAATGTCGCGCTACCTTTTTACACAAATTTCGCAATACAACCCCTATTTCAGCAATCCCAAAACGTACAATAATCCAAACAAACAGCCTTTGCCATTCTGCCCAGCGGGTTCTGTGGTCTGTGTAAATGACGGGGGCGGCGGGGTATTCGTTACAGGCGCGGGTAGAGTGTTTGCTGCGGTAGGGGTGGCAGGTGGAAGAGGGGTCGCGGCAGGCGGTGTGGCTGTGACGCGCTCCAACCCGCTGGTATCGGGGCGGAAGGGCAGCTCAGACGGGAAAATGGCGTAGGTCTTCATCTGCAGCCCGTTGATTAAGTCCGTCAGCCTGCCGTCTTCGATTGCGGCGATGCCCCTTGGGGTTTCGATGTGGGTCAGCGACAACGCTTCGGCGATGCCGCCCTCGAACGACAAGGACAGGCTTTCAGCGCCCTCGGAAACCTTCCACAAGCGGACGACCAGCCCGGCTTCGAGCCCGTCTTCGGCTGGTTTCAGCGCCCAAAGCAGGACGTTTGGGTTTTCCAAAGAGAGCAGGGAGAAGGATTTCTCCGGGTACCGATCGCCGCCCTCCACCCGCGCGGCTGTGAACGGATTCTGATGTTCGAGCGCGAACTTCATCGCCGAGACCGGCTCGTAACCGGCATGCGCCTTCAAAGCAAACCGCTGCAGAAAGCGCTCATCTCCGCCCTGGTCGCCCAGCGCAGCCGCGCCGTTCAGGTCGTTGCCGCCCACCAGCACGGAGACCTGCGGCGTTTTTGTATCCAGTTCGCCAACCGTGCTGTTCCCCACCTTCATGAAATAGCAATCGGCGTTCGAGAGCGTCACCCCTGCTGCTCCATCGCCACTGATGTCCACAAAGTGGTTGAGCGTCAGCCAGTCGTAGCGGGCGTTGCGCGGCGAGTAATGCCCGCCGTCGGTGGTCAGCCGCGCCCGCAAAATTGCGCCGACCTCCTCGTGATGAAAGTCGGGGTTTTGCAGGGCAAAGCCGAAGCCCCAGGTAGTCGTGGCGTTGAAGTTTTGCGTAATGAGGTTCTCGATCTCGATGCGGTCCACATCGCGGAACAGCGTGATGCGCGCCTCATGCACCAGCGGAGAATCAGCTGAGGCGAACAGGGTGGCAGAAACGGCTCCGGCGTTTTCCAAAGTCAAATTGCCGGAGGCAGGTCCGAGGTCATTGAGGAAGCGCCCGTTCACTTCCGCCGCGAGTTCACGGTTTCCGCGCGTCTTGTCAATCAGGCTGGTCACCGCGCCGCGTCCGTCCACTGACAGTTTGTAGAAGCGGTTTTCGATCACGCCGCCGCTGACGCTGATTTCGTTGGAGAACGGCTGACCCGCGCCGGGGCGAATCTCGAAGACTTTGTAGCCGGCGGAGGGGACGTTCTCCGCCAGGATTCGCAGCCAGCGCTTCCCTTCCTTGACGATGACCTGGCTCAGCGTTTCCCGGTCATCTTCCACGCTGACGACGTGGACAGGTTCGGCGCCGTCAAAGGGGTAATCGGCGTAGTCGGTGCGCGCCCAACCCAGCGGGTTGAAGACGAAGAAGCGTTCGTTTGCGCCGTTTTTCTGGATCATCCCGCCAAGAGATTTGACCGCGTCATCGTGCAGGGTGTTCACATACTGTTCGATTTCCGCGGTGATTTTTTTCGTCCATGCGATGCGTTTTTGCGTCAAGCCTTCCCAGGGCGCGCCCTGCCAGTCATGTTCCCAAAACAGACCGAGATTCATCCATGCTAAGTCACGCTGTTCTTTGCGCTCTTTCATGAAGTCGTTTTGGTTGAGGGAGACGAGCACCGCCAGGCTTTCGGCTGTGCGCAATTTTTCCACAGCGCGTTTGACACGCGCCGACACTTCCGCCATGCTGGCGCAATCGAGGTCCCATTCGTTGCCGAAACTGGCGGAGAGGGAGGGGATGTCGCTGCCGTAGTTTTTTTCAAAATCCTGTGCAAAGTCAATTTCGTTGGAAACGATGACTTTGAAGTTTTGGTTGGAGAGGTTCTTGGCGGTGATGACAAACTCGTCGGTTTGGGTCTGGAGGTCGTCCCAACCGTGACCAAACGCGCCGATCACTTGGTATGGATACCTGGCTTTGAATGCCTCGTCAGAGTCCACGTAGTTGACCACCTGTTCGGGGTAGCGGGCTTCGGCGTAGCCGCCCACGCCCTGGTTGCCGGTCAGCATGGAGTTCCACTTCATGAGCAGGCGGCTTCCGTCTGCGCCGACCCACCAGTAGATGTCGTGTTCGCGGTCCCAGGCGTCGGGGACTTTGGTGGCGCAATCGCAGATGCCTTTCCAACTGAAGGTGGCACCGGAGCCAGCCCACAGTGCGCCCAAGCCGAAGGGCAGGGTCTGGTTTTCTATGGAGTAGGCAATGGGAAAGCGCAAGTTGTGGCGGCGTTCGAGTTTGCCGGGGTAGTACATGCCGCGCAGCACCGCCTCGGCGGGCGCGCCGCCCAGGCAGACGCACAGAGCGTTCAGCGGCACGCTGATATGCCCGCTGCGAATGCGTTCGATGAGGCGGTTAAACTCTGCTGGCGTTTTTTTCTTTTCATAAACCCACACCCAGAAACTGCCGTCACAATTCCAGCGGCTTTGGAATTCGGGTGGTTCGTTTTGGGTACGGTCTGCCAGGTCGAGGTAGTAGTCGAGCATTTCAACAAAAACCCGCTCATAGGTCTCCAGGTCGGCGGTCCAAAAGAGGTCGGTGTGGTCATCTGGCGCGATGTAGATGCGCTTGCCGGTGAATTCCTGCAAAAATCCACCCACACCCAGGTCGGCGAGAAATTGCGGCAAGACGGCTCCGCTCAGGAGAACCACGCCGGTTTGCAGGAATTCGCGGCGGGTGAGGGAGAGGTTTTTCCCGCCGCCGGCGCGGTTTCTGCCGTATTCGCTGTTCAGGGTGATGTGGGAGTGGTGGCGGGTCATGTTATCTCAATTTGGTAGAACCGATCAAGGATTCTGCGGAGTGTATTCATATAAGTAACGTGGATATTGGAGGTTGAAGCGTTTTGGGAGGGTGGAGAGCGGCGCAAAGCGGTCGCCCAGGTCTTCTTTGAGTTTGTATTCGTCCGCTAGGAAGCCGAGGAGCGGGTCATTTTCCAACGGGTAATTCATCAAAATATAGGCGGGACCCTGCGGATGGATGACCGGTTCGAGCAAGCCGCGCGTGACCGGATGATTGTAGGTATCCACGCCGGGTCCGCGGATGATGTCTTCCATGGGGACCCAATGCACAGCAGGGAAGAATCCGTAACCGCTTTCCAGCGGTCCGATCCAGGGGGCATATACCGCGCCATCCAGCGAATTCAGGTATTGAAGGAGGTCACGATATGCCTGCGGAGCCCGCGGGGAGACAAGCACAGAGGCAGGGTTGTAGAAGAGCAAGGCAAAGGAAGCAGCCAGCGCAAGGAGGTGTATTGCCCACTTTCTTACAAGGGCATATTTCTCCGTTGCGTATTGCAACCCGAGAACCCCTGTGATGATGAACCAGGTTGCCATGGGAATGAAAATGTTATTGTTGGAGCCTTCGTCCAATGCGCCCATGACGCCGGTCAGCATGGCAAAGGGGAGCATGAAATACCAAACGTTTACGTCCCTCCATTTTTTGACGAAAAAATACACGGAAGCGGCTGCCCCCGCCCCGGCAAGCGCGAAGTAATTCTTGACCGCATAGCCGATGTATCGTTTGATACCGGCGAAGGAAAACCCGCTCCAATGGCTGGGAACGGTAAGAGTGTAGTAATGGAACCAGGATCCAAGCCACAGGGAGGGGGCAAGGGCGTACAAAACCGGTCCAAGCAGCGCCGCCAGCGCCCAATACATCCATGAATTTCTCAGTCCATCGCGCCAGGTCAGGTAGAGTACGCCGCCGGCAACGAAGATTGCGCCGTGCTGTTTGAACCAGAACGAAACGACGAGAATGAACACGCCCAGCAGGTTGGTCGCGCGCGAGCGTTTCAGGTCAATAAGATACAAGCCCAGCAGGGCAGTGAATAGCAGCCAAGAATCCGAGTGGGCGTTATCGAGATAGGTATCCATGGCGCGGTATGCCGCGGCGAAAAGCCCAACCGCCATGAGCGCCCACCAATTCGATGAGGTATGCCGCCTGACTGCTGCGAAGATGACAATCCCTGCGCCAAGCATTCCCAAAATGGCGACCAGTCTCATCGTGAAAAGGTTTGCGCCGAACACCCAGGCGAAGGGAACGGAAACGTAATAATACAGCGGCGCATACGCCAGCGAGACGAAATCGGAGGACGGTTCGACATAGAGAGGCAGTCCTGCCATGATTCTGCGAAGATGCTGAACAACGAGCAATTCCATCGCTTCCAGGTTCAGGGGGAAATTGACATGATTGAACCAAACATAGACCGTGAATGCAATCCATGCGAGGGCGTAAGCGGCAAAGAGTGTTACGGCGAGTCTGGTCAGCGTTTCTGAGCCTCGCCAGGCGCCGGCGAGGTAAACCATGGCAGCGACGCCCAACAGCGCCAACACCAGCAATCGTTCGATCATTTCAACTCCAATCACTTTTGAGCCCGTTGATACAGGTCATAATCGCCGAAGGAGGCGAGCAGTTCGTATTCACCCATGAGTTCGTCCAGCGGATAAATCTCCGTCCACTTGGAGAATTCGCCCGCCAGCAGGTAGTCTGGTTTTGCGGTTTGGACGAAATCGTAGCGCTCCCGCACGGGTTCGCCGCCGTAATAAACCTGGTCCACGGCGACGGCGAGCAGAGCATTCGGGGGGTAGTGATAGTTGTGGTCTGTGAGAAAGCCCATTTCCGGGTCCCAGGTTTCGATGACGGCATCGAGCGGAACGTTTTGGTTGAGGTATTCAGCCATTTGCATGGCATAGGGCGGAGGCGGGGCGGCGATGTCTGTAACGGTTTTGCCAAAGGGAATCAGGATGATGAGAATCAGCCACAGGGCAAGGGCAAAGCGGATGGCGTTTTTCGCTTCGAACAGGGAGCGGAACCAGCCGCCGCTCCAATCGAACCTGAAGCCCTCGGCGACGTCCCAAAACAGGCGCGCAATGAAAATGCTGGAGAGGCTGAGACCGAGAAAGGCGTAGCGAATCCAGCCGATGGAGGCAACGACATACCAGACCAAGTTCAACGCCACGAGGAGAAAGATCACGCTCCACTTTTGTGCCTCGCGGGTACGCGGCAGGGAGAGGAAGAACCCGTAGAACAGAGCGGGAATCAAGGCGCCCAGATAGACGGCGCGGGAGGTCAACTCGCCGAAGTTCGCGTTGAGTTGGGCGAGGTTGAAGTTGAAGGCTGCCCCTTCGGCAGAAGCGCGCAGGAGCGCCAGATTCTCCATGGCAGTGGAAGGTCCCAGGTATTGAAGCGTGAGCAGCTGCCAGATGCCGAAACTTCCCGCCGCGATGATGCCCGGCACGAGGAAGTTGCGGTGCGAGGAGGTCTTGTAATAGAAAATATCGAGCAGCCAGGAGAGGATCAGCGTCGGCGCAAGGAACAACAGGTACTGGTACTTGGTGATCATCGCCAGCCCAAACAGCAGACCGATGAGCGACAGGCGCTTCCAGTCGTTTTGGTTCCATTTGGAGAACCACAGGTAAAGCGCAAGAAGGAGAAAGAAGAAGCCCGGCACCTCGCCAAGCAATTGACGTCCGTACTCCAAAAACAGGACGCTTCGGGAGGAGAGCAGCAAGGCGAGGGCGATCCACGCCACCCACCTGCCCGCCAAGTGTTCGACCAGACGATAAAAGACGTAGATTGCAGCAAGCAGGTAAAGCGCCATGACCAGCCGCGCCTGCAGCGAGCCGATGCCGAACAGTTTGAACGCCGCGGCGATGGGAAGCATGACGGTCGGACCGACGCCGATGGTGGGTCCGTAGTATCGAAATCCCTCGCTGCTGATGTCGGCATAGACACCGTATTTGACGAGTGTCTTCGGGACGTGCAGGTGGGAGCCTTCGTCGAACCAGGGAACGGGGAAGCGCGTCAGGTTGTGGAAGAGGAGGAAGTAGACAAGCAGGAGCCCAATAGCCCACAAGAGTATTTTTCGGTTTTTTGATAGGAACTTCCCCATTGTGTTTTCCATAAATTTTCTCCAAAAGGTATGGGGGGACATTACAGCGCAAAGTCCGACGCTAGAGAGCGTCTCTTACGCTTCGGCGTAGGCAGACGTACTCTGACCTCCGCTTTTTCTCCCAAAAGTGCAGGTGACAGGTGCTAAGTAGTCGGTCGCATGTTTTTAGAAATCCATTGGCACAGTCGGCGTTCTCTTGCGCCGACAGGGACGTTGGAGAACGTCCCCTGCGCGTCGAATGATTTTCGACCGACTACTTAGGAATAAGTCGAGCGGATGGCGTGTTCCTGCGCGCTGACGATGACCAGCGCATATTCCGCGCCGCCAAGTACGAGACGGTTGTCTGTGGGGGTTGTTACATCATCCACGCTGAAAGAGGCGAGGGTTTTGCCGGCGTGGCGGAGGGGAATCAAAACCGTCAGCGTGGAGGCAGGCTGGTCCGGCGGGAGCAGGCGGAAGGTCAGGGTGGAGGCGGCTGCGTCCCAGGTGATGTCGGTAAAGTCGGCGTCGTGGCGCAGGTCGGTGAAGTCCAGCCATTCCTGAGCGGAGAGGATGGGGACGCCGAGTTGTTTTGCGTAATCGAGGACGCCCTCGAGGAAGATAGCGGCTTTTTCGGCAGGTTCGCCGCCCACCTGAAAGGGGTCCACGTGGAATTGAGCGCAGAGGGCGCAGTAGTCGCCGTTGAGGGAACGGTCGAGCAGGTCTTTGGCGACGCCCACCGCCTGCTGAGGGGAAAGTTGGGGCCAGCCGCCCCAGCCGGGCACGTCCATGGGGATGAGGTGTTCGTCGGTGAGTTGGGTGAGTTGCTGGTAGATGTCGAGGAGGCGTCCGTGTTCGTCCATGAATTTCATGGGGCGCCCGCTGCCGGTCAGGTGACCGTTGGGCCATTCGCCGTTTTTCTTTTGGAGGGATGGACCGACGTGGTAGTAGTCGAAGTTCATGCGCATGCCGAGGGTTGCCTGCCAGCGGGCGGTTTCCGTCCAGCCGCTCCACAGGACTCGGTGCGTGCGGACGGTGTGGGGTACGGGTCCATACCCTCTGCCGGTGAATTCCTTCCAGTACTCCAGCCAGCCGCTTTCGAGTTCGGTATCCACGTAGGGGTGGAGGGCGATTTCATGACCGCGCGCCCGCCAGCCTTGCACCATGAGCGGAGTGGGCGAGCCAAACTCTTGTTCCAGCAATTCAGAAACCAGCGGGAGATGATCCGTCAGCCAGAAGCGCGCCAGGCGCTCGGCGCGCCCGATGTCGCTGACGATTTGGGGCGAGTAATAGACCGTATAATGCCCGCCGCGCGCTTCCACGCGGGTCAGCACGTCTTCGATGAAGTTGGCGGGGTTGCTGTGCGAGTCGCCGGTGGCAATCAGCACGCTCTTTTCGTCTTCGGGGAAGTACCACAGGCGCGGCAGGGGCTTACGGCTCATTTCTGCCAGCAGGTTGACGAACAGTCTCTGCTGCTCATCCGCCTGCGGGATGTGAATGAGGTCTAGGTCAATCCAGCCGGCGAATTTGTCCACCGTGCGGATGCCCTCCAAACCGTCGTTGTCCTGGTCAATCAGTTTCGGGTTGCCCTGCCGCATGAGGACGATGCTTTTCACCAGGTCGAAGGCATACGCCGCCGCCAGCCCCTGCCCAAAGGCATTGAGCGTGATGGCGGGGTTTTCGGTGGGCGTGTCGCGGTCAGCGTAGAGCCAGGCGATGGGCTGTGCGCCCGTCAGCGTGAAGAGGTGTGACTCGCCATGAATTTGCAGAGAGGAGGGATGGATGCCTGCGGCAGCGGGATGGGCGGGATCGGTCTTCAGGTACCCCTCCAGGAAGACGCCTTCGCTTCTTTCCACGCCGAAAACAGATTCCAGACCCTCAGCCGGTCTCATGCCGACGAGGCGTCCGCCGCGCGAAACGTAGGCGGAGAACATCTCCGTCTGCGCGGTGGTCAACGGAGTCTCGGTCAGGATGGCGACTTCGTATCGCTGGAGGGAATCAGGCTGGAGCGTGGAAAGATCCGCCGTGTGAAAGCAGTTCACTCCCTCCGCCCGCAGGATCTCGGTGAAGTACATCCCGAACGGATTCGACGAGTCCTTATTCACGACCAACAGGATCGGGACGGAACCATCCAGGTTGGCAGTGTGAACGATCTCGACATACGGGGAGCGTTCGAGCGGCACCTCCCCCAGCGCATCGCGATAGACATAAGCGCCAACCCCCAGCGCGACAGGCGCGACCACCGCCGTGCCTGCGCCTGCGAGTTTGAGAAAATCCCTGCGGGATAGTTTGCGCTTCATGGTATTCGAAAGATCTCACCGAGCAGTGTCTTCAGGTACAGCCGGAAGCCGTTCAGGGCCGTTCTGGCGGATGGTTCGTTCACCAGGTTGTTCATTTCCTGCGGGTCTTCAATCCAATTGTACAACTCTTCACCAAACTTTTCATGGTGGATGTACTGCATCTCGTCCCCGACCACCGATTTTATCGCGCCGTGCGTGGAGGGGTTGACCTCCGCCGCGCCGTTCATTTGCGCCAGTTCTGAGATGGGGTCGGGCCAGTCGGCAGGGGCTTCGCCGGAGATCAGGATGGCAAGGGATGGACCGGGGAACGGGTCATCCGCCGCATTGATCAGTGAAAGGATGGTCGAGGGCAAGGCGGTGATGGTTACAGGCGTCCCGACCGTTTTCCCGGCGGGGACCTGTCCCGGCGCCCAAACGATCAACGGGACGTGGATCTCATCCAGGTACAACGAGGCGCTGTGCTGGAGTATGCCATCATGTTCGCCAAAAGATTCACCGTGATCGGAGGTGACGATCACGACGGTGTTTTCGAGCAAGCCGCGCGCCTCAAGTTCGCCGAACAATGCTTTGATCTGGTCGTCCACGTAGGCAATCGAGCCGTCGTAGGCGTCAACTTCAGATTGAATCTGTTCCGGCGTCAGCGACGGGGAGTAGCGCTCCATGAAGCCGTTGATCAGGCCGCCGGGGCTGGGGATGGAAGCGAATTGGCTGCGGTACGGTTCGGGCGGGGTGTAGGGGTCATGCACGTCGAAGTAGTTCATGAAGACGAAGAAGGGTTCGCCGCCTTTGTCTATCCAGTTCAAGGCGGCGGCGTTGATGTCGGAGGCGAGCAGGCGGTTGGGAACGCCCTCGTAGTCGAGAGCTTTGCGCAAGCCGTAGAAGTCGAACAGGAAGCCGTACAGGGAGGAGTTGAAGAACGCGTCGGTCACAGACTGGTAATTATCTTCAAAGTGCAGGAAGCCGCGTCCGTGCCCCTGGCGGCGGGTGAAGAAAAGCGTGTTCGCCGAGAAGGCGGCGGTACGGTAGCCGTTTGCCTGCATGACTTCGCCGATGGTCGGATAGGTATCGTCAAGCGGTTGGGTTTCGGCGTGGGTCTCGTAGGTGTAACGCCCGGTGAGCATGGAGGCGTGGGAGGGCTGAGTCCACGAGGAGGGAGCGATGGCGGTTTCGAAGCGGACTCCTTCGACGGCGAGGTTGTCTATAAAGGGGGAGGTGTTTCGTTTGTAGCCGTAGGAGGAGAGGTGGTCGGCGCGCAGGGTGTCCACGATGATGACGATGACGTTGGGAGCATTGGGAGCGGCGGCAGGCAGGCGGGCAGTGCGGATTTTCTCATTGAGCCAGCCGCCGCCTTGATTGAGAATGAGGATGGCAATCGTTGCGCCCGCCAGCCAGCGCAGGATGCGAGTCAGTTGGCGGGTGGCTGCCGCTTCGCGTTTGGAGATGAAACTGAAGATCTGATACGCCGTCCCTGCGGCGAGGAGGAGGATGGCAAATAGAGAGATTTTGCCAAACAGGACGATGAAGAGCCAGTCGAAGGCGGCGAGGAAGATGAACGCGAACCAGGCAACCTTCCTGATCGGCAGGCGCGGAAGGAACCAGCCTGCCAGCGCAAAGACCGCTCCCGCCAGCGTGAACAGGATAACGTCCACCAGCGGGGCGATCCACAGGGTTTCGTACCAGTAGGCACGGTTTTGCAGACGCCAGGTCAGCAGGGCGGCGCGGCTCAAACTGAAGAGCAGAAGCCCCTCCACCAGGCCGGTCAGCAAGCCCATTGCGGCAGAAAGCGAAAGGGTTTCTTTTGCGAAGGGTTGGATGTTTTGCTTCACGGTCATTGGGAATCATTTCTTGTTCTGTTGCGAAGATGCCCAAAGGCAGTGAAGCATCGCCTTTTTCCCTCACCCCAACCCCTCTCCCAGTGGGAGAGGGGCAAGGGGTGAGGGCGAAAAACAGTTTCGCAATAGGTTAAACCATATGTTTGCAACAGAGCATTCATTTTTCAATGTCGTAGGGCCAGGTGAGACCAAGTTTGGCGATGGCTTCGAGGTAATAATTCTTGAGTTTATCCAAAACGGTCGGGGTCTCTTCGGCACGGTTGTTCAACTGGTCGGGGTCGTCCTTCAGGTGGTAGAGTTCGACACCGTTGAACTCATGTTCGATATACTGCCATTCTTCGGAGATGACGGAAACCATGTCGCCTTTGATGGAGAGATGATTCGGGTTGACCCAGGACGATTCCGCCATCTCGGCAATCGGGTCGGGGAAGCGAGCCGCCGCGGAAGGGTCGCGCCAGAGTTCGGCGAGGGAGGGACCTGGGAAGAGGTCTTGTGACGGCTCGCCGAGCAGGTCAAGCATGGTGGCGGGGAGGGCGGCGTTGGAGACGGGCGTTTCGAGGCGCAGGTTGTGCGGAACAGACGCGGGATACCGGATGATGAGCGGCACGTAGATGACCGGGCGGTAGAGCGAGTTGTGATGTTCCCACAAGCCATGCTCACCGAAGAGTTCACCATGATCGGAGGTGATGACGACGATGGTGTTTTCGAGCAGGCCGCGGCGGTCGAGTTCGTCCATGAGCCATTTAATTTGCTGGTCGGTGTAGTAGATGCCGCCATCGTAGGCGTCAATTTCGCCCTGCACCTGCTCGGGGGTTTTGGGATTGTAGATGTCGGCGGTTGTCCAATCGGTGTTGACCAGTCCGCCGGGGTTTTCGAATTGGGAGAAACGGGCGCGTTCAGGGGAAATGTAGGGGGCGTGAATGTCGTAATAGTTGATGAAGACAAAGAAAGGTCTGTCGTTATCCTGGTCTATCCAATCCAGCGCGGATCGGTTGACACTAGGCGCCCAGCGGCGGTCAATGGAAAATTCCATGCCGAAGACTTTGTGCAGGACATAGTATTCCAAAAAGCGCCCGTAGAAGGAACTGACCGCCAGTTGCGGCAGGGTCTGGTAATAATCTTCGAAGTGGTGGAAGCCGCGCGCAAAGCCCCAGCGGCTGGTGACGGTTTCGAAGTTGCCGTTGAAGGCGCCGGTGCGGTAGCCGCGCGCGGCAAGCGCCTCGGCGATGGTGGGGTAGGTGTCGTCCAGGTAGCGTCCGCCGTCGGCTTTGTGTTCGTAGGGCCAGCGCCCGGTGAAGAGCGAGGCGTGGGAGGTCAGGGTCCAGGAAGAGGTGGCGTAGGCGTTATCAAATACGACGCTCTGCTGTGCGAGGCTGGCAAGGTAAGGGTCGGTCTGGCGTTCGTAGCCGTGCAGCGACATGTGGTCGGCGCGCAGGGTATCAATGACGATGAACAGCACATTCGGGGCAGACTGTTTCGCCGGCGGCAGGTTTCGAACGGCGATTTGTTCGCTGATCCAAATACCGCTCTGGATGACGACCAGCAGGACGATAGCAAACACGCTCACGCCTTTGACGGTTCTCCTCACGAACGGCGCGAATCGCTTATCACGCTCGAAGAGGGTCAGGGATACCTGGTAGCCGATTCCCGCTGCCAGAATGATGAAAGCAACAGGCGACAACCGCCCGGAGAGAATGGTGCCCAGCCATGAAAAAGCCAGCAAAAAAGAGAAGGCGAACAACGCCAGCCGCTTCACCCAAACCTGCGGCAGAAACAACGTCAGGACCACCAGCCCCGCTGCGGCAAGCAGGAATAACAACGCGTCAAAAACTGGCGCAATCCACAGCACGGGCAAGCCGGCGCCGAGGTAGGTGATCTGTCCCTTGAGCAGGTCGAAGCCTCTGAGGGTGTAGAGCAGTGCGCCTTCCACCAGCCCGGTCAACACGCCGAACCAAAGGGCATAACGAAGAATTTCTGCTGCGATCTGTTTATCGAATTTTTTCATCGTCCTCATCCGTCATCCAAATCTCGTCTTGCAATAAAAAGCGACGTGATGATCTTTACAAAATAATCCTGTAATGTTGCGTAGGGCGCGTTCTCTCCCTGGCGCCGCCCGCCATTGCGAAGCCTCCCTGAAGCGGAGCGGGAGGGCAGGTGTACGCGCCTGTTGGCGTTAGAGAACGCCAACTACGCGGTTACGGTATTTGATTAATTTTCATGACTCCACTGCAAAAACCCTGAAGTTTTACCACGAAGACACGGAGTCACAGAGTTTCCCTTCATTTTTTTGCTCGTGTCTCCGTGTCTCTGTGGTTCGATTTTCACCTTTTTGCAGTAGACTCTTTCATAATATCGCTGTACCGATTCTAGATGTATCCCAACCCACTCAGCCGGTCGCGCAGGATTTGCTGTTCGTCGGCGGTGAGACCGGAGGAGTTGTTCAATTCCATGCCCGCCACCCACGATGTTCCTTCGGCGGCGGAGGGAAGCGGAAAGCCCGTCAGTTGCACGAGGGTGGGGGCAATGTCGGCTGCCACGCCGCCGCTGTACTCTCCGCTGATGGGGTTGTTGGCAGAGACCAGGACGAAACAGTCGGCGCCGAGGATGGCGATGACCGTGTCGTCGCTCAGTTCCTGGAGCGCCTCACCCACCTCCTGGTCGAGGCGAAGGTAGTCGTCGGCAGACCAGTTGTCGGCGGGGTAAGAGGCGGCGGTGTATTGCAGGTAGTCCCAGTCGCCCACCGAGAGTTTTTCGCGCAGGGTGACGGGGTTGGTTGTCTCTACGCAGAGTTTGTCCGCCTGCTGGAAGTATTCCATCAGCGAAAGGGTATGGTTTTCCTGACGAGCAAGCACGTTCCACTCGCCGGAGGCGGCAAGCGCGCCGAAACAGCCCATGTCCATCAGGCGGCGCAGGTTTTCGAGGCGTTCGTCGTTGAAGAGGGCGGCGCGTTTGGCACCGGGAAAATGCAAAACCAGAACGTTCATGACAGCAAATCACTCCCTTCCATTTCGGCGTTTTTCGGGACGCCGAGGGCATTCAAGATGGTCGGCGCAAGGTCAACGAGACTGGGCGACTGGGCGCGGAATGTTCGGTTCATCAACAGCACGCCCGGCACGAGCGCGGGGTCAATGACGTGGTCGCCGCCCCAGCGTTTGTGATTGTCGACAAACAAGCCTTGCGGCACGCCGCCCAGGGGCGTATCCCACGAGACGCGATAGCCCTCGGAAAAATTGACCAGCAGATCAGGCGCTTCATGCAGATAGGGACCGCTGTAAATCTGCTCGCGCCGTGAGACGCTGCGCACCGCCACCGCGCCGCGCTCGGGGTCCACCAGTCCGCTCAGTCCGCGCTCGATTCCCTGACGGGTTTGTTCGGCTTCCTCTTCGTTGAGGATTCCGTTGGCTTCGCGCCCCTTGAGGTTGAGGAAGATGCAGCCCAAGCCGAGGGCGAAGGCTTTGGTTTTGTCCCAATCCACGTTTTGGAAAAAGTCGCCGCTTTCGCCGGGCTGAACGCCGGGCTTGAGGGCAAGGAAACCGTTTTCGTACAGCCAGGTGTTCAGGTTCAAGCCGCGCTGGAACGAGTTCATGCCGTGATCGCTGAGGACGATGAAGAGCGTTTCGTCGTCCACTGCCTTCATCGCCTCCCCGACAATCGCATCGCATTCGCGGTAATGTTCCTCGATGGCGCCGGCATACTCGGCGTTGTACCCGTGATGACGGTTGGAGGGATGCCCGGCTTCACGGAAGCGCCAGAACATGTGCGCCAGGCGGTCGGGCGTGTCGTAGAGGCAGTAAAAATATCCGCGCTCGAACCTGCCCAGCTCGAACTCCATCATGCGGCGGCGTTCGCGCATCACAATGCGGCACTGGTCGAGATACGCCGCCTCGTCGAAGCGTCCCAAATTCAAGCCGTCGTGGTCTTCCGCCATGCCCGCCGTGTAGTAGCGCCCAATCTTCATCGCCAGTTCGTGGGCATATTCCTTCGGGTGGCTGATGGAAAACAGCGGCTCTTCGGTCTCGAAGTTGACCGGCGACGCATACAACTCGAACTCCGGCTCGATCTGCCGCAGGTTGAAGCGCACAATGCCCGTCACGCTTTGCATCATTCCCACCTTGAAACGCACTTTCAGCCACTTGCTCCACTTGCCCAACTGCACTTCCAACTTGTCGGGCTGACCTTGCGAGGTGATGACGATCTTGTTTTCTTCTTTGACGATCTGGATGTGGATGTCGAACTTGTGATCGGACTTCGTCTTTGGGTCACGCGGACCGATGACCTGCGTCGCCACCCGGTCCCCCTCCACGTTGACGGCGACTACCTTCTCGCTCTGGTCGGCATGCAGGTCTTTGCGCGTGGAATAAAAGGTGGGCGTGCCAAAGCCGCCGCGCAGGTCTGGGACACCGACGCCGGAGAGCAGGCGTCCTTTGACCGGGTCCGGCGGGTAGGCGCACGGCACGCGCAGGATGGTGGAAGGCACGTCTCTGGCGGAGAGCAACTCCCAGAAGGGTATGCCGCGCCGCATGTTTACCACCTTTGGAAGCACAAAGGCGTTCTTCTGCTCGTAACGGCTGAGCGCCATGACCGGCAGGTAGGTTTTGGGGTCGCGGCTAAGGAAGTCGAAGATGCCGTGACCGCCGGGGTTTGTGCCGGTGGAATAGGTGGACCAAGCCACGGGCGTCTGCGCGGAGTAGGTGGTTCCCAGGCGTGCATAGCCGCCCTGCTCGCGCACGTTCTGCAGGTTGGGCAATTCGCTGCGCGCCATCATCGCCTCGGCGATCTTCGGCTCGAAACCGTCCAATCCAATGACAATGACTTTTTTCATCATGAGGTGAAATCAATCTGTCGGGGCAGGGTGACGCTGGCGCATTCGGCGCGAGAAAATGCCGCCTGCTCCCTCCACCGACGAATTCGCTTACTTGTTCTGCTCTTCTTCCGTGGGGTCATCTACATCCACTTCCGGCGGCACTTCATCGGGCAGACCGCGCACTTTACGATATAAGGTCTTGAAAAACTTGACAATGAGCCGCCAGAATAGCAGGAAAAACCCGGCAATTGCCGCCAAAATGGACGCCAGCGGCATGAGCGTCTCCGGTCCCAGATATTCAGGCGGGCGGAGCGGTCCCATCAGGCTAAACAGGTTGATAAACAGGTTCATACTCTTTTCCTTTCTGCTTTTTACTTTCTTTCCCGATACAATTCCTTGTTGACGACACCCGCCATGAGGTTGACATCCATGCCGCCGCCCAAAAATTCGTTGACCTTCTTGAGCGACTCGAGCGGGTCAGACAACATGGTATTGTAATTCACATACAAAACTTCGATGTTAGGCTGCTTCGCAATCCAGGCATTCACCTGTTTGAGATGTTCCTGGTAGATTTTTCGCATCTTTTCATCCTCCACCCTGTCATCTTCTTTTCCCAAGCGCCCAAGCATTTTCTTTTGGGAGGACAACACCTCTTTCATCGCTCTTTGCATGAAGATGACTTTGAATTTATAGTCGGAGGGCAGGTGCATGATGAGACCGGTCACGATCTTGACCACCTTTCCGCCTGCTTCGGGGATCCAGCCATAATCGCCATTCGGCAGTTCTTTCACGCGCTCGAACTCGTAATAGCCGTTCGGGTTGTTGGCGTCGGGAGTGCGCAGGTTGTCGGTCAGGATGGGCAAGCCGCCGGCTTCGAGCATTTTCATCATCATGGATGTGCCGGAGCGCGGCAGCCCCGAGACGACGATTATGTAATCCTTATTTTCCATTGGTTTGCTCCAAATCGGACGTTAGAGTACGTCCATTATGCATTCGTATCAGGACACTAGAGAGCGTCCATTACGCGGTTTTTGAAAGAGCGTCCATTACACATTCTCAGTATTTCACGAAGGCGCGTATCAGGCGGTCTCTACCGCCGCATCTGCCTGCTGCATGTGACGGTGTTGGACGCTCAGGATGATTTCTGCCGCTTCGCGCGCATGGCGGCTGACAGACTCGCCGTTCGTCAACGCAGGGTAGATTTGAGCGGTAGTGGCAAGGAACAGATTCACAATCGGCGTCTTGACTTGCGGCATGGAATCGGTTTCGTTGAGACCATGCAGCGGTTCGACATAACGCTCGCGGTGAATGAGAAAATATTTGATGGTGGAGGGGTCGAAGTTGGGAAACATGGCTTTCAGGTTTTCCAGCCAGATTCGCTTGATCTCTTCGTCGCTTTTCGTCTGCCAGTCACTGCCAGGGGCGGTGTACTTGGGCAGGTACACAAGGTGGTAGCCGCCGACGTATTTCGGGTCAATGTAAGCAGTGGTTTCGATGACCCCGGTAAAGGGGAAACGGTCGTCGGTGATGTTGATGGTCCAGTTGCCGGTCAGGGGTCGGGTGAGGACAAGAAGCGGGGCGATGATGCCCAGGTATTCGGTCCGGGTAAGAGCCGCCTGATAGGCAGGGGCGGCGTTCGAAATGAGACGTTGGAAGATAGGCGCCTGCATGGTGCAGACCACCTTGTCGTAGTTCACCACTTCACCGTTCGCGAGGCGGATGCCCGTCGCTTTGTCATCTTCGATGACGATTTCTTTGACAGGGGTTTTGAGCAGTACTTGCCCGCCATTTGCCTTGATCTTTTCAGTCATCGCCTGGATGAGGGTGATGTAACCGCCGATGAGGTGACCCGCCATTTCTTTCTGGTTGGCGCCTTCGCGCGTAGATTTCATGCGGACGAGGCGCGCCCAAATCCACGTGGCGGGGACGTTGTCGAAGCCGCCGTCGAATTTGGCTTTGAGCATCGGACGCCAGATGTTCTGGAAGGTGTTCCTGCCGCCCCACTTCAACAGCCACTCCTGCACGCTGACCGATTCAAGGCTGCGCCAGTCTTTGATGAACTGCGCCGCCAGCACGGTGAGACCAAGCCGGAAGCGGTCAATCCAGCCGAGCGGAGGAAACTTGAGGAACTCGATGATGTTGTTCATCGGGTAGATTGCGCCTTTGTAATAGAAACCGGTTTTGGTCTCCTTGAAGCGCAATTGATCGTGGATGCCCAGCTCCCTGCACAGGTCGCTCACATGGCGGTCGCTGGAGAGGATGGCGTGATAGAAGCGATCCACTTGCGTGCCGTCTTCGAGATGAATGGGACCCGCCAGCCCGCCCAGCACGGGGGAGGCTTCGTAGATGGTTACGGCGGCACCCTGTTTGGAGAGGAAGTAGCCCAGGCTTATGCCCATGATGCCACCGCCGATAATTCCGATTTTTGGTTTTTCTATCATGTTTTACAAATCCATTCGCTCGATAAAAGTTTGTGTGTCTTGTGGGCTCTGTGCGCGGACGTTAGAGAACGTCCGCTGCGCGACTCAATGAAACGATAAATGAATCTTCCCTAGAATCTCCGCAATCTTCTCACCAGCGTGACCATCGCCAAAGATAGGCGGCTGTTCGGCGGGCGGCGTGAAGGTTTTCCATTCGCGGACGATGGTCTCCACATCCACACCGACAAGTTTATTCCAGCCCGCCTCGACGGTTTCAGTCCATTCGGTTTCGTCGCGCAGGGTGAGACAGGGTTTGGACATGAAGTACGCTTCACGCTGGACCCCGCCTGAATCGGTGGCGATGATGCGGGCGTTCTCTTCCAGCGCCATCATGTCAAAATAGCCGACCGGCTCGATGAGGCGGATGTTGTCGCCAAAGTACACGTCCAGTTTATCTAACGCGCCGCGCGTGCGCGGATGGACGGGGAAGACCACTGTCTCACCGACCTGGCTGAGGGCAGTGACGATGTTTCTGAGGCGCGCAGGGTCGTCGGTGTTGGCGGCGCGGTGAACGGTGACCAAGCCATAGGAACCGGGAGCAAGCCCCAGCGTGGAGAGAATCGTCGCTTTTTGGCGGGCAAGGGGACGATTAGCGAGGTTGGCATCCAGCATCACGTCCCCCACCCAGTGGACATTCTTCGTAATGCCTTCAGCAGCGAGGTGACGCACAGCGGTCTGGCTGACGCAGAAGAAGACGGAAGCGAGGCGGTCGGCGACGAGGCGGTTGATTTCTTCAGGCATGCGGCGGTCGAAACTGCGCTCACCCGCTTCGATGTGGACGGTGGGGATGTGCAGTTTGCTTGCCGCCAGCGCGCCCGCCAGCGTGGAGTTGGTGTCGCCGCGCACGATGACGCAGTCGGGCTGCTCTTTGAGGAGCACTTCTTCGAGGCGGACGAGGATTTCGGCGGTCTGCGAGGCATGTGAGCCGGAGCCGACTTCGAGGTTGTAGTCGGGTGCGGGGATGCCGAGTTCGTCAAAGAAAGTCTGCGACATGAGGTAGTCGTAGTGCTGACCGGTGTGGACGAGGATTTCGTGATGGCGCTTTCGAAGTGCGCGGCTGACCGGGGTGGCTTGAATAAATTCCGGACGCGCGCCGACGATGGAGATGAATTTCATTGATCAGTAAATCCTGTAAAAAATAATTTGGGGCGCAAGCGGCGTTAGAGAACGCCAACTACGCTACACGATGTCTTTCAAAAAACTTTTGCCGATTGGCTGAGGGTCGAGCGAGAACATCTCGGCGAGGGTGCCGGCGATGTCGGCGAGGGTGTCACGGTCGCCGAGGGCTACGCCGTGTTTGATGTTCGGTCCGAACGCCAGGAGGGGCACGTATTCACGCGAGTGGTCGGTGCCGGGAGTGGTGGGGTCCACGCCGTGGTCGCCGGTGACGATGACGAGGTCGGCGGGTTTGAGGCGCTTGTGAATTTCGGGGAGGTAGGCGTCGAACTGCTCGAGGGCGTCGGCGTAGCCGCGCGGGTCGTTGCGGTGACCGTAGATCATGTCAAACTCAATCAGGTTGACGAACATCAAGCCTTCGAAGTCTTCTTCCAGCAGCTGGAGGGTGACATCGAGGCTTTCTTTGTTGGTCAGCACGTGATTCTTTTTGGTGATGCCCTGATGGTTGAAGATGTCGTCAATCTTGCCGACGGAGTACACATCCTTGCCCGCCGCGACGAGTTTCTGCATCATGGTGGGGTATTCGGGGTTGCGCGGGTAGTCTCTGCGGTGGGTGGTGCGTTTGAAGGTTTCGGGCGAGTCGCCGAGGAACGGACGAGCGATAACGCGCCCAACGCCGTGTTCGCCTTGCAAAATGTCGCGGGCGGTCTGGCACATTTTGTACAGTTCTTCGAGCGGGATGATTTCTTCGTGTGCGGCAATTTGAAAGACGCTGTCTGCCGAGGTGTAGACGATGGGTTTGCCCGTCTGCATGTGTTCGACGCCCAGTTCTTTGAGAATGTCGGTGCCGGACGCGGGTTTGTTGCCCAGCACATCGCGCCCAATTGCCTTGCGGAACGGGTCCAGCACTTCGGGCGGGAAGCCGTTGGGGTAGGTGGGGAAGGCAACCGGCAGGTAGATGCCCATCATCTCCCAGTGACCGATAACCGTATCCTTGCCAGCCGAACGGGGCTGAAATCTGCCAAATGCGCCTTTGGCGTTTGGGTTGGGCGGCACGCCTTGAATGGCGGTGATGTTGCCCAAGCCGAGTTCGTACATGTTGGGGACGTTCAGCCCGCCGATGGCGCGCGCCACGTTGCCGAGCGAGTTGCTGCCCACATCGCCATACGCCGCCGCATCGGGCGCTTCGCCCGCGCCGACGCCATCCAGCACAATCACAATCATGCGGTTGAGTTTCATCTTATTCTCCTACCTTGATCAATCTCTGCACAACAGGAAATTTCACGGAGAGCCGCCGCGCCACGTCTTGCAGCGCCAGCGCCGCAAATGGGATGAGCGCCGCATCCACCGGCAGGCGGTAGCGGATCAACGTCCATGTGAGGATGTGCACGCCCGAATAGACCAGCGCAAACAGGAGCAACAGTCCCTGCGGGGAAAACACCAGCGCCCAGAAGGGTTTGCGGCGCACGCCCAGAACCAGTCCGTAGAGCATGAAAGGCAGGAAGACGCCAAAACTTCCGATGCGCGAGAGGTTGCTCAACGTGCTGGATTCGGATGAGTACCAGAACATGAAGTAGGGCGGGATGCGGCTGAGCGATAACAGGACGTAACGCTTCGGGTCCTGGACGACGAACTGGATGCCCCTCTTCAGCAGTTCACTGTCGAGAGCCGCTTCGTCCAAATGACGGACCTCTTCGGGGATCATCGCCTGGTATTCGGGCGTGGAGAGGATGGGGATGAACTTCGTCCCGTAGCGGGGGTGGTTGCCCCAGAAGAAGGCGTATCCCGAATTGGTGTTGAGCAGGACGAAGCGATGGAAGCGGGTGTAGTTGAAGAATGTGATCGGCAGGATGAAGGCAAAGAGCAGGGCAAAGGTCAAGGCTGTGGGAAGGAGGGGCAGGCTGCGGCGGAGTCGGAAGCGGGCGATCCACATCCACAGGAGGAGGAACGGCAGGAAGAGCAGAAAGACCTGCCGCAGTGTGACAGTAAGTCCCAAAGAGATTCCCAGTGCGAGAGCGAGTTTGAGGTCGCGTTTTTGGTCGCCGCCTTCTGCCAATTGCATGGCAAAGTACAGGCTAAAGAGGATGCCCGTAATATAGAACGGTTCGGTCATGAGCGCCGCGCCATAATAGACGTAGTAGATGTAAATCGAGACGACGGCGGCAGCGATGAGACCGATGGTTTTGCCGAAGAGTTTTTCGCCGATGCGATAGGTGATGAAGGGATGCAGAATGCCAACGATGATTGCCTGCAAAATGCGTCCCGCCAGCGGGTAAACGCCAAAGAGCGCATACACGCCGGCGAGATAGAGGGTGTAGGGGAATGACCAGTGCGCCGTAGGTTCGCCTGCGCGGGTGATGGGCCACCACATCTCGCCGAAGGTGAAGCCATGACCGCCCAATACACGGATGGCAAGGTTGTGATACGAGACCTGGTCGAAGATGCCGGGCAGTTCCACCACCTGATTGCCCATGAGGAATGCCACAATCACCCGTAAGGTGACCGAGACGAAAATGACCGCCATCAGGGGTTGTGCCGTGATGCGCTTCAGGAGGGGTCTTCCGTTAGTCTGATGCTCTCTGCTCATAAATCCTTTATGTGGTATTTGCGTATCGGCGCTCTCTTGCGCCAGCAGGGATGTTAGAAAGTGTTTTGAAATTCGTTCTAAACCACAGATGAACACAGATGAACACAGATGAACACAGATAAATACAGATAAATAAGATTTGAGAGCATTTTCACGGTTGCGTTCTCAAAAATCAGTGTCCATCCGTGTGCATTTGTGGTGAATGTTGATTTTCAAAACGCTCTCTGAGAGAATATTCCCTACGTGTCTGTTTCCTCATAAATCGGTCTCATCGCAGACAGCACCGCCTGCCAGTCGTACTTGCTTGTCGCCAGTTCTCTTCCATGGGTCGAAAGTTTTTCCTGCAGGGAAACATCCTGCAAAAGTTGGACAGTGCGGTTGGCAAAGTCGGCAGGCGTATCTGCCACGAGGACGTGAGAATCGGGCGCCGCCTGAATGCCCTCCAACCCAACGGTGGTGGTGACAACGGGCATGGCGTAGGCAAAGGCTTCGAGGATGCGCACCCGCATCCCGCCGCCCGCCCGCACAGGTACCACCATCAGGGCGCTTTCTTCCAGGTACGGGCGCAGGTCGTCCACATACCCTGTCACCCTGATAACGCCCGGGTTGCGCTCCGCCAGTTCGAGAAAATCCTGCGGGGGATTCTTGCCAATGATGGTCAACGTGGCGTCTGGCACACGTTCCCGAACCAGCGGAAAGACCTCGTTGAAGAACCAGCGGATGCCGTCGGCATTGGGCGGGTAGTGCAGCGTGCCAAGCGTGACGATGTTCCGCGAGCCGGGTCTGCGCCGCACGGGCTGAAGTTTTTCCGTATCCACCGCAATCGGGATGACCGTGATGGGAGCGGTGCGGTTTGTTGGTTTGGTAACGTGCATCGCTTCTTCGAGAAGCGCACGGTCAATCTCGGTCACAGCCAACACGTGATCCACCGTCCGCAGTAAACTGCCCTCATAGCGTTTGACGCGCGCCGCCTCGACAGACAGGATAGGCTTGAGAAACCAGCGGGCGTTGTCTTTCATCCGCTCCACGATGGTCCAAACGGCGTTATGCGCATCGAAAATGACCTTCGGCTTTTTGCCCAAAGCCGCCTCTGCCCCTCGGATGGCAAACTGTACCATCGTCAACTGATCGGCGTGGATGAATTGGAAATCTTTCTCCCGAACCAGCCGGTTCACTGTCTCCTGCATTGGGCACAGATCATCGCGCTCGATGAGGAACGGACGCCCTGTGAGATAACTGCGCAGCATGTAAAAGGCATCCGCAAACCGCGATCTGCGAATCGGCACTGCATGAACCGCCGTGCAAATTTCCTTCAAAGCAGGCAGGTACTGTACTTCTTCTGGACGAACAAACGACACGAGAGTTACAGAATGTCCCTGCTCCGCCAGCGCGCGGATGACGTGATAGGTCTTCACCTTCGGTCCCGCATCGGGCGGGAAGGGAACAATTTGTGTGAGGAAAAGGATGTTCATAGCGAAGTTAACGTCAGTTCGGGATAAGGAAAAAAAGCATGCTGTCCGACGCTAGAGAGCGTCTTTTATGCAGGCGTAGGGGACGTTCTCTAACGTCCAGCCGCTTATTCCGAATTCACGTAAGTTAAATATTTAGCCACAGATTTTCACGGATTCGCGCGGATTGAATGAGCATCCGTGAAAATCCGTATCATCCGTGGCTGAAGAGACTATTTCAAGTTCAGGCACAGCCCCATCACTTCGAGATTCGAACGCAATTCCTTTTTTGCCTGGTCGTTGCGGCTGGGAACGAAGAACAGCACACACCACACCAACAGTTTCAACAAACTCATTACAAAGAACATCGTCCGCAGAAGGAAGGTCTTGAAAAAGCCGTAATTCTTTTTGTAAAACATCATCTTGCCGCGATAGACCATCTTGCGGCGCTTCCAGCGATCCATGCTGCGCCCGCCAAAGTGGATGATGGACGAGTTCGGCAAAAAGACCACCTTCCAGCCTGCCTTGTTGAGGCGATATTGCAAATCCGCTTCGTCGCCGTAAATGAAATAACTTTCGTCCAGCAAGCCCACCTGATCCAGCGCGGCGCGGCGCACCAGCAAACACGCCGAACTCATCCAGCCCGTCTCTTTGATTTCATTCGAATCGCCGTGCGAGGGATACCCCGGCCACAACATCTCGCCGATGTGCGTCACAATCAGAAACTCCTCCAGCAGCGTCGAGAACGGCGCATACCCCGATTGAAACGAACCGTCGGGGTTGAGCAATTTTCCCGCCGCCGCCCCCGCTTCGGGATGCGCATCCAGATATTCAACAAGCACATCCAGCGCCGGACCGTTCACGAGCGTATCGTTATTCAGCAGCAGCACATAGCGCCCATTCGTCGCTTCGATGCCCTGATTGCTCGCCTTGCCCAGCCCCACATTGCCCGCGTTCTGAATCAACTTCACCTGTGGGTACTTCTCCGCCAGCATCTGCTGACTGCCGTCCGTCGAGCCGTTATCCACCACCACCACATCGAACGAACTCTTCAGCCCGCCCTCATACAGAGACTTCAAACACGGATCGAGATACGCCTTATTGTTCCAGCACACCAGCACAACCGACATATCCACGACGGCTTTGCCGCTTCTCTCCTGGACCTTCGCCTGCGTCGCTGTTACAGACATCTATTCCTCCCCTCGATATTTCCGATCCAGGTCGGCGATCTCGTCGTATGTGCCGAGGTCAATGTACGTGCCGTTTTCCATGTGTACACCTTTGAACTTCATGCCCAGCGCAATGGCATCATTCATAATCTTCGCAAAATCGGAGATGCCCTCCTCGAACACACACTTGTGCAGGTACTCCGTGAACTTCGGGCGCCAAACGATACAGCCCCACATCTGCGTCAGATCGGTTTGCTTGGGCTTGTCCACAATCTCCAGCACACGGTTGTTGCCGTCCATGCGCACCATACCAAACTTTTCGGGGCGGTCGGTGGTGAACATGCCCAACAGCACATCATCCTCGGGCGAAGCGGCTTCATATACCCGCTTGAAAATATCGTTGGGCTTCATCAGGGTATCTGCCATGCCAAAGAAAACCGTTTTACCCTTGACGAGGTGATACGCCGAATCCAGCGCGTGCGCCAACCCCGGCGAGGTGGACTTGGTCTTACCTTCCACCACCTCCTGCACCACGTAACTGATGTCGCACCCGAAGCGCATGCCGTTGCCAAAATACCCAATCAACTGGTGTTTGGTCTCGTTGATGACAAACACAATATGCTTCAACCCCGCATTGACCAGGTTATCCACCACAAATTGCGAAATGGGCTTGTAATGGTTATTGCGAATGACGGGATACAATTCCTTCGGGTAGGGCAAACCCAACCGAACACCCTTCCCCGCCGCGGGGATCAAACCAATCAACTCCTCCATCATGACCTCTCTGTAAATTAATATCGGTGCTTCCCAAAAGCGCGTTGGCGGCGCTAGAGAGCGCATACTACGCGCAGATTTCGTGAAGGAAAGACTGAATATCGTTTGCTCTTTTTTGAAGCGTACCTGGCGGTCTCTACCGCCAGTTTTGCGTGCTGAGCAAAAAGCACAAACGCTTTTTGAATGACCGCAACAGATGAAACGATTTTTATCTTACGGGACGCAGCCTGCGCTCCCTCACACTGGCAGGGTCGGTCTTTTGATTCACCAGGTAGATCTGCTCGATGGCGATCAACCCGCCGAAGAAGATCCAGGGCAGAACGCTTGCCCGTACACCATCAAGACCGATATTGTAGGCAAAAGGTAACAGCCAATCCACGAGGAAAGACGCCATCAGCGACCCAAACACCGACGCAAAAATCCCGTACGCATACGCCTTGGCGAACCCTTCAGGCAGTTGATTCATCAGCCTGTATGCCATCCGCCCAATCTCGAACAGAATCCACATAAAACACGCCAGCCCCAAAATTCCCGTTTGGGCAATGATGTCCACAAACTGACTGTGTGAGTTGAACTTGATCGAATAACCTCGTATGCTGAAAACCTGAGCATACCAGTAATAATTCGAGAATCCAAGACCGATGATGGGACTAACTCGGCTGATATCCAGCACCACCAGCCAGGCATCCACGCGCGTGCCCCAACTGTAATCGTCAGTGGCAATCAACTCCTGTGCCAGATACGCCACCACCATCAAGACAAAGGGGATGGTAAACGGAACGACCTTGCGAAATTTCCACCCCACCAGCACCGCCGCCACCAGCCCCGCCGGCACCCAGCCCGATTTCCAGTCGTTTTGCTGGATGAGGGCAACATAAAATGTGAGGGCGACAATTCCATATAACACCGCCTTCGAGCGCAGGGTCAGATGGTTGTTGTAAATCGCCTGGCTCAACGGCAGGGTAACCATCCACATCCAAAACATACTGTTGGCATACACGCCGTGCGCGTAAATACGGTCAACGATTTCCAACTGGAGGGTGCGACCCAGCACATAGATAAAACCCAACCCAATGAACGTCCACACGATGATTTTGAGCCATCTGACCTCCCGAATCACGTTGGCGGTCATAATCATGGCAAGCACCAGGAAGAAATAGATGGCAAAGCCGCCGATTTGCGCATCGAGCGGCGCCTGGTTGGCAAAAACAAACCAGGGAATCTGCCCCATAGCAAAGGCAATGACGCACACAATCAGCATGTAAAACGCCGGCCGGATCGGAGCGGAATTTACGAATTTAAATTCGCGTTTGACAACGAACATATCCATGAACCATAAACCGATCATCAGGATCAGGGTCAGGATGGAGGCGTTGAACCCGCCCGGTCCCGCAAAGGGGAGGAACATTCCTCCGGCGAACAACAGGAGAAATCCTACATTGGGGTATCGCAGCAGGGTCAGGAAACCGGCAATTCCCGCCACAGCGCCGACAAGACCGATGAGAATCATCCTTGAACCCCAATAGGCGGCGGCGGTGCTGATCACCACAACTGCCAGGATGATCGCATATTGAATCCATCTGATGTTGACGGAAATGCGGCGATCTATGAAAAAGAATTTGAGGTGAAAATCGAAATTCATGGCTTGGGAAATCCGGGTCAATTAATATCACTAAAGAGCGGCTTCCAACAACCTCAAATAGACGGGCAGAACGCTCCCCCAATTGTACTTTTCGCATACCAGACGGTGTGCGCTTTCTGCAAGCCGCAGGCGCAGAGATTCATCCTGCAATGTCTTTATAACACATTTTGCAAACTCCCCCGCTTCATCCGCCACGAGCAGATGCTCGCCCGCACGCGCCTCCAGCCCCTCCGCCCCCTTGGACGTGGCGACTACAGGTGTGCCCAGCGCCATCGCCTCGAGAATCTTCAACCGCGTTCCGCCCCCGCTGAGAAGCGGAGCAACGCTCACCGCGCACGAGGCAATCAGCGATTTGATGTCGTCCACGTAACCCGACAGCGTGACGTTCCGCAGCGAGGGCAGGGGCAGGTTCTCATGATCCCCCGTGATGATTAACTGCGTGTCGGGAACCTGCGCCAAAATCAGGGGAAAGACCTCCCCCACAAACCAGGTCATCGCCTCGTAATTGACGCGGTACTTGAACGGTCCGCTGAAAATGAGCGTATTCGCCCGCTTCTCCACCCCGACTTGTGGATACTCCTCCACATTCAGGCAATTGGGAATAACTTCTACCCTTCCGCGATACTGCGGCGAGTTGCGCGCCAGCAACTCGCGCTCGCGCTCGGAAGCCATCACCACCAGCCGAAAACGGCTGAGGAGGCGGGAAAGGTACAGGCGGAGTTTGAACCAGGTCAGGGCGCGGCGGAGGCGGATCTTTCCATCCGCCGAAAATGCCTGGTCGTGGAACAGCCCGATTTCGAATTCCTCGAAAACGGCCGGAAGCCCTCGAAAATACGGCGCATACGCCGCCATCTGCAACTGCGAGGCGATCACCAGGTCAAACTTTTCTGCGGTCAATGCCTGGGTGATTGCCGTCGCCATTTCGGGCGAGAAGGTGTCCACCACAGAGCGCGGTTTCAGGCTGAAAAATCCGAGACGGGCGCGGAGGGTGGCGGGATCGAACTCCCGCCATGGGATGACCTGCACCTTCGAACACACCGCGCGGATTTCGGGCGCTTCGGGACTCACCCCAGCCTGATCCGCGAAACTGAGCAGGGTCACCTCGTGATGTTGACTCAAGCCCCGCAGCAGGTTGTAGATGCGGATCTTTGAGCCGTTGTTCATCGGGTAGGGAAACCAGCGGGAGAGGAAGAGGATTCTCATTGGGCGATGCCCTGTAAGTAGGATTCGATGCCGGCGGTCATGCGAAGGAGATCGAACTTTTCGGCAGCGGTCTGGCGGGCTTTTTCTGCCAGACGTTCGCGCAGGGAGGGAGAGTCAATCAGCCGTTTCAACTGGCGGCTCAACGCTTCGGGTTCGTTGGGCGGGAAGGTCAGGGCGTTTTCGCCGTCGGCGAGGATTTCGGCTGCGCCGCCCACCGCCGTGCCGACTACGACCACGCCCGAAGCCATCGCCTCGACGATGACGCGCCCGAACGGTTCCGCCCAGATGGAAGGGAAGATGAGGATGTCGAATCGAGGGTAGAGGGAGGGTAAAGCCTCTTTGGGCTGGGCAGGCAAAAAGTCCACGAAGGAGGCGAGGCGCGCCCGCGCGACGAATTCACGGAGAGTCCGCACATAGTCCGCGTCCCCGTCGCCGATGACGGTCAGTTTGACGTTTTCCACGCCGTAGTGACGGACGATGTGCCCTACTCCTTCGATGGCGGTGTGGACTCCTTTTTCGCGGGTGAGCCGCCCGATGTAGAGCAGGGAGAGGCTGGATCGAAGGACTGTCCGCTGGCTCGCAAGGTAGGGACGTGTATCAATGGCGCCATAGATGATTTTGGAATGGCGGGGGGTGACGCCCTTGCGCTGGAGTTCAGCTTGCATGAAGGCGGAGGGAAAGAGGGCGTGTTCGACTTTGAGAACAGGGCGGGGTTCGCGCGCGAGGATGCGGCGGGCAAAGGGACGCAGAAGCAGTTTGGGAAGCCCCGTAAGCGGATTGCGGGCAGGGGCATTCCAGTAGTTCGCGAACTGACTGGGGAGGGTGAGCCAGTAGTCGCCAACGTAGTAGGCAACCCTGCCAGGCAGGAGTTCTTCGGCAAGGGCGGGGAGCGAGCGGAGGAAATTCCACATACCCCAGAGGAGGATGGCTTCGGGACGGTGGGTTTCGACGGTCTGCCGCAGGAGGGTCAGGTTTTCGCGTTCGCGGCGTTTGCGGCTGGTGAAGAAGTGGAAGGCATTGCGGAGCGAGGCGAATTCCATTTCGAGATGCAAGCCGCGCCGCACCCAGGCGGGATCAGGTTCGGGGAGCGAGCCGCGCCCGTGCGTGCTGGTGAGGACGAGGACGTCGTGCCCGCGGCTGCGCAAACCGTCGGTCACTTCCTGGCACCATTGTTCGTAGCCGCCGCGGCTGGCAGGAGGGTAGAAGTTGGTGAGAAAGAGCAGTTTCATGCGGGGGTTTTCGGGCGGCGCCGCAGGTTTTTGAGTTGTTGAAGCAGGCGCGGTCCAAGCAGGGATTTGAGCCAGCGGGAGAGAAGCGTAAGGTTGAAGAGCAGGCGCGGGTCATACTGCACGGTGCGGCGAAAGAAACGGCGTGCCAGGTTGAATTCGCGCGTGCCGTAGGCGAGCAGCCCCAGCGCGTGGAACATGCGGGCGCGGGCGGCGCGCTGCAGGCGTTTGATTTCGCCAGGGGTGGAGGCGCCGGCAAACAGGCGGTCCATCATGCCGAGCAGGGGGAGGCTGCTACGCTTCACATTCAGAGATGCCAGGTCGCCCATGCGCCCTTTGGGTTGGTCGCCGCAGCCGAGCTGGTAGTAGGTGTCCACTTCGAGCAGGAGGCTTGGGCAGATGTTAGCCATTTTCTGGAAACATTCATAGGCGCGTTCGGGGTGACCGTATTGCAGGTATTCCACACACGAGCCGAGGTAGGCGCGTCCGTAGGCGCGGTGGGCGGTGGAGGCGCCTGCCGAGGCAGGCTCTTCGCCGACGTGTTTCTTCAGGACGGCGAGGCGGGCGGTGAGCATTCGCAGCGGGTCGGTGGACATGCTCCCTGCGAGGACGCGGTGGCGGGTCAGGATGTGAGGCGAGTGGATGATGCGGAATTTCTTTGCCACCCTGAGCCAGACGTCCCAGTCTTCGCAGGCGCGCAGGGATTCGTCGAAGAAGCCGACTTCGTCATAGACGCGCCGCCGCAGAAAGACGGATTCGGGGACAAAGAAGTTGCCGTCGAGCAGGGCAGGATAGAGGTCCGCGGGAGAAACGGGGCGGTTCTCGATTTGCGGCAGGGGATTGTTCGTTTCATCCACGAACTGATAGCCGCAATAGACGCCGTCAGCCTGGGGGTCTGCCTGCAATGCCGCTACCAGCGTTTCGAGGAAGTTTGGTTCGTACATGTCGTCGGCATCCAGCACGCCGATCAACTCTCCTTTGGCGGCGCGCAAGCCTGTGTTGCGCGCGGCAGAGAGGCCGGCATTGGTCTGGTAGATGTAGCGGATTTGATCGGCGAAACCTGCCGCCACCTGGGCGCTGTTGTCGGTCGAGCCGTCGTCCACGACGATGATTTCGAGGGGGCGGTAGGTTTGCGCCAGCACACTGCGAATGGCATCGCCCAGAAAACGGGCATGGTTGTAATTGGGGATGATGACGCTGACGAGAGGGGTTTCAGGGGACACGAGAGATTCCATTTGGTTTTAGAGTCTATCCGAAAAATGTTTTTGCGCCATCCCGCCCGGACATGAATGTCCGGGCTATCCATCCAAAGCCGTCTGAAGACGGCTAAACCCGGCGATCTAGTCCGCTTAAGCGGACTTTGTACTGGTAGCCCGGAGATTTATCTCCGGGCGGAGCCGGGATTGCGGGAATTTTCGGATAGGTTCTTAGAGTTGATTTGCGTAGAGCGCGTCTTCTAACGCGCGGGTTAGCCAGTGGCGTTAGAGAACGCCATTTACTCAAGAGAACACCAATTGCTCAAGAGAACGCCGTTACGCAAGGTTGCACAGGAAAACGCCGATTATGCAGGGTTTGACGATTGAATGACTTTCAAGAGATAGGCTTCGAGGTTGGCAACCATTTTGTGGATGTCGAACCGTTCTTCGGCGGTCTGCCTGCCTCCTTCAGCCAGTTTGCGCAGCAGCGACGGGTCTTCCAGCAGACGGCGAATCTGGCGCGCCAAATCTGCCGCGTCGCCGGGCTGAAAGAGCAGTCCGTTCTCTCCGTGGATGATGGTCTCTGCCGTGCCGCCGTTCGCCGAGCCGACCACCGCCATGCCGCACGCCAGCCCCTCCTGCATGATGCGCGCCAGCGGCTCTGCCCAAACCGAGGGCAGGAGCAGGACATCGTACCTGCCCAGGAACTCCGGCAATTGCGGGCGCGGAATCGGCGCATGGAACTCGACCACATCCGACAGTTGATGCTGATCTACGAGACCGTGCAGACGCGCCTCGTACTGCTGGTGTCCTTTGCCTAAAATGGTGAGATGCAGGCGCTTCCTCTCCTCCGCCGACAACTGACTCAGCGCCTCGAGGATGGTATGCACGCCCTTATGCTCCGCCAGAATGCCGACGAAGACCAGCGACAGGATGCCGTCCTTCAATTCGAACGTCCGTTTGCCTGCCTGGGCGAGGTAGTTGGTCAGGTCCACGCCTTCGTAGATGACGGGCGCATCCTGAAGCGGGACGCCCGCCTCGAGCAGCTGGTCACGCTGGGCGGCGGAACAGCACGGCGCATGCTCGAACCGAAGCGGGACCTTCTGCCACTCCTCGCGCAGGACGATGCGGGCAGGGATGCGCAGAAGACGCTTGGCAAGGGTTTTGAGCGGCGTGGTGGCGGGGGCATCCCAGAATTGCTGGTGCATGTTCGCTTCAATGGGCCAGGGGTTGGCAAGGTAGTACACCACACGCGAACCCATCAGCCGCTCCGCCTCCAGCGCCAGGCTCTTGGACAAATTCCACATGCCCCAGATGAAGACGATGTCGGGCTTTTCCGCCCGGATGAGGCGGCGCAGATGCTGCAAATTCCGCTCGCGGCGGCGCGGATAGGACCAGGCATCTTTCATTTTGTAGAATTGCAAATCACCCTCCAGCGAGAGCAGGCGGTGGATGTTCCCTTCGGAAAACTCACGCCCGTAGCCGTAGGTGCTGGTCAAGACCGAGACTTGATGCCCGCGTTGAGCAAATCCTTCCACTGCTTCCTGGCACAGGGCTTCATACCCGCCAATGACGTGCGGGGGATACATGTTGGAAAGGAACAAGACGTTCATTGGGTGAAGTCCATTTCAAAACATTCCATAAACCTTGCGTAGTATTTACAGCGCAAAGTTCGACGCTAGAGAGCGTCTCTTACTCGAGGGCGTACTGTGCGCTCTCTGGCGCACTTTTGCAAGAGTCCTTTTGATGGAAATTCCTATGGAAGCACCTGCAAATCCAATTCATCTACGTTCATCTGTGGTTAAAAGAGATTCAAGAACGGATGTTATGCATCTATGCGCTGGCGGCATCGGCAAGCACCGCCTCGAGGCGCAGGATATATTGCTCCCACGAGTGATAGCGCACGGCATCGTCGCGCGCCTGCCAGCCCAGCCGGTCCCGCAGGGGCGCATCGGCAATCAGCCTCTCGATCGCCGCAGCCAGCGCCAATTCGTCGCCCGGCGGAACGAGCAGCCCGTTTTCGCCGTCGCGCAGTACGTCCATGATCTGCCCCATCGCGGAGGCGATCACTGCCTTGCCCGAAGCCATGTACTCGAAGAGTTTCATGGGCGAGAGCCACATCTCGCGTTCCATTTTGGGGACGGGGACAACGGCAATGTCTGCGGCGTTGATGTAACGCACCACGTCGGGATGAGAGATGAAGCCCGTAAAGCGCGCCGTTTCGCCCAGTCCCAGTTCGCGGGCGAGGGCGGTCATCCGTTCACGTGCCGCGCCGTCCCCCACCAGCAGGAGGCGCGCTTCGGGGTGTTCGCTTTGCAGGCGGGCAAAGGCGCGGAGCAGGGTCGTCACATCGTGCCATTGGTAGAAACTGCCGACGAAGACGACGAGCGGCTGATCGGCCGTCAGCGAGAGGGAGGCTCGGGTTTGCGCGCCCAGGTTCGGGTCGGGTTGGAAGCGTTTCACATCCACGGCGTTGGGCAGGACGATGAGTTTATCCGCTGCAACGTTCCACGTCTGCACAAGGTGCCGCCTGGCAATATCCGAAACACACACGATGCGGCGGGCGGTCTCCAGGTTGAAGCGGAGCAGTTGGCGGGCGCGCCACCGCAGCCAGCCTTTGAGCGGCTTGTCCATGAAGTCGAGTTCGGCGATCTGGTCGGCGTCGAAGAACATTACGTAGGGCAGGCGCAATGTACGACACGCCATCGCTGCGCCCGCGTTGTACAGGCTGTTACGCTCGAAGACCACGTCATAACCGGGCAGGGCTTGCAGGCAAGCATCGGAATAGCGCAGGTTGGAGAAGACATTCAGGTACGGTATGCCGAACGGTTGCTGCAGTTTCCAAACCGCTTTCGAAAGCAGGTCGAACCAGCGGCGTTTCGTCCAGGTGCGCGGGGCGGTTTGGGTTTTGGTCAGGTCGCTCAGGCAGACTTCCTCCAGCCCGTGCGGCGCCACCCATGTGACGGTATGTCCGCGCCCGCGCAGCCCCTCGGCGATGTATTTTTGCTGGATGTGCGCGGCGTCGCGCGGATTTTGCCCGCGCATCTCGTCCACCCAGCCCTGATTGGGGAGGCAATGGGCGATTTTCATGGGACGAGCCGCCGCTTCTTTTTCTGGACCGTTCACTGCCGCCTCCCTTCAAGCCTTTTTCTCTCTGCAAGCGTTTCTTCGTAAACGGCGGCGAAGAAGCGCGCCGCCGCCTTCGCTTCGAAGGGGCTGTTTTCGTAGAATGCGCGCGCTGCGCGACCGAGGCGCTCGCGCAGGGCGGGGTCGTCTGCCAGGAGTGTGATTTTTTCCGCCAGGCATTGGGGGCTGGCAGGAGGGCACAGCAAGCCGTTTACGCCGTCGCGGATGAGTTCGGGGATGCCGCCCACGTTGGTCGAAACGATGGGGCAGCCGTATGCCATCGCTTCGACGATGACCAGCGGCTGACCTTCGAGGACGGAGGAGAGCAGGAAGATGTCGGTGTGGTTCATGATGCGGGTGAGTTCTTCGCGCCCTGCAAAGGCGCCGGGGAAGATTTCGGCGCCGTTCAAACCGAGGCGCTGTGCCTGTTCGAGCAGTTCGCCGCGTAATTCCCCCTCGCCATAGACGATGAAGCGGATGTGCGGATGGGTCTGTTTGACGAGGGCGGCTGCTTCGAGCAGGTAGGTCAAGCCTTTGGTGACGTACAGCCGCGCAAGGGTGGTGACGGTGAATGGATGTGCGGCAGGCTGAGCATAGTTTCTATGCCAGTTGCCCTGAAAGGGGTCCGAAAGAAGCGGCGAGCGCACGACGATGGGACGGGTCACTTTGCAGACTTCGCGCAATCCCTCGGCGCTTTTTTCGGAGACGGCAACGACACGGTCGGCTTTGTTGATGGTGGATTCAAAGCCTTTCCACCAGTTGAATTGCGGGTCGGGGGTTTGGTGTTCCTCATACAGGACGGGGATGCCTTTGGCGTGCGCCCAGTCAATGACGAACAGCAGGCTGGTGGTGTAGCCCTGAATGTGGAGGAGGTCTGGCTTCCAGCGGAGGTTCCACCAGTCGAGCAGGAGACGGGCAAGGGATTTGCGGTAGTCGGGACCGATGAGGCGGTCCATGAGCCTGCCTTTGGGGAAGTTGTAGGCGCTGGCGCGGGCTTGGGCAAAGGGTTGTCGTTTGAGGAGGGAAACGCCCAGGGCGAGCAAAAGGACGAAGGGGCTGAGCAGGCGCATGATCCAAAGCAGGAGGCGTTCTTTTGTGTCCCAGTCGGAGGCGGGTTTGGAAATCCATGCGGGGGGCTGCACGAGGGGAATGCCCGCTTGGGCAAGGCGGCGGGCGTATTGGTTTTCGGGGTTCACCCACGCCGCCGAGAGCCAACTGACTTGCTGTCCCTGCTGTTGGAGTGCGGCGGCGAGGCTGACGGCATATTCTTCCAGCCCGCCGAAGTCTTGCATGTCATTGGAGACCATGAGAATTTTCATACGGCTGTTCTCGCCAGAGAGCGCAGGAGGATGGAAAGCACGCCGCGGTTTCGAAAGTAGAGAGGGTCGCTGCGACAGGCACGCATGACAAGAGAGGGAACTTTTTTATATTCCTGTGAGCGGTACAGGTCGAAGGCGCGGTTGATGAGGTAGGAGCCTTGCAGTTTGTCGCCGCCGCGCTTTTCGATGCGGTTGAGCAGGGGGGTGAGTTTTTGGAGGACGCGCCGCACTGCCTCTGCGCCGAATTCGGTGTCGTAGCCGAGCAGGTGGTAGGTGATGAGTTGCATCAGGGGTTCGTCCAGCGGGGGGCGCAGGGCAAGGGCGCGGTCGAAGTGGTGAAGGGCGGCTTCGTCTCTGCCCCAGATGGCGGCGCGGATGCCCTTCCACAGCCAGCCGCGGGCAACTGCCCAGTCGTATTGTGCGGAGAGCCATGCCAGTTCCTTCGGCAAGCCCGCAAAGACTTGTTTGAGGAGCGCTTCGTGATCTTCACTTTCGTCGGCGATGCACTCGGAGAGGAGGAAGTCCACCAGTTCACAGGGAGCGCCTTTGATGACGGAAGGGTCGAGGGCAACGAGTTCGCGGGTGTATTTGTGGGCATGGGCAGTTTCGTTTTGGATGAGCGCCAGCGAGACGATGACCATGAGGTGATGTTTGATTGCCATGCGCCCAACCTCTCTGACCTCTTGAGGGCAGCGCGGGTCGGCGAAGACCGCCGCCTGAACCTGTTCCACATCGCGCAGGCGGCCCGGCAGGTTTTTGCGTCCGCGCCCGGAGTGGTAGCGGCGGTAGTTGAGGGCGCGGTCTATGCCTGCGAATTTGCAGCCAGCCAGGGCGAGGCGGCAGGGGAAGTCGGTATCTTCGGCGGTGCCGACGGCGGGATCGAACAACCCTGCTTTGAACGCCCAGTCGCGGCGGATGACGGTGTCGCTGGGGGCGAAGGGGAAGGCGAGGAGCAGGTCTTTCAAGCCGACGGTGAGCGGCGGACGCCACATCTCGCGGATGGTGTTGGCGGAGTGGTTCAGTTCGAAGCGGGCGTTGTAGGAGACGCCCACTTCGGGGTGTTCCTGCAGAAACCTGACGTGCGCTTCGAGTTTTTCGGGGTGAAAGAGGTCGTCGGCATCGAGCAGGAAGAGGATTTCGCCTTTGGAGGCGCGGATACCGGTGTTGCGGGCGGCGGAGAGGCGCTGGTTTTGCTCGTGGACGAGGTAGCGGATGCGCGGGTCGTTGAAGCGCGCCATGACTTCGTCGGTGTTGTCGGTGGAGGCGTCGTTGACGACGATGATTTCGAAGTGAGGGTAGGTCTGGTTGAGGACGCTTTGAATCGTCTCGGGCAGGAATTCTGCCTGGTTATAGGCGGGGATGATGACACTGACGAGAGGGGAATTCATGGGCGTTAGATGATGTCGGCAAACTGGAATTCGACGCGTTTGAAGAACCAGTATCCCAGCACGAAGATGAAGAGGGATACGAGGGCGGCGGGCAGGAGGTAGTCGCCGGGCAGGCGGTTGTAGATGAGCACGTCGCGGTAGGAGGCGATGATGCCCGCCATGGGGTTGAGGAAGTACAGCCACTGCCACTTTTCGGGGACAAGGGTGACGGGGTAGAGGATGGGCGAGGCGTAGAACCAGATCTGGATGATGAGTTTGAGCAGGGGGTCCACGTCACGGTAGAAAACGTTCAGGGCGGCGGAGCCAATTCCCAGTCCGAGCAGAAGCGTGATTTGAATCAGGAAGATGAGGGGCAGGAAGAGCAGTCCGAGGGGGGAAACGGGAAGTCCGTAGATGACGACCAGAATCGCCAGCAGGATGAATGAGATGCCGAAGTCGGCGATGCGGGCGAGCAGGGCGGCGATGGGCAGCGCCTCGCGCGGGAAGTAAATTTTGCCCACGAGGTTCATGTTCTGCACGAGCGACATTGCCATATCGGGCAGGGAGGTGGCGAGCAGCGTCCACGGGACGACTGCCGCGTAGGAGAAGAGGATGTACGGCACGCCGCCCGTATCCACGGGGACGATGCGGGTGAAGACGACGGCAAAGATGGCGACGGTGGCGACAGGCTGGACGATTGCCCACAGCCAGCCGAGGGCAGATTGCTGGTAGCGCCCGCGCAGGGTGCGGATGGTCCATGCCCAGATGAGGTCGCGCAGTTTGAGGAGCGGGTTGGTTTGTGCGATCATGCCTGCCTCGCAGTTTCGGTAACGGCAACGCCGGCGTTTTGACTCCACCTGCGGTTCGGTTCGTAGACGGCGATATGCGCCTCGCGCCCAGGGACACGGTTGCGCACTTCGAACCAATCGGAGGCGCCGTAGGCAAGTCCGTCGGAGTCGTCGGCGTTCATGATCCAGGTAATGGCGTAGTAGGTGCCGCCGAAGAGCTGCAGGGGTTCGAGGCGCACGGAGTACTCGCCCTCTCCTTTGGTGATGTGCAGAGGGTAGCCATCCAGGTGGGAGCGCATGTTGGCGCACATCAAGCCGTCGGAGCGGTAGATGAGGACGATGGCGTTGGCTTTGCCGATGTCTTTGTAGGCGGCGTATTTGACGCGGATTTCGAGCGGCTGGTCGCCGTAGGTTTCGCGGACAGGGTTGCCGTTGGCGTCGAGCGCTTCGATCTTCGTGACCTCCACGCCGCCTTCCACATCGTCGGCTGCGCCGTCGGCGCGGCTCATTTTTTCGATGCGGCGTCTGTCGAGCACCTGGTTGTAGATGTCAATGATTTCGCCGCTGGTGCCGACGTTTTGCACCTGTCCGTGTTCGATGTAGATGGCGCGCTCGCACACGGAGCGTACCAGTCCCATATCGTGGGAGACGAAGATCAGGCTGGTGCCGTTGTTCAGGAGCGTCTTGATGCGCTCGATGCACTTCTGACGGAAGGAGGCGTCGCCCACCGCCAGCACTTCGTCCACCAGCAGAATATCGGGTTCGATGCAGGAGGCGACGGCAAAGCCCAGGCGCACGGTCATGCCGGAGGAGTAGCGTTTGACGGGGGTGTCAATGAATTCTTCGATCTCCGAAAACGCCACGATTTCATCGAAGCGTTTCTGGACTTCTTTGTACGAGAGCCCCAGGATGGTGCCGTTGAGGTAAATGTTCTCCCGCCCGGTCAGGTCGGGATGAAACCCCGCTCCCAACTCAATCAAAGCGGATAACTGACCATTGACTTCTACCTTCCCTGACGTGGGGTTGGTGATCTTTGCCAGCAGTTTGAGGATGGTGGATTTGCCCGCGCCATTCGGACCGACGAGGGCAAGCGACTCTCCCTTTTCGAGGTCGAAACTGACATTTCGCAGCGCCCAGTGATATTTGCGGTCTGAGGAGGCGCCTCCACGCAGAGCCTGCTTTGCCCACTGCGAAATGACCGAGGGCAGGCTGGTGCGGGTCAACCCCAGGTTGTAGCGTTTGGAAACATCTATGAAACGGATGACAGGCGGCATTCATTCTCTCCAAAAACAAGGTCTATGAAATATAGGCTCGATATAGTATCCGACTTTTTCCCAATACCCATTAATCGGGCGGACGATCTCTCCATCGGCATAATAGTATTCGAGGTGTTCCGCTGCGGGAACGGCAGGGTGATTTGCCCGCGAAAATTGACTGCCCGGTGGGCAATAGTAAAAGCCAAGATAACGGGTTTGAAGACCAGGCTTCACGGTCAGGGCGGGCGGCGTTTCTCCCAGCAGGCATTTCACGCTGGCTTCCAGCAGATCTACGCCGCTGGTCATTTTAATCAGCCGCCACATGTGACAGCCGTCCAGGCGGGGCGTCACCTCCACAATGCGCGGGCCGCCGGCGGTGAGGATCATTTGGTAATAGACGGGACCATTCCGAACGCCCAACGCGCGATTGCATTCCTCGGTGAGTCTTTGGGCTTCCTGGCGGGCGGCTTCTGCGCAATGCACTGCCGGATAGATATGTCCGCGCGGGATACCGCCGGGAAACTCCTCCACCACCAGGCGGTCAGAGACCTCGTTGAAGACGGTCTCGCCGTTGACGACAAAGGTATTGACGGAAATTTCCGGTCCCACCAGAAATTCTTCGATGATTACCGTGCGGCTGCGGGAAAACTGAAGGGAGTTTTCCAGGCGGGCTTTGGCTTCCTCGCGGCTGGCTGCCACAAAGACACCGCGCTGCCCTTGATTATCGACCGGCTTGACGATGGCAGGGAAGATGCTCCAATCGTCCAGGTCTGCTTGAGAGCGGATGCCTTTGTAGCAGATGGGGCTGATGGCGTGTTCGGTCAGAAAGCCTCGCAGGAGGAGTTTGTTTTGCAGCAATTCCGCCGTTTCGGCAGGGATGAGGAAAGGAAGCCCCAGGCGCGAGGCAACGCGCGCAGCAGCCGGCATGGCAAGATCGGAGCCAATCGAATAAACCAGGTCCACGTTTTCGGCGCGGGCAAGTTGTTCGATTCCATCCGCGTCGGTGATATTCAGAAGGGCAAACTGATCTATGTCATCGAGCCCTCTGCCCTCGCGGCGGTAACTGCACCCAATCACCCACCAGCCTTGCAACTTGAGATAGCGGATGAGGTCCACTTGCGCATTGCCTACGCCCAGCACAATTGCCTTTTTCATGTTTCTTTCCTCCCAGTCCTTTAATGGACAAGCGTCTCCAAAAAGGGAATGGTATGAATGAATGCAGCGATCACTCCTCTGTTGCGCCAAAGCCGAATGGGATCATTGACCAGGATGCCCGTCACACTGGATAACACCTTGCGTTTCGCCCCCCATTGTTGGGCATCGAACACCCTGGCGGTGAAAAATTCCGTCCGCAGGGTCCGATAAGCGGTTACTACTCCCAACCGCTCAAGGCGGGAGGCAATTTGATGAAGCGTTCTCAGCGCCGCCCGCAACCCATATTCGGCTTCGTATGCCAGCAGGTGAGAGACCAGCCACTGGATAAAAGCGGAATCCAATTGAGAGGCGGCGGAGGCGGCGCGCGAGAAGTAGGCGTCGGCTTCGGCGGGGCGGTTCCACATCACAGCGCGGACGCCCTGCATGAGGTAGCCGCGCGTCACCGCCCAGAGGTAATAGGGTTTGAGCGATTCAAGTTCCTGCGGCAGGTTTTCGAACATGCGGCGGAGGAGGTCTTCGAGGCTTTCGCCTTCGTCGTCTATGCTGTCAATGATCAGGTCGTCGAGAAGATGCGGCGGCGTTCCTTCCAAAAGCCAGGGGGTCAAGCGGACGGTTTGCCGCAGAAACTCCTGCGCGGTTTCGTATTCGCCCTGCAGGTAGGCGACGTACATCCACATGGAGTAGATGTTGGAGGCGGCAAGGTCGCGCAGCGCCTTCACTTCGGGGGGGCAGCGCGGGTCATCGAAAATGATTTGCTGGCAGGCGCGTTCCGCTTCGCACTGACGAACGAGGTTCTTCACCTGACGGTTTTTGTGATAGCGGCGGTAGTTGAGGGCGCGGTCTATCATGGCAAATTTGCAGCCTGCCATGTAGAGCCGCCCGCAAATGACGATTTCACGTCCCCGGTAGAAAGGCTCCTGCCAGATTTCCTCGCGGGTTGCCCATTCCCGTCTCTGCACCCAAACGCTGGGCGCCAGCGGGAAGGCAAGGGCAAAGTCTTCGAGGGTGAGGCGGGGGGAGGGACGCAGAATCTCGCGGACGGCGCCGGAGGTCGGGTAGAGTTCGAAGCGTGAGTTGTAGGTGAAGCCGATTTCCGGATGTCGATCCAGAAATTCCACGTGCAGGCGAAGTTTGTCGGGATGGTAGAGGTCGTCCTGGTCGAGGTGGGCGATGATTTCACCCTGCGAAGCCATGATTCCGGTCTTACGCGCCAGCGCCACGCCGCGGTTCGTTTCGTGACAGATGTAGCGGATGCGCGGATCGTCGAAGCGAGCCATGACCTCGTCGGTGTCGTCGGGGGAGGCGTCGTTGACGACGATGAGTTCAAAGTCCTGCCAGGTTTGGTCCAGGACGCTCTGGATGGCTTCGCCCAGGTGACGGGCGCCGCCATAAGTGGGAATGACTACGCTTACCTTTGGATGTTTCATGAAGGGCTCGAGACGGGTGAAATCAAACGATAGGCGAGCGCCTGCACCGATTGCAAGCGCCGCAGCGGACGGATGTCTTCCTTCGAGCGCTTGAGGGTCTGGTACTCGCGCTCCAGCAGACAAACATCCAGCCATTCGGAGAGTTGGTCCCAGGCTTCGTAGAGAGACCAGAGCGACTCTTTGCCGGTTGCCTGGATGCAGTCAATATCCATGCGCAGGGGCACGTCGTCGAAGCCGGCGAACGGTCCGTGATGTAGTGGGGCGGGAAGATGGTTCACAATGCGGTGTTTCAGGAGGTATCTACCGGTCAGGACGAAGGGCTGGCTGGCATAGGTGCCGGGGATGACCGCCAGTTTACCGTAATGACGGCGGAAGACATCCGCCAGCAGTCTCCTGTTTTCGATGACGGCTCTTGGCAGCGAGAGGCTGAAGCGGGCGTATGCGCGGTTGAGGAAGGGGGTGGCAACGCCGCGCCAGTAGGAGGAAAGCGTGGCTTGAAAGGCGGTGAAAAAGCGCTGGCGGCTCCATAGTTCGAACAATTGCAGGCGGGAAAAGTGCGCGCCCGGAATGTGGTCGAACAGTTGCTGCACCTCTGCGGAAACCTCCTGCAGGGCATCATCCAGGGGAGTTTTCAGCAGGGTTTTGAGGCTGTCGGGGTCCCAGTGCAGGTACCAATCTTTCTTGTAAAAGACGACGCCTGGTTTCTGTTCCACCAAACTGCTGCCCGAAAGTACGTCGCCTAAAAAGCCGCTCACCAGGGCATCGCCGGGCTCCGCGCGGATGGAATCCAGAAAACACATCTGGTACATGCCGTGAAAGTGCATGGAACTGCCGAACAAATCAGCCCAGAGCGGCGTATAACAGGCGAGAAAATCCTCGCACATATCAATTCGCTTCCAGGGATAACCGAGTACTTTTGCAATGCGGCGGGAATAGACGACATCCGTAGACTCAGGCTCGCCCCAGGCGTAGGTATGCAAGTCTGTCCCAATCTCTGCCGCCACTGCGGCGATGAGGCGCGAGTCCAAGCCCGAAGAAAGCGGCAGGATCCATTTGGGATAACTGCTCAACGCCTGTATGATCGCTTGCCGGGAGAGTTCGTACATCTCGTCTACCAGGTCGTCCCAGCCCGCTTCCCACCGACTCTGGCTGGGTCCCACCGTCCAGAGTTTTTCTGCGCGGAAGCCGTCTTCGCCCCACTCCATGCGGCTGTCGGGCGGGATGACTTTCATGCCTTTGTACAGCGTCCAATCCGAAATGAAATGCCCGTTGATGAGAAGCGAGACCAGCCCCGGCAGGAAGAAGTCGTCGGCGGTGTACCCGGCTGAGGCGACAACGACAGGTTCGAGCGTGGAGGCGATGCGTCCGTTCCCGATTTGGGCGTGAAAGACCGGGATGCTTCCCAGCCAGTCGTTCCACAGCCTCCAGCGTTTGCCGTCTGCGCTGATGTGCAGCAGGAGGACGCGCCCGTCCCAGGGAATCTCGAATTTGCCGGAAAGCAGCGTCTCCTCTACATCCGAAACCGCCACCTTGCCGTGCGGCGAACCCACCACTACCGCCAGCGAGCCGTCTGCCAGAGAGCGTATGCGTTCTTCCATGCCCTTGCGTCCCCACACGTGCAGCCGCGTTTCGCCAAGCGTGAGGGTCTTTTGTTGCAGATGCTCGAAATAGTTCAGTGCGCGCGCCTGCGCCGCTTCCAGCGCTGCCTGGCTGTCTTCTGTCAATCCAGAAAAAATGGTAAACCCAACAATTGAGTTCATTGCTCCTGCCCCTTTTCATTCAGCAGACGATATGCCAGCGTTTGTACCGATTGCAAGCGCCGCAGCGGACGGATGTCCTCGTTAGAGGTCATCACGGTTTGAAAATCACGTTCCACCTGTTCAAAATCGAGCCATTCTTCGACTTGCTTCCGCGCCTCGAACAGGGACCACAGCGCCTGACGCCCAACAGCCTGGATGGAATGAATGTCCATTCGCAGCGGAATATCGGCGAAGCCGGAAAACAGCCTGCGCCGCAAAAAGCCCGGCAGCCGCCTGGCAATGCGTTGACTGAGCAGGTAACGCCCCGTCAGAATAAACGGTTCTTTGTGGTAGGTGCCGGGAATGACCGCCAGCCTGCCGTAATACCGGCGATAGACATCTGCTATCAGGCGTCTGTGATCGAGAGCGGCTCGCGGAAGGGATAAACAAAAACGGGCGTAGGCGCGGTTCATGAACGGGTTTGCTACGCCGCGCCAGTAACTGGAAAGCGTAGATTGAAATTTGGTAAAGAAGCGCTGGCGATTCCAGAGTTCGAGAAACTGTAATTTTTGATAAAAAGCGCCAGGAAACGTATCAATCTGATTTTTCAGTTCATCGGCATTGGCTTCCAGGGCGTCCACAAGCGGGAATTTTGCATGAGTTCGGAGTTCATCCGCCGTCCAATGGCAGTACCACTCGCTCTCGACCTGATACCTTCTGCCGGAGGAGTGAAACGCCACCGCCTCGTGGACGGCATCTCCCGTCAGAACATCACCGATAAAACCGGAAAGCACCGGAGCAGATGGTTCGTTTCTGATTTCGTCCAAAAAGGACATTTGATACATTCCATGAAAGTGCATGGAACTGCCGAACAGGTCTGCCCAGAGCGGGGTGTATTTGAGGAGGAAATCTTTCGGCAGGACAATGTGTTTCCAGGGAAGCCCCAGCGTGCGGGCGATTTGGCGCGAGTAAATTACGTCGGTGGTAACCGGCTCGCCCCAGGCGTAGGTGTAAACATCTGCGCCGACATCTGCCGCCACTGCGGCGATGAGACGCGAATCCAGACCCGAAGAAAGCGGCAGGATCCATTTGGGATAACTGCTCAACGCCTGCACGATTGCCTGCCGAGAGAGTTCGTACATCTCGTCTACCAGGTCGTCCCAGCCCGCTTCCCACCGACTCTGGCTGGGTTCCACCGTCCAGAGTTTTTCTGCGCGGAAGCCTTTTTCGTCCCACTCCATGCGGCTGTCGGGCGGGATGACTTTCATGCCTTTGTACAGCGTCCAATCCGAAATGAAATGCCCGTTGATGAGCAGCGAGACCAGCCCCGGCAGGAAGAAGTCGTCGGCGGTGTACCCGGCTGAGGCGACAACGACAGGTTCGAGTGTGGAGGCGATGCGTCCGTTCCCGATTTGGGCGTGAAAGACCGGCATGCTTCCCAACCAGTCGTTCCACATCGTCCAGCGTTTGCCGTCCGCACTGACGCGGAGCAGAATGACGCGCCCGTCCCAGGGAAGTTGAAAACGTTCGGTCATCAGGGAGTCTTGCACCTCTGCCAGATTCACCTCGCCGTGTGGGGAGCCGATGAGGGCGAGGAGCGAACCATCAGGCAGGGTGTGAAGGCGTCTTTCCATGCCTTTGTGCCCCCACACTTCGAGACGGGTCAATCCCAAGGGTATGGTTTTGCGCTCAAAACCGGTGAAAGAGGCGAGCGCTTTATCCTGCGAAGCAAGCAGGCGTCTGGCTTGGCTAGAGCTCAAACCTTTGAACAGACTGAAACCTGTAATGGAGGTCATGGGGTTTGCCTACTATTGGCGGTTGTTGAAATAGCGAACCCCTATGACGACACCAATCAGGATCAAGATCACCGGAATGATTCCGATAATGATGGGGAGAGCGGGATTTTTGCCCAGATCGGAGGGAGGGGCTTCGCCCAGTAATTCAGGTTTCGGCGTCGGTTGAGGCGGTAACGTGGGTTCGGGCGTTTTCGGGTTGGGCGCGTAAATCGAGGTGGCGACATAGAAATCGTCCGGCACTGTGGCGAGAGGAATGACCGGCTTTTCGGGCGCGTCCAAAATCGAGTAGGAATACCAGACGCCATTGGCGCCAAGTCCGGGGTCCTGCCTCCAGACCGCCAGGAGCACGTTCCCCTGCACAACAACCGAACGCACATCATGAGGAGCAATCGTCGTCACGAAACGGTCGGGGTTGGTCCACACGCCATTGGCGAAGGTGCTATGCCAGATACCACCGATGATTCGATAAGTGCCCTTTTCATCGGAGGTTTCAATACGCTGGATGAACAGGGTATGGGGGGTGCCGTTTCCATCGAGCGCGAGGGTATGTTCGCCGCTCCTGCCCACATGGAAAGGGAAGGGGTTGACCGGCTCGTTCCAGGTCTTCCCGCCGTCCAAAGACATGCGAGATCGCTGGATGGGACGTCCTGCCGCCACAGGACGACCGGAGAACGGGTTGCCGCTGTTGTAGATGACAACGATTTCCCGGCCATTGTCCGCCAGCGCGGGGTAGGAGGGACCGAAGTAATCAGCCAAATTGATCCGTCTCTCCAGTTCGAGCGGGGTTTCCCATTTGGCGGTTTCGACGTCGAAACTGGAGAAATAAAGCGCTTCGTCCAAGCCGAGGTTGGTCACCACATTCCACGCCGCGCGGATCCGTTGATCGGGGCTGACCGCCAAACGCAGGCTGAACGCGCTCAACTTGGTATCGTAGGTGAGGAATACCGGCAGGGGACCCGACCAGTTCCTGCCGGAATCACGGGAGTGTACGAAATAGACGCCGTTTCCGTCCCGGTTTCCGCTGTAGATGACGACCAGATTGCCCTTGTCGTCGCCGGCAATGGCTGCGGAATTCAGCCCCAAAGCGTCCCAGCCGATGACGGTGGGCGGAGACCAGGCAAGGGACCAATCGGCATTGATGGCAGGCGCGTAGGAATAATATACAGCCGTGGCGTTCGAACGCGTGACCGAGAAGATGACATGCAGGATGTCGAACGAATCCAAATAGGCGCCAAGGAAAATGGCGTTCCCGCCAACGGGGGAAAGAAGGATATCCACGGGACGCGTCCATCCCCTGGCAAGCGTCCACTGTCGGTAGACGATGGCTAATCTTCGTCCGTCATTTTCGACCCACTGACTGGCAAACGCGTGGACGGTTTTGTTTCGATCTGCCACAAGGAAGGGGGTAAACGTATCTTCCAGGTAACCCGGGATTTTCGCATCGGGAGACCAAGCCATGGATCGGCTGGCGCGCGCGGAAATCGTGCCTGTAAGAAAAACCAGCAGACCGATCAAGAGAACAAAAACCGGCAAACGTTTCTTTGCGATTGTCATTTTTTTTCGGGTTTGCGCCATAACAACAGGACCAGCGTGGCGATCACACCAACGCCGATAATTGCCAGACCCGCGATATTCTCCTGGAGCGGAGTGGTGGCAATGTTATCATCGTACAAGATGGAATAATCCGGGGTGGGGGTCGGTTGGACGACGACCACCTCTCCCTGCTCGGATACGACAACAGCCGCCGGAAGGATGGGGGCTTGCGGCAGTTCCAAATCCGGGTTGTATTCAAGCACACGGCTGAAGGTGAGCACTTCGCTGATGAGTTTTTCGTCGGCATTTTTATATTCGACCGGTATAAACACGCCCAGGCGTCCCGAAGAGGTAATCTCCGCAGAAAGAGCATAGACAACGTCCTGTCCCTTGATGATGACATCCCTGCTCAATTGGGGGATCCAGTTTGCGCCATCCCACTGATAATCCTGCAATATGAACCCTCTCTGCTTCAAGGTATCGTTGCTATCGTTTCCAACCAATTGGATGAAATGCAAAAGACCGCGTCCGTCGGAGGCGAGCGCCACGCTGGACGGCGCATTATTCACGCCGGTTACATTGTATTGTTTTCTCCACGTCGCGCCGCCATCGTCGGAAACCTGCGACACATTTGCATACACCAGCCCATCGAACTCCTGCCAGATCACATGCACGGTATTCTCACCGTAACTTACAACATCCAGCCATTGGACATCGCCTTCGCTGAGGAGTTGCGGAGTGCTCCACGTCAGTCCGCCGTCTGTGGATTGCAAGTAATACATTCCGACGGGCTGTCCAATTCTCACCGTACCTTTTACGAAAACGAGGTGTAAAACGCCGTTCTTTCCAAGGCTGATCCTCGGCTTCTCGACGCGTTCCCAGCCTTCAGCCACAGCGTCGAATACGCGGATGGGGGCAGACCAGTTCTTTCCGCCGTCTGTGGATTGGGTCATGTAGATGCCGCGATTTTCGTTGACGGGTATGACGGAAACGTTGACGATCCGCCCGGAACCATCCACAACGGTGTCCGATTCACTCGTCAGGCGGGAAACGACCGGTAATCCGTTTACATCCTGCCATTCTGAACCGAGGTTTGCGCTTTCGGAATTCGCCCAGCTGAACAACAGGTCGCCATAGAATCCATCCACCCATGTCACCAGCAAACGCCCCAGGGGATCGAGATACGCGGATACCTGCAACGGCATACCGGTCAGGGAGTTCATCACCGATTCCGGCGCGCTCCAACGGTTCCCGTCCCAGCGGGCGTATTCGATCGTCAGGTCGGCGGCGGACGCCTCTGCCGCTGGAGATTGCACCCAGACGGCATGGACGTTTCCTGCCAGGTCGTGTGTGGTTGCAAAATGGAGTATCCGCCTGGGGGCTTCGGATCGTATGGAAAGGATATCCGGATCTCTCCACAGAAAGGAAGGAGAAAACCAGGTCTCGACGGGCGACAGCGGACGCGACAAGAACCACACATCGCCGCCCCGCCCCTGGTCGCAACCCGCCACATACAGACGCCCCTTATGGATCAGATCGTAGCGGCACCCCAGCAGGATCGCGTCATAGGTCAGGGGGTTGATGATGGAAGGAATCTGGGTCTCCGCTTGCGGATCGCTCCACGCTACACCGTTCCATGCCACCATGATGGGGGTGACCTGCCCCTCGAAGATGACCGTCGTATATTGCTCGTCTTTGGCGACGATGTTGACGCCAACGGGGCATTCCGAACGCCCGCCAAGAACCGATATGGCATCTCCCCAACTGACGCCCCCATCCTGCGACCATTGGCTGAAGACCGTGCATTTCGACGAGCCGGGCTCTCCAACCTGCCAAATGAGAAGCACATTGTCGTCAAAAGATGACACTGTCAAATTGAACGGCGTATCAATGCCGCCGGTGTCCGAGGGACCTTTGACCTCCTGTGCGCCGCCCCACGTTCTGCCCGAATCCCTCGAAACCGCCATAAAGACACGCTTTTGAGCGCGGTTATCCCACGTGACAAACACGTTCTGCTCTGAACGGGAGTCTGACACGCTAAGGCGGATATAGGCATCATCCAAGGTCGCGGCGCGGAAATATTCGGATACGTATAATTGTTTCACATCGGGCCAGGCAGCGCCGCCTATGTTGGACTGCCGGTAATACACGCCGGCGGGAAATTCACCGGTCCCGCCAGCCACCACATAGGCAACGTGCAGGAAACCGCGCGCATCCAGTACGGCATTAAAACCGATCACGTCCACCGCCAGACGTACCCTTACCTTCCAGTCGTTCGGTTGATCGAAATTACCCGGAAGAGTTTGTCCGTAATTCAGTTCGCGCAGGCTGTTGATCCAGAAAAAGTGGATGGCGCCAAATTCATCCGCCAGGATGACGGGTTTTTGATCTTTGGCTTCGAATGGAAATTGAACCGTCCGCGGCGGAATCCAGTCCATTCCGTCGAGGCTTCTCGAATATTTGTATCCATCCACCTCATCCACCCAGATGGCGTGAAAAACATTCTCACGGTCAATGACCATCACCGGATTGGCGGCAATCCCCGAAAGGGACAGGTTCACCGGTTCCGACCATCCCTCGTCGGACTGGGCATGACCGGTTTGGGTGGCTCCCCAAAACACGGTCGTCATGAAAACCAGGAGGAATAAAACAGTCGAAAATATTCTATTGATTCTCATTTTTTCTCATCCGTTCACGGCTGGTCGGCGGGTATTTGCAACGCATCCAATGCCAGCTTTGCTTGCAGCGACAGATCGCTCCGTCCTTGCGCCTCCCACCACCACATATAAACATCCAATTCTTCGATCGTCTCGGGAATTTGGGGCAGGAGTATTCGCGCCTTGTCCCAATCGCCCAGCCAGACATAACAATACGCCAGCGTTTTGATGATCCCGCGGTGATGCGGCGCCTGTGCATGGGCAAGTTCGAGATAACGGGCAGCGGAGAGGAAATCCCTGCGATACATGGAGATCAAGCCCAGGCGGTGATTCGCCGTCCGATTGGCAGGGTCAAGTTGCAGGGCGGCATGAAGCGAAGCTTCGGCATCATCCAGGAGGGGAATGAGCCACTCCCCTGCCCAGCCGCTCTCTGGAAAATCCGCCAATTCCACCTGCGACAACCGAACCGCACCGAGATTTGCCTGCCATATTGCCCGAATTGGGTTGAGGTTGATCAGGGCAATCAGCGCCCAAATGAGCGCAATGGCGAGGGCAGTCCGCCGGTTAATGTGATGCCCGTCGGGTTGAGGTTCGCGACGGCGGAGATTCGCCGCCAAGCCGACAAAAAGGAGCGAAAGCGCAGTTCCGATTCCATTATACAAATAATCGTCCACCATACCATGAACGAAGGTAACGATCAGGGCAAAAAGCAGGAGCCACTGAAAGGGTTGTCCGTTCCCCGCGCTGGTAATGGCGCGCGCCACCGCCCACAAACTCAGGAGATAAAGGGCAAAAAAGGCAAGCCCACCAAAAACACCCTGCTCGATGCCCACATCGAGAAACAGGTTATGGCTGTTGGGAATGTTGTAATACGGAATACCCAGCATGTACTGCGAGTACAGCCCGGGGAACGAGCCAAGCCCTCCGCCGCTAAGGGCGTAATCCTGCAAAAGGTACAGGCTTCTGTCGAACAACTCGCCGCGGCTTCCATCGCCATAGTAATAATGGCCCGTAATGAGGCTGCCCGAACGGGCGGGACCGGCGAACAGGAACACGATCACCGCGCCCAGATAGAACATCAACAGGATGGGAAAGACCGCTTCGCTCTTAATCTGGCGGCTGATTCTGCCCCAGCGAATGAGCCGCCACAACAACCATCCGCCTGCCCCGCTGAGAATGGCAAAGAGCACGCCGCGCGAAGTCGCCATGAGCAGGGCGAGGATGGCAAGCGTCAGCCCGATACCCGTCGCGAGGCGCCACGCCAGCGAAAGAGGAGCGCGGCGCCGGTGGAATGTTTCGAGGGGATAAAAGATGAACGGAACCGTGAGAGCGATCATCCCCGCCGCATAGTTGGGATGGAGGGGCGTCCAGCCGGTCTGCGGGCGGACGCTCATGAACCAACGTCCAAGGCGATTGACCATTTCCAGTCTGCGCGGCAAGGCAAGGAAATCGTGGGTGAGGAAGAAATACAGCGCAACGCCGACACCGAGGCAAAACAAAAAGACCGCGATGCGAGGGAGGTTTTCTGCCGGCTGTGTTTTCAGAGAAAAATAGAGCAGGACTGCGGTCATTGCCAGCCATGCCTTGCTCCAGGCAATCGTTTGATCATACGCCGCCCCGTATCCCACCCAGGCAGTGACGCCGAAGACAAGGACCAGCCCATCGCGCGCGTCGGGCGCGTACCCACTCGAAATCATGCGCAAAACAAATGGAAGTAGAGCGGTCAGGAGGAACCAGAGTCCCCACTCCGGTTTGATCACCCAAACCGCTCCACCGAGCGCAATCAGTATCAGTTCCAGGAGGGCAAAACGATGGTCTTCGGTCAGTTTGCGCAAAAAGTATTTCTCCTGTGCCGCCGCGAGGCTAACTCGCTCCGCCCACCGGCGCGCCCGAGTCTGAGGTCGCCCAGAAGAGGTGCTGCAAGCCGACGTTGATGGCGGTTTTCGTTGTCGCCCAGTCGTAGGTCAACATTTTCAGGTAGGTCAGCATGGGACCGGGGCGGAACGCCCATTCGCGGAAGGCGCGTTTCTGCCAGTAGAGTAATCGTTCCGCCGGCAGGTTGGGGTAATCGAGCACGGTGCCTTTGTCCATGTCCACCTGCTCCCAGCGGGTGCCGGGGCGGAACCATTTGTTCTCGACCACTTCGAAGAAGAAGGGGGTGCCGGGGTAGGGTGCGGCGACGTGGAAGAGGGCAATATCGAGCGGCAGTTTCTTGGCAAAGTCAATCGTCTGCCGGATGGTTTCCTCCGTCTCACCGGGTAAACCAATGATGAAGTAGCCCCAGTTCATGATGCCGGCTTTCTTTGCCCAGCGCAGGGCGCGCTCGGCTTTATCGGGGTAGGCGCCTTTGCGGGCATGTTTGAGGATCTGTTCGTTGCCGCTTTCGATGCCCCAGGAGATCAGGCGGCATCCGGCTTTGCCCATGAGGGTGAGCATTTCCTCGTCCACGAAGTCCACGCGGCTGTTACAGGTCCACTTGATTTTGATGTTCTCATCGATCATGAGTTTGCACAACTCGACCACCTGTTCGCGGTTGACGGTGAACAGGTCGGCATACATGTGGATGTTGTTGATGCCGAGTTTTTTCAACTGCCACAACTCTTCCATGATGAGTTTGGGCGAGCGGATGCGTGTGGAATATTGGTAGCTGACATGCTTGATGCAGTAGGTGCATCCCGCCGGGCAGCCGCGGCTGGTAACGATAAAGGTAAACGGTCCCTTGATGTAGGGCATGCGGTATTTCTGCAAAGGCAGAAGTTCGTGCATGGGAATGGGCATGTCATCGAGGTCGGCGACGAAGGGGCGCGGGAAGTTGAGGATGAGGTCTTCGCCCTTGCGCCAGGCGATGCCCTTGATGCCGTGCATGTTGACCGTGCCATCTTCATTGAGCGAAGGTTTGTAAGAGGGGTCGGTCTTTTCGAACATCTTTTGGATGTGCGGGGAGCGCTGGTCAATTTTTCCTTCGAGGTGATCGAGCAGGTCGCGGATGGTGAGGTCCGGTTCGCCGACCAGGGCAAAGTCGAGGCTGGGGTAGGGGCGCATTGTTTCTACAGGGATGGGGGTGATGTGTGTGCCGAAGGCGATGGTCTTTGCGCCGCGGGCATGCGCCAGGAAACAGCCATACATGTCGTTTTCGAGGGTGGGGGCGGTCAGTTGGGTCAGGTAATATTTGGGTTGGTATTTATCCAGCAGTTGGGTAAATTCGGGCCAGCCCATGCGCTCGGCGTTGCAGTCCACCACTTTGACTTTGTAAACCGGGTGGAGCAGCGCCGCCATCTGCACCAGCGAAACCTGAGGCCAGACCATGTTTTCGCGGGTGCGGCGACCGACGCGGTGCTGGGTGCGAATCCAGAGTCCGCCGTCGGGGGTGGGAGGGTTGACGAGCATGATGTCCACCGCTTCGGGTGAGCGGGGAGCCGAGAGCAGTCCATTGCGGACGATGGCGTCGGCATTGGGGAAATCCACCATGCGCAGTTTGGGGGTCAGTCGGCTTCCCATGTTGACAGATTGGGGATCGTTTGCAGTCATTGTATTCTCTCCTTCTTATACAAAATTACACTAAATTTTTCGGCAGCCATTTACGTAGAACAACGACAGTTGAGAATGCCTGTTACATGTCTGGCATATGACCGAGAATTACACGATTATGCAAGACCCATGTCGTGCTTTGTGCGGATCTCGCGCTGGCTGAGTTCTTCGAGGATGCGAAGCAACAGCCAGTAAATGAACAATTGGATGCCCGCCAGGAAGAGCATGGCGCTCCCCAGCAGGTAAAACCACAGACGGTCAATGGGCCAGCCGTTCATTCCCAGCAGGAATGCTGCAACAGCCACCAGAAGACCAATCAGCATGGAGACGCCGCCCATCCAGCCAAATTGCTGGTCGAGGGGGGGTTGGAAGATGGGCTTGCCGAACAATCCCTGACGGATCGGGCGTTTGTAGAACAGCGACACGAGGTAGTTGAAGGTGACACCCAACGCAAAGATGTTCAACCCGGCAATGAAGGAAACCAGCGCGGTAAACAACGCCAGCACGCCCCACGGTCCCAGGGTGGTCACGTCGTTGAGGCGGAGGAACAGCAATCCCAGAAAGATAAGCCCGGCGATGCCGATACCGCCCAGCCCCACCAGCCCAAGGATGCGCACCGGGTTGTAAGACATGGCGGTCCACACCATGCTTTGCAGGAAGATTTGCCCGTCGCGGATGACGCTCAGTTTGGAGCGCCCAACGCGCTCGCTGTAGGGGATGGGCACTTCGACAATTTTGATGCCTTCGTGCAGGGCGCGCGTGCTCATGACGGGGGTGAGGTTCAAGCCATCGGGCAGAGGGTAGATTTGCTCGAGGATTTCTCGTTTGAAGACGCGCATGCCGCTGGCGCTGTCGGTCACTTTCTGCCGCCCCAGCAGGGAGAGCAGGTTGGCAAAGAAGAAGTTGCCGATGCGCCGCGTGAGGGGCATCTTGCTATCGGCGCCCGCCATGCGCGAGCCGATGACCAGGTCCGAACCGTTGAGCGCAGCCTGGCATAACTGGGGGAAGTATTCCGGCGGGTAGGTGCCATCGGCATCGAGAAATCCGATCAATTCGCCGCTGGCTTTGGAAAAGCCGGTCTTGAGCGCCGCGCCATAGCCTTTGTTCCTGGCGTGACGGATCAGATTTACGCCGGGAATTGATTCAGCCACTTCAGCTGTTCTATCCCTCGAACCGTCGTCCACCACGAGCAATTCCAGGCGTTCCATGCCGGCCTGTTTGAGCGCCGGCTCGACGGCAAGTACACGTTCGGCGATTTCTTTGATGCCGTTTTCCTCGTTGTACGCCGGTATAACCACAGATAATATCGTCATAAGCCTCCATCCTTTGTTGCATGAAAAATTTTTCGTTGAGGGTTGCTGATGCTCCCATCAATTGTTTTGATCGGTTTGGCAGGCACGCCGCCCACCACCGTGTGCGGGGGCACGTCTTTTGTCACCACTGCGCCCGCCGCCACCACGGCGCCCTTCCCCACCCGCACGCCATCTATGATGACCGCCCCGGCGCCCAGCCATACGTCGTCTTCGATGACGATTCCTTCAGCGGTGATGCCCTGCTCTACGAAGGGACGGTTCGGGTCGTCGAAGACGTGGTTGACGGCGATGATTTGGGTGAAGGGCGAGGTATAGACCCGGTCGCCAATCGTCACGCCGCCTTGTCCGCGAATGACGGAGTATTCGCCCACCAGACTGTCTTTGCCGATTTTGATGCGCGATTGGGGCATATCGCGGAAGTTGTAGACGTGCAAGACGGCTCCGTGCATGACGATGGTGTTATCGCCGATTTCGATTCCCTGCGGGCAGGCATGCAGGTAGGCGCCTTCGTCTATGTACACGCCATGCCCCAGTTTGATGTGGTTGGCAAAACGGATGCGAACGTTTTTCTCGATGGCGGCAAGACCTTCCATGCGCAGGATGAGGCGGTAGACCAGTCCGCGCACGCCAATACCCACGATGGTGGGTATCCAGCCGAAGAGGAACAGGAGGGTTTGTTCGTAGAAGTAGCGCAGGGTGGAGGATGCCTGACGGTGAATGTAAAGTCGAAGTTTTTCGAGCATGGTGTGTTCGTGGCGTGCTCCGCCATTCCGACATGAGCGGGTCGGTGCGGGCGGGTGGATTTGCTGCGGGGCATCCCCAGCCGGTGAGGGAGGAGCAGGTTCCGGGTAGGGTGAGGCGGGGTGTCCCGTGTTGTCATGGGTCGTCCAGGGCGCATTAAGCCGTGGGAGAGGCGATGGTCAGGGTTGCGGTGTTTCTGGTCGAAAAAGTCAGAGAGTATAATGTCGTCATGTTTCCTGCTGTTTTTCTCGATCGCGATGGTGTGCTTATCGAAAATCGTCCCGATTATGTTCGGGAGTGGTCACAGGTGAGTATTTTTCCAGAGGCAATTCGTTCGTTGGGGCATGCGCGGCTGGAAGGGTACAAGGTTGTGATTGTCACCAATCAGTCGGCGGTGGGGCGCGGGCTGATTTCGCTGGAGACCGCTGTAGAAATCAACGAGCATTTGGTGCGTTTGATTCGCGCAGAGGGCGGCAGGGTGGATGGCGCGTATCTTTGTCCGCACGGTCCAACTGACGGGTGTGAGTGCCGCAAGCCGAAGCCGGGACTGCTGCTGCAGGCAGCCAGGGAGTTGTCGCTGGATTTGAAACGTTCGTGGATGATCGGCGATGCGTGGAGCGATGTGCAGGCGGGGCAGGCGGCCGGGGTGCGCGGGTCCATTTTGCTAAAGACGGGGCGCGGCGCGGAGCAGTTAACTTTGCCCAAGCCGCCAGGGCTGGCGGGGTATTCTGTTTGTAACGATCTGGCACAGGCGGTCGAGTTTATCTTGAGGCGGGATGGGGCGCGCTAGTCGCCCAGCACTTCGGCGGGAAGTTTCGTTTCTGCGTGTGCGGTAATGCCAATGTAGGGTTGGTCTTTGATGGTGCGGACGATCATGTGTTCGAGCATGAGGTGGATGTCTTCGACGTGTTCGATGATGTCGCTCTCGACGTGGATGTGCAGGTCCACGATTTGACCGAGACGTCCGCCGCTGAAGCCGGTGAAGCCGATGGTGATGGCGCCGTATTTGCGGGCTTCTTCCACGGCGTTGACGACGTTTTTGGAGTTGCCGCTGGCGGAGATGGCGATGACTATATCTCCGGGTTTGATGAGGTTGATCAACTGCTGGGAGAAGACGTTTTCGTAGCCTTCGTCGTTGGCGTAGGCGGAGAAGATTTCCATGTTGTCTGCCAGACCGATGGCGCGGAAGTGCGGCAGGCTGGGGTTGCGGGTGTTTTTGGCAAGGTCGCAGACGAAGTGCGAGGCGGTGGAGGCAGAGCCGCCGTTCCCCATGATGAAGACCTGATTGCCCTGCATACGGGCGCGCTGAAGGGTGTAGATGACTTCCTCAATGAGCGGCTGGGGAAGTTTATCCATGGTTTGCTGTAAGGTGGAAAGATAACGCTGAATGGGTTCCATACTGACCTTCCTTTCATTTCATGAACGACGGTAATTGAAAATGATTTTGGTGCCATCCGATTCCAGGCGGAATGGGAGTTCCTGCAAGCCGCTCAAGGCTGCGCGGACTTTGTTTTGACGTTCGTAGGGGACGTATAACAAAAGAAACCCCCCACCTCCCGCCCCGGCGATTTTGCCGCCGATGGCTCCGGCGCGGCGTGCCGCCTCATACATTTCGTTGATTTGTCCGTTGCTGATGGTGCCAGCCAGGCGTTTTTTCAGCTCCCAAGATTGGTGCATGAGTTCGCCCAGGGCATCGAAGTTTTCAGCTTCTAGGTAATCGCGCGCCTGATGCGCCATGTGCTTGATTTCGCGCAGTTCGGTCAGGCGGTCTTTGATGTTGCTTTTTTGTTCGGTCAGGATCGAATCGGCGCGGCGGCTGACGCCGGTGAAGAACAGCAGGAAGTTGTCGTTCAGAGCGCGCCGCGCCTCGGTGGAGATGTTGATTTTTTCCACCCGGACCTCTCCGTTCGTCATGAATTCCATGAAGCGCAGCCCGCCATAGGCGGCGATGTACTGATCTTGAACGCCGATGGGTTTTTTGAGGGTCACGATTTCGATGGTGCACGCCTCGCGCGCCAGCCGCTCGGCAGAGACAATCTCGCCCAAGTAGGCGTACATGGCATGCAGGGCGCCAACGGTGACGGTGCTGGAGGATCCCAACCCCGAACCTTCGGAGGGGATGTCGCCCATTGTAGTGATTTCCACTCCGTTCCTGATTCCGGTCACGCGCAACGCTTCGCGGATCAACTCGTGATGGAGTTGGTCAATGTCGTCCACCATTTCGGTGCGCGTGTAGCCTACACGCAACTTGGCGTCGAAGCGTTCCTTGATCGTCAAGAAGATGAATTTATCAATGGCGGAACTCAATACACAGCCCCCCTCTTCCATGAAGTAGGAAGGGAAGTCGGTGCCGCCGCCAAAGAAACTGATGCGGAGTGGGGTTTGAACGATGATCAAGCGATTCGTTCCTTTTCTCTAAAGTACGCCACCGTCTTTTCGAGACCTTCCTCCAGCGACAGAGTGGGTTCCCAGCCCAGGTCGCGTTTGGCTTTGGATGCTTCGAGATAAATATGGCGAGTCTCGCCCACCTTTGCCGGTCCGTACGCCGCCGGATGGGGAAAAGCCGTAATTTTTGCCAAGGCATTAAAGATATCGTTGACCGATGTCGGGCGTCCCCACCCAATATTGTAGATACCAGGCGCATGTGGAACGGTGACGGCAAGGTAATTGGCATAGGCACAATCGCCCACATAGACAAAATCGCGAGTCTGCTCGCCATCACCATTGACGGTCACAGGCTCTCCCGCCAGCATCTTGCCGGTAAAGATCGCCACAACGCCCGCCTCACCATGCGGATCCTGGCGGGGACCGTACACATTAGGATAGCGAAGCACAGTGTAGTTCAAACCATAGTTGTAGTGATACATGAACAGATAATGTTCAACGGTATGCTTGCTCGCGCCGTATTGGCAAATGGGGTTGATGGGGTGCGCCTCATCGCAGGGGACGTATTCCGGCTCGCCATAGACGGCACCGCCGGTGGAGATATAGACGAAGTGCTTGACGCCAAATTCTCTGGCGCATTCGATCAGGTTGATCGAGCCGAGAATGTTGACATCGGCGTCGAACAGCGGCTGGGCAACCGAACGGCGCACGTCCATTTGCGCGGCGTGATGACTGATGTAATCGGGTCTTTCCGCTTCGAAGACGTTTCGGACTTCGGGACTGCGAATGTCCATTTTGTAGAATTTTGCCTGCGGGTTGAGGTTCGATTCGCGCCCGGTGGACAGGTCATCGAGAATCACGACCTCATATCCTTTTTCGAGAAACAAATCCACCACATGCGAACCAATGAAGCCGGCTCCGCCGGTAACCAGTATTTTTGCCATATTTGTCTATGTATCCTTTGTATAGTGATTTTTTTAGTATGCCCCACGGCTCTTGAGAACTGCAGGGATGGTCTGAAACAGCAACTGGAGATCGAGCCAAATGCTCCAATTACGGATGTAATACATATCGAGACGTACGCGTTCTTCGTAAGAAACATCCGAGCGTCCGCTCACTTGCCAGACGCCGGTAAGACCCGGCAGCACCGTCAGGAGGTTCATGTCGAATTGTTTGTACATGGCAACTTCTTCCGGCGAAATCATGCGCGGACCCACCAGGGACATTTCCCGTTTGAGCACGTTGAACAACTGCGGAAGTTCGTCCAGGCTGTATTTTCTCATAAAAGCGCCGATGCGGGTCACGCGGGGGTCGTTCTTCAATTTATGGTTGTGCGCCAGTTCTTCCTGCAATTCGGGGTACTTTGCCAGCACCTCATCGCCGTTGACAACCATCGTGCGGAATTTATAAGCGTAGAATTGTTTGCCGTTCAACCCCATCACCCGCCGTTTGTGAATAATGGGGCCCGGTGAACTCAATTTCACCAGGATTGCCAGCACCAGCAGCAGCGGCAAAAGTACGAGCAGAGAGCCGAGTGTCAGCACATAGTCGAGCAGGAACTTCAGGATTGTATCAGAACCGGTCAGGCGCACCTTGTTCACGTACACGAGAGGCACGTAGGCAAATTCGTTGACCGTCAAACCGGTGGTTAGAATCTCATAAAGCCCGGAGGACATGCGAATATTGACTTTGTCGGATATGCCGTATTTCCGAAAAATCTCGAGCAGGTAGTCGCGGGTGGAGATGGCGCTCGAAGCCAGGATCACTTCGCCAATGTTATATCGTTCGATGATTTCTCCCAATTGTTCCACCGTTCCCAACGAGACAAGATCGTGAAACAAAGGAAACGTGGCCGGCGTTTTCTTATCTACAAAACCGACCAGATGCAAACCGGAAGTCTCCCATTTCAACAATTGTTCCGCCAGCCAGCGACCCTCCTGGTTTGCTCCAACAATGACAGCCGGGGTCAGGAAAAAGCCCTGTTTCCGAAGGGCATACACCAGGCGCCTTAACCAGAATCTGGCGAACGCGGAGAAGATGAAGGTGAACATCCACGCCATGAGCAACCAGCCGCGCGCAATGACCAGGCTGGGTCCTAAAAACCCCGCGATGACAATCAAAAGGAAGCCTTCGCTTGCCGAGCGGAATAACTTCGAATATTCCTGCGTGCCGCCAAGCAGATTGTCTCTTGCATACAAACCATTGACGGAGAAGATGGCAAGCCACAGGAAGGGCATGGAATAGAGGAGGAAACTATAGGTGGCGAAAGAAACGCTTGCCGTTTGGTCGAAATATTCCACGAAGGTAACAAAACGAAAATTGTACGCCAGCCAGAAGGCAAAAAAGGTCATCAGCGCGTCGGACAGAAGGAGGGCTGCAATATACAAGACCCATTGCAAATTTCTGGGAATGAGCGAATTGGCTTTTTTGATCTTCCTGGAAACAGTCATAAAGGGAAATTTTTCCAATTCGGAACGAAGACTCATGAATGCATCTCCCTCTGCAGAGCGCAGAGCACTTGTCAATAAAAGCAAAAGAAGTTCATCTATCGTAAAGCAACCCCATGACGATGGAATTAACAAAAGGTTACTCGAGCCGCAGAACCGAAGCCTGCGGCAGGGAAGATTATAGTAGTGTACCGGGCATAACCGGTTAATAAGGGTTTAACTTCCTGTAAACCTTCACTCCCGTTTCACGCGCCGAATCTGATGATCTGAAAGTTCTACAGGCACCTGCCTGCTTTGAAGCAGTTTCAACAACACTCGTACCCGGTCCTGACCGGAAATCCGGGTGTCGAATATTGCCTCATAACCTGCAAACGGTCCTTCCTGAATCACAATCGGCTCTCCCGGCTTGAAGTTTTTCCGCTGTTCCTGAAAAGCCTCATTGTAAAGATCAACCTGTCGGTGTAAAGCCACGATCAGAAAATCGGGAACGGAGGCGGGTTCTCCCGCAAAACTGACCAGCCCGGAGGCGCCCGGCATCCATTGTAAATCCGACATGCTCACTTCATCCAGGTCCACGCGCACGAATAAATAATTGGGAAAATACGGGCGGATTTTTTTCGCCCGGGGGTTGACCGGTTTCACGCGAAGCGCAGGGAAATAGACTTCCACACCGTACCCCCGCAATTGACCGGCAAGGAATTCCTCTTTGTTGGGCTTGCTGCGCATCGCGTACCAGGAAAGTGCCATTGGAATGATCCTTCAAGTATCGAGAAAACGGAATCGGGCGTCGGTTAATCTTACCAGAATCAAAACAACCTGCCGGGGCAGGTTGTCAGTGATCGACCAGGGACTTGAACCCTGAACCCACTGATTAAGAGTCAGTTGCTCTGCCATTGAGCTAGTCGACCTTTGATGCGGACGGTATTATACCCGATGAGGAAAAAGTGTCAATAAAGCGAACCGACTCAGGTCTCGGCGCGATGCGGCGCTTCGTCACAAACAACCGCCGTCATCGGTTTCCGTGTGTATAATTGATAGGATGATCGAAATCAATGTTCCCGGGCGCGGCACTTTGCAGTTGCGTCATCTTGTCACAGATGTCAACGGCACCCTGGCAGTGGACGGGCAGCTCGTCGAGGGCGCAGCGCAAAAAATCGAGGCGCTGAAAGACAGGCTGACGATTCACATGCTGACCGCCGATACGCATGGACGGCAAACCGCCCTGGACGAACAACTCCGTCTCAAGGCAATCCGCATCGAACCCGGAGGCGAGGCGCAGCAAAAGGCAGACTATGTGCGCAAACTAGGCGCGGAGAGCGTAATCGCCATGGGACAGGGCGCCAACGACGCCGGCATGCTCAAAGAAGCCGCCCTGGGTATTTGCATCCTTTCCAAGGAAGGCACGGCACTCGAAGCAGTGATGTCTGCCGACATTCTCGCACCGGATATTCTCACTGCCCTCGAATTGCTGGAAAAACCGCTTCGCATTACCGCCAGTTTAAGAAAATAAACCGTCCGGATATATCACACCTATGGAGCAACCAGAGACCTTTCCGCCGCTGGAAAACGAACCGCAACAGGAATTCGTCTCCGCCCGCGCCAGGAGGCGGCGCGCCTTGCGGCGCGTTTACTTCCCCACCGATAAAGCGGAACGCGCCGCGCTCTATGCACATCTTGCAAAACGGGCTTTTCCCTCCTACGAGCTCTTCATCTTTGCTCTCGTTGCCGGTGCGATCATGGGAGTGGGATACTTCCTCAATGCGCCGGGCGTGCTGGTCTTCGGCGCGTTAGCCGCCCCGGTTTTGACTCCCTGGATCGGCATCTCGCTTGCCGTTGTGGCAGGCGCGGGCAGGTTCTTCCTTCAGACCGTCACCGCATTGTTCGTCAGTTCGGGGCTGTTTTTGTTCACGGGCTTTCTTGCCGGTTTTGCGACCCGCATCTTTCCCCAACCGCTTACCTTCAATGAAGCGTTTACACATAGTCGCTTATGGTGGTACGAACTGATTGTGCTTGCCATTGGCGCCATTCTTGTCACGCTTTCCTTCGTCCGCTCCGAAAGGAACCCTTACCTTCCCAGCGCCATGGTGGCGTATGAATTATTCCTGCCGCTTGCCGCCGCCGGTTTCGGTCTTGGCAGCGGCGTCGGCATTGGCGAGATCTGGCCCCAGGGCGTGCTCGTATTCCTCGTCCACTTTGCCTGGGCAACCCTTTTCTGCATCCTGACGCTCTTCTTCCTGCGGTTCTACCCCGCCTCGTTCGGCGGATTTTCATTGACCGGAATCATTCTCATCGTCCTGATTGGCTGGCTTGGAATTTCCACCGGCGCCTTCGATTGGCTGACAACACGGACGGGGCTTGCCGCGCCGCCGCCTGCTTCTACCCATCAGCCGACAGCCACTCTGCCGCTTGTCGCCGCCACATCCACACGCACACCCGAGCCTGCTACGGCATTCCTCAGCATCTCCACATCCACACCGACCGCTACCTCGACGCCAAAGCCCACCAACACCGTTCCGCCCACGCAAACGCCGACTTACACCGTCACCGCCGAGCCGACGCCCATCATCGCCCTTATTCGAGCGGCGGAAGGAGGGGGCGCCTTCATACGCGAAAAACCGGGCGGACTGGTCATCGCAACTCTCAGCAACGGCTCTTCCGTGGTCGTCGTTCCCAACGATCTGCAGGAAGTCAACAACACCACCTGGGTGCACGTGATCGCCAATGTCAACGACGTGCGCGTGGAGGGATGGATCATCCAATCGCTTCTGGTCACCGCCACACCGATCCCCAACTGGGAACCTTCGGCAACGCAACCCGCCACTTCGACACCTTAACCTTCAAAAGGATTCTTCATGCCCATACACTTTGGAACAGACGGCTGGCGCGCCGTCATCTCGGACACCTTCACATTCAGCAACCTTCGCATGGTCGCCCAGGCAATTGCAGATGCGGTCGCGTCGGAACATTGGAACGAAGCGCGCAACGGCGGTTCGTTGCCCGCGCCTGGCAAGATCGTCGTCGGGTTCGACACCCGCTTTCTTTCGGACCGATACGCCGGCGAAGTGGCACGCGTGCTCGCCGCGAACGGCTTCACCGTCCTGCTTGCCCAAGCCGACGCGCCGACTCCCGCCATTTCCTACGCGGTCAAGCATCAAAATGCCGCCGCGGGCGTGATGATTACCGCTTCGCACAACGCGCCGCGCTATAACGGCGTCAAACTAAAGGGGGCTTTCGGCGGCTCTGCCCTGCCCGAACAATGCCGCCGCGTGGAAGTGTACATCAACGACAACGAACAGCAGGCGCGCGGACCCAACCTGATGGATTTCCAAAAAGCGCGTGAAGCGGGGCTGATCCAGAAGTTCAATCCCCTGCCCGCTTACTTCGACCATTTGCGAACGCTGATCAACACCGACATCATTGCCGACAACCCCCAGCGCTTCGTCGTGGACGCCATGTATGGCTCGGGACGCGGTGTGATCAAGTCCTTTTTGCAGGGAACGGGCTGCGAGATCGCCGAGATCCGCGGTGAGATGAACCCCGGTTTCGGCGCGATACACCCGGAACCCATTGCGAAGTATCTCAACGCGCTGGCGTCTGCCGTCAGTTCGGGGATGGGTAACTTCGGTGTTGTGACCGATGGCGATGCCGACCGCATCGGCGCGATGGACGAGCGCGGTAATTTCGTTGATCCGCACAAGATTATGGCGTTGTCGCTCCAGTATCTCGTCGAAAAACGGGGCATGAGCGGGGCAGTCGTTCGCACCGTCTCCACCACGCGTATGATCGACCGCCTGGCAAAACGTTACGGCTTGAAACTGTACGAAACGCCCGTTGGCTTTAACCACATCGCCGATTACATGATGACCGAGGATGTGCTGATCGGCGGCGAGGAATCGGGGGGCATCTCGTTCAAGGGACACATTCCCGAGGGCGACGGTCCCGTCATGGGGTTGCTGCTCGTGGAAATGATTGCCGAGTCGGGGAAGACCTTGAACGCCTTGGTGGAGGATTTGCTCAACGATGTTGGTCCCGCCTTTTACGAGCGTACCGACCTGCGCCTCAGCCGTCCCGTTGCCAAGGCGGAGATGACGGAATTATTGACGAAGCAGGCTCCGGCGGAGATCGGAGGCGAGAAGGTGTCCGAGATCAGCCAGCGCGACGGCGTCAAGTACATCATGGCGGACGACTCGTGGCTGTTGATCCGCCCTTCGGGGACGGAGCCTGTCCTGCGTGTGTATGCCGAGGGGCGCTCCCAGGCGATGGTCAGGGCATTGCTCGGGTATGGCGAACAGGTTGCAAAGAGCGCGGTGTAGTTGACCCCGGCAGATGCTGATTTCGGATTTCCTCGCCGTTGCATACGAACAAACCCTGAGGCTGGGAAGGAGCAAATTCCGGCTTGCCGTTTTGGGTTCGATCCTGCTGATTGTGATCTTCATCAACGGAATCGGGGATGTGCCGGAGGCGCCCTATCAGAGGCTGGCGGAAAACCCGTTCGTCACGCGAACCGATATTCATTTCAATAATTACTGGCAGGAGAATCCGCTCCTGCCGGTGATCGCCTATGTTCTCGGTTTGTCGTCTCCCGCCGCTTTTCGCATCCTGTGCTTTTGCGTCATCCTGGGAGGGTTCCTGTTGTTCGAGCGGCTTTCCCGCCGCCGCTGGGGACCGGAGCACGGGTTGATTTTTACGGTATTGCTCATGACCAGCCCGTTGACCACCGTCATGCTGACATGGCTGGGGACCCCGGACGGCTTGACGCTTGCGCTGACAATCCCCTTCCTGTTTTCCCGCTCGACCCCGCTCTTCTTCTTTCTTTCGATTCTCGGAACGGCAAATCACCCCGCTTTTACGATGGCGGCGCTTGAAATTCTGATCCTGCGGTGGGCAGCGCGGGACGGGATCAATTTCAGACATGCGCTTGTTTCCGGCATTGGGATTGTCACCGGCTACGGATTGGTCCGATGGTTTCTGGCGGTCCATCATATCGAAATCGTATCGCGCGCGGATTTTATGCTGCTTCGAGATGCGGGCGAATGGCTGAAAATGAACGCCTCGAACCTTCCGATCTCGTTGTTTTCATTGTTCAACCTTCATGGGTGGATCCTGCCGGTATGTCTGTTGATGTTCTTCAAAAGGGACAGGACTTTCTTCTCGCTGGCGTTGACATTTTTGGCGGTCAATTACGGTTTCACCTTTTTTACCCTCGATACGACCAGGGTTTTTTCACTGCTTTCCTGGGGCGTGTTATTTGCCGTGATATTCCACTCGAACACACTTTCCCACACGGCGGGCGATGCCGGGGCGGAGACACAACAACAATTCCTGCAAGCCCTGATCGTCATCAGCCTGGCGTCCATCTTCTCTCCGCGATATTTTTCATGGGCGGGAGAAATTCATGTCACGCCGTTTTATCCATTGATGAGAAAGGTCTTTAGGTGAATCCCAGACGCATGACGCCGCGCTACACCCGCAAAGCGCAACGCCAACCGGTTGAACAAAAACAGCCCCGCCGGGATGAATCCCATGGGGCTGTTGGTCATCCTGCAAGTGTGTTTTTTACTTCACCGGCGTCGCTCTCAACCTTCTTGTCAGCAAGATCACCAGCACAAGCGCCAGTGCCAGGGCGAACATGCCCGGTATACCCACTTCATCGGCAAAACCGGTGTTCGGCAGTGCCGTGGAGGTGGGAATGACCGTCTGCGTAAAGACGGCAATTTGCGTAAACGCCGCACCGACTGTGGCGGTGGCGGGATTCGGCGTCTCGGTGGGGGTGAAGGTCGCCTGGGCGATGACCGGGGTGTTTGTGGATGTGACCGTCGCAGTCGCCTGGGCGGCTTGAGCCTGCACAACCACCGCGGTCTGGGTCAACGCCACCTCGACCGTCGCCTCCTGCGCCTGCGCCTGCGCCTGCGCGGTGGCTTCAGCCGCCTGGCTGGAATTCATGTTGAAGAGCACGTATCCGACCACACAGAGAAGGACGCCGAGAATCAAAACTCCCAATCCGCCCGCCACAAACAGAAACGTGCGATTGCTGGATTCCTCCGGCGCCTCTGCCTCGTCTTCGAAGGCGTCGTCTATGGGATCGTAATTGTTGATGGACATGTTGCACTCTCCTCGTTGTTATCGCGGTGACTTGATTATCCCACAACTTCAAGATTAACCAAAGGCACCAGCGCGGTATCTCCGTTTGCTAGCCTGACCTCCGCCGCAGGCGCGCGCAAGCCGCTCGGTAATTCGCTCAACCCGGCAGGAAGTCTTGTAATCGTGACGATCCTTCCCGCATGAGGCGAACGCCGCATGCGCGCCTGTTGACCGACCGCAAACGGGACGTAATCCTCCGGTTCGTCTGGCTCGCCGGATACCGGCAGGGGAATAATCGCCTCGGGGCGCCCGCCGCTGTAACGATCGGGGAATTCTGCGTTCACGGTCACTTCCCGTTTGTCGTTGGAGGTCAGTAACTTGAAAGCGGTGGAATTCATGGGGATTACACCGAAGCCGTCCAACACCAAAATCGGATAACGCATCTGCATAGCAGGCTGAAGCAGGGAATAATGTAGGCTCGACAAAATCAAGCCTCGCACCGGCATTTCGGCGGCCGCCTTCAAAGTCTCCGGGTCGCGCACATGCCCCCCCAGAATGATCGAGCCGCGCAGGCTGACGTCCAGTTGAGCCGAGGTCAAAATGTCGTCTTCCTTTTCGATCAGGCTGGTCATCAAGCCGTTGTCAATTCTGCCGTTGCCCCATGCGCCCTGGATCAACGCGCCCACTGTGCGAATCACCGCGCCGCGTTCGGGAATCACGCGCTGGACTGTGCCGGGCAAACCGGCGCGCAATTCGAGGCGCGCATCGCCCACCTCCATCAGAACCTGCCCCCCGCCAGCCACCATGACCCGCCCCGCCCGCGGCGCTTTGATGGAACGGGAAAGGAAACTTCCATTCTCCGCCACCACCGCCCCCTGCGTAAGCCGATCGCCCTGTTTGACCTTGATCATCGCATCGGCAACCTTGGTCGAAACCCCAAACGTTCGAGCCACGTCGAGCAACACATGTTCGCGGGCATAATTCGCCTCCGCCACCACGTCTGTGGGGTTCACCTTCTGGTTGACGTTGACGTTCACCTTTCCTGCCACAGGCAGGGTTCTCTCGCGCACGATGGTCGTCAAAGGCAAAATGTGCAAAACGGGCGCAAGCATTTATCCTCCCACCGTATAATGCCATTTTTTGATCAGTTCGCGCCGGCGCACGGAATCGGACGGGAGATGCAGGGGCCGCCCGCGCGCGTCGATCACGACACCCAGCGCGCCCCCCGTCACGGTGACGCTTCCGCTTCTTCCCGGACCCAAGCCCGCGTCGGCGCGCTGAAGCGGCTGCAAACTCAAACGCGCGCTCTGTCCGCTCGGCAAAGGCAGGATTTCCAGACCGCCGAATTTGACGTCCACACGCGCGTCTGTGCCGTCGCGGTAGGTCATTTTCACGCGCAAAACCGGCTCGCCATATTTTGCCGCGGCAACCACCGAAACCACTGTTCCCAAACCGATGAACGCGCCCGAATCGATCACCTGCACCGGCAAATACGTGTTCCGCACCGCCGCAACGCCAAGCAAGGGTAAAAGATTGTTCTGATCCATCAGCATCGGCAGGATGCCAACCGGCTGGATCGCGTCCAACAGCATCAACAATCCCTGCCCAAGCGACAATCCGTCGCTGACCGCGCCTCCGCCCGCAATGATCAAATCCAGGGAGGGCATGAGGTCTTTTGAAGTTTGCCCGCGCCCGGGAAAATCCCGCCGCGCGGCGCGCACTGCCAGGTACATCGCCTGCCGCGCAATCGCCTGCGCGATGGCATGATCGTCGCTGGTCGCGGGGAGCGTTCCTGGACAGAGAGAATTTTGATACAAGTACTCGCGCAGCGTGTTGGGCGCAATATCCAGGGGAAGCCAGCGCATGATGCCTTCGAGATCGGTATGTTGCAGCAAACCGGCAAGACTCTCGCCCAACCCGAATTGCGGATACGTTCGCAAAATGACTTCGTCTCCGAAACCCGCCGCCACCGAGGTTGCGGAAGCGCCGATGTTCACGCTCAACAATCCCCGCGTCGACTCATACTGGCGGCTGAGGAAGCGGATCATCCGCCCCTGTGCGTAGGAGGCTGGCAAGATGTTGCCGCCCGTCCACATATTCAATTCATCCAACCCTTTCAATTGTCTCTGACGAAGGTTCACCACCAGGGAGGCGAGTTCGGCGCTCGCAGGTCCCAGGTCCTCTCGGTCAAGGGAGGGGCGCAGGTTGCGGGCAATCTTCAACATACCTGCATGCGCGCCAAGCAATTCCTGAACATCCACTGCGAGTTGTTCGTTTCCGGCGTATAACACCATGGGGCGTTTCTCGAGAGGGATCATGTAACACGCCAAGCCAACCGCTTCCAAAATCTTGAGCATCGAACGGGACGCGCCGTGATTCGTCCCGCCGGTCAGAATCACAAGGTCCGGACGGGAGCGAAGCACTGCGTCCAATTGCTGGTCGGGCTTGCGGTGATCCGAAAGGTCGAGTGTTTCGACCACACGCGCATAGGTGGATTGGGCAAGGCGGTGCGCGCTTTGCGCCGAAACGTCGGGCAGCAAACCCGCAATCACCGTTCGTACCACAGGACCTGCAGAGATGATGGCAACCACCGAGTCAACACCGGAACCATCGGCTTGGGAGGGGGCAATTAGGTTGTTATCCTGCCCTAAGAGCCTGCTGCCGGTAATTTCCTGCAGAACGCCGATTGCCGCCCGCACCCCTATGCCGATGTTTCTGAAGGGCGTCTCGGCGGTGGAAGGCGCTTTGCCCGAGGCGACAAAACGATATTGTCCCTCGACTACGTCAAATAACACCGCGCGGGTGACGGCGGCGCCAATCTCGATGGCAAGAACGGATTCGTTTTGGATAAGCGACGGCGGCATACTGTTATAGACCCAGTAATGATTTCACGAGATTAATGATGGAACTCAACCGTTCGATCAGGGCGGTCAACGCCGAAAGATACACACCGGCAAACAACACGCCCAATGTGACGGCAATAAACAGACGCCCCAGCCATGCCAGCAATTCGATGACAGCGCCGCGTTTGATGGTATCGTCCGGCGCGCGTTTCGCACCAAATTGAAAATACGCCAAAGTCAGCACGGTTCCGGCCAGCATGACAGCACCCTCGGAGGAATCGAACGAGTCCATCGCCGCTTCAACCTGGGGAATCAGCGTTCCAGTGAGCGCCCCGCCGATCGCAGTCGCCGCGCCGACACCTACAATCACAGCCATGGCGAAACCGCCCAGCCGTGAAATACGCGGAGAAAGTTTCGCCCATAAAGAAATGGAAAGGATCAACGGCACGACCGTCCACGCCAGGCGGTTTGGGTTGCCCAGCGGATCGAGCAACCTGGGCACCAGCACGGAATGCCATATCACCGTCACGGCATAGCCAGACGCAACGCCGATGAAAAGATATACCGCAAGACGGAACAACGGATTATCCCCGATGAGATAACTGAACACCATCAGAGTCAGAAGTAAGCCGATGACCGCGGAAACGACCTCGAAAGACATAGGGACTTATTCCTGTTCCAACTCCGCCCGCCGTTGTTCGCGCATTCTCATGAGCACGCCCCAAACGCCGCCCGACAGGATGGCAAACACCGCCAGCAGTATGCCGCTTCCAAAAGCATCCCAGTATGCCCGCGCGGTACCGGGGCGGCTGTTATTCACAAATTCGTATTTCGCCGCGTCATAAAGCCCATGGATCATGACATCCGCCTGACCGGCAGAAACGTACGGCTGGAGCAGAGGACCCGCCTGCGCGCTGGCAACCAACAACAACGGCTTGGCGGCGATTTCGGGACCGGCGGCTTGCAACTGTTCCACCCACACGCGGCCCGATTCCGCATGATCCGTGATGAGGATGACGCCTTCGAACCGGGTAAAATCGTTTTCGGGGTTTTCGATGAAAGCCAGCACCCCCGATGACCCGCCCGGCAGAAAGCCAAGATGGAAGTAGTTCAAATTCGGCTGATATCCCAAGCCGCCGACGCCGGTATTGAGGATCAATCGGTCGGCCAACGCCGAACCGGTCGGGGACATGGAAATAAATGAAAACGCGGCGCGCCGCGACAACGCCAATTGATCCAGCAGGGGACCAGCCGTTGCCTCCAATTCGCCGGCAAAGGAAGGTTCGTAGTCCACCACCACAAGGACAGGCGCGTTTTCGGGGATTGTCGCAATCAGGCTGGACAGTTCGCTATGGGTCGCCGACGCATAAATGGGCATCGTCTTCGATCCCAAACCGATGACAGCCCCAAGTACCATCAGGAACAAACCGGATAAAACCCAGCGCAGAACACGCTGGGAGGAAACAGCGGCTTGCTCTTTTTGCGGTTGAACGGTCGTTTCGCTGGCGATGATCTGCTCGAGCAGGGATGCGCCCGTCTGCTGTTCGCCGGTAACCTGCAACTTCAGGGAAAGGGCTTTCGGCCGAAGGGACGATCCAATGGGAAAAGCCGGAATGATGCCACGAAAACCTGCGAGAGGTCCCTGGGTTTCGGTGATTTGGTCTGTCACACTTGCCGCAGTTTCTTCGAGGGCTGAATCCACGGGGCGCATGGCTTGCACCCAGGAGGGCAATTCCACGGGAGAAAGGGCGTTTTCAGCAAAGGCGGGCGCGGAGTCTTTCGCTTCCTGTTGGGATGGCGGAGCGCCGCCTTCCTGCCCGCCTGCCAGCCAGTCGGGCATTTCCACGTTGAACAGCGCGTCCAGGTCTTGCACCGCAGCAGAAGAGTCTCCCAATGAGAAGTCGAAAGCCGGTTGGGAAGAAACAGCCTCCCCTTGAGATGAAGCGAAAAGGTCTTCTGCCTTTGTCTCGCCGGGCTTTTCGCGTTCGGAGAACCAATCCATGGAAACGGAACCGGGAGCGGGCATGGAGGATTCTTCCAACGCGTTTTTCAACCAGTCGGGGGTAACATCCTTGATGGATTCATCGCCGAGCAGTTCATTGAGAGGCGCCGTTTGGAAAGGCTTGGAGGAGGGGGGAATGCCCAGCCCGCTGTTGAGTTCGCCGGTATCTGCAAATGCCGGTGCGGAGGGCAGGTTGGTTGCTTCCTGAAGATCGCTTAACCAATCCAACTCTGCATTCGATGAAGAGGACTGGGACGGAGCCTGAGGCTCGGATGCTGGGGCTGTTGCGCCGCCTAGGTTTGTCAGCCAGCTCAAATCCTCCTCCGCAGAGGAAGACGATGGCGGAGCCGGTTCTTCGAAAGCCGGGGCAGATTTACCGCCCAATTCGTTCAGCCAGCTCAAATCCTCCTCCGCAGAGGAAGACGATGGCGGAGCCGGTTCTTCGAAAGCCGGGGCGGAAATGCCGCCCAATTCGTTCAGCCAGCTCAAATCCTCCTCCGCAGAGGAAGACGATGGCGGAGCCGGTTCTTCGAAAGCCGGGGCGGAAATGCCACCCAATTCGTTCAGCCAGCTCAAATCCTCATTGGATGCGGCAGGAGTAAATTCCGAACCTCGCGCCTGTGGCATCGGTGTTTCGCTCATTTCTTTGGAGGAGGCTTCAAGCTCACGAAGCCAGCTCAAATCCTCCGGCTCTTTTTGAACGGCGGGCTCTTCTGCAAAAGAGTCGAACGAAGCGAAGGTCTTCGCCCAGTCGGTCTCTTCGACCGGCTCGGCGGAGGAGGGTTGCGAGAGTCTGGCGGATAAGTCATCGTGCTGTTTGGAGGTCTTTTCCTCCGCCCGCATCCAGTCCGGGATTTCATCCGGTTTCGATTCGCTCGGGGTAGGTGCGACGGTTTGTTTTTCAGGCTGATCGAGCCCGGCAAAAAAGGCAGGGGGACCTTCGTCGGAAGAAGGTTTCGAAAGGGAAGGTTTCTCGGAGGATGCGGCGATTCCCGCCAGCCAGTCGGGGATTTCCTCCTCATCCGTCTCGGACTGGGACAGAAGCCCAGCCAGGAGATCGGGCGGCTCATCCTTCGGGACCCTCGGCTGGGTCTGTACACGAAAAGAATCGTCACCCGCCTCGGCATTTTTCCCTTGTTGACGCACGTCCTTCAACCAATCCGGCAGTATTTCTTCCAGTTCTCCGGTGTCCTTTTTGGTCGGTTCTTCTCCGATGAACAGCTTGGACTCGGGGATCAACGGAGATTGGCAGAACTGACAGGAATCGAGAAAATCCGGGTTGTTCTTTCCACAAGCGGAACAGCGAATCTCAGCCATTAGTTCCCCCCGTATGGACGGTCAATGCCCAATAGCACGCGCAGACCGGTCAGAAGCGTTCCCAGCGCCACGCCAATCAAAAGTCCGCGTGCGCCCGCGCCGGACACCACGCCGGTCATCCCCAGGATCAAACGATCCAGCACGGGGATCGGCCCGATTGGCGTGGGCATGACGGCAAGCAGGAACAACACAATCGTCACAAGAAAGATCACGCTCATCACATCGGCACGGCGGCGCGCAAGCCGGATGCACGCGTAGACCAGCGTCACGGCGAGGAGCGCCAGCAGGGAGGCTTCGACGGGGATGACGATGGCTGTCACGGCAAAATTCAAAAACGAGTCTTCGGGTCCGGCAATTACGCCATACAATGTCGTTCCGAAAAGGGCGATGATCAGGACGGCACTATAAAGGCTCGTGCCGGGCTGGCTGCGCACCTTCTCGATATGAACAAACACAAGGTTCGCCACGCCGATCAGAGCCGCCATTCCCGCCAGAATCACCGCCCAATCGGTCAGGATGAAACGCGCCTGATCCAAGACAGGAACCGCGCCCGCCAGAAAATAACCGGCAAGAACGGTTACGCCGGATGCGATGGCAAGAACAGTGACAAGGATTCGCATTAGAAGCCGATTCCCAAAACTTTCAACACAGCGCCGCCGAGCATGGCAAGAATAATCAGCCAGCGCAGAAGATCCTGGGTTTGCAGACTGGCATCATGCGAGGCGCCCGCGCCAAGATAGGCGCCTGCGGAGAAGAGTTCCTCGCCGATCAGCGGCTCCTGAGAGGAGGCATACAACACAGCCTGCGCCGAGAGGTTATCGCTCGCCGCAATCAAGTCCACATTTTCAAGGCGGGCGGCTTCCGCAAGAAGAGCCGATTCGGGGCCGAGATCGCCAATGACCACATTCGCGGAAATCTTTTCATCGTGGATGATTGGAACGGTTCCTGCGGCAAAGGCAAAAGGGGTGAGTCCGGTCAAACGTCCCGTTGTGAAGCGGTATTGCTCTTCCGCTCCCGCCGCGCGATAGCCGGCTTGCAAAGCATCCTGCGAGAGGATCGCCAGCGATGCGTCACCTGAGGTCACAATGGGAGGCTGATCGCTGAACGATGTCTGCTCGGAAAGTCTTCGAAGCATGGCAAGCCCCGCCAACGCCGACCCCCCGCGCCCCGTCAGCAGATCGCCCCGTCCCACGGAAACATGCAGGCGCGTACCGCCTTCCACAGCCAGGCCGATGGCTTTGCGCAGGCGTTCGTAGGCTTCGATCCTGCGGAAAACGGCCGGCGACCGCCGCCGCAAAACCACAAAAACCAGCAGAATAACGGCGGCAAGGAGGAGAACACCCAAGGCGGTCATCTCAACACCTCTCCCGCAAATGCGCCGCGAAAGCGCGCGTTTCTTGTTCGTCTTCGAGCATCCGTGCCAGCGCTTCCATCTGTTGCCCTCCTACAAACGGTTGACTGATGTACACGATCTGCGCCCCCAAAACCGCCAAAGGCGATCCCGCCTCCAAAAACCATGAAGCGAGCCCGTCCATCTTGAAACGACGCAACGTATCTGCCCATCTCGACCAGTCTGCGCGCGATTGCATGTTCAAAGTATAGCATATTTTATACGTGGCTCGACTCAACCCACAGGCACGGGAATATCAAAGGCATTGCGATAACCCATCGAAACAGGCGCGTTCTCTACGCCCCATGCCCGCATAGTATAATCATGGAAGAACACATCCATGGAGGAACCATGACCGAGAAAAAAATTCGCGTCCTCGTCGCCAAACCGGGGCTGGACGGACACGACCGCGGCGCAAAAGTAGTGGCACGCGCCCTGCGCGATGCCGGCATGGAGGTCATTTACACGGGTCTGCGTCAGACGCCCGAAATGATCGCCGAAGCCGCGCTCCAGGAGGATGTGGATGTGGTGGGCTTGTCCATCCTCTCCGGCGCGCACATGGCTCTCGCTCCGCGCATCCTGGAACTGCTCAAAGCCAACGGGCAGGAAAACGTCAAGGTCTTCATTGGCGGCATCATTCCAGACGACGACATGCCCAAACTCAAGGAAATCGGCATCACAGGCATCTACGGTCCCGGGGCGTCCACCGACGACATCATCCGGGATATACGCGAAGCAGTGACATCGTAAAATTACGCAATACGAAAGATGTGTTGCGTAATTTTATGTCAGAGGCAGTTTTGCAGACTCAACCCATCCTCCAGGGCAACCGCCTTGCTCTTTCCCGTCTGTTAACTCAGGTGGAAAACGACACTGCCGAGGGACGCAGTGCGCTTGCCGAACTCTTCCCTCACACCGGCCGGGCGCACCTCATCGGCGTGACGGGCGCACCCGGCACGGGCAAATCGTCGCTCGTCAATCAACTCACGCTTCATTATAGAAAAGAGCAGAAGAGCAAAGTCGCCATTATCGCTGTTGACCCCTCCAGCCCCTTCACGGGCGGCGCAGTGCTGGGGGACCGCGTGCGCATGCGCGACCTCTCCGGCGACGACGGCGTCTTCATTCGTTCGATGGCTTCGCGCGGCTCGGTCGGCGGGCTGGCGCAAAAAACCGCCGCCTTCGTACAGGTCTTCGATGCGGCAGGCTACGACATCATCATCATCGAAACCGTCGGCGCGGGACAAAGCGAGGTGGATATTGCCCGCCTTGCCCACACCACCCTGGTGGTCGAAGCGCCCGGGCTCGGCGACGACATTCAAGCCATCAAAGCGGGAATTTTGGAAATCGCTGACGTACTCGTCATCAACAAGGCAGACCGTCCCGGCGTGGAAAACACGGAACGTGCGCTTCGCTCCACGCTCGAACTTGCCCATCCAACCAGACGCGTCATCCACCACCACGGCAGAATGATGACCCTCGAGCCGCCTCCCGCCGAAACCGCCCTGTGGATTCCCCCCATCCTCAAAACCATCGCCACGGAGCGAACGGGCATTCCCGAACTGGCGGAGGCAATTGCCAGGCACAAGTCGCACCTGTACCAAAGCGGAGATTGGTCCGCCCGCGATAGAGCCAGGCTCAGGTCTGAATTGGATGCGGTTTTGCAGGAGGCGTTGATGAATCGCTTCTTGAACGGGTCGCACCGCGAGGCGTATGAACAGGCGCTGGAAAAGGTCATCCGCAGGGAATGGTCGCCGTATGAAGCGGTTCGGGGGCTGTTGAACGGAGGCTGAACGGAAGATGAAGGAGAGAAATGCCACACACACATCATGAAATCAAAATGTACGGAGAAATCAAACTCTACGCCGGCTCCGGTTCGCCGGAACTGGCGCAAAAAATCGCCGATCACCTCGGGCAGAGGTTAAGCCCGCGCGAAGTGATTCAATTCCCCAACGAGAACATCTTTATCAAGCTCAAGAGCAGTGCGCGCGGGCAGGACGTGTACGTCATTCAGACCACCTCCTCACCCGTGCATTACAATCTGATGGAACTGCTGATCATGATCCAAACCCTGCGGCTGGATTCAGCGGCGCGCGTCACGGCGGTTGTGCCGTATCTTTGCTACGGGCGCTCCGATAAAAAAGACCAGCCGCGCGTCCCCATCACTGCGCGCCTCGTGGCAGATATGCTCGAGATCGCCGGCGCCGACCGTTATATGACCTTCGACCCGCACGCCGGGCAGGTGCAGGGGTTCTTCTCCATCCCCGGCGATGTGCTGACCGCCTCGCACATGATCAGCGACTATATCAAGCAGACCTTATTCGACAGGATGGTAAAGCCCGTAGTGGTGGCAACCGACCTTGGCTTTGCCAAAAAGGGACGCAACTATGCCCTCGACCTGGATGTACCAATCGCTTTCATCGAAAAACGACGCCTCGGCAACGAAGCCAAAGCCGAGGCGCTGACCTTGATCGGCGACGTGACCGACCGCGACGCCATCATTGTGGATGATGAGGTGGACACCGGCGGGTCGGTGGCGCAGGCGGTTCACGTGGTCAAACAACACGGCGCGCGGGACATCTATCTGGCATTCATTCATCCCATCTTCTCACGCGATGCCGCCGCCAAACTTGCCACCCTGCCCATCAAACACATCATCACCACTGATACCGTTCCGATCCCGCCCGACAAGATGAAACTACTCGAGGGGCGCATCACCGTCCTGTCCATTGCGCCGATGCTGGGAGAGGTCATCCAGCGCGCCCATGAGGGGCGCAGCGTGGGAGAAATGTTTGGAGAATAAGAAGCGTGTCAAGTTTGAGATGTCACGTATCACGTCAAACTTGAAACTTGACACTTGATACCGAAAATGCCCGAACTCCCCGAAGTCGAAACCATCGCCCGCAAACTGGCGCCGGAACTGATCGGCAGGACCATCAAGGAAGCCGAATTGCGCTGGAGCCGCACGCTTGCCATACCCTCGCCGAAACACTTCAAAGAGCAGATAAGAGGACAAAAAATCTTGGGGGTGTCGCGCCGCGCCAAGTATCTCATCCTCCACCTTTCCTCCTTCAGACTTATAATCCACCTGCGCATGAGCGGCGACTTGCTTCTCAGGAGTAGTACCACCGAACCAGAAAAACACGACCGGCTGATATTAAAATTATCGGGCGGAAAGTCGCTGGCGTTCAACGACACGCGCAAGTTTGGACGCGTCTGGCTGACGACAGCCCCCGAGGAAATCCTCGGAAATCTGGGACCCGAACCCTTCGGTGCAGATTTCACCCAAGAATGGCTATACGCTGCCCTGCACGCCAGGCGACGCCAACTCAAACCCCTGCTCCTCGATCAAACCTTTCTCGGCGGGCTGGGCAATATCTACACTGACGAGGCGCTTCACCGCGCAAAACTACATCCGTTGAACCTGTCGGATTCGGTCTCGAAGAAACAGGCTCAGGCGTTGTATGAAGCGATCCGCGCCGTGCTGAAGGAAGGCATTCGCCGCAACGGCGCATCTATAGACTGGGTCTATCGCGGCGGCAACTTCCAAAACCACTTCCGCGTGTACGACCGTGCGGGCAAACCCTGCAAGGTCTGCGGAACGACTATTAAGCGGATAACAGTCGGTCAACGCGGTACACATTTTTGCCCCCGCTGTCAACCGGGATAGAGATGCAAGAAGGCTGGAACCTAGCCCCCATTCTGATTCCACTTGCTGCCCTGCTCGTGGGGTGGACAATCGGCTTTTTCGATTCCAACTTGCGCGCCACAAAGAAAATCAAACAGGCAGAAGACTCGGCGCGCGCAGCCATCGAAGAAGCAAAAAAACGCCTCGAAGAAGAACAAAAACAACTGACAACTGAACTGCCTGATGACCCCGGCCTCCTGCGCCTCAAAAACGAGAACGGCATCCTCACCCTCGAACTGGACGGCACACGCGTGGACGCCTCCACCGTCACCCCTCAGCAGCGCAAACGACTCATAGAACTGCTGAATGCCATCCGCCCCTGGCTGGAGGGAAAATCTGCCGCCACACTGCCGCATTCACCTGCGCCTGCACCCAAGGCAGATACGCGTCAGACTGCCTCCACACCTGTTCCCCCTCCCCCGTCTCAAGCGGTCGCGCCTTCAGCGGCTCCGGTTTCCAAACCGGCGCCAGCCGCATCCAAAAAAGCGGCTGAACCCTTACCAGCCCCCACCAGCATAGTGGAACAAATCAACCTCATTCTGCAGGCGCAGATTGCCCATACCGCCCTCGCCGCCCGAGGGGTTGTGCTCCTGGAATCCCCCACCGGAGGGGTGAACGTGTACATTGGCATCGAAAAATATGAGGGGGTGGAAGCGGTCCCCGATGAAGAGGTCAAGGTCGCCATCCGCGCCGCCATTGCCGAGTGGGAAAGAAAATATACGCCGGGGTTGTAGGACAAGACCAATCTTGTCCTACTCTGGAGTGTAGCGCGCCGTCAACAGCGGGCAATGCGCCGACTCCGCCACCTCGGCAGTCACATTGGGGGCATACAACTGCCGCAGAGAATGGGCGCTATACGGCGAACCCATGCACACCATGTCGTAATTCCCTTCCTTAATCTCCGCCAAAATCTGCTCCACCACATCCCCCTTGCGCGTCACCACCCGGGCGGTCAGCCCTGCCTGCCTTGCCAGTTCCAACCCCTTACGCAAACTGCGTCCTGGCAGAGTATCCGTCTCGATCAAATCATCGGCGTGCTCCCACACCTCGCGCGCGCTGGGATAATCCAAATCCGCCGGCGGAACGACATGCAAAATCGCCACTTCCGCCTGGCAGGCAGCCCCAATTCGAAACGCCAGATTCTCCGTCGCTTCGGCATATCGCAAACCGCCAATGCTCACCAGCATCTTCTTCAACGGCAGGCGCATCTGCGGCACATAGAGAATAGGCACGCGGATTTTTTCCATCAACGGGCGAATCGAACGTCCCGTCAGCCAGCGGCGAATGGGCGGGCGCCCCAGCGGGCTGACCACCACGATGAAATCGCCGCTGTTCGCCTTTTGAGGGATGACTTCCTCCGCTTCCCCTTTCTGGACCTCGAGGCGGTATTCCACATCCCGTTCCCTGAACAACCCGACGGCTTTTTCGAAGATGTCCTCCAAAGGGTGGTGGTCGTCTATCGCTGCCGGGCTCAGGCTTTCGGTCACGCCGAGAAGCGTGATGTTCATCCGCATGGTTTGCGCCAGCCAGGCACCATATTCCACTGCGTAGCGCGTTTCCTTGTAGCCGTTGGTTGCAATCAATACTTCCGTCATTATGACTGTCTCCGTCCAAACAGGATGATTCCCAAAATGCCCGCACCGATCAACACCGCAGGCGAGGGAACTTCAAGCCAGAACGCCGCCGCGCTCGAAACGGCAATCAATAAGATGCGGTGATCCACTTTCTTCCTGGAGCTCGCCCGAAATAACTGAAAGGCAACTACCACGATCAGTGCCGCCACCGCCGGGCTCATCCCCGCAACGAAGCTATCCAGCCAGTTTTCATGCTGAAGCCTTTGCAAAATGACAGATACGATCAACATCAAAATGGTGGGCGGGATGATTGCCCCCAGCAGGGCGGTAAAGACGCCCGGCACGCCGCCCGCCGCAAAACCGACGAACATGGCAAGTTTGAGCGCTTCACTGCCCGGCAGAAAGTTCGAAAAACCGACCGCTTCGACAAATCTTTCCTCGGTCATGATTTTGCCCACCGCTTCTTTGTACAGCAAGCCGATAGAGGCAGGTCCAGAGGGCGAGAGGATGTTCACCTTGAGGAACATCCATAGAAGCCTGAACCAGACGTAAAACTTCGAGGTCTTCATGAAAGAAAAATCGCCCCAATCACCCCTGTGATGATGATGACAATCCGCTCAGGAATTTTTTCGGAAGCCATGGCTGCCAGGCTGACCAGCCCGATTGCCCATGCCTCCCAGCCAGTGGAGCCGCCTTTTTCGAAAATCTTCCACGCGGTGAACAACATCAACACCGAAATCGCAGGGGCAAGCCCATCCACGAAATTGCTGATCCATGCCTGGCGTCGCAAACGAGAGAGTATCACCGTCACGCCGAGGATGATGACTGTGGGCGGCAGGATGGAGGCAATCAACGCGACGAACCCGCCGGGGATTCCGCCCACCGCATACCCGATATACATGGCAAGTTGCAGGGCATCGCTGCCCGGCAGGACGGAGGAAAGTCCCACCGCCTGCACGAACTGCGCCTCGGTGACCAGTTTCCCCACTGTTTCATGGTAGAGCAAGCCCACCGAAGCCGGTCCCGAAGTGCTGAGCAGGTTGACTTTGAGGAAAATCCAAAAGAGTTGAAGAAGTTGATCCATGAGGTGACATAATTGTAACGGCAATCGAAGAAATGAAGACAGGAGTAAATGAGTTGGTTTTCATCTGACAAGGGGATAAAGATTGGAAGGAGTTAACTTTTTGCAATGCACAAATGTTGTCTTGACAAAAAAAAAACGGTGATAGTATAAGTCAGCTGACGTTAGAGAACGTCTCTTACGCGAAGGCATAATGTGTGCCCTCTGGCGCACTTTGCAAGAGGTCTAATGTAAGGAGGAGAGCAGATGTCAGACAAATCAACGAAAACTATCAGAATCCTCATCGCAGACGACGAACCCCTGGCGCGTGCAGGGATTCGAACTGTTCTTTCACAGGTAGAGGATTTTGAAGTCGTGGGTGAAGCGCAAGATGGTTTTGAAGTTCAGGAATTGGTTCCCAAACTTCTCCCGAAAATCCTTTTGTTGGATTATCGAATGCCGGGTCCCGGCGCATACAATCTTGAAAAATGGATACGGGAAAATTACCCGGAAACCACCGTCTTGGTTCTTACAGCCCATGATCGTGATGCCTATCTGTCGGAAACCATTGATTCCGGCATGGCGGGATTTCTGTTAAAAAACGAAAAAGCGGAGCGATTGATCCAATCCATCCGAAACATCGCAACAGGAACGCCTGTTTTCAGCGAAGAACAGATCGAACGAGCGCAAAAATGGAAACGGCATGTCGGAACAAAATGGAAGAGCCTGTCTGCCCGGGAACGGGAAGTGTTGCAGCGTTTGGCATCAGGGGAAGATAACAAAACAATCGCCGAACTTCTGACGATTTCCGTCAAAACGGTGGAATTTCATGTCACCAACATTTTGAAGAAGTTGAATGTAACCTCCCGCGAGGAAGCCATCGTCTGGATGCTCGAACACCAGCCTGATGACCCCTGGATTACAAAAGACCAGGGGATTCCCTAGTTGAAAATTGCTTGAAAATAACTATGATGAAACAGCAGGTTTAATTGGGTAGGTGTGAGGCGAACAAGCATATTCAACCCAAAGGAGATTGACATGAAAATCAAACGACTCATACGTTTGATCCTTCAAATATCCATCGCGATGAGTTTGCTGATCGCAAACACGTCCATTGCTGCCGCTGGAGGAGGCAAAAACGGTAAGATCATCGGGCAGGTCAGTAATTCCGCGATAAAATCTCTCCCAACCCCAACTACAAAAGAATTGAGGGCTTGGGGTATCATGCCCAATGCAACCCAGCCAGTACCATCAGGAGGAACCGCAACGGCTACCGCGGGGCTCGAATGGAGCTAATTACCATGTACAGCACTGCCAAAAGTAGCCTGAGTTCCAATACCCTGGGTGTTTACAACTTATGCGCCAGAGTTGTGCGGCTTATTATGAACGGTGTTGTTCAAGGTACACATTCGAGACCCGTCTGTGGAGATCGTACTGGCGGCGGAGTGGTTGTTGATAATTTAAATAAAACGGTCGCGAGCGGCGTGCGCGGTAAAACTTGGAAAGTAGACACATATCACAATTTCGTAAAATCGGACAATACTTGGAATTGGAATACTCCCAACAGTGTAACTGCATATCCGTAAAGTGGATTCTCTCACGCCTACCCAACATGTCAAAATTTGAAATGAATATAAAAGCGTCCTATGTAATTTTAGTACTGTATATAATAGTATCAGGCTGCTCCTCCCAAGCGGAACCATTAACTCAAGATTTGATCAATTGGGAAAATTTACAGATCGCGCCAAGATCAATTAATGAATTATGCCCAGAGATTTTCCCTCAACAGTTAGACCTTACCGGAGAAGCAGTTAAACGAGACTTTTCTTACGGTTTGGCACAGGCTCTCTATCCAAGAGATATATCCAATACCTACAAAATAAGCGCCGGTACCTATTGGGTGGACTCCAATAAGCAACTGACAGTCAATTGGCTCTTTTGGTATCCGAAAGGAAATCAGGGACCTATTGATCTGCGGTTAATTATCTTATTGGACGAACAGCAATTAACTAAGGCCTTGCCCCAACAGGATAAGTATCAAGATTTACATCTTGAGAAAGGGGATGAGATCATCACTATTCCAATAACCCTTCCAGGTCTCTCCCCCGGAGTTCATACTGTCATAGCCATTGCAATCCCATCTCCCCAAAACGCCCCTGATGAATATGGCTCAGTGGAAATAATATCCAGTCGCATGACTTTGATCGCTGAACCAACGAAAGACCCTTTTAGAGCAATAGATTTTTTTTCACTGCCTGCGGAAGGCTCCATCAAAAATGATGATCCTTTGATGGCAATTGAACTGACTTTTACCAGCAAGGAAGACAGAAAGAGCGGAATTCACATATGGAATTGGCCCGACCCGTGGTTCGCGGTGCGCACGGGTGTGCCTGTTCGGTTTTATGCACTGGCAGGGTATGAAGATGTGAAAAATTTAGATGCGCCTTCCCTGAAACCTTTGGAAAAATCTTTTTTCGCTATGCTCCTTTTTGTGGATTACCAACAAGTTGAGATCACCCCCAATCAAAAAGTATTATATATTGTCGCGGACAAGGACAATGCTTATACGCGCGTCCCGATCGAATTCACAAATCTAACGGAGGGCAGGCATTATATTCTTGCGCTCCGTATCGACACTCCTGGAGTCCCGATGTGCATTTTGAGGGGCGATCCAACAGGACGCATATTACCAAACAGTATCTATGGCAAATTGGTAGGGATTGAGGTCCTCCCGCCATAGTAGAGTAAGTTGCAATATACGTAAATTCGGGATAGACCGTTGAAAACCTCCCAAAGGTTCTACAAAACGCGGTTTTGCGGCAAATTCGAACCTTCGGGAGGTTTGTTTCGCGTATCCCGAACGAACGTTAATACGGCTTTGCCAGCAATTCTTCCAGCACTTTCCTTGATTTCTCATCCAGCGTAGAGTGTTGGCTCACACCATGAGAGTCCATGGTCACTACCACAGGGAATTTCTCGACCTCGATCACCCACATCGCTTCAGGGACGCCGAACTCCTCCAGCTTGTAAACTCCCAACACCTTTTTTACGGTCTGCGCCAGAAACGCCGCCGCACCGCCAACAGCATGGAAATACACTCCAGGCGTATCCACACAGCCTTGCAGGGTCTTGGCGCCCATCCCTCCCTTGCCAATCACCCCCTTGATGTTGAAATGCCGCATCACATCTGCCTGATACGGCTCCTCGCGCGTGGAGGTAGTCGGTCCGGCGGCAACAAATTTGTATTCTTTTGTATCTAACCCCGAAACGACGGGACCGCAATGATACAGCACACCCTGATTGAGATATTTTCTGATTTCTTCATAGACTTGCAGGTCATCGCCTTGCGGCGGGCGGGTCTTCTTGATGAACGTCTCGACCATCCATTTATGGGCGGCATCGCGCCCCGTGAGCATGACCCCGCTCAACTCAACCGGGTCGCCGGCGTGCAGGCTGCGAATCACTTCATCGCTGATGGGAATGGTAATTTCACGCATGTTTTTTCCTTTTCACATGTCATTGCGAGGGCGACAGCCCGAAGCAATCCCCTTGCATATGTGGAGATTGCTTCGTGGCGCTGAAAGCGCCACTCGCAACGACAGATGTTAATCGTATTCCACTTCCTCGCCCTTCACCGTCATTCTGCGGCGGCGGTACGCCCAGCACATGTAGGAAACCGAGACAAAATACGAAGCGGGCAGGCGGTGCATACCGGTGATTTTCGTATCCAGCACGGTGGTCTGCCCGCCAAACCCCATCGGCCCGATACCCAGTTGGTTGGCTTCCTCCGTCAGGCGCTCTTCCAGTTCGGCAATTTTAGGGTCGGGGTTGCGAGTCCCTATCTTGCTGAACAACACTTCCTTCGATTTGATATAGGATGACCCCCGGTCCCCGCCAATGGACACGCCCAAAATGCCCGGCGCGCAGCCCTTCCCCTGTGCCTTTTGCACCGCATCCAGCACCACCTTGCGCACTCCTGCCAGGTCGCGCCCGGCGCCCAATTTGTTATCCGGCAGGGAATATTGCGCGCCGACATTCTCACACCCGCCCCCTTTCAGCATCAACTCGATGACCAGCGGTTGGTCGGCATCTACTTCCTCGAAATGGATGTACGGAAAGTCGTCCCCGCCGAGGTTGTTACCAGAGTTTTTGTCGTAGATGGCATCCACGGCGTTCGGTCGCATATAGGACCGTTGGGTCGCCTCCGTCATCGCAGCGCGAATCTGCTCTTTGAGTTTTCGCGTGCTCATCCCTTCGGGATAGTGGACGTAGAAAATCGGCGTACCGGTATCCTGACAGATGGGCGTCGAATTGGCACGCGCCAGTTCGATGTTTTTCATGATGGTTTCCAGCGCCTTGCGCGCCGCCGAGCCCGGTTCTTCCTTCTCGATGGATGCACGCAAACGGTCTTCCACATCCTTCGGCAGGCTGGACGACGTGCGACGGATCAACTCGAGAATTTCATTGGTGTAGTCTTTTTGCATGGCGCCTCCGATGGATGTATGATAATCCCAAATCGTAAGAATGCCATTAATGAATATCTTGAGGCAAGCATCACAAAAGCCGCAGGAGAATTGAATTTGCCGGATCTCTAATTCGAACTCCGGTTAATAATGTTTGGTAACCCTCGCCCGCATCACATACCGGTTGACTCCGCCAAAGCGGTACTTGTACTCCTCATCGCCGCGCATGAAGTCGAACTCATAACGTCCGTTCTCGCAACACCACTGAATGACGTGAGCCAGCAGCACCCAGCCGGGGGAAAGTTCCATGAAGTCGCGGCTGACGCCGGAGTTGTAGCCCCAGAGTTTGTTTTTGTAATCGAAGTTGAGCGAGGCGGCGGCTTTGACGCCGTCCACTTCGAGGAAGCCGAGCCAGAGATAACCGTATTCGTGCGCAGCGCGGATGGAACGCGACATCTGGTCGCGCATCACATCGCGCAGGAACAGCGCTTTGTTGGGTTCCTGCACCATCAAATGGAAGAAGGATTCCAGTTCGGGTTCGATGTCGGCATTCTTGTCCACGACATAAAAGCGGACGCGTCCGCTTTCGGCGGCGCGGCGCATCTTGCGGCGGATTTCGTGGCGCTGTTTTTTGTCGATGCGGGAAAGGTAGTCCTCGAACGAGCCGTTCAGTGGAATGCGCGGCGTGGGACGATAAACCTCCTCTTGGTAGTTCCAGCCGCGTTTTTCCGCCTCCGCTTTGAGGGCGGGGAGGGTGGGAGAGGCGTCGGGGAGGTTGTACCAATCGAGGGCAGACCAGGCTTCGGGCAGGGTAGAGGCGAGAAAGTCCAGCAGGGCGGGAAGGAAACGCGGCAAATCCGCTTCACGGACGATCAAGTCCAGATAATCGGAAATTTCGATGCTTCCCACGAGAAGCAGGGCTCGTTGCCCGTCGTATTCGTGGATGAAGAGAGGTGCGATTCCAATGAGTTCTCCGTCCTCGCAGGCGGAAACGAGAACCAAACGGGCATCCTGCCATTCGCCGCCGCCAAGGGTTTTCCACCATTCGAGGACATATTCGTAACGCGAAAAAGGGAAGTCGGCAATGCTTTGTTCGACCAGCGCGTTCCAGGCGGTTATGCCAATTTCAGAAAAATCCTTGTGTAATTTAAAGTTCATAGAGACCGTTTACCGTGAAATTTTCCCGATTCATCCTTTCATCCTTCATCCCGGAAATTTTACCAGTATAATGATAGGTAACTTTTCGATTCTCTTACGCCGTGGCGACTTTCGATTTAAACATCCTGCCTCTGCACAGACAAAACGGACAGCCCTTTGCGGATCTGCCCGGACTGCTTGCCCTCGCCCCGCCGCGCAAAGCCGCGCGCGGGCGCGATAAGGACAGTCTGGTGGTGTATCTGTCGCTGGCGGGTAACGCACAGTTCTCCGCGGCGGAGATCGGGGAAATCGCAAACGACGCCGCACACACATTCCATCAAACGCCCGGTTCTCTCACCTTTGCAATGCGAAAGGCGGTTGAAAAGGTCAACACGGTGCTGCTCGAACGCAACCTTTCAGCCACAGGGCGCGGGCAGTATGCGCTCGGTTTGCTGATTCTGGCGGTTGTGCGCGAGAATGTTTGCACAGTTTCGTTGAGCGGTCCCGTCCACGTGGTCTGGTTGACCGAGGGAGCGCAGCAACATATCCACGACCCGGCGCTTTCGGGCAAGGGTTTGGGGGCGAGCCAGAGCGTGCAAACCTATCTGTCGCAGATCGAGTTCCATGCCAGCGACCTGATCGCGTTATGCGGAAAGTTCCCCAAGGACTGGGAAGCCGATCTGTTGAATGCACGTCCGCCCGCATCTCTAGAGGCGAGTTACCGCAAACTTACCTTTACCAAGGAAGACCTGAACGCGGCGCTCATCCAGCCTCAGACGGGACGGGGCGTTATCACCGTCCTGCGACCTGAAGTCAACGCTTCCCCCTTCCGTCCTTTCCCCGTCCCGTCTGTTGACGAACCGGCACGCGCCGATGCTTGGCAGGGTGTGGCAGCGGGAACGCGTGCAGAACAGCCCCTCACGGACACGTTCGATTCGCCCCCGCCTTCAAGGGTAACCGCCGAAGACGCTTCGAGCCCGTCCAACCCTGCCATCACGGAGGAGGAACTGGATGCGCTTGCCGATCTTGGCGCACACATGATCCAGCCTTCTGCATACGCCATCCCGCCTCAACCGGAACAAATCCATTCCATCCCCGAAACGAAAGCGGCGGTACCGTCCGCGTCGACCGGACCACGCACATTTCCGCCGTCCATCCCAAGAGCCCGCCCCCCCGAACCGACCCCCGCAGCCGATTGGCAAACGGAAGAGGAGCCATTACACGGGACGAGAGAGGCGGAACTCACAAAAGACAAAAACGGATCCGTCCTGTGGAAATCCGGGAAGCCCACCGCGCACGCCGAAGCCGCACGGCAAATGGCAAAGATCATGGTCGGCGGCATCAAAACGGGACGACGCGTGAACGAACGCATCGGCGAATTCCTGCGGAATTTCATCCCAAAACTCCTGCCCGGCGCCGAACCCCATCAACCGCTTACCATGCCCGTCTACCTCATGGTGAGCATTGCCGTCATCATTCCGACGCTGGTCGCCGTAGTCTCATGGATCGTCTACCAGAAATACGGACTCAACGAAACGTACGTCGAATTGTACAACCAGGCGCTGGTTGCCAGCGCACAGGCAAACAGCGAGACCGAACCGACCCGTCAGCGCGACGCCTACCTCAGGGTTTTACAACTGGTGGATAACGCGGAACAATACCGCGAAACGAACGAAACCAAATTGTTGCGCAACGAAACCCAGGCAAAACTCGACAACCTGATGGGCGTCCTGCGCCTTGAATTCATTCCCGCCTTCACGAACGGACTGGGCGGCTCCACTCAAATCAGCCGCATGGCGGCAAGCGAAAGCGATCTGTACATGCTCGACGCCGAACGCGGCAACATTCTGCACGCCTTCTTTACCGGGCGCAGCCTCGAATACGACGCGGCGTTCAACTGCCAGCCCGGCGTCCACGGCGGCTACGAGATCAAAACGATCGTGGATATCCTTGCCTTGCCCAAGGTCAATGTGGTTGGCGCTTCGGTGCTGGGCATTGACCCCAGCGGCAAATTGATCTACTGCTCGCCGGGGCAAGTCCCTCAGGTCTTTCCATTGCCCGCCCTCCCTAACACCAACTGGGGACGCATCACCGCGTTTGCGCTGGATAACGATACGCTTTATATTTTGGACGCCGAGTCGCGCGCAGTGTGGGTCTATCGCGGCAAAGACGGCGCATTTCTGGACCCGCCCTACTTCTTCTTTGGCAATCAGATCCCCAACATCACGAACGCCATTGACCTTGCCGTAAGCGGCGACGACCTCTACCTGCTCCACGCCGACGGGCACCTCTCCACCTGCACCTACAGCCGCCTTAACGATGTCCCCACGCGTTGTACAGACCCCGCCCCGCGCATAGACAACTTCCCCGCCCACCGCGATATGGACATCTTCGCGCAGGCGCATTTCACGCAAATGTCGCTGACCAATCCCCCGAACCCCGTGATCCTGCTGTTGGATTCCGACAACCGCGTTGTTTTCCGCCTCACGCCGCGTTCGCTCGAATTACAGCATCAAATCAGCGCCCATGCCGGCAAAGCCAGTCCCTTTCAGCAGGGACCTGCCAGCGCCATGGCAATCAGTCCGAATTACGTCCTCTACCTTGCCATCGGCGACCAGGTCTACTTCGCCGTCAACATTCCCTAGACTTCAGACGACAGACGGCAGTTTTAGAATTTGACGGTAGATCCTATGAACCTCCTCGCCTGCCTCAAACGCCTCTTCAAACGGACTCCCCCGCCTCCCCCCCCGCCGGCGGCTGAACTTGACGACCCGACCCTCCCTCCGCTGACCACCAGCCTCAAAACCCTCGTCATTGTCTACAACCCCGTCATAGAACCCGCCACAGGCAAAACACTGATCGAATTCATGAACTGGAACAGGATCGAAGACCTCGCCCAGGGATTCATGTCCGACATTCTGCTTGCCAGTGGAGAACTCGCCCGCTACCGTATCATCGAGCGGCTCGACGTGGACGACTTCCCCTCCCTAGTGGACGGCTTCAAATACGATGCGCAAACCTATCTCGATGTCGTACGCGGCGTCTCGCGCCCCCACATACCGCAGGAGACGGATTATCACGCCATCATCGAACAATTCCGCATTCTGGAGCGCGTGGCAAACGGCGAAATAGACGAGGTCTGGATCTTCAACTTCCCTCACGCCGGCTTCTACGAATCCATCATGGGCGGACCCGGCGCCTTTTGGTGCAACGCCCCTCCTCTCCGGCACACCGAAGCCGCCATGCGGCGATTCGTCATCATGGGCTTCTCTCCCGAACGCGGCGTTGGCGAAATGCTCGAAAACATGGGACACCGCGCCGAATCCATCCTGGACAAGGTCTTCGAAAGGGTGCCGGAGGAACAAAATCTGTGGAAACGCTTCATCCGCTACGACCTCACCCACCCCGGCAAAGCCGCCTGCGGAAATGTCCACTTCGCGCCCAACAGCCTCCGCGACTACGACTGGAACAACCCCCGCTCCGTCCTCAGCGAATGCGACGACTGGCTGTACAACTTTCCCGAATTCAAAGGCAGCATCCGCGAAGTCACTGCCGCCGAATGGGGCAGTGGAGACATACGCAAACACCACGTCTGGTGGATGCAACACTTCCCCAAGACGATGGGACGAAAAAACGGCATCCATCACAACTGGTGGATGTACATCATGAATCCCAATCACATCAAAACCGCCTGAAACTCACCGGCAACATGTCAAAAGCTTTGTATAAGTAATGCGACCTTAATATCGCGTTACCTTATTTAAAAGTCATCTCAAAAATGTCACCCTGAGCGCAGCGAAGGGTCTCTATGACCAAAAACAAGAGACTCTTCGGCCGCAACAACCGCTCCCTCAGAGTGACAGGGTAGTTTTGAGACAAGTTCTACACAAAATTCGCAATACAACCCACTCACCCTGCAAAGGCTCTCACCATAAAAGTAAAACTGCCCATCATCTGCAATTGTTTATTGTCAAACAAATCAATACAATAACCACGAAATGCTGCCCCAAAGGCTTCTTGCCCCCGGTAATCGAACCGTCCGCTATGCCGTCGTAGCGTTATTTTTCACTCTGTATGTGGGCGTTTTCACCTGGTTTCACGAAGACATCGGAATGGTGATTACGGCGCTGGCTGTGATTCCGGTCGTTGCCGGGAGCTGGTACTTTGGCATCCGCGGCGGCATTCTCACAACCGTTATTTCCATCCTTGCCAGTGCCGCCTCCCTGCTGTCATTCGATCATTCGGTCAAAACGCTGTTCGCCGGCACGGGGTATCTCGTCGGCAATTTCATTTTGCTCCTTATCGCCGTCATCGTCGGGCGCATGGCAACCCTTCTGCGCGAAAAAATAGACGCCGAAATCGCCCTCCTGCGCCGCGACTCGATTCTGCGCGCCGTCAGCGCCGTTTCCGAATTATTCCTCAAAACATCCCTCTGGGAAAAAAACATAAACACCGCCCTCGAACAACTCGGCAGAGCCGCCGACGCCAGCCGCGTATACATCTTCGAACGTCACTTCTCCGAACAAGGCGTCTCTCTCGTCAGTCAGCGTCACGAATGGGCGGCGCAAGGCATCTCGCCGCAAATCGAGAACCCCGCCCTGCAAAACCTGGCATGGCGTGAAGCCGGCTTTGCCCGCTGGGAAGATACGCTCGAACGACGCCAATCCATCGCCGGACGGGTAAGAGACTTCCCCGACTCCGAAAAAGAACTCCTCGCCGCGCAGGGAATCCTTGCTATTGCCGTCATGCCCATTTTCACCGAAGATAAACTCTGGGGCTTCATCGGTTTCGACGAATGCAGGGGAGAACGCCTCTGGACGGATTCTGAATTGGACGCCCTCCACACCGCCGCCGACATCTTCAGCGCTGCGCTCGTTCGCCAGAACATTCAAGCCAGCCTGCTCAAACGCCAGCAAACCCTCAACCTCCTGCAGGAAATCCTGCACACCGCCCTCAGCAAAAACGACTTGCACGAAATGGCGCAGTTTCTGGTTGACCACCTGGGCTTCCTCATCGGCGCAGATAATTGCTACCTCACACTTTGGGATGATGAACGCCAAAAAACCATCCCTCTCGCCGCTTATGGCGCCATGCGCGATACCTATCACCGCATCGAATTCCCGCCCGGCGAACGCACCCTGACCCAATCTGCTCTGGAAGCCGGACACACCCTCATCATCGAAAACGTCAAAACTTCTCCCCTCGTCGCTCGCCGCATTACCGAATTATTCCCCACTGTCGCCATGATTGTGGTCCCTATGATTGCCGATGGCAAAAGGCTGGGAGCGGTGCTCCTCGGTTCCACCCAGCCGCGCCGCTTCACCCCCGACGAAATCATCATCAGCGAACAGGCAGCCAATCTGGTGGCGCTGGCAATTGCCAAATTACAGGCAATGGAACAAGCCCGCCGCCGCGCCGAGGAAGCCGAAACCCTGCGCAAGGCAGGCGCGGCTGTGGCAGAGACGCTCGACATCCGCGAAGCCACCGCCCGCATTCTCCAACAACTTGCCCTCGTCCTGCCCTACGACAGCGCCTCCGTTCAACTCCTGCGCGATGGAGAGCTGGAAATCATCGGTGGCGAGGGCTTCAAAGCCCCCGTTCTCGGCATCCGCTTTCCCGTGCCGGGCAACAACCCCAACAGCGTCGTCCTCCGAACACGCAAACCCTACATCCTGCACGAGGCAAACAAACACTTCGAAGCCTTCAACCACCCGCCGCACGACCACATCCGCTCCTGGCTGGGAGTGCCCCTCATCGTGCGCGAACAACTCATCGGCTTGCTCGCCATTGACAGTGTAGAACCCTTCCACTTCACCAGCGCCAACATCGAACTCGTCAGCGCCTTTGCCGACCAGGTGGCGGTCGCCATCGAAAACGCCCGCCTGTTCGACGAAACCCAGCGGCTGGCAATCACCGATGGTTTGACCGGGCTGTACAACCGCCGTCACTTCATGGAAATTGCCCGCCGGGAATTCGAGCGCGCCCGCCGATACAAACGTCCCCTCTCCGCCATGATCTTCGACGTGGATCACTTCAAAGCAGTCAACGACACCTACGGGCATGCCGCCGGCGACGAAGTGCTGCGCGCCATCGCCAAACTATGCCGTGAAGAAGTGCGCGAAGCCGACCCCCTCGGCAGATATGGCGGCGAGGAATTCGTCGGCTTGTTCGTAGAAAGCGGCGCAGAGATTGCCCAAAAAGTGGCAGACCGCTTGAGAAAAGGAGTCGAAAAACTCGTCATCCCCGTTGGCGAACACAGCCTGCAGGTGACCGTCAGCATCGGCATTGCCGAACAAAACCACTTCACCCCCAATCTTGAAAGCCTGCTCGCCCGCGCCGACCAGGCAATGTACATCGCCAAACACAGAGGACGCAACCGCGTCGCCGTCAGTTTCTGACCGCCCGCCAGACCTCGTACAACCCCAACGCTCCCGTCTGCCCATCCGAATAAAACACCTCCTCCACCATAAACCCAGCCGCCGCCGCCAACTCCCTCAATTCTTTCTCGCTGAAGTGATGGACGTAGCGCAGACCTCGCCCACCGCTCCGCCAGTCGAGCAGATAATCTCCCGCCTCCACCTCCGACCCGGAAACTGCCGCCGCCTCCCAAGGCTGAATCCTTGCCTTGAGTTTTTCACTGCTCAGAAACTGCCAGTTGGAATGGATAAAGCGACCCTCGGCTTTGAGCAGGGAACGAACGGTCCGCACAACCTCCAGCCGCAGAGCATGGGAGGGGATGTGATGCAAAACCGCAAAAGCCGTCGCCAGCGCCCAGGGGCGAACGGATAACCGGTCACTGATGGCTGATAACTGGAGCAGATCTGCCTCCATAAACCTGGCAGAAAACCCTCCAGTGTGGGATTCCGCTTCTCGGAGCAGAGGCAGGCTGAAGTCCACGCCCAGATACGAGCCGCGGTGACCGCGCTTCATCAATTCGCGGGCAAACCAGCCGTTGCCGCATCCCAGATCCAGAATGTCCTCATCGCCTTTCAGCGTCTCCAGCACACGGCGTACGCCCGGCTGAACGCGATGGCGCGTGGCGGAAAACGAATCGCCAAAGCGCGTGTAAAATCCGCGATTAATCTCCAGAAGGCGGGCGGCGACTGCCGGGTCCATGCGATGATTATAATGGGTATAATCTCGCCATGTTTACCCAGCTTGAAATCGAGAAACTCTCCGAGGAATTCGAAACGAAGACACCGCAGGAGATTCTTAAATGGGCAATTGACACATTCTGGCCCCAGATTGCCATGAGTTCATCGTTCCAAACACAGAGCGTGCCGCTCCTGCACATGGTCTCGCAGATCAACCGCAACTTGTTGATATTTTTCATTGACACCGGCTATCATTTCTGGGAGACCTCCATCTTTCGGGAGCGGCTGGCGTCGGAATGGCACCTGAACGTTTTGGACCTGTACCGCGACTCGCGCTGGGACGCGTTCGCCCGTCAGAATATTCGCAGCCTGCCGTTCGAAGATCCCAACCTGTGTTGTTACATCCACAAGGTTCAACCGATGCAAAAGGCAATGAAGGACATGCTGGCGTGGATCAGCGGCATTCGCCGCGATCAGACCGCCAGCCGCGCGCAGGCGAAGATATTGGAATTACAGGAAGACGGCTTGCTGAAGGTCAACCCGATGCTGAATTGGACAAAAGAGGACGTGAAGCGTTACATGGAGAAACACAACCTGCCGTCGCACCCTTTGTTCGCGAAAGGCTATCGAAGCGTGGGGTGCGCGCCCTGCACGGTGGCGGTTGGCATATACGACGATGATCGCGCCGGACGCTGGCAGGGACGCGGCAAGACCGAATGCGGTTTGCACACCGAGATGTTCAAGAAGAAGGATCTCTCGAAACTGAAGGATGATTTTTATATGGATATTTCGGTCATGGAAAGAAGGAAAGTCGAAAGGTAAATGGACGGTTTGAACGACACGGGCATCGGAAAGCAGGCATGAACCGGAGAGAACTCTGGAGAGAAACCCATCTCCTCACCCCCGATAAAAAGGAACTGGCGCGCACCGTGCTGGAGGAAATTCGGCGCGGGCGCGAGGTGACGCGCACCCTGCGCAGTCACCCGCTTCACAACGGCGGCTACCTCAACAAATCCATGCTGGTGACAATCTATCACGAGATGGTCGCGGCGGGAGAGATCAAGGAGGACCCGCATCTGCTCGAGCGCATCCGCATGAAGCCCATGCGCACCCTCTCCGGTGTGACAACCGTCACGGTTCTGACAAAACCCTATCCCTGCCCCGGCAAATGCATCTTCTGCCCCACCGACGTGCGCATGCCCAAGTCGTACCTGCCTGATGAGCCCGGCGCCATGCGCGCGGTGGAGCATCAGTTCGACCCGTACGCCCAGGTGCGCTCACGCATCGAGCAGTTGCAGAGCCTGGGGCATCCCACCGACAAAATCGAACTGCTCATCCTCGGCGGGACGTGGTCGTCGTACCGGCGGGATTACCAGGAGTGGTTCGTCAAGCGCTGTTTCGATGCCATGAACGGCATAAACGACGAAGGCTTAAAGGGCGCAGGGTCAGTTGTTGACCTGTCTCACGTTCACTCGATCAACGAAACCGCCCCGCACCGCAATGTGGGGCTGGTCATCGAAACGCGCCCCGATGAGATTACGCCCGATGAAATCCGCTGGCTCCGTCATTTGGGTGTGACCAAGGTACAGATGGGCGCGCAAAGCCTCGACGACCGCATCCTCGAACTCAACAAGCGCGGGCATGATGTGGAATGTACGCGCCGGGCGGTTGCCCTGCTCCGCGCGGCCGGGCTCAAAATCGTTCTGCACTGGATGCCCAACCTGCTGGGCGCCACCCCCGCATCAGACCGCGAGGATTTTTCCCGCCTTTGGACGGACTTCTGCCCGGACGAAATCAAAATCTACCCCAATCAACTGCTGGCAAACGCCGAATTGTACGAATACTGGCAGAGAGGCGAATTCCAGCCGTACACCACCGAAGAACTGATTCACCTGCTCGCCGACCTCAAACCGACCATCCCTCACTATTGCCGCGTCAACCGCGTCATCCGCGACATTCCCTCCACGAACGTGGTGGAGGGCAACCGCCGCACCAGTCTGCGGCAGGATGTGCAGGATGAAATGGGGCGGCGCGGAACGCAGTGTCGGTGTGTGCGCTGCCGCGAGGTGAGGGGCAAGCCGGTTCACCCCGAACGGTTGAAACTGGATGACCTTGTTTACCGGGCCGGGGCGGCGGAGGAGCATTTCATCTCCTTCGTCACGCCCGACGACCAACTGGCGGGGTTTGTGCGCCTCTCCCTGCCCGGCAGCGATGCGCCTCAAACGGGCATCGCCGACCTCGACGGCGCGGCATTGATCCGAGAGGTGCATGTCTATGGTCAATCGCTGCCGGTGGGAGCAGAAAAGGAAGGCGCGGCACAACACACCGGTCTGGGAACGCGCCTGCTCGAGGAGGCGGAACGGATGGCAAAGGCAAACGGCTTCCGGCGGATGGCGGTCATTGCTGCGGTGGGCACGCGGGGCTATTATCTTGGGCGGGGGTTCGAGAGAGGGGAATTGTATCTGGTGAAAAACGTCTCTTGAGCAGAATCGGGCGTCCGTTCAGGAAGAGGCGGAACCCCACATTCCGAAGTCTAACGTCCAAAGTCCGGCGCGAATTAGAGTTGTGTTAATCGTCCGATTTGGCGCTTGACTTGCATCCTGCACAGTGATAAGAATTACCCTATGGAATATCGAGATTACTATAAAATTCTGGGGGTGGACCGCAATGCCAGCGAGGAGGACATTCGCAAGGCATACCGCAAACTGGCGAAGCAGTATCACCCCGATTACAACCCCAATAACAAACAGGCGGAGGAACGCTTCAAGGAAATCAACGAAGCGTACGAAGTGTTGAGCGACGCGAAAAAGCGCGCGCACTATGATCGCCTGGGCGCCGATTATTCCCAGTGGCAGAGACGCGGCGCTCCCGGCGACTTCAACTGGAGCGAATACAGCGGCTTCCCCGGCGGCACGCGCGTCCATATTGACGACCTCAACGACATGTTCGGCGGCGGCTTCTCCGATTTCTTCCAAACCCTCTTCGGCATGGGCGGCAGACCGTCCGCGCGGACCCAGCCGCAGGGCTACCAGCAGGAACTGGAAATCACTCTCGAAGAAGCGTACAAAGGAACCACCCGCATTATTTCCAGCGGCGACAAGCAAAAGCGCGTGCGCATCCCGGCGGGCGTCCGCACGGGTTCGAAAGTACGCGTGGCGGGAGCGGGTCCCAACGGACTCGACCTGTATCTAATCGTGCAAATCGCCGACAATCCGCGCTTCGAGCGGCGCGGCGACGACCTGCACACCACGGCCGTCATCAATGTTTTCACCGCCATTCTGGGCGGCGATGCCGATGTGGAAACCCTCGACGGCAAAATCAAGCTCAACATCCCGCCCGGCACCCAGCCAGAGCAGGTCTTCCGCCTCGCCGGGCGCGGCATGCCGCACGTCCGCAACCCTAAGGAAAAGGGCGATCTCTTCGTAAAAGTTAAGGTACAAATTCCAAAATACTTATCGTCCAAACAGCGAGAACTCCTCGAAGAAGCCTCGAAAATTAAATTTTAGGAGCAGGAATGAAACGGATTTTACCCGCGCTATTGATAGTGACTCTTGCCATCCTGGCTTGTCAACTTCCCGGAGTGACGCCTCTTTCCACGCCGAAACCTGCTTCACTCCCCTCGACCATTCCCACCCTCGCGCCGGGTTCTGCCAACCCCTCCACGGATGGGTCGCTCACGACGTTATATCAACGGGTCCTTCCCGGCGTGGTCTCCATCCGCACCGATACCGGGCAAGGCTCCGGCTTCGTTTATGATGCGCAGGGTCACATCGTCACCAACCAGCATGTGGTGGACGGCGCCAGCCAGGTGGAAATTGACTTCTCCTCCGGTTACAAAGCCTACGGCACAGTCATCGGCTCTGATTCCGACGCCGACCTTGCCATCATCAAAGTGGATGCGCCCGCCGAAGAGATTCACCCCCTCTCCCTCGGCGACTCGACCACTTTGCAGGTGGGTCAACCGGTGGTTGCCATCGGCAACCCCTTCGGACTGGACGGCACCATGACGCTTGGCATCGTCTCCGGGCTGGGACGCACACAACCCTCCTCCCAGGCGGCAGGCGGCGGTTTCTTCAGCACCGCCGACATTATCCAGACCGACGCGGCAATCAACCCCGGCAACTCTGGCGGTCCGTTGTTCAACATGAACGGCGAGGTGGTCGGCATTAATCAATCCATCCGCACTACCAGTTTCAACGAGATAACTGGTAATGCGGTCAATTCGGGAGTCGGGTTTTCGGTTTCGATCAACCTGGTGAAGAAGATTGTGCCGGTGCTCATCCGCGACGGAAAATATGAATACCCCTTTTTGGGCATCACCTCCTCCAGCGACTTGAGCCTCGAAGAAATTGAAGCGCTGGGTTTGACGACATATACCGGCGCGTATGTCCTGAACGTCACGCTGGGCGGTCCCGCCGACCAGGCGGGTGTGCGTGCCGGCAGCACTCCCACCCGCATCGAAGGGCTGAACGCCGGCGGCGACCTGATCATCGCCTTCGATGGCAAGCCGGTCACTTCCTTCGATAAACTGCTGAGTTACCTGCTCACCACCAAGTCCCCCGGCGATACGGCTGTTCTGACCGTCCTGCGCGACGGCAAGGAAATGGACATCACCGTCAAACTGGGTAAAAGGCCGTAAAAGTCAAAGTTAAAATCAAATCGGATGGCGTGTCCGCCATCCGATTGCTTTAACCGAAACGTTCTTCCTTCCACACATCGGCGCGGTTGTGATAACCCGCCTGCTCCCAAAACCCGCGCCGGTCGCGCGGCATGAATTCCAGCGAGCGCAGCCATTTGGCGCCCTTCCAAAAATAGGGGGTCTCCAGGTCTTCGCGCCCGGGGATATATCCCACCACGCCGCGCAGGGGATAGCCATGGTCGGGCGTGAGGGGTTCGCCGTTGAAATGGGTGGCGAGCAGGAAGTTATCCTGCAGAACCACCTCCAGCGGCAGGTTGACGGTGAATCCGTACTCGGCATGCTGCATCACATGCGTGGCGGTCGGCTTGATTTTGAATAGTCCGTTTTCCACCATCATGCGGACGGAAACGCCCTCCCACACGGTATCGAACTTGCTCCAGCGCGTCACACAGTGGATGTCCATCTGCATTTTGGTGCGCGGCAGTTGGTTGAACTCCTCCCAAGTCCAGCGTTTTTCTTCCTCCACCTCGCCCCACACGCGAAAATCCCAGACGGCGGGGTTGAAATGAGGCACAGGTCCATAATGCAGGACCGGAAATTTAAGCGTCAGCGATTGCCCGGGCGGTAAACGCCCCTCGCTACGGATACGGTCTTCCACTCTGCGGCGATCGGGACCCTCAAAAGATGAAAACATGGTAACTCCTTCGAAAATTATATCAATTCCAGCACTTGAAAGACAGTGCAATACCGGCAAATGTTACCGGGAAATCCTTACCAATTCATTAAGAAATCGCCCGGAGTACAAAATAACCACCTCTTTTCTGCCTTGCAAATAGACCATCGGGGCGGGAAGGTTTATAATAGAGGTCTCGAACAGCGACACAAACATGAGACACCAAAAAACGGCGGATTCAATGATCATCCTGAAACGGGGATTCAAATCCCAAGGTGACCTGTCATGACAAATGATGTGGTCACTTTGCTTAAAGCCGCGCAAAAACTGGATGAGGATGCGCTCACCGCCATTTTTGATTCGTTCGCACCCGCCATTTACAAATACGCGTTGAGGCTTTGCCACGATCCCATCGAGGCGGACAATATCGTCGGCGATGTCTTCTCGCAGTTGCTGGAGCAATTTGCGGGCGGCAAAGGTCCCAAAACCAACCTGCGTTCATATCTCTACCAGACCGCCTATCACCTGGTCGTGGATCGTTCCCGCGAGAATAAACACACTGCGCCGCTGGAAGTGGCGATCAACGTCCAGGAAAAGGAACATACCGTCTCCACCTCCACCCAGATCGAGGAGCGCGTGCTGATGGAAGCGCTCGTCACCGCCATGAACTCGGAACTGACGGAGGATCAACGTCACGTCATCATTCTGCGGTTTCTGGAGGATTTCAGCCTCAAGGAAACGGCGCAAATCATCGGCAAGGAAGTCAACAACGTAAAAGTCATCCAGAACCGGGGAATTGCCAAGTTGCGGAAAGCGCTCGAGCATCAACTGGGGAACGAATTGGAAGACAGGTAAAACCGGCAGTCACGAACAGGCGAAACCTTCGCAGGTTCCTCCAGCGAAGAACGGCGCGGACGGCGGGTTACGCCGTCTTTTGTGTTTCTTATCAAAGTCAAATCATGGCGTGAAAGCCCTCATGCTATAATCCCTGCCCGAAAGGTGATGAATGCTAAAAAACTTTGTCAAACTCTTCGGGGGAGACCCCAATAAAAGAACCATCGAACAATTGAGCGGCGTGATCGAACAGATCAACGGGTTGGAATCACGGTTCGAATCCATGAGCGACGAGGAACTGCGCGCCCAAACGGAACGCTTCCGGGAGCGCGTCAGAGAGGCGCTCGGCAATATCGAGGGCTTGACGGAAAAGGAACAGTTCAAGGCGGAACAGGAAGCGCTGGATGAAATTCTGCCCGAAGCATTTGCGGTCGTGCGGGAGGCATCCAAACGCACACTCGGACTGCGTCATTTCGACGTTCAGATGATCGGCGGAATCATTCTGCATCGCGGCTCGATCGCCGAGATGCGCACAGGCGAAGGCAAGACGCTCGTCGCCACGCTTCCCATTTATCTCAATTCGCTGTTGGGAAAAGGCATCCATCTCATCACGGTGAACGACTATCTGGCGCGGCGCGATGCGCGCTGGATGGCGCCCATCTTCAACATGCTGGGCTTGTCCGTCGGCGTATTACAAGCGGCGGCGGCAACCGAGAACGGCAAGAAGGCGTTCCTCGTGGACTTTACGCGCGAATCGCCTCATGAAGACCAACAACACCTGCGCCTGGTGGATCGCGCCGACGCCTACGCGGCGGATGTCACCTACGGGACGAATTCGGAGTTCGGCTTCGATTACCTGCGCGACAACATGGCAATGCGCCTGGATGACCGCGTCCAGCGCGGACATCACTACGCCATCATAGACGAAGTAGACAACGTGCTGATTGATGAAGCGCGTACACCGCTGATCATTTCGGGTCCCTCCTCGGGCGACCTGGAATGGTACAGCAGAATGGCACAAATCGTAAAGCAACTCAAACCCGAAGAGTACGAGGTCAACGAAAAGGATCGCAACGTTGCCATCACCGATATCGGGCTGGCGCGGGTCGAAGAGATGCTCGGTCGCCCCCTGATGGACCCCGACCGGCCCGAGGACGTCACGCCAGAACAGGCGCGGTTGCGCGGCTATCTCGAGCAGGCTCTGCGGGCGCAATTCCTCTTCAAACGCAACAAGGACTATCTCGTACAAAGCGGCAAGGTCGTGATCGTGGATGAGTTCACAGGGCGGCTCATGCCGGGGCGCAGATGGAGCGACGGCTTGCATCAGGCGGTGGAGGCAAAAGAAGGCGTGAAAGTCGAGCCGGAAAATGTCACATACGCCACCATCACCCTGCAAAACTACTTCCGCATGTACAAAAAACTCTCCGGCATGACCGGCACCGCTCTCACCGAAGCCGAAGAGTTCGACAAAATCTACAAACTCGAGGTGGTGCCCATCCCGCCCAATCTCGAATACCAGGCGTTCGGCAAGGACGCCCCGCTGATCGAGATCCACACAAAGGATGCGGACGGTTACGCCTATTCCTATTTTGCCAGGCGCGGCGACACCGAGAAAAAACCTCTCTTCTACCGCCGCAAAGATTACCCGGACGTGATCTATCGCACCGCTGAGGCGAAACTGCGTTCCATTGCAATGGAGATCATTCGAGAACACGTGCGCGGACGCCCATTACTGATAGGCACCACCTCCGTGGAAGCCTCGGAACGCCTCTCGCAACGCCTCAAGGCGGAGCCTGTGCGCCGCTTACTGCAAATCGCCCTCCTTCGCCGCGTCTGGATGGACGCCAACCACCGCGAAGAAGACGGGCGCCTCATCCCGGAACTGGCACAGTTCAACGCCCCGCTCGACACCCTCTCCCCCGACGCGCTCAGGAAATTCATCCAGCCGCTTGGTTACTCCACCATCAGCCTCGAAGACCCATCCAACCTGTCCATTGTTCTCGATATTTTACGGTTGGAAGAAAAAGATAGAAACCGGCTGAAGGCGGTGTTACAAGGCGGCGTGCCGCATCAGGTGCTCAATGCCCGCAAACACACCGAAGAGTCGAAAATCATTGCCAACGCAGGCGCCTTGGGCGCGGTCACCATCGCCACTAACATGGCTGGGCGCGGCGTGGACATCAAACTCGGCGGCGAACTGGACGAAGAAATCATCACCGCCGTCAACCGTGTGCTGGGCAAAAACGGCTACAAAGACCCCTTCGACATGACTCATGAAGAACGCCGCGCCGCCCTGAAGGAGATCGAACCTTCCAATTACGGCATTTATGCGGCGGAGGTCAAACTCTTCCTGGGGTACTTCGACAACATGGAACGCGTCAAAGAACTGGGCGGCTTGCACGTCATCGGCTCGGAACGCCACGAAGCCCGCCGCATTGACAATCAGTTGCGCGGCCGCGCCGCCCGCCAGGGCGACCCCGGCTCCTCGCGCTTCTACCTCTCCCTCGAAGACGATCTCATGCGCCTGTTCGGCGGCGACCGCGTCAACAGCCTGATGCAAACCCTCAAAGTGGACGACTCCCTGCCTCTCGAAATGCGGCTGGTGGGCAACATCATCGAAAATTCACAACACCGGGTCGAGGGCTCGAACTTCGACGTCCGCAAGCACCTGCTCGAATACGACGACGTGCTGAACAAACAACGCACCCAGATCTACGCCCAGCGCGACCGCATTTTCACAAAGGAGGACCTGAGCGAAGACGTGCGCGACATGCTCGAAGCCGAAATCAAACAGCGCGTCAAAACCGGACTGGAGGACAAGGAGGGTCCCTGGAAACTGGTCGCATGGCTCGAGCAGGTTCAACCGCCGTTCATGTCCGGCGACCGGCTCTTTCCCAGTTTCAGCCTGTCGCTTTTATTGAAGGAGTTAGACAAAGCCGACGACTCTTCCGCAGACCCCAAGCAAACTGCGCCACGCGCGACACTCGACCTCATTTCCCGCGCGATAGAAACAGAAAACGCCCACCATTTGCACGCCGTCGAACAACTGATAGACCGCACAGAGGAAGCCTTCGAGGCGCAACTTGCTTCCCGCATGGATGCGCTCGACGCCTATTTCGACACCTTGCGCGACGCCGAGGCCCCCCCTCGCCCCCAGAAAATGCTGGAGGAGATCAATTCCTTGGTCGGCCTGCAAATCCGCTTGAGCGGCGAGCAATTGCGCCTGCTCGATGAAGACCCGCCCGGCGCAAAGAAATTCATCGGCGATCAGGTTCGTAAACAATTGATTGACCTTTACACCTCACGCGTACTTGTCTCGGCGGCAAACCGCGTCGGCGAAACGCTGGGAGACAAACTTGATTGCAAGACTTGGGACGACGCCGCCGATCGGATTCACGACCTGGCTGTCAAGGCATTCGAGCGAAAACGAGAATATCTGGTCGGCGAGAACGGACAGATTGCACGCGACATCCAGACCCTGATGCCCTCGTCCTGGAACGACAACGACAAACTGCAATTGCTCATCGGACTCTCGCAAGGCGCTAAGACCACATTCAACCAGAAAACACACCGGCAGGAACGACAGGTGTTCCAGCGCTTCAGTTACATCTTCCTTGCGGCGCGCCTGCTGGAAGGGATGGAAGCGGAGGAATTGACCGATGCCGTGTTGACGCATCTCGAGCAGGCTGAGGATGCGCTCGTTTACGCAATCGGACAATCCGAGTATGCCCGCATCGCTTCGAATGCCATCCGGCTGGCGGATTTTGGCGAAGCGGCGCGTAAAGCCTTCGGGGAGGAAAGGCTCAATGAGACGGCGGCAGGCTTGGGCGAGTCCGATCGGGAGGCGCTGATCGAGTCCCTAGGCAGGTACGCCTTGAACGAATCCCACCGCCGCCTGCTCCTGAGCGCCACCTCCGAACTCTGGGTGGATTACCTGACGCGCATCGAAGCCTTACGGATTTCGATCGGACTGGAGGCTTACGCTCAACGTGACCCGCTGGTACAATATAAGTCAAAAGCATCGGAGATGTTCCCCCAGCTGGTGGAGGACATTCGCGGGCTGGTCGTCAGCCGGATTTTCACCATGCAGCGAAAGCCCGTAGAGATTACCCCCATCGAAACCGCCGACCTACCCCGACAAACACCCCCAACCGACATGCAAAACGCCAGCGGCAAGAAAAAAAGACGCAGACGGAGCTGACGGCCTCGGCGAAATGAGCGAACGAGTCACCGCATCCCTCAATACCTACCGTACCCTCCCAAAGGTGGAATTGCACCGCCATTTGGAGGGTTCGTTACGTTTGACCACCATGCTGGATATCGCCAAACAGCACGGCATCACCATCCCGGCGGATGTGCTGAGGCTGAGCACGCTCGTGCAGATTCAAGAAGAGGATAAATTTACCTTTCAAAACTTCCTCTCGAAATTCAACACCTTGCGTTTGTTCTATCGTTCGCCGGATGTCATTCATCGCATCACGCGCGAAGCCGTCGAGGACGCGGCAAAGGACAACGTAAAATACCTGGAATTGCGCTTTACGCCCGTTGCGTTGAGCCGCGCGGAACGCTTCCCGCTGCACGATGTCATCAACTGGGTGATCGAAAGCGCCGAGGAAGCCGCAAGGAAATATCACGTCACGGTGAAATTGATCGCTTCAGTGAACCGGCACGAAAGCGCGGAACTTGCCGAGCAGGTGGCATGGCTGGCGGCGGAACACATTCCCAACGGCGTGGTTGCGCTCGACCTGGCAGGCAACGAGGCGGAATTTCCCTCCCAACCCTTCTACGGCATCTTCAAGGAAGCCCGCCAGGCGGGACTGCACGTCACCATCCACGCGGGCGAATGGGGACCGGCAGAACATATCCGCGAAGCTATCGAAGAACTCGGTGCGGACCGTATTGGCCACGGCGTGCGCGTGCTGGAGGACAAAACCGTCGTCGCGCTGGCAAAAGAACGCGGCACGGCGTTCGAGGTCTGCATCACAAGCAATTACCAGTCGGGCGTGGTCGAGAAGCTGGAGGATCACCCCCTGATGAAGATGTTCGAGAAGGGCATCAATGTCACCATCAATACCGATGATCCGAGCATCTCGCGCATCACCCTCAGCCATGAATACTACAATGCCTGTGATACGCTGCAAATGCCGCAATATACCCTCAAGGAACGTATCCTTGCCGCCGCCCAGGCTGGCTTCTTGCCTCAACAAGAAAAAGAAAAATTGACCTCACAACTCAAAAAAGACCTGAACTTATAACGGATGTTACGCAGTTTGCCGCAACCCGACATTCATGCCGCTTGAACAGGCAAGACCATGGTCTCGCGCGACTGCGTAAGATGAACTTATAGATAACACCACAGGCAAGGATAGCAAAGGCGCTCCTTTGTATTCTTCGAGGTTTAGTGGTGACATCCCTCACCCCATCCCCTCCCCCAATGGGAGAGGGAGGTCGAAGGCAGGGTGAGGGGCAAAATCACCAAAGGAGTATCCTAAATGAACGATTTTTTCAAAGCACGCGATATTCTCAAAGTGGGCGACCGCCAATACGTGATCTACCGCCTCGACGCGCTGGAAAAGGCGGGACTCACTCAACTCGAGCGGCTTCCCTTCTCGATCCGCATCGTGCTCGAAGCGGCTCTCCGTCAATGCAATGACAAGGAGATCACTCAGGCAGATGTGAAAAACATTGCCGCGTGGACGCCAAAAGGCGAACGCCCCGGCATCCCCTTCCTCCCTGCCCGCGTCGTCATGCAGGATTTCACCGGCGTTCCCGCCGTAGTGGATCTCGCCGCCATGCGCGCGGCAGTCGCCCGTCTGGGCGGTGACCCGAAGAAAATCAACCCGCTCGTCCCTGTGGACCTGGTCATTGACCATTCCGTTCAGGTGGACTTCTTCGCCACCGCCGACGCCCTCAACCGCAACACCGAAATGGAATTCCTGCGCAACAAGGAACGCTACGAATTCCTCAAATGGGGACAGCAAGCCTTCAGCAACTTCCGCGTCGTCCCGCCGATGACCGGCATCGTCCATCAGGTCAACCTGGAATACCTCGCTACCGTGGTCATGACGAAGACTTCTGAAGCATCGAAGTCTTCCGAAGTCTATGCCTTCCCCGATACCCTCGTCGGCACCGACTCGCACACCACCATGATCAACGGGCTCGGCGTCGTTGGCTGGGGCGTGGGCGGCATCGAAGCCGAAGCCGTCATGCTCGGTCAGCCCATGGACATGCTCCTGCCCGACGTGATCGGCTTCAAACTCCACGGCAAACTGCGCGACGGCGTCACCGCTACCGACCTCGTCCTCACCGTCACCCAAATGCTTCGCAAAAAAGGCGTGGTGGACAAGTTCGTCGAATTCTACGGAGAGGGACTCGACTCCATGTCCCTCACCGACCGCGCCACCATCGCCAACATGGCGCCCGAATACGGCGCCACCATGGGCTACTTCCCTGTGGATGCCGAAACCCTGCGCTACCTCGAACTGACCGGGCGCCCGAAGGAAGTCATCGAACGCGTGGATGCCTACATGCGCGAACAAGGACTCTTCCGCGACGCCTCCACCCCCGACCCCGAATTCACCGACACGCTCGAACTGGACCTTGGGTCTGTCGTTCCCTCTTTAGCCGGACCCAAACGCCCGCAGGATCGCGTCCCAATGTCCGAATTGAAAGAGACGTTCGAGAAGGCTCTCACCGCGCCCGTCAAGGAACGCGGCTTCGAACTCAAACCCGAAGCCGTGAACGCCGAAGCGACCTTTGGATCCAATGGCGGCGCGCAGAAGATGAAGCATGGCGCAGTGGTCATTGCAGCGATCACCTCTTGCACCAATACATCGAATCCATCCGTGATGGTCGGCGCAGGTTTGCTCGCAAAGAAGGCGCTTGAAAAGGGATTGAACGTCAAACCCTACGTCAAAACATCGCTTGCCCCCGGCTCCCGCGTGGTAACCGAATATCTCAAGAAGGCAAACCTCATCGAACCGCTCGCCCGACTCGGCTTCAACGTCGTCGGCTATGGCTGCACCACCTGCATCGGCAACTCAGGTCCACTTCCAGGAGAAGTTGCGAAGGCGGTGACGGGCAGCGACCTTGTCGCCGCGGCAGTCCTTTCGGGGAATCGCAACTTCGAGGGGCGCGTCCACCCGCTCGTCAAAGCCAACTTCCTCGCCTCTCCCCCGCTGGTGGTTGCCTACGCCCTCGCCGGCACTGTGGATATTGACCTGGACAAAGAACCCCTCGGTGAAGGAAGCGACGGACCGGTCTACCTCAAGGACATCTGGCCCACCCAACAGGAAATTGCCGAAACCATCGCCTCCAGCCTCGATGTGAACATGTTCAAAGAGCGCTACGCCAGCGTCTTCGAAGGGTCCGAAGCGTGGAAGGACATCAAAGTCTCCGGCGGCGATCTGTACGAATGGGATGAGAGTTCCACCTATATCCATCACCCGCCCTACTTCCAGAAACTCACCCTCGAACCCGGCTCCGTCTCGGACATCAAAGCGGCGCGCGTGCTCGCTCTCTTTGGCGACTCCATCACCACCGACCACATCTCCCCCGCCGGAAATATCGCGGTGGACAGCCCCGCCGGAAAGTATTTACAGGAACGCGACGTGGCTCCGCAATATTTCAACTCATACGGTTCCCGCCGCGGCAATGACCTGGTAATGGCGCGCGGCACCTTCGCCAACATCCGTCTCAAGAATTTGCTCGTCGCGCCGAAGGAAGGCAACTGGACGAAGAATCACCTGACCGGTGAAGCCATGCCCATCTATGACGCGGCGATGAAATATCAAAGCGAGGGCGTGCCCGCCATCGTCATCGCCGGCAAGGAGTATGGCACCGGCTCCAGCCGCGACTGGGCGGCAAAGGGACCGCTACTGCAGGGCGTGAAAGCCGTGATCGCCGAGTCCTTCGAGCGCATTCATCGCTCGAATCTCGTCGGCATGGGCATTCTCCCACTTAAATTCATGGATGGACAAAATGCCGAGTCGCTGGGCTTGAAAGGCGACGAGGTCTACGACATCGAGGGCTTGAGCGATGATATGAAGCCAAAGTCAATCCTGAACGTGAAAGCCACCCGATCGGATGGATCGGTGATCGAGTTCAAAGCCATTGCCCTGCTGAACACCGAGGTGGAAGTCAACTACTACTGCAACGGCGGCATCCTGCATACGGTGTTGAGGAATTTGGTTAAGTAACCGCCAGGCAAGCGGTAGTTGGATACGAGAAAAACGAAACCCGTTGATGCGGGTTTCGTTTTTCTGTAGGTCAATTTACTGGCAACCCAAAGGAGTACAAATGAATACCTATCTGCTCGTTTTACGGCTGGTCCATATCGTTGCGGGAATCATTTGGGGAGGCGGCGCATTGATCATGTCATTCTTCATTGGACGCGCCATCCCTGCCACCGGGGAATCCGGGCAAAAATTCGCGCAACACCTGATGAATAACCTGCGCATGCACAGATTCATGACCGCGATGGCTGTATCTACAGTTGTGGCTGGCATCCTGCTCTATTGGCACGATTCGAATGGTTTCACCTCCGCATGGATGACATCGGGCGCAGGGATCGGGTTCGGCATCGGCGCGGTCTTTGGTTTGATCGCATTCGTCTTCGGCGCCATCTTCGGGAACAGCAACGCCAAACTTGCCCGGCTTGGCGCGCAGATCCAGGGCAAACCCACAGACGAACAACTTGCACAAATTCAAGCGATCCAAAAGCGGATAAAAACCGTCTCCCCCATTCATGTCTACAGCATGATCCTCGCTATGCTATTCATGGCGACCGCCAGATACTTCATTTTTTAGTCCACGCAAAGAACCTCCTCGAAGATACCCCAAAACCGAAACAAAACCCATCCCGGTGGGTTTCGTCTTTTATTACACCTGCTTTCATTCCATGCCCCAGGAGACAGTCATGACCACCAAAAACATCTTTATGAGCTATTCCCGCCGCGAGCTGGGGTTTGTGGACGATCTCGTCAGCAAACTCGAGGGCAAAGGGTACAACGTCTGGCTGGATTACCGCGTCCTTGTTCCGGGAACCCCATGGAAGGACCAGATCGACAAGGGATTGAACCATTCGGACACGGTGCTTCTGGTCGTATCAAAGGCTTCCCTGGCATCGAAATATGTAACGCTGGAATGGCAACACTTCCTCGAAACGAACAAGCGCGTCATTCTCCTGATCTTCGAGGCGGTGGACCTGCCGCCGGAACTGGAAAAATACGAATGGGTGGATTTCCGCGGCAGTTACAAAGCCGGGTTACAAGAACTATTTTCCCAACTCAAACAACCCATCCAGGAGAAACACCCCGTCCTTGAGACCGGGTTCAAAGCGCCTCTGATCGTCTGGCTCTCCATTGGGATCAGCGTCATCATCGCCTTATGTACCCTCCCGCTTCTATGGACATTATTCCTCCCGTGGATACTCATACCGCTCCCCTACAGGATATTCAAACGGAGTTTCAACTTCGCACAGGTGCAAGCCGCCCTGCTCATGCTCCCTTTTGCATTGTTCTTCGAAGCGATGATCTCCGAATCGGACGCCGAGAATCTCGACAGGCTCATTGCCTATATGTTCATATCCTTTATTACAGGCATCCTGCTCTTCTTCCTCCTGCGCTCGCCCGCCATGCAAAGATGGGGCAAACCGGAAGCGAACATGAGAAAATTTGCAAGCCCATACAAAACGGACGGTATTACGCCCGCACCCGTTTCTTTTTTCGTGGACTATGCCGTCCAGGACCGTCATGCCGCCGAGGATTTGACCGCCGCCCTGAAAGCCCACGGACACCTCCCTGCACAGGATATTCACAGCGCCAAAGCGGTATTTGTCCTCATCTCCCGCTTCAAATCGGACACCGAGGCCGATCCCGAACGACAGATCGTTTACCCGGTCATCATCCAAACCAATGCCAACCTGGCGCAGAAACTTTCCAAACTCCAATGGATAGATTTCCGCTCCGGCATCCGCAAACTGGATGTGATCGCCAAATTACTGCCGGAGCCCTCCAAACTGCTCAAGGCATTGGGCATGAGACCCATCAGTTCCCAGACCGTCTACCCCCCCATCATCACCAGCATGTATTACTTCCTGATCTTTCTGGGCGCGTTCACGATCGGGAGTTCCTACAAATACTTCGAAACGTCCCTGGACGCCCTGCTGAGCCTGTCCGATAACATGTTCGGGAATGTGTTCTTCGGGCTGATCTTGCATGCGGTCATCTTCCTTGTCTTGATCTACTTCATGCTGCGCGGGATCACCCGCCGCGCAGGTTGGTTTTCCTCTTTCAAACGGGTGGTTGCCGGCTTTATCGCCATCGGTGTCCTTACGTTCTGGCAATACAGCCTCTCCGCGGAGGCAGACACGGAACTCCAAGCCGCCGGCAGCACTTTAGTGACCAGCCTCGCGTCCTCCCTGCCCTTTTTCATCTATTTTCTGGGTATTATTGTCATGGCGTTTTTCTTCTTCCTGAACAGGCGCGACATCAAACGCTGGTTCCCGGCAAAAAAGTAACAACTCAAAGCGAGGGATTATTGATTCCAGGCATCATTCGGTACGCGAGGATTCATTGACTTGTCGCGCGCGTACCATTCGGATACGAAATGGACTTCCCCGCCCCGAACTCATCGAGACTCTTCCATGCCGCCTTGAAGGATTCATTAACAAACACTCGCTTCGATTCCCTCCACTTCAGCCTGCTCATACAACTCGGAGTTGATCAACCCTCCGCGCTAATCTCCCCATCGAAACATAGAGCGAGACGGGGTCTCGCTCTACAGAGAAATCAATTCGGGCTGTTTCTGTAAACTTGCCTGCATGGACCAGGGTCCGGTCCACGTGACGGTGACCGGTAGAATTTTGCCCTTCAGGTCTTCCTCAGTCTCAACGAAGACCAGTTTGTTCGTGGGGGTGCGTCCCTTCCAGCGGTTTTTCACCTTTTCTTCGAACAACACTTCCACGGTCTGACCGAGATACTTTTTATTGATTTCGCCGACGATTTGTTCCTGCAATTCTTCCAGCATGCGGAAACGGCGCATTTTTTCTTCTTCGGGCACGTTGTCCACCATGCGGCGCGTGGCGACGGTCCCCTCACGGGAGGAGTAACGAGCCAGATGGGCAACATCCAGTTTGAGGTCTGAGAGGACGCGGTAGGTTTCCATGAACTGTTCTTCGGTCTCGCCGGGGAATCCGACGATGATGTCGGTGGCAATGGAACAACCGGGAATCTTTTGGCGGATGAGATCAATCAGGTCGCGGTAGTCTTTCTGGGTGTAACCGCGCTTCATGTTCGCCAGCACTTCGTCGTCGCCCGCCTGGATGGGGACTTCAATGTGCGGCATGACTTTGGGAAGTTCGGCAACGGCATCCATGAGGTCTTCGGTGAAGTAGTTGGGATGGGAGGTGAGGAAGCGGATGCGCTCGATGCCTTCGATTTCGTGGACGATGCGCAGGAGAGCGGCAAGGTTGGGTCCGTCGAGGATGTCTTTGCCGTAGCGGTCCACGATTTGACCGAGAAGCGTCACTTCCTTGACGCCCTGCGCCGCCAGCGAGCGGATTTCGGCAACGATGTCGCCGACGGGGCGGCTGCGTTCCACGCCGCGGCGGAAGGGAATAATGCAGAAGGTACAGGCATGTGAACAGCCGTATACAATGGGCACGTGCGCGCTGACAAGTTGCCCGCGTTCGTGCCGGGGGAGGAGGAGGTCGCCGTCCATATAGGCGAAGCGGCGTTCGGTCTCGCTTGATTCGAGGGCGCGGATTTCGCCCCGGGTCAGGAATGAAATGAGCGGGCCGGGGTCGGAGGGAGGCGAGAAGACATCCACATAGGGAAGTTTTTCGCGCAGTTTTTCCGCGCCGCGTACGCCGACGAGGCATCCCATGAGGTTAATGATCAGGCCGGGATTCTGTCTCTTGAGCGGGAGCAGGCTGGAGAGGCGTCCGAGCGCTTTGTCTTCGGCGGATTGGCGCACGACGCAGGTGTTCAGAACGATAACGTCCGCTTCTTCGGCTTTGTCGGTAAAGGTGTAGCCGAGATGTTCGAGGGACGAGCCGACGCGCTGAGAGTCGGCGACGTTCATCTGGCATCCTTCGGTCCAAATGTGGTACTTCATAGGGCTGGAATTATACCAAGTTTGTCCGGGAAAGACCGTGAGAGAGTGTCTGAAAACCCAATAGTCTCTGCGGAGGCGCAAAAAGAGTGCATCCTGCGCATTGGAAAGTTTGTGTTGACGACTTTTCAGATACTTTCTGAAGGATGGGCGCTGTTCGTCGTTTGTAGTTTGCCTTCAAAGATATGGTAAAATCGCCTGCGCCTGGAGGGATGGCCGAGCGGCTGAAGGCGCATGTCTTGAAAACATGTTTGGGTCACACCAACGTGGGTTCGAATCCCACTCCCTCCGCTGAGAGTTGCAAGTTGGCCTGTTGACAGGTTTCAGGTTGTATAATAAACATGTCAACATTCAAACCTGAAAACTTTCAAATAAAGTATTGGGGAGGTGCCAGAGTGGTCGAATGGGGCCGCCTGCTAAGCGGTTACTGGGGCGAAATCCTCAGTCGCAGGTTCGAATCCTGTCCTCCCCGCTAAAACACGTCCGTGAGGGCGTGTTTTTGTATGCGTTCGGTCGCTGGTCCCCGCAGGGGGGATGGTATTTCCCTCAAGGGGACGATGTCGAATCCTATACTTAGATTTGCACGACGAGCAACATGCCCGAGCAATCGGATGCGTTTTCGTTATAATCAACGCCATCAAATCAAGGAAAAAACATGAACCGCGCTCTCATTCTCTCGCTTCTCGTTCTGGCAATTCTTTCCGCCTGCGGACCCGGCACATCCCCCACGCCGGTGGCAGACGCCGTGTTCGTGGATCCCGGCACAGACCTGGGTCCGATCAGCCCGTATCTCTTCGGCACAAACTATGGTCCCATGCATGCGGTAACGCTCGAGGTCATGCCGCTCGTCGAAGAGGCGGGATTCACCGTTCTGCGTTTTCCCGGCGGAGCCTGGACAGACGCGGCAGACATGAAGCCATTTCAGATTGATCAACTGATGGCTTTTGCTGAACAGGTAAACGCCATGCCCACCATCAGTGTGCGCCTGCTGGAAGGCAAGCCGGAGACCGCCGCGGAACTCGTCCGCTACACCAACATCCAGAAGAAATATGGGGTCGTGTATTGGAGCATCGGCAATGAACCGAATCTTTTCACCGATTTGGGACAGGCGGATTACGATTACACCATCGAAATGCTCAACGAGAATTGGCGTGCCATTGCACTGGCCATGAAGGAGACCGACCCAACCATCAAGTTAATGGGACCCGAACTCAGTCAGTGGAACGAGAGTTACGACACCACGCCGAAGGACGCTTCCGGACGCGACTGGATGACCGAATTTCTGAAAGTCAACGGCGATCTCGTGGATATTGTCACCGTTCACCGCTACCCGATGTATTCGCCCGCCAACGGACCGGTCACCGCCGAACAACTGCGCGCGAACACCCGCAAATGGGTCGGCGAAGTGGAATATCTGCGAGCGCTTGTAAAAGACACCACAGGACGCGAGCTTCCCATTGCGATTACGGAACTCAATTCAGACCCCAGCAGCGCCCAATTGCAGGATTTCTCCCCGGACTCCTTCTACAATGCCCTCTGGTACGCGGATGTCCTGGGGCAGTTGATGAACGCGGATGTCTTCATGGTCAACCAATGGGTGTTGTCACAGCGCAGCACAGGATTGGGGTTGTTCAAAGGGAGTGAGGTTCGTCCGACTTTTTATGTATTCCCGCTGTATAAAAATTTCGGCCGCCAGCAGGTCTATGCCGCTTCGGGCGTTACGGACGTGGACATCTTTGCCGCCACGCGCGACGACGGCGCACTGACCGTCATGATCATCAATCTGTCGGATGAGGAACAAAAAATACCCCTGCAAATCAACGGGAGGAAAGCGACCGAAGCGGAGGTTTGGCTTCTGGATGCAACACATCACGCCGAAAAGATGGGCATACAGCCGTTCGCGTCGGGCGGCAGCGTGACATTACCCGCACGTTCGGCAACGTTGTACGTGATCGAATAAAAGAACTTCCCGAAGGTTTCGAGCCTTCGAGAAGTTCTCTATTTCAGGCTTAGACACACATCCGCCGCCGCGTCCCTTGCGCTTGAACGCCGCCGCCCTCCACGCGTGGAGGGCGGCGGGTTTCGATTCGGTTGTCGGGTCAGCATTAAACCTGCTCGGCGATCATCCCCTTGAGCAGGTGCTCTTCCAAAGCCATGGTATGGGCGCACCTCTTGTGGGTAAGAAAGAATTCGCAATCGCAGTTAAAAACGCCGTTGTCGAAGATGACATGGTGGTCGTTGTTGTCGCCATGGAAGGTAAGATCGAACTTGTTGAATCGGAAGCGCTTGGGGTCTTCGGCATAGCGTTTTGCCTTTTCACGTTTTCCAATCAGTCCGTAGTCCATAGGGCACTCCTTTTTATAGGGTTGAAAACAAAAAGGCACGCAGTGAGGCGCGTGCCTTTATCAACAAATCGGTATGTGAACCATCGTTCGCATGTCAACAGTATAGTACGTTTCCCGGCGCAAGTCAACGGGAAATTGCGAACCGTATGGAAATCGCAAGGTAATCGTCAGTCTGCTGTTGCCCCCGCCAGGATGGGTTCTTCTCCGTTATAGATGAGCAGGGCGGGCCATTTGCGGACAATGAGCGCCATGCCAAGGACACATGCAATCCCGCCGCTGACGATGGCAAACGGCGCGCCGAACAACTGCGCCACAAGCCCCGCCTCCACCTCCCCCAGTTGCGGTCCGCCCTGGAAAAAGATCTGGTTGATGCTGGTCATGCGCCCGCGGATATGGTCGGGAGTCTGCAGTTGACGAATGGTATTGCGGATGATCGTGCTGACCGAATCCGCCGCGCCGGTGACTGCCAAAGCGCTCCATGCCACGACAAAGGAACTGCTCAGCCCAAATAAGACGGTTGCAACGCCGAAAACAACCACCGACCCCAGAAAGAGCGGTCCTTGGCGCCTCAATTCCCGGACCTGGGAAACGACCAGCGCCGCAAGCACCGCTCCCACCGATTGCGCCGCAGAAAGCCAGCCGTACTCGATCACGCCCACGTTGAGAACGTCCACCGCGATGATGGGCATGAGGGTGTTGGCGGAAGCAAAGAAAGTGGCAACAAAATCGAGGAGCATGGTGGAAAGGATGATCGGTTTATTGACGATAAAGCGGATGCCCTCCCGAATGGCTTCCCAACTGACCGCTTTCGCATGCCCGGCAACCTTTTGCGGCACGTCGCCGATCAGGATCAACGCAAGGATGACCGCCAGAAAGGAGCCGGCGTTGATGTAGTACACCGCTTCCTGCCCGCCGTAGGCAATGGCAAAGCCCGAAAGCGCGGGACCGATGATGGAACCGGTTTGAAAAGCGAGGGAGGTCATGCTGAAGGCGTTGGGCAGGTCTTTGGCGGGAACCAGGTTGGGGACGAGCGCCTGACGCGCCGGTCCATCGAAGGCAACCGCGATGGCTTGGAGAGCCGTCAGAACGTAGATATGCCAGACGGTAATGTGCCTAAATTGGGTGAACAGCCCCAGTGTCAGGGCAATGAGCGCCGCTGAAGTCTGCGTGAGGAAGATGATTCTTCGGCGGTTGAACGAGTCGGCAATGGCGCCGCCAATCAGCGAAAAGACGATGACCGGCAGAATGCGCGCCAGCCCCACGCCGCCCAGGGCAATGGGCTCATCCGTCAGGGTGCGAATGTGCCAGAAGATTGCCCAAATTTGCATTTGGGTTCCGGCAATGGAGATGAGAAGCCCCAGCCAGAGGTAGAAAAAGCGGCGGTGTTTGAGGGAAGGAGGAATTCGCATGTTTCAGTGTATGTTCTTTGGTATTGGATGATGCACAAGTAGTGACCGGTAATCAGTAATCAGTACCGATGACCGCCCCCTATTGACTGATGACTGCTTACTGACAACTGGATCAGGTTCCCCAGTCGCGCAGGTAGAGGAAGTCGTAGCCGACGGTGCGGTTGCTCAACTTGGCAATCGGCGGCATCATGCGCTTGAACTGATTGCGGCGGACGCGGGCAATGACAACGTTGACGAAAGCGACGTCGAAACCTTCTTCGATGCATTCCTGCGGGCTGTAGCGCTGATCCACCAGCAGGTAGAGGAGTTTGTCCACCTGTTCGTAGGTGAAGCCCAGTTCGCCTTCGTCAGTCTGTCCCTGCCACAGGTCGGCGGAGGGCGGTTTCTCGAGGATGGGCGCCGGGACGCCGAGGGCGCGGGACAATTGCCGCACCTGGGTCTTGTACAGGTCGCCGATGGGGTTGATGGCAGACGCCATGTCGCCCCACAGGGTGGAGTAGCCCAGCAGGATTTCAGTTTTGTTACTCGTGCCAATTGCCAGACCTTTGAACGTTTCGGTTTTGTCGTACAACACAATCATGCGCATGCGCGCCAGGATGTTTCCCTTGCGAACGTTGGAGATGTTCGGGTCGCGCTGGATGAGCGGCTCTGCCATGGGGGTGATGTCAATCGTCTCGCTCTGGACCTGAAACTGGTCAATCAGCAACCGGGCATGTTCCAGCGAATCGGGCGAGGAGGTGCGGTACGGCAGGCACAGGGCAAGGACATTTTCCGCGCCAAGCGCTTCGACTGCCAGGACGAGCGACAACGCCGAGTCCAACCCGCCGGAGAGATTGACAACAGCGCGCGAATATCCCACGCGCGTCACCTCCGAGCGGATGAAGGAGGTCAGAATCTCACGGGCAACGTCGGTATTAATCGTCAGGTCAACCACGGGATAAAATCCTGTTCAATTCTTTTTGGACAAGGGCAGTCCGTTCGTCGCGCAGGAGCGGCAGGCGGGCGCGCGTGCGGCGGAGTTGGTTCAGGTCCAGTGCGGCGAGGGTCAGCGCCTCCTCGAAGTAAGGACCCTGAGCGATGAGTTCCCCGTTCGGGTCGTTGACCGTCGCCCCACCCCAGAACAACAAGCCATCCTCAAAGCCGACGCGGTTACAGTGCACCACAAACGACGTGAACATGCTAGCATACGCCTTGCTGACACGTTCCACCCAGCGGGCAGATTCGAGTTTCTCGCGGTCGTTCAGCCCACGGCCGGGGGAGGCGGAGGAGAAGAGCATGATGTCAGCGCCGTCGAGCCAGAGCAGGTAGGGGGGCGAGGCGTGCCAAAAGTCCTCGCAGATCAACATCCCGACGCGCCCAAAGCGCGTATCGAACGAGCGAACAGAGTCGCCCCAGGCAAAGAAGCGCCCTTCGTCAAAAAGTCCGTAGGTGGGCAGGTAAACCTTGTGATGGACGTGAAGGACTTTTCCGCCCGAAAGGTAGGCGGAGGCGATGTAGAAGCGGTGACGGGAGTCTTCGTCCACGAAGCCGACGACAAGGTCCAAATGGTGAGACGCCTGGAGGAGATGCCTGAAGACCGGGTCGTCGTCCGTCGGTTTGTGGGCAACGGAGGCAACCAGATCCTGCAGGACGTATCCCGTCAGGGAAAGTTCGGGGAAGATAAGCAAATCGGCTTTTTGGGCTTTTGCCTGTTCGATATAATGTATATGCTTCTCGAGGTTGGCTTCGACGTCCCCCAGCTTGGTGGCGATCTGCGCGAGGGCAAGGTTGAGTTTCATCGGTGCGAATCTTACCACTTAAACCTAAAACAGACTTCCGAAGTCTGGGAGACTTCGGAAGTCTTGAGGATGGCGGGAAGGGAGGCATTCGAATATCACCCCCTCCATGGGGGCGCTCGGTGGAAAACAAAAACGCGCCCTTGCGGACGCGCTCTCTGGCGGGAAGGGAGGGATTCGAACCCTCGGTGGACCGGAGCCCACAACGGTTTTCGAGACCGTCCCATTCAACCACTCTGGCACCTTCCCAAATTCAGTGTCACGTGTCAAGTCGCAAGTGTCACGTAAGCGGCGAGATTATAACTTAAATTTCGGCGCTGGAATGCAGTTCGGGATAGTACACCTCGCGCATTGACCTTTCCTTCAGTTTTTCGGTCAGAACCATGGCGGGTTTTTCTTCGCCATGCACGAGGAAAACCTTTTTGGCTGTCTTCCTGACCACAGTGGCATAGTCCACGAGCAGGTTTTGCCCGGCGTGACCGGATAATCCGCCGATGGTGGCGATTTCGGCTTTGACGGTGTAAGGCTCGCCAAATATCTTCACATGCTTCTCACGGTCGGCAAGGCGGCGCCCCAGGGTGTGCGGCGCCTGCCATGAGACGATGCAAATGGTATTCTTCGGGTTCTCGATGTTGTTGCGCAGATGGTGCAAAATGCGTCCCGTTTCTGCCATGCCGGAGGCGGAGATGATGATCATCGGGTCTTTGCGCTCGTTCAGCGCCTTGGATTCCTCCACCGAGCGGATGTAGGTCAGCATCTTGAAATCCAGCGCGGGATGACGCGCCTCCTCCACAAACTGACGTGTCTCCGCATCGAAACATTCGGGGTGTTTTCTGAAAATATCCGAAGCGTTCACCGCCAGAGGGCTGTCCACAAAGACCGGCACGCGCGGCACGCCGTTCTCGAACATCATGATGTTCAGGTTGTAAACCAGTTCCTGCGTGCGCCCTACCGCAAACGCCGGAATAATCACCTTTCCGCCGCGCTGGAGGGTGCGGGAAACGACCTCACGAAACTCCTCAAATGCCTGCGAGGGGTCGTGGTGTGATTTATCGCCATACGTGGATTCCATCAGGAGATAATCCACATTCTCCGGAGGAAGGACGGGGTCGCGCAGCAGTGGAAGTTTATACCGCCCAATATCTCCGGAAAACCAGAAGCGAATCTTCCTTCCTTTCTCCACGATTTCCAGCGAAACCGCCGCCGAACCCAGAATATGCCCTGCCTCAACCAGCCACGCCGTCACGCCGGGGATAACCTCGAAAGGCTCGTCATACTCCATGCCGCGAAGCAAATCCGCCGCCTGCGCCGCGTCGGCTTCGGTATAGAGCGGTTCGATGGGTTCTTCGCCGCGCGCTGCGCGCTTCCTGTTCACGAACTCCGCATCCGCCTCCTGAATGCGCCCGGAGTCTGCCATCATGATCGCCGCCAGGTCAGCCGTCGCTTTCGTGGCGTAAATGGGACCCTGATAGCCGCTCTTCACCAGGTTGGGCAGGTTGCCGCAATGGTCAATGTGCGCGTGCGAAAGGATGACCGCCTCCACCGTGCGCGGGTCGTAGGCGAAGTTCAAGTTGCGGGCGTAGGTATCGTCTCTTCGTCCCTGATACAGCCCGCAGTCCAGAAGGAGGCGGTGTCCGTTCACTTCCAGCAGATGCTGGCTGCCCGTCACCGTTTGCGCCGCGCCGTGAAAGAAGAGCCGCATTTCAGCCTCCTACCAGTTTATAGATTTGTTCGCCATACTTCTCGAACCGAAACGGCGATTCGCGCATCACAGACTGCAACTCTGCCATATCCTTCGGCGGATGTTCGGCAAGCGTATTCAGCAAACCTTTGGGAAGGACGATATCAGATTCGACCTTCATTTCCTGCGCGACTTTCTTGCGCCATGCTTTCAACTTGTCCAGGCGGCGGATCACCGCTTCTTTCGGACGTTTTGCCTGCTCTGCCCTCACCAGCGGATTCGCCGCCCCGCGCCGGGATGCCGCCAAAATCTGCTCGCCCCACAGGTGAATCTGTTTTTGGCTCAAACCCAGCGCCGCCAGGTCCACGTCCTTTTCGGGAGGGTTTTGGGCAATATCCAGCAGTACCTTGTCTGGAATGACTTTGAAAGGCGGACGATTCATGTGCTCGGCAATGGCGTCGCGGCACAGGCAGAGTTCGCGCAGGATGGTCAATTCGCGCGGGGTGACATCTTTACGGGCGGCGAACCGCTTCCAGGAATCGCCGTTCGATTTTTCCTTTGGCTCGTTGACGTGGCAGGCAAGGGAAAAGTCGTCGAGCGCAAACCCCCAGCGTTCTTTTTCGCGCAGTTCTTGCTCCAACAAGTTGCGCAAGGAAATGAGGTAATGGGTATCCAGGCGGGCGTAGTCTAATTGAGCAGGAGTCAGGGGGCGCGCCGCCCAGTCTGCCTTTTGGTGGCGTTTATCCACTTTAACGCGAAATTTTTCATTCAAGATGGCATCCAGCCCGACGAACGGATAGCCCAAAATGCGGGCGGCTTGCATGGTGTCAAAGATGTTCCTGAAGGTGAAGTCATAATCGCGCTTCAGGCAGATCAGGTCGTATTCGGCGGCATGGAAGATTTTTTCGATTTGCGGGCTGGCAAAAATAGGGGCAAGCAGGTCAAGGTCGTCCAAAGCGAGTGGGTCGAGAATATAGTCTTTTTCTGGCGTGGAGAATTGGATGAGGCAGACCCGTTCACGGTAGGCGTGCAGGCTGTTGGATTCCGTATCTACGGCGATGCGTTCCCGGGCGGACAAATCGTCCACCATGCGTTTGAGGGTGTGATGTTCATCCACCCAGACGGGCGGCGGGAGCGGTTCAACAGTCATAGGCGGTCATTATATCGCACTGACCGCATGTCTTTGTCTGGCTGGAGGTGCTTCTCCATGATCAGAGCGTCTTCATCGTCCGAGTAGTAACGCCCCCAAACGTCCACCGTTTGATAGCCCTCCTGTTCATATAACGCAATGGCGCCATAGTTCGAAATGCGCACCGATAGTTTGATGCGCGGCTGCCGCACGCGCTCTTCGCAGGCGCGCAGGAGCATGCGCCCGATACCGCGCCGCTGAAAGTGTGGATCCACCGCAATGGTGGAGAGCCAGGCTACGACTTGGGTGGGACGCGGGTCGCAGGCGGCGAATCCGATCATTTCGCCGTCCTCCACGGCTTTGAGGCGGATGACTTCGGGCCAGGTCAGCACAGCCACCAGGTCGAGCAGGGGCCAGGCATCTTTCTCAAAGCAGATTTGCTCGAGTCTCCGCAGGGCTTTCAGGTCGAGCAGACCGGCAGTATGAATTTCCATCGGCTGGGAATTCTATCAAAAAACAAGTGGAAAGCAGATTTTGCCGCTTTCCACTTGTCCTCGATTGTTTGCTTGGTACCGTCTATTTCTTGCCCGCATCCTTGCCGAGGAAGTTATCGAGCAGGCTGGTGAACTCCATCGGGAAGATGTATTTGGTGGAGGGACTCTCGCCGAGCGCTTTCAGCGTGTCGAAGTATTGCAGGGTCATGGTCTTTTGATCCACAGCCTTTGCCGCGTTGAAGATGTGCTCGAGCGCCTTCGCAAAACCCTGCGCCTTGAGTTCCTGCGCCTGCTGTAAACCTTCCGCTTCGAGAATGGCGGATTGCTTCTGACCTTCCGCCCGCAGGATGGCGGCTTGCTTTTCACCCTGCGCCACGTTGATGGCGGCTTCGCGCGTACCGGTGGACTCGGTGACTACGGCGCGGCGGATGCGTTCGGCGGACATCTGGCGGTTCATCGCCTCTTGAATTTCGCGCGGCGGGATGATTTCGCGGATTTCGACATTGGTCACTTTGACGCCCCAGCGCTCGGTCACTTCATCGAGGCGGGTGCGCAGCATGGTGTTGATGTGTTCGCGTTCCGAGAGCACATCGTCCAGCGGGATACCGCCGATGACCGCGCGCAGGGTGGTGGTCGCCATACCTTGCGCCGCAACTTCGAAGTTACCCACCTGAAGCACCGATTCGGTCGGGTCGAGCACTTTGTAATACCAGATGAAGTCCACCGAGATGCTGGCGTTGTCCTTGGTGATGGCGGTCTGATGCGGGATTTCGCGCACCTGCTCGCGCAGGTCTACCTTCACCGCGCGGTCAATGACCGGAATGAGCAGGACGATGCCGGGTCCCTTTGCGCCGATGCTGCGTCCCAGGCGAAACACGACCAGGCGCTGGTACTCCGGGACGATGCGGATGGCGTTGGCTAAAAACACGAAACCAAGAAGGAACAACCCGCCTATTAGACATAGAATAACATAATCCATTTTTCTCTCCTTTTGTTGATAGTGGCTTTAACTTCAATCGGTCTTTTCAACGATCAGAATAAACCCCTCCCGCCGCAGGACACGTACCGAACTCCCTGCCCTGATGGGTTTTTCGCTGCGCGCCGACCATAACTCACTGCCGACCTGTACGCTTCCTTCATCGTGGATTCTCGTCTTCGCTTCGCCAGTCTGACCGACCAGCGCATCCAGATCGTGCGCGGGGCGGACTTGCGCGGCTTGCAGGGATTTGCCCACCGCAATCCACAGAAAACCCGCCACCAGCACAGACGCAATGAACGCCACGAACAGGTTGACCGCCGGTCCGCCCGTTTGGCTGGGGAACAGGAAAATCGAACCGACCACCAGGATGATGATCGAAAGACCCAGGAATAACTCACGTTTTGGCTTCTGGATGGAATAGAGGAATGGCGCCACACTGATAAGCATCAACGCCAGCGCCCACCAGTTGAACGAGAGGTTGACAATCCCATAACCCGCCAGCGCAAGACAAACCAGCGCTCCCGCCTCAAAGAACCCCGTCCCCGGCGTGGCAAGCGCCAGCATTGCTAACAACACCCCGGCAAGCAATAACAGATAGGCGACATTGGGGTTTGACAGGAATGGCTCCATGGTTCCTCCGTTTCATTATACAACAGACGGCACAGATTTCCGCCGTTTCACGTTCTATCTTTTCTACGCAAATCCACTCAAAAGGTTTTTTTCATCCAAGGCTGTATAATACGCCCCATACACCTGTCCTTTTCAAGGAGTCAACGTGAAATTCAACAAAATCTGCGTGCTGGGCTTGGGGTACATCGGTCTTCCCACCGCCGCCACCTTCGCCGCGCACGGCATCAAAGTCACCGGCGTGGACGTGAACCCGCTTGTCATCCAGACGTTGAAGCGGGGCGAACTTCACATCCACGAACCGGGTTTGCGCCAAGTCGTCGAACAAGCGCTTCAATCGGGCAACCTCACCGTCTCGTCCCAACCCGAAGAAGCCGACGCCTTTCTCATCGCTGTCCCCACTCCCTTTTATGAAGACAAATTCGCCGAATACGAAGGCAGACGCTACAAACTGGCAGATATGAGCGCCGTCATCGCGGCGACCAAAGCCATTTTGCCGCACCTGCGCAAAGGCAATCTGGTCATCCTCGAATCGACCTCACCGCCTCGCACCACCCTCGACCTGGTCCGTCCCATTTTGGAGCGATCCACGCTGAAAGCGGGTTCCGACTTCTACCTGTGCTACTCGCCGGAGCGCGTCCTGCCGGGACAAATCCTGCGCGAACTGGTCGAGAACGCCCGCGTCATCGGCGGCGTGACGCCCGAATCGGCGCGCGCCGGGCACGACCTGTACGCCACCTTCGTCAAAGGGCAAATCGTCGAAACCGACGCCACCACCTCCGAAATGGTCAAATTGATGGAAAACACCACCCGCGATGTCAACATTGCCATCGCCAACGAATTTGCCCGCCTCGCCGAAAAATTTGGCGTGGACGTGTGGGAAGCCATCCGCCTCGCCAACCTGCACCCGCGCATAGACATCCTCAACCCCGGACCGGGCGTCGGCGGTCACTGCATCAGCGTGGACCCGTGGTTTTTCGTCGAAACTGCGCCGGAACTCACCCCGCTCATCTACAACGCCCGCAAGGTCAACGACGAACAGCCGCGCTTCGTTGTGAGCCGCGTGCAGGAGGCGCTGGGCAGTCTGAAAGACAGGCGCGTCGCCGCCCTCGGGCTGGCATACAAACCAGACGTGGACGACCTGCGCGAAAGCCCCGCCGTGGAGGTGGTGCATTTACTCCAGGAGCAAGGCGCAAAGGTCAAAGCTTGGGAACCGTTCAAGCCACACGCCGTCCTCAAAGGCATTCACATCTCGCAAACGCTGGAAGATGCCATCTGGCAGGCGGATACCCTGCTGCTCCTCGTCCGGCATGCCGAATTTACCCGCTTCGACCCCGTCGAAATTGTCGCCAAAACCCCCGCCCGCATCGCCATAGACACCGTCAACGGCTGGGACAGGGACGCCTGGCAGCGGGCGGGTTTCCAGGTCCATCGCCTGGGCGATAAAAAATCGTCCATTGCCAGCCGTTAATCGAATGAAAATTCTCTCCGTTTTTGGCACGCGCCCCGAAGCCGTGAAAATGGCGCCCATCGTTCGCCTGCTCGCAAAAACACCGGGCATCGAGTCGCGCGTCTGCGTAACGGCGCAACACCGGCAGATGCTCGATCAGGTGCTGGACCTGTTTCAGATTCACCCCGACTACGACCTGGACTTGATGCGCGAGGGACAGTCGCTGGCACAGTTGACGGCGGGCATCTTCCTGCGCCTCGACCCGGTTCTCGAAGAAGTCCAGCCCGACTGGGTGCTGGCAGTAGGCGATACAACCACCGTCGTCACCACCTGCCAGCTGGCGTTCTACCGCCGCATCAAGTTCGGTCACGTGGAAGCAGGACTGCGCACGCATAACAAGTGGCATCCCTTCCCTGAAGAAATCAACCGCCGTCTCGCCACTACCATGGCAGACCTGCACTTTGCGCCCACCGAGTGGTCAAAAAACAATCTGCTCCACGAAGGGGTGGAAGAAAAGGACATCGTCGTCACCGGCAACCCGGTCATAGATGCCTTGAAGTATGTTGCGGCACAGCCCGCTTCCCCTCTCGTTATCGAACTCCTCGAAAGGCTGGGGATTGAGACCGAAAATCCAACGACGATGCGGCTGGCAACTATGCGAACAGCGGCTACCAGACCCAAAAGACTCATCCTCGTCACTGCCCACCGCCGCGAAAACTTCGGACAGCCCATCGAAAACATCTGCCACGCGCTGCGAGAACTGGCAGAGCGCGGGGACGTGGAAATCGTCTATCCTGTCCATCTGAACCCCAATGTGCAGGAACCGGTCTACCGCCTGCTCGACGGGGTGAAAGGGATTACCCTCCTGCCCCCCCTGGATTACCTGCCCCTCGTACATTTGATGAAACACGCCACCCTCATCCTGACCGACTCCGGCGGACTGCAGGAGGAGGCGCCTACCTTTGGCATTCCAGTTCTCGTGCTGCGGCAAACCACCGAACGCCCGGAAGGAGTTGAGGCGGGGACGCTCAGGCTGGTTGGAACAGAGACCCGGCGCATCGTCCAGGAAGCGACGCGGGTATTGGACGATGAGTCCGAGTATGTGAAAATGGCAAAGGCGTCCAATCCCTATGGCGACGGTCACGCCGCGGAACGGATTGTGGAGGCGCTTCTGCAGCGGGCGGAAAGTCCTTTCTAAATCCACTGCGCCTGTTTGTGAGTATAATGAATACGATGAACGTGATTCGGCGACTCATCGCTTCCGTCGTGGCACTGATGGTTCTGCTTGCAAGCGGGGGAACGGCGCAGGCGCAATCGGCGGATGTGCGCTACTTCCCCGAAACGGGACATTACGTCAAGGGGGCGTTCCTGCAGTTTTACAACGCCGCCAAAGACCCTCTTCTCGTCTATGGCTACCCCATCACCGAGCAAATCACCGCCCGCGACGGTAAGACCGTGCAATACTTCCAGCGCGCCCGCTTTGAATTGACGGCGGCAAACCGCATACAACTCACCCCGCTTGGCACACTCCTCTACCAGCCGCGCAGTCCCCTACTCGTGGAGAACAAAAACGGATGCGAAAAATACCCTACGGGCTATAGCGTTTGCTTTACGTTCCTAGATTTCTACAAAGCCCACGGTGGACCGAATCAGTTCGGCAACCCCATCTCCCCCTTCGAATCGGCAGACGGATCGATCGTGCAATACTTCGAGGGAGCCCGCTTCGAGTGGCGCGCCGACCGCGGCGCCGAAAAATGGGTGATCATCTCTGATCTCGGGCGCCTCTACTTCGACCTGCAAAAGGAAGACCCCGCGCACCTTCGCCCCGTCCCCCCACCCGATGCCGCCATCAAGCCGGTGTTATCGCTCAAAGCCCGCGCTTTCGTGTTGAAAGCCGTCACCCTCAAGAACGGCTCACAGACCGTCTATGTCATCGTTCAGGATCAGACCTCCGAAGCCCTGGAAAACGCCTCCGTCAAAGCCACTGTGCGCTTCACCGATGGCACTACCCAAGAACACCTCTTCACCACCAACGCGCGGGGCATCGGACAGGCAACCTTCGATTTCAGCAATCAAAAACCGGGGGAACTCGTCACCATCGAAGTCAGCGTAAACTACCAGGGGCTGACGACCACCACCGTCACTTCGTTCAGAATTTGGTTCTAGTGTCTGAAAAGCCCATTTCTTGCGCGTACTCTGCGCTCTCCAGCGCAGGGTGACGTTACACTTGCCCTACGCAAAGACTTCCTCCCAATCGAAGACGGGACCCTCCTTGCAAGCCAGTTTCCAGCCAGATTTAAACGTCACCGCGCAGACGGCGCATTCGCCGATTCCGCCGCACGGAATGGGCGTTTGCACGAGGACCTGCGCTTCTTTCCCCGCTGCAGCCCAATTCGACCCACCCAGCCTTTTACTCAGCCCAGGCAGGCTTTCACGCAAGACATCGAAGGCGGCGTACTCCGCCCAGGCAAGGACTTCCTCCAGCGCGGTAAAAGGCTGAACCTCCACAGCATCTGGTAAATTGCCCATGTCTGAATCGCCAAGCAGGACAACCGCCGCGCCCTGGTTGAGCGATGGGACCATCAACCCCCGCAGACGCGAGGCGTCATCATCGAACGGGATAAGCGCCACCTTCCGCGCCGTGTGCGGCAGGGTAAAGCCGCGTCCCAGCGGTCCGCGCAGGGAGAGGTTGGTTCCGGGCATCCACGCCGACGGAACGGGAGGCGCGGCGGTAAAACCAAAAGGCGTGGATTCCGTAGAGAAGAGAGGAACAGGCAAAGGGTCCAAGGGCGAAGCGGAGCCGGCAAGCAGATATTGCCCGGGCGCGGGAATCAGGTTTGCGGGGCAGGCGATCCGCGCTTGCGTGTTTCCGCCCTCCGAACTTAACTCGATGACCTGTCCATGACCGGCGTGCATGGCGCTATGCTATCATGGCGGTATAATAATTTCAACTACCAACGGAGGAACAATGAATATCGCAGAGTTTATCAAGGCTTTGGCAGGGTTTGCCTGGCTGGCAGTGGTGGGACTGGGCATACTGGCAATTGCCCGCGCCAGCCGCAACCAGAGCGCAAAAGGAATTACCTCGCTGCTCATCGGCATGGTGGTGCTCGCAATGGTGCTGACGCTCGTCGGCGCGGGGCTGGTCTTCATCGAGCCGACCGAGGCGGGCGTGGTCATCACCATTTTGGGGCAGGGCGGCTTGCGCCCGGAACCCCTTACCCCGGGCTTGCACTGGATCGTTCCGTTTGTAGAGCGGGTGGAACTCTACCCCACCACCACGCAGACGTTTACAATGGCGCAAGGGGCTGGCGATGAGGTCAACGTCGAAGCGCGGACCTCGGACGGACAGCGTATTTTTGTCGATTCATCTGTCATCTTCAAGATTGATCCTTCGGCGGTGATCGCCATTCACAAAACCTGGCAGCGACGGTATGAGCAAGACCTGATTTTGCCGCAGACGCGCGGCATCATCCGCGATGCAGTGTCACAATATCGCGTGGACGAGGTGCTGAGCACCAAACGCTTCGAAATGACCAGCCAGATCAGCGAACAACTCCGGCAGATCATGGCAGAAAACGGCTTGACGCTGGTGGATTTCGTCCTGCGCGACATCACCTTCACCGAGGAATACGCCCAGTCCATTGAACAAAAACAGATTGCCGAACAACAGGCGTTACAGGCAAAGTTTGTGGTCGAACAAAAGAAGCAGGAAGCCGAACAAGCCCGTCAGGTGGCGCAGGGTCAGGCGGATGCGGCGGTGATCGCGGCGAAGGGCGCGGCGGAGGCGCAAATCATCCAGGCGGAAGCGCAGGCAAAAGCCAACGAATTGATCGGTCAGTCGCTTCAGGAAAACCCCGAAATTTTGCAGTACCAGTACATCCTGAAACTGGCGCCGGGCGTGCAGACCATCTTCATCCCCAGCGGCAACCAGTTCATCCTGCCCCTGCCGAACACCTCTCCGTCAACGTTTGTTCCCGATGCCACACCGTAACCTCCAAAAGGACAAGGGGACAGCCTGCGGGCTGTCCCCTCTCACAATATGCCAATCCCACACACCGGACGCGAAATTCGCCTCACCACCCTTTCTGCCTGCGCGGGTTGAGCGTCCAAACTAAGCGCAGATGCGCTGACGCAGGTTCTGCGTCCAATCAAAGACATCTTCGACGCCGCCTCCTTCCCGGACCTGTTGATTGGTCTGCGTGAACCGGATGACGCGGCGGTTTGGCGTTTGGACGATGACAAAGCGCTCGTCGTCACCACCGACTTCTTCACGCCGGTGGTGGACGACGCCTACGAGTACGGCGCCATCGCCGCCGCCAACAGCCTGTCGGACGTGTACGCGATGGGCGGGCGTCCCTTCCTGGCGTTGAACGTGGCGGCTCTGCCCGATAACCTGCCAGCCGAAATTTCCAGCGAAATCATTCGCGGCGGTGCGGAAAAGGCGCGCGAGGCGGGCGTGGTCATTGCGGGCGGGCATACGGTCAAGGACAAAGAACCGAAGTACGGTTTGGTGGTGATCGGATTCGTCCATCCGCAAAAGATGATGAGTAAAGGCGGGTTGCAGGCTGGCGATGCGCTGGTGTTAACCAAACCGCTCGGCTTCGGTGTCACGACCACTGCCCTGAAGCGCGAACAGGCAGACGAGGCAGACGTCCGCGAGGCGGTGGAGTGGATGAAACGGCTGAATGACAAGGCAGCGCAGTTAGCCAATGACTTCAACCTGCGGGCTGCAACCGATATTACCGGCTACAGCCTGCTCGGTCATGCCATGGAGATGGCAGACGCGTCTGGCGTTGGGCTAAACTTCGAATTTGCCAAGATCCCGTTCATTTCCTGCGCGCGGAAATACGCTGAAAAGGGCTGTTTTGCCGGAGGGGCGTTCGACAACAAGGGGTTTTTCGAGGCGAAGGTCAGGTTTGCAGGTTCACTGGACGAGGAGAACCAGATGCTCTTGTTCGACCCGCAGACCAGCGGAGGTCTCCTGCTGGGCGTGCCGCAGGAAAAACTGGAGGCGTTCCTCGCGCGGGCGCGCGAAATCGGTCAAGCCGCCTGGGTGGTAGGGCGCGTTGAAACAGGTTCAGGCATTCGAATAGGAGGTTGACATGGGCATAATGGATATTGGCATTGTGGAACTCTTCGTACTCCTCTTTACTACAATGCTGTGGCTGGCGGTTCCGTTGGGAATTTTGTATCTGCTTTACGCCATCTACAAGAAGATTTCCGTTATTGAAGAGCAGTTAAAACGGAACGAAAAACGGTAATTTACGTCAGTTCGGGATAAGGAAAAAGGCATGTTACCCGACGCTAGAGAGCGTCTTTTACGCCAAGCGTAGGGGATGTTCTCTGGCGTCCCCCCGCTTATCCCGAATTCACGTTATTTTCTTTTTTCAGGGGAAAATTACGAAGCACAATATTCATAGTACAATAGGGGAAGTGTAGAAAAAATCCACCGCATCATGTCTGATGAAGTCCCCTTAGATAGTGCACACGTTATCAAACACCCGGTTCTGCCTGCTGATGTCGGTCAGCGGGCATGTTGGAATTTAATCGACACAAACACGCCCATAACGCAAATCGTATAAAACAACCACAACTCTTTCGATGAACATTACTTCAGAAATTCTAATCATCCTGGCTGTCATTCTTGTCAATGGCATCCTGGCCATGTCCGAAATGGCTGTTGCGGCTTCGCGCAAGGCGCGCCTGCAGCAACGCGAAAACGATGGGGATAGACGGGCAAGGAAAGTCCTGAACCTGTTACAAGACCCCAACCTGTTCCTCTCCACCGTTCAAATCGGGATCACACTCGTGGGCGTGTTCACAGGCGCGGTCGGCGGAGCGACCCTGGCTGAACCTCTGGGTGCGGTGCTGGCGAAGGTGCCGTTATTTTCGAATTTCGCGGAATCACTGGCTCTTGGCATTGTGGTCATCTGTATTACTATCGTCTCAATCCTATTGGGAGAATTGGTCCCCAAACGAATCGCTTTGCACAACCCCGAACAGATCGCATCCTTTCTTGCCAGCCCGATGATCCTGGTGTCAAAGTTGTTCAGCCCGCTGGTCTGGCTTCTAGGAAAGCTGACCAATCTTATTCTGGGCATCCTCGGTATCAAACCCGGCAATGAGCCGCCCGTGACCGAGGAGGAGATCCAATTGCTTATCGATCAGGGCACCCAGGCGGGCGTTTTCGATGAGTCGGAACAGGAAATGGTGGAAGGGGTGTTCAGCCTGGGCGATCAGCGCGTATATTCGATCATGACACCGCGCACCGATATCGTCTGGCTGGATATTGACGACAGCCTCGAAGAAATCCGCGAAAAGATCGCCGCGAACGATTACTCACGCTTTCCCGTCCGGCAAGGCACGCTGGATGTCATCCTGGGCATCGTCAAGGCGAGGGATTTACTTGTGCCGAGCCTGAAAGGCGAACCCCTCCACCTGAAAGACCTGCTCCGCCCCGCCTTCTACATCCCTGAAACCATGCTGGCTTCGCGCGCGCTGGAAATCCTCAAGGAAAAAGGCACCGATATGCTGCTGGTCATTGACGAGTTCGGCGGCGTGCAGGGATTGCTGACCATCAACGACATTCTCGAGGAAATCGTCGGCGAAATGGAACAGGACGAGCCGCAAGCCACCCAGCGGCAGGACGGCTCCTGGCTGCTGGATGGCATGTTGGAAGTGGACGAATTCAAGGAAATTTTCGGCTTCCCCTCTCTGCCTCATGAGGACGAATATGAGACGCTCAGCGGCTTTGTCATGATGTCGCTCGGACGCGTGCCGCAGGTGACCGACCACTTCGAATGGAACGGCTACCGCTTCGAAATCATGGACATGGACGGGCGGCGCGTGGACAAGGTGCTGGTCACCACCCTGCCGCAAAAACCGTTCCCGCAGGAGCCGCGCGGGAATCTATAAGAAAGTGTTTTGAAATTCGTTCTAAACCACAGATGAACACAGATGAACACAGATGAACACAGATCAATAAGATTTGAGAGCATTTTCACGGTTGCTTTCTCAAAAAATCAGTATCCATCCGTGTGTATCTGTAGTGAATGTTGAGTTTCAACACGCTCTCTAAGGGCTGTATCTTTTCCCGTCACTCACAGTAAAATAACCGCATGCCACGAAACTTCATTCGCGCCATCCTCTTCGACTTCGGCGGGACGCTCATGTACGGCCGCCGGGATTGGGCACCCATCGTCGCGCAAGCCGATGAGGTGCTTACCGAACATCTTCGCGCCCACGGAATGGAAGTCAACGCCAACACTTTTCCCATCGAGTTCCGCAAGAGACTCGGCGACTATTTCAAACAGCGCGAAGACGACCTGCTCGAAACGACCTACACGTTCGTTCTGCGCGAACTTCTCAGGAACAAGGGGTACGAGGAGGTCTCGAACGACATCCTGCGCAGCGCGTTGAACGCGTTGTTCTCCGTCACACAAGCCAACTGGGTGCTGGAGGAGGACGCCATTCCGACACTGCAAAAATTGCGCGCCAAAGGGTACAACATGGGCATCATCTCGAACGCGGGCGACGACGCCGATGTTCAGCAACTCGCCCGCAAGTTCGGCATCACCGAATTTTTCGATTTCATCCTGACCTCCGCCGCGTGCAGTTACCGCAAACCGCATCCGCGCATTTTCGAACTCGCGCTGTCGCAGTGGTACTGCCCTCCCAACGAGGCGGTGATGGTCGGCGACAACCTCGACGCGGACATTCGCGGAGCACAGGCGGTGGGAATTTATGGCATCTGGATCAACCGCCGCGCCAACCCGGAGATGGAAAAGCAGGAACAGGTCCAGCCGGACGCGAGCCTGTCCACCCTTCTGGAATTGCCCGCCGTTCTCGACCGCCTTCAAATCCAATAACCTTCCATGCCAAATAAAAACATCCCCGCCTACATCGCGCTGGGCATTGGTATCCTGGCGCTGAGTTTCTCCGCCATGTTCGTCCGCTGGGCAAATGCCCCCGGTCCCGTCACCGCTTTCTACCGCATGTTTTTTTCCATCTTCATGCTCGCGCCCCTGGTACTAACACGCAAAGAGGAAAGCCGCACGCTTCGCGGCTCCACCCTGATCTTCCCCCTGCTGGCGGGCGTCTTCACCGCGCTCGACCTCGGCCTGTGGACCACTGCCCTCTCCTACACCACCGCCGCCAACGCCACCCTGCTGGGCAACACGGCGCCGCTGTGGGTGGCGCTCGGCACCTGGCTCATCCTCAAACAAAAACTCTCCGGCACGTTCTGGCGCGGGCTGGCGATCACACTGGCGGGAGCGGCGCTCATCATGGGGGCTGATTTCATCCTGCATCCGCGTTTCGGCGTCGGCGACTTAATGGCAATCTTCACCGGCTTCTTCTACGGCGGCTACTTCCTCTTCACCGAAAAAAGCCGCCTGCACTTTAGCCCCATCGCCCATATCTGGATCGTCGGCGTCGGCGCGAGCGTATCCCTGCTCATCCTCAACCGCATCCTGCAAAACCCGCTCGCCGGTTTCGACACCCGGACATGGATCGTCTTCCTCACCACCGCGCTGGTCTCACAACTCATCGGCTACATGGCACTCGCCTACGCCCTCGGCCATCTGCCCGCCTCCATCGTTTCACCCACCATGGTGTTACAGCCTGTCGTGACGGCATTTCTTGCCATTCCTCTTCTCGGCGAAATTCCCAACCTCTGGCAGGGGATCGGCGGAACAGTGGCACTGATCGGGATTTACATGGTCAACCAGAGTCACTACCAGACAGGACGAAAATGACCCCGCTTCCTTCCCCGCCGACACCTGCTTCTGCTCAAAAGCCCTGATCCCCACCGAAAACCTATCCTCCTCCCTCCCCTGCCCCCTGCTATAATCCCCAGCATGCCGGACCTCTTCGACCACGCCCTGTACGAACGTATGAAACAGGAGGCGCCGCTCGCCGCGCGCATGCGCCCGCGCACGCTGGAGGAATTCGTCGGCCAGGAACACATCATCGGCGAGGGTAAACTCCTGCGCCGCGCCATCGAAGCGGACCGACTCTTTTCCTCCATCATCCTGTGGGGACCGCCCGGCACGGGCAAGACCACCCTCGCCCAGGTCATCGCGAACACGACCAAGAGTCACTTTGTCACCATCTCCGCCATCCTTGCAGGCAAGGCAGACCTGCGCGCCATCATCGAAGGAGCCCTCGAACGCCGCCGCCTGCACAACACCCGCACCCTCCTCTTTGTGGATGAAGTCCATCGCTGGAACAAGGCTCAACAGGACGCGCTCCTGCCGCACGTCGAGGCGGGAGTCGTCACCCTCATCGGCGCGACGACGGAGAATCCATACTTCGAGGTCATCAAGGCGTTGATCTCGCGTTCGCGCGTCTTTCAACTCAGGAACCTAAATCAACAAGAGACCGGCATCCTGCTCGACCGCGCCCTTGCAGATAAGGAACGCGGGTACGGAAACAAACGCATCCTGCTGGACCCCGACGCCCGCGCGCACCTCATCGAAGTCGCCTCCGGCGACGCGCGCAACGCGCTCAATGCGCTCGAATTGGCGGTCGAATCCACCGCGCCGGACGAGGAGGGCATCGTCCGCATCACACTGGAGGTGGCGCAAGAGTCCATTCAGCGGCGGGCGGTGCTGTATGACAAGGACGGCGACGCGCATTACGATACGATCTCTGCCTTCATCAAGTCGGTGCGCGGAAGCGACCCCGATGCCGCGCTCTACTGGCTAGCCAAAATGATCTATGCCGGTGAAGACCCGCGCTTCATCCTCCGTCGCCTGATTATTCTGGCAGGCGATGACATTGGTCTTGCCGACCCGATGGGGCTGGTGGTTGCGTCGTCCGCCGCGCAAGCCTTTGATTACATCGGTCTCCCCGAAGGCATCTATCCCATCGTCGAAGCGACGCTGTACCTTGCCACAGCGCCCAAATCCAACAGCGCGGGCGCATACTTCAAGGCGATGAAGAAGATCGAGGACGAGGGGCAAATCTCCGTGCCGCGCCATCTCATGGACGGCAGCCGCGACGCGGCCGCGATGGGTCACGGCAAGGATTACGTGTACCCGCACGAATTCGAGGGGCACTTCGCTCCGCAACAATACCTGCCGAAGCGGCTGCTCGGAACGTATTTCTATTCGCCGACAGAGGAGGGATACGAGTCGCAGGTCAAGTCGCGGCTGCAACGGTGGCGCGAGGCACAGCGCAAGGCATTGGGGATTACAAAAGTGGAGAACGTCCCCGACATGAGCGAGGAACAGATTCAAGAGATGAAGAGGAAAATCAAATAATGCCTTTATTGCTGCTCATCCGCCACGGCGAAAACGACTACACCAAAACGCATCGGCTGGCAGGCAGACTGCCCGGCGTGCACCTCAATGAACAGGGACAGAAACAGGCTCAGGCGTTGGGCGAAGCGTTTCAGGATGTCCCCCTCAAGGCGTTGTACGCAAGTCCGCTGGAGAGGGCGCTGGAGACCGCCGCGCCCATTGCAGAGAGGACCGGCTTGACCATCCAAAAAGAAGCGGGACTACTCGAAACGAATGTCGGCGACTGGCAGGGAAAATCGCTCAAACGGCTTTCTCTGTACAAACATTGGAAAGTGGTGCAACGCGCGCCGTCGCGGGCGCAATTTCCCAACGGCGAGACGTTTTACGCATGTCAGAGCCGCGTCGTCGGCGCGCTCGACGCCATCCTTGCCAGGCACAAGCCGCAGGACATCGTGGCGTGCGTTCTGCACGCCGACCCAATCAAACTGGCGGTGGCGCACTATATCGGTCTGCCGCTCGATCAGTTTCAGCGGCTGGCGTGTGATACCGGCTCGCTTACGGCGCTCGCCCTCGGCGACATGGGGGCGGGCTTGCTGAAACTCAATCAAAAACCGCCGTTCGATTTTCTGCCGAAGAAAAAATAATCGATCCCGCAAATCGCCCATGCCCTGGATCAAACAAATTTCCACGGAAGATGCAACGGGTTTGCTGAAAGCCCAGTTTGACGCGGCGTTGAAGCGCGCCGGACGGGTGTGGCATATCGTCCACATCATGTCGCTCAACCCGCGCGCCCTGCGGGACAGCATCGCCTTCTATGCGACGATCATGATGGGCGAATCGCCCCTCACAAGGGTGCAGCGTGAAATGCTGGCGGTGGTGGTCTCGTTCGAGAACCATTGCCAGTACTGAATACAGGCGCACGCGCATGACCTCCGTGCCGAGGTCGGGAAAAACATGAGCAGCGATGCGGCGGACGATTTTGTCCATGCGGTCGCGCGGGACTGGAAAACCGCCCCGCTTTCAGCGACCGACCGCGCCCTGTGCGCATTCGCCGCCAAACTGACGCACACCCCATCGCAAATGTCCCCAGCCGACCTCGAAATTCTCCGCTCACACGGACTGGACGACCGCGCCATCCATGACGCGACTCAAATCGTCGGTTACTTCAACTACATCAACCGCATTGCCGACGCGCTCGGCGTGGAGCCGGAGGATTTCATTCCACCCTGGAGCAAATGACCGCCGCAGGGCGGGCATCCCCAATTTCCGCCTGTACGGTCTGCTGCAACTCATCCTTTCAACAGTTCTTCCGCCGCCTCCTCTTCGGGCTTGGCAAGCGGCGGCATTTCGAGAATGGAGTTCAACCCAAAGTGTTGCAGGAACTCCGGCGTGGTGGAATACAAAATGGGACGCCCCGGTCCGTCGGCGCGACCCGATTCGAGAATCAGACCCTTGTGGAGTAAACTCTTCAACATGCTGTCGCTATTCACCCCGCGGATGGAATCGATTTGCGGGCGGGTGACCGGCTGCTGGTAGGCAATAATCGCCAGCGTTTCCAGCGCGGCGCGGCTGAGGTGGCTGGTCGCTTCGAGACCGAGAAAACGTTCGATCAGTCCGGCGAGTTGCGGCGCGGTGGTCAGTTGTACACGTCCGGCATGTCGCTGCAGGCGCAAGCCGCGCGTCTGGAGGGAGGCGTCCAGTTCGTTCAGTCCGCGCTCGATGACCGAAGGAGCCACATCCAGGACCGCCGCCAGTTGCGCGGTGCTCACGGGCTCAGCCGTCACAAACAGAATCGCCTCCAGCTTGACCGCCAGTGGCAAATCAGTTTCAGAATGTTGACCGGGGTTTTGTTCGAAGTCGCTCATGCTATAATTGCTCCGCTTAAGACCTGAGATTGGATCGAAAATGAAAAAGAAATTACTGTTTTCCCTTGCTGTTCTCGTTTTTGCTTCTCTCGCCTGCACCGTCAGCATCGGCGGTCCCGATTACTCAGACCGCCCAGTCATTCCCGTCTCGAACGAGGCGGCTGAAAGTTTGAAGGAGGAAATCAAGCGCGCCTTCGAGGCGGGCGCATCAACCGGTGAAGTGACACTCAACATCACCGAACCGCAGATTACATCCGTGCTGGCGCTCCGCCTGCAAACCGACCCCAACATGCAACAAGACAAGAAGCCGCTCATCACCGATCCGCAAGTGTACCTGCGCGACGGACAGATGCAGATCTTCGGCAAAACCCAACAAGGCATCTTCACGGCCAACATTGGCATCATCGTGGCGGTGGACGTGGATGAAAACGGCAAACCACAAATCGAGATCGTCTCCGCCGATTTCGGTCCCCTGCCCGCGCCCGAGGGACTCAACACCGCCATCTCAGCCATGATCCAGGAGGCGTACACCGGCGCGGTCGGACCGGTCGCCACCGGCTTGCGCATCCAGAGTATCAACATCGCAGACGGCATCATGACCCTCAACGGACGCATCCGATAGCGCACGGATTATACAACGGATTATCGCACTCAACTGGTTTTCATGCGCTCCGCCCGGACCGAAACGCAACGGACCTCCATGCACCGCCTCATTCTCATCCGATCCCTGCCGCTCTTTTTTCTGGCATGTCTTTCGCTGACAGCCTGCCGCTCGCCCCAGATGACAGGCAAAGACATCGTTGTTCGTGTCACCGCCGACGGCGAAACGCGCGAGGTTTCACTGGCGGCGGGGAGCACGGTTTTGCAGGCATATCAGGAGGCGGAAGTTGCGGTGGGAAATCTCGACCGGTCGAACCCGCCGCTCTACACGGTGCTAAAAGACGGCGATTCCGTGACCTTGATACGCGTGGAAGAGAAGTTCGAAACCGAGCAACAAGTCATTCCGTTCGAAAGGCAGGTTGTGCGCAACGAGTCGCTGCCCGAAGGCGAAACCCGGCTGGTGCAGGCGGGCATCAACGGCTTGCAGGAACTGACCTATCGTATCGTGCTCGAGGACGGCGAAGAAATCAGTCGTTCCATCGTCAAGTCGGTGGTTCTTCAGGAGGGCGCGGCGGAAATTGTCATGGTCGGCGCCCAAGCCTCCTTTGCGCCCCTTCCCATTCCCGGCCGAATCGCCTATCTGGCGGGCGGCAATGCCTGGCTCATCGACACCGCCACCACCAATCGCGTCCCCATTGTGACCACCGGCGATCTCGACGGACGTATTTTCTTTCTTTCTCCCAAGGGAGATTATCTGGTTTTCACGCGCAAATCCGCCAAACCCCCAGACAAGGAAATCAACACGGTTTGGGCGGTGCGCACAAGCGGAGGCAAGCCGTTCAGCACCGGTATCGTCAACGTCGTCCATTATGCGGAATGGATTCCCGGCACGAACTCGATCGCGTACTCCACGGTCGAACCGCGCAGTTCCGCTCCCGGCTGGCAGGCAAACAACGACCTGCATCGGTATAGCATTACCAATGGCGCAAAGGCGAAAATCCTCGATGCGAGCAGCGGCGGTGTGTATGGCTGGTGGGGAAGTGTGTACTCCTTTTCGTCCAATGGACGTCTAGCCTATGCGCGCCCGGATGGGATCGGCCTGGTGGATATCGAGAAAAAGACCCTCAAACCCCTGGTGGAGATCACGCCGTTCAACACACGGAGCGATTGGGCATGGCTTCCCTCCCTTGCCTGGGGGGCAGATGGAAACACCCTGTACTACACGTCCCACGCGCCGCCGCCCAGCCTGTTAAACGAGGAAGATTCGCCGTTCTTCGATCTGAGCGCCCTGTCCTTTTCCAACAACGCCAACGTGGACATGATCCGAAACGCCGGTATGTTTGCCTACCCGTCCTCATCCCCCCTGCAATCCAGCGCCACGGAACGGCGATACCAGATCGCCTACCTGCAAGCCATCTTTCCCGAGCAGAGCGAGACAAGCCGCTACAGAATCGTCGTCATGGATCGAGACGGGTCGAACCGGCGCACCATCTTCCCACCGCCGGATGCACCCGGTCTTCAGCCTCAGACGCCGGTCTGGGCGCCGGGTCCGATCGAGGGACAAACGGGCGATTTCATCGCCGTCATCTATCAGGGTAACCTCTGGCTAGTGGACAGCGGCAACAGCCAGGCATATCAGGTAACCGGCGACGGACTTGTGACAAGAATGGATTGGAAATAACCTCTGCGCGCCGGGCGGAGAGCGACGGCGAAACCGCGTCCGAACGCTAAATCGGTGTCTCAAGATTGCAAGCCCGTCAGTCATCCGCCCGAAAGCGTGCAATGCCAGAAAGTCAAACTGAAGCATTAAATTTCACAGAAATAAGGAAACATCTCATGCGAATATTGATTACAGGAGCAGCCGGGTTTCTCGGCTCACATCTATGCGACCGCCTTCTGAGCGAGGGACACGAAGTCATCGGGCTGGATAATTTCATCACCGGCAACCCGGGCAACATCGCCCATCTGCAGGGCAACGAGAAATTTTCATTCCAAAAGCATGATGTATCGAACTTCATCTTCGTGAAGCAAAAGGTGGACGCCGTTTTGCACTTCGCCTCTCCCGCCAGTCCCAACCCGCAATCGCCATCCGGGTACTTCAACCTCCCGATTCAAACCATGAAAGCCGGCGCGCTGGGCACGCACAATTGTCTCGGTGTGGCAAAGGCGCACAAGGCAAAATTCCTGCTCGCCTCCACCAGCGAAATCTACGGCGACCCGCTCGTCCACCCGCAAAGCGAAAATTACACCGGCAATGTGGACCCCGCCGGTCCGCGCGCCGTCTACGACGAAGCCAAGCGTTTTGCCGAATCGCTGACCATGGCATACCACCGCTACCACGGCGTGGACACGCGCATCGTGCGCATCTTCAACACCTACGGTCCGCGCATGGACCTCGAGGACGGCCGCGCTCTTCCCAATCTGCTCAAGCAGGCGCTGCTCGGACAACCCCTTACCGTCTACGGAGACGGAAGCCAGACTCGTTCGTTCTGTTACGTGGACGACCTGGTGGACGGCATCATCAAACTGCTGTATTCGGACGAACACCTGCCGGTCAACATCGGCAACCCGAACGAAATGAGCATCCTGCAATTTGCAGAGACCATCAACCGGGTGGTCGGCAACCGGGGCGGTATTACATTCATAAAAGACGCGCGCAGTGTGCGCGACCCGCAACAACGCCGGCCGGATATCTCCCGGGCGCGCACAATTCTCCACTGGGAACCGAAGGTCAGCCTTGAAGACGGCATTTGCAGAACCGTTCCCTATTTCAAGGAAAAACTGGGGCTTGCATGATCGTGATTGACAACAAAGAGCACGTTCGTTTCGTGAAATTTGCAGTGGTGGGCGCGGTCGGCTCATTGATCGACATCGGCGTGATGAACCTGATGACCCAGACATTTCATCTTCCGCTTGTAGTGGGCGGGAGCATCTCGTTCGTGTGCGCAGTCGCAAACAATTTCCTGGGCAACCGATATTGGACGTATCCCGACTCGCGTTCCAAGCCGGTCCATCGTCAACTGGGAATGTTCTTTGTCGTCAACGCCATTGGCATTGCCATTCGGATTCCCATCCTGAAATACGTGGAACCGCCCCTTGCCAGACTGTTCGAAAGCCTGGCGCATATTTCGTACGCCGCCGCCGACGCTCTGGCAAAAAACGCCACCCTGCTTCTTGCCATCGGGGTAGTCATGCTTTGGAATTTTTTCATCAACCGTTACTGGACATATAATGACGTGGATTGATTTTCACGGTCTTCGAGAGAGGTCCACCCATGACTCACAGTCAAAAACGCATCATCCCCATTTATGTCTCCAACGGCGAAGCGGAAGCCTTTCTGGTTTTTCCCCATCTCTTCAATCGCAACGGGGAATGGATCGGATTCGTCACCCCCAAACGCGAGGTCTATTCGGTGATGGGAAGTTACGTGGGCATGCTGACGAACGACCCGCGCATCACACGCAAACGCGCAGAGGACGAATTCAAGCCGCGCCTTCAGCCGCCTCCTCCACCCGGCAAGATCACCGTGCCCGCCTCGGTCCCTCTTGCGCCTATGATGAGCGACCTGCCGCTCGGACTGATAGACGTGCTCCAGGAACAACCCGAACGATTACATACGCTCGACAGCGGGGAACTGCGCGAAGATATGGATTGACCTCGCTATCTCCTCCGCTCCTGCTGCGTTGTCGCTAGGGCACAGGCGTCTGTGTCGGCGGAACATACTCCACCGCATACACCATGAAATCGGAATACGTTACGCTTACCGGGGTATCCCCCGCGCCGCGTACGAAGACACCAAAAGACCCGCGCGGCGAGGCTGTATCGCGGATATCAAATTGGAACCGATCATTGAGAAAGAGACGCATTTCGCTTCCCACCGCCCAAATGCCTATCCGCACCTCGCCCGGCGCGCCCAATGGAGCGTCCCCGCTAAGCGTCGGTTCCTGCACGAGCAGGCGCACGCCATTCTTGACGCGTTCGGCAGAGGTCATGCCGTTACAATTCAAAGTAAAACGGTAGAACGCGTCGCCCGTGGAGCGAATAATCACGCCGTAACTATCGTCCCGGCGGCACAGGCTGGGACGCGCGGTGATCTCCGCATAGAAATCGCCGAAAACCGCCCCGCGGTTCATGCTGACCAGATACACACCCGGCTCGGCGGCAAGCGTCAGTCGATTACGGGCAATGGCGGCGCTACCCTGGGCAGAGGCGGCAACATCCCAGGCGGTGTCATCCGAAAAATCGTCGGCGAGCAGCACCGCGCCAATTCCCGGATTCATGCGCGGCGCGGCGGTGGGGGTGAATACCATCATCGGCGTGGGCGTGGCAGAAGGGGGAAACCAGATCATGGTCGAAGTCGGAGGCGGAGTATCCGAGGGCAGGGGCGCCTGGGTGGGCGGTAGCGTCTCAGCCGGCAGACAAGACGTCGTCAGCAGACATCCCAAACAAAGAACAAAAGAGGGAATGAAACGCCACATGGAGAAATGACAATCTTCGTGAGGTTTTTCTTTCGAGGTGTTGTAAAATAACATCAAACATTCTACCGCGTAACGCGGCACTTCACAGCACACAAGGAGACTCTATGACCGAAAAACTTGTACTGGTGACCGGTGCATGTGGCGAAATTGGTCAGGCGTTGGTGCAAGGGTTGGCTCAACGGGACGGATACAGGATCGTGACAGCGGATTTGGCTCCGCTACCCGACAGCATCAAAGACATGTCGGCGGAACATGCGCAGGGGGACCTGGTGTACAAAATAAAAACCTTCTACGATTATGATTTCGACGTCATCTTCCATTTGGCGGCTTCGCTTTCTTCGAAGGCGGAGGTGTCGAGCGAAGAGGCGCACCGCATCAACGTGGAAGGTACGATGCAATTGCTGATGATGGCGGCATATCGTTCGGAAAAATACCGCAAGTCTGTGAAGTTTCTCTTCCCGAGTTCCATTGCCGCGTACGGCATGGCAAGCCTCGAAGTAAAAAAAGCGGCGGGCGCCGTGAAGGAGGACGACTACAACACGCCGCACACCATGTACGGATGCAACAAGTTGTATTGCGAAAAACTGGGGATGTATTACAGCAAATATTACGGGCAAAAGCATTTGGACGAAAACCCGCCTCACATGCTGGACTTTCGCGCCATTCGTTTCCCCGGCTTGATCTCCGCCTTTACCCTGCCCAGCGGCGGGACGAGCGACTACGGTCCCGAGATGCTCCACGCCGCGGCGCAGGGGAAACCCTATTCGTGCTTCGTGCGCGAAGATACCAAGATCTCGTTCATGGCCATGCCCGACGCCATCAAATCCCTGCTCATGTTGTTGGATGTGCCGCGCGAAAGGCTGAATCACCAGGTTTACAATATCGCCGCCTTTGCCATTACCGCGGGCGAATTCCGCGACCGGGCGTTGAAAGCCTTCCCCGATGCGAAGATCACCTTCGCACCCAACCCGCGCCGCCAGGGCATTGTCGACTCGTGGCCCGAAGACGTGGACGACTCGCTTGCCCGCGGCGACTGGGGTTGGGCGCCCGATTACGACGCCGCTCGTTTCTTCGACGAATATTTCCTGCCGGCGATACGCAAGAGATATGGAAGGTAAATTCTCCGCCGCGCACAGGGCGATCCCCCCGCGCGGATTACGCGGAATTCGAGGCGCTTTAATCATCCCCCAAGCGTCTCATTCAACCAGTCCAAAAATCCCTTTTCCTGCGGCTTGACCGTTGTTCCCAAACTTTCCGCCAGTTTCTCGAACAATTCGCGCTGTTCCCTGGTGAGTTTTGTGGGAATTGCCACATTGACAATGACCAATTGGTCGCCGCGGTCTTTGCGGCGCAAATAAGGCACCCCCTTGCCTTTCATCACGAAAACTTTGCCGGGTTGCGTTCCCGCCGGAATCTTCAATTTCTCTTCACCGTCCAAGGTCGGCACTTCGATCTCGGCGCCGAGAACCGCCTGCGCCACATTGATATCGAGATTCAAAAGAATATCGTTTTCGCGGCGTTTGAAAAATTGGTGCGGTTTGACATTCAGCACGAGAAACACGTTCCCGTGCGGCCCCCCATAGATGCCTGGTCCGCCTTCCCCCGAAAGACGGATCTGCGTGCCGCGATCCACACCGGCAGGGATCTGCACTTTCTTCGTGACCTTTTTGAGTTCCAGCCCGCCGCCGCGGCAGGATCTACACGGAGACGAGATCGTCTCGCCGCGGCCGTTACACACCGGGCAGGTCGTCGTCTGCACCATCTGCCCCAAAAAGGTCTGCCTCACCTGGCGCACCTCTCCCTGCCCGTTACAGGTGGAACAGCGCACCGGCGAGGTGCCCGGTTCTGCCCCCGAGCCGCTACAGCGCGAACAGGTCTCTTCACGCTGGAACTCGATCTCTTTCTCGACGCCAAAGACCGCCTCTTCGAACGTCAGCGTGACCTGCATTTGCAAATCACGCCCGCGGCGCGGGGAGCGGCGCGAGGCGCGCCCACCCGATGAAAAACCGAACTGCCCGAAGAGTTCCTCGAAAATATCGCCGAAATCCACGGTGTAATCGCGGAAACCGCCCGTGTTGCCAAGTCCCTCCTTGCCAAAGCGGTCATAGCGGGCGCGTTTTTCATTATCCGAAAGCACGCCGTATGCTTCGTTGATTTCCTTGAATTTCTCCTCGGCGCCCGGTTCCTTGTTCACATCGGGGTGATACTGACGCGCAAGTTTGCGGAACGCGGCTTTGATCTCGTCATCGCTTGCGTTCCGCCCAACGCCAAGAGTTTCGTAGTAATCGCGGTTGCTCATAAGGGCTAAAGGTCGAAGGTCGAACGTCGAAAGTCATTTGATCTTTCACGTTCGACCTTCGACGGATTACTCCTTCACCTCACCATCCACCACTTCAGGTTCGTCATCATGTTGGGATGAAGAGCCCGCGTCCGTGCCACCGCCCGCAGCCGGATTCTGCTCATAGACGCTGGCGCCAATCTTTTGAACGGCTTCGCTCAATTTATCCGTCGCGGCTTTGATGACAGACACCTCCTCGCCCTCCGCCACGCGCTTGACCTCGGCAACACTTGCTTCAATACCGGATTTGACCGCCGCGGGAACCTTGTCGCCGAATTCGCGTAAAGCCTTTTCGGCGGCGTAAACGGTATTATCGGCATGGTTGCGGGCTTCGATCAATTCCTTGTGCTTGCGGTCTTCCTCGGCGTGCGCTTCCGCGTCCCTGCGCATCCTTTCCACCTCCGCCTCGGAAAGACCCGATGAAGCGGTAATGGTGATATGCTGCGAGCGTCCCGTCGCCTTATCCTGAGCGGTGACCTTCAGGATGCCGTTCGCATCGATATCGAATGTCACTTCGATTTGCGGAATGCCGCGCGGCGCGGGCGGGATTCCATCCAGAATGAACCTGCCCAGCGACTTGTTATCCGCCGCCATCGGGCGTTCGCCTTGCAAAACATGGATCTCCACCTGCGTCTGACTGTCGCTGGCGGTGGAGAATACCTGACTCTTGCGGGTCGGGATGGTCGTATTACGCTCGATCTGCGGGGTGGCGACTCCACCCAACGTTTCAATCGAAAGCGTAAGAGGGGTGACATCGAGCAGGAGGATGTCCTTCACTTCGCCCCCAAGCACGCCCGCCTGGATCGCCGCACCGATGGCAACCACCTCGTCGGGATTCACACCCTTATGAGGTTCCCTGCCGAAGAACGCTCGAACACGGTCCTGAATGGCGGGCATGCGCGTCATGCCGCCAACCAGCACCACTTCGTGAATATCGCCCGCCTTCAAATTCGCGTCAGACAACGCCTGTTTGACGGGGGCAATCGTCCGGTCTATCAGATCCGCCGTCAATTGTTCCAATTTGGCGCGGCTGAGAGACATGACCAGATGCTTGGGTCCGCTGGCATCTGCGGTCAAATACGGGAGGTTGATCTCGGTCTGCATCGTGGTCGAAAGTTCGATCTTGGCTTTTTCGGCGGCTTCCTTCAACCGTTGTAACGCCTGACGGTCGTTATGCAAATCTATACCATTATCCCTCTTGAACTGTTCAATCAGGTAATCCATGATGCGCAGGTCGAAATCGTCGCCGCCGAGGAAAGTGTCTCCGCTCGTGGATTTGACCTGAAACACGCCATCGCCCACCTCCAGCACAGAGACATCGAACGTGCCGCCGCCCAGGTCGTACACCACGATGATTTCGTTCTTCTTTTTGTCCAGACCGTACGCAAGCGAAGAGGCGGTCGGCTCATTGATAATACGCAAGACCTCCAACCCTGCGATCTTGCCTGCGTCTTTCGTCGCGTTGCGCTGTGCGTCGTTAAAATATGCAGGGACGGTGATGACCGCCTGGGTAACGGGTTCGCCAAGATACGCTTCGGCATCACGCTTGATCTTGGCAAGGATCATCGCCGAAACCTCCGGCGGAGAATATTCCTTGCCCCCCAGTTCCACACGCACATCGCCGTTCGGCGCTTCCTTGACGGCATAGGGCACACGCTTCCTAGTGCGCTCCACTTCGGGGTCGTCCGCCTTGCGCCCCATAAAACGCTTCACCGAAAAGATCGTATTCTGCGGGTTGGTGATTGCCTGGTTGCGCGCCACGCGCCCAACGAGACGTTCGTTGTTCTTGTTCATCGCCACCACCGAAGGGACAAGGCGCTCGCCTTCTGCGGAGGGGATGACAATCGGCTCCCCGCCCTGCATCACCGCCGCGACGGAGTTGGTCGTACCCAGGTCTATGCCAATGATTTTTGCCATAAGTTCAGTTCTCCTGTGTCAGGTGTCAGGTTATCACATATCAAGCAGCCCGACACCTGACACCTGACATATATTTTTTATTGCGCCACCCTCACAAGGGCGGGTCGTATCACCCGTTCGCCAAGCACATAGCCGTTTTGCACCACCGCGATCACATGACCGCTGGCAACCTCCTGGCTCGCTTCATGCGAGATCGCCTCGTGCAGGTTGGGGTCGAACTCCGCACCCACCGCCTCGATTCGTTTGATGCCTTCGCTCTCGAGCATACCCTGGAATTTACGCACGATCAATTCGATGCCGTTCGCCCATGACTCGTCTGCGGGCAGGTTTTGCAGGGCGCGCTCCAAATCGTCCAATACCGGCAGGACCTTCCTGATGATGTCGCCTTTCATGGAGGCGCGCAGCATGTCGTGGTCACGTTCGAGTCGTTTTTTATAGTTTTGGAATTCCGCCTGCGACCGCATCCAAGAATCCTTGTATTCGGACGCCTTTGTTTCAGCCTCTTCGAGCTGTTTTTTCAACGCCTCAAACTCAGCCGAAACCTGCCCCTCGATTTGAGCCTCTGCAACCGCCTCAGCCTGACTCTCGCGGTTGATGTCCTTTTTATGTTTCTTCTCTGTCATATTGCTTCTCACCTGTTTTCAATCATCATAATCAACGGAAGACGTTAGAGAACGTCAGCCGCGGTGTTACTCAGCCGTGATCGTATTGTTCACCATGTCGCTCAACAACCCCGCCACAAAGCGCACCGTGGGGATTGCCCGCGCATACGCCATGCGCATCGGACCCACCACGCCCAGGGTGCCCGTCGCCAACCCGGGAACGCCGTAGCGCGCAACCACCATCGAACACTGGCGCAATTCCTCCCACACGCCCTCGCCGCCGATCAGCACCTGCAAGCCGCCCACATTGCCTTCCGTGACCGTACGGTCGAGCAGGTCCTTCAGGGTGGACGGTTCGCCGAAGATTTTCAAGGCGCGGCGCGCCTCCTCGGTCTCGATGAATTCGGGTTCGGTCAGGACGTTGGACAAACCATCGGTGTAGATCTCGCCGGAGACGCGTTCGGCGCTGAGCCGCATATCTTGAACGATCAGGGTCAAAATGTCCTGATCGAGCGCGTCGGGACGCGTCGGGAGCGAGGCGATGGCGTCCACGTTGAGACCGGCAAAAAGTTCGTTCAGACGCGAGGCGGTCTGGCTGAGGCGCTCTTGAGAGACGGGTTCCGCCAGCGTCAGAATTTGCTGGCTGACCTCCCCGCCCACCATGACCAGCACCATCAGCACCTGGCGTCCCTGCGTGGAGATCAATTCCACGTGTTTGAATTTGATTTGTTCGATGTGCGGCGCGGTAACCACAGATATGCCCTGCGATTGATGCGCAAGGATCGAAGCCGCCAACGTCATCCATTGGCTGACATCGGAGCCAGATTGATGGAATTGGTGTGAAATCGTCCGCTGCATCGCCTCGGGCAAAACCGCCTGGTCGATCATCTGACTCACAAAATAACGATAGCCTTGTTCGGTGGGAACCCGCCCCGCCGAGGTATGAGGCTGGCGCAGGTAGCCCATTTCGGTCAATGCCGCCATTTCGTTGCGAATCGTCGCGGGTGAAAGTTTGAGGCGATAATCCTCCACAAGTCGCTTGGAACCGATCGGTTCCGCCGATTCGATATGGTCGCGGACGATCAACAAGAGCAGGGTTTTCTGGCGTTCGGTTAGGTCATTCATGGTTCACACAATTAGCACTCTCAAAAAGAGAGTGCTAACAGCCTGTGAATAATCATATCACGCAAAAAAGTATGCAGTCAATAAGAGAAGTATAAGAAAAAGCCCGCCACGTTGCATGTGACGGGCTTGGTGTGTCTTGCAGATCGAACCTTACGGAGCTGGGCGCCAGGCAGGATCGAAATCGAGGGCAGGGTCTTCGGTCAGGCGGGTTCTGTTTGCACCGGTGATGGTCATAAAATAGATGTCGCGGTTACCCTGATTATCCGAGCTCTCGCACACGATCCACTGACCATCGGGGGAAAATTCGACATCTTCGATGGGACGGGGCAGTTCCAGCCGGACGGGGTCTTTTGTGTCGCGGTCTGCGTAACGGATACTCATCAACCAGGGACGCGAGGTGGCGACGCCCACTTCCCGCTGACTGAATAAGATCATCTCGCCGTCTGGAGACCATAGGGGCAGGTAATCCCAAAGCCGCTGACCACTGCGCGCGATTTGGACTTTGCCCTCGCCCGTATCGCTCATCACCCAAACCTGATAGGCGTTGAAACGTTTGACTGTATACGCGATCTGGTTTCCGAAGGGCGACCACGCAGGCTGGCTGTTTTCCTGCACGTTGCTGCCCACGTCCGTCAATTGGATGATGGCGCCGGTTTCCAGCGTAAGAACATAGATGTCTTTATAACCGTTGCGGAGGGAGGTAAATGCAATCCGTTTGCCGTCGGGCGACCAGGCGGGGTCGAAATCGGAGCCGGGGACGGAGGTCAACGGTTTTTGACCGGAACCGTCCGCATTCATGATATACAGGCTGGAATTGTTGTAGACGTTTTGACTGATGTCGCCGCGCGCCAGACAGGGGGAGATGAACACAAGTTGCGAACCATCCGGCGACCAGGAGGGCTGACACGCGCCCTCCTGCATGTTTGTAAGAGGCGTCAAACCGGTTTGATCGAGATTGACAAGGTAGATTTGGGGGATCCCCGTGCGGGCGGAAGCAAAGGCAATCTGACCGGTCCCCCCGCCGGTTGGAGTGGGCAGGAGTACCGGGGTGTTTTCCGGAGTGGCGGTGATTTCGATCACGGGAGGCAGTGTGGGGGTTGGCGTCAGCGTTGGCGTCAATGTCGGTTCGGGGGTTAGCGTTGGCGTCGGTGAAAGCGCGCTGGTCACAGTCAATGCCGCCTCCATGGGCGTGGGCGAAGCAGGCATGCTGGTTGGGGGCGCCGCCGGAGTAGAGGCAGGCACACCCAGGAAAAAAACCACCTGCGGCGGAAGGGCGTCCATTACGACCGGTGGGAGCAGGTGAGGCGCAAATCGCGCCAAACCGACCAGCGACGCGGCAAGCAGGAAAAGTATCAAAAGGAAAGCGGGAAGAAGACGGAATTTTTTACGCCGTTTGGGCGGTTTGAAAACCGGCAGTTCCTCGGAAACAGGCTCTTGGGACAAGGGGGAGAGTGACGCGGAATCCTTTTGAGCGGGTTTCTGTATTTCGGAAGAACCCGATTCGACCGGCGCAGGCTGAATGACGTATTCGCCCGGCAACCGCTGAGTTTTCGATTTCGAGCCGAGCAGGGCGCGTTTGAATTCCTCGGCGGTTTGAAAGCGATCGGCGGGATCAATGCCCATCGCTTTTTCGATTGCCGCCGCCAAGCGGCGCGAAATTTTGCTGTTGCGCTTTCGGAGCGGCGTCAGTTGCGTATTGTCCATGGCACGGGCAAGGCCGTCTTCGGGAATGATGCCGGTCAGCGAGGCGTAAAGTGTGGCGCCCAGCGAATAAATATCGGTGCGAGGGTCGGTGCGCGCGGTGCCGTATTGTTCGGGGGGCGAGTAACCGGGCGTCATGGCGCGCGCGCCGGTGGTTGTCGCCTGACTTCCATGCAGGACCTTGGCAAGACCGAAGTCTACGAGAAAAACGTGACCATCGGGCGTGATCTTGACGTTGCCCGGCTTGATGTCGCGATGCAGAATCGGCGGCTTACGCGTGTGAAGGTAGGTCAGGGCGTCGCAAATGGATGCGCCCAGCAAGATGGCTTCGTCCTCAAGAATGTTGCCCTGCCGCTCCATGCGCTGGCGCAGATCCTCCCCTTCGATGTAATCCATGACGAGGTACTGTCCCTGATCGCCGATGACAAAATGATCGGTAACGCGGGGCAGATTGGGGTGACGCAGATTTGCCAGAATGACCGCTTCCAGGCGGAACTGGCGCGCGTATTCGTCGGTAGTGAACAGGTTTTCCTTCACTGCCACATCCACACCCAGATTTTCGTCCACAGCACGGTAGACCGACCCCATACCGCCCTGCCCGAGGATTTCTACAATGCGGTATCTTTTATGTAATAATGTGCCTCGTTCGAGTGTCATTGATGTAAAAGGCTCCCAAAATAATGGCGCTAGATTTGGGATTATATCAGAGCAGACGCCCATATGTAGGATTTCATTTCTCTTTTGAAACGGAAAAACAACCCTCACAATATCATGACATTTGCAGATTCGATGAAACGATTCGACGCGTCGAAGCGGGCAGCCACGATTTGCGGGAGCTTTGCCGCGCCGGGGCTGTCTCCGGAGGCGGTAAAAGTCTTTTGGGCGTACCCGGCTGCGGGTCGGTGCGGAGGCGGGGAACGACAATGATGCGGGCGGTAAACCCCTCTCCAGTATCTACGCGCAGGGTTTTATTTCATGTACACTGATGCCATGCAAAAAACGTCTGCTAATCCGCGCTGGTGGGACTGGATTTCCATCCTGGTCCTGTTTGTTATTGTGGAAACCGGCGCGGCGCGCCTGGTGGCGACCCGTTGGACCGAGTTTCTTTATCTGGGGCAGACCGTCGTGTTCATCGCGTTTATCGTGGGCGTCAGCCTGGGGTATTCACAATTCCCGCCTCGCGCGGCGCGCTGGATTTCCTTTGGGTACATGGTCGTCCATCTGCCGTTGCAGTGGGCACTGATGATCGATCAAAGTGTATCGCTTGAAGAACAATTGGCGAGCCTGGGGGGCAGGTTGTTCCGCTCGTACGCTGATTTCTTCGCCCGCCAGCCCGTGGAAGATCCCATTTTGTTCATTACGCTGGTCACTTTCGTGTTTTGGGTAATTGCCGCCTCGGCGGGATTCCAACTCGTACGGCGGCAGAGTTATCTTGCGGCAGTGACGCCTTCGGGAATAATCCTGCTTGTCATCCAAAATTATGACGACACAGTCCCCGCGCGTGCCTGGATGATTGCCTTCTTTGCCTTCATGGCACTGCTCTTGCTAGGACGCTTGCATCACCTGGCGAGCAGACAAACCTGGAGGGAGAAACACATCTTTCTTTCGCCGGACAACAGCATGGACCTGACGAGCATCATGACGGTCGCCGCCGCCTTGCTCATTTTGATTTCATGGACGCCTCCGGCTTCGCTGGCAAGTCTCGAATCGGCGGCGCAGACATGGAACAAGGCGACCCAGCCTTGGCGCGATTTTACAAAGCGCATGGAAAATGCCGTCACAGCGTTGAAGGGAAGCCGCGGCGCAGGGGAGTTATACGGTCCCGAACTGCCCTTGGGAAACGGTTTCGAATTCAACGATACCGTCATGTTCATCGTGCGCGTACCCGATATTCCATCGGCGGTCAAACCTCCCCGCTACTACTGGAAGGGGCGCACGTACGATCACTATGAAAACGGGCAATGGTATACCACCGACTCCACTTTCGAGGACTATTCGCCGAACGATCCGGTTGCCCTTTCTGCGCAGACGGAATTGGCGTCCGCCCGTTTCGTTTTCCGCGCCGATCAGCCGCTTTCTCTGATTTATGCGCCAAATCGGGCGGTCTGGATGAGTCGTCAGGGAGCGCGCCTCAGATACCCTGCAGAGGGCGGCGAGGAAATCGTGTCATGGTTTGCCGACCCTATTCTGCTGGCTGGCGAAACCTATCAGGTGGAAGCGGCGCTCGCAAACCCGAACATGAAACAATTGCGCGAGGCGGGAACGGTCTACCCGGATTGGGTAAAGAACAGGTATCTGCAATTGCCGGGCGATTTTTCCGTCAGGGTGAGGGAACTTGCCCTGGATGTCACCGATGAAGCCGAGACTCCTTTCGACAAAGCGGTCGCCCTGACAAAATACCTGCGCGAGAATATCACCTATACCGATGTCGTTTCCAATGCGCCGCGCAACCGGGATCCTCTGGAATGGATGCTCTTCGAGAACAAACAAGGCTATTGCGTTTATTATGCCTCCGCCGAGGTGCTGATGCTGCGCTCGCTGGGCATTCCCGCCCGACTGGCGGCAGGATTTGCGGAGGGGCAATTTGTCCAGGAACAGGGCGAATACATCGTCCGCCGGGAGAACGCGCACGCCTGGCCCGAGGTCTATTTCCCCGGGATCGGCTGGGTGGAGTTCGAACCCACCGGCAACCAGCTGGCGCTGAACCGCCCTGCCGCGCCGGATTCGCAATTGACGAACAATGCCGCCTCAACCCGCCCGCTCAGCCCCGACGATACCGGCTCTAACCGAGACGAGTTGCTCGGGGAACCGCTGGAGGACGAAGCCGTTGCCCCTGTAGAGACGACAAACGCACCCGCCTCACGGCTCTACCTGCTTTTCGTCTTCCTTGTCCTGGCGGGACTGGCAGTCTATTTCAGCATTCGATATTCCATAGCCGGACGAATTCCAGCCATGTTGCGTGCCGCCTGCGAACGGAATGGCTTGAAAACCCCGGCATGGATTCTCGATTGGGAAGGCTGGATGAACACGTCTCCCACCGGCAGGGCGTTCGAAAGCGTCAATTTCAGCCTGCGGCTTCTGGGCAAGCCCCTGCCTGCGCACGCCACTCCCATCGAACGCGCCAGGGAATTGGAAAATCTTCTTCCAAGGGCTTCGAACGACATTCACACCCTTCTGGACGAACATCAAACATCCCTTTATACTTCCAGAGAAGCGGATGTGTTGCGCGCGCGGCGCGCCGCCTTCCGCATACGCCGACAGGCGCTCGTGGAACGAATCGGTCACATTCTCGAAGGCAAATCCATCAGAAGTCCATAGAGTTCCCTTTCCGTCATTCAGCCGCGAAAGGGCATCAAGGAAAGACAATGGCTACGACAAAACACAAACCCGTCTCCATCAACGATCAACTGATTGCCGTGACGCAGCGCGCCGCCAACATCCGAGCCGGGCTGAATGCAGGCCGTTCCCCCGAAGCCGTGGAAGGGTTTAAGGAAATCGAAAATTCTCTCTCGCGTATCAGCGAGATACTCGTCCCGTTCGAACAGCGTTTCAGTCATTTGCAGGCGCTGGCTGGAATCGGGCAGGTGGTCAACTCGACCCTCGAAATAGACGAGGTGTTGCAGATCGTAATGGACACCATCGTACGATTGACCGGAGCCGAGCGCGGGTTTCTCATGCTGCGCGACGAACACGGCGAAATGCAAACCCGCATCGCGCGCAACTGGGAACAGGAATCCATCAATAAGAACGAGTTTGCCATCAGCCGTACCATCATCGAGCGCGTCATTCAGGGCGGCGAGGCGGTGTTGACCACCAACGCCCGCGAAGACCCGCGCTTCGGCGGGCAGGAAAGCATCATCGCCTTTAACCTGCGCTCCATCCTGTGCGTGCCGCTCATGGTCAAAACCGACCTGATCGGCGTCATCTACACGGATAACCGCATCCGCACCGGCATCTTTTCCGAAGCGGACCGCGATCTGTTGATTGCCTTCGCCAATCAGGCAGCGGTCGCCATCGAGAACGCCCGCCTGTTCTCCTCGCTCAAACGCACACTCGAGGAAGTGACCGAACTCAAGAACCTGATGGACGATGTGTTTGCCTCCATCGTTTCGGGAGTGATCACCGCCGATGTGCAGGATCAGATTACCCTGTGCAATCGAGCCGCCGCGTCCATCCTGGGGCGCGCTTCCGCGGAAATCGTGGGCAGGAAACTCGAAGAAATCGTTCCCGCCTTCGCCAGCAACATCCGGTCTCATTTGAACGCAGTACGCGAGAGCGAACAACCCATTGTGGGACTCGAATTCAGCCAGAAACTCCCCGAGCGCGGCAGTGTGGACTGGCGGCTGAACCTCTCGCCCCTGAAGGACGCCGGGCAAAGAACGCAGGGCGTGGCAATTGTGCTGGATGACCTGACTGAGCAAAAACGCCTCGAGGCACAGCGCAAACTGTTCGAGCGCATGGTCTCGCCCGCCGTCATCCAGCAACTCGACCCGGACAGTCTGCAACTGGGAGGCAAGCGCGGTGACATCACTGTGCTTTTCGCCGACGTGCGCGGCTTCACCTCCTTCAGCGAAACGCTGGAGCCGGAAAAACTCGTCTCCATCCTGAATCGCTACCTCGCCGCAATGGCGGAGGCGGTGCTTTCGCAGGAAGGCACCATTGACAAGTTCATGGGCGATGCCATCATGGCATGGTTCAACGCCCCCATCCCTCAACCCGATCATACCTTGCGCGCCGTCAAGACCGCCCTGGCAATCCGTGAGGCGTTCGAGGAGTTATACAGACAACTCCCCCGGGAGGAACATCTTTCCTTCGGCGCGGGCATCCACTATGGCGAGGCGGTGCTGGGTTTGATTGGCACGGAACGCAGGCTGGAATACACCGCGATCAGCGACAGCGTCAACACCGCCAAACGCTTGCAGGAAAACTCCGCAAAGAATCAGATCATCCTCAGCCAAGCGGCGTACGAACGCGTGAAGGATCACGTAGTAGTCAAGCCGATCGCCCCCGTTGCCGCCAAGGGCAAAACCCAGCCGCTCGATGTGTTCGAGGTGGTGGGGTTGAAGTGAGAGGACATTGACAACGTACGCCCTTAGAGTCTACCCGAAAAATATTCGCCCGGACATAAATGTCCGGGCGGTCTCATTCAAAGCCGTCTGAAGACGGCTAACACCCGGCTTCGTACGAACAACCCAGAGATTGATCTCCGGGCGGAGCCGGCAGGGTGCGAATTTTCGGATAGGTTCTTACGGTTTCACGGCTTCTCCCCTGACCGAACGCAAGGCTCCTTGAAGGATTGCAACCCGAAAATCACCAACCCACCAGCCTCCTCACAAAGTTTGTCAACTGTTCCATTCCCTTCTCCACCGGCTCGATCTCGATAAACTCACCCTTGGTGTGCGCGCCGCCGCCCTGCGTCACCCCCAGCACCAGCGCAGGATACCCCTGGCTCAAGGGGATGTTCGCATCCGTCGAACCCGATGTCAACACCGCCTCCAACCCCTGTTCGGCCAGACATTTCTGCGCCAGTTTCACCAGCGGATGTTCCGCGCTCATCTCCCCTGCCGGGCGCAACCCAATGACATCCGCCTCCATACTGACCCCGGGCTTGTTTGCCGCTTCGATCAGCCTCTCCACTCCCTCGATCAGTTCCGCCAACTCCGCCTGACCCTCCGAGCGCAGATCCAGTTCCAGCCACGCCTCCGCAGGGATGGTGTTGATCGAAGTCCCGCCCTGAATTTTGCCCACGTTCATCGTCGTGCGCGGCTTGGATGACAAAGTTAAAGCCGATAACTGCACAATCAATTTGGACAATTCCACCACCGCCGAGGGCTGACCATAATCCGACCACGAGTGCCCGCCCTGCGTCCGCGCCGTGACCCGATAGCGCTTCACCCCCACGGCGCGGTGATAGACATGTCCCAGCGCCATCCCCTCCAGCACGAGGTAGGCGCTCACATCGCCTCCGAAACGCTCCACCACCGCCTTCATCCCGCGCAGATCGCCCAGCCCCTCTTCGCAGGTGTTCGCCACAAACCAGATGTCACCCCTTGCCCCTCCCCCAGGGAGAGGGGCGAGGGGTGAGGAAAATCCCCGTTTCCTTCCCGGAGAGGGTTGGGGCGAGGTCAACATCCACATCAACCCAAACAACGCCGCCACCCCCATGGAATTGTCCCCGATGCCAATGCCATAAATCCTTCCTGCCTCCCTGCGGAGGGTGGTATCCATCTCGAATGGAAAAACCGTGTCCAGATGCGCCGAAATGATCAAAGGCTTGCTTCCGGCTTTCGACTGCCCATTGCCCGCTGTCCACCGCCCATACACATTCCCCATCGCGTCCATTCCCACGTTTTGCAACCCCTCCTTCAAGAACAGACTGCGCACGAACTCTGCCCGCTTCTGCTCGTGGAACGTCGGCGCGGGGATCTGCTGAATCTGCACGGCAAGTTCGATGAGGCGTTGAATGTTGTTTTCCATGAAGTCCATTTTACCAACAGACTTTCATCACCCCCCAAAAAAAACGGAACTTGACCCTTGACAGCCCTCACGCCCTCCTCACCATATCCCGCAGCGCACCCAGCCTGGCATGCGCCAGCCCCGGCAACACATCCAGCGGATGGAAGGCTCCCATGCCTTCCAATTTCAACGAAGCCGATACATTGCCGCACAAAACCCCTTCCAGCGGGTCATAATCGTTGCAGAAACCCGCCAAAAACCCGCCGCCAAACGCGTCGCCGGCGCCGGTTACATCCTCCGCGCGCGCAGGGTAGGCGGGAATTTCCCAGCGGCGTTTTGCCGCCGCATCGTAGAACAGTTGTCCCTGCGCGCCGCGCTTGATTACGACGTATTCACATCCATACAGCGCAACCGCCTCCGCCATCTCCCACAGATCGTGCGTTTCTGCCTGAAACAGGTTGCGGATTTCCTCCTCGGAAGGCAGGAAGGCTGTCACGCTGTTGAGCAGGGCGGGGAGTTCGCGGCGCAAAGCAGGGATCATGGAGTCAGACGAAGGGTCCAGGACGAACGTATGCACAGCGCCGCGTTTGAGTCCCGCCATCAACTGGGTTTGCGTCACCAAATCCAGCGGGCAGAGATAGGCGGCGCGGGCGGTCAGATAGTCGTCGGGGATGTCGCGCACGGTGAGGCGGAGCGCCTCTTCCGCTTTCCGTTCCGGCTGATACCCCAACAGCGACTTGGGAACGGTCATCCCCCGCCGCGCGAAATGCCCCACCGGATTGATACGGCTCACTTCGAAAGCCTCGTTGTAAGCGATGAACTCGCGCACATCCAACGCCTGCGGCTGGAGGCGAATGCCGCTCGTATCGAACCCGCGTTTTTTGACTTCGTTCAACCAAGCGCGTGGGTAGTCATCGCCGGCGCGTCCCACCAAGCCGACGCCCGATTCCCACACGCCCAGCCCCCCTGCCGCATACAACAGACTGCCGCCCGGCGCATCGAGCCGCGGCTGACCCACAGCTGGCAGGAGAAATTCGCGCGTGAGTTTTCCGATGACGATGAAATGAACATCCATCACGGACCCCAGCGCGGCTGATAGTCGCAGTAGTCGTTGTTCGTCAGGCGGCGCAGATCCGTGCCATCGGTGCGGATGACATAGATTTCACAGCCATGGTCGTCGCCATAGTGGTCGAAGTAGGCGGTGAAGACCACCCAGTTTCCGTCTGGCGAGAAGGACGGTCCCTGACTGTTGCCGCCACCAGGCGTGAGTTGACGGACGTTCGAGCCGTCAGCGTTCATGATATAGAGTTCGCGGTTCCAGGCGGGACCGGAATAGGTGACGAGGAAGTTGCCATCCGGCGCCCAATCGCTCCGCCCGCGAATGGCGGGCAGGCTGGTAATGGCTTTCCTGTCGCTTCCATCCAATCTGACCGTGAAAAGTTGAACCGACCCCTGCCGGTCCGAGGCGTATAAAATCCGTTTGCCGTCGGGCGACCAGGTGGGATCCCAGCCGAAAGCCTGCGGAATGTTTCCGGCGTTGTTGCCGTTTCGATCGGCAATGATGATTTGATAATTGGCGGTTGCCGCGCTGAAACGAGTATAGGCGATGGAAGCGCCGTCGGGCGAAATTTCGGGGGCGGTCTCCACGCCATAACTGTTCGTGATACGGTTGACTTCGCTGTCGAAACGCAGTTCATAGATTTCGAAGTTGTCGGTATCGTAGAAGGCTGAATAAACGACGCTCTGTCCGTCGGGCGCGAGCGACGGGTAGAAATGCTTTTTCGAATCCTCGGTCGTCAGCCTGCGATAATCGGTCCCATCGGCGTTCATGATGCAAATCTGGTCGCGCGCCTGCACTTTGAAGAGTTGACAGGTGAAGACGATATGTCCCATCAATCCATCGGCGGGAGAGGGGGCGGGGACGCCGTCTGCGGGAAGCGCGGTGGGGGGGAGGATGAGAACGACGGGCGTCGCCGTGAAGGCAGGGGTTTCGAGCAGGGTGGGCGTCGAAACCGTCAGCGGGGTGGAGGCTTGCAGGGTGGCGAACAGGTCGGGGGTGGGGGTGGAGGCGGCGGGCAGGTTGCATCCTGCCATCACGAGCAGGAGCAAAAGCGTCGCCGTCCTCTTGAAGTTATTCGTCCGTTTCGATGTGTTCCACATGGAATTCCTCGCCGGTCAGGATTTTTGCGCCGAAACTTCCGCAGTGGGGGCAGTGGATTTCGCCGTTTACAGGGTGATATTTTTTGAAGCACGCCATGCACTGCGCCTCGGCACGGATAAGACGAAACTGGAGTTGCGCCCGTTCCAGCGGTGTGGCTTTGCCCAAGGCCGCCCATTGGCGACGGACTGCCTTCGGATCGAGTTCGCAGAGTTCACCGAAGGCAATGCGGACTTGCCTGACGCGCGCCGCGCCCGTCTGCCGGACGACTGTATCGAAGATGACTTGTGTGGCTTGAAGTTCGCGCATGGCTGGCTGAATTATACGACATGCGCTTCGCACGGCGCCGGGGGCTGAGTCTGCTTAATCAGCCTTTCATTCCCCGATGCTATAATCCGGTCTGTTCGTTCTGCCGCGTGGATACGCCGGCACCATAATTTTCAATTCGGGAGGGCAGAGATGCCTCAAACCAGAAACCCTGTTGTAATGAAGTGGCTGTTTTTCTTTGCCGGCGTTGTCGCTTTTCTTGTTGTTTTCGGGGGGTTCGTGCGGCTTACCCGTTCGGGGTTGTCCATCGTGGAGTGGAATCCCGTCAGCGGCGTCGTTCCACCCATCAGCGAACAAGCCTGGCAGGCGGAGTTCGCCAAATATCAACAGACGCCGGAATACCTCAAGGTCAACAGCGGTATGACGCTGGAGGAATACAAATATATCTTCTACATCGAATGGGTTCACCGCCTGATTGCCCGTCTGGCGGGATTTGCCTACGCTATTCCCGTTTTCTATTTTCTCTTCAAACGGGCAATTCCTCGGCGGGAGTTCGGCATCTACTTTGTCATGGGGATGCTCTTTATCTCGCAAGCCGCCGCCGGCTGGATCATGGTCGCCAGCGGCTTGGTGGATCGTCCCGCCGTCAGTCACTTCAACCTGACCATTCACCTGCTCCTGGCGTTGACGTTGTTCGGTCTCGCCTTATGGACGGCGCTTGGGCATCAATTCGGATTCCCCGAAGCGGGCAAAAAGGTGAAATGGTCATTGCCCTCGAAACTGGCGCTGGCGTCGTTTGCCCTGCTTGTCATCCAAATCACCTACGGCGGATTCACGGCAGGGCTCAAAGCCGGTCACGTTTCGGATACGTGGCCCCTCATGTTCGGCACATGGGTTCCGCCCAACCTGTTCAATTCGTTTGTCAATCTGTTCGAGTCGCCGCAGACCATCGTGTTCATCCACCGCTGGTTTGCCTGGCTGGGACTTCTCGCCGTGCCGTATGTGTTGTGGGTGGTAAAACGGCAGAACTATCCCGCCGATATCCAAAAGGGACTGGCGTGGCTGGTCGGTGCGGTCGCTTTGCAGATTATCCTCGGCGTGTGGACGGTCCTTTCGTATGTGAACATTGTCATTGCGCTCGTCCATCAGGCAAATGCCATCGTTTTGTTCGGTCTGGCGGTTTACTTTCTCCATCGCTTCCGGGCGCTGGATGCCCACAGGACGGAAAACTGAGCGCGTCCCGCACAGCCGTAATGCGCCCAGCCGGCATAAAACCCCTCGCGGGAGGGGTTCATACCCGGGGGGCGTTATGGGCTATACTTTGGATATGAGCAGAAGCATGCGGTTGATCTTCTTCCGTCTCCTGGGATGGTTCCTTATGCTGGCGCTGGCTTCGTGCGGGGTCGGGAATCCGCCTCCAGCCACGCCCAAGGCTGATTCTGCCGCGAACAGCCTTCCCGAAGTCCCGAGCCGCATTCCTGCCGCATCCATTCCTGAAGTATGCAACTGCATCCTGCGCTTCGACAACCTCGGCATCGAAGACGGTCTTTCCCAAAGCACGGTGCGCGTTATTTTTCAGGACAGCGTGGGGTTTCTTTGGTTCGGCACCGAAGATGGTTTGAACCGGTATGACGGATATTCCTTCAAGGTTTTCAAACCCGAGCCCAACAATCCGTACAGCATTTCCAGCGGATGGATCACCGCCATCATCGAGGATCAAAACGGCCGTTTATGGATCGGCACACACCTGGCAGGGTTGAACCAATACGATCCCTTCACCCGACGGTTTACCCAGTACAACCACGACCCGCGGAACCCGACCAGTCTGATTGACGACCACATCCGCGCGTTGTGGGTGGACGGGGAAAATCAAATCTGGGTGGGCACCACCAGCGGATTGGACCGCTTCGACCCGCGCACCGGCATTTTCTACCATTATCCCTTTACCACCCCTTCGAGCCCGCTCAGCGATGCCGTCACGCAGGATCCGTTGCTGGACGCAGACAGGGCGAACGATTATCCGGGCATTTCGACTGTTTCGAAAAAGTTGAGCAGCGGTTCCATCACCGCCCTATTTCAGGATTCGCGCGGCAAAATGTGGGTCGGCACTGCAGACGGCGGGCTGAATGTGTTCGATCCGAAGAAAAATATCTTTACCATCTACCGGCATATCGAGAATGAACCCGCCACCATCAACAGCGATCGGATCACAGCCCTGACGGAAGACTCGCAAGGCAACATCTGGGTGGCCACCCATGAAGGCTTCAGCCGCTTCCAGATCAGGACGGGGATATTCGAACAGTTTACCGCCGACCGAAGCGACCCGTTGAGCCTTTCGGACAACATCGTCAACGCGCTGCTCTTCGACTCCAGTGATAACCTTTGGGTCGCCACATCGAACGGATTAAACCGGTTGAGCAAGGACGGTACGCACTTCATCCGTTACTACAACGATCCCTCCTTTTCGAAAAGCCTGAGCGACAACCACGTCCTTTCGATCTACGAAGACCGGGGCGGCGTGCTTTGGTTTGGAACTCTCGGAAGCGGCGTCAACAAATACGACTGGGGACGTTCGCGTTTCACTTACTATCGCCACGACCCCAACAACCCCAACAGCCTGAGCGGCAATTTCATCACGCCGGTTCACGTGGATCACGAAGGGGTCGCATGGATCGGCACCAACGGCAACGGACTGAACCGTTTGAACTGGCAGACGGGTGAGATCGCCACCTACCTCAATAACCCCGGCACTTCGAACAGCCTCGGTTCCAACTGGGTGACGGCAATCGCCGAAGATCAGGAAAATCTTCTTTGGATCGGTACAAACGCCGGATTGGACCGCTTCGACCCTGCGCGAAACCTCTTCAGCCATTACCGCTATGACCCCTCCAACCCTCTCGGCATCAGTGCGAACTCCATTTCCGCATTGTATGTGGACCGCAACAATTCGCTTTGGATTGGAACCTCCTCGGGTCTCGACCTGTTGGACCGGGAAACGGGCACCTTCATCCATTTCATCCCCGATGCCAGCGACCCCACCCGCTTAAGCGGCGCCAGACCCTTTGTCATCCGCGAGGACACCGACGGGTATCTCTGGATCGGAACATCGGAAAGCGGGCTGAACCGATACGACCCGCTCACCGGCACATTTCGACAATTCCGCCACAACCCCAAGGACGAGAAAAGCATCAGCAGCGACGCCATTCTCTCGATCTATCAGGACTCTCGAAAACGCATCTGGATCGGAACCGCCGGCGGCGGATTGAACCTGTATCACCCGGATTCGGATACGTTCACCTATTACCTGGAAAGAGACGGGTTGCCCAATGGGTTTGTGTACGGCATCCTGGAAGATAATCAAGGACGCTTGTGGCTGAGCACGAACTTTGGCATCTCGCGCTTCGACCCGGAGGCTGAAACCTTCAGGAATTTCGATTCCAGCGACGGATTGCAAAGCAATGAGTTCAACCCCGGAGCCTATTCAAAGGGTCATCAGGGCGAGTTCTACTTCGGCGGCATCAATGGGCTGACGGTCTTTGACCCTTCCAAAATCACCGACAACCCTTACGCCCCCCAGGTTGCTCTCATTTCCCTCACACAGGATAACCAGCCCATTCCCATCAATTCCAGCGTGGAAACGGTTCGTCAGGTGACTCTGCAATGGCCCCACAACTCCCTGGAGTTCGAGTTTGCCGCGCTGGGCTACAACCAGCCCTCGAAAAATGAATATGCCTATTTCCTGGAAGGATTCGATTCGAACTGGCACTATATCGGCACCCAGCGCGACGGACGTTACACCAATCTGCCGGGGGGCAAATATACGCTGCTGCTGAAAGCCTCGAACAATGACGGCGTTTGGAGCGAGGGGTCGGCGCGGATCCTGATCACCGTCATTCCGCCTTTCTGGCAGACCACGCCGTTTCGCGTGGCGGTGGCGCTGGCGATCGCCGCAATCGCAGTGGTCGGCATACGCGTCCGCACCAAGGCAATCCAGGACCGAAACTGGCAATTGGAGCGTCTTGTCAGGGAACGCACCAGCGCGCTCGAAAAACGCAATCAGGAGATTCAGGCGTTGTATCAGGCAGACGAACGCATCCTGCGCAACGTCAGCCTGCACCAGGTTTTCCAAACCCTCGTGGATGTGGCGGTGGACACACTCAACGCCGACCGCAGTGTGGTCTTTGCGTGGGACGAACAACGCAAAAAGGTGATGCCCCTCGTCAGCCGCGGCTTCACGCCCGAGACGCTCAAGGTTTTGGAATTCGCAAAAGGCGAAGGAATTGTCGGGCGGGTGCTGAACGACGGTCAGCCCGCCTTCATCCGGCAGATTGAATGGAACGAATTCCGCCAGGATGTCCGCGAAGCCCTGATGGCAGAGGGCATCCGCTCGTTCGTCCATCTGCCGATCATTGTGGACCAGAAGATCGTCGGCGTCTTCAACATCGGCTTCACAAGACCCAGTCTGATCAGCGACGACGCGGCGCGCTTGTTTTCCGCGCTGACGCACCGCGCCTCCATCTCGATCGCCAACATGCAATTGTTCGAACAGACCAAGGATCTGGCGGTGATGGAGGAAAGAAACCGCCTCGCCCGCGACCTGCACGACTCAGCCAAACAGAAAGCCTTCGCGGCGCTTGCCCAACTCGGCGCCGCGCGAGGGCTTTTGAACGGCAACGGAAGCGAAGTCACCAATCATCTGGCTGAGGCGGAAAACCTCGTCTCCGATGTCATTCAGGAGTTGACCTTCCTCGTGCAGGAGATCTATCCCATCGCGTTACAGGAAAAGGGACTGGCGACCGTCCTGCGCGAATATGTCTTCGAGTGGGAAACCCGCAACGACACCGCAGTGCATCTCTCGATTCAGAACGAACGGCGCCTGCCGCTGGGAGTCGAACAAGCCTTGTACCGCGTGACTCAGGAAGCCCTGGCAAATGTGGCGCGTCACAGCCGCGCAAAAAACGTGCAGATCGCCCTCTCGTATAACGGCGATGGGGTGCAATTATGCGTTTCCGACGACGGCTGCGGCTTCGACGTCGAAGCCAAAGGACACGGATTGGGACTGCGGTCCATCCGGGAACGGATAAGCAGCGTGCACGGCACAACGCAAATCCAAAGCGCTCCCGGGCGCGGCACGACGATTCTTGTGCAGGCGCCCATTAACACTTGAAACCGGAGGCGAGCATGGCAAAGAACAACGCTTTCAGCATTCTCATTGTGGACGATCATGAAGTGGTACGGAACGGTATTCGTTCCTACCTTGAGACCAATAAAATGTTCGAGGTGGTTGGCGAGGCGGAATCCGGCGAGACAGCGGTAAAACTCGTCTCGGAATTAATCCCGGATATCGTCCTGCTGGACCTGATCATGCCCGGTATGGATGGCGTGGAAACCACCCGGCAAATCAAGAAAATCAGTCCCCGCACACAGGTCGTGGTGTTGACCTCGTATCACGAGGATATACACATCTTTCCGGCGTTGAAGGCTGGGGCAATCAGCTACATCCTCAAAGATATGAAAATGGAAAAACTGGTGGATGCCCTGCAACGGGCGGTTCGGCACGAAGTGACTCTACACCCGCTGGTTGCCGAACGCGTTCTAAAAAATATTCGCGGCGGCGACAACGACGAACCCGCCCTGTTCACCGAATTAACCGAACGCGAACTGGATGTGTTGCGCCTGATCGCAAAGGGCATGACCAACAGCCAGATCGCCGAGACCCTCGTCATCAGCGAAAACACCGTCAAGGGGCACGTCAGCAATATCCTGAGCAAACTGCATCTTGCGGACCGAACGCAGGTTGCCGTCTACGCCTGGCGGCAGGGAATCGTCAACCGCGAACAGATGAAATAGCGGCAAAACGAGCCGTAAAAAACGACATCTCCTGCAGATCATTCATTCGCCACCTTCCAGTATTCCCCGTCCTCCCGCTTCATCAACCCCGAACCAACGAGTTCACGGCGCAATAACGCAGTATCCTCATGATAGCGGGATAAAATTTCGTTGACGCGTTTCTCGCTATAGCGTATTCCCGGCTCGAACGATCGCGCCACATGGCGCAGGATCGCATCCAGTTTCTTGCGCTGGGCGGGGATGGTCTTCAAACGCCCGTCGCGCCGTGAAAAATCCCTGAGCACTTTTGCGTCATAAGCATCCATATCCACCTCCGCTGCAACGGCGGAGAGGCCGGCTTGCGAGAACAGGGCGCGGGCTTTTTCCTCCAAGACCGCCCTGTCCAGTTCATACACGCTGTAATAGCTTTCGGCATGGGAACGCACCAATTCCGCCTGCGCCAACTTGGAAAGGTGATGCGATACTGTGGAAGGCTTGAGCTTCAGCAGCGCCGCAAGTTCCTCGACACTATACGATTTTTCCGCCAGCAAACCGACGATCTTCAGCCGGTTGGAATCCGCCAGCGCCTTGAAAAAGTCAACCCATTCCCCGTTCATCGCGCGCCTCGCTCAAGAGGCGGAAGGGGTTCAGACAGGCGCCAGTATTTCGACCCGTTGCCTGCGCGCGCCATCAGACCATAATCAATCAGATTACGCCGCAAGGTCGCCGTATCCACATGGAAGCGGCGCAAAATGGCATTGACCTCCTTCTCGGTGAAAGTGGCGCCCGGCGGAAACGCCTCCAGGATGTAATGCAGGACGATCCCCATTTTTCTGCCTTCCTGCGGCAATTGTTTAAGCGTTCCGTCCGCATTCAGATAGGTCTTCAACACCTTGCGGACATCCTCCGGCTTTTCGTCCCCGGTTTCATAGGCGGAACGCGTCCCTTCAAACTGCCGACGCGCCAAAGTCTCCACCGTTTTTTCGTTCAGCGCATAGAAACCTTGTTCTTCACGAACGATACCTGCCTGCAGGAGAAACGACAAATGCTGGAACGCCTCCCGCGCCGGCAGGTGCAACTGATCCGCAATTTCCGCTTGGGTGGCTCGTCCGCGCACCAGCGCGCCGATTACGCGCAGACGTTCTACAGACGACATGGCTTTGACGAAAGCCGTTATTTCGGGTTCGGCATTCATAGGATCGGCTCCAAATCTAATTCGATAAATATCGAATTAGATTTTAACCCGATTCAGCCGCATGTCAAGGGCAGAGGCGTCTCAGCGGCTGGAAAGGCTCGCCATACGGGTACTTTTGCAATCCGTTGGAAGCGTATACAATAGAAATATCGGTAACCACCGCTCCGTATCAAAGCATGCCGATTGTCAGAGCCGTTTGTGAAAATTCGATATGAAAAGAACATACCTGCCGATTTCTGATAAAGTCGAATCCATCGAGCTTATGTTCAAAAAAATCCTACCGACCCTTCTGTTCCTTCTGACCCTGACCTCGTGTGTGAAGGTTTCCTCCCCACCGGCAGAGACGGCGCCTCCCGCCCCGCCTCTCTTCGTGACCTCAACACTGCCGCCGACCAAACCCGCATTGACCGTGCCGACGCCGATCCCTCCCACCCCTTCGCCGACATTGGATCCGTCTATCACGCGAACGCCGGATCCTCAATCGTCCTGCCGCGACAGCGCCGTCCTTGTCGAAGACGTCACCTTTCCCGATAACACGCGGGTAAGCGCCGGAGGAAAATTCACTAAAACCTGGAAACTGCAAAACTCGGGAACCTGCGCCTGGACCGGCTACAGCGTCGCGTTCGTAAACGGTGACCGGATGAATTCGCCCGATTCCGTGCCCCTGCCAGACACCGAGAAAGGCGGCACGGTTGAAGTTTCGGTCAAACTGACCGCGCCCTCAACCGATGGCACATATCGCGGCAACTTCGAATTGCGCAACGCGTCAGGGGAAAGAGTACCGATGGGTGTCGAATCCATCTTTTGGGTTCAGGTTATCGTCGGCGCGGGAAGCGAGGTCGTATCGGGTAATTGTATCTACACGGTCAACAATGAGTACGTGCAGGCCCTGATCGAATTGATCAATCAAGCCCGCACCGACGCCGGGCGCGCTCCTCTGATCGTCAACCAGCAATTGATGAGCGCCGCTCAGGAACACAGTTTGGATATGGCGTGCAACGACTTCCTCCGCCACAGCGGCTCGGACGGCTCGTGGGTCGGCGTGCGAATTCTGCGTTCGGGATATTCCAACCCGTATTACCGGGAACTGCTTGCCATCGGGCTCCCGCAGGATGCGATTCATCAGTGGAAGAACGAGCCCGACCAATGGATGACGTTGCTTAATTCGCGCCTGACCGAGATCGGCGTGGGATATGTATATAACAAGTTCAGTTCATACGGCGGCTACTGGACTGTGGATATGGGAGGACAGTAATCGTTCTCCCACTTCCGTCTCGGAAGGAAACGAAGATAACCCAGCAGGCGATCAGGTATCGCGTCCACCCACGTTGTCCAGGGGCGCGCCCGGATGGCGCTCTGCCCGCCCCTGCCCAGACTGGATATAACCCTGCCAGGCAAGGCAGTCCCGTATCACCGCATTCAACCGGTATTTGCACCTAAAGAGGATGTAAAGTGGTGCGCAAATGACGTGTGCTATACTCCACCCATCTTCACCCTCTTGGGAAGGTTGATTTGAAAACGATCACTCTTGAAATATCCACCGACTTGTTGAACGCCGCGCACATCACGCCGGAGGAAGCCAAAAAGGAGTTGGCAATCCGCCTGTATCAACTCCACAAATTGAACGAAAAACAGGCGGGAGAACTCGCAGGCGATCCGAAAATTATCGAGGCGCTGGCGTGGAGCCGGGAACAGGCGGGTCGCTTCGACCTCGACAATTTCCTCTCATGGGCGTCGCACGACCTGAAGACGCCGCTCAATTCCATCATCGGCTTCAGCAAGGTGATGCTCAAAGGCATTGACGGTCCGATCAACGAGACACAGGAAAAGGATCTCGCCACCGTCTTCTCCGCGGGACAGCGCATGCTGGCGCTGATCGGTTACCTGGTGGAGATCGCCCGTCTCAACAATGGTCACGCCCAGCCCGCGCCGGAAGATTCCAATGTCGCCGAAATCCTTGTGGAAACGACTCATCGCTGGAAAAATCAGAATCCGTCCAAGCCGCTCTCCGTTGAAAACAATCTGACCAATCCCGTTTTTAGAGTGGACCGGGCACAGACGCGTCAGATCGTCGCCCACATGCTCACCTACGCATCGCTTCGCGTGACGGAGGGAACCGTCTTGCTTTCAGCAAGCGACACCGACGCCGAATTACGAATTCGCACCCAAAGTTTCGGCAAAAAGTCTGTGGACAGATACGAAATGGATACCGCCATGCTGGGATTTATCCTCGCATCGCTGGTCAAATTGCAGGGCGGGCAGATGGACGATCCGCAGGAAACGGATGACGGTTTGCTGTTGAAGATTGTACTACCCAGATGAGAGGCGCAGATCACGATATTTACCCTTTTGTTATTTCATCCTCGGGCGCGAAAGCGCTGTTATGTGCTTTCGTGAAAACCGGGAATCGAAATCCCCCGATGCGTCCTGGCACCAGGGGATTTCTTCGATTGAGAGGCACGGGATTTTATTGCCAAAGGAGCGGTCCCATTCTGCGGTAATTTCCCGCCAGCGCTTCAAGATCGAGCACATTGATTATGCCGTCTCCGTTCAGGTCCGCCGCGGAGGGATGGGCAGTGTTGTAGTTCATGCCAATCGTCATGGCGTCGAATTGATCGATCACATTGTTACCGTCAATGTCTCCAGCGGGGAGCGCGATGGGAGAGAGTGTAACGGTTGTTCCGGCGGCAAGAATGGCGGTTGTTTCGGCGCTCAAATATCCCTCGAGGGACGTGACAACCCGATAGGTCCCGGCGGGAGCCGTGAGAGAGAAGGATCCATCGGAAAGTGTGGTTACAGTCACAAGAGGGACAGTGTTCGAAGCGAACAGATCAACTGTCACGGGCTTATAGGCAAGCACCTTGCCGGTCAGTATCGGCGCGGTGGAAGGAGGCATCGTGTGTGTCGGTTGGGGGGTCGGGGTAGGCGCGACATCCAGAACGGTCAAATGTGTGGAAGTGGAGGGCAGGTCGAGGAGAAGACCGTCTCCTTTGGAGACGCGCGCTCTACACTCGATGGCGGTCTGTCCTGCCTGTAATCCTTTTGCGCTGAAAGTGAAAACGACACCGCTGGAAACAGCTTTGTTTCCGCGACTGCCCGCCACTGCGACAATAAGTTTTCCACTTTGCGGACCCTGGATTGCGACAGCCGGGTCGGGGCCAAAAAGGTTCGTGACCGCGATCTCACTGACTTCGATGATGGCTGGGTCATAAACGCACGTGAATTCGGCGCTCGTATACCCTTCGGCAGGGACGTTGTTTAGGCTCACGCTGACGGTGACGGATTTTCCCGTTTCCATATTGGGAGAAGATACGTCGGTGGAGGAGGAGGGTTCGCCGGGAGGCGGCAGGGCGTTCCGGGTGAGAAGCAGGTTATAGAAACCGCTCCCTGTCTGAGGTTGAACCTGTACAAAGTAATTGCCCGCCGGCAGTGTGGTGATGATGGAACCCGCCCCGCGTGCAATCTCGTTTCCATTGGCATCGAGCAGGAGGAGCAGGGTAGACAATCCGCCGGAGGTTGGCGTGGCAGTCAGAGTAAACTTTGTGATCCCGTTCAACACAAAGGGCCAGCGTTCATAACGGTAGGCATCCACACTGCCGATGTAGATCGTATCCCAGGTGATGGGTTCGCGCAGGACGATCTGGAGGTCAAGGACGTTGAGCAAAGGCTGATAGGAGGTCAGTACCCGATTGTTTTTTGTGAAGGTCGTTTTATTCAGATAGGGGATATAACCGACCATCCAGCCGGCAAAAGAGACGCCGTGCATGGTGGGACGCAGAGAGAAATGCAGGTGCGGAACATCCGGTTCGAGAGCAGGCGGGCAGAAGGGTTGTCCCAATCCGTCGGCGATAACCGCAAGCCGCTGATTACGATGGACGGCTTCGCCCAGTTTCACTTGAATGTTTGCAAGGAATTGGTATTCCGAGATCCAACCGTTGCCATGGTTGATCTTTAGATGACACTTGGAGATTTCCACGACGGTTCCCGCCGCGACGGCGGTCACCCAAAAATTGGAGGTATCCTCTCCCACCCGCATATTGACGCGCGGCGCAAAGTCTATGGCGCCGCCGTTCATGTAATTGTGAGGGCTGTTCGGGAGGCGTTTCGTACCGTTATCGAAGCCGTCCAACGAAACCCAGGCAAGACCCTGCTCCCAGGGTAATTGAAAAGTTTCCGGCGGCGGGAGGCTCGGTGCAGTCAATGCAGGAACCGCCCCCATGGAAACAAACGAGACCAGCAACGTCATCAGAATGGCACGGGGTAATATTTTGTATTTCATGTCCTATTCCTCGATGGTCGTTGCGACATTACGGACGGTTATTGCACAGTCTTTTGCAAGGCGCGATTAATTCCAAAGCCCAGAAGACCGATGAGAAGAATTGTGAAAACGGCGATCCATCCGATCTGCAATGAGGAAGCGGGCGCGGAAGCAGGCGAAGGGTCCAAAGGAAGAGGCGTGCCAGCCAAAGCCTGAGAGGCAGGGATGCCCGGCGCGCTGTCAATCGAAAGCGCAATCTTGCTCTCTCCCAATTTCACACCGGGAAGCGGAGCGGCAAACCCGGAGGCGTTGCGAACCGCAAGCGCGGCGCTTTCCAAATTGAGGGTGGTTTGGCACCCCCCGCGCGTTTCAAACCGCACCTCTGCCAATACACCGTTGACAATCTGCGGTACAGTGCTGGCGAAGGATGCGTCCACCAAACCGTCGGTTTGCGGCAATCCCAGACCGTTCATGCCTGCAATAGGGCTGGCGGCATTGAGCGGCTTGAGACAGTTCGGGTCGTAACGGATCTGGAACGTAAATCCCTGAATAGGCGTGACCGAAACGGCATTGACCCACACCCTGACCGTTTCCCCCGTCTTCAGCGAGGTCGCGTCCACCGTCAGCCAGATGACTTCGGAGGCTTGCGCCTGTACACGGGAGGGTGACAAAACGAAAATGAGCACAAAGAGAAGCGCAGCGATAGGTCTCATGGATGACATCCAAGCAGGGGAACGCGCGTATTTTTGCGCGTTCCCCTGCCAATTCTGATTTTAGGGCCAAACAACCGGACCCGTCAGACGATAATTTGAGGCAAGCAATTCGAGATCAAGCACGTTGATGACGCCGTCGTTGTTCAAGTCGGCGGAAGCGGGTTGGGATGCGTTATAGTTCATACCGATGGTCATGGCGTCGAATTGGTCAATCACATCGTTGCCGTCAATGTCTCCGGCAGGCAGGGTCACCGCGGCTTTAACAGAGGTCTCGTTGGCAACCAATGTAACAGGACCTTCGGCGGCAAGAAAACCCGACGCCTCGGCAGTCGCCGTATAGGTTCCAGCAGGAGCCGTAAGGCTGAAGGAACCGTCCGGGTTGGCGACGACGGTCTTTACCAAGATATTTGCCGCGTCATAAAGGCTGACCGTAACGGGTTTGCCCGCAAAGACCTGACCGGTGAGCGTGGCATTTTCCACGACCACCACCTCATCGGTCACTGTCAAGGTCACGGAGACGGCATCGAGCGTGGTGAGCGTATTATCACCCTTGGACACACGCGGAACGCAGGTGATGACGGTGGTCCCCGTCTGCAACCCCTTCACGTCGAACGTGAAGACAACCCCGGTGGTCGTGGCTTTACGACCGTTGCTCCCGGCAACTGCCGCGATGAAACCTCCGCCCGCGGGACCGTTCACGGCTGTCGCAGGATCCGCGCCGAACAGATCAGTGAAGGTGATGGCATTCACCTCCACGCCGTTCATCTCGTAGGTGCAGCTAAATTCCGCGCTGGCGTATCCTTCTGCAGGCAGATTGTTCAGGCTGACGCTTACCGTCGAAGTCTCCCCCACTTTGATACTGACCGGATTGGCGCTGGCGGATGCGCTTGGAGTTTGTGGATCGGTCGGGTCTTCGATTTCCACCCGGCGGATGGTAAAGTGATAAAAACCGCTTCCTGTGACGGGTTGAACCTGCACAAAATAATTGCCCGCCGGCTGTGAACTTGTCAACGCTCCGTCGCCGCGGGCAATTTCTGTACCGGTCGCATCCTTTAGAACAACCAGCGTGGTCAAACTTCCGCCATCGGGTGCTGCGGTCACGGTAAAGTCCTCCGCTGCCGTGAACACAACGGGCCATTCCTCGAAGCGATTTGCATCCACATAGCCGGTGTAAGTCGCATCCCAGTAGGTGAGATCGCGCACTACGACTACCGCCGATGATTGTGCCTGCGCGCCTTGGATTCCTCCCGCGAAACCCAACAACATCACAAGCGCTACAAGGATTTGCATATGTGATTTGAACTTCATCATCGTATTCTCCTTAATGATCTGAGGTTGACATGAAAGGCAACTATATTCTATGACCATAAAGGAGCAAATACCGTTACATTAGTGTTACTATGATGTTTCAAAACGGTTGCCAAACCCCAAAGTGCGCCCAATTTGGTACTTTTGTAGGATAAGAAATAAAAAGGCAGAGGACTTTGGGTAGCCCTCTGCCCGCTTTTCCATGCCACCTCGAAGGACGCGGATTTATATGACCACGCTCACCAGCCGCCCCTTTGCCACGATCACCTTCTTTGGTTCTTTGCCATCCAGGTATTTCTGGACGACTGCCGAAGCCAGCGCAGCGGATTTGATTTCTTCCTCTGTCGCCTCCGCCGGGACCGTGATCCTATCCCTCACCTTGCCGTTGACCTGCACCGGCAGTTCGATCATCTCTTCCCTGGCGGCTTCTTCGTCCACGGGGGGCCATTGCTGCTGGTGAATCGAATAGGGCTTGCCCAGCTGGTTTGTCCACAGTTCTTCGGCGATGTGCGGCGCAACGGGCGCCAGCATCTTCAGGTAGATTTCAGCCGCCTCGTCCCAGGCGGGGCTGCCGGCGGCGCCGGCTTCGCGCGCTTTGTACATCTCGTTCAGCAGTTCCATCAGCGAGGAGATAATGGTGTTGAATTCGAAGTTCTCGAAGTCGTGCGTGACGCGCTTGAGGGTTTGGTGAACGCGTCGGCGTAACTGACGCCCATCGTAGGCAGAATCAGGTTTGGGCGGAGTCGGATCCGTGAACAGGGTCCAGACGCGGCGCATCCAGCGGGCGGTCCCTTCGATGCCCTGCGAGTCCCAGGGTGCGCCCATCTCCCAGCGCGCGAAGAACATCAGGTAGGCGCGCACGGTGTCGGCGCCGTATTTGTTCACCAGGATGTCGGGGGCGACGACATTGCCGCGGCTCTTGGACATTTTGCTGTGATCTTCTGCCAGCACCATGCCCTGGTTGCGCAGTTGAATCATCGGCTCGTTGCCTTCGGTGATGCCCATATCGCGCAGGGCTTTGTGGAAGAAGCGCGTGTAGAGCAGGTGCATGGTGGCATGTTCGATGCCGCCGGTATAGGTATCCACAGGCATCCAGTAGTTGTATTCGGCTTCGTCGAAGGGCGCTTTGTCGTGGTAGGGCGAGAGATACGCCAGGTGATACCACGAGGAGCACATGAAGGTATCCATGGTGTCGGTCTCACGCACGGCAGGCTCGCCGCAAACGGGACAGGTGGTGTTCTTCCAGGTCGGATGCAGTTTCAGCGGCGATTCGCCTGTCGGTCTCCACTCCACATCTTCGGGCAGGAGGACGGGCAGTTGATCTTCGGGGACGGGGTTCCAGCCGTGTTTTTCGCAGTAGATCATCGGAATGGGCGCGCCCCAGTAACGCTGACGGCTGATCAGCCAGTCGCGATAGCGGTAGTTGACCGCTTCTTTGCCGATGCCTTTTTCCTCCAGCCAGTCAATCACCGCGCGGATGCCGGGGTTCTTGCGTCCCTTTTCGGTGTTGACATCTGTGCCGTTGAACGGTCCCGAATTGACCATGACGCCCGCGCCGGTATATGCTGCTTTTAGTTCGCCCCCCTCTTTCTCTCCCCCCAAATAATTTGGGGTGAGCGGGTGGGGGGGATCAGGTCTAATGACTTCGACGATGGGCAGGTTATATTTTTGGGCAAGGGCAAAGTCGCGCTCGTCATGCGCGGGGACCGCCATAATCGCGCCCGTGCCGTAACTCATCAGCACATAATCCGCAATCCAGATGGGGATGCGTTCGTTGTTGACGGGATTGATGGCGTAGCCGCCGGTGAACACGCCGGTCTTTTCTTTATCCGCCGACTCGCGCTCGATGTCTGACTGACGCGCGGCTTGGGCTTTGTAGGCTTCAACGGCTTCGCGCTGTTCGGGGGCGGTGATTTTGTCCACCAGCGGATGTTCGGGAGCGAAGACCATGAAGGTGGCGCCCCAGAGCGTATCGGGGCGGGTGGTGAAGATTTCGATATCGTCGCCTTGTTCTGTTTTGAAGATGACCGACGCGCCTTCGCTGCGCCCGATCCAGTTTGTTTGCAGCACCTTTACGCGCTCGGGCCAGTCCAATTCGTCGAAGTTGAGCAGTTCGTCGGCATACTTCGTGGTCTTAAAGAACCACTGTTCCAAATCCTTTTTGATGACGGGCGTGCCGCACCGTTCGCAGACGCGGTTCTCACCCCAGACCTGCTCACGCGCCAGCGTGGTGTTGCAGCGCGGGCAGAAGTCCACCGGCGACATTTTGCGATATGCCAACCCGTGTTTGAAGAGTTGAATGAAGAACCATTCGGTCCAGCGGTAATAGCGCGGGTCGCAGGAAACCGCCTCGCGTTCCCAATCGAACATGGCGCCCATCGAACGCAGTTGTTTTCGCATGCGCTCGATGTTTTCCATGGTACGCTTCATGGGGTGAATGCCGTCTCTGATGGCGGCATTTTCGGCAGGCAGACCGAACGCATCGAAGCCCATCGGGAACAGGACGTTATAGCCCTGCATCCGTTTGAAGCGGGCGCGCGCGTCGGAGGGAGTCATGGCATACCAGTGACCGATGTGCAGGTCGCCGCTGGGATAGGGCAGCATGGTCAACGCGTAGTGCTTGGGCTTGCCTTCGTCAATGACGGCGCGGTACAACTTGTCCGCTTCCCATTTTGCCTGCCATTTTTTCTCGAAGACCTGCGGAGTGAAGGATTTATCTTTCGGCGGTTTTTCGGTCTTCACCGCAGGTTGAATCGCCTTGGGCGTTTCCTCGACAGGGACGATGGCTTTCGGCTTTTCGGTGAGGGGCGCGAGGGCGGAAACCGGCGCGGGGATGATCGCCTTTGCGGCGGCTTTTCCGGTCGTTCTTGCCTTGGGGGCGGTCTTTTTGGCAGACGCGGCTTTGACCGTTACGCTTTGTTTGATAGTCTTACCTTTGGACGCGGTCTTTGCCGTGGGTTTCCTGGCGGCGAGTTTTTTCGCCACAGATTTCTTCACGGCAGGCTTGGTCGCCTTTTTTACAGTGGGCTTTTGGGAGGCGATCTTCTTTACCTTGTCTGCGGTTGCTTGGGCGGGTTTCTTTTTTACTTCTTTTTTCTTTTTTGTGACAGCCATTCTTACCTCGTTTCAGGTTTCAAGTATTACGTTCCAAGTTTCAAGTATCAACCATCCATCGTCCACCGTCCAAATAAAAAATCCTTCATCCACATTAGGGACGAAGGATTGCCTCCGCGGTACCACCCGGCTTCGTCTTTTAGTCTCATAGTCTCATGGTCTTATAGGCTTATGGCTGGCAACCTAACGGTTATCCGCCTATCAGACTGCCCGACTATTTGACTAACCGACGCACTTTGGTCGCTGTAACGGGCATGCCCGGCGCTGACTACTTCCGTTCACCAGCGCAGTCTCCCCGAAGGGATAACAGGCGAGTTCGATCTTATGCGGCATTCCCATTCGATGCCATTGAAGGGCTTCCACCTCGCTCTCCCTTCTCGCTGACGGGATGACCTACTACTCCTGTTGTAACTTTTGCAGCGGCGTTAGAGAACGCCTACTACTACATTGTGTGGACCCAGGGGGATTCGAACCCCCGACCTTCTCAATGCCATTGAGACGCGCTCCCAACTGCGCTATGGGCCCGGGTTTTCCAGTAATCAGTTATCAGTAGCCAGTGGTCAGTAGTTGGTGCTGCTCAGCAACTGATTGCTGATGACTGCACACTGATCACCGAATCAGTGGACCTGAGGGGATTCGAACCCCTGACCTCCTCAGTGCGATTGAGGCGCGCTCCCAACTGCGCTACAGGCCCGTCGGTAAAGCGAAGCGAATTCTACTTGAGGGGTTGGGGGATGTCAAGCAGGCTTTGGATGTAAAATGGGAACATTCTTCTTCCAAGGATGGACACATGCCCGACTCCACACCCAAACCCATCTACCGCATCAGAGACCTGCACGAAGCGGATCGTCCGCGCGAGAGACTTGCTTCGCTGGGACCCCAAGCTTTGACCAACGCCGAATTAATTGCCATCCTGCTTCGCGTCGGGGTGAGAGGCGAAAATGCAGTCGCGCTGGGTCAGCGACTGCTGAATACCTTCGGCGGGCTGATCGGCATCCACCGCGCCCCCTTTGCAGACCTCAAAAAACAGCACGGACTAGGCGACGCCAAAGCCGCCCAGATCAAAGCCGCCATCGAACTCGGCAGGCGGCTGACTCTCGAATCCCCCGAAGAGCGCCCCGCCGTCAACTCCCCTGCGGATGCCGCCGCGTTGGTCTCGTACGAGATGTCTGCGCTGGAGCAGGAGCATTTGCGGGTGATGCTGCTCGATAGAAGAAACCGGGTTTTGGAGACTGTCGAAGTGTACAAAGGCTCGGTCAATTCCTCACAGGTGCGGGTTGGCGAGGTGTTCAAAGAGGCGATACGCAAAAATGCCTCGGCTGTGATCGTCATTCACAATCACCCTTCGGGCGATCCCACCCCCAGCCCCGACGATGTCGCCGTGACGCGCGCCATCGTGCAGGCAGGCAAACTGCTGGACGTGGAGGTCCTCGACCACCTGGTCATCGGTCAGGGGAAGTGGGTGTCGTTGAAGGAACGAGGCTTGGGGTTTGCATAACGCGCGAATGCTACAGGCTCCTCCTCACCCCAAACTCCCGAAACTCCCCCGTTGGGTTCTCCCACTCCACATTTGACTCATCCACCCGCGAAGCGCGTGGACCTTCCCTCATCATCTCGATGAAACGCTCCACCGGGGCGCGCTCCCCCTCTGCGACTGCTTCAACTGTATCCCTGCCCACATTCCGCACCCAGCCCATGACGCCGATTTGCCGCGCATAATATTCCACGTGAGCGCGAAAACCAACCCCCTGCACGCGTCCCTTGACCCATACATGGGCGCGAACCCGTTCAGATTTATCGTCCATCAGAATTTCCCTTTCCTCGCAAAACGCCGAGAGTGCCCATCAACGGGAAAAGTATAACCAGACACAGCAATACCAGATATGGCGCAAGCGCCTCCAACGTGGAGGTCAAACTGCCTTGCCCCAGCACGTTCACCCGCCAGTCGCGCTCCAGTTTGACGAGTGTGACGCCAAACGCGCGTTCGGGTCCGCGTTCGCAATCCACACCGCTGGCATAGGTGCGGGCAAGAGTCATTAAGCCATCCGCGCCATACACGCCGCGCAGGTAGTTGGTAAAGGATCGGGATTGGGCATAAGCGAGAAACGCCGAATCCGCCTGAGAGGAGAATGAAGCGCACAAGTCCCGCATGGACATGAGCGCATCGCGTGCGGCGGCATCTGCCAGAACCCTGTCATAATCGGGATTCGGGTAAACCTCCGCCAATGCCGCCATACCCTCCCTCAGCCAGGCGGGGATGTTTCGATAGCCCGCGCCGATATGACGCGCTGTAAGGATGTGCATGAGTTCATGCGGGATGCGTTGTTCCATGAGGAGGCTCTGATGGGCGCCCGCCTCAACCGCGACTGTGAGCACGCCCGCCGCCGAATCGGCATGACCCACCGCCCAAACCTCTGCGCCGGGGAGCGCGCCGTGCAGATCGCTTTCGCTCGCGTAGAGGAAGATATCAATGGGTTGTGAAAGGTCGGGGTCAAAAAAGACGCGGACATTCTGAAGCCCCGCCTGCGCGGCGTTCAACGCGGCGAGACCGAATGAGTCATCGGCGTTGTACCAGTGGATTCGGAGCGGATCCGCCCCGAGGCTCCGCCAGGCAAAGCGATTGTCGTCGTAGCGAACGGAGCCTGCCGCGCTCTGGACAACGCCGCCATCGGCGAGAGTCAGTTCGTACCGCCACAACAGAGTGGTAAACGGACGCAGGGCGTTCTGCCGCGCCTCGAAGCGGAATTCGGAGACGCCGTTCGCATCGAAGGTCACAGGCTGGGAATAGGTGACTCCCCGGGCAGAATCATAGATGAAGAGGGATGCCCTCTGAAGCGGAATCGGCGCTTTGAGCCTTGCCGTGAAGGTAACGCTTTCCCCAAATTGGACAGAGGCGGCAAGTTCCATGTCAACGGTTGTTTGGGCGCGCACGGGTTCCCCGCCCAGAAGCACCATGGCAAGCAGAAAGATCAAAACAAAACCGACTACGCGCATCTCAATTCCCCAGAAACACCAGCAACAGCGTCAACGTGAGCGGGCTGAGCAGAGTACAGACGAACACCGCCGCCGCGATGAGTTTCGCATCGAGTTGGTATTCCGCCGCCAGCACCGTGGCGCTGACCATGCTCGGCATCGAAGCCTGAGTCACGGCGCCCTGACGAGCAAAGCCCCGAAGGCCGAACAGCACGGCAAGCCCCAGCCCGATGAGCGGCGCGGCAAACAGGCGCAATCCCACGCTAAGCGAAAGTGCGCGGCGATTGCCCGACAAGACCACATCCGTCATCTGCACGCCCAGCAGGACGAGCATGAGAGGAATGGTTCCGCCTGCGGCAAGGTCCACGGCACGACTGACCGGCGCGGGGATGGCGATCCCAAACTCGATGACCAGCGCGGCGAGCAGCACCGCGTACAGCGTGGGCAGTTTGAGCAGTCCTATCAGGGACTCTTTGAGGTTCATGTGCCCCAGCGATGCAATGAGGACTCCGACGGTATAGAACATGAAGGTGGTGGTGATGAAATACACACCCGCGTACGACAGCGCCTTTTCGCCAAACGCAAACGCCACCAGCGGAAGCCCATAGTTGCCTGTATTGGCGAACATGGTGGTGATGACGACGGCAGTCAGAGCGGGACGTTCCAGTTTCAGAAAATTGCCAAACAGGAATGCCAGCGCGCCCATGAGCAGCACGATCGTGACTGTAAAGCCGATCACCGAGGCGGCTTCATTCCACTCGAGCTGATTCTTGACGAGCAGGTCGAAGATCAGCACCGGACTGAAGACGTAGAAAACCACCCGCCCCAGACTGCGCGCGTCCACATGCAGAAGTTTACCGAGCGTGAAGCCCGCGCCGCCGAGCAGGAGAATCGGAAGGATGTTGTTGGCAAACGTGTTTGCGAGTATGAAAAGCGACATCGGTCAACCGTCAAAAGAAAATCACGGAGATTATACCGTCTCCGTGATTTATGCCGTGCGCACATCGGTTCGGGCGAATCCACCTGCCCTATTGTTCTTCCTCATCGTTTTCTTCAATCTCTGCAAGGTCCTCGAGGTCGTCAGGGTTAATGGACAACAACTCGAATCGGTCAAGGTCCTCGGTAAAGGCAAGGTTGTCGAGCGCGTCTTCAAGAAACTCGATCAGCTCCTCGTCCTCCGTCTGATCGAGCAGGGCTTCGAGGTAGGTCTGCACATCCTCCCCGCCGATCTGCGAAAGCGACCAGATGGCGGCAGTCATGACTTCGCCGTCGTCCTCGTTCTCCAGCATGCGCAGGAGCGGCAGGCGCGCCGATTTCAATGCCAGCATGCCCGCGCTTTGCACGGCGGCTTTGCGGATTTTCAAATTGTCGTTCAGCATCGAGCGCAGGACGCGGTCTTCCCAGCGGTCATCGGCGGAACGTCCCATCGCAATCAGGGCGCTCACTTTCCAATCCATGCCGCTTTCGAAAGCAGACTCGATCAATTCGACGACTGCGGGATTCGACGACCAGCCCAGCGACTCGAGGGCGCGGCGTCGGACTTTCGCTTCCTTCTCCCCTCGGGCTGATTCCAGCAAAGCGGCATGGACCTCTCCGTAGGTTTCTTCTGCAATCTCCTCCAGTTCGCCGAGATCTACGAATACATTGAGAGCATTCGCCGCCTCCGCGCGAACGTTGACATCGGGATCGGTCCTCAACATGGCAAGGTAAGCCGGGACGAGTTTGAGATCGTCGCACGCTTCGTGGTCGAGCAGGCGGATGGCTCTTACACGGACAGCCGCATCGGGGTCGTCCAGGATGGAACGCGCGAAGTCGTCGAAACTGACGAGGGTATCGCTGTCAGCCAGAGACAAAAGCCCGTCGAGGAGGGACAACTTCCGATCCGGTTTGACGCGTGGCCAAAGGTCCATGAGGGTTTTGAGTTCAAGCGGCGAAATGTCCGAGAAATGTTTCAAATAGCGGCGCGGGAAATCCTTCGCCGGGGCGAGTAAAGAGTCTAAAACGGTTTGAAAGGAAACGGTCTGTTCGTTCATAGCTATTCGGTTTACGTGATCGCCTGCATAAGTTGCCGACCTTCGAGAACGCCTCTGACGCGGGGCGTATTGTGCGCGCTTTAGCGCACTGCTGCAAGAGGCTTACGGAAAGATGGTCGAAATGGGGTCAATGAAATCGCGAACATTGACATAGATCATGAGCACCAGCAAAAAGGTCATGCCCACGCCGTGCACGAGGTTTTCGAAGTGATGGGACAAGCGGCGGCGGAGGATGAGTTCCGGCAGGACGAAGAGAATGCGTCCGCCGTCGAGGGCGGGGAAGGGAAAGAGATTGAAAACGCCAAGGCTGATGGAGAGTGCGGCGATGATTTCGAGAACCGGAATGTACCAGTAAAAGGGACGCGTGGGCGTGGCGGTTTCGCTGGCTTCGATTCCCTGTTGGATGCTCTCCCCCATGATATCGTAGATGCCTTTCAAACCGATCAGGCGGGTTTGTTCGGCGGGCAGGGATCCGCGCAGAATTTTTGCGGGCATTGAGAGGAGGGCATAGATGTTTCGGCCGGCGTATTTGACGCCCCACTGCAAATCTTCGACGGGGGAGGAGGTGGTCTTGTAGGGTAGTCCCAGACCGACTCCGATCATGATGCGGTTCTGTTCTTCGACAAAACGCGGTATGACCGACAGGGAAACCTGTTGCCCGTTCCGATCCATCAGGAAATTAATGGAGGTTTCTTCGTTTGCGCCGACGATGGCGCTCAGGTCTTCATAACTGGCGATGGGTTCTCCGTTACCGCTGATGAAGATATCGCCGCTCTTCAAGCCAGCCTGTTCGGCGGGGGAATTGGGAAAGACGGCAGTGACCAGCACTTTTTCGAAATCGTAAGCGCCGACGCGCGAAACGATGAAACTGTAGATCAACAGGGCAGTCACCAGGTTCATGAGAGGACCGGCGGTAAGCACGAAAAGTCGTTTCCACGGCGCGGCGGCGGCAAGTCCGCCTGTCACGTTGGGGTCGTTTTCGCCTTTCGGGCGGACGAACCCGCCAAGAGGAAGCCAGTTAAGTGTGAAGCGTGTGCCGGCATGAATGTCCGAGATGACTTCGTTCAATTGTGTCATTCCGTCCGTCCTGCCTGCTTTGATCAATCGTTTTACGGCAGCCGGCTTCTCTGCACTGCCTGCCAATACGGGCTCGCCGGTTCGGGTGCGAGTCTGCCGCCGTTCTTCGAACACAACCGCTTCGATGGAACGTAGAACGAGGCGTCCATCCGTCTCGTCTACGGTGATTTTCACTTCCCGATCGAGCAATTCGCTCCACAGCACGGGCATGCGGAAATTGGCGGGGATTTCGATCCGTTTGCCGCTTCGCAAAAAGAAATATCCTTTGCTACTCCAGAACTCAATCGCTCCCGGGGTGGGAAAACCGATGCCGAATTCCTCCACCTCCACCCCGACCATGCGCGCAGCGAGGAAATGCCCCAGTTCGTGTACGACGACCATCCCACCGAAAGCCAGGATGAAGATCGCCAATTGCAACGCGGTTTCATTCATTCTTTTTTTCCTTTGCAAGTCATTATATCGCCTTTTGGAAGGACGACACGGCAAGGTGAGATATTTCTAACTTCCGGAGTACAATGAGCCGGACGGGCTAAAAACCCCGCATGCATCCCATTCTCCCACCGCAAGGAGCACAGATTACATGAGAGAGACTTGTATTTTTTGCCGGATCGTTTCGAATGAAGCCCGGGCGGCAATCGTGTACCGCGACGAACAGGTGACCGCTTTCCGCGATATTCACCCGGTCGCGCCGACTCACATACTGGTTGTGCCGAACCGGCATATCGAATCGGTCAACGCGCTCGAGGCGGAGGACGAGCGGTTGATGGGACATCTGTTTATCGTTGCCGGAAAACTCGCCAGGGAGGAGGGGATTGATCGAGGCGGGTATCGCTTGATCGTCAACACCGGGGCGGACGGCGGGCAAACCGTCTTTCACCTTCATGTACACTTGATCGGCGGGCAAAGAATGATGCATCCGATGGGGTGATGTCCCGCCGGGTAGAAGGGCGGTTCCGGGTAGACCTCGGCGTTATATTTGATCTCTTGCATACGTCAGCCGACGTTACACTTGCCCTCTCGCTTCGCTTCGGGGATGCTTCGCCATGGCAGGCAAGCGCCAAGGGAGAACGTCTCTTAGGCGAAGGCGTATTGTGCGCCCTCTGGCGCGCTTGCAAGAGGTTTATTTTATTTTTTTGCCAGGGGGCTTCCGGCAAGTTTGTTTTTCGGCTGGTTGGATCGGTATGCCAGATAAGCCAGCCCAATGCCGCTCAACAACAGGATCAGACCAAATATGCCCAGAGCGGGAGAACGGCTGCCGCCCTGTGCCGTTGCCGCCGGTTCCCCCGAGGGAAGGGTTTTGGATTGCGCGCCGAAATCCACGGAGGCGCGGTCGCCGGCTTTGACATCCAACGTGTAGCTCAGGGACATGGTCGGGTTGTAACCATCGGGGATCGCCATGCTGATGTTGTATTTACCAGCCGGGACATTTTTAAAGCACGAGCGAACCGGCTCGACCAGGTCCGGGTCAATCGCCGATGTGGTGTTTTGGGTTTGGGAATAAGAGCCATTCACATTCGTGAGACTGACCGCGCCGCCGTCAATGCCCAACTCGGTTTCCTGGCGGAGAGCGTCGCCGTTTGCATCGTCGAATAACAGGACGCAGACTTCGGTTGTGCCGGTAAACGGCGTGGGGGTGACAGCGGGAGGTGTGGGTGTAAGAGCGGCTTCGGCTGTGGGTTCGGTCACCGGGGCGGCAAGACCCACGATGAGTTGCAGTCCGACGGTCAGGGTGCAGTCTTCGTCCAGGCGGGTGTTGAATTGTCGCAGTTGCTGAACGGTAATGCCGTGTTTAAACGCGACGCTGGAACAGTTATCCCCTTCGACCACAAGGTAGAGAATGCGACCATCCGGTTCGGGGGTGGCGGTGACAAAACCCTGCAAATCCGGCGCGGCGTTTGCGCTGCGGAAGGGCAATGCCGCACCGAACAGAAGGATTCCAAGAAAAAACAATCCGAGAAGAAAAGTGTTCCGATTTTTCATCGGCGGGGATTATAACATTCCAAACCCAATCATTGCTCCCAACGATACGGTTCGAGCGTAGGATGTGCTGGTAGGGGGCGGCTAATACAGAATCTCCCGGTTTGCCCGTTCGATTTCCTCATGGATTCTTTTGACTTCCTCCTTCATCTCGATGGAAACACCGGCGGTCTGCGGGATGAATTTGACCAAATCCCGCGCCTGACGCAGCAGGTCTTTGACGCTGGCAATGTAGGAAAAATCGCTTTTGCCCAATCCCGTTGAAGGAACCGGGAGTTGGCGGGCTTGTTGAATCAATTGACGGGCGCGAGCGATGCGTTCCGCGGCAGGAATGAGTTTTGCCATGCCGATCTCCTTGTCGTCGTTATTATAACTTCCGGCAGGCGGTTTGGAATTTCGATTCGCGGAAAGGCTGTGTCAGCGCGAGAGCATGCCAGAACGCCGCTCCTACCTCGCCAGCGAAATGAACACATCCTCCAGCGTTGGCTCGCCGACAACGATATCGCGCACATTTATATTCAGCCGTTTCAATGCTTTCAACAAATCCTCTTTCTTCGTTCCTCGTTCCGTGATTGTCCGCAAGTGATCACCAGCCAAACCCACACGCAATATGCCTTCAATGCGGCTTTGTGCGGCTACATCAAACAGGAACTGCTCAAAGGCGACACCAAACTCAATCACTTTGCTCTCAAGTCCAAACTCTACTTGCGCGCCATTCAATCTGCCTTTGCCGCTTTGCGGGAACTCAATCCCGTTCGATTGGCTGCGTAAGGTGAGTTAGGTAATTGAGATTAACCTGAATAGTTAACTGCACTTTCGCCAATTTTGTTTAACCGCCATATATGGTGGCAGGAAAGGTGTCAAAGCACCAAATATGGCGGCTTTCTCCCCGAAAATTTCGCATAAACCATAAAAAGGCGAAACTACAGTAGTTAAGAAACAAGACTCGAATCTAAATCTGGTTTGCTTTAGGGTATTCCGCCATAGACACTTGTATTAAAGTACATATGATTATATGGCCACTTATAGAAATCATGGCTGCCACCTGAATAACCAACTCGTCCGCCAGCAGGAGTACAAGGTGGCTTCTGTATTGTCATTGCTGCATAGTATAAAGATGTATAGTGTCGGACTCCCCCGTATGTTGTCGTTCCCCACAACACATTACCATTACAGAAATGTTTGGCATTCCACCACCCATAGCCAATGTCATCCATATTTGTGGACGGATTTACGGTTTTGCTTGTAATAGTGGGAGACCAGTACGATCCAGTGCTATTGACAACATTATGAAGTCCTCGAGCATATGTCAAGCAATTACTGGAATATGGATAACAGAAGTCATCTGCCTTTGCCACATATATGCTCGTTATACCTAATGTAAGAATCACCGCAAGCCCAAGCAGGATTTTTGTTTTTGTGTTCATTTTTGCATTCCCTGATCAAGATAGTTCAAAATTTCAGCAGGAGGAGTAGCAACCTGTTCGAAAGTTAAAACCTCTACCATACTGCTCTTGCGTTGAGACCCATCCTGAAAATTAACTATGGTTTGATATAGTTCAACCTGTCCATCCTCATTATAGAAGGCTTGAGTGTCAATCGAAACAACTTCATTGTTGAACTCTAAAAATTTAAAGGGTCTTGTATATTTTTCTTCTGCACTGTACTTAATTAGTTCTTTGCCCTTTATGTTTTCAGTTGTTTTCTTTAATTCATTTTTGAGCCTATCGGCAACCTCTGGAAAGCCAAAATCAAGGGTGTAGATCAAATTGTCCGGGGCGGGAATTATGTTGCCAAAGGTAAGATTGAACCAGGCTTTGTCCTTCAAAACAGAGACCTGTATAATCTCATCGCTAATACTCCGTTGAAGGAAAATTCCCTTTACTTCCTGACCTTGACCATCCAGGAGAATCCAATCTTCCGTGATAAAGTCGTTTGGCGCTGGTTGTCCATCAGGTCTTGTGTTTTCTATATCGTTGTCAAAAGTTTGATGCATTACTACATGGATCCACCCAGCCTTTTGATGTGTATTTGCCCATTTATCTGAAAGCGCACGAACCTGTTCAGATAAAGCAAGTTGTTCCTGCACATTCTCTGGCGAGATATTCTGTACCTGAACAATTAGAGGCGGTTCATTGCCTGCTGGCAATTCTGATGCCGCAGTCACGTTTGAGTGTCGAACAAACACAGCAACGCCAAAGATGAAAAACATTGTTAGTAGCGTCCATAACCAATTTTGCTTCTTCATAATATGCAACTCCTTTTTAATGAACTTGGCTGACAGATTTATTTTATTCATCCTGGCATTGCTTGTCCCTGGAATAAATACCAGTCTTTTCACTGGTATTTATTCCAGGTCCTTCGGGAAGTACTTTTGATACCAAGCGGCTGCTTCATGCCGCGATTCGACATCCAATCTGTCAAAAATGGCTGAGACGTGATAAGCGACCGTTTTAAGTGTTACTCCCACTCGCTTTGCAATTGCTTTATTGCTTAATCCTTTCTCCATCAATAAAAGGACTTCACGCTCGCGTTCGGTCAGTTTTTCCCATTTTTCGCCCGCTTCCTTCTTCCAGTTTCTCGCCCTGATAAGTTGTTCATTTGTAATCAGATATTCCCCGTGTGCCGCGCGGCGAATTGCTTCGATCAACTGCTCCGCCCGCGACTCTTTATCCAAAAAGCCAACCGCGCCTGCCTCCATCATGCTCGCAAGGTAGGCGTCCCGGTCATGGGCAGTCAGCACCAATGTGATCGTTTCGGGGTAATTTTCACGCGCCCATTTTTCAAATGCTAAAGGGGAGAAATTGGGCATTTTCAAATCGAGCAGGATGATTTTGGGGCGTAATTCATCGAGCAATTTTTCCGCCTCTTCACCGCTCCCCGCCTCGCCAATGACATAAATATCAGGCGTTTTCTCCAGTATTGCACGAACTCCCGCCCGTAATGGCGGATGGTCGTCCACAATCAATACGGAAATTTTCTTTTCAGTGTGTTTCGACATGGGCTACCTCCATCGTCTTATCTATACACTATGGAGTAATTTTATATCCCCCCCCCCCTAAATCTGTCAATCCAACTTTTCTACCTCGCCAGCGAAATGAACACATCCTCCAGCGTTGGCTCGCCGACGACGATCTCGCGCACATTTACATTCCTCCCTTTCAATTTTTTCAACAAATCCTCTTTCTTCGTTCCTCGTTCCGTGATTGTCCGCAAGTGATCACCAGCCAAACCCACACGCAATATACCTTCAATATCAGGCAAAACCTCCAGCCCTGCCTCCAATGGCTCAACATACACCTCCCACACATCGCCGGGGATGATGTCGCGTTTCAGGTTGGAGGGGGTGTCCATCGCCAGCAGTTTGCCGTCACGCATGATGCCGACGCGCTCGCAGTATTCGGCTTCGTCCATGTAGTGGGTGGTGACGAGGATGGTCACGCCGCTATCGGCGAGTTCGTAGATCAGGTCCCAGAAGGCGCGGCGGGCAGTGGGGTCCACGCCGGAGGTGGGTTCGTCGAGGAAGAGCAGTTTCGGTTCATGCACCAACGCGATGCCCAGCGCCAGTCTCTGCCGCCAGCCCGCCGAGAGCGAACGCGTCCGCGTGGCTTCATGTCCACGAAGCCCGACCCGTTCGAGGGTATGAGAGATGCGGGCTTTGTCCGTGATGCCATACACGCCGCCGTAAAACGTCAGGTTTTCGAGCACGGTTAAATCGTCGTAGATCGCAAACTTCTGCGACATGTACCCCACGCGTGAGCGCACCTGTTCGCTTTGTTGGAATGCGTCGAATCCCAGCACGGTTGCTTTGCCTTCATTGGGTTCGAGCAGACCGAGAAGCATGCGAATCGTCGTCGTTTTGCCCGAACCGTTCGGACCGAGGTAGCCCGCTACTTCGCCCGCGCGCACCTCAAAACTGATGTGATCCACCGCGACGAAATCGCCGAAGCGCCGCGTTAAATGTTCGACTTTGATGATTGGTTCGCTCATTTGGACTCCGATAACGCGATAAACACATCTTCGAGGACGGGCGGCACAGCGCGGAGTTCATCCACCCGACCACCCTCGCTTCGTATCTTCGACGTGAGCCTGCGCAAAACATCTTGAGCCTTACCCTCTCCGACGCGGATGTGCAGCCTGTCGCCGAACGCCTGCACGTCTTCGACATCGTCATCCTGATGCGCGATGCGCCGAAGGAGGTTCAACGGCGAGCCGCGCAGTTCGAGCACGCGTCCATTCAGGCGGGCGCGCAGATTGGAGGGCGTGTCTTCGGCGATGAGTTTTCCGGTCTTCATGAAGCCTACACGGTGACAGCGCGAGGCTTCGTCCATGTAGGGGGTGGAGATGAGGACGCTGACCTCCACCCCCCCCTCTTTCTCTCCCTTCAAATGCTCCGAATGTAGGGGGGCTGATACCAACTTGATGATCAACTGCCAGAAATCCTGCCGCGTGACAGGGTCAACGCCTGTGGTGGGTTCATCGAGGAGGAGAACTTTCGGGCGAGTCACAAGAGCGGACGCCAGTCCTAGTTTCTGTTTCATGCCTCCTGAAAGTTGACCTGCTTTCCGTTCGGTGAATTTTTCAAGCCCGACGAATTCGAGAATCTCCATCGAGCGCGGAAGCCATTCGTTGGGTTTCAGCCCGCGCACTTCGGCGAAGAAGCGGATGTTTTCCAGCACGGTCAAATCTTCGTACATGGAAAATCTCTGCGAGAGGTAGCCGAATTGCGAGCGCGCCTGTTCGGTTTGTTTGTTGATGTTGTAGCCGCAGATGTTCACTTCGCCCGCGTCCGCTTTGAGCGCGCCGACGAGGAGACGGATGGTGGTGGTCTTCCCGGCTCCGTCCGCGCCGACCAAACCGTAGATTTCACCGGACTTGATTTGGAGGGAAACACCATCCACCGCGTGGACATCACCGAAGGATTTTTTGAGGTTGGCAGCTTCCACAAGCGTTGGAACGTTGGAATGTTCGAACGTCAAAACGTTAGACTTCATATTCTAGACCATCTTCGCGGACACGGCGCGGCTGAGGATGTGTATCAAGATAATCCATAAAACGAGCAATCTGACGGGACGATTTATCGGCAAGATCAAATACCCGATTGAATTGCTCCTGCGTCAAGTATTTCAAGTCAAGGGCAATGTACAACTGACAACGGACTTCGCCAGCGGAAGCCTTCGAGCGCCCCAGGTATTCAAGGTATTGCGCCTGTGTTCGACTCTCAAAGCCTTCTGCGATGTTGCTCATAATTGAAACGGAGGCTCGTTGAATCTGATTCTTCAAGCCAAAATCTTTTGCAAATTGGCCTTGTTCTGTAAGGGCGTAAACCATTCGAGTGAGTTCTCTCGCGGTCTTCCACGCTTCTATATCTTCAAAACGCGTAATCGTGGGCATAGCGCCTCCTTGAGCAGAACATTCCAACGTTTGAACGTTTTAACGTGAGAACGTTACATCCGCCGGCATGCCGATTTTCAGTTTGCCGTCAGGGTCGGTCACTTTCAACTTCACCGCGAAGACGGTCGAACTGCGCCCTTCCACGGTTTGGACGTTGCGCGGGGTGAATTCGGCTTTGTCGGCAATGTGGATGATCTCGGCGTCGAAGACGGGACTTTCACCGGTGGCAACGTCAATGGTGACGGAGGCGGACTGCCCGAGGCGGATTTCGTTGAGGCGCGGTTCGGGGACATAAACGGTAATCGTCAATTCGCTGAGGTTTGCCATGGTCAACGCCACCGCGCCGGGCTGGAGGAACTCGCCCGGTTCGACAGTGCGCGTCAGGACGACTCCGTCCATCGGCGCATAGAGTGTGAGTTTGGATATTTGCATATCGAGCAGGGCAAGGTTCGCTTCGGCAGTTTTCACCGCGGCTTGGGCTTGCTCCATGGCGGCTTTTGCCTGCTCGAGGGCTTTTTCGGCGGTGAGGACGGCAGGCGAGTCCAGTCCCGTTTGGAGGGCGTGGAGGTTATCTACAGCGGTGTCGTAGAGTTCCTGTGCAATGACCAGATTGGAGCGGGCTTCGAGGAGGTCAGCCGCGGCATCGGTGGAGAGGGCATCATTGTAAGCCTGCTGTGCGTCCTCCAATGCGAGTTCGGCGTCGTCGAGGACGATCTCCGCGGCGTCGCGTAATTTCTGGCTGTCGGAGGCGCCGGAGGTTTTGTCGTAGACGGCTTTGGCGTTTTGGAAGGCAAGGCGCGCCTGGGCGAGCGCCGCTTCGGTCTCGATGAATTGGGCGCCGCCCTCGGTTGACTGCAGGTCATTCAGGTTCTTGTGCGCTTCCTCCAACTTTGCGAAGGCGGCGTCCACTTCGGATTGCGCGGCGGCGAGGCGCTCCGCTGTGGAGAAATACCAGACGGGCTGGTCGAATTCGCCAGGCTTGGGTACGCGCCAGATCAGCGTACGCGTGGCGGCTTCCTGGGCAATGACATTGGTGAGGGTGACATCGTATTGTTGTTGGGCAACGGCGTAGGCGGCGGAGGCGGTGTGGAGGGCGGCTTTGGCAGAGTCGAGCTGGGAGGAGGCAACGGCGCGTTGGGCAGTCAGCAGGCTGTCGTCGAGGGAAAGAAGCGGGTCTCCCTTCCGAACGGCTTGACCCTGCTCGACGAGCACATCCTTCACTTTGCCCGCCATCTCGGGCGCGAGGGTGACCTGAGTTGCTTCAATGGTTCCCGAGGCTTTGAGCGCGCCGTTTTCTTCGGGCGCGAGGGAACGAAAGGCGTAATAAAGAATCGTTGAGAGAAGTAACAAAACGACAACGATACGGACGGCAAGAGGCGGTTTGTGCATGTTGAACTCCTTGACTCCCTCTCCCGGTGGGAGAGGGTTGGGGTGAGGGTTAGTCGAGTCGTTTTCTAAAGCGCAGTACGGCGAGGGTCATGATGCCGACGGCGAAGAGGGTCATGGCGAGGACGTCGGTCTGGATGGTTTCGAGACCCACGCCTTTGAGCAGAAGCGAACGGATGATGACGAGGTAATAGCGCAGGGGCATGAGGTAGGAAAGCGCGCGTAAAAAAGCGGGCATGGCTTCGAGCGGAAAGAAAAAGCCCGAGAGGAAAATGCTCGGCAGGAGCGTCATCCACACCGTGAGCATGGCTTCCTGCTGGGTATTGGCGACGGTGGAGGCGAACAGGCCGATGCCGAGACCCGTGACGAGGAAGATGCCCGACATGAGGAGGATGAGTCCGAGGTCGCCGCGGATGGGCACGCCGAACCACCAGTGACCGATGGCCAGGACTTCGATGGTGTTGAAGAAACCGAGGATGACATAAGGCATGAGTTTGCCGACGATGAGTTCCCACGGGCGGATGGGCGTGACGATGAGCTGTTCGATGGTGCCGCGCTCGCGTTCGCGCACCACCGAGGTGGCGGTGAGGATGGCCGCGATGGCATAGAGAATCATGCCGATCACGCCGGGGATCATGAAGTGCGCGCTGACCATGTCCGGGTTGTACCAGACAGTGGTATGAACGGTGACAGGCTGCTGGACACGCAGGTTCATCCCTGTACGCGCGAAGGTTTCGCTGAGCAGGTCAATGGCGTGCGCCTGGCTGATCAGTTGCGCGGCCGAGAGTGCAGTGGAGGCGCTGGTCGGGTCCGAGCCGTCGAGAATGAAGGCGACCTGGGCGTTTCCCTCCGCGAGGCGCTGGGCATAATCGGGCGGGATGATGACGGCGGCGCGCGCGTCGCCGCGCGAGATGAGCGTTTCGATCTCCGTCTCGGACTGAACGTCGTAGGCGATGCGGAAGTAGTCCGCGGCGCGGTACGAATCGAGCAGGGCGCGCGATTCGGGACTGCGGCTCTGGTCGAGAACGGCGAGGGGAATGTTGCGCACGTCGCTGGTGGCGGAGTAACCCAACAGGAATAATTGCATGATCGGGATGATCAGGATCATGATCAGCGTGCGTGTGTCGCGGCCGATCTGGATGAATTCCTTGCGGATGATGGAGAGCAGGCGTGAGTTCATGAGGACTCCGAAGGCTTGAGTATGCCGTGTAAAAAAATATCGGTATAGGCACCCGCCGCGTCCTTTGGCATGAGATGACTGATGGGCGAATTGGCAATGACCATTTCCGTCACAAAATAGGAAATAATCATGCCAAAGAAGGAACGCATGAGCATGGCGGGGCTGGTCACACGCAGACTTTTGTAATTCTTGATAATCTTCTCGAAGACGGGCAGGATCTTGGGGGCAATTTCGCGCAGCATCACCGACCCATGCCTGCCTTTGAATTCGACCAGTTCGATGAACATCAGGTTGATGAAATCGGGCTGCTTCCCCAATTCTTCGATAACAATCCGAAAGGCGTTGCTGAAAAATTCATCTGCGGTCTCCCCCTCCACGGCAAGGATGAGCGGCAGAATTTTCCGATAGGGGTGCTGGTCAATGATGATGGCTTCGAAGATTTCATCCTTGCTGGCAAAATGATTATAGATGCCGCCCAGCGCCAGCCCGGCGCGCTCGGCGATCTGCCGCATGGAGGTGGCGTGATAGCCCTGCTCCATAAACAAGGCAATGGCGGCGTTTTCAATGGTGAGGCGGGTACGTTCTCCTTTTGTGAGCGTTTCTTCAGGCATAATTTCTCTCTTCGCAAAATGAACGAACGTTCGTTTATTTTATTCGTTTTGAGAAAACTGTCAAGGGAAAGGATCAACCGTCCCTGCGAAGGAAGCGGAAAAGTCGAATGCTGGAGTGAGTCCACTGCAAAAACCAACCGCAGAGAACGCCGAGAGCGCAGAGCGCTTCATTAGTATATCTCCGCGTACTCTGCGGTCTCGGCGGTAAAACTGCCTTTTTGCAGTGGAGTCTGGAGTAGAATCACAGCCATGCTCCCCCTCTCCAAAGTCGAACAGCTCAGCCGCAGGCATCTGCGTTATAACGTCATCGTCAATCTGGCCGATGGCGGTTTTTTTGGACTTGCGCTGGGTTTCGCCTCCTTCGGGACCATTTTGCCGCTCTTTGTCGCCTCGATGACCGATTCAGCCACCCTGATCGGACTCGTCCCTGCGATTCACGCGGCGGGATGGCTGCTGCCGCAGTTGTTTACGGCTGCCCATACATCGCGTTTGCGAAGATATAAAAAGACAGTGTTGCTCAACACCATTCACGAACGGCTTCCATTTTTGGGCTTCGCCATTGTTGCGCTGATTCTGCCGGCGATAGGAGTGCAGGCGGGGCTGATTCTCACGTTTCTTCTGCTCACCTGGCAGGGACTGGGCGGCGGCTTCACCGCCAACGCCTGGACCAGCATGATTTCAAAAATCATCCCTTCCGATTACCGCGGCACGTTTTTCGGCATGCAAGCCGCAGTGGCAAACCTGTTCATCAGCGGCGCAGCGGTAGGAGCGGGCTACCTGCTCGATTGGTACGAGGCGCCGCTCAACTTCGTATACTGCTTCCTGATTGCCACGCTTTTCTTCACCATCTCGTGGTTTGCGCTTGCACTCACACGCGAACCGACAGACTACGACAAAGTGATCGAGGAGAAACCTTCCCCTTTCTGGCACGGAACCTTGAGCATCCTGGGCGGCAATCCCAACTTTCGCTGGTTCCTCGCGGCGCGTTTCCTCTCACAATTCGCCACCATGGGCTTCTCGTTCTATATTGTCTATGCCCTGCGCCGCTTCAACGCCGACGCTGTTGTCCTCGGTTATCTCACAGCCACTCTCACCATCACGCAGACCGCCGCCAACGTGGGCATGGGCTGGCTGGGCGACCGCATCGGACACCGCGCCATGCTCATCCTCGGCGCGGCGTCGGCGATGTTGAGTTCCCTGCTGGCATGGTTCGCACAGTCGCTTGCCTGGTTCTTCCCCATCTTCATCCTTGCGGCGCTCGCCAACGTCTCCATCTGGACGAACGGCATGACCATGGCAACCACCTTCAGCGGAGAAAAAGAGCGTCCCTTCTACATTGGGCTGGCGCAAACGCTCACCGCGCCCGCCACCATCATCGCCCCGCTCATCGGCGGCTGGGTTGCAGATACAGGCGGCTTTTCTTACACCTTTGGGCTTTCGGCTGTTTTGTCTGCGGCAATGACAGCAATGTTCATCTTTCTGGTCAAAGACCCGCATAAAATCCCGATGACAGACCACAGACCATAGACCACTTCACCGTCTGTCGTCCGTCGTCCACAGTCATATCAAGGAGAACCCATGACGCTACTTCAGGAAAAAGCGCAACAAGCCATTGACATCCTCCAAGAGCAACAAAGCGACGTGTGGCTTACATTCGTCCGCGAGACCAGCGGCGTGCGCGACCCTGTTCTCGATTTTCTCATCGGACCCAACGACCTTACCTGGCAATCGGCGCTCCTCTTCACCCGCAAAGGGAACAAAATCGCCATCCTCGGCAATCTCGAAAAAGAAACGATTGCCCGACTCGGCGTTTTCGACGACATCCTCGGCTACGATTCCGCCATCAGCGACCTTCTGCGCGAAACCCTCGCCCGCCTCAACCCCGACCGAATTGCCGTCAACACCTCGAGGAACAACGTCCACGCTGACGGCTTGACTCACGCCATGTACGAAATCCTGCGCGGCTACCTCAAAGACACGCCCTACGCTGACCGCCTCGTCAGCGCCGAACCCGTCATCAACGCCTTGCGCGGACGGAAAACCCCAACCGAACTGGCGCGCATCAAACGAGCCATCGAAATCACCGACGAAATCTACCAAAAGACCTTCGACTTCATCAAAGTCGGCATGACCGAGATTGAAGTCGGCGAATACATGCAAAAACTGGCACGTGAATATGGCGTCGGGCTGGCTTGGTCGGCGGAGGGTTGCCCTGCGGTGAATTCAGGTCCAAACTCCCCCATTGGGCACAGCGGACCCACCGACATTAAAATCGAACGCGGACATCTCATCCATTTTGATTTTGGCGTGAAATACGAAGACTACTGCTCAGACATTCAGCGCGTCTGTTACGTTCTGCGCGAAGGCGAAAGCGAAGCGCCGCCCGAAGTCCAGCGCGGCTTTCTGACGATTCGCACCGCTATCGAAAAAGCACGCGCAGCGATGAAGGCGGGCGTGACGGGCAACTCGATTGATGTGATCGCGCGCGAGATCGTAACCGACGCCGGCTACCCGGAATACAAATATGCGCTCGGTCACCAACTGGGACGTGTCGCCCATGACGGCGGCGCGCTGCTTGGTCCGCTGTGGGAGAAATACGGCGACTCGCCCAACCAAAAACTGGAAGTGGGACAGGTCTTCACCATCGAACCGGGGCTGGCGGTGACAGGTTACGGCTACATCGGTTTGGAAGAGGATGTAGTGATAACTGAAGACGGAGCGGAATATTTCACCGAACCGCAGAGAGAGATTGTGTTGATTCGAAGGTAAACGACCGTAGACCGTGAACAATGATGGCGGTCTACGGTCTATCGTCTGTGGTCAAGAACTATCGGGGAGATAAAAGTCAATTAATCAGTATCAACTGTCAGTTAAGGGAGAGGCGGATAATCCGTCTTCCTTATGACCTCCATCACTGGCTTGTCTTATAATGCCTCACTATACTCGTCGGCGTGAGGTAATCCTATGACACAAGAAGATCCGAGAATTCTTGAATTGCGTAAGATGCGAGCAAAAGCGCTGGAGGGCGGCGGCGCGGAGCGGTTGGCAAAACAAAAAACCAAAGGCAAGTTGACGGCGCGCGAACGCATCGAACTGCTGCTCGACCCGGGAACGTTCAACGAAATCGAGCCGTTCATCACCCATCAGGGCGATGAAATGGGGCTGCTCAAGGAAAAGTTCTACGGCGACGGGGTAATCACCGGCTACGGGCAAATTGACGGACGGACGGTTTACCTGTATTCACAAGATTTCACCATTTATGGCGGGACGTTGAGCGAGATGCAAAGCCACAAAATCTGCCGCGTGATGGACCTGGCGGTGCGCAACGGCGTGCCGTTTATCGCCCTGATCGATTCCGGCGGCGCGCGCATTCAGGAAGGCGTGCGTTCGATGGGCGGTTACGCCGAAATCTTTCGCCGCAACGCGCAGTATTCGGGTGTGGTGCCGCAAATCAGCGTCATGCTCGGACCATGCGCCGGCGGCGCGGCATATTCCCCCGCCCTCACCGACCTGGTCATCATGGTGGAAAAGCAGTCTTTCATGTTTCTCACCGGTCCCGAGGTCATCAAAGCCGTGACAGGCGAAGTGATTGACGCCGAGTCGCTGGGCGGCGCCGACGTGCACATGTCGGTCAGCGGTGTGGCGCATTTGAGCGTGAAGAGCGAACGCGAAGCGCTGCAACTGGCGCGGCATTTTCTTTCTTACCTGCCTTCCAACAACGTGGAAAATCCGCCGTTCGTCAAATCGGACGATGCCCCCCTGCGCATGGACGAATCGCTCAACAGCGTCGTGCCGCTCGACCCAGCTGAGCCGTACATCATGCACCAGGTCATCGAGAAGATCATTGACAAAGGCACGTTCCTCGAGATCCAGCCCGATTGGGCGCGCAACGCCATTGTGGGCTTGGCTCGCATCGGCGGTCACAGCGTGGGCATTGTGGCGCAGGAACCCGCCATCATGGCAGGCGTGATTGACATAGACGCCGCCGATAAAATGACCCGCTTCGTCCGCATGTGCGACTGCTTCAACATCCCGCTGGTGACCTTCGTGGATTCGCCCGGCTTTCTCCCCGGCATCGCGCAGGAGCATGGCGGCATCATCCGTCACGGCGCGAAACTGCTCTACGCCTATTCCGAAGCCACCGTTCCCAAAATCTGCATCATCACCCGCAAGGCATACGGCGGCGCGTATGTGGTCATGTCCAGCAAGTATCTCGGCACTGATGTCACCTATGCGTGGCCCTCTGCCGAAATTGCCGTGCTCGGCGCGGAAGGCGCGGCAAACATTCTCTTCAAGAAGCAAATCGAATCTGCGCCCGATCCCGCTGCCGAACGCAAGCGGCTTGCCGACGAATACCGCGCCAAGTTCAACAACCCCTACTACGCCGCTTCCACCGGCTACGTGGACGACATCATCGAGCCGCGCGAGTCGCGCCCGAAGATCATCGCCGCGCTCTCGGCGCTGCGCGATAAGTACGCTCCCGCCCCGCCCCGCAAGCACGGGAACATTCCGGTGTGAATTACCAATTACCAATTACTCGATCGGTAAATAGTAATTGTTAATTGGGAGGAAACCATGAACAATCTTGCACTCGCCCTCCAAATCACCGCCCTCGGCATGGGACTCGTCTTCAGCGCGATTCTGATTCTGTGGCTGATGATGACTCTGATCACCAGCCTTACCGCCGACAAAGACTCCGCTTCAGACTCACCCAAGCCTGTCTCTGCTTCGGAAACCGAAACCCTCGCCCGAGCCGCCGCCGCGGCAGTGGCGCTGGCAATGGCAGAACAACAGTTATCGTCCGCGCACCCGCTCAAAGACCCGCCGACAGCAATCGTCTCCGCGTGGCAGCTGGGAATGCGGACGCGGCAGATGACACAGAAAGGTATCAGACTTCCGAAGCCTTGAAGAAAATTAACAGATAAGCACCGCAACCGCATAGTTGGCGTTCTCTAACGCCTACGCGCAAAGGCAGCCATGAAATACAACATCACCATTCAAGATAAATCCTACCTGGTCGAAATCGAGGACATCAACGCGCGTCCCGTCATTGCATACGTGGAGGGGATTCGCGTGGAAGTCATTCCAGACACGAATCCGCTTGGGGTGGAGGGCGGCAGGCGCGAGGTCCAGAAAGAAGCGAAGGAAACGCCGTTGATGGATGCGCGCCGCGCCGCGTCCTCTCCGAGCGCAAACGAGTTGACCGCGCCCCTGCCAGGGACCGTCATTGAGGTCTTCGTCAAAGAGGGAGACCTCATCGAGGCGGGACAGGTGGTGGTCATCATCGAGGCGATGAAGATGAAGAACAGCATCCGTTCGACGCGCGCCGGAAAGGTGGCGGAGGTGCTGGTCCGTGCGGGAGATACGGTGGCGCACAAGCAGGCGCTGGTGAGGTTCGCGTAATGAATGTCACTGCGAGCGATTTAAGCGAAGCAGTCTCAAATACTATAGGGATTGCTTCGTCACAAAAACCGTTCCTCGCAATGACATATAGGTGACACATGGATCTTCAATCACTGATACCAGAACTGCTCAAAGGGCTGGCAAATTTCAGCCTCGGCAACGGTGTGATGATCCTTGCCGCGTTGGTTTTGATCTACCTTGCCGTGTTCAAAGAGATCGAGCCTGTGTTGCTGCTCCCCATCGGGTTCGGGTGTCTGTTGGCGAACATTCCGCTGGCAGGCATGACCGCCGCAGAGGGCATCACGGGCGTCCTGTACGAGGCGGGCATCAAAACGGAAATGTTCCCGCTGTTGATCTTCATCGGCGTGGGCGCAATGATTGACTTCAGCCCCTTGCTGGCGCAGCCGCGCATGGTGCTGCTCGGCGCGGCGGGACAGTTCGGCATTTTCGGCACGTTGATACTGGCGATCTGGCTGGGATTTCCCTTGAATCAAGCCGCCTCCATCGGCGTCATCGGCGCCATTGACGGACCGACCTCCATTTTTGTGGCGACGAAACTTGCGCCCGAACTATTGGCGCCGATTGCTGTAGCGGCGTATTCCTACATGAGTCTCATCCCCATCATCCAGCCGCCGCTGATGCGTCTGCTCACCACCCAACGCGAACGCCTGGTGCAAATGGAATACACGCCCAAGCCCATCTCACAGCGCACGCTTATCTTCTTCCCGCTTGTGCTGACTCTCGTGATCGGCTTGCTCGTTCCCGAAGCGACGCCGCTCATTTCCATGCTCATGCTTGGAAACCTGCTGAAAGTTTCGGGGGTGGTGGAACGCCTGAGCAAAGCCGCACAGCACGAGATCATCAACATCTCGACATTATTCCTCGGTCTCGCCATTGGCGCGACGATGACCGCCGCCGATTTTCTCAATCTCGATACGGGCAAAATCATGTTGTTAGGCTTGATTGCCTTTGCGCTCGATACGGTTGCGGGCTTGTTGTTTGGAAAACTGATGTGCGTGCTGAGCGGCTACAAGATCAATCCGCTCATCGGCGCGGCGGGGATTTCCGCGTTCCCCATGGCGGGGCGTCTTGCCGCGAAAACCGCCAATGACGAAGACCCGAACAACTTCATCCTCATGCACGCCATGGGCGCAAACACGGCGGGACAGTTGGGTTCGGTCATTGCAGGCGGGGTGCTGCTGGCGATTGTGAGTAAGTTGGTGTAACCCCCTCCGCCCTTCGGGCACCTCCCCCAAATTCCGCAAACACAATTTTAATCAGCATTCTGCATATACTGCGGAATTTGGGGGAGGCTGGGTGGGGGTCACACGCCCGCAAAATATCCCTCCTCCACCCCCTGCCAGGTTTCCTCGGGCAATTTCATATGCTTCGTCAACAGCGGATGGACTCGCGCCATCTCTTCGTACATCCTCTGCGCCACGCGGCGGATGGAAAAATGCGCGTTGGCGGCGGAACGTAACTGACAGAACGCGTACGCCTCCCGCAAATTGAACTGCGCCAGCACGCGGCGGTTGAATCCGTTCGGGACGACGTATTGGGCAACGGCGGGACTGAACTCGTACAACTTCTCGAACATCCGACTTGCCGCCTCCATCGCCGCTTCATACTTTGACCCGAAACCTGCCTCCGTCATCAAAAGCGGAGTCGCGTACCCCAGCCGCGTCGTGAGCCGTTGCGGAGTCTGCGTCATCATGCGGTGACGTTTGAACTCGGCATACGCGCCCTGATCCATGACCAGGTCGAAGGTGTAGATGCAATATTCCAGTTCGCGGAGCGGCGTGTCGTACCTGCCCAGCCTGCCCAGCAAGGACTCGGCGAGTTTGGATTTCGCTTCACCGCTCGACGATTCCACATGAGCCAGCGCATCTGCAAATGTCATTTCGCCAAAGCGATATAACGCCGCCGCCAGCACTTTGTTCTCGCCGTTTTCGTCGTAGTCAATGAGGGCGCACCACTTCTCATTTCTGAATTCCGAATTCTGAATTGCGAATTCCAATCTCCACTCTCTATTCTCTAATTCTCCAATCTCCTTACACGTCTCCACCAAATACGGCACGGCATCGGCATACTTCACCAGCGTGGGCGTTTCGGCTTTGGCAACTTCCTTGACCTTTGCGCCAATCTCGCGCACTTCGGCAAGTTCGTGCGAGAGCATTTTGCGGATCATATTCTCGATGACGCGAGCGTTAGCGGTCATGCCCACGTTGGCGAGCGCGGCGGCAGGCAGGATGAAACGGCACACGTCCACGTACCTGGATCGGATGCGGCGGTCCCAGGCATCATCGCTTTCGTTTTCGCGGCGCGGGAAGCGGCTGAGGATGAGGCTCCGCACGGGTTCCAGCGAGTCGGCATAGGTCTGGAAGAGGAGGCGGATGGTCTCCACGTATTCGGCGCGGAGGGGGTGTCCATCCAGTTCGCTGGGAATCCAGAAGTCATTCACTCCCCATTTCTGATAGCGCGTGGACTTTTCGGTGTAGGAGGCGAGGCGGTTGCTCTCGATGGCTTCGATGGCGACGCGCGAAACGTTTTCGAATGCGATGTGTAGAATCGCATGTTCCGCCACCGAGGCGTGACCGTATCCCACCACCCACTTTTCATGGAACTGCGCGGACTTTTCGTCGCTCAACTCGGCGGCTATGTCGCGGAAGGATTCGGGCGAGCGCGAGGTTTTGGCGAAGGCAACCGCAATGGTTTCGGGGCTGAGGGCGCGCGGGGAGAGTAAGTAAATATCACGTTCGGGCATGGGTATCTCCTCAAAAAGGGAACGGGCTATGCCGTTCCCAGGATGCGGCGGGTCTGCTCCACATCGAGCCTGATTTGCCGAATGAGCGCCTCCACCGAGTCGTATTTCAACTCGTCGCGCAGGCGGGCGATGAATTCCAGCCTGAGCATTTCGCCATAGATATCACGGTCGAAGTCGAGCAGGTATGCCTCCACGTTCAATGTCCGCTTGTCGGGCGTAAAGGTGGGGTTGGTGCCCACGTTGACCGCTGCCATGTGGCGTTCGTTGCCAAGGTACGCCCAGCAGGCATAGATGCCACCGGCAGGCAAGACCTTCTCGCGGGCATATTCAAGGTTGGCGGTGGGGAATCCGATGGTCTTGCCGCGCTGGTCGCCATGGGTGACGAGTCCCTGCAACTGGTAGGGATGTCCCATCAGGCGGGCGGCTTCTTCCACCTTGCCGACGGTCACCAGTTTACGGATCTCGGTGGACGATACGACGCCGCTTTCGTCGCCCAAGGCTGCTACGGTTTCGACGCCGTATCCCAACTCCAAGCCGATTTCGGTGAGGCGGGCGGCGTTGCCTTCGCGGTCTTTTCCCAGGGTGGAGTCGTAGCCGAGGATGAGGCGCACAAGCCCCAGTCGAGTCTTGAGGCGGGTCATGAAGTCGAAGGCGGTGGTGTTTGCCACGGTCATGTCGAAGGGATGTGTGACGACCACGTCCACGCCCCAATCGCCAAGCAATCGGGCGCGTTCGCCGGGGAGGGTGAGCAGTTTGATATCGCCGCGCCCAAAGATCTTGGCGGGATGCGGGTCGAAGGTTAAAACGACGGCAGGCAGCCCATCGGCATGAGCGCCTGCCACAAGTTTGTTGATGATTTGTTGATGACCGCGGTGGACTCCGTCGAATACGCCGACGGTCAGCCATGACCCGGAGAGGGTGACTTCCTCGAGAGAGCGGTAATGCAGCATGGGGGGAGTTCGCTCTCAGCAGTCCGATCGGCTGGAGCCGAAGACGGTCTAGTCGCTGGTGAAGAAGACTTTTTTGGGCTGCCAGGCGGGGGCGCCGTCTTCGCCGATGACACATTCGAGCAGGGCAACCAGTTCGCCCTGGGTGCTGACGCCGCGCACGCGTTTGCCGACGGGGGTGTCGGCTTCGGCTTTGACGCGGTGACCGTGACGCACGCCTTCCACGTCGTCGGGGTTGAGTTCGATGGCAGGCCAGTCGCCCAGCGCTTCGGCGGCGGGGATCAGGTATTGATACCAGTTGCCCGCCTGGAACGCCTCCTGCAGTTTGCGCAGGGGAACGGCGTCGCGCAGGGAGAAGCGCCCGCTTTTGGTGCGGCGTAAGCCAACCAGGTAGGCTCCGCAGCCGAGTTTTTCGCCGAGGTCGTTTGCCAGCGAGCGAACGTAGGTGCCGGAAGAACAATGTACGTCTATGACCACTTCGGGCGGCGCCCATTCGAGCACTTCGAGGTGGTGTACGGTAATTTTGCGCGGCGCGAGTTCGACCTCTTCGCCTTTGCGCGCCATTTCGTATGCCTTGCGCCCTTGCACTTTGACGGCGGAATAAGGCGGCGGGGTTTGTTCGATTTCCCCAATAAAGGTTTTCAGCACTTCTTCAAATTGTTGTTCGGTGATGTTGATGGGCTGGCTGCTCTGCGTGAATTTGCCGTCTGCATCAAAGGTATCGGTCTTGGCTCCAAGGCGAATGATAGCTTGGTAACGTTTGTCAGATGCAGAGACGTACTCGCTCAAACGGACAGCAGGACCTATGAGGATAACAAGCACGCCCGAAGCGCGCGGGTCTAAGGTGCCGGTGTGACCTGCCCGACGCAGGCCGGTGCCGTTGCGGATTGCCTGCACAACGTCGTGGGATGTCATGCCAACGGGCTTGTCCACAACCAGTACGCCCGAGATGGCATTCTTTACGTCTTGACTATTCATTTTTCCTCCTGAAGTATTCATGCTTTCAATTATGACACAATTATCCGATTCACGGTTAGAGTCCCAGCATTTCGCGTGTGATTTTTAGTACCAATGGTTGAATTTCTTCGAGTTTTCCCGGTATATCCGCCCCTGCGGCGGCGGCATGCCCCCCACCGTTGAAATGCTTCGCCACTTGTGAGACATCTACACCCGGCTCCAATGCGCGCCAGGAAATCTTTACATGATTGTCGCTTTGTTCGACGAAAATCATACCCACTTTGTTCCCGTCAATGGCGGAGATCATGTTGATGAGGTCGGCGTCGTCGTTGCCGCCGTAGCCTGCGCGTTTGCGGTCTTCGAGTGTCAACGTTCCCCAGACGATTCCGTTCTCGTGCTGCATACTGGAGAGTCCGGCGCCCCAATATTTTGCCGCGGGGAAGGATTTTTTGACCAGCGAGCGCATGTAGAGGTCCGGCATGTTGACGCCGGTTTCCATCAGCATGGCGCACTGACGAAGGGCTTCGGGGGTGGTGTTCGAGGTGCGGAAGCCAAGCGTATCGGTAATGATGCCGGTCAAGAGTGCGGCGGCGATGGGCTGGGTGATGGGGAAGCCCCATTCCGGCAGGTGATTGGTGAGGATGGCGGCGGTTGCCACTTCTTCCGCTTCGATGAGGTTGATTTTGCCGAATCGTTCGTTGGTGACGTGATGGTCAATGTTGATATCGGGCGGTCTGAAGTTTTCGAAGATTTTCCCCGTGCGTTTGAAATCGGCGCAGTCCACAGTGATGAAGGTGTCATATTCGCCGCTGGGAGCCTTGACGATGAGGTCGCTGCCTTCGAGATGTTTGAAAGAGGCGGGAACGCCATCTGCCAGCACCATTTGCACCGACTTGCCGGCATCCATGAGAGCCAGCCCCAACCCCAATAACGATCCAATCGCGTCGCCATCCGGGCGGACGTGTGACGCCACCACCACTTTGTTTGCTTTGGTGATCCGTTCTTTGATAGCCCCTGGTGTTTCTTTGTCGCCCATGCCTGTTTTATCTCTCCGTCATTTTTATCACAGAAATCGTGTCACAGCGGTTAAGAGTGTGTAAGAAAGTGTTTTGAAATTCGTTCTAAACCACAGATGAACACAGATGAACACAGATAAATAAGATTTGAGAGCATTTTCACGGTTGCTTCCTCAAAAAATCAGTGTCCATCTGTGTGTACCTGTGGTGAATGTTGATTTGCAAAATGCTCTCTAAGGGTTTTATCGGTTTTTGTTTCTCAGTTCCGCCAGCAGTTTTTCGATATGGTCGGCGTTTTCGGGGGTCATGTCCCAGTGAAAGCGCAGATGGGGGAATGTGCGCAGTTCGATGCGCGAGGCGAGAATCCGCCGGATGAAACCGGATGCCGACTCCAGCCCGGCGAGAACGTCTTTGGAGCGTGATACGCCCTCTACAGCAGAAACGAAAATATCCGCATACGCCAGTTCTTTATCCACTTTTACGTCGGTGACGTAGATGAGGTGCAGGCGCGGGTCGCTGATCTCGCGGATAAGCATTTCCGAGAGTTCTTCGCGGAGACGGTCGGCGATGCGTTGAAGTCGTACACCGGAGGGCATGTCTTCGTCCTTATTCCAGGATATAACAAACCAGTTGATCGCCAACCTGAATATCCTTGAAGTTTTTGAAACCGACGCCGCACTCGAAGCCCTGGCGGATTTCTTTGACGTCTTCCTTTTCATGGCGAAGCGATCCCATTTCGCCTTCATAGACGATGTCACCGCCGCGGTACAGCCTGACCTTTGCGTTGCGGCGCAGTTCGCCTTCGGTGACACGGCATCCCGCCACTTTACCAAACTTAGAGGCGGTGAAGGCTGCCAGCACCTGGGCGCGCCCGATGATTTTTTCCTTCACCACCGGTTCGAGCATGCCTTTGAGCGCTTTTTCGATGTCTTCGGTCATGCGGTAGATAATGTCGTAGAGACGGATGTCCACGCCTTCCTTTTCGGCGAGGCGGCGGGCAGATACATCTGCCTGCACGTTAAAACCGATCACGATGGCGCTGGAGGCGGAGGCAAGCATGATGTCGTTGTCGGTGATATTGCCAGTTTCGGAATAGAGGATTTTGATGCCGATCTCACCGCCGCCTAGTTTGTTCAACTCGGAGACGATGGGGTCGAGCGAACCTTGCACATCCGCCTTGACGATGAGATTGAGTTCCTTCGCTTCACCGGCCTGGACGTTGGCGAACAAATCCTCCAGTGAAATCTTTTTCTTCGCCTGCGCCTGTTCTTTTGCGGCGTTCAGCCGTTCCGTGACAATGACGCGCGCTTCCTTTTCCGAAGGAACCACCTGGAACAAGTCACCGGCGGAGGGGACTTCGTTCAATCCCATCACAAGCACAGGCATGGACGGACCCGCCTTCTTGACAGGTTTGCCCCTGAAATCGGACATGGCGCGCAGTTTTCCGTGCGCGGTTCCAGCCACCACCACATCTCCCGATGAAAGCGTACCGTTTTGCACGAGCAAAGTGGCAATCACACCTTTGGACTTGTCCAATTCGGCTTCGATGACCGTCCCAATGACCTTACCCGAAGGATTCGCGTTGATTTGCATATTGTCCGCCACCAGCAGAATGCCTTCGAGCAAGTCATCAATGCCCTGCTTCTGCTTGGCGGAGACGGGGATGACCATGGTGTTGCCGCCCCATTCGTCCGGCACGAGTTCCTGTTCGGCAAGTTGCTGTTTGACGCGCTCGGGGTTCGCGTTGGCTTTATCCACCTTATTCAACGCCACAATGATCGGTACGCGCGCCGCCTTGGCATGGGCAATGGCTTCCTTCGTCTGCGGCATGACGCCGTCATCCGCCGCGACGACCAGAACGACGATATCCGCGCCTTGAGCGCCGCGCGCCCGCATTTGGGTAAAGGCGGCATGACCCGGCGTATCGAGGAACGTGATCGTACGCCCCTTCATTTCGACCTGATAGGCGCCGATGTGTTGTGTGATGCCGCCCGCCTCGCCCGCCGCCACATCCGTCTGCCGAATGGCGTCCAACAGACTGGTTTTACCGTGATCCACATGCCCGAGGATGGTGACCACCGGCGGGCGGGATTTCAACTTGGATTGATCCTCCCCCGCAATCATCTGGCGCCAAAGGGGAACTTCGCCCGTTTCCGCGACAAGATCATCAACCGCTTCAGGCACAGCCTGAAAGCCATATTCGCCCACCACGATCGCGGCGGTATCGAAATCAACGGACTGGTTGATGGTTGCCATCACGCCGTTGGACATCAGTTTTTTGATCAGGTCAATGGGGCTTTTGCCGATCTTCTGCGCCAGATCACGAACAACGATACTGCTCGGTAACTCGATCTTGTTTCCGTTATTACTCATGGGACCGCCTCCATAAAAATTACAGTATGAAACACTGCAGGCAAAACGCCTGGTCAGGGCGGGCCCCATGAACAACCATAACGGCTACATGGTTACCCGCCGTCCCCCGCCGCTCCTGCCTCGTGCGGCAGAGCGTTCATGAATTCTTCCAATGTTGCGCGCTCGCCCGGCTCGAGCGCGGTCTTCAAAGCATGGGCAAGAGCGCCCTTCAGACCTCGCTCCCAACATTCGCGGCGGTCATGCAGGTACGCCCCACGCCCGGGAAGTTTGCCGGTCGGGTCAATCTGCACTCCCGCAGGGGTGCGCACGACACGGATCATCGTTCGCTTGGGCAGAACTTCGCGGCACCCCACACACGTTCGCCGGGGTACGTGCTTGATACGCTGGACAGGTTTCTTTTTCGACACCTTCGATCCCGGTGCATTTACCATTCTTCTTCGAAGTCGCCGCCGCTTCGTTTATGCTTCTTGCGGCTGACCACTTCGCCAAGCTCTTCATCGAACTCGAGCGCCACGCCCTTCTTCTTTCCTTTTTTGCCTTTCTTCTTGTCCTTCGAATCCTCGTCTTCCTCGCCGGAGGCAGTCTGGAAGATCTCGGGTTTCATGGTGAAGAGTTCGTCCAGAGAAATGCCGTCCTTGTGACCTTCGTCTTCCTGCTCTTCTTCGCCGTGTTTTCTCGCTTCCTTCCTGGTTTGCGCCTGTTTCTCCACAACGGCTGTTGCCTCCGCCGCATCGGGCAGGGACTCCATGGCTGGCTCGCTTGCAGGCGTGGAAACGGCTTCAGAGACCGGGGCAGCCTCCGGCTGGACGGGAGCCGGTTCAGGGAAGGTCAATGCCGCCAGGCACTCCTCGATATTCTGAATGGCTTTCGGTCCAATCCCAGGTAAACCAAGCACACTGTTGGGGTCCAGTTTCATTTTGACCATCAAACTGCCCACCGTTTCGATTCCGGCTTCGGTCAGGATGTTGAAAACGTGTTCCTTGATGCCGGCCTGCTCCAGGCGCATGTCGAAAGCCGCGGCAGGAATTCCTGCCTGCTCGGCAAGTGACACGTCCCCTTCCGCCACACGAACCGCTTCAGCTTTCATTTCACTTGTGCGGCGCTCCACACGATCAATGAACCGGGCAAGCATTTCATATTCTTCCGGCGTGACCGGGCGGTTTTCAGCCTTCTTCGCAAGGATTTCCTCGATGACCGGGATGGATTCAACCGCGCTGGGCATGAGAGCCGCCAGTTCGGGATCGTTCTGCAACTTGACAATCGTATCCGCCGAGGCTTCCACCGTGGATTTGATGTCAATGCGCCAGCCTGTCAGTTTGGCGGCAAGGCGGGCATTCTGCCCGTCACGCCCAATCGCCAGACTCAATTGATCCTCGCCCACCACCACGGTGGCGGTCCGGGTGCCCTCCACCTCAGCCAGGTAGACTCCGGCGACGCGCGCCGGGCTGATCGCCTTGGTAATATACACCATGGGATCGGCATCCCATTGGATGATATCGATCTTCTCGTCGTGCAACTCTTTGACGATGGCTTGAATGCGCACCCCCTTGATGCCCACGCACGCGCCCACCGGGTCAATGCCCGGCTGTGTCGCCGAGACCGCCACTTTCGCGCGGGCACCCGGTTCGCGAGCGATGGCGCGAATCTCCACCACACCGTGATAGATTTCCGGTACTTCGTTTTCGAGCAGACGGCGCAAGAAGTTGCGGTGCGCGCGGGAGAGAATGATCTGCGGTCCACGCGGTCCGTCTTTTACTTCCAAAACCACGGCGCGTATACGGTCGTGCACCTTGAAGCGTTCGCCGGGGATACGCTGACTGGCAGGCAGGGTGCCTTCCGCCTTCATATCCAGTCCCACCGTGGTGCTTTGCGCGTTCGTCGCCTGCACCACACCGCTGACGATTTCACCGACCTGGCGCTCGAAGTATTGCATCTGATTGGAGCGTTCCGCTTCGCGGATGCGCTGTTGGATGACCTGACGCGCCGTCTGGGCGGCGACGCGCCCAAAATCGGCGGGGGTGGATTCGACGATGACCATATCGCCCACTTGCGCGTCCGGCTTGATCTTGCGCGCCTCTTCCAGCAGGACCTCGGTCTTGGGCTCAATAATATCTTCCACCACTTCCTTTTCCGCAAAGACCATGACCTTGCCAGTTTCCGGGTCAATCCTGGCTTCCACGTGCTGGGCGGCAGACGCGCCTACAGCCCGCCGATAGGCTGAAACCATCGCAGACTCGATCGCGGAAATGATGATTTCCTTGGAAAGTTGTTTGTCTTCCAACACATCGTTGAAAGCCAGGGTAAATTCGTTCTTCGCCATGCCGGTTGCTCCGTGTACTCCTTATTACAAGCAGAAAAGTGGGGGGCGCCCACTTCTCGGTGTGTTCGATCATCGGTTCGACGTGCGCCATTATTTTAGCACGAGGCGGTAAAAGATGCAAGATTATAATACCGCCATGCAACATCGCAACTTCGATAAAGCCGCCCTGCGCGGTGAACCGTCTTACGTTTGGCGGGCTGGTCAGCAGCGCCGTCTCGAAATGATTCTCAAAGCCGCAGGTCATCGTATCGAAGGGAAAATCCTGGAAAACGGCTGCGGTGTGGGCATGTATGTCGAACATCTCTCGGCTTTCGGTGGAACTGTCATTGGCTTGGAATACGATTTCGAGCGCGCCGCTGAAGCGCACGTCCGTTCGCCGCACATCCTCAACGCCGCCGGCGAATTCCTCCCGCTTCCCTCCTCGACCTTCGACCTGATTCTCAGCCACGAAGTGATCGAACACGTTCAAGACGACCGCGCCGCCATCTGCGAAATGATCCGTGTGCTGCAAAGTCCCGATCCCGCATCGGGACGACCCGGCGGGCGGGCGGTCATCTTCTGCCCCAACCGCGGTTATCCCTTCGAGACGCACGGCATCTACTGGAAAGGCAAATACCGCTTTGGCAACAAGCCATTCGTGAACTACCTCCCCCGCCGCCTGCGCGACAGACTCGCCCCGCACGTCCGCATCTACTCGACGAAAGATATGGAAAGGCTGTTTGCCGATTTGCCTGTCCGCCTCATCGAACGGACAATCATCTTCGGCGCGTATGACAACCTCATCGCCCGCTTCGGCGCATTCGGAAAACTCCTGCGCGCCATCCTGCAGTTTTTCGAAAGAACGCCGCTGAAGGTCTTCGGCTTGTCTCATTTTTGGGTTGTGGAAAAAACATAGATCTGCGCAGAATTGACGCCAGAGAACATCTGTGTTTTCGCGAAGTATTCCTAGAGGCTCACATGCTCGATAAAAACCAGTTTGAACGCATCACCTTTGCCATGCCCTTTCTGCAAAAAGCCAATGAAAACTTGAAGCGCGAACTCATGCAACACGCCCAATTCGCCAGAATCCCTGCCGGTCATGATGTCTTCGTGGACGGCGACCGTGTGGATGGCATTGCGCTTCTGCTTTCGGGCGTTGTTCGTGTGTACAAGATCGGCGAAACGGGGCGCGAAATCACCCTCTACCGCTTCGGCTTGGGGCAAAGTTGTATCCTGAGCGCCAACGCCATCCTCAGCCAGAAATCCTTCCCTGCCATCGCCACCGTGGAGGAGGATGCCGAGGCGGTCATCATTCCCGCCGAAATCTTTCGTGAGTGGGTCAACAAATATGACCTATGGCGTGAGTTCGTCTTCGACCTGCTCTCCGAACGTCTCTCTACAGTGCTGGCAGTGGTAGACGAGGTGGTCTTCAAACGTATGGATCGCAGAGTCGCTTCGTTGCTGCTGAATCAGGCCAAGGTCCAGAACCCGATGCGCATCACCCATCAGGAAATCGCCGCCGAGCTGGGCAGTTCGCGTGAGGTCATCAGCCGCATCCTGGAGGATTTCTCCCGCGAAGATTTGATCGAGTCGGGGCGGGGCACCATTGAGGTGCTCGACTTTGAAGGGCTGGAATCGCGTTCGGTTATGTGACTTTGTCACAGACGGAATGGGGTAAGTCTCCTACAATGTGGGCATCGTAATCAATCAAACCAAGAACCAAAGGAGATTTCCCATGAAACGCAATATGTCCAATACCGACCGCATCGTCCGTGTCATTCTCGCCGCCTTGTTCGCTTACCTGTACTTCAGCGGCGCCGTCGCCGGCGGACTCGGCATCGTCTTGCTCGTGCTGGCGGCAGTGTTCGTGCTCACGTCCATCGTGGCGTTCTGCCCGCTCTACGCGCCGTTCAAGTTCAGCACCTACAAGGGATAATTTCACCCCATCATGGAACGTCCCGAAGGTACTCCAAGCCTTCGGGACGTTTCCGCTTCCTTCCTGACCATGAACCTGACACAATTTCAACAAGCCGTTTCCTCTTCCGAAAAACCCATCGTGGTGGATGTATGGGCGCCGTGGTGCGCGCCCTGCCGGGTGACCAAACCCATCCTCGAAAAACTCGCCGATGAGTACAAAGACAGGGTGGCGCTTCTGCCCATCAATGCCGATGAGTCGCGCGAGGTGCTCGAACAATTCCAAATCATCGGCATCCCCACTGTGCTGGCGCTGCAGAACGGCGAAGTGACGGCGCGTGTGACCGGCGCGCAAAACGAGGCAGGCTACCGCGCCATGTTCGAGGCGCTGGCAGAGGGCAAAGAAGTGAAAATTCCCCTCTCCGCCTTCGACCGTATGTTACGGCTCGGCGCAGGCACCTTGCTTGTGATGGTTGGCATTTCTACCAGCAATTGGGTGGCGCAGGGCATCGGCGTGGTCGTCGCCTTTCTGGGCGTCTATGACCGCTGTCCCATCTGGCAAGCCCTTACCCGGCTGGTCACCTCGCGCCTGAAATCGCGCAAGGCGTAACCGACATTCTTCCCTGGCTCCGCCCGCGGGGGCTGACATAAGTCTATCGGCTGGAGCGGTAGTTTCAATGACAGCGCAACAGACTCCGTTGTCACGATTCCTGTGTGAAGTGAAATTTGGCATTCGTTTTGCCGCGCAACCAGAGCTTCCCGCTGAAACTTCTCGTAATGCGCCGCGCCCATCGGGGTATCGAGACTGATTCCCATGACTGTCGCGCTGTGTTTCTCAAAAGAGGAAGCCCACCCGATCTCACATTGACTGATATGTATCCAACATGTATAATTATTTTTTGGCATCATCTCAAAAGCAGGAGTAAATTATGGAAACAATACACAATGCGCCGGAAGCGGTGCTGGAACCAAAGACCAAGTTAACCGGCAAGGTTATAAAGACAACCCTCGCCGGAGCGATCGTGGACGTGGGACAGCCCCTGCCCGGCGTGGTTCACATTTCACAACTCAGTAAGGAAGCGGTCAACAAGGTTGAGGATGTTGTGAGGGAAGGGCAAACGGTTGAAGTGTGGGTACGCCGCGCAAGGAAGGATCGTATTGAACTCACTATGATCGAACCGCTGGCGCTGGAATGGAAGGAAATCGAGCCGGATATGGTTGTGAAAGGCAAGGTTGTCCGTCTCGAACCCTATGGCGCATTCGTCGAAATCGGGGCGGAACGTCCCGGTATGATTCACGTCAGCGAACTCGCGCACGGTTACGTCAAGACACCGAGCGAGGTCATCAAGGAAGGCGATGAAGTGGAAGCCAAAGTGCTGGATGTCAACCGCAAAAAGAAGCAAATCAAGTTGAGCATCAAAGCGCTGGAACCCGAAATCGAGGAGTATAAACCGGCAAAGAAGGAAAATCGCAAGGGGGGCAAATCCACACCCAGAAAAGAAACGGCGGAGGCCGTCGAACCGGAAGAAACCAAGGAACCCGAACTGACCGCAATGCAAATCGCCTGGCAGGAAGCCCTGAACCGCTCCGGCGACAGCAAGGACTTTAAATTCAGAAAAACAAAAGTTGGCGTTTCACGGGAGCAGGAGGACATCCTGAACCGTACGCTGGAAAAACGCCTCCCCACCGGCGGATAGATGCGACAGAACAAAAAGAGCAGTTTCACTCTGCTCTTTTTGATTCCCGAGATTCCCAAACCCGCGGCGGGGGGGCAATCGCTCGACGCCAAGTCATGTCTCAATTTGTTGTTGCAACTCTTTGAGGAATTTTTCCCGGTTGGCGGAGCGCGCTGTTTTTCCGCTCGATGTTTTGATGATCCATTTGGGACCTACAACCTTGACATGACGCAGAGCAATGGCAGAATTTTTCGTAACGTGCGCCCGGATCGCGTCGGCAATCCTTTGTTGCACAGCAGGGTCATCCGAGTCGACCTCGGCAATGACGACGACCTCCTCCGTACCTTCCTCTTCGTTGAAAACACCAAACGCCACCGATCGCCCTCCGTGAACACCCGGCACTTCGTAGGTCAATGCCTCCAGGTCCTGCGGGTACACGTTCCTGCCGCCCACAATGATCATATCCTTCTTGCGCCCCGAAACAAAAAGCTCACCGCCTGCAAGGTAGCCGTAATCGCCCGTCAGATACCAGCCATCCAAAAATGCCTTCCTCGTTAAGTCCTCACGATTGTAATAGCCGGTCAACATACAGTCGCTTTGCAGAGCCACCTCCCCGACAACGCGCTCGGGCACATCCTTCCCCAGTTCATCCAGAACGCGCACCTTGACATTTGCCAGCGGACGACCCGAAGACATCATCTTCATGGATGGATGCCCATCGAGCGGACGTTTCGCCACGCGCTCGACCATGAATGCATCTCGGTCAATCTCATCGAGGACCGGTTCTTTCCCCAACACACTTTGGGTCACGCCAAAAACGTTTTCCGCCATCGCATAGGATGTTTGCAACGCTTCCCAACGGAGACCGTACGACTTGAATCTTTCATAAAATGCGCGGTGACTCTCCCAGCGAACAGGCTCGGAACAATTGATGACCGCCCGCAAAGATGAAAGATCTACGCCCTCCAGGTGGCGGTCTCGTATCTTCTGGGCGCAGAAGTTGTAGGCAAAGTTCGGGAGCCAGGTCAGCGTACCGCGATATCGGGTCACAGCATGCATGAGCTTGTAGGGTGCACGCACCCAATCGAACGGCGACATCAAAACCAGCGGAACCCCTGAAAGGATCGGCATGATGAACCCGGCGATCAATCCCATATCGTGATACAGCGGAAGCCAGGAGACAATCACGTCGCCGCTGTTCAGGGTAAGCGCCCCGCTATAGGCGTTCAATTGATTGAAAACGGAGCGGTGAGAAAGCGCGACCCCTTTCTGCAAACCCGTGGTACCCGAGGAATGTTGTAACAGGACGATGTCGTCCGGGCTTCTATCGAACCCTTTCAACGCATCGAAATCCAATTCCGTTAACGGCTCGATGGTGTCGCTGACGATCACCGAACGTACCGAGTTGCCCTCCCGAAGCGCCGAACGAACTTCAGCCTCGAACTCCGCATCGGTGACGATTGCCGCCGGTCTGGTCACCGCCATCAGCGAAGAGAGATCTGCACGGTAACGTTCGGGCGAGAGTTTCTCTGTGAGGAAAGGCATGATGGAGGGAATCGCGCCATGCAGGATCGCTCCCCAAAACGCATAGAGAAGGGCCTCGCCGTGCGGCAGGATTAATACAATGACTTCGCCAGGTCGAATTCCGGCGCTGGCGTAGGCGCGAGCAAAGGATTGTGAGCCGCACAAAAGCCGGTCGAGCGTGAGGGGTAGATCGCCGGCGTTAGGAAATTGCAGGTACGCCGCGACCCGGTTCGGGGCTTGCGCGTGAAGCGCTTTGAGACGTTCAGGGAAAATCATGAGCGGCGGGATTCGATCAAGACGGCGAGTTGGGTCAGGTTGTCAAAGGTGTCCGCGTTCAATTCGGTATCCTCGATGCGAACGCCGTAGGCGTCTTCCACAAACAACGCGACATCCATCAGACTGAAGGAGTCGATCAACCCGCTGGAGATGAGCGGCTCGTCGGGGCTGATGGCGCGCCCGGGTTGTTTGAGAATTTTTGATGCGATGAAATCAGCGAGTGATGAAATTATATCGGTCATGATTCGGTCCTTGAAGCGGGTTTATTTGCAGACGGTCGAGAGGACGGCAGAGCGCAGGCGTTCGGCAAGCAATCGTTCGCCTTCTGCGGAAAGGTGGAGAGAATCGGTGAAATTCTCGGGCGGGATGGCATCCCACAGGTCAAGATACGACAGGGAAGAGGCTCGTACCTGCTCGGCAACGATCTCCCGATATTGATCAAACGCCCAGCGAGGATAGAGGTCATTATAGCGTATGTCGGAATTCATTCCGCTGGCGATATAGATCGGCTCATTCACAAGCAGCAAGGGGATCTCTCCCGCCAGATCAAAACCTACCGATAACGCCCGGAGCAACAACCAAGTTCGGAGATCCGTTCCCGGTTCGAGGTCCCGGTAGGAGGGGTCCTTTTCGACATCCGCCGCCGCCGGTTCGGCTTGAACGTGCGTAATCGGAAAGTCCCTGCCGGTCGCCGTCCAGATCAACCCCAGCGCCTGTAATTTCATCCAACGCGCCAGAAAAGAGCGTTGACCCATCAGCGTTTGCTCATAAAATCCCGTTGGCGTTTCGGACAGGATCCTCCTGGCGCCATACGGGATGTCATAGACATCTATCAATTCCAGGATGCGGACCCGATTCTCGGTCAGGAAGGGATTCACCCGGTATTGATTCATCACCGTATTCAAGGTGATCATCCAGACGATAGCATCCGGTCGTCGTTCCTTCGCCTCTTCGATGAACACCAGGTCTTTGAGAATCGAAGGATGAGGATAGCCGAGGTTGTAAATCCGCACGCGTTTCCCATTGCACTGCGGAGCGAGGGCATTCCACTGCTCCGAAAGTGTATCAGGAATATCGAGACCGTCACCCCAGACCGTCGAATCGCCTATCAGAGCCACGCGGATCTCGTCATCCTGCCTACCGGCGGAGATTTCATGTGAGGCAAACATCGCGTCGGCGTTGTGCAATTCCACCGCGAACGGATTGCCGTAGCTGCCAAACGACATCCGCTTCAACCCCGGAAAAAGTCGGTTGTACGCCGAAAGTTCCCCAACGGGCGGTTGAATCAACCCATACGCCAGGTTGACCGTCATAAAAAGAATGAGCGCCTTGAAGAGCGTGTGAAACGGACGCGGAGCTTGATTCATAGGACCCCAAAAAGACGGAGCAAAACATTCCATGCCATGCGCGGATCGGGCAGCAAAAAGAAACACCAACCCAATGTTACAAAATGAAAATTGAGAACTATTCCGGAATATTTCAAGAACGCCGCGCCGTGCGGCGTAGCGCCCCATCCGCTGGGACGCGTTCGCCTCCATTCGCTCCAGCGGTTATGAATGAACAAACCTGCGCCGTGCCAAAGCCCCCACAAGAAAAAGCCGGGGGTGATGCCGTGCCACAAGCCGATCAGAATCATGGTGGCAGATTGGGCAAACAGAATGAGCAAGGGCTGCGGCAGGGAGCGCTGCGATGAGCGCAGGGCGCGCGTCAAGGGATTGAAGAAATATGAGCGAAACCATTGCGCCAGGGTCATATGCCACGCATTCCAAAATTGCGTCGGATTCGGTTTAAGATAGGGGGCATCGAAATTTTCCGGCAATCGCACACCCGCCAGCCGCCCCAGCCCGATGGCAATGTCGGTGTAACCGCTGAAGTCGAAATAGATTCGCAGGGAATAGGCATACAACAATACCCACATCCATCCCGCCGATTGCACGGCGGGCACAAACAGTTCGTTCATTGCAAACCACGCCAGCCCATCCGCCACCACGAACTTTTTAAACAAACCGCAAAAAAGTCGCCTGCCCGCTTCCATCCAGCCTTCGACGCGCATCGCCAGAGGTTCGTTCAAGTCGCGGATGAATCGTTCGATACGGTCTATCGGTCCCGCGGTGAACGAAGGAAAGAAAATGACATAGTTGACGTATTCGTCCAGTCGGACTGAGGGAAGCCGTCCAGCCCTGCGATCCATGAGGGTATGCAGGAGGCGGAATGCGACGTAGGAAAACCCAAGCCACGCCAAGCCGATCACCTCCCCCGCCTCCTTCCCACGAATGTCTGCCGCGATCTCGATCAGCCGCTCCACCGCCGACGGCATTTTCATCAAAATCAGCATGACGATCAAAACACAGACCGCCGCCACCAACAGGAAGGGGAAATCCCTCCGTAGGCGCGCCAGTGTGAACACTGCGGCCGCAAACACAAGAATGACCGCAAGCACCAGTTGGATGCGAGGGGTTTCGATGGGGAAGAATTGCTCGATCCGGAAATAGCGATTCAAGTCAACGAGCAGTACAACACCGAATAAGACCGCCGCCGCGCCCCAGTTTTCGCGGCGAAAACGAATTTCTGGAGCGGAGGTCACCAGCCACGAGGCAACCGTGAGCAGGATCGTCAGGGTCGGGAACCAAAATACCAGATTGACCGGTTCCTGACGGGGTTGCAGCCAATACATCGCCAGCGCGCTGACAGCAAGCAGCACATACGAACGTCCTCGTTTTAACAGGTTGACCAGGATGGCGGCAATGGCCAGAACAACAATCTGCAAAATCGACATTTAGGTATTCAAGCGTATGGTATTAGAAATCTATTGGCACAGTCTGCGTTCTCTTACGCCGACGGAGATGTTCACCTGCCCTGGCAGTCAAGCGCCAGGGAAAAACGTCCTCTGCGCGTCGAATGATGCTCGACCGACTACTTAGAATCCCTGGTAAATCCATAGGGGAGATGTATCCGCCGTGAAGATGACCAACAGGATCAGGATCAAACAAAGCAGGACGGCAAGCAGGTTTTCCCGATTGAACAACCAGACCCTCCATCTTTTCATCAGCCAGCCCCCCGCAGATAGGCTTCCATGAACTCATCAAGGTCGCCGTCGAGCACGGCTTGGGCGTTGCCGGTTTCGTGGTCGGTGCGGTGATCCTTGACCATTTGATAAGGATGAAGGACATAGGAGCGGATCTGACTGCCCCATTCGGCTTTGGTATATTCGCCGCGCAGGACGGCGCGCTCTTCCTCCTTTTCCGCCTGTTTGAGTTCAAGCAGGCGCGCGCGCAGGATGCGCATGGCAAATTCGCGATTCTGCGTTTGGGAGCGTTCGTTCTGGCAGGTGACGACGATGCCGGTGGGAAGGTGGGTCAGGCGGACGGCGGTGGCATTCTTTTGCACGTTTTGCCCGCCCGCGCCCGAGGAACGATAGACATCCATTTTGATGTCGCCCGAGTCAATCTCGATTTCGGCATCGTCCATCGCCACCTGCGGCATGACTTCGACCAGCGCAAAGGAGGTATGCCGACGATGGGCGGCGTCGAACGGCGACAGGCGCACAAGACGATGAACGCCTTTTTCTGAACGCAAATAGCCATAAGCGTATTCGCCGTTGACCGCTATGGTTACGCTTTTGATGCCCGCCTCTTCACCTTCGGTCATATCGAGAATTTCGGTCTCATAGCCGCGCGCTTCCGCCCAACGCAGGTACATGCGCTGGAGCATTGCCGCCCAATCCTGAGAATCGGTTCCGCCCGCCCCAGCATGGATGGCAAGGATGGCGGCGTCGTGGTCGTACTTGCCGGAAAGCATGGCGGTGAAGGATCGCTTTTCAAGATCGGCTTCGATGGAGGAAATCTCGTTTTCCAGTTCCCCGCGCAGGCTTTCGTCATCCAATTGCGCAAGTTCGAGGGTATCGTGCAGGCGGCGCAAAAAGCCCCGCCAAGACTCGACCTCCGCTTTGACAGCGGTATATTGCTTCATCACCCTTTGGGCTTCGGAGGGGTTTCCCCAAAAATCGGGCGATTCGACTTGTTTTTCGAGTTGTGTAAGTTGCGCCTCTTTTCCGGCAAAGTCAAAGACGCACCAGTAATTGCCGGGTTAAATCCTGCGCGGACTGTAAGCGATTCACAAGGTCTTGCATGGTTTCTCCTGATTCACGGATGTCATTGCGAGATCAATCTCGCCTCACTGCAGAAGACGAGGCATTGAAACTCCATCATTCAACAGCGCGACACAAGACAAGCTGTTAATTTTGACTCAAAATCCCCTGAACGAACGCATCGGGGTCGAAGGGCGTCAGGTCTTCGGGCTTTTCGCCGAGACCGGCAAACAGGATGGGAAGCCCCAACTCGCGCTGGATGGCAAACGCCATGCCGCCGCGGGCGGACGAATCCAACTTCGAGAGGATCACACCGCCGGCGCCCACCGCCTCTTTGAACGCCTTTGCCTGCGCCATCGCATTCTGACCGGTGGTCGCATCCAACACCAGCCAGACGGCATGCGGCGCGCCGGGCAATGCTTTGCCAATCACCCGATGGACCTTTTTCAATTCCTCCATCAGATTGAACCTGGTCTGCAATCTTCCGGCGGTATCAATCAGAACGATGTCCACGCCGCGCGCCGCACCGGCCTGGACGGCGTTGAATGCCACCGCGCCTGGATCCGACTCAGGCGCGCCTGCGATCACATCCACCCCCAGTCTGCCTCCCCACACTTGAAGTTGATCCACCGCCGCCGCGCGAAAGGTATCCGCCGCGCCGAACAAAACCGTCTTCCCCTCCGCTCGAAAGCGTTTCCCCAGTTTGGCAATGGTGGTCGTTTTGCCGGAGCCGTTGACTCCAACCATCATGACGACGGACGGTTTGCTCCTCCATTCCAGCGGAGGCGGCGGGACAAGGCGGGAGCGGAGTTCGGCTCGGAGCGCCTCGCCAAGTTCCTCAGCGCGAGTCAAGCCCTCGGTTCGCACGACGCGCCGCAGGGCATCCAGAATTTCGGCGGCGGTTTCGATTCCCAGGTCGGCTTGGATGAGAAGCGCTTCCAGATCCTCCCACGTGTCCGGGGTGATTTCGGTCGCGCCCAAAATGGACCGCAACCGCCCGAACGTCGCCTTGCTGGTTTTGGCGAGACCGCTTCGCCATTTTGCAAATATTTCAGCCATAACGGGCGGATTATATCATGAGGGATTGTGATATACTTTTTGACCGTTCGATGCAAATTGGAACAAACCTACGAAACATCCAGTTAAACAAAGGTGTAACACATGACAAACGAACCCATCAATGTGACCGATGCCGCCTTCGAGAAGATCGTTCTCAAATCGCCGATTCCCGTGATCGTGGATTTCTGGGCGCCGTGGTGCGGACCCTGCAAAATGGTGGCGCCCATTCTCGATAAACTCGCCAGAGAATATGAAGGCAAACTGTTGATTGCCAAAGTCAACACCGACGAAAACCCCGAATGGATGATGAAATACGGCATTCAGGGCATCCCGACCATGTTGTTTATCGCGCCGCTAAGACCCCCGGAGGAGCACGGCAGAATCGTTCATCGTCAGGTGGGCGCCCTGCCCGAACGTATGCTGCGCGATACGGTTGCGCAATTTTTGGAAGTCGCCGCCGGCGTATAAGCGCTGGGGTTCCGCTCTAATCGCCGTTGCAATGAACATCCTCTTTGCATCATGCACATGAACAAGGAAAAATCGAATTGAGAAAACGTTTCTGGGCGGGCATCGCTGTTGTGTCTCTACTCGTCAGCGCGTGCGGTAACGCCAGACAAGTTGAAACGTCGGCGGATCCACAGGCGATTCAGAATACCGCCATGGCAGCGGCGTTTACCATTGTGGCACAGACTCAAGCAGCGTTGCCTACGAACACGGCTATTCCGCCAACAGACACCCTGACGCCAACAAGTGCGCCATCCGATACGCCAATTCCACTTCCCACACTTGCCGAGCCGACGGTTGCGCCAAGCCCCACACTTCAGCCTGCGGCTTCCAATCCCACAGCCGACCCATGTCTCAAACCGCTTTCATCCTGGCAGGGACCGTCGGCAGGATTCAACTACATTTATGAATACAAACCCCAAAGCAACGACGATAAGGTGGTCATTTCCATGTGGGTCATGACCGACTTGGGCGAATGCGGGTTCCTTACCGATGTATCTACCGGTCCCGCAGGGCAATATACCGCGGTGGCATTCATAGACGGAGCCAAATCGTTCAGAGTGTCGGGCGGTTTTCGAATCACCGCTGCGCGCTGGGATATCGTCATCCGTAACGATACCATCACTGCCCTGGGAAGTTGCTATCCAAATTGTTAATCAGCCGTTTGTTGCCTGCAGATTATCCGAAAGACCTCCATGTAGCCCTGCAAGGTAACGCCTTTCGATACAATCTTGTCAGGTCTTCCGGACGACCCATAAGTTAGTTCGTGATTCAGGAGAAATCAAACCATGAAACGTATTGTCATATTTTCACTGCTTGCCTCCCTGGCGCTGACCGCTTGCGGCACAGCGGCACCCGCCGAGCCGACGATCAACCCGCAGGACATTCAATCCACCGCCGTAGCAGCCGCCTTCACTATTGTGGCTGAGACCCAGGCGGCGATTCCCACAAATACCCCTCTTCCCCCCACCGATACGCCTGTGCCAACGCCGATCCCGACGGATACCCCCATCCCCTTGCCCACGCTCGATCCTCTCACACTTCCCACCTTTACGCCGGTTCCCACCGCCGCAAACGCGGTTGCCAGCGCCGATCCATGCCAGCAACCCCTGCAAGCAGTGGTCACCGGTCAGCCTACGAAGATCAGGCTGATCAACAAGACGAAGGGTACGCTGGTGGTCTCCCTGTTTCTCAATCTGACCCCCTTCGGGGAATGCGGCTACCGCGGCTACAATATGAGCGTCGGCGACAGACTGATCATCACAGATCTGGTCACGGGTTGTTATAACGTGGGCGTTTTTGTGACCGAACCGAACAAGTCGTCGAAAGCGTTCGGGTATGGATGTATCAACAACTCGGATATGTGGACGTTCGAAATTTACAACGACACCGTAAAATTCATAGGACCCTAAGGTTAATAAACACTCCCTCTAAAAAAACCGGCGGAAAATGCCGGTTTTTTTGATCTCGGATACTCCCCGCCTCGTTCGAAGCCGGAGAGCACCTCCTATGCCGGGCGAGCAGGCAGACGTTCTCCAACCCCATCTTGCGCTGGAGTATTAGTGCGAAAGGATTTGCGAAAGGAATAGCTCCGTCCGTTCCTCTTTGGGGTTCCTGAAAATATCCTCCGGGGTTCCGCTTTCCACGATCTGCCCCTGGTCGAAAAAAAACATCCTGTCGGCCACGGCGCGGGCGAATCCCATTTCATGCGTAACCACCAGCATGGTCATGCCCGATTTCGCCAGTTCGATCATCACATCCAACACTTCCTTGATCATCTCCGGATCGAGCGCCGAGGTCGGCTCATCGAACAGCATGATCTTGGGCTGCATTGCCAGCGACCGCGCAATTGCCACACGCTGTTGCTGTCCGCCTGATAACTGACCGGGATACTTGTGCGCCTGCTCCGGTATCCCTACACGTTCCAGCAACTGCATGGCAATCTCCTCGGCTTTTTGCTTCGGCCACTTCCGCACTTGAATGGGCGCGAGCGTGATGTTTTGCATCACCGTCAGATGCGGGAAGAGATTAAATTGCTGGAAGACCATCCCCGTTTCCATGCGCACCTGTTCGATGTTACGGATGTCGTGACTCAACTCAATGCCGTCCACCACGATTTTGCCGCGCTGATGCTCTTCGAGGCGGTTGATCGTACGAATAAAGGTGGACTTTCCCGAACCGGAGGGACCGAAGATCACGATGACCTCGCGTTTCTTCACCTCCATGCTGACACCTTTCAACGCATGATAATCACCATACCATTTATGGACATTTTGCACAGAAATGATCGTTTCGGCAGATTGATTCATAGACCGAGCGCTCCTTTCGTCAACGTTTTCCAACACCCAGGCGTTCCTCCAGCCGTTGGCTGAGATGAGACATCCCATAACTCAATACCCAATAGATCAGCGAGATGAACGCGTACACTTCACGCTGCAATCCGATAAAGTCGGGCTGCGCCAAGACTGTCTTTCCGATACCCACCAGATCGAACAAGCCGACGATCGCCACCAGTGCCGTATCCTTGAAGACAGCGATAAACTGCCCCGCCAGGATCGGAATGATCAACCGCAACGCCTGCGGCAGAATAATGAAGACCATGGTTTGCGCGCTGTTCAAGCCGAGGGCATGCGCCGCTTCAAATTGTCCCCTGGGTATTGCCTGCAGACCGCCACGCACATTTTCCGCAAGATACGCCGCGCTGAACAACGTGATTCCCACCATTGCGCGCAGAACGCGGTCAATCGTCAATCCCTCGGGCAGAAAAAGCGGCAGCATCAATTGCGCCATGAACAGAATGGTGATCAACGGCACGCCCCGCACCAATTCGATATATGCCACACTGAACCAGCGCACAATGGGCAGTTCGGAACGTCGTCCCAGCGCCAGCAAAACCCCCAGGGGAAAAGAAAACAGAATGGCGACCACAGTCAGCAGGAACGTCAACAACAATCCGCCCCAAAGAGTGGTCTTGGCAACCGCCCAAAAACCGGTTCCCGATTCGGAAAATCCATGTGTCAGCAAAATGATGACCGGCAGGGAAATCACCCATCCTGCGATCACGCCTCTTTTCAGGATCTCGGGCTTGGCGCGTCCAATGACCCATCCCGCCAGTCCGATGGCGGTTAAAGCGACAAGCCATACTCGAGGTTCCGTACTGAACGGAAGCAGCGCCAAAAGACCGGGTAGAAGAAAAACGACTGCGGCGTATTTCGACTCACGCGCCCAAATACCGGTCGAGCTGCCAGACAAAAGCACCAGAAACGCCAGCCATAACCACAATCTGCCCGTTTGCTCGAGCGGGTATTGCCCGATCATAATCAGGCGCAGATTGAGGATTATCACATCCCATTTTGCCGCGGTAAACGCCCAGGTCAGGAAACCCTTGACCGCCCAATAGGCGATCCACAGCCCTAAAACCGTCAACAAAGCATCGTACCATGAGCCGAAAAGATTCTTCCGAAGCCAGCGCAGAAGAGTGATTTGTTCCGTCAGAGGCGGCAAAGCGGAGTTTAGATTCGTCATGTCAACGCTCCACCAATTTGGTGCGCTGGTTGTACCAGTTCATCAACAGGGAGGTGATCAGGCTGAAGACCAGATAGGTCAGCATCACCATGCCGATCATCTCGACCGCGCGTCCCGTCTGGTTTTGGATGGTGTTCGCCACATAGAAAACGTCGGGGTAGGCGACGGCAATGGCAAGCGATGAGTTTTTGATGAGATTCAGGTATTGACTCGTTAACGGTGGAACGATGACGCGTAACGCCTGAGGAAACACAACCAGTTGCAAAGTTTGAAAACTATTCAAACCGAGGGCACGGGATGCCTCCACCTGTCCTTTCGAGACAGATTGGATGCCAGCGCGCACCACTTCCCCGATGAATGCGGATGTGTACAACACCAACCCGGACGTCAGCGCCATGAATTCCGGAGAAAGCACTTTTCCGCCAATCAGACGCAAACCTTCCACTCTGGGCACGTCGAGGATGAGCGGCTTTTCGGGGAGAATGACCCAGCCGATCAATCCAATGAAAATGAAACTGAGCAATGTCCATAGTATGGTCAGCGGTGCGCGACCCGTACGCTGACTGTAGGCACGCAGAGAAAAGTAGACAATCAGGGCGAGGATAAAGCCAAAGATGAGGATCAGGCGAAAGGTCGGGTAAGAGGCGGTGGGAATCCCCCAGGGAATCCCCACACCGCGGTTAGAGAGGAAGATGTTTCCGGGCCAGATGATGGCTTCCTTCACCCTGGGAAGTTTGAGGAAGACACCGAGATACCAGAAAATCAAAAAGACCAGCAGGGAAAGATTGCGGATGAATTCAAGGTAAAAAGCCGCAAGGCGATTGATGATGTAATTCGTGGAAAGCCGCGCAACGCCGAGAATCACTCCCAACAGGGTGGCAAAAACGATCCCCACCACGCTAACAACCAGAGTGTTCAACAAGCCGATTTGATACGCCTGCCAATAAGTGGAATTGCGGTCATAGGGAAAGACCGTCTCGGAAATGTCAAACCCAGAGACGCCCTTTAAAAACTCCAGATTGGTGGTAATGCCTTGTTTGGCCAGCCCGGCTTGCATGTTTTGGATGATTTCGGCGAAGAACAAAAGAATCATCAGGGCGAAGATCACCTGCCCAAGAATCTTCAGCACTCGCTCATCGCGCCAGAAGGGAACAGCGGTTGTTTGTCCTTGATCGGGTTGCATGAACCGGGCTCCTTGTAACTCGAGGGCAGTGAAGAGCTCACTGCCCTCGAGTCTGATGACGAGATTACAGTTTAACGGAAGGGCGGCGCGTAAAGCAGTCCGCCGTCGGTATACAGGCTGTTGTATCCGCGCGGAATATAGGTCGGCGTATCGGGACCCAAATTGCGGTTGTATACTTCCTCGTAATTGCCAACGAGTTTGAAGATGTAGTACGCCCAGTCGTTAGTAAGACCAAGTTTCAAGCCCAGATCGCCCTCCAGCCCCAGCAGACGCTTGACCTCCGGTGCGGTGGCGCTGGCTTTGACGCTGTCCACATTGGCGGAGGTAATATTAAACTCTTCGCCTGCAAACAGTGCAAAGACCGTCCATTGGGCGATATCGAACCATTGGTCGTCGCCATGACGAACCAGTGGTCCAAGGGGTTCCTTGGACATGGTGACGTCGAGAATAACATGGGCAGATGGATCAGCCAGGACGGTGCGGCGCGCCACCAAGCCGGATTTGTCGGTAGTCACGCCGTCGCAACGACCCTCAGAGTAAGCCGCAAAGGTGGAATCGGCATCGTCGAAGACTGCAGGCGTGTAGGAGACGCCCAAAGCCGCCATGACATCAGCAAGATTCAGTTCAGTGGTCGTCCCCGTCTGGACGCAGATGGTGCCACCTTCCAGGTCTTGCAGGGTGGTGACACCGCTATCCTTCGGCACCATCATTCCTTGACCGTCGTAGAAAGTGGTGTGAACGAAGTTGTTCCCAAGCTCAGTATCCCGAACGGTGGACCAGGTGGTATTGCGACTGAGGATGTCAATCTCGCCGGATTGCAAGGCAGTGAAACGTTCGGCGGCGGTCACCGGGCGGAATTCCACCTTGGTTGCATCGCCGAAAATGGCGGCGGCCAGAGCGCGGCAGTAATCCACGTCAAAACCGGAGAAATTACCGTTGGCATCCACATAGCCAAAACCTGGGACTTGCGAGTTGACGCCGCAAATCAGAGCGCCGCGGGCTTTGACAGTTTCGAGCGTCACGCCATAGCCGGTCGGCGCAACAACCACCGGCGCGGCAGGTGCGACAACGGTTACAACGACGGTTTCTTTTACAGTGACGGTCTGCCCGGGCGCGGGCGTTGCGGCTCCGCCGCAGGCGGCAAGTACAAGGCTTGCAACAATCAACATCCCCGTGAACGCAAACAACTTACGCATGTTCTCCTCCTTAGAGAAATTTGGTTGATCAACTTGCCTTCATTGTATAAACCTGTCCAAGAGTATCTACGCCATTCACCTCCTTATTATGAATTTGTTTCTCATATCAGCGCTTCAGGAGAGCGGCATGCTCTATCGCTGGCTTTGCATGCCATACAAAGAGCGCACACTACGCGAGGCTTTCGTTATCTGTTGATTATAGCAAAAAACATCGGGATGGAACACCATGGCGAGAATCCCCACGCCCGACATGACCTCGATGAACGAGTCCACTCCAAAACCAAAAAGGGTCAGCGATTCATTGGAAAAGCCAAAAAGGACCAAGATGAGTCCCTCCAAAAGATTGTACCCAATGGTAAACACTGCCAGCCATAAGGCAAAATTCCAATATCGGTTTGCGTATGCCTGTGTTGAAATAGTCTTGGCATCTCCCGGATTTACCGGCGGGTTATATCATATTTTGTTACGGATATATCCCCAAAAAGGTGACATTTATCCATTGAATCCAAATATTGCCGGAACTATAGTGAATTCAAATTTATTCAGAGGAGAATATACAATGAAAAAACACTTCACGTTTGTCCTTCTGCTGTCTGCTTTTGCGCTGATTCTCGCAGCCTGCGGCGGCGGCGGATCCTCCACCACCATCAACGTGACCATGACCGATTTCCATTTCGAGCCAATGGAATTCACCGTCCCGGCCGGGGAGGAAATCACCGTCAATGCCGTCAACAACGGCGCGGTGGAACATGAATTCGTCATCTTCAAACTCGGCACCGACGCCGGGGAAAAATTTGGCGATGAAGACGAAGAGAACATCTATTGGGAAGTGGAGGTCATGCCCGGTCAATCCGTCACGACCACATTCACGGCGCCCACCGAGCCCGGTGAATATTACGTCACCTGCGGTATCGAGGGTCACTTGGAAGCAGGCATGAACGCCAAATTGACTGTCGTGGCGGGCGATTAAACCCGGGAACTTGGGAGGGTTCAAGCTTCCCCAGTTCTTGATTACAATGGGGGTATGAAAAAGCCATTGATTGCCAGTTTGAGCAACCCGCTCGTCAAACAGGCTCGCGCCTTGCGTCAGAAGAAGGCGCGGCGGGAGAGTGGGTTGTTTCTTGTGGAAGGCATCCATCACGTGGGCGAAGTCATCGAAGCGGGATGGGAGGTGGAGACCGTGCTCTACGCGCCCGACCTGCTCACAAGCCGATTTGCCCACGAAGTGATCTCCCGCCTCCCTGTCCCGCCTCAACCTGTCACCCCGCAAGTGATGGAATCCATCGCCGACAAGGAAAACCCGCAGGGCATCCTTGCGATTGTCCGCCAGCGGCAGACCCGCCTAAACGATCTGCGGAATGTGCGCCATGCGGTTGCGCTGGTCTCCCCGCAGGACCCGGGCAATGTCGGCACCATTTTGCGGACGATGGACGGCGCAGGCGTAGAGGCCATGTTCCTGCTGGAGGGAGGCGTGGAACTCTATCATCCCTCTGTTGTACGCTCCAGCATGGGAGCATTATTCTGGAAACCCGTTATTCAAACCTCCTTTAATGAGTTTGTCACATGGGCGCGCCAGCGGAAGTTTCAAATCATTGGCACGTCAGCGCACGGCGAGGTGGAATATCAGACGTTAGTGCCTTCCCCCTCCTGGGTTGTGGTGATGGGCAACGAACAAAAGGGGCTTTCACGCGAACATCTGGATGCCTGCGAGGTCACAGTGTCCATGCCCATGCGGGGACGCGCCAGCTCGTTGAACCTGTCCGTTGCGGCGGGAGTGCTACTGTACCAGTTTACAAGGGATTGAGGAAAAATCCTACGGGGGATGGTCATCCGGCAGAATAAAAACCGATGGTATGCAATTTATGCAAAACTCCAAAAATTTGACCGCTGACGGCAGATTGTGATCGGTGGTCAGCGGTCAAAAGCAGACTAACGAATGATTTTGCGTAAATTCAATTAAACAAAACGCTCACACCGAACATGACCGGCATGAGCGTGTCGCATGGAGATCGTTCATGCAATCGGGCGGCATACCTCGCTAGAAATCGTCTTCGTCTTCATCCCAAAGCTCGTCCTCTTCCTCTTCCTCGTCCTCCCAATCCAATTCGTCTTCTTCTTCCCATTCTTCTTCCGCTTCGTCGGACGGGGAGTAGGTATTGCATCCGGCGTCCGGGTCGATCTCCACCGCCGCGGCGCTGCAATACCCTTCGTCCAGAAATACACAATCTGAGTAATGACACTTGATGCGGGGCATTCATTCCTCCTGATGAATTTGGGGTTGTCGTATCACACGGATGATCGAAACGATAAAGATGGCGGTCATGACGATCTGTGAAGCCACACAGAAGGGACAGAGCGCCTTTAGGATGGCAATCTCCACGTAGATCAGCCAAAGCGTGAACAGAAAGCCGATCAACGAAACGCCGAAGAGCATCATACTCCCATTCTGTTCGAAAAATTCGTTTCGGCGTTCGAGCCCATGAATGCCGAGAATAACCGCATAACCGATCACGCCAATCAAAGCCACAGGCACGCCGTTGATCTCCGAGTAGCGGCTGGCGTTGACCGTGCTGCAATCGCCCGAGCCCAGGCACATGCTCTCGTTGGTGGTGATTTTATAGATGGTCATATAGATCGAAACGAGCAGACCCAGCAGAGCGAGCGCAATCGTGACGTTCCCAAGACGTTTATCCATGTTTCCTCATAACAACCAGGCATTCACTTCCCGACCAGCAGGCACGCATTTTACACCAGCGGGAATGATTAGTAAAGCGTTCGCCTGGACCAGCGATAGAAGGTTGCCCGATCCCTGATGACCGGTCAATCGCGCGAGGTAACGCCCCTCCTCCTCCCGGACGACGGCGCGCAGGTAACTTTCCCGTCCATCGGATATGATTGTCTCCTCGCTGATCACGCGGACGCTCCGATGCGGCTCCACGCGCGCCTTCAGCCCGTCTCCGGCGGGGAAGCCTCTCAATTTCCCGATGGCGTCGCGCACGAAGACCTCGAACCCCACGAACGCCGAAACCGGGTTGCCCGGCAAGCCAATGAAGGGTGTATTCCTGTATTCGCCAAAAGCAAGCGGTTTGCCGGGGCGCATGTTCACGCGCCAGAAGGTTAAACTGCCGTTGGATTCGACGACTTCCTTGACGAAATCAAACGCCCCCACGCTCACTCCAGCGGAGGACAGCAGCAGGTCAACACGGCGCGAAACCGCCCGTTCGAGCAATTCATGGACCGACTCGTAGGTGTCTTTGGCGATGCCGAGCATCAAAACCTCCGCGCCCGCGCTTTCGACCAGGGAGGCAAGCATGTAGGAGTTCGAGTCGTGAATCTTTCCCGTTTCGAGCGGCGCGTCTGCCTCCACCAATTCGTCCCCCGAGGAGAGCAGGGCGACGAGCGGCTTTTTGTGCACTTCCACCTCGGCGAATCCGAGCATTGCCAGCAAGCCGATATCCTGCGCACGGAGGAGGTCTCCTTTTCTCAACACCGTATCGCCGATACGCACATCCATGCCGCGCCGGCGAACGTTTTCTCCGGATTTGATGGTTTTCTCGAAGGAGATGGTTGGGGGGATGGCTGTGCCGGGCGAGCGGTCATGGAAGTCGGTCTCTTCGACGGGAATGACCGCGTCGGCGCCCTGGGGTATTGGCGCGCCGGTCATGATGCGCGCCGCTTCACCGGGCGCGAGAGTCATCGTCGGTGTGGACCCGGCTGGAATATCGGCGACCACGCGCAAGGTCACGCGCGAGGCGGGAGCGGCGCCGGATGTATCCTCTGCGCGTACGGCAAATCCGTCCATGGAGGAGTTGTCGAAAAGAGGTAAATCCTGCACCGCTACGATGTCCGCCGCGAGGACGCGGTTGGCGCAGGCGGCAAGGGGGATTCTTTCCGTACCGGCGGGAACGAGACGCGCAAGCATCGCTTCACGCGCCTGATCAACACTCAATAGGGACATGGCGTTTATCCAATCTTCGTTCGAGAATTCAACATGGCAAATCGTACATCACCCGGGTTTGACACGGTGCGCTTCCATCACGTTGGGCAGGCTTTCGATGCGGGTCAGAATGCGGCTGAGTTGGTCGAGACTTTTGACTTCAATGACCAGTTTGATTACGGCAAGCGTGCGGTTGAAACTGACGGATACGTCACCGATATTCACGCCTTCGCTATCGAGCAAGGTAGAGATGTCGCCCATCAATCCCTGGCGGTCATAGGCTTTGACCTGGATCGGTATGGGGAAGGTACTTTCCACTTTGCCCCAATCCACCTGCAAGAGACGTTCCTTGTCCTTTCGGCGGAGGACGTTGGGGCAGTCCTGCCGGTGGATGGTGGCGCCGCGACCGCGGGTGATGTACCCCACGATCTGATCGCCCGGCATGGGGTTGCAGCATTTTGCCATTTGCGAGAGCAAACCCTTTAATCCGACGACTTCGACTTTATCGGTGCTGGCGGTTTCCTTGGTTTGGGCGCCCGGCAGAAGCACATCGGCGCTTTCCTCGGTTTCAGAGAAGCGGCGGATGACGCGACTGATGGACAGGTCGCCGCATCCGAGGGCGATGAACAGTTCGTCGGGAGTTTTGAAGCCGAGATCGCGCGCAATGGTTTCGAAATTCATTTCGGTAATGCCCAGGCGTTGCAGTTCGCGTTCGAGCGTGGCGCGTCCTTGGGAGAGGTTTTGCTCATCCTCCTGTTTCTTGAACCACAGTTTGATCTTGGAACGGGCGCGCTGGGTTTTGACCAGCCCCAGATTGGGATTCAACCAGTCGCGGCTTGGACCTCCCCGCTTCGCCGTCAGGATTTCGACCTGGTCGCCGGTCTTCAATTCCTGATACAGGGGGACGAGTTTTCCGTTGACGCGCGCGCCCCGGCAGCGGTGACCGATGTCGGTGTGGACGTGGTAAGCGAAGTCAATGGGGGTCGAACCGGCGGCGAGGTCGATGATGTCGCCGCGCGGGGTGAAGACGTAGACGCGGTCCTGGAATACGTCGGTCTTCATGCCTTCCACGAATTCCTGCGCGTCGCTCACCTCCGAACGCCATTCCATCATACGGCGAATCCAGTTGATGCGGTCTTCGTACACCTTGTCGGAACTGCCTCCGCCCTCTTTGTAACGCCAGTGAGAGGCGATGCCGTATTCCGCGTTCATGTGCATTTCCGGCGTGCGGATCTGCACCTCCAGCGGGCGCTTGTCGTCGTAAATGACCGCCGTGTGAAGGGACTGATAGAAATTATCCTTGGGAGCGGCAATGTAGTCGTCGAATTCACCGGGGATGGGACGCCAGTGGGTGTGAATGACGCCGAGGGCGGCGTAACAGGAAGGGATATCGGGAACAATCAGACGAACCGCCCGCACATCGCGAACGAGATCGAACGGCTTGCCTTTTTGCGTCATTTTTTTGTAGATGGAATAGATATGTTTGGGGCGCCCACTGATTTCGGCACGGATATTGTTTTTGGCGAGAAGTTTGCCGAGTTTTTCGGTGATGAGTTTGATCTTCGCCTCGCGCTCGGGACGTTTTTCCTTGAGTTGCGCTGCGATTTCGCGGTACTTCTCCGGGTTGACGTAACGGAAGCCGAGGTCCTCCAGTTCCCATTTGATCTGCCAGATGCCCAGCCGGTTGGCGAGCGGCGCAAAAATGTCAAGCGTTTCCCTGGCGATACGTCTTTGCTTTTCCGGGGGGATGTGGTGAAGCGTCCGCATGTTATGAAGGCGGTCCGCCAGTTTGATGAGCACCACGCGCACATCTTCACCCATGGCAAGAAAGGTCTTTCGCAGGGTTTCCGATTTCAGGTCCTGTTTGCGTTGTTTGGCGGGTTCGGTTTCCCCTTCCGGCGGGTTCGAACCGTTGCCGTGATTGCCAGAGGCATGCTGGTCGCCGCGCGACACGCGGGGCAGGTTGGTGAGTTTGGTCACGCCGTTGACCAGATTCGCAACGGTATCCCCAAAATCCCGGCGGAGATCGTCCAAGGTGACCGAGGTATCCTCGACAGTATCGTGCAGGAGTCCCGCCGCGACGACTTCGGGCGGGACGCTGAGTTCCGCGAGGATGCTTGCCACAGCAATGCAATGCGTGATGTATGCCTCACCCGATTGACGTTTTTGACCCTCGTGCGCCTGCTCCGCCACGCGGTAGGCGCGCTGGATTAACTCCCGGTCTGCCACTGTGTAACGGTCGGGGAGTTGTTCCATCAACTTTTCAAGGGTGACGATCTTGAAGGAATCCTGCATTTCGATTATTTTACTACGCGGGGATTAAACAAATCAGCCCTCTGGGCAAGAAGGCGGATTCGGAAACGGTCTTGCGATGATGGCAGGCGTTAGAGCGTCTTCAGGAGCGCCTGGCGGCTGTTGCGCAGGCGGTCAGAAACGATGGTGGCAATACGGAGCATGATTTTGTAACCGTCGGCGGGGCGCTTTTCCAGAGTTTGCAGGAATTTATCTGCAGGGATGGCGATCAATTCGGAGTCTTCTTCACAAAAGGCGGAGGCGGTGTAATGATTGGGAGTCACAACACCCGACCACCCCAGGGTCTGATGAGGGCGGTTGACAAACGAAACGGTGACCGACTCGGGACGCGAGGTCAGGTTGACGCGCAGGGCGATGCTTCCGCGGACGAGCAGGTGAAGTTTATCCGCCTGTTCGCCTTCGCGAAAAACAAAACCATCCTTGGGTACAGTGACCATCTGGCTGAAGGCGGCAACGTCCCTCAAAGTCTCCCTGGATACATCCCTGAAAAGATCGAAATCTGCCAGCAGTTCCGGTGTGAGCATAACGTCCTCCAAAGCGGTAAAATGGGGTGGTTTCAGTATAACATGGATGCCCCTATGCCCTCCGTGAATAACGTCACCCGTTTTTTGGACTCTCGTAAGATTGCCTACACCGCCTTCGAGACGCCGCCCGAAAAACTCGGCGCGCTGGAGGTGGCGCATCTTCTCGGCGTGGAACCTGCTACGGTTTTCAAGACAATTGTCGTCACCCGCGAAAAGTCGAAGAAACCCTTGCTGGCAGTTGTGCCGGGTCCTGCGAGCGTGGATTTGAAACTGCTTGCCGCGGCGCTGGGCGAAAAGAAGGTTCACCTGCCCAGTGAGCGCGAAGCCGAACAATTGACCGGCTTGCAAGCGGGCGGCATTTCGCCGCTGGCGCTGATCCACAAGGGCTTTCAGGTGGTGATCGATTCGTCTGCGCAGAAATTTCCACAAATTCACGTCTCCGGCGGTCAACGCGGGTTGAACCTCCGCCTTTCTCCGCACGACCTCACCCAATTGACGAAGGCGCGCTTTGCCGCCATCGCTTCGCCTGCGTAAGTCCGTGTTTCCCGTACAGTGTCACCGACTGACACGAATGGGCAAATCCGCGGCATGGCGCCTGCAGGGGCAATCGCCGGCGAAAGATTGCGAGTAAGGCAACGGTCTGCCTGCTTTATAATACGCCTCATGAAACTCTCTCGCGGGCTGGTTTTGCTCCTCGGTCTCCTCATCGCCTGCCAGCCAGCCCCCCTCCCCGCGGTCACTGTCATTGACGGCGACCGGGTCATCACTGTTCGAACTGACCGACGCGTCCCTGCAGAAATTCTCGCGCAGGCAAATATCGTCGTTGACCCGCTGGACCGCATCCTCGCCAACGGGACGCCCGTCGCGCCAGACGAAACCCTGACCAGCCGGGGCGCGCTCATTCTGCAACTCCGCCGACATGTGGAAGTCCTCCTGAGCGAGCCGCGCGGGCAGATCAAATTGATAACCACCGCCTTCACGGTCGGAGAAGCGCTGGCAGAGGCGGGATACTCGCCGTATGCCGGCGACATCGTTCAACCGCCGTTGAATTCGCCCATTCAAAACGGTATGACGATTACCGTCGCAGCCTCGAACACATTGTTCATTACCGCAGACGGCAAAACGATGGAATTCCGATCTTCCGCCCGCACGGTGGGGGAAGCGCTGGCTGAGGCGGGGATTCCGCTCCTGGGGCTCGATTACAGCCTCCCGCCGGAGAATGAAGCGCCTCCGCCCGATGGGCAAATCAAAGTCGTGCGGGTGAGCGAGTCCGTTCTGCTGGCGCAAAAATCCGTCCCCTTCCAAAGCGAGCTGGTCGCCTCGGCGGAGGTCCCGCTCGACCAGACGCAAATCCTATCCCCCGGCGAAAACGGATTGAGCGTACAACGCATTCGGGTGCGGTATGAAGACGGGGTCGAGGTCGGGCGCATGACCGAAGAGGAAACCGTCGTAAGAGCGCCAAAGAACCGCACGCTTGCCTACGGCACCAAGATCGAAATCAAGACCGCCGTCGTAAACGGCGTGACGATCGAATACTGGCGCGCCGTGCAAATGTACGCCACGTCCTATTCGCCCTGTAGAGTCGGCACAAGCGCCTGCAGTTCCATCACCGCAAGCGGAGCGCAACTGACGAAAGGGATCGTGGCGCTCAGGACCGATCTGTACAGAGCCATGAAAGGGCAGGCGCTGTTCATCCCCGGTTACGGCTTTGCCACCGTGGCAGATGCCTGCCCGGGCTGTGTCGGCAAGCCGTGGATAGACCTGGGCTTCAGCGATGAAGATTACGAAGGCTGGCACTCCTGGGTGACGGTTTATTTCCTCACACCGGTTCCGCAAAACATCGTCTATGTGTTGGAATGAGTCATGTCCAACATCGAGAAATTCCTGCTCGCTCTTCTCTCCCTGCTCATCCTTGCCCTGGCGGGGACCCTGATGCGTCTGTATCGAACCGCGTGGAGACAGCCCCTGGCCCCCGCCCTGGCCACCCCTTTCAGACTCCCGCCCACCTGGACGCTAAATTCCACGCAGGATATTTCGCCTCCTCCCACGCCTGAAATTGCCGCGGTTACCGAATCGTTATCCTCAACCGAAAGCGTCGCGCCACCCGCCGCCAGTGCGTGCGGAGGCGCTTCGCCGATGTTCATCCTGCTCATCGGCAGCGACGCACGCGCAAACAGCTACAAATATGGGCTTGCCGATGTCATCCGCCTGGCGCGCGTGGACTTCCAAAACCTCAGGGTGACAATCCTGGATTTTCCGCGCGACCTGTGGGTGCAGATCCCCGATATCGCGGATAACCTCAACGGGCAGAATTACGAAAAATTGAATCAAGCCTATTTATACGGCAACCCGGGCTTCGGCTACTCGGACGATCCGGCAGGAGGACCGGGATTGCTTGCACGCACGCTGACCCTGAACTTTGAGACACAAATCGATCAATATGTCGCGGTCAATATGCGGACATTCGAAAAGATCGTCGATGCGGTCGGCGGCGTGGATGTCGTCCTGCCCCATACTGTGGATGGACGCACCGAAGATGATCGGGACGAACGCCTGCTCTTCGAGGAAGGTGCGCATCACCTGAACGGGGAACAGGCGCTTACGCTCTCGCGTATTCGTATCAAAGGGGTGTTCACGCGTGCAGATCACCAAAGCCTGGTGCTCTGCGCCCTGCGCGATAAACTTGTCAGCCCCGGCGTGATCACCCGGCTTCCCAATCTGATCGAAGCCTTCCGCGGTTCCGTGCAAACATCGCTCAGCCTCGAACAACTCAGCCAACTTGCCTGCCTGGGCACGCAGATCGAGCCGCAACATATTATTTTCGGCAGTTTTCCGCGAGAACTCTTCGAATCGACGCGCGTCTACGATCCGGTCTTCGGCAAAGGGGTGGCTGTCTGGAAGGCGGATTTCACCGTCCTGAGAGATTATGCAGGGCGTTTCACCCGTGGAGAATGGCCCCAGGCGGACGGCGCGTTCAACAATCCCGACCCGGGAGATACCTTCATTTGCAAATGAATGAGATACCTCCGCTTCACGTCTCCGCCCTGCTCAAACAATACGGCTTGCGCGCCGATAAGAGACTCGGGCAAAACTTTCTCCAGGACTCGCACACGCTGGAGTCCATCGTTACCGCCGCGGGCATCCTGCCGGAGGATACCGTCCTTGAGATCGGTCCTGGGCTGGGGAGCCTGACGCGCTACCTGGCGGTCGCCGCGAAGCGGGTCGTTACCGTCGAACTGGACGAAGACCTGATCCCGCCGTTGCGAACCGTCCTCAAACCCTACGAGAATGTGCAGATCGTTCACGGGGATATTCTGAAGCTCTCGCCGGGGGAACTCATCCGCGAAGGGGGGTATCTGGTGGTCGCCAACATTCCCTATTACATCACCTCCGCCATTCTCCGTCATCTCTTAGAGCAGGAATCCAAACCGCGCCGGATGGTGCTCACCATCCAAAAGGAGGTTGCGGAACGCGTCTGCGCGGGTCCGGGCGATATGAGTCTTTTAGCATTAAGTGTACAGGTGTACGGGGAGCCTCGTATTGCAAGGCGCATCCCTGCAAGCGCGTTCTTCCCCGCTCCCAAAGTGGATTCAGCCGTCCTGTGCGTGGAAATTTACGCCTCGCCAAAAATCCAACCGGAACTGCTGGATACCTTCTTCCAACTCATCAAAGCGGGGTTCAGTCAAAAGCGCAAGACGCTGCGCAACTCGCTTTCCGCGGGTTTGAATTTGCCCCGCGAGGAAACGGAACGTCTGCTCGAGACGGCAGGCCTGGATCCCATGCGCCGCGCAGAAATGCTCGACATTGCAGAATGGCGAAGACTGGTTGAAAGCGTTCGATCTAGGGGTTGAGCGCACAGCGGAAACCGATATCGCTGTCCTGCGCATCGGCGCCCGCCCAGTCGCGGTGCGCGGACTGTAATCCAATGTAAGAACTCCCCCACGATCCGCCGCGCAACACCCGATAATAACCAAAAGAGGGACCTTGCGGGTTTTCCGCGGGCGACACTTTATAATAGTCCGCGTCGTAGCGGTCGTTCACCCACTCCGCAACGTTTCCCGCCATCTCGTATATCCCCAATGGGCTGAGTCCCAACGGCAAACTGCCCGTTTCCACTGTGCTGTTGCCGCATCCCAGAAATTGCGAACGGGTGCAGGCAGGCGCTTTATCCCCCCAGGGGAAGCGATACCCGTCATGCCCTCTGGCGGCATATTCCCATTGCGCCTCCGTAGGCAGGCTTCGCCCCGCCCATGTGCAGTAAGCCGCCGCGCCATACCATGAAACGCCCACAATGGGATACTTCTCCCGACCGCCGACCGCCTCCCATCTCCCGTTGGTTTGAGTCACCCACACCAGCGGCTCTTTCAAATCCAGCCAGGGCACTCCGCCCTCGGTTCGATTCCCCACCTCGTTCAGAAACTGCGCGTACATCGCGGTCGTCACCTCGGTTTGATCCATCCAATACGCGGTCAGAGAAACGCGGTGGATCGGGCGCGCATCCAGATCTCCCAGCGTGTACCCCATGTCGAATTCGCCCGCCGGGATATAAACCAGCGTCATGCCGTCTACAGAAGAGACCATCGTCTCTCCCGCCCGGTATGTTGCCTGCGGTGGAGGCGTGGGCAAAGCGGCAGGCTCGGTCACGATCAGCGGGGCGGCGGAACGGGTAATTTCCCGCCGCACCAGATCAAGCACCTGGAGAGCGGTCAGGTTGCGCATCTGCATCCCATAGGCGAGATATTCGGGTTTGGAATAATCGGTGAAGGACGCCGTTGGGGCAAAAGTCAGATGATCGGAATTCCGCATACCTTGTTGCGGCAGCGGCTGGACAGCCCGCCAGAAATTCCAAAGCGGCAGTTGATATTCCAGCGCAAGTTTGGCGGTCACGTAATTGATGTAATGATCGCCCTCGTCGTTGTCCGCCTTGGTACTGAGGATCGGCACCACGCCCTGATCTATGCTGTGTTCGATGATGCGGCGCAGACGCCCCTCGAAGGGAGTCTTATCGAGTTTGACGTCGTACGCTTCGTTCGTCCCCAGAGAAATGATCGCGAAACTTGGACGATGCCTGCGGTATTCGCAATCCAGCGGAGTTTCATTGCTGGCGCATTGTTTCCAGTCCGACCACAAGGACGCCAACACCCCGGCGGTACTTAATCCCTTTTTGGCGGCGAGGCTTTCCCTTCCAAACGAGCCTTTAAAATACTCAATGGTCGGTTGCAATTCCGAGAAGTCGCCGAGATTGTACACGCCCGCCCCGCGGTCATAATCAGCCAGAAAATATGGATTGGTGCTGTGACAATCTCCGATTTTCGAAAAGGCATTCGGGTTGTTGCCCATGATCAACCCCCGCGCATAGATCTCGCGCACCCGCTCGCTGATATGGTCCGGCACAATGGGCATTTCCATCCAAAAATCGGGAGGCAGTAACGAGACATCCATTGTTGCAACAGGCGGAAGCGAGGGCGGCGAAACCGTCGAATCCGGCTGAACATCCGGGGTCTCACTCGCCCAATCCGTTTCCAGGGCCGTTGTCGAAACCGGCGAAACGGCGGCGCCTCCCTCATCTATTGGTTCGAAACCGGCAGAACAAGATTGGATAAAGCAAAAAACGACCAACCCGATACAGATCCGATAAAGATGAATTTTCATGTTTCCATTCGAGAGGCAGAAAGGACCGGGAGAAACTTTCGGAATTTTACCCCGCCCTCCTTTGGGAACGCAAATCCCGGTAATGCCACCAGACATCCCACACCCGCACAGCCGCCTCCAACTGTATGCGCAGGGACATTTTCGATTTGCCCCACCGGCGATCCGAAAAGTGAATGGGGACTTCGGCGATGTCGTAACCCAACAGATGGGCAACATACGCCATCTCCACGAGAAAGATATATCCATTGGATCGAATGCGCTCCAGAGGAATCCCCAGCAATGCGCCGCGCTTCCACATGCGATACCCGGTCGTCACGTCGCGCAGGGGAAAGTTGAGAATGGTACGCGCGTAGGCGTTTCCAAAAGCAGACAGCGCCTTGCGCCAAAGGGGCCAGCGTCTTGCAAGCGAGCCGCCCTTCACATAACGGGAGCCGATTACCACGTCGCAAAATTCGATCCGGCGCGCCATCTCCACCAGTACAGCGGGGTCGTGAGAGAAATCCGCATCCATCTGGACCACGACATCTGCGCCCGTCTCGAACGCCTTTGCGAATCCTTCGAGATACGCCGAGCGCAAACCGAATTTGCCTGCGCGATGCAAAACCGCCAGTTTTCCGGGATGCGAGAGCGATAAAGTTTCCGCCAGATCGCCCGTGCCGTCCGGGCTGTTATCGTCCACCACCAGCAGGGATAAATCTAACGGCAGGGAAAAAAGAGCGGAGACCAGATTGGGCAGGTTCTCCGCTTCGTTATAAGTCGGTAATACCACTGTTATTTTCACAATTGCTGGCTGTGCGCGTACAATTACAAAGGTTTTATCGTTCGACAGACGCTTTGGGGACGTTCTGCCTAAGAGGGCGGGCTATTATTTGCTCAACAATTCCTTCTTCAACTGGTCTACGCTCGAAAAACGTCCGAACACGGAAGGCACATCCATGATTTTGATCGAAAGTCTGTCGGGGCGTTTGGATGCCTGTTCCCGGTCCTTGATCGGGTAGAAATAATCGAGGGACTGTTCGAGCCGCGAACGGATTTTTTCCTGAAAGGAAGCCATGGCGGCGGGCGGCATGACGACAATGAAATCGGTCGGGCTGATATGTCCCAGAAAATCGTCCGCGCCGCCCGCTTCTTTGATCGTATTATGAATCATCAGGCTGATGGCGCGCAACACATCATCCGAAGCGACGAAGCCGTACAATTCCCGGAAGGAGTCAAGATGAATGATGGAGATATGGAGCAACGCCCACCCGCTTTTATGGATGACGTCTGAAAGACGCTCGTCCACCAGGGCTCCTTCGGGCAGACCGCTGACCGGGTTGGTGAGCGATCCTTGGCTGACGCGCTTGAGCGCATTACGGACGCGCAGCCGCAATTCCTGCACGTCGAATGGTTTTGTGATGTAATCGTCTGCGCCTACTTCAAAGCCTTGCAAACGATCCACGCGTTCGCGCTTTTCCGTCAGAAAAATAATCGGAATTTCCTGCGTGCGGCGATCGGCGCGCAAACGGCGCGCCACTTCGTAACCGTCAATATCGGGAAGACGAATATCCAGAATGATGATATCAGGCGAGATGCTCTGCCCGGCGCGCACGCCATCCTCCCCCCAATTGACGGTAAATACTTCATACCCCTGCACGCGGAAATAAGCGTTCAGCATCTCCGCCACATCGGGGTCGTCCTCGACGATCAGGATCTTGTGCTTGGCGTCTGCCACAGTTCCCCTCTTAAGAGATCGGTTCTTTTTGAATGACAAACTCGCAGACCGCGTCCCCCATGGCGACACACTTGGATTCGTTCACACGGAATTCATTGCCTCCCGACACCCATTTCAGGGACTCTTGAAGCAAGCCGGTCGCCACAAAGCAGACGGGTTTGTCCACATTGGTGCGTCCCCAGCATACGGGACACTTGTGGATGGTCCAGATGAATTCCGTTTCTTTTTCCTCCACCGTGCTGTATTGGTCGCTTAATTGGGAAAAGATCTTCGCAAAAGCAGGCAGTCCGATTCTGAGTTTGGATTGAAGCGGCAGGACGACAAACGCCAGGTCTGCCGCGCCGGCGAGAGCGCCGAAATTCTTCAACGCGTCGGAGAAGGTGGCACGTCCGGCGCGCAAAGCCAAGCCCCGTCCGCCGCGCGGACCGTACATTTCCTCCAAGGCAATGCCTATCGCCGAAAGTTCGGCAAAATCGAAACCTTTGTCCAGGTTATCTGGAGGATAGTTTTCAATATAATGGTTCAACCCTGCCAAATTGAGAATAGCGTTGAGACCATTCCTTCCCATCACTTCTTCCAGCGACTTGATCATAATCAGACCGAACTTGTTGGGATAATATAAACCGCTTTTTTGAACGGGGCTCATACTCGACTCCAGTTAGATCAGTTTTGCGAGATCTTCCGTGGCGCGCCTCATATCCAGGAAAATCAAGCCTAGTTTCGCCTGCTCGCGGGCTAACGCGGTAAGTACGGCTTCCTCGCCCACCGACATCAGCACGACATATCCCTTTTCCCCTTTGATATAGACCTGCTCCAAGGAGCCTCTACCCAACTCTGTTGCAATCCGTTCGCCGAGGGACAACATTGCCGCAGACATCGCCGAAACACGATCCTCTTCCACCCCTTGAGGCAGCGCGGAGGCGATGCTCAATCCATCCACACTGACCACTGCAGATGCCTCTATATCGGTCGAAGACGCCTGCAACTCCCGAAGACGATCAACCATTTGTTGCGTTCGTGACTTGGACAAGACAGCCCTCCTGCACAGAAAAGTTCTCCGGCAAATAAACGACCGGATTTTCGACAAGGATAGCAGATAATATAGCGTAGTGAGGAAAATGTGTCAAGCCGGCATGGCGAATCGCAAGGGCAACCCTAACGGAATTGCAAATGCAGTCTCTCAGTTCGTCATTTTCGATAAAACGTAATCATGAACGGACTCATCAGGCAGGCTTCCCCTCCCGTGTGGAAATGAACGCAGGATCAGCCCATGCCGAAGGGTCTGGGGTCCGAAGGTTGGCGGTATATTGACACAACCCTACCCGCATGGTAAACTCTCGCCCGCTTGTTAGAGGGTCCCGTGGTGTAGCGGCCTAACATGCGGCCCTGTCAAGGCCGAGATCGCGGGTTCGAATCCCGTCGGGACCGCAGAATCTGCCATCTGCACATAAACTCCCGGTTTTCGATGGGCGCATGACATCGGAGACCGGGGGTTTTGTTTTCCGGCGTCGAGAGAGGTGTTCACGGCACAGGCAAAGCGAAGCGGTAAATTTCGGGGGGTCTGCCGGCTTTTGGATACCCCAGCAGTACTTGCGGCAGTTGTTTTACAGTCGGGATGGTATATAATTTAGGAAACAACCCAAACAAAAGGAAAATGCCATGGAAGCTGTAATCGCGATCGTCAGGAACCTCCTCAAAAACCCAAAAGTGGCTCTGATTTTGGGTGTGGCACTGGGGCTGATGCTGGGTTTAATCGTCGGCTGGGGGATTTGGCCCGTCACTTACACCGATCAGGCTCCCGATCTGCTGCGCGCGGATTTGCAGGAGGATTGGGTACGGATGGCGGCAGAAACCTACGCCCGCACGAACAATCCGGACGAAGCGGTTCGGGTTTGGGACGAATTGCGCGGAGCCGCCAACGACGCGTATATCCGCCTTCAATCCAAGCCGGATAAGATCGACCCTGCGGTCCTACAGAACTATGGCTCACTGATCGAGCGCGTAAAAGGAATTCAAATCAAACCTTCCTCTCCGGCTGAAGGCGGCTCAGATATGAGCGCCATGGTCTTTTACGCTTCCATCATCGTCGTTGCAGGGCTGGTGGGCGCGGGTGCATTTTATCTCTATCGCCTGCTTCGCAAGGGTCCCAGAACCACAACGGTAGCCATGCAAGCCGCCGAGGCAAGCCGCAGAGCAGAACGGACCAATTTCGAAGAAATGGGGCTTGCCCCGCCCATCACACAGACCATGACCACCTACGTACTGGGCGACGATCTGTACGACGAATCGTTCAGCATAGATACGGCCGCGGGCGAATTCCTGGGCGAATACGGGGTGGGCATTTCCGAAACGATTGGCGTGGGCGAACCCAAAAAAGTCTCCGCGCTGGAAGTTTGGCTGTTCGATAAAAACGACATCAAAACCGCAACCAAGGTATTGATGTCCGAACATGCATACCGCGACCCCAACATTCGTGCACGGCTGGAACCCAAAGGCGACCTGCATGTCGTCAAACCGGGCGAACAGATTCTGTTGGAGACACAGACGCTTCAACTTCTCGCCACGGTGGTGGACCTGGAATACGGGGTAGGCGCCCTGCCTCAAAACAGCTACTTCGAACGCATCACACTGGAACTTGCGGTTTGGCCCCGCTCCGAAAACTGACCTGCCGCACGCAAGCCCATTTCAAGACGAGACCCGCCGACGGCGGGTCTCGTCTTGATTCGAACGGAAAAGTATGCGCCTTGCACCGCCCGGGCAACGCACAGACGATGCGTCTATTCCACCTTCAATATTTTCAATTTGACTCTGCCGCTTGGGGTTTCCGCTTCCACTACATCGCCCACTTTGTGATTCAGGAGGGCTTTCCCGAACGGCGATTCGTTGGAAATCTTCCCATTGCGCGGATCCGCTTCGGTCGCCCCGACCAGATCGAACGTTTCAGGATCGTAATCCGCCTCCTGAATCGTGACCCGCGAACCGACCTCCACCACATCGCTTTGTTTTTTCGCGACGATGGTCGCCATGCGCAGGATGGCTTCCAATTCCTGAATGCGCCCTTCGAGAAACGCCTGGTCTTCCTTGGCTTTGTGGTAATCGGCGTTTTCCGAAAGGTCTCCCATTTGAATGGCAGCGCGCAAACGTTGGGCCAGTTCTTCGCGCTTGGGACCCGTCAATTCGGCAAGTTCCGCCCGAAGTTTCTTTTCCCCTTCAGGCGTGAGGTAATGAATGGATTGTGACATCGTGAGATTCTCCCGGGGCTAAGGTTTTTCCAACGGGTTGAACAGTTTTTGATGTTCCTCGATGGCATACCGATCGGTCATTCCAGCGATGTAATCGCAGATGGTGCGCTCCAGACCGCGGATGGAAATGAAGGGCTGGACACTGCCGGGGAGCATGGACGGTTCGGAGCGGTAGGCAGTAAACAGGTCCGTGATGACGCGCTCCGCTTTGACCTGCATTCTGACCACGCGGTAATGGCGGTAGAGGTATTTATAAAGAAAATCCTTCAACTCGCGGTTGCGTCTGTGCATTTCTTCGCTGTAGCCGATGACATTGTATTTGAGTTTCTGAATATCGAGCGACGATTTGACTTTGCTGTTCTGCAGACGTTGGTCGGTCGCCTCGACGATATCCGTGACCATCAGCCCGACCAGCTGGCGGATCATGCGGTGGCGTTCCATGTCGCCCAGTTCGGGACCGCGCCAGTTGTAGGTTTCGCGCAGAATCTCCCACAGGGCGATACCGTCGAGCATGTGCGGTGTGATCATCCGCGAACGCAGACCGTCGTCCAAGTCATGGGTGGTGTAGGCGAGTTCGTCCGCCACGTTGGCAATTTGCGTTTCGAGGTTGCCGCGCAATTCGGGGTTGTAGTCTCTGGCATCGGCAATATCGTACTCGGATTCGTGCTTGACCATGCCCTCGCGCACCTCCCAGGTGAGGTTCAAGCCGGGGAATTCAGGGTAGCGCTGTTCCAGTTCGGTGACGATGCGCAGGGATTGTTTGTTGTGATCGAAACCGCCAAAATCCCTCATCAGTCTCGCGAGGGCTGTTTCCCCGGAGTGACCAAAGGGAGAGTGACCGAGATCGTGGGCAAGGCAGATGGTTTCGATCAGGTCTTCGTTGGCGCCCAGGGCACGGGCAAGGGTGCGTCCGATTTGGGCGACTTCCAGCGTGTGGGTGAGGCGGGTGCGGAAGTAGTCGCCTTCGTAGTGGATGAACACCTGCGTTTTGTACTCCAGCCTGCGGAAGGCGGTGGTATGCAGGATACGATCGCGGTCGCGCTGGAAGGATGTGCGATACTCGGGTTCGTTATCGAGGTAGGCGCGTCCTTTTGTGTCGCGGCTGCGCATGCCGTAGGGGGCAAGACTCTTGTCCTCAATTTCTTCGAGTTGTTGACGGGTGTAATACATGGTCATAATGCCCTCACCCCTTGCTCCTCCCCCGTTGGGAGAGGAGATGGGGTGAGGGAGAATGGGGCGAGAGGGGGTCGAACCCTCACGGTGTTGCCACCGATGGATTTTAAGTCCATTGCGTCTGCCGATTCCGCCATCGCCCCAGTGCGATGCACGAATATTCTACCTTATTTTGAAAGACCTTCAAGTCGTGACGAATTTGCTCGACTCTCTTTTACCTTTGCCCTCCAATCCCTGACCGCGAAGGGCAGGTACAGCAACAACACCGTGACCAGCCCGATGGCTTCCATATAAAGGATGTAAACGGGCCAATCGGGCAGCAGGTCGAGCAGGGAGGCGGTGGGCGGCTTGTGGTTGATCATCAGGTAATTGCTGCCAATCGCCCGATTCAGGAAGAAGACGGGGATCATGTACAGGTTCATCCAGAACGCCACGCGCCAAACGGATTTCCACGTGGGGCGGAATCCCTCCACCACTGTCATGTAAATGGCGGAGGTGACGATCAATCCGTGCGAGATGAAGGTCTGGAAGAAGCGGAAGTGAGGAAAGCCGTAAATGCCCAGGTCGGGCGTTGCCAGCGCCTGGATCGCGCCGCCGATCCCCATCAGGTACATGAATTCGTAGATGTGATAATTCTTCGTCACCAGCATCAGCGCGCCAAACCACACCAGCAGGCTGCACAAATGCAACGGGAGCATGGTCTGGATGGTCCACTTGCCGACCGCATAGTTCCAGGCATGCCAGGCGATCTCGTTCGCCCATAGGATGAGCGCCAGCGTCCAACGCACACCGGAGCGGGTCTTTTCGTCCGCCTTCTTGAAGCGGACAAGATAAAGGTTCAACAGGATGAGCGCAAGTAACGCCCCGAGATGCGCCGTTCCCAGAAACTGAAAAGCGGGACCCGAATACTCGCCAGCGAAAAAATTCTCCATTGCGCGGTTCCTTTTCCGCGCTCATTTTAACCATCCCGGAAGGTTTCGGGGAGATCCCGAATGGGCGGAATACAGGCAGACTCGCATCCCCACTCGTTACCCGTTTTCGAAATGTGTGCCGGTTTCTCCGCGCAGTGCGCGCAACATGTTGTCGGGGTTGGTAATCAGCGCCTTCTGCCCGCCCCAAGCCAGGAAGTTCAACACCGCCTTGACCTTCGGTTCCATACTACCCTTGCCGAATTGACCTTCAGCCAGATATTTGTGCGCGTCCTCCACGGAAAGTTTGTCCAGCCACTGAACGTTCGGTTTGTTGAAATTGACGGCAACCTTCTCGACTTCAGTGGAGATCAGGAACAGGTCGGCTTTGATTTTGGCGGCAAACAATGCCGAGGCGAGATCCTTGTCAATGACCGCCTCCACGCCTTGGACCTCGCCCCTGTCGTTTTCGACGACGGGAATTCCGCCGCCGCCCACACCAACAACCGTAAACCCCGCGCCGACCAGCTTCAGGATGGCGTCCTGCTGGAGGATGCGCACAGGCTGGGGCGAGGCGACAACGCGCCTCCAGCCGCGTCCCGCGTCTTCCATCACAGACCAGCCGTCGGCGTCGCGATGTTGAAGCGCCGTCTTCTCATCCATGAACGAGCCGATGGGCTTGGTCGGATTCTGGAAGGCAGGATCGTTTCGATCCACCAGCGTCTGGGTGACCACAGTCACAGCCTGATTGGGCATGCCGCGACACTTGAATTCGTTTTGCAGGGCGGTTTGAAACATGTAGCCGATGGAACCCTGCGTATTCGAGCCGCAGTAATCGAGCGGAATGGTGTGCAGTTCATGCGCAGACAGTTCCGAACGTCGCAGGATGAAACCCACCTGCGGACCGTTGCCGTGCGTGACGATCACATCCCAGCCGTTCTGCACCATATCCACCACGTGCGGCATGGTGATACATGCGGCTGCATATTGATCGGGCAGAGATTCTTTCCCTTTTTCGCGAATCAACGCGTTGCCGCCCACCGCCACCACGGCAAGTTTTCGTTTTGGTGTCATTGGAAATCTCCTCAAATTGGTTTTGATATATCTTCTCCAAAACGCGCCGGTTGACGCTGGGGAACGTCAACTGCGCGGCTGCCCGAGTGCGGCGACCGCCTGTTCAAAACATGCCAGCGGCGCGCGGGTGATGCCTGCGCCGACCTGTCCCATACCCGCATCCCTGTGGGCGATGCCTGTGTTGATGACCGGCGCGATACCTGTATCCACCACCTTGCGCGCGTCGATGCCTGCGGGGGAGGCATCGAAGTTTAAGGACGGCAACGTGAATCCGCCGTTGATGCCCATCGTGATGTGGTACATCTCGCGCGTATAGGCGATGGCATCCTGCGGCGTGCCGCCTACGAACTGCACGATGGCAGGCGCGGCACCCATCGCGAACCCGCCGATGCCTGCCGTCTCGGTAATGGCGCTGTCACCGAGATCGGGCGCGGCGTCGGCTTGGGAATAGCCGGGGAAGAAGAGCCCAGCCACCGTCGGCGCGGGAGCCGTGAACCATGCGTCACCGGTTCCGCTGACCCTGATTCCAAATTCCACACCGTTGCGCGCCATCGCCGTCACCAGCGTGCTGTGTTCCACGCCATGACTCGCGTCGAGCATCGCCTTGCAGCATGCCATCGAAATGTTCAGGAAGAAATGATCGTTGCCTGCCATGAACTCCAGCACGCGTGCAAGGTCGCTCGACGGAAGATCGGTTTTCAACAGCGCAGGCGTGAGTTTCTTGAACAGCAGCGACGAAGCCGCGGCGTTGCGGTTATGACACTCGTCACCCATGTGCAATGCCTGTGCGATGATGGGACGCAACTCGACTCCGCCCAACGGACGGAGCGCGGCGTTCATGGCGGGACCCAAAACTGTCTCCAGCCATCTGAGTCTGTCCAACACCGACGCGTCGTTCGCGCCGAAGCGCAGCACCTTGCCCAACCCTTCGTTCATGTTGCTGAATGACAGGTTGCCGCGGTCCTGATTCTTCACGATCCACACGGGCATGGACGGGCTGATGACGCCCGACATCGGTCCCACCGCGCCGAAGTGATGGCACGGCGCAAAGGCGATCTCTCCGCTTGCCGCCAGTTTGCGCGCTGCGCCGTGATCCTCCGCCCAGCCCTCGTATAGGATCGCGCCAATGATCGCCCCTTGCATCGGTCCGCACATACGCTCCCATTCGAGGGGCGGACCGGCGTGCAACAGCATCCGCTCACCCAGATGAGGAATGGCGTTGCGCGCCGAATCAACTCCGATCAGAATCGGTTGCGCCGATAGAAACCGTTCGAAGGCGGTTCGGTTCGCCGCTTCCACTTGCGGGTCGTTGACCAGCAGGGCAAGTTTCATGCCGATTGCGCGATTGCCAGAGGCAGGCGGACGCCAATCGAGTTGCAGGGATTTTCCGCCCGTCTGCCGGATCGACTCCGCAAAGGATGAAAGCCCCACGTTGATGACCTGTAGTTCCTGTTCGAAGAGTTTATTGATCATGAAGACTCCAAACTTCATTCCGTCATTGCGAGGGCGAAGCCCGAAGCAATCTCCAACACCGCGGGAGGATTGCTTCGTCACCCGGCGGGCTCCTCGCAATGACATTAACTCACGATCGCCGCCGCGAGCCGCGCGGCCTGGGCATTGCTGTCTGTCAGAATGACGCCGGCCTCGCGCAGCCTGGCCTCCTGCCGCGACAAATTCTGCGGATCGGAATCCGTGCCGCAGACCGAGCCGATAAAGACGATCGTGCGCTTTGCTTTCGCGGCAATCTTCCGCGCCTGTCGAATGGCTGGCACGAGTTCGCCTGCCGGGTCCATGTTCGAGCCATAACCGAGCACGATGTCGAGCAGGATGACCGCCGTTTCGGGGTTTTTGGCTTCTTGGACGATCCGTTCGTTCCGCAGGCGAAAGTCAATCATTGGGTGCGGGCGTCCCTGCGTGAACAGGTCATCGCCCAGGTCAATCACCGTATGCTCCTGCGATTTCCACACGTCGGGAATCTTCTCTTCCTTCTTGATCGGCGTGTTGGAATATACACTTCCCAGCGACTCGCGTAGCAAAAGCACGGTCTCATAGCAGAACGTACCGCCGCTGAACAAGCCGCGAATGTATTTCTGTCCCTTCTTCAATTTCTTCTGCGCGGGCTTCACCAACGACTTGTACTTTGCGGGCAATGCATTCGAAAACCTTTTCAGCGCCCTGCCTTTCGATAACAGCACCGCCGCCCTCGCGGCATCTTCCAGCGTTTTTACGCCGTGGATATTTCCACCCGTAATGGTCTGCGGGTCTGCGCCGATGAACTCCACCACCACAGGTTTTTTACTTTTCGACGCTTTATCCAGCACGTTCCACATCACATCGGGCGAGGGCGGTTTGGAGACCAGCAGAATCACCCTGGTCGCCTTGTCTTTTGCCAGCGCCTCGATGCCCTGCAACATGGTGATGCCGCCCACCTCACTTTTCAGATCGTGTCCGCCCGTGCCGATGGCTTGCGTAATACCCGCGCCGAAACGATCAATCAGGCTGGTCACTTGCTGTAAACCTGTCCCCGATGCGGCAACTACCCCAATGTTGCCGCGCCGCACCACATTGGCGAATCCCAGCGGAATACCGTTGATGATGGCAGTGCCGCAATCGGGTCCCATCACAAACAGGTCGTGTGCGCGCGCATATTGCTTCAACGGTATCTCCTCCTCCATGCTGACGTTATCGCTGAACATCATCACATGCAAACCGAATTGCAATGCCTTGCGCGCCTCCGCCGCGGCGTATTCGCCCGGCGTGGAAATGAGCGCGAGATTGGCGGATGGCATGGATTCCAATCCCATCTGGATACTTCTTGGAATCACGCGTCGGACTCCACCGTCGCCTGCATCGGCCGCTTTGGCTGTCAGCATCGCCTCAGCCGAATCCAGCGCCGCGCCCGTGGATGCCTCATCCCTGCCTGCGACGACGATCAACAGGTCGTTCGGGCTGGGCGGGACGGCGCTTGCCAGCAATCCCGCCTCGACCAGCAGACCGATGTTATTCTCGGTCGCCATCACCGCCGAGGCTTGTGCAATTCCCTCCAGCGCGCGCAGTTTCTCCGAAAATTGCATCAGCGACACCGAGTCGCGGTAGAGATTCTTGATCATACGGTGTGAAGTTGCCATAAGTGATCCTTGCCCTCACTCCCGTCCCCTCTCCCGGCGGGAAAGGGGTGCAGGGGTGAGGGATTGTTCCATACACACAGCCCGATCAACAAACCGGTCACCGAATCCATGCCGGAGGAATGTCCCACGCGCAAGGCTTCCCGTACCATTGATTCAACGTGTTTGCCATACGCAATGGCTTCAGCAAGATTCGAGAGACGGCTGGAGAATTGTCCCTGGGCGGCGTGATAAAGATACGTGCGGCTGATCTCGCCGGTCTGTCTTGCAAGTTGCATCAGATCAGCGCCGAACGAATGGATAAACGATAATCTCACCGGGTCTTGTCCCGCCATGCTCCACAAGCCTGCAAGGAAACCGATCAGGATGTCGTCGCCTGAGGGGGTGACGCCCGGTCCGAGACCGATCAGTTTTTCGGCGGCACGGGTTGCGGCTTGAACGGCAAATTCTTCTGCGGCTGAAACGAGTTGCAGAATGGACCGGCCCAATCTTTGATACAACAACGAACCTGCGTCCAATTGGAACAGATCGTCTGCCACAATGTCTGTGTGTTTCAGGCGCTGTTGCCCGTTGAGCAATTCCCATGCGGTTGACCAGCCTTGAATCACGACAGACGATCTCATATCTGCGGCAATTTGGGGGACGCGGCATTTCCACACGGGCGCGCCGCGCAAATCCACGGCGAGGGGAGACGAGTCGAAGCGGAGGATCCCGCCTCTCGCTGCAGCGCGCAGACCCGGGGTCAGGGTTCGAAGCGAGAGGTCCTTTGTCCAGATACGAATCCCTTGGGGCAGTTCGTACTGATCCGAAATCAATACCGTGACCAGCCGGTCTTCCTTCGCGAGACGAAGATTGACGGCTGATTCGAAAACCGATTGAATTTCCGCGTCGAAGGTCTCGCGCGGGACGGCTTCCCCAAGGGAAACGGCACGAAGTCGCATGGCAGGAAGAATACAGCCTGAGGAACGTCCCCCAGGCTGTATTGTCGAATTACAGGGATCAGTCTTCCAATTGCGGTGCGGGGTCATTCTTAGTGTAGTTCATCATGATGACGAACAACACCGCCATGGCAAGATACCCAATAACGGGACCCCAGTTGGCGTTGAAGGACGGGTCGGTAAAGTTGAAGGGACCGCTGGGGAAGAAACGTAATTGAGCGCTGTGGATGAAGCCAACCCAGGCGCAAGCGGCGCCGAAGAGGGTGTAGCCGATGGCGCCTTTCCAGTTGCGGTCAATGACATAGGCGACGATTGCGCCGAGGATCATGCCGACCAGAATCGAACCTGCGCCGAGGACAGTCATACCGCCATACGAGACGCCCGCCCCTGCAAGGGCTTCCACGCCGAGAGTGGCGGCGTTCGTACCCGCCGCGCCCAGCGCGTTGTTGACCTGCGTGGTGACATAGTCCGCGATCCATGGGACGATGGCGATGGCAACCGCAGGAGCGTGGCGGCGCGGGCTGGCGTTGAATGCCTGCGAGGTAATCAACATGCCGATGTAAACCAGAATGGGCAGAATTGCCATGACCGGGATGATGGCAGAGAGAATTCCGAGCAAGCCCAGCACGCCAAGCAGGAACATGGTCACACCGGTCAGCCAGGAATACCCGACGCGCGAACCGACCGACTTCCAGCCGGGATGACCGATGTAGATCAGGGTGGGGAAGGGGGAGCCGAAGAGCGAGGCAACCGCCGTTCCGCCTGCTGCGGCGAGCATGGCTTCGCGGGTATCGTAATTGTCACCGCCTGCCATGGCGGATTCCACGTTATTCAGCGATTCCAGAAACAGGTAGATCGCCAGCGGGATGGCGGTCACCAGATACGGCGCCACGCGCGGGAGTCCTGCCAGCAAAATCTGGATTTGCGGTATCGGGATTGCGATAGACGCGTTCGCGACCGCTTCAGTTAATGTACCAATCTTCATGTAGCCCGACGCCCAGCCGAAGATGACACCGAGGATCACCGCCACCAGCCCTGCCGGGATCTTGCCCGGGAATTGCACATTGGCAAGCCAGCCGACGAAGATGATGCCGAAGGACACCATGCTCAGCCAGGCCACATTCCATGCGCTGAACGCCGCGCCCATGGCAATATAGGTAATGGCGACACCCGCCAGTGTTCCCAGCATGGCGGCGCGCGGGGTCAACCTCTGCATGGTGGGACCGACAAAGGCGCCGATGGTTGCCACAATGGCATGGACGAAACACCATGCTACCCCGACGCTCCAGATCAGGTTGAAGTCCGCGCCGCCGAGTTTGAGCGGCAACATGATCGCAAACGTGACAAGGAAATAATGCGGCACCGAGATGCCATAGGGGACGGCGGTCACATCATCGCGCCCTTCTTTCTTCCCCAGTTTGTATGCCATGTAGGCAAAGTAGATATTGCCAACCGCCAGCGATAACACCAAGCCTGGCACGATCCGTCCGAACAGGATTTCCTTGGGGAAGCCAATGACAAACTGCATCAACGAAACTGCCACCAGTGTATTGGTAATGCTGTTGGTGCACAGCCCGAAGAAGCCGTTCAAGTCGCCGGCCACCCATAAGTTGGGGCTTGCCATTCCTTTTGCTGTACTCATCTTCATTCTCCTCTTTACGTTTTTTTGATCGAATTCACCCTACAATAGGGGAAACTCCACATTTAGCCTGCCTCCGGCAAATGATTCTTGTCGTAGGGCAGGTAAGTGAATCCATAACAAAGTGCGGCAAGCAGAAGATAGCCGACCGTGATGGCAGTGGGGAGTCCGTTCGCGCCAAACTGCACCTGCTCGGCGTGCATGAAGCCAAAGTAGGAAAGCACGGCTCCCGCCAGCGCATACCCCGCAGCCAGTTTGGGTTTGCGATCCAGCAGGAAAACCGCGATGGCGCCGAGGACAAGCCCGCTCAGGATGGCTCCGCCTCCAAGTTTGGTCATGCCGTCATACAGCACTCCATTGGCGGTCAACGCGTCCATGACGTCTCTTGCGCTTGCTCCCGCCGCAGTAAGCGCTCCATCCACCTGACTCTTTCCCCACGCCGCGAAATGCGGAACCAGCGCCAGTACAATTGCAGGTGCATGATGACGAGGGGTCGCCTGGAATGCCTGCGCTCCGATCAATGCGCCAATGTAAAGCAGGATCGGCAGGATCGCCACCAACGGAATGAGGTTGAGCAATACAGGCACGATGTTCAGCAGGGTAACGGTAATTACGAGGACGCCTGTAGCCAGCGAGTACCCGATGCGCCCGCCGACCGCCTTCCAGCCGGGATGCCCGATATAGACCGCGTTCGGGAAGGGACTGCCGAGGACCGTGCCGATGATGCTGTTGAAACCGTCCACGAACAGCACTTCGCGCACGTTATACTCGTCGCCTGCGGCGGAGGCGCTTTCCACGTTATCCATGGCTTCGATGAAGTCGTAGACTCCGAAGGGAATTGCTGTCACCAACAGAGGGGCGATATTCTTGAAACCTGCGATCAGGTTGCTCAGTTGCGGGACGGGAAGCGCAATCCCCAGCGTCCCGAACGATTCACGTAATGCCGCAGGGTCCATCACGGGTGCCCAGCCGAAGAGGGTCGCCCCCCATGCCATCACTGTACCGACAGAAATCGCCACCAGACCCGCCGGCACCTTCCACGGGAAACTTACGCCTGCGAACCAGCCGCCCAGCACAATCGCCAGACAGACCAGTCCGATCCACGGATAGGGTGACAGGATTTGCATGGCGGGACGAATCGAAATGAAGGCAATCGAAACGCCTGCCAGTGTGCCAAGCAGCGCGGCGCGCGGCGTCAACTTTCGGATGTAGGGGGCAAAGAACGCGCCGCTCAAGTTTACAAGTCCCTCAATGAACGCCCTCGCCAGCCCCACCTGCCAGGCGAGGATGGGGTCGCCGGTGGCGATTTTGACCGGTAACATGATCACCAGCACGACAATGAACATGTGAGGAACGCTCGGACCCGCCGGCAGGGCAGTGACATCGGTACGGTTTTCCTTGAGCGCCAGTCGGCGCGCCATGAAGCCGTAGTAGATATTGCTCAGGAACAGCATTAAACCCACGGCTGGCACCACGCGCCCGAACACAACCTCTCCCGGCATCTGCACAACGCCCAGCAGTAAGCCGGAAAGAACCAAGATATTCAACAGGCTGTTCGTCCCCAGACCGAAAAAGCCATTCCAATCGCCTGGTACCCAAAAGGGGACCTTCAAAGAACTCTCGGTGTTTTTTGTCATTGAATTGACCTCCTTCGATAAAGGATGGTCTTGCAGAAATAGATTTAGGATCCTGTCGAGGCTTTCTCCAGCCCTTTCACCACCTTATCCGAATCACTGACCCAACCAAAGATACCGCCTTGCGCCTTGATCATTTCCAATGCCACGCGTTTGAATTCGGGGAAGTAGGAGGCGGTGCAATCCGCGGGGACGAGGGCGTCGAATCCGCGATCATTTGCCTCGCGGACGGTGGTATGCACACAGACCTCCGTGGTCACGCCACACACAATCAGCTTTTTAATGTTGCGATTTCGCAAAATACCCAGCAGGTCGGTCTCATAGAACGCTCCCTTGCCGGGTTTATCCACCACGGGTTCGCCTTTGATGGGATACAGTTCCGGGATGATGTCGTGACCGGGTTCGCCGCGTACGAGGATGCGCCCCATCGGTCCCACATCGCCGATTTTCAAGGTCGGATTCCCTCGATCCCTCTTGGCAGGCTGAAGGTCGGAAAGGTCCGGGCGATGTCCCTCGCGGGTGTGGATCACAAACATGCCGACCTTGCGCGCCGTCTCGAGCAAATCCTTGCATGGTTCGATGGAACTGCGCAGTAACGAAACGTCATTCCCCAGCGTTTCGCCGAATCCGCCTGGCTCGACAAAGTCGCGCTGCATGTCAATCATGATCAACGCGGTGGAATCGAGATCGAACTCGAAATCATAGGGTTCAGCCTGAATGGTACCTTTTCGCATGTATGCCTCCGTTTATTAAAACAATCAGGCGCCGGCTTTCGAGCCCATATAAGCCCGTGCCAGCGCCTCCTTGATCGCGTGTTCCACGTTCTTGCGCCCCTCCTCAATGTTGAGTTGAAGGGCTTCACGCGCACAGTCCACGTTCCTTTCCCTGATGCAGTCGAGTATTCTGAGATGTTGTTCGCAAGTCTCGCGCAATCGTTCGGTGGAGGTAATATCCGTCACCCGGATAAAGTGCAGGCGTTCGTCAATGGATCGGATCTGGTCGAGGAGTGTCCGGTTTCCCGTCCACCTGGCGAGCCTTTCATGGAAATCCTCATCCAGTTTGGCGAAATCCGATGAATTCGTGATTGAGGTTTTTTGCAGGTCCTGCCATGTGTGATACAGTTCCTGCCAATCCTCTTCGGGGTATTCGCTTTGGGTGAGCCGTTCGATCACAAAAGTTTCAAGCGCCAACCTGACATCATACAGTTCATGAATTTCCTGCATATCCAGTTGCTTGACGCTGTACCCTTTATGAGGCGTTTTGTCCACCAGTTTGTTTTCCACCAGCATGCGGAGCGCTTCCCGTACCGGACTGCGGCTGACCCCGAATTCCTCGCACAGTCCCTCCTCGGTAAAGCGATGTCCAGGGGCATATTCCCAGCGAATGATGCGTTCCTTGAGAACCGAAAAGACGTCTGTGCTCAGGTTGGGTGAATGTTGTTCTTTCATGGGAGTACCTTGGTACTAGAAGTGCGTCCATATTGTATACAATTTTGTATACCTGTCAAGGGATGAGTTATCTCCGCCAATTGAAGAATGTTCGATCCAGCGCCCCCATTGCCGCAGGTGTGGGAAATTGTGATTTGAGCATCCCCGGCTGAGCAGATTGAAACAGCCAGGGACTGATTACGCTCTGGTTCGACCTGTGTGACTTGTCCTACAGCCCCTCGAATCGTTAACCTCAGATTTACCCTGCAGACACGCTGCCGATTCACACGGAGGCAGGGTCTGCATTCCAATGCCCGTGATCATCACATCTCCGCCGATTCAGGGACGATTTCCTCCAGCCGGAAAACTTCAGAACAATTCGAACATTGCGCTTCGCGCTTGCTGACATACACCAGCAAACCGCCGCATTTCGGGCAGGGTTGTTTGAGCGGACGCTTCCACGAGGTGAAGTCGCAGTTCGGATAATTGGCACAGCCGTAGAACGTGCGACCTTTGCGCGTCTTCTTCTCGACGAGATCGCCGCCGTCCTTTGGGCAGGCAATGCCGATCGTTTCGAGCCAGGGTTCAGTATAACGGCAGGTCGGAAAGTTCGCACACGAAATGAACTTGCCAAAACGCCCGTAACGGATCACCAATTCACCGCCATCATCGGGACAGAGGCGCCCAATCTTCTCCGGCTCGCTCTTGGTGGTGGGCATTTCCGCCTGTGCCCTTTTCAGATCTTCCAGAAACGGATGATAGAACTCGTGGATCACTTCGGTCCATTCGGCCTGACCGTTGGCGATCATATCGAGATCTTCCTCCATGCGGGCGGTGAATTGATAATCCACAATATCCGAGAAATACTTCACCATCAGATCATTGACCTGCATGCCGATTTCGGTTGGGACGAGGCGCTTGTCCTCGCGCACCACATAACCCCGTTGTTGAATCGTCGAAATCGTCGGCGCATACGTGGAGGGACGCCCAATGCCATCCTCCTCAAGAGCCTTGACAAGCGACGCCTCTGTATAACGCGGCGGCGGCTGCGTAAAATGCTGTTCGGGAATGAGGCGCATCAATTCCTGCCTTTGTCCTTCTGCCACCCCATCGGGGATCTTGACATCTTCCTCTTCCTCATCCTTCACATCTTCGCTTTTGGCTTCCTCGTACACAACCAAGAAACCCGCAAATTTCACAACCGAATGAGAGGCGCGCAACAGGTACTCATGACCGGTGGATTTGCCCGTCACTTCCACCTGCAACGTGTCGTAGACCGCCGCTTCCATTTGCGAAGCAACGAACCTCTGCCAGATCAGATTATAGAGTTTGAACATCGCAGGTTCGAGGAACGGCTTGACCTGCTCGGGCGTGCGCATGACCGAGGTCGGGCGAATCGCCTCATGCGCCTCCTGTGCGTTGGCAGAACGTTTGCGGTATTGCGGCGGTTCTGCGGGCAAAAAGTTCGCACCGTATTTTCCCTGAATATATGCCCGCGCTTCCTTCTGCGCCAGTTCGGAAACGTTGGTCGAGTCGGTACGCATGTAGGTGATCAGACCTGTCGTACCGCCATTGCCGACCTCCTGCCCCTCATACAGCCCTTGCGCCAGCGCCATCGTACGTTTTGCTGTGAAGCCGAGTTTGAGCGAGGCTTCCTGCTGTAAAGTCGAGGTGGTGAAAGGCGCCAGCGGTTTGCGTCTGCGTTCGCCGCGCTTGACCTTGGTGATCGCGTACGCGGCGGTTTCCATGTCTGCCAGAATCCCCTTGACCGTTTCCTCGTTGGGGAGTTGCGGATCGTCCGCATCCACCTTTGCGAGTTTGGCAACGAACGTGGACTTAAACCCCTCGGGCTTGAACTCGGCATGAATGGACCAATATTCCACAGGGACGAAATTCTCGATCTCCCGTTCGCGCTCGACAATCAGCCTGAGCGCCACCGACTGCACCCTCCCCGCCGAGAGACGCCCTCGCACCTTCTCCCATAACAACGGGCTGATGCTGTACCCCACCAAACGGTCCAGGATGCGACGCGCCTGTTGCGCATCCACCAGGTCCATATTGATGTGACGCGGATGTGAGAACGCCTCTTTGATCGCAGGCTCCGTGATCTCATGAAAAACGACGCGCTTCGCGCGGTCGGGTTCGATATCTGCCGCCTCAAGCAAATGCCACGAGATAGACTCTCCTTCGCGGTCGGGGTCGGTGGCAAGATAGACCTCCTCCGCCTTTTGGGCGAGTTTCTTGATCTCCTTGACGATCTCCTTCTTTTCGTTGGGCACGCGGTACTTCGGCATGAAGTTATTCTCCACGTCCACAGACAACTGCGACTTCAACAGGTCGCGTACGTGTCCCACCGAAGCGCGGACGGTGTAACCCTTGCCGAGATACCGTCCCACCGTCTTGGCTTTGGCGGGTGATTCGACGATCACCAGTTTGCCGTTCCGCTTTTCCTCTTTGGGTTGTTTTTCAGGCTTGGGAGGCGGAGTCAGCCCTTCGTGCGCATCGGTGCGACCCATCTTGTAAAGTTTGGTTCCACAAACCGCGCAAACCCCAATCGTGACAGGCGATCCCTTGGCGTTGAATCCTGCCGCAGGTTCTTGCATCTCACGCTTTGTCTTGCACTTCATACAATATGCTTCCATGAACGCTCCTCCCTCGCCTCTTCATCGAGTGTCGCTTTCCTGTCGGAAAGCGACAAGGCGAGGGTTGTTATAAATATTTCTCCTGATGATGTTTCTTCAAGTGTTCCACGATATTCTTGACTTTTTGCGATTGGTCCGTCTTGCAAATCATCAACACATCGCCGGCATCCACCACAACGACATCGTCCATGCCAATGGTGACAATCAGCCGTGCATCGTTTACGCTGTACACCAGCGTATTGTGCGTATCCAACGGCAGGTGCTGGGAATTGACCGACACGTTTCCGTTCATATCCGGCAAAAGGACGTCGAAGAGCGAATCCCAGGAGCCAACATCGTTCCACCCCAACCCGCCCGCCGGAATGACCGCCACACGCTGCGCATTTTCCATCACCCCCACATCAATGGAAAGCGGTTTCAAGCCATGCCAAAGTTTCGAAAGGACTTCCTCGCGCTGCGGACCGTCCCAGGCGGCGACGATCTCGCTCACAGCCTTGAACAAATCGGGCATCTGACGTTCCACTTCCGCCAGGATCACATCTGCGCGCCAGACAAACATGCCGCTGTTCCAGGAATGGTCGCCGCTTCGCAGGAATTCCTGGGCAGTCACCTCGTCCGGTTTTTCTTTGAAACGCCTGACCGCATAAACCGGATACCGATAATCGCCATCGAGCGCATCCCCCTGCTGGATATAACCGTAGCCGGTGGAGGGAAAGGTGGGGGTTATCCCCAGCGTGACCAGGTATCCTTTTTCGGCAACATCGAACGCCGTCCGCAACAGGAATTGAAACAAGTCCTGGTTACGGATGTGATGGTCGGCGGTCTGAATTGCCATTATGGCCTGCGGATCGCGCCGCCGGAGCACAGCCGCCGCCAGCGCCACCACCGAGGCGGTATTGCGCGGCGCAGGCTCAATCAGATAATTTTGCGCCGGAATCACCGGAACCTGCTCCTTCATTTCGCGCGCCTGCTCCTCTACCGTGACAACCAGGATTCGTTCGGGGGGAAACAGTTTCGAAAGACGCACGACCGTGCTTTGGAACATGGTCTCTTTGCCGAGCAGAGGCAGCAATTGTTTCGGCGACTCCTTTCTCGAAATGGGCCACAGGCGCGTGCCTCCGCCTCCAGCCATAATGACAGCATAGGTATGTTCGTTCATAAGTCGTGTTCCAATGAGGGCATAGGGTGACATCAACACGCGCACAGGCTTGCCGCAAACCAGGCCGCGGACGACAAATCTTCAGCGTATGCGTGCATCCATCTGCCCGCGCGCCTACTCATCCACCCGGTACTCCGATTGTACCTCACGCACCGCAACATAATTCATCCCGCCAACCTGACGCACCATGCCCTTGAGTTCCATCAACGCCAGCGCGGCGGATACCTTCTCGATGGGCAATTCGGATTGAGTGCGGATTTCATCCACGTGCAACGGCGCATTTGTCAACACCGTCAGCAATTTCGCTTCGATGGCATCGGACGGCATAATCTTACGCGCGGCTTTTTGTTGACCCACACGCGTGATGTCCAATGCCTGAATCAGGTCGTTGACGCTCAACAACGGAAGCGCGCCGTTTTGGATGAGTTTGTTCGTGCCTTTGCTTTGCGGAGCAAGTATGCTGCCAGGCACGGCAAAGACCTCGCGCCCCTGTTCGGCGGCAAATTCGGCGGTAATCAACGCGCCGCTGGTCTCACCCGCTTCTACCACCACAACCGCCAATGATAAGCCCGATATGATGCGATTCCTCGGCGGAAAATTCGACGCCTCGGGCGGCGTGCCTGGCGCGTAATCGCTGATCACCGCGCCGCGTTCCATCATTTGTTCAGCCAGCGCGCGGTGCTCGGGCGGGTAGATCTTGTCTACGCCCGAACCCAGCACGGCGATCGTCCGCCCGCCTGCTTTCAACGCAGTTTGGTGGGCAATTGCATCCACGCCGCGCGCCAAGCCGCTGATGACGGTCAAGCCGTGCGCGGCCAGGAAGGAGGCAAGTTCCTCGGTGATCTGCCTGCCATACGGAGTGACGCGTCTTGTTCCCACAACGGCAACCGCAAACAGATCGTCAGGCAAATATTCGCCGCGAATATACAATACCGGCGGCGGCTGTTCAATTTCCTTCAAGCGCTGCGGATACGCTTCGTCCTGCCAGGTCAGAATCGTGATGCCCTGCCGCTCGATCTTCGCCCAGATCTGATCGAGATCCACGGTTGTGCGCGCAGCCACGAGGCGTTCGATCACTTTCAAACCCAGCCCTGCCTGCGCCAATTCGCTCGGTGCGGCAGTCCAGGCGGCTTCAAGGTCGCCGAAGTACGCGATCAGTCCCTGCATCCGCACGGCGCCGATACCTTTGATCAAATTGAAGCCGACCCAGTATTTTTTGTCGTTCATGAAGAGTAATTTACCACGAAGGATGCAAAGTAGACAAAGGGGAATTTACCGATTGCCCGAACACGGCATGAACCATGTCATAAGGAAACGTTACCCGCTTACCAAGCCGTCCAAAAGATGAACGCGCATGGTCCGCGCGCCCATATCCAGGTCCAGGATGACCGAGGGAATGCCGGGCAGAAGAATCTCCCTGCCGGCGTCATCCTGCACCACATACACGTCGTTTGCGCCCGTTTCCATAATCTCGACCAGTTCGCCCAGCAAATTTCCGTGTTCGTCCACAACCTTGAGACCGAGCAATTCATGTTGGTAATGCTGTCCCTTCGGGAGCGGCACCTCCTCCGCTCTCACATAAACCCATTGATTGCGAAGCGCGCCGGCATCTTCGGGGGTGTCAATATGCTGGAATTTTACGAGCATTCCCGAACCGTGCGGGCGTACGCTGGTCAGGGTAAAGGGGGTATGTGTCTCGCCCACGTACAGGCGTCTGCCCTTTTTCATCCGTTCGGGGAAGTCGGTATGCAGATCCATCAGAATCTCGCCTCGCACCCCATGCGGGCGGCGCAAAAAGCCGACGCTCAAATAAAGAGGCTCGCCTGCTGGCGAGCCCGTGTCGTTTGCCTTCGCGTTAGCCATTATTCTGGCTCGACCACGTCGAGTGTGACCTGCTTACCTTCCTTTTCAGCCGCCACTCGCAACACTGCGCGCATGGAGTTGGCGACCTTGCCGTTTTTGCCAATCACGCGCCCCATATCTTCGCGGGCAACACTCAACTCAATGCGCACCTTTGAGCCGCCGCCCGTCTCGCGCACCGTCACATCTTCCGGATGGTCCACCAGCGCCTTGGCAATGTATTCGATAAGCTCCTTCATGGCAACTCTTTGTTCTCCTCTTCCTTTGGAAGAGGGCTGGCGATGAGCAATCACTTACTCGTTCTGGCAGAGGCGCCGCGCACGGCTTCGGCTTCTGCCGCTTCCTTTATGAGAACATCCACCGCTTCACCCTTCTTGAATCTTTCCCAGCGCGCCAGCGTGCCGGCGGCTTTGAGCACCTGTTCCACTGAATCGGTCGGCAAGGCGCCGTTCTTCATCCAATGGAAGACGCGGTCTTCCTTCAAACGGATTGTCGCGGGCTGGGTGCGGGGATTGTAAAAGCCCAAAATCTCCAGAAAGCGTCCGTCGCGAGGGGACTCACTATCCGCGGCGACGATACGATAGGTGGGCTGACCCTTCAACCCGATACGACGTAAACGTAAACGAACCATCTTACTTTATCTCCTTGAAATGTATTGCGTTTCAGACAGGCATCGAGAGGGGTGCGAAAGGAACACATGCGGGCTGAAATCGCAGGCGCTATTTTACCAGAGAAATCAGCACCATCGGCGTTCTCTTACGCCAACAGCGTAAACGAAATTCTCGTCCCCCGCCCCGTCTCGCTCTCCGCCCAAATTTTTCCGCCGTGCGCCTCCACCAGGTATTTGGCGATGGATAACCCCAGCCCCATCCCGCCCGAATCGCCGGATTTATAGAATCGCTCGAAAACGTGCGGCAAATCGGCAGATTCGATCCCCGCGCCGCTATCCTGGACGAAAACCCGCACGCTTCGCTCTGACCCGTTGCCCGCCTCCACCAACCCAACCTTCACCTTCCCTTGAGCCGGCGTATAGCGCAGCGCATTCGTCAGCAGATTTTGCAACACTTCACGAATGCGCAGAGGGTCAACCTCAATCGCTTCGAGCGCGTTCAATTCGGTTTCAAGGCAAATGCCCTTCTCTTTTGCCTGATCTTCGAAACCCGAAACAACCTCCCGAATCAACATGCCTAAATCGGTCGCCTCTCGTTTCAGCCGCAGGGAACCGCTTTCTGCCAGCGCCAAAGTCCGCAGGTCATCCACCAACCTGGATAAGATTTGCGTCTCCTCCAGGATGGAGCGCAATTTCGCCTCATCCGCAGGGTACAAACCGTCCAGAATCCCCTCTACGTTCCCCTGAATGATCGTGACCGGCGTACGGAGTTCGTGCGACAAATCCGCCAGCATGGCGCGGCGCTGACGGTCGTTCAACTCCAATTTTTCCGTCATTGAATTGAATTCGTGCAATAATGCGCGTACTTCGAATGGTCCTCTTTCCTCCACCCGCACGGTGAAATCACCCTGAGCCACACGGCTGGACGCATTCAACAGATCGTCCAGCGGCATGGATATGCGCCGCAGGTTGCGCACGCCCAAAAATATCACAACAACCAGGATCAACGATCCCGCAAAACCGAATGGAAGGATGAAATCGGGTCTGTTCAGCGGCGGGATGGAATGGAATTCCACGAACGGCGCGAGGGCAAAGCGGAGTAATGCCAAAAAACCGACGCAGGCAAAGAAATTAAACAAGACAAAAAAACAGCCCATCCTGCGGAAGAATGGCTTGCCGTGCATGGCGCGCCAGCGCTGGGGGGCCCATTCTTCGTTGGAGGACCGCCAGGGAGGTTGATGCGGAGGGCGGTAAAATCTCATTAACTATCTCGGTGATCGCGCAGGAGCATGTCTGTATCGAAATCGCCGGTCACAGGGGGCGTCCTGAACGGAAATTGCATGACGTGCCCGCTGGTTTCGACATGGCAGGCGAACACCGCCTGCCCAGCCGACGGCATTTTCACCGATCCGCAAACTTATACCCGACCCCATACACCGTAAGAATATACTTCGGTTCGCCGGTTTCGAGTTCGAGTTTGCGGCGGATGTTCTTGATATGCGCGTCGATTGCGCGTTCGTACGATTCGAATGCAACCCCATGGATCGCATCCAGGAGCTGTGCGCGGGTGAAGACACGCCCTGGCTGACGGGCAAGAGTGGCCAGGAGTTCAAATTCGGTCGGGGTCAATTCTTCAATCTCGCGCTGCTCGGCAGTGACGCGCATACGCGCTACATCGAGGGTCAAATCCGCCACGCGGATGATTTCGGAAGTCAAGGTTGCCGCGTTCTCGATCCGGCGAAACACCGCGCGAAGGCGCGCCACCAATTCCTTGGGGCTGAACGGTTTGGTCATGTAATCGTCCGCGCCGAGTTCGAGCCCGATCAACTTGTCGGATTCGTCCGAACGGGCAGTGAGCATGATGATCGGCGCATGGAAGGTTTTGCGGAATTCACGGGTAAAGTCCAGCCCATCGAGGTGAGGCAGCCCCAGGTCCAAGATGACCGCATCCGGTTTTTCCGTCTTCGCCAGCGAGAGGGCTTTCTTTCCGTCATAGGCGATCAAAACGCCAAATCCCGCGCGCTCCAGGTAGTCACGCACGAGTTGGGTAATCTTGGGCTCGTCGTCCACAACAAGGATGGTCTTTTTCATCATGGTACGCAGGTCGAATTGGCAATCCGACCTGCATTATACGGTTATTCCGTCTTTTCTTCCGCCTGTTCCCCGTGCGCCCGCTTATGCCATTCGTCGAACATCGGCGGGACGCCGTTTTCCCAGCGCCTGCTCCAATGCCCATGACGACCTCCCCAGCCCCCGCGCGGACCCCAGACCGCAAAGCGGAATGCCTTCAGCGCGAGGAAGAAGAGGAAGAGTGTAAGGATGAGCCCGAAACACCCGAAACCAAACCCAAAGGGAGGGTGAAAACGGGGACCGTATCCATAGTAGGGGTATGGCAGAGGCACAGCCTCACCCGATGGCGCTTCAATGGTGACGGGCGAACCCTGGGCAACTCCAGCCCGATAGGCAAAGAAAGCAATGCCCGCGACCGCGGCAATCAATATCAACGCCGACAGGATTCGTAAACCGATTTTTCCGTTCATGTTCTACTCCTTTATGCAAACGTATGATCGGAGTATAGATCGGGCTTGTGAATTGATTGTGAAGAGACAAGGGAGGAACGAAAGGCTTCGGAAACCTGCGGATTTCCAAAGTCTTTCTACCCAAACAACCTCCCCAACCCTTTTCCACCCGTTTTCTGGAACATCTTCATCATCTTTTGCGCTTCCCGGAACTGTTTGATCAGTCGGTTCACATCCTGCACCTGCATGCCGGAACCGGCGGCAATGCGGCGGCGGCGCGAAGCGTTCAAAATATCGGGATCGCGGCGTTCTTTCAACGTCATCGAATTGATGATCGCCTCGACCTGTTTGAAATTCGCCTCGATATCCTTCGGGTCAATTTGACGCGCCGCCTGCCCTAACTGCCCGGGCAGCATTTCCATGATCTGCGCCAGCGGACCCATTTTCTTCATCTGTTTCATCTGATCGAGCCAGTCTTCGAGCGTGAACTGCCCCTTCATCATGCGCTCGGCAGATTTTTGGGCAACTTCCTGATCGAAGGCGGCTTCGGCTTTTTCGATCAAGCCGAGCATATCGCCCATGCCGAGAATGCGCGACGACAACCGTCCCGGATCGAACGTTTCGAGCGCGTCGAGTTTTTCGCCTGTGCCGATGAACTTGATCGGCACGCCCGTCACCGAGCGGATCGAGATGGCCGCGCCGCCGCGCGCGTCGCCGTCCATTTTGGTCATCATCAAGCCCGTGATGGAGACGGCGTCGCGGAAGCCCTGCGCAATGTTCAACGCCTCCTGACCGATCATGGAATCGACCACCAGCAGGATCTCCACCGGCGCGACTTTTGCGACGATGGCTTTCAACTCGTCCATCAACTGCGCGTCCAACTGCGACCGACCGGCTGTATCCACGATCATGACGCTGTATCCGCCCTTTTCCGCCTTCTCGAAGGCGCGTTGGACGAGCTCCGGCGGTTTGATACTCAAATCCGCCTCCACCGGGACATCAATGCGTTCGCCCAATTGCTGTAACTGGGTCACCGCCGCAGGACGATACGGGTCACCCGCCACGAGCATCACCCGCTCCCCTTTCGAGCGGAGCAGGCGCGCTAATTTTCCCGCGCCGGTGGTTTTACCCGAGCCTTGCAAGCCTACCATCATAACGACGCGCGGTTTGGGTCCCGCAAGATTCAACGGCGCGGGATCGCCGAGCGTGGCGATCAACTCTTCGTTGACGATCTTGATGACCTGTTGCCCCGGCGCCAGCGCCTTCGACACCTCCGCGCCGACTGCGCGCTCTCGCACGCGGGCGATGAATGTCTTGACGACGCTGAAATGCACGTCCGCTTCGAGCAGGGCGAGACGTACTTCGCGCATGGCGGCATCCACGTCCGCTTCGGAGAGTTTACCGCGCCGGCGGAGCTGGTCGAAGACCTGGTTGAGACGGTTGGTGAGATTTTCGAACATGATTTTTGTGTCGCTCTGGGTGTTGTTCAGAAAGAGAGAGGTCCCTTTCAGAGTAGGCAAGGATTGTAGTGGCGAAGCAGGTTCAGGTCAAGTGGGAGGCGCTCTGGGATTCTCGAACGCAGGGTTACCCTTGCGGCGTAATGGTACGGCGTTACACAAATTTTCCGCTTGCGGTTGACACTTCCCTACCCCGCATGTATAATACCGTCCGCTTCTGCCTCAGCAGCAAGAACCGCTGAGGCGGTTGTTGTCAAAATCCCAGCTTCCCCGTCCGCCGGCGACGAGAGAAACAAGGCTCCGCAGGCAAACGGTGAAGTGAATGACTGGAGAACACACAATGAGATTTGCAATCGTGGAAAGTGGCGGCAAGCAATATCGAGCCGTCGAAGGGCGGACCCTCGAGGTGGACCGCCTGCCCGTGGAAGCGGGAGAACCATTCAACATCGCACGCGTTCTGCTCATGGCAGACGGCGACGATGTGAAGGTGGGAACCCCCACGGTGGACGGCGTCGAGGTCAGGACGACGGTGGTGGACCACTTCAAAGGACCGAAAATTGACCGATTCAAATATCGCCCGAAGAAACGCATCCGCGTGCGGGGCGGTCATCGCCAGCAGTACACCCGTCTGATGGTGAATTTCATCGGCAAGCCGGGCGAGGTTCGTGAGGTCGAAAAACCCGTCAGCGAGGAGATGTCCATCGAGACTGAGGCGGCGGTCGAGGCGGAAGAGCAGAAACAGAAGAAGGTCAAGACCGAGAAAGAAACAAAGCCCAAGTCTTCCGCCAAGAAAACGGATAAGAAGACGGATAAAAAGTAAGAGAGGTTGACATGGCACATAAAACAGGCGGCGGCTCAACCCGCAATGGACGAGATTCGAACGCTCAGCGTCTGGGCGTGAAACGCTACGCCGGAGAGTTCGTTCTTTCCGGTAACATCCTTGTGCGTCAGCGTGGAACGAAGATCAAGGCTGGGTTGAACGTAAAGGTTGGCAGGGATGACACATTGTTCGCCACCTCCGATGGTATCGTAATGTATGATGTGGTGCGCGGACAGAAACGCGCCAACGTCATTCCGCAGGCGGAAGGCTAATCATGAAGAAAGATATTCACCCCACGTATTACCCCGAAGCGACGGTAATTTGCTCCTCCTGCGGGCGTACCTGGACGACCGGCTCCACCAAAAAGGAAATTCGCGTGGACCTGTGCTCGAACTGTCACCCGTTCTTCACCGGCGAATCTCAGCGCATTCTCGACACCGAAGGTCAGGTGGACCGCTTCTACAAGAAGCTCTCCGTCCGCCAGGCATATGTGGAACAGCAAAAAGTCAAGGAGGAACTGAAAGGTTCCCCCGAACGCCCGATTGCCGAATTGGGTCTTCCCGCCCGCGCCACCGAAGCGCTCAAAGCGGCTGGCATCGAAAATGTCGGTCAGTTTCTCGAGAAACTCAGCGGCGGCAACCAGGCAGTGCTGGCAATTGCCGGCTTTGGTCAGGCTTCGCTGACCGCCGCCAAGAAGAAACTGCGCGCCCTCGGGTATGAGCTTCCCGAAGCCGCGGCATAATCCTGCGGCGGGGAGTTTCCCCAAGGGTTGCACAAAACTTAATCTCAGGTAAACTTACAGGCATGGTGCAACAGCGCCGTGCCTGATTTTTTGCCCCTTACGCTTTTCGAGGGGCGGGAGAAGATATGCGGCATACAAACGGTTCCATTGAGGTCGTCTGCGGCTCGATGTTCAGCGGCAAAACGGACGAATTGATCCGCCGCCTGGTGCGGGCGGTCATTGCCAAACAAAAGGTACAGGTCTTCAAACCCGCCATAGACGTGCGCTACGCCGTCGAAAAAGTCACCTCTCACACCGGCTCGAACTTCGACGCCATCCCCGTCGAAAAAGCCGCGGAGATTCGCAGCAAACTCGAAGCAGACACCACCGTCGTCGGCATAGACGAAGCGCAATTCTTCGACCCGGACATCATCCCTATCGTTCAGGAACTGGCGGGGAGCGGCATCCGCGTCATCGTTGCCGGGCTCGATATGGACTTTCGCGGCGAACCATTCGGACCCATGCCGCTCCTCATGTCCACGGCAGAACGGGTGGATAAACTCCACGCCATCTGCATGGTCTGCGGCGACGAAGCCTCCCGCACCCAGCGGCTGGTCAACGGCAAACCCGCCCGCTACGATGACCCCGTTGTCATCGTCGGCGCATCCGAACTCTACGAAGCCCGCTGCCGCAAACACCACGAAGTCCCCAAATAACATCGGGAGGCAAGCCATGCAGGACTATAAAGACATCCTCGCCGAAATCCTGATCGACGAAAAAACGCTTCAAGCCCGCATCCAAGAACTGGGAACGCAAATCAGCGCCGACTACCCCGACGGTAACCTGCTCCTCATCTGCATCCTGCGCGGTGGCGTTCCCTTCCTGGTGGACCTCAGCCGCCGCATCACCGCCCCCCACACCGTGGATTACATGGCTGTCTCTTCCTATGGCGTTGGCAAACGCCAATCGAGCGGCACCGTCCGCGTGGCGATGGACTTGCACACCGACATCCAGGGCAAAGACGTCCTGCTCGTCGAAGACATCGTGGACAGCGGTCACACCATTGCCTACGTCCTCGAACTGCTCCAACTGCGCCAGCCCAAAAGCCTCAAGGTCTGCGCCCTGCTCGACAAAGCCGAACGCCGCGAAGCCGTCGTCCCCATCCACTATCGCGGCTTCCAAATTCCCAATAAATTCGTCTTCGGCTACGGGCTGGACATTGACGAATACTACCGCAACCTGCCCTTCATCGGCGTGGTGGATTTGAAAAAATACCAGCCGCCCCGGTAACCTCATGCCAGACGACCCGCAAGCCCCATCCGCCTACGCCGGGCGCTGGGTCGCCCGCATCCGCGGCCGCATCGTCGCCCAGGGGGGAACGCCCGAACAAGCCTTGCACGCCGCACAACAAAGCAGGCACAAAGAAAAACCCGAAATCCTCTACATGCCCATCCCTGTTCCTCTTCCTCCTCTGCTGAACGAAATACGAGACCTTCTGCCGCAGACCGACATCCACCTTGTCGGCGGCGCCGTGCGGGATATGCTCCTCAACCGCCTCTCCCGGGACCTCGACTTTGTCCTGCCCTCAAAAGCCATTGCCTCCGCCCGAAAAGTCGCCAACGCCCTCCAAGCCGACTTCCTGATCCTCGACAAAGAGCGCGACACCGCCCGCGTCATTTTCACCGACGCCGACGGCACCCGCATCTTCCTCGATTTCGCCTCCTGGCGCGGCAACAGCCTCGAAGAAGACCTCCGCAAGCGTGATTTCACCCTCAACGCCATCGCCTTTGACCTTCAGGCACAAGCCCTCCACGACCCGCTCAACGGCGCATCCGACCTGCGCGCCAAACTCCTGCGCGCCTGCTCCCCCACCTCTCTCGCCGATGACCCCGTCCGCATTCTGCGCGCCGTCCGCCTTGCGGCAGAATTCGATTTCAAAATCGAACCCGCCGCCCGCAAAGCAATGAAAGGCGCCGCTCCCCTTCTGCCCAACGTCTCACCCGAGCGCAAACGGGACGAGTTGTTCAAAATCCTCGAAGGTCCCAAACCCGACGCCGCCCTGCGCGCGCTGGAAATACTCGGCGTCTTCCCCCACCTCCTCCCCGAACTCTCCGCCCTGAAAGGCGTGACCCAATCCGATCCGCACATTTACGACGTATGGGAACACACCCTGAGCGCGCTCAAACATCTCGAAGCCATCCTCACCGCCCTGCGCGTGGGCTACTCCGCCGAAGAAACCAACGACCTGTTCACCGGTCTGCTTACCCTGCGCCTGGGCAGGTTCCGCGAACGGTTTGCCGCACACTTCGCCCACTTCCTCAACGCCGACCGCTCCGTCCGCGCGGCGTTGTTCTTTGCGGCGCTGTATCACGATGTCGAGAAACCCGCCACAAGGTCCGTGGATGAGGCGGGACGGGTGCGCTTCTATGACCACGACACGCGCGGCGCGGCAAGCGCTTCCCGGAGGGCGCGCGAGTTCAACCTCAGCAATGACGAAATCGAGCGCATCGAAATCATCGTCCGTCATCATATGCGCTTTCACTCCTTCGCCAGCCGCCTCGAAAACGACGGTCAGGCGCCTTCGCGCAAAGCCATCTATCGCTTCTTCCGCGATAGCGGCGAAGCAGGCGTGGACCTCGTCCTGTTCGGTCTCGCCGATCTGCGCGGCGCGCGCGGACCGACACTCACACAAGAAACCTGGACCGCCGCGCTCGACATCGCCCGTCTCCTGCTCGAAAACTACTGGGAAAAGCCGCAGGAAACCGTCGCCCCGCCCCGCCTGCTGGACGGAAACGACTTGATGAAAGAGTTAAACCTCACGCCCGGCAGAAAGATCGGTCAACTGCTCGAAGCCATCCGCGAGGCGCAGGCAACAGGCAAAATCGCAGCACGCGAGGAAGCCATCTCGTTTGCGCGGCAGTGGCTGGAGGAACAGGAAAATCATGAGAAATAGGGAAACGGGCAAATTCAAATGAACATTGTTTACTTCGATCTGGAAACTCAGAAAACCTTCGACGAAGTTGGCGGGCGCGAGGCAGGAAAGCTCGGTCTCGCCTGCGGCGTGACCTGGTCCACCGCGCGGGACGATTTTGCCGTCTATTGGGAGCAGGACGCGGCTGCGCTCATCGCCGAATTGAAAACCGCCAACCGCGTCATCGGCTTCAATATCCTCAACTTCGACTACGAAGTGCTCAAACCCTACGCCCCAACCGAAAATTTCCGCGCCTTCCGCTCCACCGACATGCTGCAAGACATCTTCCGCGCGCTCGGCTTCCGCCTGAGCCTGGATACCATTGCCAAAGCCACTCTCGGCGCAACTAAAACCGCCGACGGATTACAATCTGTACAGTGGTTTCGGAACGGCGAACTGGACAAAGTCGCCGAATACTGCAAGGCAGATGTGGACATCACCCGCCGCGTCTATGAATTCGGGCGCGAGCATGGATATATTCACTACTACTCGAAATTGGGTAGTAAGTTAAAGGTGGCAGTCAACTGGCAATAAGAGGCGCCATGCAAAAAACAATCGTCAACGGTATCGAACTGGCATACGCCCGCCGCGGGCAGGGACAGCCGCTCGTGCTCCTGCACGGCTACCCGCTCGACCATCACATCTGGGATGAAGTCACGCCGCTGCTCGAAGATAAATTCGACCTCCTCCTCCCCGACCTGCGCGGCTTTGGCGAATCTGCAACGGTGGCGACGCCGTACACAATGGACGACTATGCATCAGATATCGCCGCCTTGCTGGATTCTCTCCACATTGCGAAAACCGCCATTGCCGGACATTCGATGGGCGGTTATGTGGCGCTGGCATTTGTCCGCCTCTTCCCTGACCGTGTAACGGGTCTAGGATTGATCGCTTCTCAAACGCTGGCAGATTCTCCCGAGCGCAAGGAGGGACGTTACAAATCCGCGGCGGAGGCGGCAGAGCAGGGCATCGGCGGCATCGTGGAGGCAATGACCCCCAAATTCACCAGCGATTCCAACCTGCAAGCCTTTGTCCGCCAGGTGATGCAGCGTCAGACCCCTCAAGCCTGTATCGGCGCGCTCAACGCCATGGCGAAACGTCCCGACTCCACCTCCGTGCTGGCATCCCTGACCTGTCCCATTGTCCTTGTCCACGGGGATGCGGATACGCTGATCCCCGTCGAACGGGCGCGGGAGGCGAAGGAAGCGGCGCCTCACGCCCTGCTGGTCGAGGTGCCGGGCGCCGGACATTTGCCCATGCTGGAGGCCAAGGAGCAGACCGCCCGGGCATTAACTACCCTGTACAAAGGCGCGTAACGGATATTTCGCCCCCGAAGTTCATGTTAATCTGAAAATGAGCCAGAGAGCGCATGACTACACCGGAAAGAATCCTTTTGGCATAAGTGTTCAATCGTAGGTTTTTTAGAAATCCATGGGCACAATCGGCGTTCTCTTACGCCGACGGGGACGTTCTCTGTTGCGCGTCTAATGATTTTCGACCGACTATCTAGAATACGTTCCATAACGTCACGCATCAGAAACCAGACATCCCGCCACGGTTGAGGCGGGATGTCTGGTTTGGCGAATCAGGTTCCGGCGAGGGAAGATCCGCTTGTTATGTCGCAGGGAGAGGTTTGGCGGGTTCGGTCGCCACGCCGGTTGTAGAAGAGACGGGCAAACTTCCGTTTCTGCGTGTCAGGCGGTTGATGTGAGCCACCAGGATGCGGCTGGGGGTCGGTTTGGTCAGGTAATCATCGGCGCCCGCATCAAGGACGCTCGCCACCATGGACGGATCGTTGAGCGCGGAGAGTACGATGATCGGCACCTGGCTGAAGGAACGGACTTCCTTGCAGATTTCCCATCCGTCCATTTCGGGCATCATCAGGTCGAGTATGACCAGATCGAATTTTTCTTCACGGATGAGATTCAAGCCCTCTGTGCTATTGTTCGTCGCCCGAACCTCAAAGCCGTGCGACTTCAGCAAGACAGAGAGCAGATCCGTCACTGCGGTATCGTCGTCAATAACAATGATCTTTGTAGTCATAATTCGGGTTTCCTGTACGTGCGCCAATTATCATACAATCTTTGCGATTTGTACTTTGCAGGATACTAACAGAATAGCGAGTAAAAATCAACCGAAAACCCTGACAAATGAGCGTTAAAAACATCACATTTATCCAAAAGGCTTTGTGGTAAACTTCACGCAATTATTCCGCTATTCTTATCCTTTTATGGAGGGCCGTATGGCAAAAAAGACTGCAAAGAAGAAGGTACATCAACGAACAAACGTAAAGAAAGCAACCGCCCAGAAATGGGTTTACTTATTCGAGGAGGTGAAAGCCGCTGAGAAGTATGCCGGTTCGTGGGAGGGCGTCCGCTCCTTGCTGGGCGGAAAGGGTTCCGGTCTGGCAGATATGACGCGCGCCGGCGTGCCCGTTCCACCCGGATTCACGGTTACCACCGAAGCCTGTAACGAATTCCGTAAAACCGGTAAATTCCCCGCCGGGATGTGGGAGCAGGTGCTCGCCGCAATGAAGAAGACCGAGAAGGCAACCGGCAAGAAATTCGGCGATCCGAACAACCCTCTGCTGGTTTCCTGCCGTTCGGGGGCAAAGTTCTCGATGCCCGGCATGATGAATACCATTCTCAACATCGGCTTGAACGATGAGGTTGTGGAGGGCATGATCAGGCTGACAAACAACCCGCGCTTCGTATGGGACCTCTATCGCCGCCTGGTCGAAATGTTCGGCACCACCGTCTTCAACCTCGACGACGAGGTCTTCGAGCATCCGATGGCGGAATACAAGGAAAAACGCGGCTACAAAGTGGACACCGATATGACCGCGGAGGATTGGAGGGAACTCACCCACACCTTCAAGAACGTTTTCAAGGGACATGTAGGCTTCGACTTCCCGCAGGATGTGTACAAACAGCTCGAACTTGCCACCAAAGCCGTGTTCGAATCCTGGAACGGCAAACGCGCTGTGGACTACCGCCGCGCCACCGGCATTTCGGACGACCTGGGAACCGCAGTCAACATCGTGACGATGGTCTTCGGTAATATGGGAGACGACTCCGGCACCGGCGTGGCGTTCACGCGCGACCCGTCCACGGGGGAGAAGAAGATGCTGGGCGAGTACTTGCTCAACGCGCAGGGAGAGGACGTGGTGGCGGGCATCCGCAACGCGGAACCCATCGAAAAACTTGCGAAGGAAATGCCCAAAGCCTACAAACAGTTCATGGGAATCACCAAAAAACTGGAGAAGCACTACAAAGACATGCAGGATGTCGAGTTCACCATCGAACGCGGCAAACTGTGGATGCTCCAAACCCGCAGCGGCAAACGCACTGCCAAAGCGGCGGTGAAGATTGCGGTTGACATGGCAAAGGAAAAACTCATCACGAAGGAGGAGGCGGTCCTGCGCGTCACGCCGGAGAACGTGGACTCCCTCCTGCACCCGCAGTTCGATGACGCCGCGATGAAGAAGGCTGAAAATGACGGTTCCCTCTATGCCAAGGGGGTCAACGCCTCGCCCGGCGCGGCCGTTGGACAGGTCTACTTCGACGCGGATACCGCCGAGAAGATGGCGAAGGAAGAAAAACAGACCACCATCATGGTGCGTCCGTTCACCAAGCCCGACGACGTGCATGGCATGATTGCGTCTCAGGGCGTGCTCACCAGCGAAGGCGGCGCCACCTCGCACGCGGCGGTTGTTGCCCGTCAGTTCGGGATTCCTTGTGTGGTTGGCGCTTCGGCAATCAAAATTGACCTCGAGAAGCGGCTGATGACCGTCGGCGATAAGGTTGTCCGTGAAGGCGAATGGATTTCGGTGGACGGCACGACCGGCAAAGTCTTTATCGGGAAAATCCCCACCACCTCGCCCTCCCTCGAGGAACAGACCGAACTGCTCACCCTGCTCAAATGGGCGGATGAAATCTGCGCCCGCAAGGACATCCGCAAAGCGCCCAAAGGCTGGCCCACGCGCGGCTTGCAGGTTTGGGCAAACGCCGATTACCCGAAGGATGCGCGCCGCGCCCACTCCTACGGCGCCGTGGGCATCGGTCTCTGCCGGACCGAGCACATGTTCTTCGAACCCGAACGTCTGCCCATCGTCCAGCGCATGATCCTGGCGAAGACCAGCGATGAACGCACCGCCGCCCTGAACGAACTGCTCCCCTACCAGCGCAGGGATTTCGACGGTCTCTTCGAGGCGATGGACGGTTATCCCGTCATCATCCGCCTGATCGACCCGCCTCTGCACGAGTTCATGCCGGACGAGGAAAAACTGCTCGAAGAGGTCATCACGATGCGCGTCAAAGGCGAGACCGAAGGACTGAAGGACAAGGAAGACCTTCTGCGCGCCGTCAAGGGCATGCACGAATCGAACCCGATGATGGGTCTGCGCGGCGTTCGCCTGAGCATCGCCATGCCCGAAATCGTAGAGATGCAGGTACGCGCCATCTTCGAAGCCGCGGCAGATTGCACCCTGCGCGGCATCGTCGTCAAGCCTGAGGTGATGATCCCGTTGACCGGCACGGTCAAGGAACTGGAGTGGATCCAGCCGAGGCTGGAGCGCATTGCCCAAACTGTGATGGAGGAGAAGGAGGTCAAATTCGATTACAAATTCGGTACGATGATCGAAATCCCGCGCGCGGCGGTCACGGCGGGTGAGGTCGCCCAGCGCGCCGAATTCTTCTCCTTCGGCACGAACGATCTGACTCAAATGACCTACGGGTACTCCCGCGACGACGCCGAACGCAACTTCCTGATCACCTATCAGGAGCAGGGCATCCTCGAGAAGAATCCCTTCCAGACGCTGGATCGCGGCGGCGTGGGCAAACTGATGCAATGGGCAATTGCCGAGGGACGCAAGACCCGCCCAAACCTCGAAGTGGGCATCTGCGGCGAACACGGCGGCGACCCCGACTCCATCGAATGGTGCCATCTCATCGGCAACAATTATGTCTCCTGCTCGCCGTTCCGCGTGCCGATTGCGCGTCTTGCCGCGGCACATGCGGCGTTGAAGCACAGCGGCAAGAGCATTGCGGAAGACAAGTAAGACCAGAGATCACAGCATGGAAACCGGGACTCGTGTGCACGAGTCCCGGTTTGATTCAGGGGAGATAAGGTCAATTGAAAGAGAAACAGGAGTCGGTGTGGGAAGAGGCGGGGTTATATCTTCCCCGCCACGTAATCCAGCACGTCGATTTTGGTCAGGATGCCCATGGGTTTGCTGTTCTCCACCACGATCAGCGCCAACCCCGATTTGAGCGAGGGCATGGCTTCCTCGAGGGAGGTCTCGGCAGGAAAGACGGCGCTGGCATTTTGCACGAGCGGATCAATCGGTTCATCCGGGTTGTGATCGTGTTTCTCGAGCATGTGATTGAGCAGATCCACTTCCTCGATGAGACCCACCAGCGAACCCTCCGCGCCGATGACGGGCATCTGTGAAATGCCGTGGGCGTGCATGAGGGAAACCACCTTCCGCATCGAGTCGCCAAGGGCGGCGGTGTAGAGGGTTTTGTCGGGCTTGGCAATCAACAGGTCGCCGAGGGCGGTCTCGCCGAATTCCATCGAGAGGAAACCGAATTCGCGCATCCATTTGTCGTCGTAGAATTTCGAAAGATAGCGCGATCCCGAGTCGGGCAGAATAACCACAGCCAGACGGTCCGGGGTGAGGCGGCGGCAATATTTGAGCGCGCCGGCAATCGCGGAGCCGGACGAACCGCCTGCGAAGATCCCCTCCTGCCGCACGAGTTGACGCGCCCACAAAAAGGATTCCTTGTCGCCTGCGCGCTCGATCCAATCCACCACCGACAGATCGGTGGCGGAGGGCAGAAAATCTTCGCCGATGCCTTCCACTTTATATGTCTTCGGGTATGCGCCTTCGGGGATTTTTCCCTTGTTCTGCCAGATTTCGGTCAGGATCGAACCTTCGATATCCACGCCCACGATCTTGATGTTCGGATTTTTGGATTTGAGATACCGCCCGACGCCGGAGATCGTCCCGCCGGTGCCCATGCCGATGATGACATCGGTCACGCGCCCTTCAGTCTGCTCCCACAACTCGGGACCGGTACTCAACTCATGCGTTTTCGGGTTATCGGGGTTGTGATATTGGTTTGCCAGGATGGCGTTCGGGGTTTCGCGGGCAAATTTCTTTGCCACTTCGTAATAGGAGCGCGGATCGTCCGGTTCGACCGCGGTAGGTGTGATGACCACCTTTGCCCCATAGGCGCGAAGCAAAAGAATCTTTTCGTTGCTCATTTTATCGGGCATGACGAAGATGGTTTTGTAACCCTTCAACGCCGCGGCGATGGCAAGACCAACGCCTGTATTTCCACTGGTTGCCTCGACAATCGTCCCGCCGGGTTTGAGTTCACCCCGCTGTTCAGCCTGCTCGATGATGAACGCCCCCACGCGGTCCTTGACCGAACCGCCCGGGTTCATTAACTCCAATTTTGCGTACAGCGGGCAGGGCAGGTCGCGCCCGATCCGTTTCAGCCGCACGAGCGGCGTATTTCCTATTGCTCCCAAAACATTGTCGTAGACGCGCTTTTCCGAAGATACGGGCAATCCCATGCTCTCTCCTTTGGTGAAATAGGGGTATTTTACCAAAGCGATGAAAAAGAACTCCGAGTTTTCGAAAAAACCGGGGGCTCCTTTGCTATGCTCCGCCCGGAGATCAATCTCCGGGCTGTTCGTACAAAGTCCGCTCAAGCGGACTGAATAGCCGGGTTTTAGCCGTTTTCAGACGGCTTTAGATGAGATAGCCCGGACATTCATGTCCGGGCGGGATGGCGCAAGAATGTTTCTGGATAGACTCCTAATACACCGGCAGACTCTTATCCACTTCCTCCGCCCAGGCGTTGATGCCGCCTTTGAGGTTCTTCATCTTCTTGAAACCCGCGCTGGAAAGGATTTCGATGGCGCGCGCGGAGCGGGAACCGCGTTTGCAGAAGACGACCATTTCCTCGGCTGAGTCCAGTTCCGACATGCGCTGGGCGATTTCGCCGAGCGGGATGTTCTTCGCGCCTTGGATGGCAGAGATCTGCAATTCGTGAGGCTCACGCACGTCGAGCAAGAGCAGGTTCGGGTCACGTTCGAGGCGGGCTTTCAATTCCTGCGCGGTAATGTCCCAGTTTGCGCCCGCGGACGTATCATCCGCATGATGACCGGGAACTCCACAGAATTCCTCGTAGTCAATCAATTCCTTGATGTCGGCGTTCGGTCCGCACACGCGGCAGTTGGGATTCTTCTTGAGCGTGACAAAATCAAAACTCATATCGAGCGCGTTGTATAGAAGCAGTTTGCCGATCAGCGGGGTGCCGATGCCAAGCAGGACTTTGATGGCTTCGGTTGCCTGGAGCGTGCCGACCGTGCCGGGCAGAACACCCAGCACGCCGCCTTCCGCGCACGAAGGAACCAGCCCCGGCGGAGGCGGTTCGGGAAAGAGACAGCGATAACACGGACCTTCCTTCGCATAAAAGACGCTCACCTGCCCGTCGAAGCGGAAGATGGAACCGTAGATGTTTGGCTTGCCGAGGAAAACAGCGACATCATTGGTGAGGTAGCGGGTGGGGAAGTTATCCGTGCCGTCAATGATGATGTCGTACTCCTTCGCGATGCGCATCGCATTTTCGGAGGTATACGGCTCGTTGTAAATGTCAATTTGGATGTCGGGATTCAAGTCAGCGAGACGGTTACGGGCGCTTTCCACTTTCAATTTGCCGACCGTGGACGTGCCGTGAATGACCTGCCGCTGGAGGTTGGATGCATCCACGATGTCGTAATCCACCAACCCGATGCGGCCGATGCCCGCCGCGGCAAGGTAGAGCGCGACCGGCGAACCAAGTCCGCCCGTGCCGATGACTAGCACGGAGGAGTTCTTGAGTTTGATCTGTCCTTGCAAACCGACTTCGGGCATGAGCAGGTGACGGGAGTAGCGCAGGATCTGTTCGTGGGTGAGTTCTTCGATCATTTCGCCCTCACTCTAGCCTTCTCCCCGCGGGAGAAGGGTTGGGGATGAGAGAGCCGCCCGCAATGGAGGGAATCAGCATGATCTTATCGCCATCCCTGACAGGCGTCTCCACGCCCTGCAGGTCTTTGATGTTGTGCTCACCGACGAACAGGTTGACGAACGGACGCAGTTCCCCTGCCTCGTTGAACAGGTGCGGTTTGATGGCGGGGAATTGGGTCGTCAGGTCGTTCAAGGCTTCGGAAATTTTCCCGCCGCTGACGGTCACTTCGCTTTTGCCGCCGGTGTAGGTGCGCAAGGGGGTCGGGATTCTCAATGTGGTCATAAATTGATTTTACTCTCTTCGTTTTATTTTGTAATTTCCACTTCTTCTTCATCGTACTTCGAACGATCCTCCGCGAGTTTCCATGAACGGTGACTGACCGCCTTCCCCTCATTTACACGCGTAATGAGATACGAGAAGAACGGCTGCGCCCATTCCCGGTCATATTCGGAGGGAACGTTCGGGCAATCGGGATGCGAATGGAAGACTCCGATCAAGTCCACGCCCAGTTCTGCCGCCTTCACCTCAGCCGTTATATAATCCTCGGGCGTGATCAGATAGCGATTGCGCCGTGCTCCATCCTCGCGGGCGTTCGGCAAAGGGAAAATCTCCCTCACCTCTCCATCGCCGCCCAAGAGGAAACCAGCCCCTTCTTCCGGGTAGGCACTTTCCAGGTGGGCGGTGAGTTTTTCCACCAATTCTTTCGATATTACCAGCATGTCACCCTCCCCCCTGCCCTCTCCCGGCAGGAGAGGGAGTGTCTTCCCACAAGGACTTGTCGCTTAGATATTTATAGCCCGCGTCGGGGAAGATCGTCACCACGACTCCCTCCTCCAACTTGCTGGCTACACGTAGCGCCGCGACAGCCGCCGCGCCGGATGAAATCCCCACAAACAGACCCTCCTCCCGCGCCAGCCGTTTGACCATCGCGTGCGCCGCCTCGGTCTGGACCTCGACCTGCTCATCCGGCAGAGACTCGTCATAAATCCCCGGTTTGATTGCCGTCGGCATGTGCTTGAGTCCTTCCAGTCCATGAAACGGCGCATCTGGTTGAAAGGAAATGATTTTCACATGGGGCACTTGTTCGCGCAGGTAACGCCCCGTTCCCATCAGCGTCCCAGATGTGCCAAGACCAGCGACAAAGTGGGTAACCTGTCGGTTCGTTTGGGATAGAAGTTCGGGACCGGTGGAGTTGTAATGCGCCTGCCAGTTGGCAGGATTGTTGTATTGGTTGGCATACCAATATCTGTCGGGGTGTTCCTTGGCAAGCTCGCGCGCCTTGAGGATTGCGCCGTCGGAGCCTTCCAGCGGGTCGGTGAGGATCAACTCTGCCCCCAGGGCTTTGAGGATGGACATCCGCTCGGGGCTGGCGTTGGCAGGGATGACAATGGTGACCGGGATTCCCAACGCCGCGCCGAAGGTGGCGTAGGAAATGCCCATGTTGCCCGAGGTCGAGTCGAGCAGACGTTTGCCGTTGCCGAGGTCACCGTTTGCCAGCGCAGTTTGGAGGATGTTGAGCGCGGGTCGGTCCTTGACGGAGCCGCCCGGGTTGAACCATTCAGCCTTGGCAAATACCCGGGTCCGAGGCGACAGGTTTCGGGTCAGGCGGCGAAGCGGGAGCAAGGGCGTGTTCCCCACGTGGGCGGAGAGTCCGCCCAGGGGGAGGGAAGTCGTTTCAGCGAGTCGATAGTCAAGCAGGGTCATACGATCCTCTTTGCGTAGATGACGTTCTCTCCTGGCGCAAGGGAGCGCCGAATACGCGGCACATTAAAACCAAAAGCAGCCAGCGGACAAACAAAAAGACGGCGTACAAACGCCACACGTTGCAATTTTTCGCACGCGGGGTCGTCCTGCCGTCTGGGAAGTCTGCTGACTGCGGAGAGGCCTCAGGCGGTGGTTACGAGCCCCGCCGTAGACACAAGCAATAGGTAGTGATCATGGTTGCCTATTTGATGCCCGCTATTTTACAGTTCTTACCTGAATTGTCAAGTTGAAAATTATGGGCGGCTCATCTTCCAACAGGGTGAAGGAATGAATAATAGTCATCTTGCATAAGTCATCCGACGTTACACTTGCCCTGGCAGGCAAGCGCCAGGGGAGAACGTCGCTTACGCGAGGGTGTAAAGTGCGCCCTCTGGCGCACTTTTACAAGAGGTTACTGAATTGACCTCTCGCATACGCCATTTAACATTAGAACCTGTCTGAAATTTCGCGCCCTGCCGGCTCCGCACGGAGATCAATCTCCGGGCTATTCGCACGAAGCTGTTCAAGCGGACTCATCAGTCGCCTTGAGGCGGCTTTGCAGAAACAGCCGGGGGGTTTAATCCCCGGCGAGGCTGATTAGTGCAATATGTTCACTTTCGATTTGGAATTGCTGGTCGCACCGGGGGGTTGCTTGACAATCCCCCTATCACCAAGTAAAATCACGGACGCTTAACAAAAGAATATCTGCCGAGATAGCTCAGTTGGTAGAGCACGCGACTGAAAATCGCGGTGTCCACAGTTCGATTCTGTGTCTCGGCACTCTCGGCTGAAGGCTGGTCGAAATTGCGGGCGTGGTTCAGTGGTAGAACGTCTCCTTGCCAAGGAGAAGGTCGTGGGTTCGAATCCCATCGCCCGCTCAGTTCGTTAAAACGGCGTCGTGGCCAAGTGGTAAGGCAAGGGTCTGCAAAACCCTCATTCAGGGGTTCGAATCCCCTCGACGCCTTTGCGATTCAGGATTGACGACTTGTAATTTTCGATTGACGCCGCAAGGCGTCGTTTGTTTTGAGGGCGGATTCGAGATTGTCATCATCATAAAACACTCTTTGCTATATAATCCATAATGAGCCTGTGAGGCGCGGAAGGTTTCATCGGCTGTTCAGGATTTTGGTATGAAGATTTTGTACGTGGAAGATGAACTTGCGCATGTGGAATTGGCACAACGAACCCTGGAGGATAATCTCAAGGAACCGTTTGTCCTGCTTCATTGCGTATCCTATCGGGAGGCGCTCGATATTCTGGACAAAGAACCGGATATTGATGTCGTTTTATCCGACCTCCGACTGCCGGATGGTTCGGGATTGGATTTATTGGGAAAAATCCAGGAACGGCAAGCGGCGCCGGCGGTAGTGCTGGTTACCGGGCAGGGGGATGAACAGGTTGCGGTTGCCGCGCTCAAAGCGGGCGCGGCGGATTATCTGGTCAAACAAAGCGATTACCTGCATCGCCTACCGGTGGCGATTACGAACGCGGTGGCGCAAAACAACCTCGCGCACGAACAGGCGGCGAAGCGCGAAGCCGAGTTCCGGTATCGATCCCTGGTGGAGCAGACCCCCGCGGTCGTATTTCTGGATAGCGTAGACGAGAACGAAACGACCATCTATATCAGCCCGCGCATCGAGGAATTGATCGGTTACACCCCGCAGGAATGGATAGCCGACCCTCTCATGTGGGAAAACCACCTCCATCCGGACGACAAAGAACGAATTTGCAAAGCAGACAGAGATACACACCAAACAGGCGAGCGCTTTGCTCAGGAATACCGCATGATCCGAAAGGACGGGCGTGTGATCTGGATCAAGGAGGACACCAATCTGATCCGTGATAAGAATGGCACGCCCCTGTACTGGCAAGGGATCATGTTCGACATCACAAAGGACAAGGAAAACGAAGCCGCCATACGCGAGAGCGAGGAACGGTTCCGACGCGTTTTCCACGCCTCGCCCATTGCAACGTGTGTTGTGACGCTTGCAGAGGGACGGTTTGTAGACGCGAATCTCGCCTTCGTGAATCTGACGGGCATGCCCCTGGAACAACTCATCGGGCGCACATCCGTCGAGATCGGTTTCTGGGAGCAGCCGCAGGAACGTGAAGATTTCATCCGCATGCTGAAAGAACAGGGTTCCCTGAAGGGAATCGAACGGCGCTTTAAAAATGTGCCGAATGGACCCAGGGACACGCTGGCATATTATGAACTTGTGGAATTGGGTCGAACAGCTTGCGTGCTGGCAATGTTCTACGATATCACCGAGCAAAAGACAGCCCAGCAGACCATTCGGACGGAACGGGATTTCGCCCTGCAGATTCTCAACAACATGGGACAGGGCTTGACCGTTGCGAACAAAGACGGTAGTTTCGAGTATGTGAATCCTGCCTTCGCGCAAATGATCGGCTACAGCGCGGAGGAGATCATCGGAAGGTCTCCAAAAGATTTCACCGCCCCGGAACAACAAAGCGTGCTGATGGATGAACGTAAAAAGCGGCAAAGCGGCATTACATCCACCTACGAATCGCTGCTCATTCACAAAGATGGGCATGAAGTGCCGGTGACCATCACAGCCGTTCCGCGCTGGCAGAACGGACGCATTCTCGGCACCATTGCAGTCATCACCGATCTGACCGCCCAAAAGCAGACGGAAAAAGCACTCGCTCGTCAGATCAGGGAATTGACGGTTTTGCATGCTGTGAGCGTGGCTGGAACGGAGGGCAATTCCGAGGATGAAATCATCGAAAAGGTCGTGCAGATCCTCGCGCAGATCTACGAAGTATGCGGCGTACTTCTCCTCAACAAAGAAGGGAATTTGCTGCTGCCCCATCCGTCCTATGTCGGGGCCAATGTCGAGCTTTGGCAGGACGGGATGACCATTGACCGGGGCGTTACCGGAAAATCCGTCACGCTTGGAATCCCCATCCGGCTCGGAGATGTCAAACAGGAGCCGGCTTTCATCGAAATTACAGAAGGGATTCGATCCGAACTTTGCGTCCCCATCCGCGTCAACAAGAAGATTATCGGTATTTTGAACGTCGAAAGCAGAAAACCGGATGCCTTCGACGAAGAGGACGAGCAATTCCTGGAAACCATCGCCGGTACGCTCAGCACCGCTTTGGAGAAGGTCCGCCTCTACGAAACGGAACGCATCCGCAGGCAGGAGGCAGACTCCCTTCGGGAGGCAACCGCCTCCCTGAGCGCGCACATCGAAATACAACCCCTGCTCGAACAGATCCTGGCATCCATTCGCACGATCATTCCCTTCGATAGCGCGTCCATTTTCTTCGCCACAGAAAACGGGGAAATGGAAATTGTGGCGGCGGCGGGATTCGCGCCTGAACTCGAGATTATCGGGAGGAGAGTTCCTCATACCGCCAAATGGAGGGAACTGATCGAGACGCGCCGGGCGCTCATTATGTCTGACGCGCAAACAGATCCGCGCTTCGAAAAATGGGAAGGCTCAGAGAACATCCGAGGCTGGATGGGCGTCCCCATGATCTCTCGGGACAAGGTGGTCGGTTTCATCAACCTGGACAGCCACCGCGTCAATACCTTTACAGAGCGCGATGCAACGCTCGCCCAAACGTTTGCCAACTCCGCCGCGGTGGCGATACAGAATGCAAAGTCCTTTGCTGCCCAACGCGAGCAAATCGAACGCGAGTCGGCGATTCTCGACCTGATGCGTTCCGCCTCGTCATCCCTGAACCTGAACGAAGTGCTGGACACCATTCTGACGAAACTAATCAAATTACTTGGTGCAGACGCCGGAAGCATACAACTTTTGGAGGATGACCGGTTGCGTATTGCCGCGGCGGCGGGGTTCGACCCCAAACTATTTGCTCCAAACGGTTATGTACAAATCAAGGATTTCCCTTTGAATCAGGATGTGATTGCCAATCAGAGAGCCATTCTGATCGAAGACACAGACCATCATCCCGAGTTCAAATTGATTGCCGGATTGAAAAGAACCAGGTCGTTCCTTGCTGTTCCTCTGATCTCGAAGGGCAAATCCATCGGTCTGATCACGCTGGATAACTGGAATCCAAGTTACTTCAAAGAACGCGACCGGGAAACCGGTATTTCAATAGCGAACCACGTTTCCATTGCCATTGAAAACGCAAGCCTTTACCAGGAAGCGCTCATGGCTTCGGAGCGCCGCGCCGTCCTGCACCGCATCAGTCAGGACATCGTCCGCTTCACCCAGGATTTGGAACAAGTCTACGCCTCCATTCACGGCGCCACCGAAAAACTGATGCCGTGCGACGTCTTCCGCATCGCCTTGCTGGGCAGAGACCAGCGGGAAATCATCTCCGTGTACACCATGGAGGCTGGAACCCGCTATAACCTCGAAAAACGACCCGCGGAACACGGCCTCACCGGCGAGGTCATTAGTACGGGCAAAAGCATCATCCTCGAGACGCTCGCCGATACCGACAGCTACCCCCACTTCGGCACAGAGCGGCACGTACAGTCCGCCCTGGCTGTTCCCATGCGAATCGGCGACCGGATCATCGGCATGATCTCGGCGCAATCCTACCAGCCCCAATCCTATGGCAGCGAGGAGCAGGCAATTCTCGAAATGCTTGCGACCCATGCCGCCACCGCCATAGAGAACGCCCGTCTCTTCCAGGAGGAGAATCGCCGAACACAGATCATCGAAACGCTGGTGGATATCGCCAACGAAATCGCCACCACACAGGATATCATCCCCGTCCTCGACAAGGTCACCCAGCGTGCCATGGATCTTCTCGATGCAAATCACGTCGCCATCTACCTGCTTCACGACGACAACAACACCCTGAAAGTCATCAGCGCCCAGGGTATTCACAAACAGGAATTCCTGTCTCATACCCTCAAACTCGGCGAGGGGATCACCGGCAATGTGGTTGCCAACGGCAGGTCCGAAATCATCGAACAGGTTGCCAGCGACCGGCGAAAAGTGCACCTTGCAGGCACCCCCCTGGAGGATGCGGAGCATGAAACCATGATGTCTGCTCCGTTGATCCTGCGCGGGCGATGCATCGGGGCGGTCAATGCGTGGAGACTCCGCTCCCACGGCGTGTTCAGCCAGGTCGAATTGAGTTTTTTAACCAGCATTGCGAATCAGGTGTCAGTAGCGATCGAATCGTCCAACCTGTTCAAAGAGACCGTTCGCCGGGCGCAGGAATCCGCCGCCATCGCGGAGGTGGGACGCGATATTTCCTCCACCCTGCAACTGGACGTGGTGCTGAACCGAATCGCAGAGTACGCCATGGAATTGTTGAACAGCGAAAGCAGCGCCGTCTACCTGCTCGATTCGACGGGAACCACCCTGCACGCCATCGCCGCCCAGGGATTGGAAGCGGCGGAAATCATGAACGACCCGTTGGAAATGGGCGCGGGGATTCTCGGCAATATCGCCCTCAACAAAGCCGGCGAAATCGTCAACGATACCTCCACCGACCCGCGCGCGATCATCATCAAGGGCACCGAAGAAACCCCCCACGAACACCTCATGGGCGTGCCGGTTCTCGAAAAGGACCAGCTGACGGGTTTGGTGGTCGTATGGCGCAAAGGCAGGTACAACGAATACAAACCGTCGGAACTCGATTTCCTGAGCAGTCTTGCCCAACAGGCGGCGGCGGCGATCAAAAACGCACGTCTCTACGACGAGGCGCAAAGACGCTTGAAGGAAGTGGAAACCATCAACCGCCTCTCCTCCTCCATGCGCGAGACACAATCGCAGACCGAAATGTGCAATCTTCTGCTCGACGAAGCGCTTGCCATCCTGAACGCCGCGAATGGATCGGTTTGGATCCACGACCCCTCCGTCAACATGATCGTCCAGCGCGCGGCGCGAGGCATTGCCACACGGGTAAGCAGCAAACAACTCCGCTTCGGCGAAGGGATCGTGGGGCACGTGTTCGCCACCGGAAAATATTACATCTCGCCCGACATGAAGAACGATCCGCTCCTCGCCCAGGCAAACCGCGAATCGATCATGGAGGGTTTTGCGGGCGTCGGCATTCCCATTTACTCGACCGACGGCATTCTGGGCGTGCTCATGGTACAACTCGAGTCCAGCCGCCGCGCCGAGGATCACATCAACCTGCTGGGGACGTTGGCGGGAATTGCGGGAAACGCCATTCACCGCGCGGACTTGTTCGAGCAAAGCCAGGAACAGATCCGCAAACTGACAACCCTGCGGGATATCGACTCCGCCATCGCCTCCTCCACCGACCTGCGCGTGACGCTCAACATCCTGATGGATCACACGCTCCGGCATCTCAAAATAAACGCCGTAGATATTCTGCTTTATCATCCCGAACTCCAAAACATCACCTACTTGTGCAGCGCCGGATTTAGGTCCGCCTCTCCCACACGACCGTTGATGAGACTTGGCGAGGGGTTGGCTGGCAAGGTCATCCTGAAGGGAGATATCGAACACATTCCGAACCTTCAAGCCTCCAGCGAGGCAAGACTCGACCCGCTGTTGATGCGCGAGGGCTTCGTTTCCTACATCGGGGTTCCATTGATCATCAAGGGGCAGATCAAAGGCTTGTTCGAACTCTACCACCGCTCGCCGTTCACGCCCAATGACGAATGGATGCAATTTATGCAAACGCTTGCCGGGCAGGCTGCCATTGCCATCGAAAACTCGCAATTGTTCGAAAACCTGCAGCGCTCGAATCAGGAAATCCGGCAGGCATACGACACCACCCTCGAAGGCTGGGCGCGCGCCCTCGAATTGCGCGATCGCGAGACGGAAGGTCACACCCGCCGCGTCACCCAAAAGACCATGGACCTGGCGCGCTACATGAACATCAGCGAGGACGAAATGGTCAACATTTATCGCGGCGTCCTGCTGCACGACATCGGCAAAATGGGCGTGCCGGACCAAATCCTCAGGAAGACAGGACCGCTGACCGATCCCGAGTGGACGGAAATGCGTATGCATCCGCAATACGCGTTCGACCTGCTTTCCCCCATCCCTTACCTGCGTCCCGCGCTCGACATCCCTTATTGTCATCACGAGCACTGGGATGGAAGCGGCTATCCGCGCGGCTTGAAAGGGGAACAAATTCCGCTGGCGGCGCGCATTTTCTCGATTGTGGATATTTGGGACGCCCTGCTTTCAGACCGCCCCTACCGAAAAGCGTGGTCCGAAGAAAGGGTGCTCGCCTATCTTCGCGAAATTTCGGGAACCATCCTCGACCCCGCAGTGGTCGAAGCGTTTCTGAAAATGCTTGCTGAAGAAAAAAATAAAACGGAATAGCGGCACACAGCCATTCCGTTCGAATTCACTGCACGCGCAAGAATTTCCTCTTGCCAACCTGCAACACGCCAGGGTGCGGAAATGGGACGTCTCCGCGTTCCAACACCTCCCCATCGAGGCGTACGCCCTTTTGTTCGATTAAACGCCGCGCTTCGCTTTTACTGGAAGCCAGGTCTCCCGCCAGAATCACATCCAACACGGTCTGCCCTTCGCTTAATCGGTATTCGGGTATTTCGTCGGGTGTTTCCTTTTTTTGGAAGGTTTTGACGAACGCATCCTGTGCAAACCCGGCATCGGCGTCCCCATAGAAAATGGAGGTGATCTCAAAAGCCATCTTCATTTTTGCGTCGCGCGGATGCAGTTTCCCGGTCGCCAGGTCGTTTTCGAACGCTTCGATCGTTTGCGGGCTCCAGCGCGAGGCAAGACGCAGGTAGACTCCCATTGCCGCATCGGGGATGGACATCAACTTGCCATACATATCTTCCGCGCCCGTATTGATCGGCACGATATTGCCCGTGGATTTGGACATGCGCTGGACACCATCCGTTCCCGGCAGAATGCCGGTAATGATGCCCACCAGCGGTTTTTGCCCCAACGCCTCCTGCAATTTGCGCCCGGCAACGATGATATTGAACAACTGATCGGTGCCACCCACCTGCACGTCGGTTTGCAATGCGACGGCGTCATATCCCTGCATCAGGGCATAGAATGTCTCATGCAGATAGATGGCTTCGCCTTTTTCGAGGCGCCTCGCAAAATTCTCCCGCGCCAAAAATTGCTGGACGGTGAAATTTTGACCCAGGCGGATCAAGTCCACAAGAGAGAGTTTGCTCAGCCATTCGCCGTTGTAGCGGATCTTGGTCTTTGCCCGATCCAACACGCGAAAAGCCTGTTCGGCGTAGGTTCGTGCGTTTTCGGCGACCTGTTCCTCGGTCAGGATGGGACGTGCTTTGTTCTTATCCGAAGGGTCGCCCACCAGCGCCGTGTAACTCCCGATGAGAAATGTCACCTCATGCCCCAAATCCTGAAACTGGCGCAACTTGCGCATGGTGATGGTATGACCAAGATGCAGATCGGTGGAGGTGGGGTCGTAGCCGCAGTAGACGCGCAGAGCTCTGCCCTCCTTTTCCGCCTCGATCAGGCGGAGACGCAGTTCATGGGTCATTGCCTGTTTCAAAGCCTCGTCGCCATATTCGGTACCCTGCATCAAAAGTTCAACCTGTTCCTCGATCTTCATTCATACCTCCTGGAAAGGGCAACCGCCCTGAAAATAGACAAAGAAAAACGCGCCCGCGATGGTGGGCGCGTTCATATTCACCATCGCTACACTATGGACGGCGATAATCGTACACGCGGACAACACGATGGACATTCATACGCGTATTATACCCGCGAAGCCGCTCTGCCAACCAGGGTAATTTGTGCGCATCCATTCATTTGCGTACGGATGACGTTATTGACCGAGATCGAACGCAAAAGACCACGGTCCCCTGATCGTGTAGAATTCGTCGCTGTAGACGAGCTGTTCCGCCTCCTCCTGCGACATGGTATCGGGTCTGCTCACAATTTGCATACTCGGCGCTCCGGCGGCATCCACGCAAGCCAGCGTGATGGGAATGCCGCGTTCATTGAGCGACTGTTGGATTTTGGGCATGTAGATGGTGCAATAGTCCTCCGCGCGCGGCGGAGCCGCAATTGCCTCGATGGTAATAACCGCGTTCGAGAGGTTGGCATCCGGAGGGATGTTGAAGAAGGATAGATCGTCGCAACGCATGCCGGATTGCCCTTCCGACGAATCCTGCAAGCGGAGCATCGTGGCGCCGAAGTCACTGACCGAACCGTCCGGAAATTGCAGGGTTGCCCCCCAAATGGACCAATCGGAGGTGTCGAGCAGGGTGTAACACACCTCCGCATGGACCTCCTTTCCGTCGCGCCAGGCGCGGTTGACCTGCACAACGATTCCGCTGGTGGACTGCACGGGGACAAAGGCTTGCGCCTCCACCGTCGGGTAGGAAGGGTCAATATAGGCGGTGGGTTGCGCCGGTTGTTCGCGGGATGAGGGCGCAAGGGTACACGCGGAAAGAAACGCAACCAGCAAAATGAAAAGTCTTTTCATGGGTCTCCTTTGGCTGTCCGCCGAGGAATGCCTTTAGGACAGGTGTACAGCCATGCGTTCGGGAGGTTTCTATTGGTTGAGAATATCGCTGAGCGCGTCCTGCAGGGTTGGAAATTGGAATGGATACCCGAGTTCGAGCAGGCGTTTGGGCAGAGAATAACTGCCTTCTGTAAGCAAGACGCTCATTTCGCCGAGCGGGATCCTCAACAAAAAAGCAGGAAGATGGAACCAGTAGGGACGTCGCAGTTGCCGTGCGACGATTCTCATGAAATCTTCATTGGAGGTGGGTGTGGGGGCAATGAAGTTGAAGGGTCCGCGGGCGTTCTCGTTTTGGAGCAGGAACTTGATGCCGCCCACCAGGTCGGCGATGTGAATCCAGGGGACGGCTTGTCGTCCGTCGCCGAATCTGCCCCCCAAGAACAGCCGCGTCGGAAGCGCCATGAGGGGGAATAAGCCGCCGCGCCTTGCAAGGACAACCGCGTTGCGCGTGATGACGCGCCGCACGCCCAGTTCTTCGACGGAGCGTGTTGCCTCTTCCCAGCCGACGGTAATTTGCGCGAGGAAGTCGGTTGCGGGGGGCGTGGATTCGTCGGCAATGCCTTCGTAGCGCAAGCCGTAGCGATTGATGCCCGAGGTTTGCACGAACACGCGCGGGCGGCGCGAAGCGTTTTGTATGGCGGCGGCAAGCGCCAGTCCGGGCTGGATGCGGGAGTCGACGAATTTTTGTTTTTGTCGCTTCGTCCAGGGCCAATGGTCGAGTCCGTATCCCGTCAGATTGATGACCGCGTCCATTTCGTTGACGCGGCTTCCCCATCCGTTCGTTGTCCTGCCATCCCAGCGGATCTGATGGGGTTTCTTGGGTTGCCTGCGGGTCAGGATGAAGACCGTGTGTCCGTCCTGTTCAAGCGATTTTGCGAGGGCGCTTCCGAGAAAACCGGAGCCGCCAGCGATCAAGATGTTCATGGGTCCTCCCGAATGACAGGTTCGTGTCATTCCGAAAAGCGGATTTTACGAAAAATGGTAACTGGCATATAATCGTGCCTGTTGCGGAGGCAGAATGCACGAACCCGTGCTGGTGCTAAACGCCAATTTCGAACCGATCAATATCTGTACTACGCGCCGTGCGGTGGTATTGCTCCTGGCGGGCAAAGCCGATATGGTCATGAACGGACGCGGTTATATAAAAACTGTCAAGCAATTGATTCCGCGTCCTTCGATCATTCGGCTGGAGATGCAAATTCACCGTCCGAGACCGCGCGTCAAACTGACGCGACGCGAGGTGTTTCGACGCGATAATTATACCTGCCAGTATTGCGGGAAACGCGAAGGGGGGATGACGGTGGATCATGTGATTCCGCGTCACATGGGCGGCAGGCACGAGTGGACGAACGTGGTGACCGCCTGCCCAAACTGCAATCATCGCAAAGGCGGGCGCAAGGTGGAGGAGGCGCATATGCATTTGCACCGCGTCCCGAAGGAGCCTCCCGCGACTGCCATGTATATCTTTGGCAAGCACCTGAATGAGTATCGCGAGTGGGAACCTTATATCAACGGATGGTAGAAGTCAACAGCCGCCTCGAAGGCGGCTGTTATTTTGGCAGGAATGCGGCGGTACTTTTATAGCTCGATGGTCATGAAATCCTGCGCCACGATGATTTTGCCCTTGTAGGTTCGGCTGGCTTCGGCGGCGATGTCGCCTTTTGCGAAACGCCCTGTTGGGTAGTGGATGAGGTAGAGGGTTTCGACCTCCGCCCGGGAGGCAATCTCTCCCGCCTGTTCGGCGGAGGAATGTCCATACGCGGCGCCGCCCGCCTCGTGAATGAGGATGTCGGCCCCATCGGCGAGTCGAACCGTTTGTTCGCACGGCTCCGTATCGCAGGAATAGGCGAGGATTTTTCGGGTCAATTTCGATTCGACCCGGATGCCGATGGTGGGAACCATATGATGGACAGGCGAGGAGGTAATCTTGAATTCGTCGCAGTCCAGCACGAAGGCTTTTTCGGCTTCGGGCAGGCGGTAGAACGCCACGGGGAAAAAGTTGGGCCACTCCGCCCAACTGTAGAAGCCCATCAGGTCTTCGAGCCGGTCCATGGTGAAATGCAATCCGTAAATGTTGATGGGCTTGGTACGTCCCATCAGCCACATGTCCATGAGCAACAGCGGAACGCCCGAGACGTGATCCGGGTGAAAGTGGGTGATGATGATGTCTGTCAGCGCGTTGAAATCCACGCCTGCCTGCTCCAGCCGGACAACGGGATTGCTGACACAATCCACCAGAATGGAGCGCGTCTCACCAACGATCGCAAGATGGGTGTTCTCGTGACCCGGGGTGGGAACTGCGTTGGATGATCCGAGGATGATAACCTTTGCCAAATGCGGAAGTCTCCTAAAGGAACGGGAACACCATCTTGAGCAGGATGGGGGTGAGATAAATTTCGATCACGGCGGCGATTGCCAGCAGAGGGATCACGACGCCGATAAACACCTTGAACCAATCAGCCAGGGACAGCAGGAGCGTCTCGCCCAAGCTTCTATCGGTATCCGGTGAGACCAGCAAAACGCCAACCCGATAGGTTGCGGCAGTGGCCAGGATGACCGCCGTCAATTCAAACACCCCGTGGGGCAGAATGCCCGCCGCGAACGTCAGGAAAGGCGAAAACCCCACCAGGCTTGCCGCGCCCAACACCCCGCCCACGAGAGCGAAATTGGCAATGAACAGTACAAGACCAAGCGTGCCGAACGAGACCAAGCCCATCAACAGAAAGACGAGAGTCGTACGGGCGTTGTAAAAGAACAAGAACGGGGCGGGGATTTGCCGATCCAACCCATCCAGGTTTACCAGGTTATCCCTCACCAATAACCTGAAATCATCCAGACGTTCGGGCGAAAGTTCCACATATGCCGGAATGTTGAACATCACCCAGGCGTAACTGGCAAAGATCGCAATCAAGCCGAGCGAAAAGACGATGATCAGCGGATACCGCAATTGTCGCAAGGTGGCGGGTATTGCCCAGCGATACCAGTCAGGGAGGGATTTTGCGCCGCCGGTAAAACGATCGCGAAAGACTCGGTACATGTTCTTGAAGTTCAACATGTCAATTTCACGTCCCAGCAAGTATTCGCGCTTAAAATGAGCGAGACCCAGCCGAACCAGCAGGATGGCAAGCAGGGTTACGGCAAGGATAGCGTACCACAAAACGTCTTCATTTCCCCAGAAGATCAGGATCGTCTCGCCTTGCAGCATGAATGCCACAGGCACCACAACAAAGGAAGCCATGAGGTTTGCCGAACGAATCGTGGTCGCCTGCACCGAAATCACAATGGCGGAACTGACCATCAACACCGCGTGTGCAAACGTCAATAACAGGATCAGGACAAGCATATAGGGGCTGGGAAACGCCACATCCCGCCGCGAAACCAGAAAGAGATAGATCCCGATAGAGAGATAACTGAATACCAGCGGCGTAACGATACCTACCAGCAGTTTTCCCAGATACAGGTGGCGGTCTTCGAGAGGCGACGAGAGCAAGGGTTCGATGGTACCGCGTTCCTTCTCGCCCACAAAAGCCTCCAGGGCAACCACAAGGGTAAAGGAGAGGGGAAAGAAACCGATGACCAGGATCACGAACGGAATCAGGTTATCCAAAATCAAATCCCCCCCAAAGCGGTTCATAAAACCGATTGCCTGCCGCGTCGTATCATCGGCAATGAAGGGAAAAACCGTCACCAAAAGGGTCATCGGCACAATAATACGCCAGTCTCGGAACTGATCAATAAATTCGCGCCGCGCCACGAGCCAGATCGCTTCCCAATTACGCCGCATACGCCGCCCCCTGCGCATCCGCCATAGTTTTCAAATAAACCTGTTCCAATTTTCTGGAAACCTCCTGGAAGGAGACCAGGGGAGCCTTGCAGAGCGTCAACGCGTGGACTATCTTCGGGTTGACCGCCAGCGGCGCCTCCACCCGGAACCGCAAACTGGTCGCGCTGCAGTAAGCCAATTCCGCGCCTGCGGGGAGTTCCAACCCGCCCGCGTCGAAAGGCTCCGAAAACCGCGCTTCGTACTCCACCGGTCCGAGCACCCTGCGCTTTAATTCATCCAGCGATCCGTTCAGCAGGATGCGTCCGCGGTAAATAATCGCGATCGTATCCGCCAATGCTTCGGCTTCGGCAAGGTTGTGCGTGCAGATGATGATGGTACGCTTGGAGGAACGCAGGCGGGCGATCTCGTTCCGCACCAACTGCGCGGATTCGGGATCCATCGCCGAGGTCGGTTCATCCAGCAATAACACGGACGGGTCGTGGATGAGCGCGCGCGCCAGCGCCAGTTTTTGTTTCATCCCTTTCGAATATTCGCCCGACCTCCGGCGTGCGGCTTCAGCCAGCCCAAAATAATCGAGCAAGTATTCCGTCCTCTGGCGGCGGGTTCCGGCGTCCAATCCGTACACCTTGCCAAAGAACTCGAGGTATTCCGCACCGGTCATGCGCATGTACAAACCGTGTTGTTCGGTTAGCACGCCGACGTTGGCGCGCACCGCCTGCGGCTGTTTGACGACATCGTAGCCAGCCACGCGCGCCCAGCCGCGCGTCGGGGAAATGAGCGCAGTCAACATACGGACGGTGGTGGTTTTTCCGGCGCCGTTCTGCCCCAATAACGCCAAAATCTCTCCGGGCTGGACGCCGAGTGAAACTCCATCCACCGCCCAGAAATCGCCGTTATATTTTTTACTCAGGTCTTCACATTCGATCATGGTTCTCTCTCAGGTTGAGCATAGCATAGAGGATTTTAGGGTCAATAAGACAAGGGTCACCCCAAATATCTTATCACCAACCGAGGGGATTAAACCTTACGATGCCGCAAATACAGCGCCGCTGCCGCACAAACTGCCACCATCCCCATGATGGTCTGATTGATGTTGATGCCCGCCACAAGCGAGGCGTCGAGCCGCAAAAAGTCCAGGAAGAAGCGCCCCACGGGGTATACGACCAGGTAGGTGAGGAAGAGGTCGCCGGTTTTCAGGGAAGAAGCGAAGCGGCGCGAAATCCACAGCAGCAGGAACATGTTCATCAGATTCCACAGCGACTCGTAGAGAAAGAGCGGATGATAGTATTCCACATCAAGGTAGCCCGGCAGGCGGTGGGCGGGGTCAATGTAGAGTTTCCATGGCAGGCTGGTGGGCGCGCCGTAGAGTTCCTGATTGAAAAAGTTCCCCCAACGCCCAATTGCCTGCCCCAGCGCCAGTGAGGGAGCGCCGATGTCGGTCCACTCGGCAAAGTTGACGCCGGTGCGGCGAGAGTAAATGAACAGCGTAATTAAACCGCCGATGATGGCTCCGGGAATGCCCAGCCCACCCTTCCAGATCGCCAGCGCATCCAAGGGATGAGAGAAGTACCAGGCGGCTGTCACCCCAGTGGAGGGCGAGGGCGTCAGAATGTGCCAGAGCCGCGCACCGATGATGCCGCCGATCAGCAAATAAACGAAAAGATCCCACACGATCTCCGGGTCATAACCGCGGCGTTTTGCCTCCCGTCTCGCCAGGAACGCGCCCGCCACTGCGCCGCTCATCAGAATAATGCCATAAAATCGCACGAACAAGGGTCCAATATTAAAACCTTCGGGCATGTTTACCTCTAATTCTTTTGATTCAGCCTTGCGTGGACAAGTTTACGAACATGCCAAATCCGCTGTAAGGCTGTAAGGTTTGCAAACACCGCCAGAATCCCCAAACCGACATAGACAAAACTCAAAATCAACGCCGGCGCAAGGACGAGATACCGTTCTGCCCGCGTCAGCAGACCCACCCTCGCCTCATACCCCAGACCTTCCGCCCGCGCTTTGACATACGAGACCAGCACCGACCCCGCCGCCGCGCCAAAAGTCAGCATTCCGCCCATCACATCTCCAGCCGACAGAAAGTGATACAGCAAACCGCCATAAATGATTAATTCAGCATAGCGGTCAGAAACCGAGTCCACGTATGCGCCCCAGTCGCTGGCTTCCCCGCGCAGACGCGCCATCGTGCCGTCCAGGGCGTCAATGGGCGTCATCACCGCGATGAGGATGCCTCCGGTGAGAAGTTCACCGCGCGCCAGAAAATAAGCGCCGACTGTATTTCCCGCCAGACCCAAGAGGGTCATCATGTTGGGCGTCAGCCCCAGGCGGAGGAACAACCTCCCCAGCGGGTCGAGTACCCATTTGAACCACAGCCGCAAATAATCGGTGAATGTCTTTCGGGTTGTCATCGCCTCAACGGTCTTCTCCATTTATCTCCTCTTCCTCATCCAAAGGTCCCAGTAACACATCCCGTTCCTTGCCGCCCCCCAGCGACGGCCCCACCACCCCCATTTCCTCCAATTGATCCAGCAAGCGTGCCGCACGCGGGTACCCGATGCGCAGACGCCGTTGCAACAGCGAAGCCGACGCCCGCTGACTTTGCCGCACGATGGACACCGCCTGTTCGATCAGGCTTTCATCCTCGTTCTCGTCGGGTTCGGTCAGCAGTTTTTCCCAGGGGGGCGCCGCATCGGCGGGTTCGGCAGTTTTCTGCCAGTGGGCAATGACGCGTTCGATCTCCATATCGGTGACGAAGACGCCCTGCGCGCGAATCGGGCTTCCCACTTCCGGGTTGAGGAAGAGCATGTCGCCGCGACCCAGCAGGTTTTCCGCGCCGGTGGTATCCAGAATGACGCGGCTGTCCACGCCCGAAGCCACGGCAAATGCCAGGCGTGCCGGGAAGTTCGCCTTGATCAACCCCGTCACCACATCGGTGGAGGGACGCTGGGTGGCGACAATCAGGTGAATCCCTGTTGCGCGCGCCATTTGGGCAAGGCGCACCAGGTTATGCTCCGTCTGGTCGGGAGCCGACATCATCAAATCTGCCAGTTCGTCAATCAATACCACAATGCGCGGAAGCGGCGTCTCCTCCTTCTTGCGGGAAATTTTGCGATTGTAAGTCTCCAAATCGCGCGCGTGCGCGGCTTCCAGCAGGCGGTAGCGGTGTTCCATCTCCACCACTACCCAGCGCAAGACGCCCAAAATGCGCTCCACATTCGTCTCCACCTTGCCGTACAAATGCGGCAAACCGTTGAAGCGCAACAACTCGACCATCTTCGAGTCGATCATCACCATCCGCAGGTCTTCCGGCGCGTTATTCATCGCCAGGCAAACCGCCAGCGAAGTGATGCAGATAGACTTGCCGGAACCCGTCGCCCCCGCAATCAACAGATGAGGCATGCGCGCCAGATCTGCCACCACCGGCTGACCGGAAACATCGCGCCCCAGCGCCAGCGCCAGCGGCGCGCCAATCTTGTGAAACGCCCCGGTCTCCAGCAGAGGGCGCAGGCGCACATTGGACTGGTGAGAATTCGGCACTTCGATGCCCACATACGGCTTGCCCGGCACCGGCGCCTCAATGCGCAAACGTTCCGCCGAAAGCGCCAGCGCCAAATCCTTCTGCAAAGACGCAATCTGCGCCACGCGCACCTTGATCTGCTTTTCCTCCTCCTCGCTTGCCCCCGCCCGCTTCATAAAACCGGGTTGCACCGCAAACTGAGTCACCGTCGGACCCACCCGAAAACCGATGACCGTCGCAGAAATGCCGAACTCCGCCAGCGTCTTTTCGATCATCCCTGCCGTCTGGTTGATAGTCCGCTCGTCGGGGCGGGAGGCTTGGTCTGCCAGCAGGATGTTAAGCGGCGGCAGGCGTTCGTCGCGGTTTTGCGGCTCGACCTTCTTCTCCTTCTGCTCCGCCATCTTCAGGGATTTTCTGAACTCGGGCGGCAGCGGCGTGGATTTTTTCCTCTCCGCCCGCGGTTTTTCCTGCTTTTCTTCGGGCGCTTCTTTCTGGACCTCGGGCTGGGTTGCTGTTTCAAGCGGCGGAGTCTCCTCTGCGACCTTTGCCAGCCAGCGCTCGATCCATGCCCACAGGTTGAAGCCGCTCATCACCGCCAACAGCCAGAACGCGAACAGGAGGAATGTCCCCCACAACTTGCCGGCACGCCAGAACAGGGCGGTAATACCCCAGCCGATGCGCCCGCCATACCGTCCCGCCTCCGCGTCGAGGACGGAATTGCCCCCCATTGCCGCGAACAAGCCCAACGTCAGGAAAGCGGCGATCTCGAGGGAGAAGAATTGCATCCATCCCAACGGGCTGGCACCGCGCCGCAGGAGGGAAAATCCGGCGTAGCCAATTCCCAGCAGAACGAGATAGGCGCCCCACCCCAGCCAAAGCGAAAGCAACCCCACCCAGCGGGTAAGGAGCGCGCCGCCCGTCTGCCCGCGAAGCGCCATAAACGTCATGACCGCAAAGGCAATCAGGAGAATGCCGAGAATATCGCGTACGAACCGCCCAAAATGCAACTGAAGACGCACCAGCCAGTCCAGCCAGTCGCTGCGGGATTCGTGGGCGTAGCGGTGATCCTGCCGTGAGGGTTTTGTCATTGGGCGTCCGTGAACATGCTGAAGCCCAGGCGTTGATGCGCCGGGTCGACGCGCAGGACGCGCAATTGGATTCTTTGCCCCACCGAAAGAAGATCACGCGGCGATTGTCCTTCCTTGAGAGGCATCTCGCTGGCGTGGATCAGTCCCTCCACGCCAATAGCGAGGCTGGCAAAGGCGCCGTATGAAAGTACGTTGGTCACGGTGGCGGTGACCACTTTTCCTTCGGGGAATTCGACTTGCGCGAGTTCCCAGGGATTTGGAATCAAACGCTTGCGGCTCAAAGCGACGCGGCACCGTTCGGATGAAATATCCAACACCTGCACCTCCATTTCTTCGCCGAGACGGACAAGTTGCGCCGGGTGCGTCACTCTGCCCCAGGAAAGTTCGGAGATGTGAATGAGCCCCTCCACCCCTCCGAGATCAATGAACACGCCGAAATCGGTAATGTTCGTCACAGTCCCGCGAACCCGCATGCCCGGCGAGAGGGTGTGAAACAATTCCACCCGTTTGCCGGGTTCCGACAGGGCGGCGCGTTCCGAAAAAATAATCCGTTCGTCCTCGGGCGCGCATTCGATGACCTTGACCTTCAACTCCCTGCCCAGATATTTTTCGAGGCTTCGTTCGCGGTCTTCAAGCGTACCCGCCCCCGCCAGTTCGACGAGATGCGAAAGCGGCACGAACCCCGCCAACCCGTCGCCCTCCACCAGCAGACCGCCGCGATTGTGTCCGGTCACTTTCATTTGGATGATACGGTCGTCACGATAAAACCGCCGGATAGCATCCCAATCCACGGGAGTTGCCCTGACAGGGGGCTTACCCGCATTGTCTGGTTGCTCCAAAACCGGCGGGTGAACCGGTTTCGGGTGTACGGGCGAGAACTTCTGTTCTTCCGCCAGCACCGATTCCCACCACCCTTCGTCCACCACCGGCATTTGATTTTGAAGTTTCCTTTTGCCGTTATCTTTTTGGCGATTCATTGAGCCCTCCCGGTAAAATGGTTTCGCTTTTTTCCATCTCGAGGATGGCGCGCGCGACCGCTTCCACAGCGACGCGTTGTTTCCGATAAAGATCCGCCTCCGACATTGCCAGACGGGCGGCGACCTCACGCACCTTGCGCCCCTCGATGAATTTCATCTCCAGGATATTGTAGAGGATCCATTCGCTGGTGAATTTTCGGTCGCCCGCCGGTCGAACCTGATCCACCGCCCGGCGCAATAATGCCCGCAAAGCATTGGAGGCATTGCCGTCGTAATGCTCCATGAAGGTTCGCACGATCTGCAAGCGCATCAGGGGGCTGTTCGTCAATTTGGGTCCGCCCCAATAATGCGTGAGCGCGTCCTTGACCCAGTCTGCCAGGTCGGATTCTTCAAAGACGGGTTGGGGCAACAGGTTGGAGGCGGTGTCGTAACGTCCCGCCGCGCGGATGCGCTGGAGCAGATCCATTTGCGGTTGAAGGTCTTGCAGCGAACGGAACACATGCTGTTGCAAACGTCTGTCTTCCAGGGCAAGCGCCACGCGTTTTGCCAGCAGCCAGAGCGCCTCGCGCTGGTCGCCGTCCAACGGGCGTTCGGAGTTGCGGGCAATTCCCAACAACCCCAGAAACGGGGGAATTTCATCACGGTCTCCGGTCACCTTGCGCTGATGCAGGGGCAAAATCCAAAAATCACCCCAAATAAATTCATGATGCCCGGCTTCGCCGTTAGGATTCACAACTCGAAGAGCGTCGTTCAGGTTTTCCTTCTCCAGCAGGGAACGATTCCCCGCCACCACGTTCAAGGTCAACGCCTCCCCATCCAGCGCGGCAACGAACGCGCAGGGCGATTGCAAGTGATCGCGTACGGCGGCAAGCACGCTTTCCAAAAACTGCTGCAGGTCGCTCTGGGTGAGCAGACGCTCTTCGATATTTTGAAGCAGTTGGATATCTTCACGGTCCCGCCCGAAGAAAAGAACCCGTTCCCAGAACGGGAAAAGCAGGGTGATGGTATGTTCGAATAACAGGACGGTCACCACCATGACCAGAGGCACAAAGCCCGAATACGGTTCGCCGCCAAATAACTCTCCCGCGCGCCGAACAATGGTCATCAACGCCAGCGCCGTCGAGGCGGTGACCGGTCCGCGCAGGAGCCACTTGAACAGACGGCTCTTGACCACGCGGTCGGGCCACGAAACGCCGAAAAACGCCACGGCATATGCCATGGTGACCACCAGCGCGGCGACCAGCACATTGTTCACCAGAACGGCGGACCAAAAGACCAGGGGGAATTGCGCCGCAAAACCGGAACCATATAACAGGTACGGATAGGAGCCGAGAGCCGGGGCGGTTGCGCCCGCCATCAGGTAAAGCATCCGTCGCTGACCGGCGCGCGTCAACATGCGGCGATAGGCGCGAATGAAGTTATAGCCCGCCCAGGCGATAATCCCAATGTAATAGACGGTGAACACTTCGGTCCATACTGTGCGCTGCAGGTGCGGAGCCGGTTTCCCGTTCGTCACCAATCCCCCTACCAGCAGCCCGCCCGCCAGAAGGACGAGAAAAACCAATGAAAGCCCATACACGAGACGAACCGCCATGCGCCGGCGTCCACGCGAGGGGCGCCCCGCCGTCACCAGCAGGGCATCGGATAAATGCAGGTAAGCGGGAGGAAGAAAGATAATCCCGATCCACTGCAAACGCAGAAGCAGTTCGATTTCCCAACTTGGAACTGTCTGGTTCTGCAGGGCTTCGGTGGTAAAAACGACGACGACGCACAGCAGAATGATCGCAAACGAACGCGCCACGCGGTCGCGCAAATTGAATGACAGGGCATACAACAGCAGCGAAAAAGCGGTGATGGCTATACCGGCGTATAAAATGTCGTTGAGAACTTGAAGCCCCGCCAGTACATTTTCGTACCAACCGTTAAACATGAGACCCTTCCAGCGCCTATTTTAATGCTCTCCCAAAGAACAATGCCACATCCTGAGTCGGATAGTAGCGGTCATTATACCCGCAGAATTCATATCCAAACTTCTGCGCCAGGCGGATGCAGGGATGATTCTTGGATTGCATTTCCAATACGATGCGGGGGACGCCTCTTTCCACAGCCCAAGCCTGGATCGCCATTAAAAGAGCCGAGGCGGCGCCCTGACGTCTGACCTCCGGCACGACAACCAGATCCGTCACCCAGACGACACCCGAGGCGCCTCCCTCCACCGCGCTCGAATACCCAACCGGCACATCGCCCTGAGTCGCCACCAGAAGGACATCCCGCTTCGACCACTCATCCGCCAGAGCGGACGGATCGCGCGGATACGTTACGGTCACCGCGCGCGGCAGCCGCACCTCATGAAAGTCGGCGGTCACACGCTTCATTTCGGTTCGCAATGCCAGCTGCCAGACATATTCGCTCGAACAGGAATGATCCATCGCCATCAGGCGTGGAAAATCGCCCGAAACGGCAGGTCTGATTTCAAAAGAAGTCATTCGATCTCTCACTCATTTGCCACGCGCACAGCGATGATACACGGCTCGACGGTCACCCCGACGTTATCAATGATGACCAATTGGAGAAAATAATCGCCGTTCGGCAGAGCGGTGGTATTCCACTGTCCCAATTCGTTCTCTTTTACCGGGTTTGCGCCAGCCGAAATCGTCGTCCATGCCGCCGTGCCGACCGGGGCAAATTCATATTTGTAAAAGCCGAAATTGGGAATGCTTGCCGTCCCGGTAAGCGTGACAATGCCTCGAATCTCCTCGCCGGGTTTGGGCGATGTCAGAATGATTTTATCGGGAACGCATCCGCTCATGCCGGTTTGCGGTTGGGGGGTGACCAGAGGCAGGCTGCTTCCTGCAGGAGCCGTCGTCACGGGGGTGGCAAGCAAGTCGAGCGTGGGCGTTGCCAGCATATCTGCCGCAGGCAAAGACGGCACAACAAACGTGGCAACATAGAATTCGACGAAAAAGAGGAGCAAAACCAGAAACCCGAAGGCGGTCGCCTTTCCCAAACGATTCAACGCGAACTCGCGTTCGAGCGAATATACGGCATCGCGCCATTCGCGCCACGCACGCCACATCCAACGAAAGGCGTACAAACCCAGAATCGCCAGACCGATGTAGATCAACGGGCTGTATTCGGCAAAGAAACGAAAGATCAAACCCATGACAGGTTGGACCAACCTACAAAGAACGCAACACGCCGCGTACGATGGTTTCGATTTTGGGAGTGATCACCTTGCCCGCTTCGATGACCTCTTCGTGCGTCGTCAGGGTCGAACCGTCCAAATTGGCTTTATTGCTGATGCCCGAAAAGCCCAGCACACGCAAACCGCCATGACGCGCCACAATCACCTCCGGCACGGTGGACATCCCCACAGCGTCCGCTCCCGCCATGCGCAGAAAACGCAGGTCGGCAGGGCTTTCGAACGAGGGACCGCTCAAGCCGCAATACACGCCCTCGCGCAGGGGAATGTTCCGTTCCCGCGCAACCTTCCTGGCGAGGTTCATCAAATCCGGGTCATAGGCACGGCTCATATCCGGAAAACGCGGACCGAGTTCGTCAATGTTCGGTCCCATGAGCGGGTTTGCGCCGGACATTCCCACCAAATTCAAGTTATCGGTGATCAACATCACGTCGCCGGGGACAAACTCAGGGTTGATTCCGCCCGCCGCATTGGTTACAAACAACATTTCCAAACCGAGTCTCTGCATCACGCGCACAGGCAGAGTGACCTGCGACATGCTGTAACCTTCATAGTAATGCACGCGCCCCTGCATGACAAAAACCGTCTGTCCCGCCAGCTCGCCGATGACAAGCCTGCCCGCATGCCCGGGAACTGTGGAACGGGGCCAATGAGGCAGATCGCCGAAAGGGATAAAATCGGCTTTTTGGACGGAATCAGCCAAAGCGTTAAGACCCGAACCGAGAATCAATCCAACACGCGGTTGATGGGAGGTGCGCCCGCGTATTGCCCCTGTTGCCTCGTCAATTTGTTGCAGTGTAATGTATTTGTCCATATGATTTTTCTTTTCAGATACGATAAGGGTCATTGCCCCTTCATTGCATTCGCAAAAAATTATATCACTGATGTTACGCAACCATCCTGCAGGATACTTTGTACTTCACGAACGCGCGTATGAGGCGATCTCCATCTTCGAATGTGCCACGGCGCGCCACGCGCAAGTGACGCAGGTCTTTCATGAACACGGTTCTGCATTTCCGCTGGTCGTTCGAACCAACACCTAACTTGCAACGTTGTAAGTAACCCATCTCAAATGGCATAGTCATGCAGGTTAAAATACACATACCGTATGGCAATCTTGAAATTGAATCGAACCCACCAAATACAACTCATCGCCGCCGGGGTGGTATCCATCGTCGCCCAAGGCTTTCTCATTCTGCCCGACAACCTGGCGCCTTACCTGCCTCTGCCCGATTGGGGGATTGTTGCTGTGGGCGTGACGCTCTTCGCGATTGCCACCATCTGGACGGTCTCCGCCATCCGATCCCTCAATGTAGGATGGCGCGGCAACGCTCACTTCATCTTGAATCAGGCGATCATCGTCATCGGCATCTTTCTGCTTTCGGACTCTTCCGCTTCGTTCGTACGGGTGGGCGGATTCGTCCTTACCAGCCTGATCACCGCCCTGACCGTCTATGGCATTCTCGCCAACACCGCATCGCCGTCGTTGACGGAGGTCATCGAAGCCCGACTGCGAGAAAAGGAACTGGAAGCCGCGCGCCTGCTCAACGATATGCAAAACATCGAGGCGCTCAAGGAACAAGCGGCAATTGCAGAGAGAAAACTCAACGCCGAAAAACAACGCACCGCCCAGTTAACCCACTTGATCGAGTTAAGCCAACAACTCAATCAGGAACTCGACCCGCCTATTGCCGCGCAACTTGCCGTTAACTCGCTGGAACGCGCCATAAAATGCACCATCGTTTCCCTGATGACCTATGACGCAGACAAAAAGGAATTCGTTGCGCTGGTTTCCAGCGGTCCCATGACCGGCATCATTCCGCCCGGCTACCGCCAGGAGGCAGGCAAAGGGCTTTATGGTCGTCTTGTCCACCAAAAGAAAACCATCATCGTCAACGACACGACCCTCGACCCCGATTTCATCGCCATCAACAATGAGAAAACCCGCTCCATCATTCTTGCGCCGCTTGTCTCGCACGGTCAACTCATGGGCATCCTGGAAGTGCGTTCCGATCTCTCCTATGCCTTCAACAACATGGATATTGCCAGTGTGGAAGGCGTTGCCACCGAACTGATGCGCTCCTGGGAACGCGCCAGTCATCACCAGCGCCTGACGGAACTCATCCAATCGGGCATCTCCCTGACCACCCTGCTGGACCCGCAAGCCGCCGTGCAAGAGATTGCCCTGCTGTCGCGTAAAACCTTCGATGCCCGCTTCGTCTTCGTCACTCTGCTCGATCAACAGGGCGACTACTCACGCACAGCCCATGCCGGCGACGCGCCGCGCCTGCTCAAAGCATTGCAGGACAAGCCCGCCGAGGAGCCTCTTTTGCAAGCCGCGCTCAACGCCGCAAAACCGTTTCGCGTGCGCGACCTGCGCAAATACACGCGCCAGAGCAACCTGGATATTGATAGCACAAACCTGCGGAGCGTACTGGCGATACCGATCCGTCTGCATCGCCTGAGCATTGGTACGATCCTTGCCTTTGGAAAACACGAAGGCATGTTCTTCTCCGAAAGCGACGAATCGCTTGCCGACCTGCTCAGCGCACAAGCCGCCGCCTCCGTGGAAAGCGCATGGCTGTACCAGGAGTTGAGGAACAAGGAAAGCATCACCTCCATGCTGCGGCAACTGAGCGAGGATGTGATCATGACCGAGGATGTGAACAAGGCGGCAGAAACGATTGCGCGGGCGGCGCACAAAGCCGCCAATGCCATGGAAACCGGCATTGTCCTCATCACGGCGGAAGGCAGCATCCAAGCCGAGGTCGAATTGGACGCCCGGGGCTTTCATACCCGCCGCGAACACCCCATGAACATCATCTACCAGGCGATCCAGATGAGGCAAAGCATGTTCCTGACGACCGAAAAGGGCGAACTGGCGTGCTATCCCCTGCTGACAAAGTCGCGTCCCGTTGGCGCGTTGTGGCTGTTGATTCCCGAAATCCGCGGTCAGAATTTTGCGAACGTACAACTCCTGGCAAATCAGGCGGCGGTCACGCTCGAGCGTGTAATTCTGCTCGCCGAATCGCGCCGGCAGGCGCGTGAAATCGAAGCGGCCTATGAAGAGCTCGAAAAGACCTACGACCAGACCTTGAAGGCGCTCATGTCTGCCCTGGATGCCCGCGACCGGGAAACGGAAGGTCACAGCATGCGCGTCAGCAGACTGGCATGCCTGTTGGGGGAAAAGCTTGGGCTCAACAGCGAACAACTCAAGGCATTGGAACGAGGCGCCCTCCTCCACGATATCGGCAAAATCGGCATCAGCGATACCATCCTTCACAAACCCGGAAAATTAACGGATGACGAATGGCGGATCATGCGCCTTCATCCCGAAATCGGGGCGCGTATCGTCGAAAGAATTCCCTTCCTGCAGGAAAGCATGTCGGTTGTCCGTTACCATCACGAACGCTGGGATGGCAGCGGGTATCCGCTCGGCATCAAGGGCGGCGAAATTCCCATCGCCGCTCGAATTTTCGCCGTCGTGGATGTATTCGACGCCTTGACCAGCAGTCGCAGTTACAGAAAGAAATCCACGCCGGAGGAGGCGCTGCAGTATCTGCGGGAACAAGCCGAGATTCTCTTCGACCGGGAGGTCGTGGAAACCCTGTCGCAACTTCCCTATGCCGATTTCGTCGAAGGGGGAAGACTTTCGTGAAAAATACAAGACCCGTCACTTCATTTGCCCCGCATGAGATCAGGCGCTTCATTACCCCTTTGACCATCGTCACCATCGTCATTCTGGGCGGTGTGGTCGCAACAGCCCTGTTGGAAAAACCGAAGGGGAATTCCCTGCTGGCGGTGTTCGGCGGGCTTGGAATCGTTTATATCTTGACCGGTCATACGCTGATCGTGCGCTCCACTTTCCGCGCCGGAACATACCGCCTGATGAACTCGCTCCTCACAGGGCTTGGGCTTGGCATCCTCACCCTTCTCCTGCCCGACGCCATGATCGAAGTTCTGTATCTGCTGACGGTGTTCAGCGCCGTCGTGATGGCGACAATCTCGGGGCGTTCCTACGCCTATCTGATTCTGCTCCTGCTTGCGACAATCAGTCTGCCGGTAAAATTACCGCTGTTGAGAGCTCTCGATCCTCTTGTCGGATACAGCACTCCTTTTCTGATTTCCATCGTTGTCGTCGAAGTCATCGTGCGCATCAAAGATACCACGCAGGAGAATATCCACAGGCTGGAGACAATCAACAACTTCAGCCGCCAGATCATGCAAACCCTCGATACCGAGACAACGCTTTCTTTGTTGAAAACAACCATCCAGGAGGCGCTGGAGGCGGATACGTATTTCATCGGCATCCTGCGCGACGACGTGATCCAACTCGAACTTTTTTACGATGAAGGAGAATATTTCACCGGGATGCAAGTCCCGCTCGAAGGGACGCTTTCCGGCTGGGTGATCAAGAACCAAAAGGAATTGTTTCTGCCGGATATGAGAGAGGAGGTGGGGTTGGAAGGCGTTGAAAGTTACATCATCGGCAAAGAAAAAGCGAGTCTCGCATGGGTTGGCGTACCGCTCAAAGCCGAAAATGTGACCGGCATTCTGGCGCTGGCATCCTATACAGCCAATGCCTTTGACCGCGCCGACCTGCAGCTTCTCGCCAGCCTCGGTCAGCACGTGACCCTGGCGCTCGACAACTCGATTCGCCACGCCCAGGTGGAAAAACAGGCGCAACTGGACAGCCTGACAGGCGTCTTCAATCACGGTTATTTTCTCAAACGGCTCGCCGAACAGGCGGAGGAAGCCTTACAATCCAAAACGCCGCTCAGCCTGATCATGCTGGATATTGATTACTTCAAGCAATATAACGATACATATGGTCATCTGGTGGGCGACCGCATTTTGACTTCTCTCTGCACAGCCGTACAGCGCAATATCAAGCAAACGGATGCCGTCGGCAGATGGGGCGGCGAGGAATTCGTCATTTCACTGCCGGGCGCCTCCGGCGGCCAGGCATATCAAATCGCCAGGAGAATCGGCGAAACCATGAGAAGCCTGCGCGTGGAGGACCGCGACCGTCGTACCGTTCCCATCCCGACCGTAAGCCAGGGAATTGCCGTATATCCGAGCGAGGCGAATGAAATCTACCGCCTAATTGACGTTGCAGACAAACGCTTATACGTCGCCAAGGGAAGGGGCAGAAACCAGATCGAACCGGGGAAAGAATTCTGGCAGGAGTAAGCCCGGGGTTTCACTCATCCGGCATGAATCAACCCAGTACGCGCCGGAAAGCCGATACAGCCGTCTCCACGGCGGCATCGTCTATCCAGTAATGCGTTACCAGACGAAAACGACGCCGGTCGTCTGGCTCAACCAAAACACCGAACACCTTCATTTTTTCCGCCACCTGCCAGGCGTCCAAAGGAATCTCGTCAGCCAGGGTAAAGTAGACCATATTGGTAAACGGCGAGCCCGGATCCAGGATAACGCCTCGCATCGGGCGCAATCCGCTGGCAAGTTTCCGCGCTCGTTCATGATCCTCCCCCAAACGGGATGTCATCTTTTCCAGTGAAACGATTCCAGCCGCGGCAATCACTCCCACCTGCCGCATTCCGCCTCCCAGCATTTTGCGCAAATGGCGCGCTCGTGCAATGAATTTCCCGCTTCCGACAAGCAGCGAGCCAATGGGGGAAGCCAGTCCCTTGCTCAAGCAAAACATGACCGAATCCGCGGGAGCCGTCAATTCCTGCGCGGTCGTATGTTGGGCGACAGCCGAGTTGAAAATGCGCGCGCCGTCAATGTGCAACGCAAGGCGATTCTCGCGCGCAATCGCGCCCACCCGACGCGTATACTCGGCCGTCAAAGGAACGCCGCCACAGATATTCTGGGTGTTTTCAAGACAAATCAAACGGGTGATGGGGTGATGCACATCTTCACTTCGGATCGAATCGAGAATATCTTCAAGCGCAAGCGTCCCGTCTGTTTGATTCGGGACCGGACAAGGCTGAATTCCGCCCAAAGCGGACATCCCGCCCGCTTCGTTCAAATAGATGTGAGACTTGCTCCCCAAAATGACCTCGTCGCCCCGCTGACAGTGTACCAGCAAAGCCAGCAGGTTTCCCATCGTTCCCGAAGGGACAAAGAGGGCGGCTTCCTTACCCAGGATGTTCGCCGCCATCGCCTCCAGCCTGTTGACGGTCGGGTCGTCGCCAAAGACATCATCCCCCACCTCAGCCTCCGCCATTGCCTCGCGCATTTCGGGCGTCGGCTTGGTTACGGTATCCGAACGAAGGTCTATCAATTCCATGCGATTCTCCTCGAGCGCCGGTCATAGTTCGAGCCATGTTGGGCTGTGCGGGTCCATCATGACAGTCCCACAAGGCTCAAGACCGCAAAGCGTTCAAGACCAGCCTCAATTCTTCGGGCAGAGGCGCCTCAAACTGCCTCGGCTCCTTTTCATTTGGTAAAAGGATTCTTAGACGGTACGCGTGAAGAAAATGCCTCCCGATACTGATTGTCGGGCGCTTCCTTCCATACACCGTATCCCCCACGATGGGGCACCGTAGAAAGGCGCAATGCAATCGTATCTGGTGTGTTCGCCCGGTATGCGGATGAAATTCCAACAACGTATGGTTTTCGAATTCTTCGACCGTTTTATATTCCGAGACCGCTTCACGTCCCTGCTTCTCCGAAACAATTGCCATCTTCCTTCTTTGTTTTGGATCGCGCCCAATGTATGCCTCGACTCGACCCGAAGGAGTCGGTGGTTTGCCCTCGACAAGCGCGAGATAGGTCTTCTCCACCTTTCGCAAGCGGAACTGATCCTGCAACCAGCGGTGAGCGCGTTCGTTTTTTGCCAGAAGGATCAACCCCGAAGTCTCCTTATCGAGACGATGGACGACACCGGGGCGTTCCTCGCCGCCAATCCCCTCGAGGGGGGGCGCATATCCGAGTATCGCGTGGACCAGCGTCCCCGAAGAATGACCCGCCGCCGGGTGGACAACCATACCGGCCGGTTTATTGACCACAATCAAATCTTCGTTTTCGAATACAATGTCGAGCGGAATATCCTCGGCAATCAGGCTTGTCGGAGCGGCGGGGGGAACCCGAACCGTCACGGTGGAACCGGCTTCCAACGGTTGACCAGCCTTCCACGCCGCGCGACCGTTCACCTCCACCAAACCGCTTGCGATCAATCTCTGAATCCGGGAACGCGAAAACTCCGGTAACAGCCCCACCAGGAATTTATCGAGCCGTTCAGGAGCCTCTTTGTCGAAACGAAAATTCAATACGGTCTCACTCACTCGTCGCTTCGTTCGGCGCGTCGCCTGAAGGCGGCATCTCCGGCGCGAGGGGTTCCCGCCGTTTGCGGCTGCCAGCTCTTTCCGCAATCCAAATACCCAGGAACAAGACCGCCGCGCCGACGGTGATGCTCGCGTCCGCCAGATTGAACACGGGAAAAGTCCCGACGGAAATAAAATCCGTCACATGCCCAATGGTGAGTCGGTCGATCAGATTGCCGAGCGCCCCTCCCAATTGCATGCTCATGGCAATACGCAAAGACCAATCCGCCTTTTCGACCTGCGGATAATAGTAAAGGATCAATCCGATCACGAGAAATGCGAGCACGGTAAAAACCATGCCCCCCTGTTGAAAAACACCAAACGCCGCGCCCGTGTTATACCAATGGACAATACGCGCATAGGGCTGAAGCCATTCCAAAGATGGGGGAAGCCACGTACCGCCCAGCGGAATGTTCACACGCACCAGGTTTTTCGTCCATTGATCGAACCATACGATCAGAAATGCAATGCCGAGAATCTGCCAGTATTTGCGTATCAAATTGATCACTCGTCACCTCGAATAAGCCGACCCATTCTACCATTACTCTGCGACGTACACGCGCGGCACGCGGGCGCCGATGCTCGTTAGCACTTCATATTCATTCGTCCCCGTCCATTCCGCAAAATCCTCCACCGTAATACCCTGCCCCAGCAAAATCGCCTCGTCGCCGACGCGCACATCCGCCTCGCCCACGTTCACCATAAACTGATCCATACAAATGCGTCCCACCTGTGGATACTTCCTTCCATGGATGACGACTTGGGAGCGATTCGTCATACGCCTGAAATAACCATCGGCATAGCCGCACGGGATGGTGACGATTCGGGTCTCGACCTCAGCCTGCCACAACGACCCATAACTGACGCTTCGCCCGGGGCGCGTTCGTTTCGAATAGGACACCTTTGCGCGCCAGGTAAGTGCGGGCTGTACGGGAATCATCCGGTCTACCTCCGCACCCGGGTACACACCATAAAATAATATCCCGGGTCGAACCATCTCAAAATACGCCTCAGGGAGATTGAGAATTCCTCCCGAATTGCAAACATGCCTGATCGGGGGGACCGGCAGATTCAACCTGCCATACACCTCGAGAACTTCCCGGAATCGTTTCAATTGCAAGCGGGCATGCATTTTATCCGCCGATTCCGCATTGGCAAGGTGGGTATATATTCCCTCCACGATTAAGTGACTACACGCCGCAGATTTTCGAATCAACCACTCCGCTTCATATTCCCGCACCCCCACCCTTTCCATGCCGGTATCGATTTTCAGGTGAGTAACGATACGCCTGCCAGAATTTCGTGCGACTTGCTCAGCGGCATCCAAAAGTTCCACAGACGAGCCTGTCAAGGTCAGATCGTACTCTGCAAAGTATGGAACCTGTTCCGGCAACGTGCCGCCTGCCACAAGTATCGGTTTTTTTATCCCTAGTTTTCGTAACTGGATACCCTCTTCAAGGATAGCCACGCCAAAATAATCCACATACGGCTCGATGAAAGGGGCAACACCTTCCACCCCGTGACCATACGCATTCGCCTTCACCATCGGCATGATTTTCACCGAACCCACACGCGCGCGAATGGCTTCCAGGTTCCTTCTCAATTGAGAAAGATCAACTTCGAGGTAAACGGGACGAATGAAATTCGACATAACAACATCATCATTCTTGTCTCGCGGACTCGCCTTGAGTCCGCCCGGGGAACATCCTCCGAACACGACCCAACCGGGGGAGATTCAGAACGCTCCGCGCAAGGCGGTTTCGCGCCCCTGTAAAGGCAGGGTCAGGAATTAGACAGCCAGTGGTATTCCACATCCGGCTCGTTCTCCGGCGGATCGCTGAAACCGAATCTTTCCGCAGTAAATCCGTTCTTTTCATAAAATGCACGCGCATTAATATTTATCTGCAGTGTATAAAGCCACAAATGTTTGGGGGATCGTTCTTTCGCAAAATTCAACAGACATATCCCAATCCCCTGCCGCCAATAATCGGGATGAACATACAACTGATCGATAAAATCATTTTGCATTGCGATAAACGCCACGGGGCGTTCAGCAAACCCAGCCACCCAGACCTCGTTCTTTGTCAGGATTCGATCTCGAAAATAATCTCGATCTTCATAAAAGAAATGACCCTTTTGACACTGAAAGCCCGGCAGGGATTTTTCGCGCGCGATACGCCACAGAATGGTAACAGCATCGAAATCCTCCGGCTGGTATGTACGAATGATCAATCGTCCTGGCATGTTTTGAGTCTACCCATAAAACAATTTGAGCCAAATGGATGGCGCCGCCCATTTGGCTCAGATTGGCAAGGGAGTATGACGGCTTAGTAATCGCGTCTGCCTTCGCGGTCGCCGCCCTGCCTGCGACCTCCACCGCGAAAGCCTCCCGGGCGTTCCTCGCGCGGACGGGCAAGATTCACCGTCAAAGCGCGTCCGTTGAAGTCCTGACCATTGAACTTGCTGATGGCCGCCTGCGCTTCGTCGGGGGTGGACATCTCGACAAAACCGAAGCCTTTCGAGCGTCCGCTGACACGGTCTTTTATCACCTGCGCGGATTTCACAGTGCCCGCCTGTGAAAACAGGGTCTGCAATTCGGCATCCCCGGTGCTATAGGGCAGGTTTCCAACATAAAGTTTCGCTTCCATGAAATACTCTTCTCCTAGGTGTATGCCAGGCAGTGAAGCCAACTGCCAGCGGCGAAACGGAATCAACAATGCATGACCTACGGGATCACAGACACCCAGGCGCCAGGAAGTGAAAGACCGTTCCCCTTCTGATTGCCTAGACCACCAAATTTCATGCACTTACACCCCGATTCTAGCACAAGAGGAATTACAAGACCAGAATCTCGAAGACGAAAATGATGGCTGCAACAAAGCCCAATTGATGGTGCGCTGAGGGAGCGTTCCTCCGGGACCAAAGGATCGCCGACACGCCGAAGTGAAGAGACATGCGCGCACATCGAATGTGGTATGTTTTTTTCTGCCCGCTGTGACATTTCTGGTTTAGCAAGCCAGATTGTTACAGCCGTACCCGTAATGATGATTGCAACTAGACAATGATGAGCCTTTCAGGTATCATTGGCGAGATTGTGCGCCCCCTCACGAAGGCGCCGTATAAAACACCATACGCCCGGATAAACCCTTATCCGGGTTCTTGTACGTAAATCGAATTCTGGCGTGGAGGAATAATGACAGACCTGATCAAGCAAATTGCAGGCGACTTGCAAAGGCAAATCGAGGCGTTTGAGCCCGAAATCGGTGTCAGTGATATCGGTACCGTGGTAGAGGCGGGCGATGGAATTGCGCGCGTAAAGGGGCTGGCGAACATCCGCTCTCAGGAACTGGTGCAATTCGCCAATGGGGTGATGGGGACGGCGTTCAACCTTGAGCAAGACAGCGTTGGTGTGATTGTCATGGGTGAATACGAAGGCATCGTCGAAGGGATGATGGTGCGTGGGACGGGACGCATCGCCTCGGTACCGGTGGGAGACGCCTTGATCGGACGCGTGGTCAACGCCCTCGGCGAGCCGATTGACGGCAAAGGTCCCATTGCGACGACCGGTTTCCGTCCGCTGGAGCGCATCGCTCCTGGTGTGGTGGAACGCCAGGACGTGGACACCCCGGTGCAGACCGGCATCAAATCCATCGACTCGATGATCCCCATCGGACGCGGCCAGCGCGAGTTGATCATCGGCGACCGTCAGACCGGCAAGACCGCCATTGCGATTGACACCATTATTAATCAAAAAGGCAAGGACTTGATCTGTATCTACGTGGCAATCGGTCAGAAAAAAGCCGCGGTGGCGCGTACGGTCGGCATTCTCGAAAAGTTCGGCGCGATGGAACACACCATTGTGGTTGTGGCTTCTGCCGAAGAGTCGGCGGCTCTGCAATATATCGCTCCGTATGCAGGCTGCGCCATTGGCGAAGAATTCATGGAGACCGGGCGCGACGCGCTGGTGATTTATGACGATCTCTCCAAACATGCCTGGGCATACCGTCAGGTTTCTCTGCTCCTCCGCCGCCCGCCCGGACGTGAGGCGTATCCCGGCGATGTGTTCTACCTCCACTCCCGTCTGCTTGAGCGCGCGGCGCGCCTGGCGAACCAATATGTGATTGTAAAGAAGGAGTTCAGCGGCGAACTCGCCTCTGAAAGCGACGGCGTTGACCGCCAAGTGTACCGCGGACCAATGTCTGCACACGATGCCGAGGCGGCGCTCAAAGCCCTGCCCGATGCGGAGAATCTCAAGATCGTGAAGGTCAAAGGGACAGGTGGCTCCCTGACCGCCCTCCCGATCATCGAGACCCTGCTTGGCGACGTGTCTGCCTACATTCCCACAAACGTGATCTCCATTACAGACGGGCAAATCTATTTGGAAGGCAACCTGTTCAACGCAGGCATCCGCCCTGCCGTGAACGTAGGGATTTCGGTCTCACGCGTGGGCGGCGACGCACAGACCAAAGCCATGAAACAGGTGGCGGGGCGTCTGCGTCTCGATATGGCGGCGTACCGCGAACTGGCGGCGTTTGCCTTGATGGCGTCCGACCTCGACAAGAACACCCAGAACCAGCTCAATCAGGGTCAGCGCATGCAGGAAATTCTCAAACAACCGCAGTATTCCCCGGTGGAGCTCGAGAATCAGGTCATCCTCATTTTTGCGGGTACAAACGGTTTTGCCAGCAACGTTCCCGTCGAAAAGATGGCGCAATGGCAGGCGGATTTGATCCGGTTCATGGAAACCTCCTATCCCGAAATCGGCAAAGACATCGTCGAAAAGAAACGAATCACCGATGAGACGAAGGAAAAACTGATCAAGGCGCTGGAAAGTTTCCGCGCAGGATGGCAGGCATAGGCCATGGCATCGGCTCGTGAAATGCGGCTCCGAATTCGGAGCGTAAAAAACATCTCGCAGGTCACACGCGCGCTTGAAACTGTCAGCGCAAGCAAAGTCCGCAAGGCAATCGGCGCGGTGACAGCCACCCGTTCCTATGCGACCAAAGCCTGGCAGGTTCTCAAGCACGTCGCCGAACAACCGGGACGCGACAGCCTGCATCCACTTCTTGCCCAGCGCAAAACCGTGAACAAGACTCTGGTGGTGGTCATCACAGGCGACCGCGGTCTGGCGGGCGCCTACAACTCGAACATCATCCGCTTTGTCGCTTCTCGCTTCGAGAACCATCCGGTTCCGATCAAATTCATCGCGGTCGGACGAAAGGGACGCGACATGCTCATCCGCCGCCGCAAGAACGTCATCGCAGACTTCAGCAACCTGCCCGCCGCGCCAACCTTCGCGGATGTTTCCGCCATCGGGCGCCTCGCCGTTGACGAGTTCATGAAAGGCGAAGTGGATGAGGTGTATCTCGTTTACACCGACTTTGTCAACATGGCGCGGCAGGTGACCACCGTCAAGAAACTCCTGCCGCTGGAACTTGTCGGCGAAGGATTGGTCGAGGATTTTGGCGGGCAGCATAACGGTCCGCATGCCGCGTATGAATACGAACCGGATATGAGTGAGATCCTGAACGAAATCATTCCCCGTTTTACGGCATTGCAAGTCTATCAGGCGATTCTCGAATCGCTGGCGAGCGAGCATGCGGCGCGCATGATCGCCATGCGAAACGCCACCGACAATGCAAAGGAACTGGTTGGCGCCCTGCAACTGGCATACAACAAGGTAAGACAACAAACCATTACAAACGATATACTCGATATTGTCGGCGGCGCCGAAGCGCTTGCCGCGACGAAATAACTGGAGGCAATCATGGCAAACGCAAACGGCCGTGTCGTGCAAATTCTGGGTGGCGTGGTGGATGTGGAATTCCCGGAAGGCAGCATCCCTGAACTCTTCGAAGCCATCGAAGTGGATCGCGAAGGAAAGGATCCCCTGGTGCTCGAAGTGCAAAAACATCTTGGCAACGGGTGGGTTCGCACCGTCTCAATGGACTCGACAGACGGGTTACAGCGCGGCGTTCCCGCCCGCGCCACTGGCGCGCCCATTACCGTGCCTGTCGGACCTGTCACCCTGGGACGTATCTTCAACGTGCTGGGCAGACCCATTGACAAAAAGGGAGAGGTGCATGCCAGCCTGCGCTATCCCATTCACCGCCCGGCGCCCGCCTTCGCGGAACAATCCACGCGCGTGGAGGTGTTCGAAACCGGCGTGAAAGTCATTGACCTGATCGCCCCATTCACCAAGGGCGGCAAGACCGGCATCTTCGGCGGCGCTGGTACGGGTAAAACCGTCATCATCATGGAACTCATCCGCTCGGTGGCCACCGAACACGAAGGAAACTCCGTCTTCGCTGGCGTTGGCGAGCGCACCCGCGAAGGAACGCAACTGTACCGTGAAATGATCGAATCCGGCGTCATGAAAGATACCGTCATGGTATACGGACAGATGAACGAACCATCGGGTGTGCGTTTGCGCGTCGCGCTGTCCGCCCTCTCGATGGCGGAATATTTCCGCGACCAGGGACGCGACGTCCTGCTCTTTATTGACAATATCTTCCGGTTCTCCATGTCCGGCTCGGAGGTATCCGCCCTGCTCGGACGCATGCCTTCCGCCGTGGGATACCAGCCCACACTCGCCACGGAAATGGGCGAACTGCAGGAACGCATCACCTCCACCCGCACTGGCTCGATCACTTCCATGCAGGCGGTGTACGTGCCTGCCGACGATTACTCCGACCCCGCCCCCGTGGCGACCTTCACCCACCTCGATGCCACCATCGCCCTCGAACGCTCCATCGTGGAAAAGGGCATCTATCCCGCTGTTGATCCGCTTGTTTCCACATCCCGTATTCTCGACCCGAACATCGTCGGCGAGGACCACTACCGCACCGCCCGCGAAGTCCAGCGCGTGCTTCAGCGCTACAAGGACCTTCAGGATATCATTGCCATCCTCGGCATTGACGAACTCTCGGAAGACGACAAACTGATCGTTTCCCGCGCCCGCAAGATCGAACGCTTCTTTTCCCAGCCGTTCTTCGTCGCGGAACGCTTCACCGGCATCCCCGGCGCCTATGTTCCGCTCAAAGAGACCGTGCGTGGCTTCCGCGAAATTCTGGACGGCAAATGCGACGACCTGCCCGAACAGGCATTTATGATGGCAGGCACCATCGAAGACGTGCGCGCCCGCGCCGCCAAGATGGGATAAAACGGGCAGTCCAGTGGCTGGTATCGTATCATACGACGCCGGACACCTGACGCCGGAGAACGCTTATGACCATTCGTTGTGAAATCGTATCCCAGGACCGCACCGTATTCGAAGGCAATGTGGACATCGTCATCCTTCCCGGTTCGGCGGGTGAAATGGGCATCCTGCCGAAACATGCGCCGGTGTTGACCACGTTGAAATACGGCGTTGTGAAAGTCCGCCGGGGCGGAAAAGAGGAGTTGTTCACCGTTGCCGGCGGTGTGGCAGAAGTCCAGCCGGATATCGTCACAATCCTGGCGGACGCGGCGGAGAACGTGGCAGAAATTGACGTGGAGCGCGCCGAAGCCGCCCGCAAACGCGCCGAAGAGGCTCTCGCCAAAGGTATACCGACGGATACGGACGCCTACCTCGCCATCGAAGCCGCTCTTCGCCGTTCCAACCTGCGCCTCGACGCCGCCAAACGATACGGCCGAGGCAGGACGCGTCTTCCGGGATCGGAGTCCTAAACCGACGTGGCAATGTTTTATAAAGACCTGGGCATAGACCTGGGCACCATGTTTACCCGCATCGCCGATGGCACGCAAGTGCTGCTGTCGGAACCGACCATTGTGGCAATCGAAGTGGAAGATCAAAAGATGGTTGCGGTCGGTCAGGAGGCGCGTGACATGTATGGGCGCGTGCCTGAAAACATCGAAGTGGTGCGCCCGCTCAAAAACGGCGTTATCGCGGATTATGAAATCACCGAAACGCTGCTCTCCTATCTACTGCAACATGTCAGCGGATCCATGCGCATCTTTCGTCCGCGCGTGATGATTTCGGTACCGAACGGCATCACCAGCGTAGAAAGACGCGCCGTGCACGAAGCGGTTCTGGAGGCTGGCAGCCGCGACGCATCCCTCATTCAACAGTCGCTGGCGGCGGCTCTCGGCGTGGACCTGCCGATTAATTCGCCGTCGGGCAACATGGTCATCACCCTTGGCGGAGGATGCACCGAAGCCGCGGTCATGGCGATGTACGGCATCGTCTCGGCGGAGACTCTGCGCCTGGGCGGCATGGAACTCGACGAAGCCATCGTGAATTACGTCAGGAGAAAATACGGCGTGGTGATCGGGCAGGTGACCGCGGAACAACTCAAAGTCAGGATCGGAGCCGCCGTTCCGCAGGATACCGAAAACAGCATGGAAGTACAGGGGCAGGATCAGGTCACGGGTTTGCCGCGCCCGGTCACATTGACAACCGGCGAGATCGTCGAAGCCCTTCAGGAGCCTTTGAAAGCCATCATCGAAACGGGGCGGCGGGTTCTCGAAAAAACACCGCCCGAACTCGTCGCAGACATCATCGACCGCGGCGTGGCGCTGTGCGGCGGCGGCGCGCTTCTGCGGGGCATTGACAAACTGCTCACCAAATCGCTGGGCATTCCCGCATACCTGGTGGACAATCCGCTGACCTGCGTAGTGGAGGGAGCCGCCAAGGCAATTCCCATGTACAATATTCTGCGGCGCAAACTGCCGCAGGTATGAAAATGAAACGGTTTCCTGAGAGGGAACCGTTTTTCGTTACGCAGGACGATGGAAACAGCCCAATTGCCGTGATACGATTGCCCACAGACATCAAACCTTTGATTCGACGCCCATTGACGGATGTCATATCAGACCGGTGACGATTTCGACAGGTCAAAATTTGCCAAAATCACTATACTTTATTCGAAGGAGCTGGAATGAAAAATTTTCTTGCGGTATCGGATCTTTCATCAGAGGAAGTGCAGGATTTGCTCGACCTGGCTTTCAAGCTGAAGGAGGAATATTTCAAGAAGGGAAACCCGCCGTATTTCAAAGGCAAGGTGTTGGGAATGATTTTTCAAAAGCCCAGCCTGCGGACGCGCGTCTCATTCGATATGGCAATGCGGCACTGCGGCGGTGACGCGCTCTACCTCTCGCCGAATGAAATCGGGCTGGGGAAGCGCGAAGCCATTTCGGATATTGCCCGCGTATTGTCGGGGTATGTCCAGGCTTTGATGGCAAGGGTGTTCGACCATGCCCACATTTTGGAACTGGCGAAATGGTCTGAAATTCCCGTTATCAATGGCTTGAGCGATTACAATCACCCCTGTCAGGCAATGGCAGATGCGCTCACCATTCAAGAGAAGTTTGGCAGGGCAAAGGGGTTGAACGTCACCTTTGTGGGCGATGGGAACAACGTGGCGGTCTCGCTTATGCATATCTGCGCCAAACTGGGCTGGAACTTCACCATTGCCAACCCGGAAGGCTACGACCTTGCGCCGCGAGCCGTCGAAATGGCAAAAGAAATCATCAACGAGACCGGCAGCCAACTGACCTTCCTTCGCGACCCGCACGAGGCGGTACAGGGCGCACACGTCATCTACACCGACACCTGGACCTCGATGGGACAGGAGGAGGAAGCCGCCCGGCGCGAAAAGGTCTTCCCGCCTTATCAGGTCAACGCGCAATTGGTCAGTGAAGCGGACAAGGACGTGATCGTCATGCACTGTCTGCCGGCGCACCGCAACCAGGAACTGACCGACGACGTGGCGGATGGTCCGCATTCGGTCATCTTCCCACAGGCGCATAACCGCCTCCACGCGCAAAAGGCGATACTGGCAAGGCTCTTTGGCGTACGATAAGAAAGAGGAGCAGGAATTGAAGATCGGTTGCGCTTGCCTGTGCCAATACAGGCATTGCACCTATCCTTCCGTTCCGCTCCGCTTCGGGGATGATCGTGGCGGGCGGCGCCGGAGGAGAACGTCCAATACGCTTGCCCGATGGATTGTGCAACAGAACGTATCATTCTCAATTTGACCAGGAAACCATGAATACACAAGACTTTATAAAAATCGAAGAACAATACGGCGCGCATAATTACCATCCGCTCGATGTCGTCATCGAACGAGCAGAAGGGGTGTGGGTCTACGATGTGGAGGGAAAGAGGTATCTGGATTGCCTTTCCTCCTATTCGGCGGTGAATCAGGGACACGTCCACCCGGAGATTCTCAAGGCTTTGCTCGAACAGGCAAAACGGGTCACGCTGACCTCGCGCGCCTTCCGCAACGACCAATTGCCGCTTCTTTACAAAGAACTCTCCGAGATGACCGGCTATGAAATGTCCCTGCCGATGAACAGCGGCGCCGAGGCGGTGGAGACGGCGGTCAAACTGGCGCGCAAGTGGGCGTATCAGGTCAAGGGTGTGCCGCGCCATCAGGCGGAAATCATCGTCGCCGACGGCAACTTCCACGGGCGAACGGTCACCATCATCTCGTTTTCCACGGAACCGTCTTACCGCAACGATTTCGGTCCATTTACGCCGGGCTTTGTGGTCGTGAACTATGGCGACGCCGAAGCGGTCGAACGGGCAATTACCCCTCACACGGCGGCGGTGATGCTTGAACCCATTCAGGGGGAAGCAGGTGTGATTGTCCCTCCGGCGGGATATTTGAAACAGGTGGCGGAGATCTGCAAGAGGAATAATGTCCTCTTGATTGCCGATGAAATTCAAACGGGTCTCGCGCGGACGGGGAAACTGTTTGCCTCACACCATGAGGACGTCCGTCCCGACGTGATGATCGTGGGCAAAGCCCTGAGCGGCGGCTTTTACCCGGTTTCGGCGGTGCTGGCAGACCGGGCGATTCTCGGTTTGTTCCAGCCCGGCGAACACGGCTCCACCTTTGGCGGAAATCCGCTGGGAGCGGCGGTGGCACGCGCGGCGCTGCGGGTAATCCGCGAGGAGAAACTGGCGGAACGCGCGCAACAATTGGGCAATTACTTCATGGAGCAGTTGGCGGAGATTTCCAGCCCGCACGTGAAGGAGGTGCGCGGCAAAGGCTTGTTGATCGGCGTCGAATTGAAGGCGGAGGCGGGAGGCGCGCGCCGCTTCTGCGAGGCTCTGCAAACCAAAGGCATCCTTGCAAAGGAAACCCACGAACATGTCATCCGTTTTGCGCCGCCGCTGGTGATTGACAAGGCGACCATTGATTGGGCGCTGCCATCCATTCTTGACGTGTTGAACATGAAATGAAATGGACTGACTTTCGAGGTCTTTATGATCGTGGAAGTCTCAGGAGGTATCATGAACATCGGTATTCCAAAAGAAAGGCGTCCGTTCGAGTTTCGGGTGGGGTTGTCGCCGGCCGGCGTGGCGATTCTGACACAGAAGGGGCACCCGGTTTACGTCGAGCATGAGGCGGGCGTGGGAGCGGGCTTCAACGACCTGGAATATGAACAGGCTGGCGCCCGTATCGTCTATTCTTCCGATGAAGTTTTCGGGCGCGCCGATTTCCTGCTTAAAGTTGCGCGTCCGACCAAGGAGGAGATCGAATGGCTGAGACCAGGGACGACGGTTGCCGGGCTGTTACACCTCGCCTCCACCCAGCGCGACAAGATTGATCTTCTGCTGGAAAAGAAGATTACCTCGGTTGCCTATGAACAGATTCAACTGGCGGATCATTCCCTGCCCGTTCTGCGCCCGTTCAGCGAGATCGGCGGAAGCATGTGCGCCACCATTGCGGCTCGCTTCCTGCAAAACAACCGCGGCGGGAAGGGGATTTTGCTGGGAGGGGTACCCAGCGTACCGCCCGCCGAAGTGGTGATATTGGGAAGCGGCGTGGTTGCCACCTATGCCACACGCGCTTTTCTGGGGCTTGGCGCTCATGTGACCGTGATTGGCATTGACCTGGCAGGCTTGCAAAAACTACATGAACGCTTCCCCGGCATCGTGACCATGATTTCCTCCGAACGAAATATCGAAAAGGCGACCGCCTTTGCCGACGTGGTGGTGGGCGCCGTTCTGGTTACAGGTCAGCGTGCGCCCATCCTCGTCACCCGCAAAATGGTGCAGAATATGAAACCGCGCTCGGTCATCATTGACGTGAGCATCGACCAGGGCGGCTGTTTCGAAACCTCGCGTCCAACCACGCATGAACTGCCCGTTTACGCGGAAGAGGGCGTCACGCACTATTGTGTGCCGAACATGCCCAGCGTGGTGGCGCGCACGGCCACACACGCTTTTGTCAACGCCGCCATGCCATACATCGTCCAGATTGCCGATAAAGGCGTGGAAGCCGCCGCCTCCGCCGACCCCTCGCTGGAAAAGGCAATCAACACCCACCAGGGTCAACTCATGCACCTGAAGATTTTCGAGGAGGCGGCAAATGGACTGGACTAACATCTATCAATCGCGGATCACCACGCCGCAGGACGCCGTACGCGCCGCCATCAAGTCGGACAACCGCGTCTTTCTGACGGGTAACGTATCGGTCCCTCAAAAGGTGCTCGCGGCTTTGGTCGAATACGCCCCCAATCTTCAAGACGTGGAGATTTGCCAGGCGCTGACCATCGGTCCGGCAGATTATGTCAAACCCGAGATGGCTGGTCATCTGCGGGTCAACACATTGTTCATCAGCCACAACGTGCGCCAGGCGGTTCACGAGGGACGCGCCGACTTCACCCCCGTTTTGCTTTCGGAGTTTCCGCTCCTTTTCAAACGCGGCTTGTTGCCGCTGGACGTGGCAATCATCCACGTTTCCCTGCCCGACGAACACGGGTTTTGCAGCCTGGGCGTGGAGGTGGGTCTCACCAAATCCCCTGCAGAGGCGGCAAAAGTCATCATCGCCGAGGTCAACCAGCAAATGCCGCGCACGCTCGGCGATTCATTCATCCACGTCAGCCGCCTGAACTACATCGTCCCGGTGGATTACCCGATCGTAGAAATGCCGATGACCGACGAAGGAAACACGGATGTCGTGGAGAAAATCGCCGGACACATCTCGGAGCTCATCCCCGACGGCGCGACCATGCAATTGGGCATTGGCGCCATTCCGGATGCCGTGCTGAAATACCTTCAAAACAAAAAGGACCTCGGCGTCCACAGCGAACTGTTCTCCGACGGCGTAATTGACCTGGTCAACATGGGTGTGATCACCAACGCCCGCAAAACCCTGCACCCGGGGAAGATCATTGCAGGCTTCATGCTTGGCACAAAACGCCTGTATGACTGGGCGGACGATAACCCCCTGATCGAACTCCATCGCACCGAATACATCAACGACCCCTTTGTCATCGCGCAGAACGAACGCATGGTCGCCATCAATTCCGCCATCGAAGTGGACCTGACCGGGCAGGTTTGCGCCGACAGCATCGGTCCAAAACTGTACAGCGGCGTAGGCGGTCAACTCGATTTTATCTACGGCGCGTCACGCTCCAAGGGCGGTGTACCGATCATTGCCCTGCCAAGCGCCACGAAACTCAAGGACGGTACGCCGGTCACGCGCATCGCCGCCATGCTCAAGCAGGGCGCCGGCGTCGTCACCACCCGCAATCATGTCCGTTATGTGGTCACCGAATACGGCGTCGCGGATCTGTACGCAAAGACCATCCGTCAGCGCGCCCGGCAACTCATCAACATCGCACACCCCGATTTTCGCGCAGAACTGGAAAAACAGGCGAAAGAACTGCATTACCTGTAACCCCGCTCGATCCAACCATAACCCCATTCGAGCAACTCACCGCAGGGCATGGTGTTCCTTCCTGCGGTGAGTATAATTTTAACGGAGGAAGAGTTCAATGACACGCAAAGCAAAGATCGTCGCAACCATCGGACCTGCCAGCCAGGATGAAAAAACGCTCGAGAATCTGATTCTGGCAGGAATGAACATCGCCCGCATGAATTTTTCCCACGGCACACACGAACAACACGCCGAAAGAATTGCCCTCATCCGCAAGGTGTCCGAAAAACTGGGGCAATCGGTGGGCATCCTTCAGGATCTGCAAGGACCTAAAATTCGCGTCGGACAACTGGACGAGCCCATTCCGCTGACCGAAGGAGAGATCGTCACTCTTTTCGCAACCGGCACAAACCCGCCGGAGAACGGTGGAAAGAAAATTCCGGTGGATTTTCGCCAAATCTTCGATTCGGTGCGGACCTCGGACCGGCTCCTCCTCGACGACGGGCGGCTGGCGCTGGAGGTGGAGTCGGTCAAGGATCGCCACACCTTGACCGCGAGAGTCATCATCGGCGGACCCCTTTCCTCGCATAAAGGCATCAACCTGCCCGGCGTGCGGCTGCGCATTTCGGGCTTCACCGAAAAGGATGAAGCCGACCTGGCGTTTGGCATCGAACAGGAGGTGGATGCGGTTGCCATTTCCTTTGTCCGCACAGCCGACGATGTCAAGAAGGTGCGCTATGCCATGGAAAGATTTTCCCGGGGTAACCGCATGCCGATGCTGATTGCCAAACTCGAAAAACCCGAGGCGCTCGACAACCTCAACGAAATTCTCGATAACGTGGACGGCGTGATGGTGGCGCGCGGCGATCTGGGGGTGGAACTCCCGCCGGAACGCGTGCCTGCGCTTCAAAAACACATCATCCGCACCGCCAACGCGCGCGCCAAACTGGTCATCACCGCCACACAAATGCTCGAATCGATGATCTCCAACCCGCTCCCCACCCGCGCGGAAGCCTCCGATGTGGCAAATGCCGTCTTCGACGGCACCGACGCCGTCATGCTGTCCGCGGAAACCGCTTCGGGCAAATACCCGGTCGAGGCAGTCCAGATGATGGATCGGATTGTCAAAGAGGCGGAGTCGCACTTCTTCGAGTGGGGAACCGAACAGGCGGTGCAGGGATTCGAGCACAGCGACGCGGCTTCGATGGCGCGCGCCGCCCAGGCGCTGGCAAACGACAGAAACGTCAAAGCCGTAGCATGCTTCACCACCCAGGGTCGCACAGCCTGGCTCATGTCCAAAATCCGTCCACGCGTACCGATCATGGCCTTTACCCCCGATCCTAAAACCTACCGCCGCATGGCGTTCATGTGGGGAGTCCGCCCCCGACAAGTGCAATTTGCAAACTCACTGGAAGAAATGCTCGACTATGTGGATACCGCCCTCATGCACTCCGACGTTGTCCAACCCGGCGATCAGGTTGTGCTGATTTGCGGCTTTCCTGTGGGAGCCGTCCGCCCGCCGAACATGGCACTCCTCCATGCAGTAGGAGAGATATAATCCTCCCCACCTCACTCTCGGACCCTGCGCCTGAGCGCCAGAAAATCGAGCGGCTCCACCCTCCCGCCTGGACCGGCTTCGAGTACGCTCCCGCCGTGTAACCGCTCCCATTCTTCCGGCAACCCCAGCGCCTCCGCAGAAATCGTTTGCGGCTTTTCCGAAAAGTTTGCCAGCACAGCCACCTGCTCGTTTGTCTCCTCGCGCAAGAAGCCAAGGACATGCTCGTTGTCTGTCGAAACAACCTTGAGTGAACCGCAGGAAAAAACGCCGTGTAATTTTCGTAATCGAATCAAATCCTGCAACCCTTGAAATACGCGCCCCTCGATGGTGGAGGGGTCGTTTCTTTTGGCATACTTGTCCCAATCTGCTTTGGGGCGGTGAACCCAGCGGCTGTCGTTTCGATGGGCGGGATGTTCATGATAGCCGTAATCGTTGAGCGTGCCGATTTCATCGCCCAGGTAGAGGAGGGGAATACCGCCGACAGTGAGAATGACCCCATGAATAAGCAGGATACGGCGAATGGCAAATTCGACCTCCTGCGGTCCCTCCTCCGTCAGCGCTTTTTCCAGCCCAGCCAGTGAGGCACACGTTCCGCTGATGCGGCAGTCGCCGGTCTTGGGGTTTTCCTGGAAAGGCAGACCGCGCGCGAAACTGCCGGGGAACCTGCCGCGATAGAACTCGTTGAGAAAGTTGCGGTGGTCCGAGGCATTGATTCCCAGCACGGCGGCATCTTCGTCCGAAAACGTCCAGCCGATGTCGTCGTGCACGCGGACATAGTTGACCCAGGCGGTCTGCGGGTGAATCTGAAACCGCTCTGCCAGGGCTTTGGAAAGCAAACGCACTTTGCGCGTTGCCAGCGAGTTCCACAGAAGAGCCATCAGCAGGGGGTTGTAGGAGATCTGACACTCACCCGGGTCAATGTATTTGACCACGTCATCCGGGTGGACGATGGCTTCCGATTTGAAGAGGAGACAGGGCGCGGCAATGCGCGCAGCGGCGTTGAATGCCTGAATGAGCGTGTGCGCCTTGGGCAGGTTTTCGCAGTTGGTGCCCATCTCCTTCCAAATGAAGGCAACGGCGTCCAGGCGGATGACCTCCACACCCTGGTTGGCGAGGAAGAGCATTTCCTCCACCATGCGGTTGAACACAGCGGGGTTGTCGTAGTTCAGGTCCCATTGATAACTGTGGAAGGTCGTCCAGACCCATTTTTGCATTTGGGGGTCGAAGGTGAAGGCGCCGGGATGTTCGTCGGGAAAGATTTCCCTGAGATTCTGTTCGTAGAGGTCGGGCAGGCTGCGGTCGGGGAAGATGCGGTAGTAGCCCTGAAATTCCTCGTCGCCGGCGCGGGCTTTTTTCGCCCATTCGTGTTCGTCGGAGGTGTGGTTGAAGACCAGATCCACTGCCAGGCTGATGCCCGCCTGGCGCAGTTCACGGGAGAGTGCGGCAAGTTGGTCCATCGTGCCGAGCGAGGGGGCAACTTTGCGGTAGTTGCTCACGGCGTAACCGCCGTCGTTTTCGCCGGCGGGCGAGTCGTAGAAGGGCATGATGTGCAGGTAGGTGAGGCCGAGTTCACGGAAGTAGGGGATTTTGGCGCGCAGGCTTTCGAGATTCTCCGCGAACAAATCCACGTAGCACACGCCGCCCAGCATGGTGTTGGATTGGAACCAGAGCGGGTTGCCTTCACGCAGGCGGTCGAGTTCGCGCAGGTCGCGGGAGCGGGCAAACCATGCGCGGGCGAGGCTCATCAGCAAATCTTCGGCGTGATAGAAGTAATCGTAATGATCGCCGTAGAGTTCAAGGTGCAGGCGGAAGAGGCGTGTGAAGCGTTCCTCCAGCCGCGTTTTGAGTTCGTGCCAGCCTTGCGGGTCTTGTTCGATCTGCGGCTTGAATTTTTCCTCCACTCTCGGCAGGAGGCGGGCAAGGGTGCGTGTGGCTTCGCGTTCGTGTTGGATGGTTTCGGACATGGTTTTTTGGGTACAGGGTATCTGATGTTTGTTTGGGGAAGTATTACAGCGCAACGTCTGACGCTAGAGAGCGTTTCTTATGCGATGGCGTGCTGTATAAAAAGCGAATGGTACACTGGTTTAGGGTGTGGGTTGAATGAGGAGCCAGCGGTATTGGAAGGGTGCAAGGGAGAGCGCGCCGCCTGCAAGATGTTCGCCGGTTAGGATGTCCGTTCCGTTGTGGGTGATCTTTGCTTCCACTGCCTGGTCTGAAAGGTTTTGGAGGATCAGCAGGGTTTCATCGCGGTAGTTTCGCTGGTAGGCGGCGACGGCGCTGGTGCCCGCGTTTAGCCAGGTAAAGTTGCCGTGTCCGAAGGCGTGATGTTTCTTTCGGGTGGCGATCATGGTTTGGATGGTGTGCCACAATGAGCCTGGTTCGCGCAGTTGTGATTCGACGTTGACTCGCGCCGGTCGGTGCGCTTCCTCCTCGATCAAGGGGCTGTACCAGGACTTGAGCGGCGCTTCGGAAAACCCGCAGCCTGTTCCGGCGTCCCATTGCATGGGTGTGCGGACGCCGTTGCGGTCGTGAAGCCAGATGTTGTCGCCCATGCCGATTTCGTCGCCGTAGTAGAGGATGGGGGAGCCAGGCAGGGTGAAGAGGAGCGAGTAAGCCAGTTCGATTTTACGGCGGTCGTTATCCAGCAGGGGCGCCAGGCGGCGGCGGATGCCGAGGTTGAGTCTCATGCGCGGTTCGGGGGCGTATTGTTCCCACATCCACTGGCGTTCCTCTTCGGTGACCATTTCGAGGGTCAGTTCATCGTGATTGCGGAGGAAGATGCACCACTGGCAGTTTTCGGGGATGGGCGGGGTGCGGTTGAGGATTTCGACCATGTCGTCCACCCGTCCCTTTTTGAGCGCCATGTAAATGCGGGGCATGATAGGGAAATGGAAGCCCATGTGGAATTCGTCGCCGTCTCCGAAGTAAAGGCGCACGTCTTCGGGCCATTGGTTTGCTTCGCAGAGCAGGATGCGCCCAGGGTAGTTTTCGTCCATGAAGGCGCGCAATTTTTTGAGGTAGGCGTGGGTTTCGGGCAGGTTTTCGCAGTGGGTGCCTTCGCGTTCGAAGAGGTAGGGGACGGCGTCTGCCCGGAAGCCGTCAATGCCGAGGTCGAGCCAGAAGCGTGCGACATTGATCATTTCCTGTTGAACGGCGGGGTTGTCGTAGTTCAGGTCGGGCTGGCTGGCGTAGAAGCGGTGCCAGTAGAATTGACCGGCTTGTTCGTCCCAGGTCCAGTTGGAGGGTTCGGTGTCGAGGAAGATGATGCGGGCGTCTTTGTATTTTTGGTCGGTATCGCTCCAGACGTAGTATTGGCGGTAGGGGGAGTTTCGGTCGGCGCGGGCGGCCTGGAACCAGGGATGTTGGTCGGAGGTGTGATTCAGCACGAGGTCCATGATGATGCGAATACCGCGCCGGTGCGCTTCTCGGAGCAGGGTTTGGAAGTCATCCAGCGTGCCGAAGGTTTCGGCGATATTGTAGAAATCTGAAATGTCGTAGCCGTCGTCTTTGAGGGGGGAGGGGTAGAGGGGCATCAGCCACAGACAGTCCACGCCGAGGGTTTGGAGGTAGTCGAGTTTTTGGGTGAGGCCCGGCAGATCACCGTGACCATCGCCGTTGCTGTCTTTAAAGGCGCGTACGTAAACTTGATAGAAGACGGCGTCTTTGTACCAGAGGGAGGGCGTGTTGGTTTGTTGGGACATTGCAAATGTTCAATGCGAGGAGGGATGTGATGGGGTTGTTGGGTATTTGAACAGGAGAATCAGGGTCAGGCCGGTCCATGCGCCGGGCAGTGCGCCGGAGGTGAGCAATCCGGGCAGGAGGGTCAAACCTGTGGTCCAGCCAATGAGGCTCATGACGATCCACCAGCCTGCCCACTGTACTTCTTTTTTGAGGATGAGCCATTGCGGGATGCCGAGAGAGAGGCCCATCAGCGGACCGAGGGGAACGCCCATGCGAGAAAAGAAAAGGAGGAACAGAATGTATCCGCCGATCCAGCCGGCGGCGCTGAAAATTCCCCAGCGCCAGGCATGGTGGATACGTCCATGTAAGACAGCCCATTGCAGGGCGGCGATGGCGGCTCCGGCAGTGACAATGGGGATGGCCGCGAAGAGGAGAGTTCCGATGACCCATCCGGCGGTGGATGCCATGATCCAGTAGAACCAGAGCGCCCAGTCCAACGCAGCCACTCTTTGATTTTTCATGATGCGAGAGAGGCGGGCAGGTTACCCTTTTACCGAGCCCGCCAGCAAGCCGCGCACGAAGTAGCGTTGCAGTCCGAAAAAGACCGCCAGCGGGAGGAGCATGGAAACGAATGCTCCGGCGGTGAGCAGATGCCAGTCCTGTCCGCGGGCGCCAATGATTGCCGCCATGCGCTGGGTGACCAGTTCGAATTCAGGGTTGCCGCCCAGAAAGATCAATGCCACCAGATAGTCATTCCAGACCCACAAAAATTGAAAAATGGCAAACGATGCGAGGGCTGGCACGGAAAGAGGCAGGATCAGACGGGTAAAGACGGTGAAGTGGGATGCGCCGTCAATGAACGCGGATTCGAGAATATCGCGCGGCAGGGAACTGATATAGTTGTAGAGCAGGTAGGTTGCCAGCGCCAACCCAAAGCCGGTGTGTGCGAGCCAGATTGCCAGGAAGGTCCCGTTGAGGTTCAGCGCGCGGTAATCCCGCAGGATGGGCACCAGGGCGATTTGAAGCGGTACGACCAGGAGCGCCACAACCATGATGAACATGGTTCGCCGACCGGGGAAGGTCATCCAGGCAAAGGCATAGGCGGCGAAAGCGGCAATCAGAATGGGGATGACCGTGGACGGAACCGTAACCGCCAAACTGTTGAGAAACGCGCCGGACATGTTGTCACCGGGGACCACCTCGACAGTGCCGTCTGGCTTGGTGAATTCGAAGTTCTGACCGCCGAGTACCTGCCTGTAGTTGTCGAGGGTGAAATTCCACGAAACGGTCCAAACTTGTTCCTCAACCTGGATTCTCCCAAGACGCTTATTGCCAACCCATCGCAGACGTTCGCCGTCCGGCGTGCTGAGTCCCGCTCTGAACTCGTCGAAGGTTCCGCTGACGCCTTCCACTTCCATGATTCCGTCGGGGTTCAGTCCGGCGGCAGCGGGGTCAATTTCGCGGGTTACTTTCCATTCCCGATGAGGGAAGATATTCCACCAGCCGGAGACGGCGATGTCGTTGCGGTTGCGGAACGAGGAGACGAAAATGCCCAAAGTTGGGATCGTCCACAGGATGACGAGTAGCAGGAGCGTTCCGTTGACGAACAATCCGCCAAGGAATTTTTGTCTTTTTCCGCTGTTCATTGGAACGCCTCCCGTTCCCTGAATTGTTTCAGGTTGTAGTACATCACCGGAATGACGGCGATGAGCAGAACAATGGCGATGGCGGCGCCAAAGCCGGAGTTTCGATTGGTGAACGCCTGACGGTAGAACTGGGTGGCAATCACATGAGTACCAAATTGCCCTCCCGTCATCACCCAGACCACATCGAAGATTTTCAGGGTGAAAATGACAATCGTGGTCCAGACCGAAATGATGGTGCCGCGAATGGACGGGATCATGATTTGGAAGAAAATCTGGAATTCGTTCGCCCCATCAATGCGGCTCGCTTCCAGTATCTCCTCGGGGATGCCCTTCAATGCAGCCGAGAAAAGCACCATGGCATAGCCAGCTTGCAGCCAGACCACAATGACAATCAGAAACAAATTATTCCAGGGGGAAATCGTCACCCACTGGGGCCAGGCTTGCGGTTGACCTCCCAGACTGGTGACGAGTGTATTCAATAATCCCACCTGCGGTTGACCAGCGGGACGGTATTCGTAGATAAAGTTCCAGATGATGCTGGCGCCTACAAATGAAATCGCCATCGGTAGAAAGATGAGGGACTTTGCCGTTTTTTCGATGCGGCTGCGATCTGCCAGCACGGCGATGATTAACCCAAAAACGACCGAAAATGTGCTTCCAAAGATGATCCACAGCAAATTGTTGCGGAATGCCTCGCGCATCAGACTTTCAGTGAAGACCGCCACGTAGTTGTTCAAGCCCACGAAGGAGTCGCTGGTCAGTTGTTGGAAAAGATTGAGACCTTCCGAAGGTCCGTTGCGGTCAAAAAGGCTGATCCAAAATGTGCGCAGGGTGGGGATGGCAAGATACCAGGCAAGGATTGCCATGGCAGGTCCCACAAACACAAAAGGCAGCAGGCGGCTCTTCCACGGATCGGGCAGCCGTTCGACGATATCGTTGAAGATCCAATACAGGACTGCCACGCCGCCGACACCCCAAAGAATGGCGGTAAGCGCGATAACCGCTCGAGGCGCATTGCTGTCGCGAAGAAAGATGAAACCCAGATACAGCACATAAAACGCAATCAGCGGGATACCCGCTGCCAGGAAGATTCGTCCAAGCAGCGACACGATCTCGGCGGTTAGCGATAATTTTTGTCCGCCCGTGTTGTTTATGGATTTCATGTACCTGCTCCTTAGGGTGTAAGTGTATGCATGAAACCAGGTAGCGTGCTTTCGAACCCGGTCAATTTACTTTATATGTCACCAAAGAGCGCAAATCATGCAGGACAATTCTATTGAGTAAGCAAAATATGGGTATTTGATCAGGGTGGACGGTAAATGCCGTCCACCCTGATTGAAACGATCGTGAAAGATACTATTTGGGCCAGGTGGCGTCAATTGCCTTCATGGCTGTATCCAGGTCTTCGGAACCGGCGACGTAACTGGTAATGTGCTCCCAGAACGAGCCCGCGCCGACTTCACCCGGCATCAGGTCCGAACCGTCGAAACGGAAACTGGTTGCCTGGGCGACCAGCTCGGCAATGCCGCGTTCCAATTCTACACCATACATATCGGGTGTAGCAGTCTTGTGCGCGGCGAGAGCACCGCCGCCTTCGAGCCAGCCGCTTGCCGATTGCGGCACAGTGAAGTATTCCATCAAGGCGCGCACTTCGGGGCGATCATTGAACATGACCATCACATCGCCCGCCACCAGGAACGGTTTGCCGTAGGCAGGGTCAACCGGCGGCAGGTAGAAAAAGCCGTAGTCCACACCCGCCACGGTGCCGGAGGGGAAGAAGCCGGTAATGAAGTTCCCCTGCTTGTGCATCCAGCACTGAGGCGGATCCTGGAACATCGGGGCGGGAGAGTCGCCAAAGAAGGTGGAGACAATCGAGGAGCGTCCGCCGAAGACATAGGCATCGTTGAACCAGATTTCGCTCCAGGTCTCAATGGCTTTCTTCACTTCGGGAGAGTCGAAGGGCAGTTCGCCAGCCACCCATTTGTCGTAATTTTCGAGCGAAGTGGTGCGCAGCATCATTTCCTCAGTCCAGTCGGTGGCGGGCCAACCGGTGGCAGCGCCAGACTCGATGCCGATGCACCAGGGGGTGTCGCCATCATCAGCGATCTGCTGGTTGAGCGCCATCAGTTCATCCCATGTTTCGGGAATTTCGTACCCTGCCGCGTCCCAGGCTTTCTTGGGGTACCAGACCAGGCTCTTACCGTTGAAGCGGTGGAACACGCCCGCCTCCACGCCGTTGAGGGTTGCCATGTCGCGCCAGCTCTGGTTGTATTGGCGGCTCAGCCATTCTTCCGACATGAAGGATTTGACATCCACCACTTTACCGGCCGCCACATATTGCGCCGCTTTACCGGGCTGAGGGAAGTCTGCAATGTCGGGGGCATCGCCGGCGTCCACGCGTACCGAAATGGTGGCTTCGAATTCTTTGTTACCGATGTAGTTGACCTTGATGCCGGTTAATTCTTCGAACTTGGCGACCGACTGCTTCATCTTGACGCCATCGGGATCGTTACCTTCGAAGGCGCCGTCCACGGTCACAGTCGTGCCTTTGTAAGTGCCTTTGAGAGCCTCTTCCAGCGCGCCGCCCGGCATTACATCAAAATCAACCTCGGGCATGGGGGGTTGTTCTGGTTGTGTGGGTTGTTCGGGCATCGGTGTGGCGGTGGCTTTGCCGCCGCATGCCGCCAGCAGTATGGAAGCCGTCAGAAGCAGGCTCAAAAGGATGAGCAAACGTGATTTATTCATATTCTCCTCTTTCTATGTTAGGTTTGATTCGCAGATCATTGGATGGGTGAGTTTGATTGTTTGTGGAACACGCACCTCCTTTACAAATACAAAGTCCGGCAGATATCATTGAATCGCCTTGCACGATTTGCGAACAATGAGTTCCGTTTCCAAAATAATGCGATTGGTTTGCCTATTCTCCCTTCCATTGATCAAGTTCAACAGCAGGGTACAAGCCTTCTGGGCGAGCGCCTCGGCGGGAAGCCGTATGGTGGTGAGCGGTGGATCGGAGTACATTGCCCAGGGAATATCATCAAAGCCAATCAGAGAAATATCGCCCGGAATGTGCAACCCGGCTTCACGCAGGGCGGCTTTTGCGCCGATTGCCACATTGTCACTGGCGACAAACACGGCTGTGAACCTTTCACCGCTTTCCAAGAGCGACTTCATGCAACGATAGCCGCTTTCCGGATCGAAATCGGCAAAGCACACAAGTCGTTCCTTGACAGATGCACCTGCCCTTGCCATCGCATTCCGAAACCCCTGCACCCGCTCCGGCGCAGCCGTATATTCTGGCGGCGCATTCGAAATACAGGCAATCTCGCGGTGACCAAGATCAAGAAGATAGGAGGCTGCCTTCTCGGCGGCTTGTACATTGTCCACATCCACAAACGGAAGCGTTGAACCAGCCACGCTTCCCATCAGCACTGTGGGAATATCCGCCGTCTCCAGCGCTTTGATCGCCGAGTCGTTCAAGCGGGGAGTGGAAAGGATCATCCCGTCAATCCGCTTGGCGCGCGCCAATTCGAAATAGGCAGACTCCTGATGTTCCGTCTCCACCCAGTCAATCAAAATGCGAATATTATGCTGTTTGGCTGTCGTCAACAGCCCACTGATGATTTTTGGAAGAAACGCGTCGGTGGCAATATGATGATGCGTGCGAGTCAACACCAGACCGATTGCCTTCGTGCGCCGGCTGACCAGCGCCTGCGCAGTCGCATCGGGAACATACCCCAGTTCGTTTGCCGCTTGAATAACCTTTTGGCGCGTCTCCGGGCTGATCTGAATCCCCTGGACGTTGTTCAGCACCAGTGACACGGTCGTACGGGATACGCCAGCCAGTTTCGCCACATCGCGGCTTGTTACACGGTTACGATACACAGTGATCCTTGGCTAACACGTGTTACTAACTCGTGTTACTAGTGTAGCATTTTTCGAGGGTTTCTGTCAATCCCCGTTGAAAATTTTAAGGCGACCCAGTACTCGAAATCACCAAACCGACCCCAATCAAAAGTCCCCCTAAAAGAAACATGGGCGTAATAGGTTCCCCTAAAAACATCCACCCCAACAGGGCGCCAACGACCGGCTGAGCAAAGAATGTCAGTGAAGCCGCCGCCGCCGGCAAGTTGGCAAACGCATAATTCCACAGAAACATAGCCAGGGCGGTGGAAATAATACCCAGAAACAAAATCCCAAAAATCACCCCAGTGGTGATTTCTCCACCCCCCTGCTGCTTCAACTCAAAAGCGCCGAACAAAACACTGGAGGGGATGCCCCCTATCAGCATCACCGCACTGGAAGCGATCAAATCGGCAGATTGTGCCACCTTCCTCACCAGCACCGAATAGAGCGCCCAGGTTAGCGCGGCGGCGAGCAGGCTGAGGTTGCCCAAAAACAGCGACGAAGAAAGATCCGCCGTGCGCGGGTCAATAACCGCAATCACACCCAGCGTCGAGACCGCCAAAGCGAAAATTCCACGCCAGGTTGTCTGTTCCCCAAGTAGAAACGGCGCAAACAACAGCACAAACGCCGGCGTGGCAGATGTCACCAGCGCGCCGTTTGAAGCCGTGGACAGTTTCGTCCCCACAAATTGGAAACCCAGCGAGACGCCATACCCCACAATCCCCACCAGGAAACTCTCCCGCATCTGCCGCGACGTAAGCCTGCTTCGCCTCCCAGGCAGAATGACCACGCCGAGAGTTGCCGCCCCCAACATCAGACGGATGGCGAGCAGGCTGAACGGCGGGATGACCTCCAACACCACCTTGCTGACCACATACATCCCGCCCCAAATGGAGGCGGCAATCAACCCGCTGACGAGGCTGATAAGCGTTTTGTTCTTCATGGAGCGGGGATTATACCTGCGGGGGGCGTTTACTCGTAAGACCTGTTCTGCCTGTTTCGTTTGACTTCCCCGCGCTGTTTCTTCTCCCTAAGACGTCTTTCGCGGGAAGCGGGGGCGGGGGTTGTCCTTCGGCGCGGCTTGGGCGGTGAGGCGGCTTTTTGCAGAAGGTCGGTCAGCCGCCGGAGAGCATCTGCACGGTTTGCCTCTTGCGTGCGAAAGCGGCGGGCTTCGATGAGCAGAACACCGTCAGCGTTGACTCGCCGTCCCGCCAGGCGAAGCAGGCGTCCCTTCATGTCTGAAGCGAGGGAAGGAGAGTGGACCACGTCGAAGCGCAGTTGTACCGCCGTCGCCACCTTGTTGACGTTCTGTCCCCCGGGTCCCGAGGCGCGGATGTAGCCGAATTGCAGTTCGCGTTCGTCCAGTCGAAGAGCGGGCGTGATTTCGAGCATAAGAAATGCCCCTCTCGAAACGAGAGGGGCAGGGGTTAGAACATCAATTCGTTGATTTTGTCGAGAAGTTCGGGCGCGGGGCGCAAATCCGCGTCGGTGAGCTGGTTGAGCGGCGTATCCACGAGATTGTAGGTTTCCGCCAGCGACGGTTTTTCGGTGTTGACGTAGATCAGACCGGTAACCAGCCAGTTGTTTTGCTGGGCTTCCTCGAGCGCGCGCAGGGCTTCGAAACGGTTGGTAGGGTCGTATCCCTTTTCGAGATTCTTGAGAATGACAATCGAGCCGTCGTGCATGGCAACTTCGCGCACTTCGCCATCCTCCATTTCGCGTTCGAGCATGATCTCACTGCGCGGTGCAATGTAGGTAATATCATGCAGGGGTTCCTCGTGATCCTTGCCCCAGGCATAGGAATGATACGCGTTATCCTGATTGTTGAATGTCACGCAGGGGCTGATAATGTCGAGCACAGCGATGCCCTTATGCGCAAAGGCGGCTTTGAGCAATTCCTTGACCTGCCTGGGATTACCCGCAAAGGAACGGGCAATGAAGGTTGCGTTCGAGACGAGCGCCTCCATGCAGATATCCACCGGCATGTACGGGTTGACCCCCTGCTTCTTCAGCGAGAGCCCCTTTTCCGCGGTGGCGGAGAATTGCCCTTTGGTCAGTCCATAGACGCCGTTGTTTTCCACGATGTAAATCATATTCACGTTGCGGCGCATGACGTGTTTGAACTGCCCCATGCCGATGCTGGCGGTATCTCCGTCGCCCGAAACGCCGATGCCCTTCAGGGTATGGTCGCCGAAGAGGGCGCCCGTGGCGATGGACGGCATGCGTCCGTGCAGGCTGTTGAAGCCGAATGAGCGATTCATGAAATAGGTGGGGCTCTTGCTCGAACATCCGATACCGCTAAACTTGACCACCGTTTCAGGCAGGACGCTCATTTCGTACATGGCGGTGATGATTTGATTGGAGATGGAATTGTGACCGCAGCCCTGACAGAGTGTGGTGGGGTTGCCGCGGTAATCGTTCTTGGTGAGTCCCACGCGGTTGGTGGTTGCTGGCGCGCCAGCCATGGGAAGCGCAGACATTATTTGACTCCTTTCCTGCCGCCTTTGGCGGTCTTTGTCTTCTTCACGGTGCCCCGCTTGGGAGGCGATTGCTTGACAACGGTCTTTGTTTTCGCCGCGGGCTTTTGGACCGATCGGGCGGGCGCGGTCTCCGCGTATTGCGAGAGGATGCCTTCGCGAATCCATTTGGCGGAAGCCGGCATGCCATCGCCGAAGGCGACGGATTTCATCTTCATCACGTGCTGAGGATACGCCAGAGAGAGCAGTTGATGCAACTGCCCGTCCCGGTTCATTTCCACGACGAAGACCTGATCGTAAGCGGCAAGGAATTCGTCCACTTCGCGGGTGAAGGGGTAGGCGCGCACACGCATAAAGTCCGCTTTGATCCCCTGCTCGCCGGCAAGCAGGTCGCGGGCTTCGATGATCGCCGATTCGGTGGAGCCGTAGGCGACAATTGCCGTTTTCGTGCCGGGCGATCGGTAAACAACAGGTTTGGGCATGTATTGTTTTGCGGTGACGAACTTTTTCTTCAGGCGCATCATGTTGCGGTGGAAGGTTGCGGCGTCCTCGGAATATCGGGCGTATTCGTCGTGCCCCGTGCCGCGCGTGAAATAGGAACTCATCGGGTGCTTGTTTCCGGGAAATGTGCGATAGGGAATGCCGTCGCCATCCTTGTCAAGGTAGCGTCCCCAATTGCCCTTCAATTCCTCCAGGTCTTTTTTGGTCAGCACCTTTCCCCGATCCATGGGCGTTTGGGGATATTCGAACGGCTTGCTCATCCATTGATTCATGCCCATATCGAGGTCGGATAGAACAATGATCGGCATCTGCAGGCGTTCGGCAATATCGAACGCCTGCCAGCCAAAATCGAAACATTCATTGATATTACCCGACATCAGCACAACCGTATCGCTGTCGCCGTGTCCCATATTGGTGGCAAAACTTAAGTCCGCCTGAGAGGTGCGGGTGGGCAAGCCGGTGCTGGGACCGATGCGCTGGATGTCCCAAATCACCACCGGGACCTCGGCATAATAAGCCAGTCCGACGAATTCGGTCATCAGGCTCAAACCGGGACCCGAGGTGGATGTCATGGCGCGCAAACCGCTCCAGCCCGCGCCGATCGCCATGCCGATTGCCGCCAGTTCGTCTTCCGCCTGAAGCACGGCATAGGTATGTTTGCCGTCTTCGCGCTTGCGAAGCATCGGGAAGTAATCGTTCATCGCCTCGACAAGCGACGTGGCGGGCGTGATCGGATACCAAGCCACGAATTGCGCGCCGCCAAAGATGGCGCCAATGGCGGCGGCGGTGTTGCCATCCGCCATGATCATGCCCTCGGTTTTGTTCATCGGCTCGAGGGAATAGGGATCCTTTTTTTCGAGATTGGCTTTTGCCCATTCGTAACCGGCGGTGACCGCGCCCATATTCATGGCGATCGGTTTCGCCTTTTTCTTGAAATGGAACTCGATGGCGGATCTGATTCTTTCGATGTCAATACCGATCATGTACGCCAGAATGCCCACATAAACCATGTTACCCACCAGATCGCGAAAGTCGGTGGGGATGTTCGGGTCGCTCCTGACGAGCTCTTTGATCGGCATCGGGTAGACGGCTATATCGGCGCGGGTGATGGGAAGCCTGATATCGTCGGCGTAGAAAAACGCCCCGCCCGGCGCGACCGACTCAAGGTCACGCGTGAACGAATCGGGATTCATGGCAACGACAATCTCGTTGATATCACGCCGTCCCAGATAACCGTCCTTGCTTACGCGAATCGTATACCAGGTGGGCAGTCCCTGAATGTTGGAAGGGAAAAGATTCTTGCCGGAAACCGGGATGCCCATCTTGAATATCGCTCGCAGGATAGTGTTGTTGGCGGTGGAACTGCCGGAGCCGTTCTTGGTGCCAACAATGATCGAGAAATCGTTTACGACTTTGTTCATAGTGCTCCTAAGTTGTTGTCCGTCATCCCCGAACCTGCCTGCGATGACGGAATGAAATTACGGCCTGTGATAGAGAAGATCGGTATGCGCAATCAGGGCGCGATAACCTTCCTCGAAATTGCCTTCGCAAATTGCGTCCACCATCTTCCGGTGATACTGCCAGACCTCCTGCAAATATTCATAGCCGCCCGTGAAGACATTCAGCCCGACGCTTTCGTAGGCGTCCCAATACGCCTCCAAAATCCCGGTTACAAAAGGATTCTCGAGGCGGCTGTAAATCAACAGATGCAGGCTTCGATGTTCTTCGTGGGGGACGCGTATCGGCGAACCGCCCAATTTTTCGAAGGCGCGTGCGATCAATGTTCGCAATTCGGACTTGTCCTCCGCGGTGAGTTTTTCGACGGCTTCGTTCCAAAATGCGGCTTCGACATGGTTACGAAGTTCTGAATACTTGCGGAAGTGTTCGTTGTTGAGCGCCAGGGCATACCCAAGACTTTGACGAACAGCGGGCGCAAAGGAATACTCTTTGCGCTTCGTCCCCAGCCGGGGCTTGACCTCCACCAAACCAAGCGCGCGCGCCACCTCAAGCTGTTCCCGCAGAGAGGCCACACTCACCCCCAGCTCGGCGCTCAAATTCTTGAGAGAGGGCAAGCCATTCTCCACCTCATCGTGAGTGGCGAGATACCGGAGAAACTCGGAAATATCAGGGAAAGACCGTTCTCTTACAATCATAGTTACGATTAATCAGATAAATCGGAGTATACAACTTTTCCTGATACAAGTCAAGGATAGGGATTCGTTACGGAAAAACACATATGAAATGGTTTTTTGCGCACTTGTGTAGCGTCTATCCGTGGCTTTGTTCTGCGCCTTGCCCGGTAATGAAAGGAGAACCGAACTTCTAAATGACGTCAATTCGGGATAAGCGGAAAAAGAGCGTCCCGAAGGTTCGATTTTGGCGACAAAATTGCGCTCTCTAAAACCTTCGGGACGTTTCAACAGTCCATCCAGAACTTAGGCTAAATAACATGAATTTGGGACAAGCGGGCGGACGTTAGAGAACGTCCCCTACGCATGGCGTAAAAGACTACACAGGGCGTAAAAGACGCTCTAGAGCGTCGGGCAATGCTTTGTTCCCTATCTCGAGCTGACGTTAAATACGGTTCAAGGCAGATTCCAAATCGGCGATGATATCATCAGCGGATTCGATGCCCGTCGAAAGCCTGACCAACCCATCGGAAATTCCCACCCGGGCGCGTTCCTCTGCCGTCAGACTGCGATGTGACGAGGTCATCGGGTGAAGGATGAGTGAGTAGACATCTCCAAGTGTTGTTGCCGGCAGGCAGATCGAAAGCGATTCCATGAAACGAAAGACCCTGTCCTTGTTACCGCCGTCAATTTCAAAAGAAAGCACGCCGCCAAAACCTTTGCCGCGAAACAATTGCCTGGCCAGCGCGTGCTGGGGGTGATCTGGCAATCCAGGGTAATGGACTTTTTCGATGCGGGGATGAGAGCGGAGCCATTCGGCCACACGCTGTGCGTTATCGCATTGCTGGCGCATACGCAATGGAAGGGTCTTGAGCCCGCGCAAGGCAAGCCATGCCTCGAACGGACCAAGTACGCCGCCGATCAATTTGTTCAATTCGAGGAGTTTTTTCCTGTTCGAGGCGGAGGTTGCCACAATGCCCGCCAGCACGTCACCGTGACCGGAAAGGTATTTGGTTGCAGAATGGATGACATAATCCGCGCCGTGTTCAACAGGATTGAGAAGGCAGGGAGAAGCGAAGGTGTTGTCAACCAAAAGCAGCGCGCCGGAATTGCGGGCAAGCGCGGCAAGGGCGGGAACATCGGCAATTTTGAGAAGCGGATTGGAGATCGATTCTACATAGAGGACAGAAGCTCCGGTTTCCCGAAGGGCAGACTCCACCTCAGCATGGTCGGCAACATCCACCATGCGAACATGCACGCCAAGGCTGGAGAAAAGGTCCTGCAGCAGAGTGAAAGTCGCACCATAAACATCCAATGCGGCAACGACGAACGCGCCGGCTCTGACACCCGCCGCCAACAATGCGGCATGGATCGCCGCCATGCCGGAGGAATACGCTTGCGCGGCTTCGGCATTTTCGAGGGAGGCGACCGCATTCTCGAAGGCTTCAACGGTGGGGTTGGAGTAGCGAAGATAAACATGCCCCGCCTTTCTATGGTCAAACACTGCGTCGAGATCGTCCATACTTTCGTACAGGTAACCGACGGTATTCCAAATGGGCGTGGCGACCGGACGAAAATCCGCCGGCAGGACGCGCTCCCCAGCGTGCACAGCGCGGGTTTGAAAGGATTTGTTGGAGAGGTGACGCATACGCATGCTCCTTTTCGATGTGAACCAAGTATAAACAAAAAGGCTGGCAATCAATGTGCCAGCCTTGGAGTTTGGCAGGTCTCGCGGTTTTATGCGGCTGCCGGTTTACGGAACCAGGTGCGCCATTCGCGGTTTTCCCACAAGACAAGAATGGGAGCAGCAATGAAGATGGAGGAGTATGTTCCGCTCAAGAGACCGATCAGCAGAATTCCCGCAAATTCGCGCAAGGTAACGCCGCCGAACATGGCGAGCGCCAGCAGGAGAAATTCCACAGTCATCAACTGGGTGTTGATGGAGCGCTGGAGGGTCTGCACGATAGAATGGTTGACGAGGGTTTCGAAATCGAGGCGCCGGTGGATGCTCGAATTCTCGCGAATACGGTCGAACACCACGATGGTATCCTGCATCGAGAAGCCGATCACGGTCAGCAGGGCGGTGAGGAAGAGGGAGTCGATCTCCCAGCCCCACAGCATACTGCCGATGGCCGTCGCGCTAAAGATGATGGCGACATCGTGGACCATGGCGAGGATGGCGCAGATGCCGTAGCGGAAGGCATGCGTTACGCCGCGGAACGACCAGGCAATGAACAACACCACCAGCAGGGAGGAAACGACCACTGCCAGCGTGCCGCGCGAGGTGACCTGTTCGCCGATGCTGGGTCCCACACTGTCAAAACGCACCACATCCACTGCGCCGATGGTTTCGCCCAGTGCGGCAAGCACCGCGTCACGGTCGGCGTTTTCGAGGAAGCGCGAACGAATGATGTAACTGCCCGTCTCACTGGTCTGCACTTGAACGTCCTCGACGCCAAGCCCGTCGTATACCTCATAAATCTGACCCGTTTCCGGCGACTGATCCGCAAAACGGACTTCGAGCAGACTGCCGCCCGTAAAGTCAATCGAAAGCGGGATGCCGCGGAAGAGAATGATTGCCAGCCCAATCAGAATGAACAGCAGAGACAACCCGAAGAAATAGTAGCGTTTTCCAAGAATATTCATATCGTCCAACTTCCTAAATGCCGAACCAGCGTTCGAGATTTTTGGGTTTGAATACATCCAGGGCAAGGGCAAGCAGTGAATGTGTGATAAACAGCGAGGAGAATAAACTGATTCCCACGCCGATCAGGAGCGTGATGGAAAAGCCCTTGACGATGGTCGCACCGAAGGCGCTGCCAAACCACAATAGAATGAGGGCAGTGATGACGGCGGCAATGTTCGAATCGCGGATGGAGGGCCACGCACGGCTCCACGCCTGACCGAAAGCCTGCCTCATCGTCCGACCGGCGCGCAACTCCTCCTTGAATCGTTCGAAGACGAGGATGTTGGCGTCGAGGGCGGAGCCGGTGCTCAGCATGATGCCGGCGATGCCGGGCAGGGTCATGGTCACGCCGATCAATTTGAAGACCGCAAACAGGATGACCGCATACATCAAAATGGAGATGTTTGCCGTGATACCGGGCAGGCGGTAATAAATGCCCATGAACAACAGAACGATGGCAAAACCGATCATGCCAGCCACCAGGCTGCGCTGCAAGGAATCGGCGCCCAGGGTGGGACCGATGATACGGGTCTCCACTACTTTTAGAGGATGGGCAGGGAACCGTATTTCAACTGCACGGCAAGCGCATTCGCCGATTCGGAGGTGAAACTCCCGGTGATCTGACCGGCGCCGTCTGGAATGGCGCTATTGATGCTCGGCGCAGAAATGACGCGCTTGTCCAGCGTGATCGTGAGTATCTTGCCGATGTTGGCAGCGGTATGGTCGCCGAAGATTTTGGCGCCCTCCGCCGTCAGCGTGAAGTCAATGGCGTAATTGGTGCCGAGTGCATCGGGAGAAACAGCCACGCTTCGCAGGTCTTTGCCGGTCATGATGGTATGGTAGACGGGTTGTTCGCTCTCGCCGTTCGTTGCCGGGGACGCGCCGGTGGATGAGTCAACTCCATAGTCTGTTTGAAGAATTGAGCCTTCTTCCGGGCGAAAGTCGCCGGTATCCACGAATTCGAGCAAGCCTGTTTGCTGGATGATGTCGAGGATGGCGTCCGAGTCCTCCACGCCGGGGAATTCACCCACGATGCGGCGGTCACCCGCCACCTGGATTTTGTTATCGCTCACGCCGAGAGCATTCGTGCGATTTTCGACAATGCTTCGCGCAGTTTCCATTTCGTCGGCGGTGATGCGGGTGGTTTCCGGCAGATCAGCCTCCAAAAGGACCTGCAAACCACCCTGTAAATCAAGACCGAGTCGGGCTGTGGTGTTCAATTGGAACAGTATAGAACCGTCTCGGGGGTTGGTGAATTTGATTTCATCGCTCAGGTCCACCCACAAGGCAAGCCCGACAATGACGAGAATCAGGATGATTCGGTGGATGATGTTACGTATCATGCAATGGGTTCTCCGCTCAAAAAAATGCCAGCCTGGGGCTGGGCGGGGGTGATTATACTCCCATTGATTGGGCATGGGTAGGATGATTTGGCAAATGCACTACGGATACACCCACCCCGCAAAAAGGGCGTCCAGGTCGCAGGCGCATGTTTGTTCCGCCAGCGATTGCATCGTTTCGGGCATGGCAATCTGCCAGGAAAACGTTTCGGTATACTTCCGCATGAAGGCGTCGAACGTTACGGTTCCCATTTCCCCGCGCAAAGCATCAAAGAACAACGCTCCCCGCCCATAAACGATGGCGCCATATTCACCGCCTTGATAATCAGCCACCGGCATGCCGATCGGAATCTCCGCCTTGTTCACACTCTCCCAACGGCTTTCCAGCCAGGAACGAAAACCGTCCTCACCGTCGCTTCCATTCACATCGGCATAGTATTGAAGAGTAACGAACTGTGTCAGCGACTCATCCAGCCAGGGATCGTCGAGCTGGTCATTGCCAACCAGATGATAGAACCACTGATGCCCCACCTCGTGCGCCACCGTGGATTCCATATACTGACTGGCGGGCGCGCCGCGATATTCCCCACCGACGCCATAAATACGCGAGGCAATGGCGGTTATGCCGGGGTATTCGATGCCGAGCGCCAGCGTGGGTGTGGAGACGATGTCGAACTCTGTATAGGGATAAGGCGCATAACGGCGGCTGAACACCTCGATGGCGCGGGAGGCGACCTCCAACGCGAGTTGCGCGCCGTCCCTCATCTCTTTGGGGGCATAACTGCGGATGGTGACTTCGCCGAACGTTTGCGAGATTTCCTCGTAGTGTGGGCTCGCCGCCAGATAGAAATCGCGCGCGGGACCATTCGCAACAGTCAGGACTTGAGTCTGGTCCTCCTCCACGCGCCGAATCTCCCGCCCCGACGCGATCACCATCAAACCCTTGGGCGCGCGGATTCGTACCAGATAAAACGCCGCATCCGCGAACGAGATGTCACCGTCCGGCGGCGGGAGTTCGGCATTCCAGCCTTCGTCATTGAAGACACAGATGACAGGGTAGGCGTGGGCAAGAGCCAGCACATCGTCGTTGTAGGCGAGAACGCCATAGTTCAGGTTAACCGTTTGCGGAACGTTTACAGCGAAATCCATGCGAACGACAACGCTCTGACCGACCTCCAGCGGGGCGGAGAGCGGCACGATCATCAGGCTGTTCGCCAGTTCGTAGCGGGGTGACGCGACTCGACCGTCCACCCTCAGGTTGGAGACCGTCATTTCGCCGCCAAGAATATTGGGGAAGAGGCGGAAGTGGATTTCCTCCAGCGGGATGGCTTCTGTGTTGGTATAGCGAACCGCTTCGGTTCCTGTAATCTGATCCAAACTGCCCGCGAGGGTAAATTCGATGTGGTACACGCTGGCGCCTCGGAGTTCGTTCAAAACCGACTGCGCCGAAGCGACCAAGCCATCCTGGAAGAGGGAGCGGTCGTCCCAGGGGACGGTCATGGGATCCGGTTCAGGCGTGGAGGTGGGAGAGTCCGGCTTCGGCGCGGGAAAATTGCAGGAGACGAGGATCAGACTGAGGCTTAAGAGGGAGGCGAAGAGACGTTTCATCCGAGCAGTCCGTTCAGGGAGTCTAATGCCTTTTGCAGGATCTGTTCGGGGGTCAGGTGGTCTGTGTCAATGAAGATATGGGCGTGCTGGCGGGCATGGGCGAGGCGGCGGAGTTGTTCGTCGTATTCTTTTGGCTGCCAGTCCAGTTTGCGGCGGGCGGTGCAGACGGGGTAGGAGGCGTGCAGGTAGATGAGCAGGTCGGGTTTTGCGATGATTTGCCACATGGCGGGGACGTAGGAATGCTCTTGAGCGATGTGGCGGCAGGCGTAACCGTGTTGTTCGAGACCCGCGATGAGGGTGGATTTGCCCGAGCCACACGGACCGACTACGCCTATCAGCGGACGTTTACCGGGAGGCTCCATCAGTGGTTATCCTGCACGAATTTCGCCAGCTGACCTGGACTGCCCATCACTGCCAGGGTGTCGCCAGGCTTGAGCAGGTGTGTATCGGCTGGGGGCATTTCGCTTTCGCCGTCGCGCCGTAGAAGGATGATGTGCAGGCGGTAATGGTTTTCAATGTACCCGACTGTCTTCCCGGCAAATTTTGCAGATGGGAAAACCTGCAGGCGCGCCAGGCTGAGTTGCTGTCCTTCGATGGAGATGGGGTTGGTCACGTCGGTGCCAGCCGCGGCGGCGGCAAAGACGGGCGCCGCCATTTCGGTGGCGCTCAGGGCTTTGAAGCCGAACTGGTCGTGCAGGGCGTGGGCGAAGTCCTCGTCGAAGATGCGGATGACCACGTCAATGGTGGGGTTCAGGCCGCGCGCTTTGAGCGCGATTTGCAGGTTCATGGCGTCGTTCTGGCTGGCGAGGATGATGGTGTGCGCATCTTTGATGTTGGCGGCTTCGAGCGCGATGGCGCGCGTGGCGTCATCCTGAATGACAGGCACGCCCATTGCCTGTACGGCGCGAAACGAGTCGATGGAGGGGTTTTGCTCGATGACCGCTACTTCCCGCCCCATGTCGTGCAGCTGCTGGACGATGCGGTAACCGAGATGCCCCAGACCGACCAAAACGATGTGATTTTTCATGGTGGAGGCAACAGCCATTTCCCACTCCTTGCTCCGCGCACGGCGGTTGAACAGCAGACCGCCGAAATCGGCAAGTCCCTGCGCCAGAATGATGACGCCAACAAGCGGCATGACAAAATGGAAAATTTGCAAAAAGACGTTTTTGGGAAAATCACGGACGACCTGCAAAAACGCCGCGCTCAGGACAATGAAGACCGCTTCCCCCGTACTTTGAACTGGTTCGCCCGCCCAAACCGCCACATCCCTGTATGCCAGCCCACCGCCGAACACTACAGCGGTGAACATGATCAGCGGCAGGCGGAATTCCCTGAGCAGGATGAGCGTATCGCGCCAGCCTGCCCGCCATTTCCGCCAACGAGCTTTCATGTCCGCATAAATCCTTCGATGGGCAGGCGCACGTTCATGCGGCGGACGTTGTCGCCGCTGAGCGGCAGGACTTTGAGCGCCACCACGCTGATGTCGTCGGCGGGGCGGTTGTCGTCGAGCATGACGGCGTGTGCGAGGAGCGTATCGGCGATGTTTTGCGGGGTGGGGTCTTGATCCTCGTGCATGGATTGCAGGACTTCCATGGCGTTCATGGGCTGTCCGCGCCGTTCGCCCGCGTGGACGAGACCGTCGGTGTGGAGGATGACGGTGAGCCCTGGTTCGATTTCGATTTCGGTGATGGAGGGGCGCACTTCACGCGAGACGCCCAAGGGGGTGCTTTCGGAGTCGATGCGGTCAATCTGCATGTCGCGGCAGATGAACATGGGGGAGGGGTTGTTGCGGGTCAGGACGATGGTGCCGCTGTGCAGGTCAATGGAGGCAATATTGAGGGTGCAAATGACCTTGCCGCGTTTGTCGGTGAAGAGCGCGTCGGAGGCGGCGCGGGCAGCGGCGCCATCGCGGACGCCCTCCGCCAGCAATCCAATCACTTTGCGGACAACCATCTGCGAGACGGCTTTCGCGCCGCGCCCGGAGGTCTGACCATCGGCAAGCACCACCGAAAGCCCGCCGTTGGGGCGTTCGATGACTTCCAGCGTGTCGCCGCTTTCGGACGTCGCATATTTGTTGACTTTGGCAACCGCAATTTGAACTTCCATACCTTCATTTTACTATGGAGGAGACCGCAAGAACATGGCAAAGAATGGTATCGTGCGGCGAGAAGGTTGTGATTCCGAAGAGCATCCTTGTCAAGCCGCGTCCGAAACCCTGCACGCGCGGAAAAACGCCCTCCGGCTGACATCCAACGCGTTGCGGAAACGGCACAACCGCCTCTTGACAGATTGCACATTCCCTTCTAAAATTTAGTCATACCTAAATTTTATTTTTGATGATCAAAATTATGCAGCCGGCAGCCTTCCGCTTTGAATGGCGGCGGTCAACCCTCGCACCTGGAAACAGCCGATGAAACAAAAACTCACGATCTCGATTCAGGATTACATGAAGACCATCTACGAACTCACCGAAAACGGTGAGAGCGCCAGCACCAATGCACTGGCACAAAAACTCAAGGTCAGCGCGCCGTCTGTCACCGGCATGATCAAAAAACTCGCCTCCTCGAAGCCTGCGCTGGTCGAATACCAGAAACATCAGGGCGTAACGTTGACAAAAGAAGGCAGAAAAGCCGCGCTGGAGGTGATCCGTCACCACCGCCTGCTCGAAGCCTGGCTCGTACAAACGCTCGGCTATTCCTGGGACGAAGTGCACGAGGAAGCTGAGCGGCTCGAACACGTCATCTCGGAGGATTTCGAGCGGCGCATCGCCACCGCCATGGGACATCCCCTGCGCGACCCGCACGGCGAGCTGATCCCCACCGAAGACCTGAAAATGCCCGTGGACGAATCAACGCCGTTGTCGTCGCTGAGACCCGGACAAAACGGCATCGTCACGTGCGTCAAAGCCGCCGACATGGAATTGCTCCGCCATCTGGAGAGCCTCGGCTTGGTTCCCAGTGCGGAGATCGAAGTGAAGGAATACTCCCCTTTCGACCATAACCTGACAGTGAAAGTCGAAAAAAAAACATCCGTGCTTGGCTTCAATATCACGACGAAGATATTTGTTGAAATCACAAAATAAACTTTACATATTAGAAGGACTTTAGAAAATGAACGAAACAATTTTTAGAATTCTCGCTGCAACCATTTTGTTCACAGGCACAGGCATCTCCATTTACTTCCGCATGAAAGCGGATCGCGAATCGGATGAAAGGCTTTCCCGCAGGGCAGACGGAACGCTGATGATGCTGGTCATCCGCATTGGCGGGTTGGCGCTTTGGCTAAGTCCCATCTTGTATCTGCTCAACCCGCAGTGGATGGCATGGTCGAAAATCGGTCTGCCCGAATGGGCGCGCTGGTTTGGCTTTGGGTTCGGGCTGGTCAACATTGGGTTGATCTACTGGCTGTTCAACAGCATCGGCAGCAGCATCACGCCTGTCAGCGCGACAAGGAAGGAACACAAACTCGTCACTCATGGAATTTACCGCTGGGTGCGCCATCCTCTTTACACTGTTGGCTCTTCGCTTTACATCTCGTTTGGGCTGATGGCGGATAACTGGTTCATTATCCTGCTGGCTGTGCTGGCGTTCATTGCCATGGCAATCCGCACGCCCAAAGAGGAAGCCAACCTCATAGAAAAGTTCGGAGACGAGTATCGTGAGTACATGCAGCGCACGGGAAGATTCCTGCCGAGGCTAAAGTAAAAAAGTACACAGGACACAAGAAGACAGGTGATGTATGTTGGAAATCTTTTTCAAAATCTCGTTCTTTGTCATCTTTTTCAGTTTTGCGTATGTGATGTCTTATTATTCCAAACGGGCTAAATCGCACGCCGAAGACTCGAGCAAGCGTATCAAAAAACACAATGAGAGCGAAGTTCCCCTTTTATTGAAACTGCGCACGCTCTTTGGCATTCCTTTTTACATCGGCGTTCTCGTGTGGACCTTCGCGCCGAAGTTCATGGAATGGTCTGCCATCCCTCTCCCCGTTTGGGCGCGCTGGGCGGGATTGGCGCTCGGCATTTTCTCGATCATTCTCAATGCCTGGAGTCACAGGACGCTCAGCCAAAAACTCGGCGCGGACTTCGACCCTGCTTTGCGCCTGCTCAAAGTCCCCTCGCTTGTGACCGAAGGTCCATATGCACGCGTGCGGCATCCGATCTACCTCGCGTTCCTGATGATGCAAATTTCGGTTCTGCTCCTGACCTCGAACTGGTTCATCGGCTTGTGCGGAATCGCCATCATTGTGTCAGTTCTCGTCATCCGTGTGCCTGAAGAGGAGAAACTGCTTGTCGAACAGTTCGGCGACGAATACCGTGAATACGTGAAGCGGACAGGCGGGTTTTTGCCGAAGTTGAAGTAGGCAGGCACACAAGTATAGTCGTAGTTTCAGTCTTCAAACCACAATCCACATCCTTATCAGTACATGGAGTAAGAGGCGATGAACAACAAATTTTCAAGGAGAGACTTTATCAAGGTCGGCGGGCTTGCCCTGCTCGGCACGGCGGGCGCGGCTGCCGCCAACGAGACTTTCGGGGGGAATGCCGCAGATCACAACCACAACTCACAGGCTAAGCAAGATTCTCCTCATACGCATGTCCTGTATCAGGGCGACCATGGCAACCTGCCCGGCACCGTCGGCGAGGTGGACCACGAAGCAAACGGTTTCAATCCTACCGATACATTGACCGACTTCGACTACGGCGAAGTCTTCACGTTACCGAACGGACAAACGCTCAGAGAATACAAAGTGGTGGCGGTCAATAAAAACATCGAAGTTCTGCCCGGGCTCGAATTCCCCGCCTGGACGTATAACGGGCGCATCCCCGGTCCCACACTGCGCGCCGCAGAAGGCGACCGCATCCGCATCCATTTCAGCAACGGAAGCAACCACCCTCATTCCATGCACTTCCACGGTTTTCATCCCGGCGAGATGGACGGCGTACCAGGAACGGGACCGGGAGGACTCGTCGAACCGGGAGACAGTTTCACGTACGAGTTCGACGCGGAGCCGTTCGGTCTGCATCTCTATCATTGCCACGTCTTTCCGCTGGCGCGTCACATTGCCAAAGGACTCTACGGCGCGTTCATCGTTGACCCAAAGGGAGGGCGTCCGCCGGTGGATCGCGAATTCGTCATGGTGCAGCACGGGCTGGACGTGGACTTCGACGACGAAAACGATTTCTATGCGGTCAACGGCATTCCGTTTCACTATCAAAACCATCCCATCCAAATCCGGGTCGGCGAGAAGATCCGCATCTATCTCGTCAACATCCTCGAATTCGATCTTCTCAATTCGTTCCACCTGCACGCGAACTTCTTCCACTACTACCCCACCGGCACCAGCCTCACTCCCTCAGAGTTCACCGACACGATCGTTCAGGGACAGGCGCAGCGCGGCATCCTCGAATTCACATACAGATACCCCGGCATGTACATGTTCCACGCGCACGTGACGGAATTCGCCGAACTCGGATGGAACGGCATGTTCGAAGTATTGCCTTAGAGGTGACAGTATGACCCGCTCAATTTCCAAACCCACGACCACACGCTTCAACTTTCGGACCTTCATCCTGCTTCTCGTCCCGGTCATTCTCCTCGCCGGAGTGATCGCGCTCTTCCTCTCCACCGGCGGCGGACTCGATCTCGAAGCGCCCGTACCTGTCGAACACCTCGACATCGAACGCTACACTCTCGAACCGAACCGCATTACGCTCCACGTCCGCAACACGGGACCAGATGAACTCACCATCGCGACTGTGATCGTCAACGACGCGGTCATGCCGTTTACGGTGAGCCCGGACGCAACCATCCCGCGCCTCGGTCGCGCGGAGGTTCAAGTCAACTATGCGTGGTCGTACGGCGAGGCATACGGCATCAAAGTTATGACCGGCAACGCGATCCCCTTCGAGGTGGAGATCCCGGTCGCGTTCGAAACGCCGCAGCCCTCCGCCGCCACCTTTTGGGGCTTCACGCTGATCGGCATCTACGTCGGCGTGATCCCGGTCTTTCTCGGAATCTTCTGGTTCCCCGCGCTGCGTCAACTGGGCCGCCGCGCCATGACCTTCCTCATGGCGGCGACGGCTGGCTTGCTCGTCTTCCTCGGTTTGGATACGCTTGCCGAGGCGCTCGAATTTGCGAATGCCGTGCCTTCCTCATTTCAGGGCATAGGCTTGATTGGCATCGGCGCGGTGGGCACGTTCCTGCTGCTCGATGCGATCTCGAATTCACAAGTCAACGCATCGGGCGATGAATCGCAAAGAAGGTTATCCGTTGCGTTTATTATCGCGGTCGGCATTGGGTTTCACAACCTCGGCGAAGGGCTTGCCATCGGCGCGGCGTACAACGTCGGTGAAATCGCGCTTGGAACGTTCCTCGTCGTCGGCTTCATCATCCAGAACATTACCGAAGGGCTGGGCATCATCGCTCCCGTGTTACGCGATAGACCGGGCATCAGCACACTCGCGTGGATGGGTCTCATCGGCGGCGGTCCTGCCATCCTCGGCGCGTGGATCGGCGGTTACGCTCCGTCGCCCTTCCTCGCGGTGTTGTTCCTCGCCATCGGCGCGGGCGCGATCTTTCAGGTCGTCTACGAGATCGCAAAACTCATTCAAAAGGACACCCAACGCGAAGCCATGCCGATGACCGTGTTCAGCGGCGTGCTGACCGGCATGTTATTGTTGTGGGTCACGGGCTTGATGATCAAATGAATTACCTTGCGCGCCGTCCCAAAGGTTCAAATGACACGGCGGTTTTTCTTCGGGAAAACCTTCGGGGCGTTGCATGTAAATTGATCAAGTAATTTGGGAGACAGCACAATGAATTTCTGGATTTGGTTTCCGATTCTCCTCCTCGCGGCGACCTTCCTTCCGCGTTATGGACTCCTCACGCTGTACAAGGACTGGCGAAGCGCAAAGGAACGCGAACAACTGGAGGACGCGCTCAAGCATCTCCTCGACCGCGAGGGACAAGGCAGACACGCTTCGCCCGAATCCCTTGCCGGGACCCTGAACCTGCCGCGCGCAAAAATAACCCGTCTCATCGCCGACATGGAATCGCAGGGGCTGCTCGAGACGCATGGCTCGCAACTCCATCTCACCGCGGAGGGGACGCGTTGGGCGATGCACGTCGTCCGCGCGCACCGGCTGTGGGAACGTTACCTGGCGGACGAAGCGCGCATGCCATTGAATAAAATTCACGACGCGGCACAAAAGCGCGAACACTCTTTTACCGAAGCGCAGCTCAACGACCTCGATGCGGCGCTGGGTCACCCCACCCACGACCCGCACGGAGACCCCATCCCCACACGCGAGGGGAAAATGCCGTCAGCGGAGAGTCAGCCCATTACGGCGCGGCAGGATGAAGGTCCGGTGAGAATCGTTCATATCGAGGACGAACCAGCCATCGCGTACGAACAGATCCTTGCGGCTGGACTCCGCCTGGGACAAGTCATCCGAATTATAGAAAGAACGCCGGGACGAATCGTGTTGAGCGACGGCGAAACGGAATATCGTCTCGCGCCAGCCGTTGCCGCAAATGTGGGCGTGGCGACATTGCCCGAAAGCGAAATCGCAAAAACGAACGCGGTGCCGCTTGCCGATCTTTCGCAGGATCAGCGCGCCGAGATCGTGATGCTCGACGACTCGGTGCAGGGATTCACGCGCCGCCGCTTTTTGGATCTGGGTCTTACGCCCGGCGCGACGATCCATCCCGAACTCGGAAATTTCTTCGGCGACCCGCGCGCCTATCGCGTGCGAGGCACGTTGATCGCGCTGCGCAAGGACCAGGCGGCGCGGATTTGGGTGAGACCCGTTTAGGTATACAAGTAAACACGTAAACAGATATACCCTGTATAGGGCGCTTGTTTTCCTGTGTACTTGTGTGCCTGTCTACTCCAAGAGAGAAAAACCATGACAACAAAACCAACACTCCCAACTGAACACTGCGACTCTTGCCCCGCGTTCTACAGCCTGGAACAAATGGGATTCAAAATCGGAAACTTCGATCGCGTGGTTGCGCTGGCGGGCAACCCGAACACCGGCAAGTCCACGCTCTTCAACGCGTTGACCGGACTCAAACAACACACCGGCAACTGGCCCGGCAAGACCGTCACCCGCGCCGAAGGCGGCTATCAATTCAACGGCGTGCGCTACAAACTGGTTGACCTGCCCGGCACATACTCGCTCCTCTCCGCCTCGCAGGATGAAGAAGTGGCGCGCGACTTTATTTTGTTTGGGCAACCCGATTGCACCATTGTCGTCACGGATGCGACCGCGCTCGAACGCAATTTGAATTTGGTCATGCAGGTGATGGAGATCACCGACAAGGTCGTGGTCGCCATCAACCTGATGGACGAAGCCAAACGCAAGGGACTCGAGGTGGATGCGCGCTCGTTGAGCCGCGATCTCGGTATCCCTGCCGTGCCGGTCACAGCGCGCACCAACGAAGGGATTCATACCCTGCTCGCCACCGTGGCGGACGTGATCAGCGGTGAGATCATCACCAAGCCGCTGCGCGTGGAAGGCACGCCTGAATTCCAAAAAGCCGTACGCGAACTTGTCCCCATGATCGAAGGGATTGCGCCCGGCGTTCCGAACGCGCGCTGGCTGGCGATCCGTTTGCTGGACGGGGACTCGAAAGTGCAGCAGGCGCTTCTCTCCGGTGAACTCGCGCAACGCGTGGCGCGGCAAAAACAAGCCGAAGTGCAATTCAGCCGGAAGATGTCGGTGGAGGGAAGGCAGTAGACAGATACACCAAAAGACAGGTACACAGGTAAACAAGTTACGAGTTACAACCTGTTTACATCTTCACAGAGAGACAACCATGCAACACACAACCATTCAACCCAATGACATCCTTGCGAAGGCAGAAACTCTACGCGAAACCCTCTCCACCAGTTTCCGCGACGAAATGGTGAAGTCGCTGTACAGCGAAGCGGAAAAAATCGCCAAACGCGCCGTAAAGACCGTTCAAGAAAAGAAGTACGACCTCGACCAGAAGATAGACCGCCTCGTCACCTCCCCAATCACCGGTCTGCCAATCATGCTGATTCTTCTTGGCATCGTCATCTGGCTCACCGTCTCTGGCGCAAACGTTGCATCCGAGGCAATTGCCAATGTCCTCTTCGGCATCGGCGACGGGGGACGCGCTTTATTCAATCAAATCGGCATGCCCTGGTGGATCACCGGCTTCCTTTGGGATGGCGTTTATCTCGGTCTTGCGTGGGTCGTCAGCGTGATGTTGCCGCCGATGGCGATCTTCTTCCCCGCCTTCACCTTCCTCGAAGACCTCGGCTACCTCCCCCGCGTTGCCTTTAACCTCGACTGGCTGTTCAAGAAAGCCGGCGCGCACGGCAAACAATCCCTGACGATGGCGATGGGCTTCGGATGCAACGCGGCAGGAGTCGTTGCGACGCGCGTGATTGATTCTCCGCGCGAACGCCTGATCGCCATCCTGACCAACAACTTCGTTCCCTGCAACGGACGCTTCCCGACTTTAATCATGCTGGCCACCGTTTTCGTAGCCGCCGCCTTCCCCCCAGCCTTGACCTCCTTCGTCGCCGCAGGGGCAGTGGTCGGCGTGGTGCTGATCGGGGTCGCGTTCACGTTCCTGATGTCGTGGCTGTTATCCCGAACAGTTTTGAAGGGCGAGGCTTCCGCATTTACGCTCGAACTGCCTCCCTATCGCAGACCGAACGTAACGCGCATCCTGTACACCTCCCTCATTGACCGCACCATTTTCGTACTGTGGCGCGCCATGCAAACCGCCGCGCCCGCCGGCGCGATCATCTGGATTCTGGCGAATATCCACCTCGGCGACTCGAACCTTGCCCGCATGATCGCCGATTGGTTGAATCCGTTCGGGCTGCTGCTGGGGCTTGACGGTGTTATTCTGCTGGCATACATCATCGCCATCCCTGCCAACGAGATCGTCGTGCCTACGATGATGATGGTGTACATGGGCGCCGGCATGATGGTGGACGGTCCCGGCACGAGCGCTGGAATCTACGACCTGCTCGTCAACGGTCACGGCTGGACAATGCTGACGGCAGTCAATCTGATGTTGTTTGCCCTGCTGCATAATCCTTGTGCAACCACCATTATCACCATTTACAAAGAGACCAAGAGTTACAAATGGGCGGCGGTCAGCGTGCTCATCACGCTGGGCACGGCATTTCTGGTCACCCTGCTCACCGCAAGTTTTGCGCACTTCATGGGTTGGGTGTGAAGTAACAGACTTCCGAAATCTTGAAGACTTCGGAAGTCTGATTACTGCACACTGATCACTTCCTTCACTCATCCCCCGCCATCAACTTAATCCTCTCCCACGGCTTCAAGCCTTCATCCTCCGCCAGCAGGCTCTTCAAATCAAATAATTCATCGCGCAAGGCGGCGGCGCGCTCAAACTCCAGATTCTTCGCCGCTTCCTTCATCTGCTTTTCCAGTTCGTGAATAATCTGCTTCAACTCGTTGCGGGGAATGGCGCCTTTCTCCCTCACCTTGTATTCGCCTTTCATCTCCGCCACAGCCTTCTGCGAGAATTCCTCGGTCAGGTCGTGGATCGCCTTGTGGATGCTGATCGGCACGATGCCGTTCTCTTCGTTGTATTTCATCTGCTTGGCGCGGCGGCGGTTGGTTTCGTCAATGGCGCGCTTCATCGAGTCGGTCACCTTATCCGCGTACATGATCACGCGTCCGTTGACGTGACGCGCGGCGCGCCCAATGGTTTGTATCAGCGCCGTCTCCGAGCGCAGAAAGCCTTCTTTATCAGCATCGAGAATCCCCACCAGCGACACTTCAGGTAAATCGAGCCCCTCGCGCAGCAGGTTGATGCCCACCACCACATCGAAAACCCCCAGGCGCAAATCGCGCAGGATGCCGACCCGCTCCAGCGTTTCCACCTCCGAGTGCAGGTAATGGACTTTGATGCCCAACTCCTGCAAATACTCAGACAGGTCCTCGGACATCCGCTTCGTCAACGTTGTGACCAGGACTCGCTCGCCTCTTTCCACCCTCTGCTTGATCTCTCCAACCAAATCATCCACCTGCCCTTTGGTGGGACGCACCTCCACCTCGGGGTCCACCAGCCCCGTTGGGCGGATGATCTGCTCGACGACCTGCTCCGCTTTGCCCATCTCGTACGGTCCCGGCGTGGCGGAGGTGTAGATGGTGGTTCCCATCACTTCTTCGAACTCTTCAAATTTCAATGGGCGGTTATCCAGCGCGCTCGGCAGGCGGAAGCCATACTCCACCAGCGTCTCTTTGCGGGAGCGGTCGCCGTTGTACATGCCGCGGATTTGCGGCACGGTCATGTGACTCTCGTCAATGACGAGCAGATAATCGCTGGGCAGGAAATCAATCAGCGTCCACGGGTGGGTGCCCGGGGCGCGGCGGTCGAGGTGGCGGGAGTAGTTTTCGATGCCGGAGCAGTAGCCAACCTCCTTGAGCATTTCTAAGTCGTAGCGGGCGCGTTGTTCGAGGCGCTGTGCTTCGAGATGTTTACCGGTTTCCTTGAAGAATTTCAGCCGCTCTTCCAATTCGGCTTCGATGTCGGCCATTGCTTCTTTCATTTTGTCGGCGGCGGTTAGATATTGTTTGGCGGGGTAAATCGAGACTTCCTGTAGTTCTTCATACATCTCACCCGTGAGCGGGTTGAATTGCATGATGCGCTCCACCTCATCGCCGAAGAAGGCAATGCGGTAGCCGCGCTTGTCCTCGTAAGCGGGGATGATCTCCAGTGTGTCGCCGCGCACGCGGAAGGTACCGGCGCGCAAATCCATATCGTTGCGCTGGTACTGCGATTCGATCAATTGACGGAGCAGCGCATTGCGGCGGTACAACTCCCCCACCCGCAGGGTGACCGTGCCTTTGCCGAATTCTTCCGGGTTCCCCAAACCATAGATGCAAGAGACGGATGCAACAATAATGACGTCCCGCCGTGACATGAGAGCGGTGGTGGCGGCGAGGCGCAGGCGTTCGATCTCTTCGTTGATTTCGGTCTCTTTTTCGATGTAGAGGTCGTGGCGCGGGACGTATGCCTCCGGCTGGTAATAATCGTAATAAGAGACGAAATAGGAAACGGCGTTCTCCGGGAAGAATTCCTTGAACTCGGCGTAGAGTTGAGCGGCAAGCGTCTTGTTGTGCGCCATGATGAGGGCAGGACGCTGTAATTCCTGAATGACCGACGCGATGGTAAACGTCTTGCCGGTGCCGGTGGCGCCAAGCAGAACCTGGTGTTTCATGCCTTTTGTCGCGCCGTCCACAAGTCCGCGGATGGCTTCGGGCTGGTCGCCCATGGGTTGGAAGGGGGCTTGTAGTTTGAATTCCATGGTTGTTGGGCTTATATTGTTGAACGGGTGTTCTATTGTATCACAGACAGGAAAAGCCGCCGGGTAGAGTCGGCTGGGGGAAACAGGAACAGGCGGCGGGGCGGAGTGAGGCGTCTCGCAAGGTATAATCGGTCAAACCGTTGGAGGAGAGGTTTTGATGAAAACTATCGTGTCTGTACTCGGTGTCCTGTTGATTTTGAGCGGCGCGGTTTGGGTCTTGCAGGGAGTGAACATCCTGCCGGGCAGTGTTATGACCGGACAAATCCAGTGGGCATATAACGGGGCGATTGCCATCCTGATTGGGGCGGCGGCGATCTGGTACGCGAGACGCAAGTAATCCCATGAAACTCGAACTCCTTCACGAAAAGGCGGCAGAGAACGCCAAAGAGACGCCCATTCTCTTTGTGCATGGAAAATGGCACGCGGCTTGGTGCTGGCGCGAGCATTTCATGCCTTGCTTTGCCCAAAAGGGCTACGATGCGTATGCCTTGAGCCTGCGCGGACACGGCGGGAGCGAGGGGCATGAACGCCTGCGCTGGCATTCGATTGCCGACTATGTGGAGGACGTGGCTTGGGCGGTACGGCAGATTGGAAAGCCCCCGATTCTGGTCGGACATTCGATGGGCGGGTTCATCGTACAGAAATACCTGGAGGCGCATCACGAAATTCCTGCCGCCGTCCTGCTGACGCCTGTCCCCTATTACGGACTTTGGCAGTCCACCTGGCAGGTCTTTCGCCGGCATCCGCTCATTGTCCTGCGGGTGCTGGTAACGATGAGGCTGTACCCGGTGGTGGAAACGCCGCAACTGGCGCGCGAAGGTCTGTTCTCGAAAGACCTGCCGGCGGAGGCGCTCGAAACCTATCACCGTCAACTTCAGGATGAGTCCTTCCGCGCCTACTTGGACGAACTGGGGCTGAACCTTGTCCGCCCGCGCCGCGTCAAAACGCCGCTGATGGTCATTGGCGCAGAGAATGACGCCGTCGTTCCCCTCAAAACCATCCGTGATACCGCCCGCGCCTACAGGACAGAGGCGATCATTCTGCCGGGGCTGGCGCATGATTCGATGCTGGATCCCCAATGGCAGGTTGTGGCAGACCGCATCCTGGGTTGGCTGACAGAAAGAGGTTTGTAGGCGGTGGAAGAAATCCGCATTGGCGACCGGGTGCAGATTTTCCTCGATGAGAAAACCTGGGGGCGCGGCGAGTGGTTCAGCGGCACGGTGGTGCGCATCGAGCCGTATTCCCGTCACCGCAGTTTTTACTGGGTGGAACTGGATGAGGGCGCCCAAGCCGCCATCGGCACGGGCATGAAACTCATCTCGGTATTCAACCCCAAAAACATCCGAAAAATTTAGAAACGTCGGGATTCGATGGTGTTTCGATAAACCGCCGATTCTCGTAATTTTGCCGCATTCCCCATCGTCTCGGAAGTATTGAAACTGAACCTTGATGAGGTTTTCCATGAAAAGAAAGTTGGTCTTTCCGCTCCTCCTCCTGCTCCTGTCGGTTCCGGTTTCCTCCTGCGCCGGATTGATTCCGCTGGACGACGAAGAACCCGCAACGGGAACGTTCGGTCCGCAAATGACCTTGCAGGAACATCATGCCCAAACGCTCGAAGCCTTATGGACGATCCTTCAGGAGAATTACATCTACTACGATACGGCGAACGTGGATTGGACAGCGCTGAAGGGAAAATATCAGGCAGAAATCCAGCGCGGCTTGACCGCCGAAGAGTTCGACCAACTGCTCCGCCGCCTGGAGGACGACCTGCCCGAATCCAGCCTGCTCTATCAGTCGCGGCGGGAACGCGTCGAAACCGACATCACGGACAACTCCACCTACGAGGGCATCGGCGCCTTCGTAGGCTTCGACCCGAACCCCCAGCCCCACATCATCCTGCTTGCCATTATTGACGGCTCCCCCGCCGAAAAAGCGGGGTTGAAGGCGCACGAAAGCATTCTCGCCATTGACGGAAAACCCGTTCTTCTGGAGGAGGGCATCAATGCCGTCCAGCGCGTGCGCGGACCGGCCGGCAGTACGGTCACATTGACCGTGCAAGCGCCGGGTGGGGCAAAACGAGAGGTCGAAGTTCAGCGCGGCAGGCTGACGGCAAACGTCCGCCTGGAGGCAGGACAGATCGTCGGAACCTCATACGGGTACCTGCTCTTTCCGCCCGTTCCCTACGACAACCTGTTGAACGACGTGGTCGCGGCGATGGAAACGCTGACCACCAATCAAAAACTCGAAGGTCTGATTCTGGATCTGCGCATCGCCGGTTCATCCGGCAGTTTCCCCTTGGATACCCTGTATTCCCTGTTTCACAACGGCGAACTCGGCGAATTCTACAACCGCACAGACGAGCAAATGATCGAAATACCGGGAGAGAACGTATTCGACTCTCAAAATGTGCCGCTGGTCGTACTGGTCGGCAAACACACCCAGGGCTTTCCGGAAATTCTGGCAGGAAGTCTGCAAATGCACGAACGCGCCGTGATTATCGGCGAACCCACCACAGGCGCGGTCGAAACGTCCACGGTATTTCTCCTCCCCGACGGTTCGCGCGTCTATATCGAAACGACTTCCTTCATCCTGCCCAACGGCAGGGAAATCGGCATCACCGGCATCCTGCCCGATATACCGATCGAGACAGGGTGGGATGAAATCCTTCCAGGCAAAGATCCCTCGCTGGATGCCGCCATTGTTTATTTCAGGACAAGAGAATGAAGAAGAATATTTTACTCACGCTTGCCGCCGTGCTGGTCACCGCCTGCATGCCGCAGGATACGCAAATTCCGCAAAGCCCGCTCTTGCCGCTTCTCGAACGAAAATCCGGCTTGATCGCCTACATCGGCACGGACGGCAACATATACCTCTCGGATCAAGCCGGCGGCAAGCTCGCCCAACTCACCGACGATTCGATCCTCTCGCAAGACCCAAATGCTCCGTTCCGCTATTACCAATTCCCCGTATGGTCGAAGGACGGAAACCGCCTGGCCTTTGTCGGCTTGAGCACCGAAGGCGAGATCACCGAGACAAAACTATTCGTCCATGATCTCGAGGAAGAAACCACCGGGCAGGTATATGCCAGTCGAAGCGAATACCCTTTCTACCTGAACTGGTCGCCCGATAACGCCAACATCGGCTTCATCACCACCACCGCCCCTCGAACCAACATCATTCTGAAGAGCGTTCCGGCGGCAGGCGGCGAAACAAAAATTCTCGACGCCGGCTCCCCCTATTACTGGTCCTGGGCGCCCGACGGAAGCACGCTGATCGTCCATGCCGGCAGCGAGACCACCGCCACCCCCGCTCATCTTTCCTTTTTACGGATGGGTGGAACCGTCATGGAATATGCGCTGGAATGGACGCCCGCTTCCTTTCAAGCCCCAGCCTGGTCGCCAGACGGAAGCCGCATCGCCCTGACGCGTCGCACGGAAGGTAAAAACGAACTCCTTGTCACCGATGGAACCGGCGTAAACCCGCAGGTGATCGGCACATTCATCGCCAAGACCGCCTTCGCCTGGTCGTTCGACAGCGCCAAACTCGCCTATCTCGACGCCCAACGCGCCCTCTCCGACGGCACAGTCGGCAGCCTGCACGTCCACGATCTGGAGACAGCCGAAGAGGTGGTGGTGGACGAAAACATCATCGCTTTTTTCTGGTCGCCGGATAACCGCGAGATTGCCTACTTCATCCTGCTGCCCATCACCCCCGAGGAAGGCAGCGGGTCAACAGAACAGCAATACGCCCTGCAACTCAAAGTTTTGGATGTGAAGACCGGCCAAAGCCGTGAACTGTATGCCTACCGCCCCACCGACCAGTTTCTCAACATTCTCCCTTACTTCGACCAGTATCATCAGTCCGTCACTATCTGGTCGCCGGACAGCAACAACCTCGTACTCTCCTACCTCGCGCCCGACGGAACGCCTTCCATCGCAGTCGTCGCCGCCTCGGGAACGCTCGAACCCCGCCCGCTGACCACAGGATTCATTGCCTTCTGGTCGTGGAAGTGAAGGGAAGGTCCATCGCTCAACATAAAGCCGCCCTCGTGTAGGAGGGCGGCTTGTGATTCAAAAACAGGCCTCGCATGTTCAACGGAAAAATCGTATACCGACCGCTCTCCGATCAGGAACTCCGCTTTTTCATTTTCGCCCTCGGTTTTGCAGCGCTTTTGCGCTTCGGCTTCGACTTCGGCTCTTCCGATTTGCCGTTCTTGCTTTGTTTTCCGTCAATGATGGTCTCCTCCACCAGCGATTTCAGCAGTAGTTCGCTATCCACCGCCTCTGCAGAACCAGCCGCAGAGCGGATGACCTCGATGCACTCCCTGCCGGTCAGATCGTTGCGCTCGAGAAGCGCATGCGCCACTGCGTGGACCTCCGCCGTATGCGCCAGCAGGATGGTTTCAGTCTGCTGTTCGAGCCGCTGCCAGAATTTTTCCACCAGTTCAGTCTTTTCCTTCCCAACGTTCATTCCCTGCGACATATCCAGCGGTGGACCGAAGTAACCGTAGTGCGCCAACTGCCACAAGCGGGCGCGAATGTTCTGGAAGTCGCCGGTGGCGCCGGTCCAGTATTCGCCGAGGAACAGCTTGGTTGCCACATGCCCCGCCATCGAGACAAGGATGTCTGCCACGAAGGTTCGGAGCGGCAGGGAGTAGATGTCGTAATTGGGGACGGGCAAAACGTAACCGAGAGCCTCCGAACGACGGATAATGCTCACGCGCACGATGCGTTCGTCGGGACGCAGATAATATTGCACCACAGCGTGACCCGCCTCGTGGTAGGCGATCTGCCGGCGCTGATCCTCCTGCATCTCCTCCACGGGGTTTTCCAAGCCCATCGCCTGTTCTTGAAAGGCAAGTTCGATGTCTGCCTGAGAGACGCGGTCGCGACCGTCGAACAAGGCAAGGCGCACAGCGTCCTTTGTGATGGCAGACATGATACGGGCGGGCGTTGCCCATGCCGTATCGCTGACGATGGCTTCGATATCCACTGTCTCATCGGTCTTGATTTTGTTCAGGTAGTATTTCACCATCTCGCGGCGTCCGGCACGATCGGGCTTGTTGACCACCACCGTGCGGTCGAAGCGACCGGGACGCGTCAACGCCGGGTCGAGCACATCGGGTCGGTTGGTGGAACCCATGAACAGGATGTGCCAGTCGCGCGGAGGGACGGGCTTCTTGCGGAATTGATACCAGCGGGCGCGGATTTTCTCCCAGCGGGAAAGTTCGTTGATGCCGTCCATTTCATACAGCAGGCGGGTGAGCGCGCCGGACCCTCCGCCAAACATGCCGCCCATACCCACGCCGATGCCCGTCTGCCCGCCCATCACGCCGCCGCGTGAGGCGCCCACGGCGTCAATTTCATCAATGTAGGCAATGCAGGCGCCGTATTCCTTCGCCAGTTTGCGCGCTTGCCCAATGAAGCGAATCATCTTGAGTACATCCACACCCCAGAACATGGCGCGGAATCCCGAACCCTCTATCGAGATGAAAGCAATCCCAGCCTCGCCCGCCATAGCTTTGGCAAGGAGCGTCTTGCCGGTACCGGGTTCGCCATAAAGGAGCAATCCGTTGATGAACTGACCGCCCATCTTTTGGAATTGCTGACGGTCGGAGAGCAGGGAAATCCACTGCCGCACCATTCGGATCAGGTTGGGTTGTCCTTTGTAATCGTCGAACGTGACCTGTTTGGGGTCGCCAGGGCGGATGATCTCGACACGCGACTGCGCCATGAACCAGAAGATCGCCACGAATTGAATCACAACGAAAGCAATGGCAAAAACGATGCGCAGGGCAAATCCAAGCACCACGAGGATGATGTTCAGCACTTCGGGGTTGATGACCGCCCAGTAGAGCAACCCATTGAGGGCAGACCAGCCTACAAGTCCAAAGAAGAAGCGGGCAGGCTTCCCCGATGCCGCCCAAACGAAGACGCGCAACTGTACGTAGAGAAAGAGCAGTCCTAATATGACGTATCCGAGAATGAGCAGTCCATTGAGAATGAGAAGGCGGGCGCTCTCAGAGACGATGGCAGCGGAAACAAGGGCATTCACTCCCGCCCAGGCGAGAAAGCCAAGAATACTCCACCAGCGCCAGGAGCGGACATTGCTCAGCACATAGCCCAGCGCGCCGAGGGAGAGCGGGTTCAGCCACCAGGCAACCGCAATGCCGAGGGTCAGCACGTCCGCCCGGGAGGCGCGGGAGGCGTTGGTGTATAACAACCAAATAACGGGAATGGAGACAAAAAGCGTAAGGACAAGTCCGGCAATCCAACCGACCGCTCCGTAGAAATCGGAGGATGCCCGCGCAGAATACGCCGCGCGTGCCTGTTTTGCCTTTTCTGCTCCACGCACCAGCGGTTGTTTGACCCCTTGTGGAACGACTTGATTCGACATACGTCACCTCGCAAGGAAAACACGAACTGGGGCGAGTTTACCCTAAAACGGATAGAGAAACCAAAGCGCTGGATGAATTCTTAATCATTCCTAATCCGTTGCAGGATACGGTTCGGACAGCCGGGACGGGAGGCTTCTTACATCACCCACACAACAGGCGGATGATCAACTCACCTTACGCAGGAACGCGAGATCACGGTCCCTCAGTTTCAAACAACATGTTGTACTTTTCCAAATCAGTCGAGCAATCAATTTGCCTTGAAAACCCGGAGTTTAATCACGGAGTCACGAAAACACTGAGAAAAACCACAATAAACCCCTTGCATACGTCAGCCGACGGTACACTTGCCCTCCCGCTTCGCTTCGGGGATGCTTCGCAATGGCGGGCAAGCGCCAGGGGAGACTGTCTCTTACGCGAAGGCGTACTGTGCGCCCTCCGGCGCACTTTTGCAAGAGGTCTAAGCATAAAATCATCGGTTAGACTTGCGATATGAATGCTATCCTTTCCCTGCTCGATGAAGCCATCGCCTGCCGCGCGCCTCTGCTTGCCCCTCCACACGAGAGCGCCGTCCACCTCTTCAACGGATTCACCGAAGGCTTCGCAGACCTTGTGCTGGATGTGTACGGTACTACACTGGTCCTTCATGATTACGCCGAACATCCCAACCTTGCAATGATTCGAGAAGCCGCAGCCCATGTACACTCTTCTCTACCCTGGCTGAGCGCCTCCATCACCAAAATCAGAAACGGGAAAACCCTCGATGAAAAACGCGGCGTTCCGCTCTTCGGCGAAAGACCCGACCGCAAAATCCGCGAACACGGCGTGTGGTATGCCGTCAACCTCACCCTCAACCGCGACGCCAGTTTCTACCTCGATACCCGCAACCTGCGGAAGTGGCTCATCGAGAATGCGAAGGGCAAAACCGTTTTGAACACTTTCGCCTACACCGGCAGCCTGGGCGCCGCAGCAATGGCGGGCGGCGCCGAACGAGTCATCCAAACCGACCGCAGCCGCGCCTTCCTCAACCTCGCTAAAGAGACCTATTCCCTCAACGGTTTCCCCATCCACAAAGCAGACTTTCTCACCACAGACTTCTTCTCTGCTGTTGCCCGCTTCAAAGCATCGCGTCAACTCTTCGACCTTGTCCTGCTCGACCCGCCCTTTTTTTCCACCACAACAAAAGGCAAAGTGGACCTCGTCCACGAGAGCGCGCGGCTCATCAACAAAGTGCGTCCATTGGTGAAAGACGGCGGCATGCTGGTTGCCGTCAACAACGCGCTCTTCGTCAGCGGAAAAGAGTATCTGCAAACCCTCGAAGAATTGTGCAGCGATGGCTACTTGAACATCAGAGACTTGATCCCCGTCCCTCAGGACTTCATCGGTTGCAACATGGTTGGCAAACCAATCGTCGATCCAAGCCCCTTCAATCATTCGACCAAAATCGCAGTGTTGGACGTAAGGCGCAAAATTACAAATGTGGAGTGACTTCCTCTTTGATCAACCCCAGCAACTGCTTTCGCAGCGCCAAAAAGGCGGGCGAGGTTTCCATTTCGACCTGACGCGGGCGCGGCAGGTGGACCCGAATCTCAGCCTTGATGGTGCCCGGGCGCGCCGTCATCACATACACACGATCCGAAAGCAGAAGCGCCTCCTCGATGTCGTGCGTCACAAATAACACCGTCGTGCGATGCGTCTCCCAGGCATTCAACAACAACTCCTGCATCAAGCGCCGCGTCTGCGCGTCGAGCGCGCCAAACGGTTCATCCATCAACAACATCTGCGGACGATACACCAGCGCCCGCGCAATCGCCACCCGCTGGCGCATCCCGCCCGAAAGTTGATTCGGGTACGCGTTCTCGAATCCACGCAGCCCCACCAGCGAGATAAACTCCTCCACCAGCGATTTTTGCGCGCTCAACTCCATGCCAGATTTCTGCAGCGCAAAACGGATATTCTCCGCCACAGTGAGCCAGGGATACAACGTGTAACTCTGGAAGACCATTCCCCGCTTCGCGCTCGGACCTTCAACCTGCTGCCCCTCAAAAAGCAGTTTCCCCGCCGACGGTTCATCCAGCCCCGCTGCCATCAACAAAAACGTGGACTTCCCACAACCCGACGGACCAATGATCGAAACAAACTCGTTCTCCCCCACCTGTAAATTCAGGTCACGGATCGCCACCACCTGATCTTTGCCGCCTGGGTTATACACCTTCCAGATATTCTCCGCACGCAGCATTGCCTACATCCTCCTCTCCGCCCAGCGGAACAAGGCGCGATAGGCAAACTTGAAGACGTAATCTGTAATCAACCCCAAAATACCGATCACTAGAATGCCCAGGATGATCGTATCCGTCTGCAGAAAGCGCTGGGCGCGCATGATTCGGTATCCCAAACCGACATTCGCCGCAACCAGTTCCGCTACGACAAGATACGTCCATGCCCAGCCCAGCGTAATACGGAGCGTATCCCAAATACCGGGCAAAGCCGCAGGCAGGATGACCTTCCGCAAAATTTCCCACTTGCTCAAACCAAACGTATAACTGACCTGAATCATTTCATACGGCACGGTCTTGACGTTATCCATCACCATCAAAACCTGCTGGAAAAACGTGCCGATGAACAAGATGATGAACTTCTGACTGTCGCCCACCCCCGCCCACAGGATGGTCAGCGGTACAAACGCCACTGCCGGCATGTAACGGACAAAATCAATGAAAGGCTCGAAGAGCCCTTCGAAGAAACGGAAATTTCCCATCAAAATGCCAATGGGCAGAGCGAAGAGGGTCGAAAGGATCCACCCCACTGAGATGCGGTATACGCTGGCGCGCACATCCACCCACAATGTACCGGCTTGAAATTGCGATACCACTTCCTGCACGACGGCTGAAGGCGGCGGCAGGAAAATCGGCTGCACCCAACCCAGCGAAGTGACCAGCCACCATGCCAAAAAGAACACTGCAATAAATGCAGCGCCTGCTCCAGCATAGAGAGCCGGCGGTATATCTGCCCGCAGATCGAGCAGGCGGCGTTTTCGTTTGATAAGCGGGGGTAAGTTCATGCGGATATTTTACACAAAAGACCTGACAGGTCTTCGAGCGACCTGTCAGGTCCCAATTTGAGATTTACGGGTACGCCGAAACGTCCACGATACGGGTCAAATCGGGGATGGTATCGAACAAGCCGATGGATTTGGCGACTTCCGCAACATCCTTGAGAATGGCGGCAAATTCGCCGGTCAATTCGGCTTTATTCTCGGCAAGCGAATAGAACTGTACGCCGTCGAAGGCGGTCTGCAATTCATCAGCAGAGGCTCCCACTGCTTTGGCGATAATGGCTTTGCCCTCGCTGGGATTGCTGTTGTAAAACGCCAGCGCCTCATCCCAGACCTGAAGCAGGGCGGTCACAACCTTCGGGTCCAGGTCTGCGCGGACGGCGAGCACATCGGAGATCAGGCCGGGGCGTTCGGCGGCGGTGTAGAGCAGTTTGAGGTCGCTGTTTTCGGCTAAGGCGGCAGAGATGTACGGCTCGTAGGTCACGGCTACATCCACCTGACCGGCGATGAGGGTGGCGCCTGCATCGGAGGCGGGCATGAAGACGGGGGTGATGTCTGTCAGGCTCATGCCGTTTTGTGAGAGTGCGTAGTTCAGAAGCAGGTCGCTGGTGGTGCCTTCTTCATAGGCGGTTTTCTTGCCTTTCAGGTCGGCGATGGAAGTCACTGCGCTGGGCGCGAGGATGGCGTCGGCTTCGTAGGAGGCGTCTTCGAGCAGGACAATCCTCAGGTCCAGCCCGGAAGCGAAGAGTTTGATGGCAGTGTGCGTGGCAAGGTTGGCGGCATCCATATTCCCGGACGCAAAGGCGGCGTTGACTTCCTTGTCTTCGACGAAGTCAACCAGTTCGACCTGCAAGCCGTATTTTTCGAAGATGCCCTTCTCCTGGGCAATCCACCAGGGACCGTAGCCGATCCAGGGCTGTGTGCCGATGCGGATGACCTTCGCCTCGGCGGGCTTGGAGCCGCAGGCTGCCAGCACAACAGCTGCGAGGAGGACGAAGACCAACAAACGATAGAAACGGGGTGACATTTTTCTTTTCTCCTTTTTGGAAAATTTCACTGCAACGAACGCAGCGATTTACACAATTCGGTTCTTCCGTAATTACCAGAACAAAACCACAGATGAACACAGATAAACGCTGATGATAAAAAGCATTCAAAAATCCATTTCATCTGTGGTGAATCCTGTCAGAAACGGAAGAGTTCACAATTCGTTGATCTGCCGAACGCGCGTGCGCCTCGAGACCTTCCGCACGGGCAAGGACGGCGGCGGTTTTGGATAACTCGCGCCCGCTGGCTGCGTTCAAGCCGACCAGGCTGATGATGCGGACAAAATCCCACACGGTGAGCGGAGAGGCAAAGCGCGCAGTGCCGCCTGTGGGCATGACATGGCTTGGACCTGCCACATAATCGCCAAGCACTTCGAACGAATACTCGCCCATGAAAATGCCGCCAGCCGACATGACCTTTTCGCTCCACGCCCAGGGGTCTTCGACAGCCAGGCACAGGTGTTCGGGGCCATACGCGTTGGAAAGCGCGATGGCTTCGTCGAGGTCTTTGGTGAGAACGATGCCGCCTCTATTTTGCAGGGACTGTGCGACGATGTCGGCACGGGGCAGGGTTTCCATTTGTTTACTGACTTCCACCTGCACGGCTTCGGCAAGCCGCCTGGATGGCGTGAGCAAAATGGCGGAAGCCAGCACGTCATGTTCTGCCTGCGCGAGCAGGTCGGAGGCAACCCAGGCGGGGTTCGCCGAATCATCTGCAATGACGACGGTCTCTGTGGGACCTGCCAGCCCATCTACGCCGACATCGCCAAAGACTTGCTTTTTTGCCAGGGTGACGAACAAATTACCGGGACCAAAGATCTTATCTACTGCACGGATGGATTCTGTGCCGTATGCCAGCGCGCCGATGGCTTGGGCGCCGCCCATCGCGTAAACTTCTTCCACGCCAACGAGCGCGGCAGCAGCCAGAATAATCGGGGCGAGTGTTCCCATCCCGTGCCGGGGCGGGACAGCCAGCACAATGTCTTTCACGCCTGCCACCTTTGCAGGCACGGCAGACATCAAGACGCTCGAGGGGAGAGGCGCCGTCCCGCCGGGGATGTACAGTCCCACGCGTTGGATCGGGCGAATTAACTGCCCCAGCACGCCGCCCATTGCCTGGGTGAGCCAGGAGGTCAGCGGTTGTTTGGTGTAGAAGTCCTGAATGCGCCGGGCAGCCAGTTCGAGGGCGGCGCGCTCGTCCGACGAAATCGAATCAAGCGCCGTTTGCAAATCGCGGCTGGGGACGAGGAAACGGTCCGGCGTTGCGCCGTCCAGTTTTTCGGTCCAGGAACGAAGCGCCGAGTCTCCTTGCGTGCGAATGTCGCGCAGGATGCGCGTCACCGCCTCGCTGGGGGTGAGGCGTTCGCGGAAGATCGCTTCGATGCCATCCAGCACGGAGGCGGGAACGGTCTCATCGCCGAACGGCAAGCGCCGCAGGATGGTTTCTTGTGCAGTTTTGGGGTCAAGGATTTTCAACATGGTGCCTCTGGAAAACAAAAACTCCCGCCGGAGCGGGAGCCTCGAAATGGAATACGCAGAATTACGCGCGCCTAAGCCGCCCGTCCGGTGGAGGGAGTTGCACCGTGATGATGATGCAGACGGTTGTTGCGCATATTGGGCGGTATTGTATGGAGAAGCGGGGGGATTGTCAAGTGAATAATGCCGCCTGCCGATGAGAGTTCCCTGAGAACTAGAACAGCCTGCCCTGTTCCGGTTGAACAGGCTGTGCGCCCCATGGCAGGGCAGGGATACTCACCCGCTGCGAGACCCGCCGATGGAGTTCGCGGCACAGGTTTGGCGCGATCAAATTATCGGGGGAATGGCAAAACACGTACACATCCGCGTCACCCTGCAATTGGGAAGAAAAATAATCCGCCCATTCGTCGAGAAACGGACGGTTGACCTGCAAATCCGGATGACCGATATATCGGACGAAGACGAAATCGGACGTGCGCTTCGGGACGACGGGGAGGTCTGGTTTGCGCTCCCGGGCTTCGAGCAAAGCCTGATATATGGATCCTGTTAAGATCGCGTCCCCGGACAGACTCCGTATCGGACGCGTGTCAATCGTCACGCGCGCCATGTTATGTTCCGCAAGCAATTCGTCGAGCGCTTCATCGTACGGGGGATCGAACCAATCCAAATGGCGGACTTCCACCGCAAGGCGCACGTCGGAGGTCCAGGCGGAGAGAAAGGCTGACAGGTCGCCGATCAGTTTCGGGGAAAATCGAGGCGGGAGTTGCAGGAACATCGGACCCAGCCGAATACCGAGCCTTTTCATCACCTCCGCGAACGCGCGCGCGTCGTTAATGTGATCCGTCAGTTTCCCTTCGTGGCTGACTTGCTTTGGGATCTTCGGGCAAAAGCGAAATGTCCCGGGCGTATCCGCAACCCAAGCCGCGAGGGTCTCTCCGGCAGGGACGGCATAGAAGGTGGTATTGCCCTCGATGGTTGTCAACCTGCGCGCGTACTCGCGCAGGAAATCGGCGGGTTTTGTGCCTTTCGGGTAAAAATTCCCCACCCATCCCTTGAACGACCAGATCGGACAACCAACATACAGCATGAAACCATTATAATGTCCTCGTCAACCGGTCGCGCGGAGGAATATGAAGAAATTGATCCAGGTCATTGACTTCATCGAGGATTTTATGCGCTGGGCGAGGCGCCGCAGGGATATTCGCGCGGTTGCGCTGACAGGTTCGTACGCCCGTCTGCAGGCAAATCCGACCTCCGATGTGGATTTGGTCATCATCGTCAACGATCCGCAAAAATATCTCGCCCAAACCGAATGGTTGAGGGATTTCGGGGTCGTCATCACCAAACGCATGGAAGAACACGGAAAACTGACCTCCCTGCGCGTGTGGTACGAGAGCGGTCTGGAAATCGAATATGGCTTTACCACGCGGGAGTGGATCGCCGCGCCGCTAGACGCCGGAACGAAACAGGTGATCGAGAATGGTCTGCGGGTGTTGTTCGAAAAGGAGGTATTGCTCAAACCTCACGAAAACCCGCGCGCGTAACCTGATCTTCCCCGTCCCTCTCGCCATCGGCAGGATGAAGCATCGCTGCAAGGGAGGCAACGGCTGGTGGTCTGTGCATTTTCCCGACTGCGTCTCTTGTGGTATCCTTGAACAGGATACCGGAGTTGTTCATGACCATATCTGTCGAATTCCACGGCAATGCCGCCAGAATCATCCTGAGCGGTGGGATTGATTATGCCACACAGGACGAATTCAGAAACGCCAACCGACAGACTCTTTCTGCCGGGGAGGCGACGGAGATACAGGTGGATTTCGCCCGGGCAACCTTTCTCGACTCATCCGGCATCCGGGCATTGATCCTCTTCAAAAGAGAGGCCGATTCCCTGAACAAGTCGCTGGTATTGATGAATTGCAACCCCTACCTGCGTGAAATCTTTGAAATCGGCGGGTTCGATAAATTCTTTACGTTTCGTTGAAACGCGGCGGACATGTCCGTTTTCGTATCCAAGTAAAATGGGATAGAGCGAAAACACCATGAAACTCGAATATACTGAACTCCAAAACGGCATTCGTTTGATTAAACTCGAAGGCAGACTGGACCTGAATGGAACCTACAGCATCGAGGTCCAGTTCGTGAACCGCTGTGCGGGCGAGGGGATGCGCGTGCTTGTGGATCTTTCGCAGGTGGATTATGTCTCATCAGTCGGCATTCCCATGCTGGTCAACACCGCCAAAACGGTCGTCAGCCGGGGCGGGAAGATGGCATTTCTCAGCCCGCAGGAAAACGTGGTCAAGGTTCTGGAATTGGTGGGGGTCACACAGTTCATTCCCATCTATCATGACCTGGAGAATGCGGCAAAGGGCTTGCTGTGAGTTGACGCCAGCCCGGCACGCCGAACACGGATCCCCCAAACGGGCAAAATAACCGAAAAGTGTTAGATGGTATAATGTCCGCTCGTATGATTCAAGAACCTTCATCGAAACAAAAAACCATTGTCTGCCCCACATGCGGGACACGCTTGAGCGAAAATGCAACGCGCTGTCTTGTGTGCGGTACCGAATTGACAGCCAAAGCCGCCCCCAAATCGAAAAAACTCGAAACGGAAATGCAGGCGAGCCGTATGCCCGAAATCACCCTCAGCCTGCCTGCCGCGCTGGGCGCGCTGGTGGTCATCCTGCTGATCGGCGCGGCGAGTGTGTACCTTGTTCTCAGTCTGGGGATTGGCGGACAACAATTGGTTGCGCCCACACCAGCGGGAACCGCGACCTTTACCCCAACCGTTACATTTACTCCGACAGAAACCCCCACAGCCACCCTCATCCCTACGCAAACGCCATTGCCGCCCTTCGATTACACCGTACGTACCGGCGATACCTGCGGAGGGATCGCGGTTGCGTTCGGCGTATCGGTTCAAAGCATCGTCGTACTCAATAACCTGCCAGCCAACTGCGACATTGCCGCAGGGCGAGTCCTCAAGATTCCCTATCCCACTCCCACGCCCGCCCCGCCGCCGACAGCGATCCCCAATGAAGCAACCCAAACCGCACAAGCCTGCGAAAAAATTTCCTATACGGTACAGGCAAATGACACGCTTTCCAGCATTGCGGCGAATTACAACGTCCCGCAGGAAGCGATCAAATTTTATAACGGACTATCCACCGACAATGTCTTTGTAGGAATCCCCATCATCATTCCGTTGTGCGAACGATTCGCCACCCCCGGACCGACACCCACAGCGACCCTTCCGCCTCCCTACCCCGCCCCGAACCTGCTTCTGCCTGCCGACGGCGCCGCCTTCACTCTGGCAAACGACGTAGTGACCCTGCAATGGGCGTCCACTGGCGCCCTGCGAGATAACGAAGCCTATCAGGTGATTGTTGAAGATGTGACTTCCAGCCAGGGGCAGCGCGTCATCGCTTATGTCACCGACACGAAATATATCGTGCCGACATCCCTCCGCCCGAACGACAACCTTGCGCATGTGATCCGCTGGTGGGTCACCACCGTCCGCCAGACCGGCGTAGACGAACAGGGACAGCCAATTTACGTCTCGGCAGGAGCGGTCAGCGAGAAACGCGTCTTCTCGTGGACGGGCGTGGCAGTGATAACACCGGCGCCTTGAGACAACCCTGCCATGTGCCCATCCCCGTCGAAACATCCGGCGGGGATTTTTCTTTCCCTGCCGTCCTGCTATGGTTTTCCCACTAGTAGTCGGTTGAAAATCATTCAACGCGCAGGAGAGATCAATCTCCGGGCTATTCGTACAAAGTCCACTCAAGCGGGCTGAATAGCCGCGCGTTAGCCGTCTTCAGGCGGCTTTGGATGAGACCGCCCGGACATGAATATCCGGGCGGGATGGCGCAAGAATATTTTTTGGATAGGCTCTTAGCGCTTGACAAAGAGCATGATCCGCCTCGCCCAACAGCCCGGTTTTCACAACGCCACCCCACCCAGACAATACGAAAGCCATAGATCCGGGATTCGCACACCTTGACACAGAACAAGCGTTCGGGTATCATTCATAGCACAAATGAGCGAAGAATGCTCTGGAGGCTTCTATGATGATGGTTCGAAAAAGCAAAGGAATTACCGACAAGCACATCAAAGTGTTGGAATTCGTAAACGAGTACCAACTTAGAAATGGACGTCCACCCTCCATACGGGAAATCGGCGAAAAGGTTAATATCTCCTCGACCTCGGTTGTGAATTACTATCTCCTTCAGCTGGAAAAAATGGGGTATCTGGAACGCGACAACCGGGTCTCGCGCGGTGTACGGCTGACCGAAAAAGTCAATCAGATCGTTCAAACAGGCAATACGCTACACGTTCCCATCCTGGGTCCCATTGCGGCAGGCATTCCGCTTCCCGAATTACAGCCCGGTGTAAGCTATACCACTGACAGCGAAGCAGACGCCATAGCCATCGCTCGTAGCCTTCTTCCCGCCAAGGAAAAAGGCGATGGGCTTTATGCCCTTCAAGTTCAAGGGGACTCCATGATTGATGCCATGATCAACGATGGTGATATTGTGGTGATGAAACCCGCCACAGAAGCGCGGAACGGAGAAATGGTAGCTGTCTGGCTTCCCAACAACAACGAAGCGACCCTGAAATACTTTTTCAAGGAAAAGGACCGTTACCGTCTTCAGCCTGCCAATCCGACAATGAAGCCTATCTACATCAAGAAGACCGAACCCCTTGAGATCAAAGGAAAAGTCGTCATGGTCATCCGCCGGATGGACAAACCTCTGGCAGCATAAATAGCCCCCGTTCGGATATGACACTCAAAAGGGTATTTGTCCCATTCATCCTGCCCCAAAATGTGAAATGAAGCTCGCGGCATTGCGGAACAGAAAGAACGTGACATACAAAAAGACGGCTACTGTAAGCCGTCTTTTTGTATGTCGTTATCATTTACTCAAGAACAACCGTTGCACCGGCTTCCTCGAGTTTCTTCTTGGCATCGTTGGCCGCTTCCTTGCCAACGCCGGTCAGGACCTTTGAGCCGGCGGTTTCAGCCATGGTTTTGGCTTCGCCAAGTCCGAGGCTGGTCAATTGACGGATAACCTTGATGACGTCGATCTTTTTCGCACCGGCATCCTTGATGACCACATCGAATTCAGTCTTTTCCTCGACGGGTTCGGCTGCCGCTGCAGCCCCGGCAGGCATGGCTGCCATAGCGACCGGGGCGGCGGCAGAAACGCCCCACTTTTCCTCGAGCTTCTTGACCAATTCAGCCGCGTCAAGCACGGACAATGTGGAAAGTTCTTCCACGAGTTTATCGAGTTTTTCAGACATTTTACCACTCCGTTAGTTTTGAAATGTATTTTTTTTTCATTGCGTAATACAACCCGATTACGCCGCGGCGGGGGCTTTCTCCGCGAAAGCCTTGATGACAGCCGCCAAGCCGCGTGCAGGCTCGGCGATGGTACGGACCAGTTTTCCGGCGGGCGCCTGGAGAACGCCCAACAGCTGGGCGCGGACCACAGGCAACGGCGGCATATCAGCCAATGCTTTGACCTGCGACGCGTTCAATACCTGTCCGCTCATGAATCCGCCCTTCACCTTGACGAATTCATTGCCCTTGGTGGCTTCGCTCAATGCTTTGGCTGTGGAAGCCGGGTCGGAAAACGCGAAAGAGACGGCAGTGCTTTTCTCCAGGAAATCGGCGGGAACATTCATGCCATTTTCTGCAAACGCCCGACGTGCAAGTGTGTTTTTCACGACATGGAATTCGCCGCCAGATTCGCGAATTTTCGCACGAATAGCGTTCAGATCTTTCATCCTTACGCCCGTATATTCCACGAGAATCACAGCCTGACTCTTTTTGAGCCATTCGGAGTATGCGGCAAGCACTTCCGTTTTACGTTCTTTTGAAACTGCCAAAGGATATCACCTCCTTTCAATAAAAAAAGTCTTTGTCACTTTGCGGGCAAAGACTTTCGGCAAACACAAAAAGGATGTTTGCTTATTGTCTTCACCTGAGCAGGACCATTAAGTGACGCCCTCGTGGCATCACACCCGCCTTCATCGGCGAAGCGACGTACATGATTTGGGCTTTATTCTACCCGACAACCTCGAGTTTGTGGGTTTCGGCAGGATTGATTTTGATGCCGGGTCCCATAGTGGTTGTAATCGTAATGCGCTTGATATACTCGCCTTTTGCGCCGGCGGGTCGCGCTTTATGTACGGCATTCATCAACGCAGAGAAATTATCGTACAGTTGATCGGTACTGAAAGAAGCCTTACCGACCGAGACATGGATATTCGCCGTCTTATCGAGGCGAAATTCAACACGACCAGCCTTTGCCTCCTTGATCGCGCGGGGCAGATCCGCAGAATTGACCACCGTACCCGCTTTCGGGTTTGGCATCAAACCACGCGGACCAAGAACACGTCCCAAACGCCCTACCTTTCCCATGGCGTCGGGCGTGGCAATTGCCACATCGAAGTCGAGCATGCCGCCTTCGATTTTCTTCAAAGTTTCATCGTCATCTGCCACCAGGTCGGCGCCGGCAGAACGCGCCGCCGCAGCGCCTTCACCTTGCGCAAACACCAAAACGCGGACAGTTTTGCCCAACCCATGCGGCAGAACTACCACATCGCGTACTTGCTGATCCGCCTGACGCGGGTCGAGCGCGGTGCGCATGTGAACTTCCACCGTAGAATCGAATTTGGTGATACTGGTATCTTTTGCAAGCGCAATCGCCTCGCGGACAGAATATTCCTTCTCCAGGTCCACCTTAGCCAGCGCGGCTTTGTATTTTTTTCCGTGTTTAGCCATTGTTACCTCCGTGGTGCAAGCGTGGCGTTGCATCCGCCACTCCCACAAATTAATCTACGATTGCAATGCCCATCGAGCGGGCAGTTCCCTCGATCTGTTTGATTGCGCCCTCGAGATCGATCGCATTAAGATCTTTCATCTTCAATTCAGCGATCTCCTTCACCTGCGCACGCGTCACTTTACCAACCTTGTCCTTGTTTGGCACTTTTGATCCCTTTTCCACCTTCGCCGCCTTGCGCAACAATACTGAAGCGGGGGAGGTTTTCAAAACAAAAGTGAACGAACCGTCGGTATAGACTGTGATCTCTGCAGGAAGGATTTCACCCGGTTTGCCCGATGTGCGGGCATTGTATTCCTTGCAAAAAGCCATGATATTGATACCATGACCTGCCAACGCCGGACCTACCGGAGGAGCCGGATTGGCTTTTCCAGCCTCGAGCTGGAGACGAACGATTGCCTTGAACTTTTTTGCCATTTTTTTACTCCTTGTGGTTTTAGCGGGCGATTTTTCGGGATGCCCTCCCACCGTTTCAGACTTTGAACCTCGGGAATTTACTCATCCCGGACGAAGTCTGTCATTGTTTGATCATGCTTTTTCTACCTGAAGAAAATCCAACTCCACCGGCGTTTCACGCCCGAAGAAAGACACATTCACCCGTACTTTTGTGCGTTCCATGTCGATCTCCGAAACAACGCCACGAAAATCGTTGAACGGACCGTCAATGATGCGAACGCGCTCTCCGACCTTGTAGGTAACCTTGACAGTGGGCGCATCGGCTTCCATGCGTTTGATGATTTGCGCCACTTCCTCCGGGCGGAGAGGCGTGGGCGTATTTCCCATTCCTACAAAGCCCGTAACGCCGGGGGTATTGCGCACCACATACCAGGATTCTTCCGTCAATTGCATATTGACAAGAACGTAACCCGGAAAGATGTGTCTCTCCACCGAACGTCGCCTGCCATCCTTGACTTCGATTTCTTCCTGTGTGGGAATGACAACATCAAAAATCTTGTCTTTCATTCCCATGGTCTCGATACGTTGCTCTAGGTTATGACGCACCTTGTTCTCATAGCCCGAATAGCAGTGAATCACATACCAGGCAGGGCCCTCCACTTCGACGTCAGACAGAGCGTCCGCAGAGGCAACAGGTTTGTTCGAAGGGACAGGCTCTGATTGGTCCCGATCCGCCTTCGCAGCAAGTTCATCTGCCGCGATGGAATCGTTCCCCGACTCAACCGCGTCCTTCGTATCGGTCACTGACGGTTGGGGTTCGATCCCATCATCGGATGAGCGTTCGATCTGGTCTGACGATTCCTGTAAAGTCATTCGTCCTCAAATTCCGTGTGTCGTTATCCGAGCAACAATCCCAGCAGACCACGCGCGGCCCCGTCAGCAAACCCTAACAGAATGCCGACAATGATCATGACCAGAATAACAAGACCGGTTAATTGCAAGGCTTCGCGTCCTGTGGGCCAGGAAACCTTGCGAAGTTCGCCAATGGTCTCACGAAAATACGCCTGGATCGGATTGGATTTCTTACCTTTTGCTTTCTCAACCAAGGTTGCTTCTCCTTGCTTCTTCTAAATGGGTCGCTCTAAAAAGCCGCCTTTTACAAAGCGGCGTTCTTCAGGCAGGCCAGGCAGGACTTGAACCCACAACCGCTCGTTTTGGAGACGAGTGCTCTACCAATTGAGCTACTGGCCTGGACAGTCTGACACGCTATGATCTGATACGACAAGACCAATCGAATATCAGACTATACGACTACTTCGTTTCCCGATGTGTTGTATGTTTCTTGCAACGCGGGCAATATTTGCTAAATTCCAGTCGGTTCGGGTCATTACGACGGTTTTTTTCAGTGGTGTAATTGCGTTCCTTGCACTCGTTACATTGAAGCGTAATGACCGGCCGAATATCTTTCTTTTTGGATGCCATACGAACTTACCAGCTTTCTCCTACTCGATGATTTTGGTGACGACGCCGGCGCCGACGGTCAAACCGCCTTCGCGAATGGCGAACTTCGAACCCTGCTCCAACGCCACCGGCACGATCAACTCCACCGTCAGGTTCACGTTGT